>Ga0207773_100003_pt1 | contig 395643 bp, 329 predicted proteins | sample TtaePargueraPR_2_FD_187281 | JGI IMG/M metagenome (GOLD analysis project Ga0207773, IMG submission 187281) | Aerobic enrichment media microbial communities from Bioluminiscent Bay, La Parguera, Puerto Rico - Tt and M1 (3) (SPAdes) | ecosystem: Environmental > Aquatic > Marine > Unclassified ... | reverse complement strand
TGGGCTGGATGATGGGAGCCGGATGAATCGAGAGGTTCACGTCCGGTTCTGAGAGCGGCCAAGGGGGAGGTTCCCTTGGTCGACTCACCTGGCGGGGGCGCCCGGTAACGGGCGTTCCTACGCCGGATGCAATAAGGAAAAATTATGAACAATACTCAAGCTATTTATTCTGCACCAACAGCAAACGTTGAAATTAAAGAGAAGGAGTTCTCGTTCTTTACCCTAGGCATCTGGAGAAAGATATATCTCATCATGCTATGGCTAGTGGTCTTACTATCTTCGTCGGCTGTATTTATGTCTACATTTGTTGACGTCGGACAGAAATCAAAGGGAAACCCGATTGTATCTATAGTTTTTATACTCTTGTGCTTTGGCTACGGCTATTGGGTTCATAGCTCAGTTGTAAAGAGAAATGTGTTCCAACTCAGACTGTTGTGTTTCTTACAAATCATCCCATTAATGAACCCGGTAAGCGCACTAATAATGTGGGCGATAGGCTCTACAAGTAAAAAAGAGATAGAAGCGGAGAAAACCAAATAGAAACACAGCACGTGCATAACAAACGGCTGTTGTCGCCCCTTCGGGGCTGGGACGGCCTTTCCGCCGCTACGCGGCTACAAGTCCGCTCCAAAGCTGGGCGTTATCGCGCTGGGCGAAGCCCGGCGTATCTTGCGGCGTGAAAGTCCCCGTCGGGTAAGGGTTAGCCGCCCGCCCGTATCGAGTGTTGATCTCATTGCGGAGCAGGTAACTGCGAACAACAGATGAGGTAAGCGTACACAGAGAATCCAGTAGGCCGTAGGGGAGATCGCGCTTCCTGAAGCGCTGTTACAGCTTCGAAACGTCGTCGAGGTCGCCGAGGGCTTTAACGCACTCGAAGGCAACAGGAAGCATCTGTTAATGGCAAAGATGTGGAAGGCCACCGGAGTCATCAGGCCGTGGCATGCTGGAAGGGATACGTCGAGGAACCCAGGAGGCCCCACGCGGAAGCGAGTACAACCGAAGAACCGGATGCGGGAAAACCGTAGTCCGGGACTGTGCCGGGGGCTCCGGGTAACTGGGGTTCCTACGGCGAGAAGCGTAATATGGAAAACTGATCACGATGATTTATAAACTCATTGATAAATCAAAAGCAGAAGATGTAGCAAAACTTGCAGTATGCCTTACCACTGAAATTATTGAACGAACAGGGATAAAACATTTTGACGTAGATGTTCCATTAGCCATCTCACTGTGTGAGAACTACATTCAAAATGGCCAGTACAATGTTATAGCGGCGTTTAATGATGAAGACATGGTTGGCCTTGGTGCGCTCTGCGAAAGTCATTCTTTGTATGCAGAAGGTACATTTGGAATTATTCAGGAGTTCTACGTACTGCCAGAGTATCGTTCTCAAAATGTAGGCACAGAGCTAATTGAAGAGATTGTTTATTTTGCCAAACTCAAAAAGTGGAAACGCCTTGAGCTATGCACACCACCAGTACCGGAATTCGACAGAACAGTTGAGTTTTATAAATCCAATGGTTTTGAGTTAACTGGCGGTTACAAAATGAAATATGCAATCGCTTAACAAGTCAAAGCACGTGGACTTGGCGAAGCTGTCACCTTTTTTGTGTGCGCAAAAAAGTCGCCAACGTCACCAAGCGGTGTTTGAGTTGTTAGCACTCAGAAGACGATTCGATGCGACTTGCAGCAATAACTGCTTTGTTGGCGATCCTTGTAGAAGGTGCCATAGGTGCTCAAAAGCACCCCAAAATCCCGGAGCGGTCAGCCGCCTTTTGTCAAGTACTCCATTCCGCATGGCACGGGCAGCGTCACAGACAACTCGATTCAGTTCACGATCCCATATAAAGGTGGCCCGTTCCGGGACACCTTCACTTATAACCCGGAAACAAACACTTGGCTATTTGTCCTCGAAACATCGCAACCGGATGGCACATGGAAGCACTTCGCACGCTACAGCGTACGCCGTCCGTAGCTGAGTGCTAACGAGACCAGGCAGTATGCTGGCGGCGTTAGAAGTCATTGAAGGAATTTTCGAGACTCACCTATGCACATTGCAATACTTACATTTCAAAGCTTCAACGAGCTTGATTCACTAATTGCGCTTGGAGTTCTAAAGCGCATTAAAAAGCCTGGTTGGCGCGTATCACTTTGTTGTCCGGAGTCAGAGGTGACGTCAATGAATGGCGTTACTATTCGGGCGCAGTCAACGTTAGAAGATGCCGCATCTGCCGATGCTGTTATTGTGGGTAGCGGCATCCAGACCCGAGAGATTGTTAACACACCGAATTTATTGGGACGTCTATCGCTGCAGCCGCAGCATCAACTCATCGCGGCTCAGTGTTCTGGCACATTAGTATTGGCCAAACTTGGGCTTCTGGGTTCCATCCCCGCTTGTACGGACTTGACGACAAAGCCATGGGTTCAGGAAGCGGGTGTTGAAGTGCTCGATCAACCTTTTTATGCTAACGGCAATGTCGCAACAGCAGGTGGTTGTCTGGCCTCGTCGTACTTAGCGGCCTGGGTTATAGCACGCCTTGAGGGGCTGGAGGCGGCAGCATCGGCTCTCCATTATGTTGCGCCGGTCGGGGAAAAGGATACGTTTGTGTCAAATGCACTCAACAACATCAAACCGTACTTATAGCGTAGATGACGGCTAGCGAGGCCAAGCAGCATCGCCCCTTCGAGGCTGGACCTCGCTACGCTCGGACGCTGTTGGCGGCGTTATCGCGCTGGTTACAGCTTCGACATGTCGTCGAGGCCGCAGAGGGCTTTAACGCCTCGAAGGCAACACAAAGCATCCGCTAATGGCGAAGGTTTAGTGGGCCTGGAGCGTAGATTGACGGGCGGCTCGCGAAGGTCGTGGTTCGCGCGGAAGTGAGTGCAGCTGAGGAGCTGGATGCGGGAAAGCTTCACGCCTGGGAATGTAGTGGGGCGCCCGACAACGGGCGTTCCTGCACCGAATACATCTAGGAGGATATCATGAACAGCAACTTCGAGGGCGCCAACTCGCCGCAGCAGTACCTGCTTCTCGGTGCGCAGCACGACGACCGGCTGATCTACGTCGAGCAGTACCGCTTCGACCAGGAGGGCAACTACCTGGGCAATGTGGGTTACACCGACGGCGAGCCCGGCCAGCGCGCCATCTTCTCCGCCTACCGCCTGCATTTCGGCCATTTCGTCGGCCTGCCGGTGATGGTGCTCTACGGGATTTTCGATCTGGCCCTGGCGGTGGTGTCCGTCAGCGGCATCAATATCTGGGTGGCGCGGCGGCGCAAACGCGACGCCATCAACCATCTCTGGAGCGGCCTGGTCTGGGGCACGCCACTGGCCGTGGCCGTGTCAGGTGCAGCCGCCGTGTTGACGGGCACTGCCGCGGTATCGGACTTCTGGATACCGCTGCTGTGCGTCGCCGGCCTGGCCCGCTGGCTGGGCGACGAGGGGCGCAGCAAAGCCTGGCTGCAGGGCCTCACCGCAGTCGTGCTGGCGGCGCTGGCACTGGCGCATATGGCTAGGAGGGGGCGCTTGCTGGTTGCGCCGCCACAAGATACTCAACTGGATCTTGTCGAGTTATACTTTCTGGTAAATTTTTATCGGGAAAGCCGGTATGGGTAAGTCAGCTTCAACGGAGAGGCGACGGGGAACCGACCTGGAAAACGCCATTCTTGAAGAAGCCTGGACCGAACTGGTTGAGCGCGGATATCACCGGTTGACGATGGAAGGCGTGGCATCCAGAGCCGGCACCAGTCGCTCGGTTCTCGCCCGCCGCTGGGATGGAAGGTTTTCGCTTGCTGTTGCCGCAATTCGACACCAGAGGGTCAAGTATCCACTTGAAGTTGAAGAGAGTGGTGACCTGAGAACAGAACTGTTGGACTATTTCGAGCATCTCAGCAAGCGCGCCACGATGATTGCGGTTGTCTTTCCTTTGCTCTCGAGCGAGTACTTCCAGGAAAATTCGTTACCGCCACAACGGTTGCGTGAAGCCCTGACGCAGGGAGAGGGCAGTGTGCTTAGCACGATTATTCATCGGGCGGTTGAGCGTGGTGAAATCGATTCCAGAAAGCTCAATCCTACCATTGAAACGCTTTTGGGGGATCTTTTTCGTTACTATTCCATCATGAATTTTTCCCCCCCGCCCCCGGAGTTGCGAAGAGCCTGGGTCGATACGATTTTCATGCCGCTCGTTCGGGTGGATTGAGATACTGCGGCCCGGCTGCCTGAAAAGAAAGCCTTGACGGTGGCATCGACAGCCCGCCACCATCCTTTAAGAATCCAGCGTGGGAGCATCCACCCCAGAGTATCAGCGCAGTAATTATGACTGCCGCGGTCGGGAGTGCGAGCTTCAGAATTGCTGAGGCCTCCCGCTATCTCCCTGTACACGGCACTGTCCGGCGATCGGAAGCGCAATCGGCGCGATGCTTTCCCGTTTCCTCCTGTGCAGAAGTCCGTTTCCCGCATCCGGTTGCGACATCGTTGGTGTCGTGGCAGCAATCACGGTTCTGCATCGCGATTCTTCTCCTGAAGGAGTATCCGCTGGTTCAAGTTTTTGTCCCGCCTTTCGCTGTCTCCGGGTCCTGGCTGAAAATATCCGGCAGGGCGCCGGCAAAGGCGCCGGCAGTAATGCCCGCTGTCAGTGCCAGGTAACTGTCGAGAGTCGGTGGCATACCGGAAGCGAGCATGGTGAGCACTCCGAGAAAATAGCCCGGCATATTCTCGACGTCGGTCATCAGTTGCACCAAGTAGATGCCCCCGGTTGCGATAAGAAGGAAAACCGGGAGCGCGAAAGCTCCGTATCCACTGGAGTTAAAAGGCGTAACTGAACCCCATGACGGCATTCAGTTGCGAGTCGCTTTCTACCAGCGGGCTGTCGCTGGCATCTCCGAGCAGTCGGCTTGTGCCGAGGGCGCCGACCAGGCTCCAGCATTCGTCCAGTTGATAATTGGCTGCCACGCCAACTTCCACATCCTTGAACCCGCTCGAGGGCCGGTAGACGGGCAGTCCGGCATTGGCCGACTGGGTGGTATTCACACCGAAGTAGCTGTTCATGTAATCGTCGTCGGCCCAGGTCGCAGAAATGCTGGGAACGACAGTCAGTCGGTCAGTCATTTCGTGTGGGTAGGAAAGACTGACGTTGATCAGGAGGCCGCGCTCGTCCTCGGATAGCGCTTTTGTGGACGAAAGTGTTGCCATTACACGGCCCAAGCGTGTCTTCACGAAGATCTTGCCGCCCAGTTCGTCGTCCAGGTCTCCAACACCGGTGGGTACATCGGTTCCGTCGTCATAGCCCTGCATCCAGTCCACAGCGACACCCGCCTCAACGCGGCGGGTTTCGATGAGGTTGAAGCCGATACCCTGCCCACTCTGTGCAAAGAAACGCCACCTCTTTACATCGAGCAATGGCACAAGGCGCTCCCGATATTCATCGGAGCCCTGATAGCGGGGGATAACGGCGACACCGAAGCCCAGAACTGTCCGATTGCCGTCCTCTGAAGAGGGTTGTTCGTCCTCGGTAGCGGTGCCCTCTGCTGCCGATGTTCGTTGTTCCACCGCAACGACTTCCCCTCCAAGGGTGAGCATCATCGCAGTCAGGCAGTATTGGGGGGCGTGAACCAAGCGGTTAAAAGCTGTGCGGGGCATGGCGAGCTCCATATTTAAGATACGTATATGAATCTTATTTGGGCTCGCATGCTTCGTCAAGATACATTAGTGTATCTTAATGTCGGAGTAATAAAGAGGGATCGTGTGACGGCTGCAGCCGTGGGTCTCTACTCCGCAGTTTCGTGCCGGAAGGTCACACCCCGGCTTTCCCGGGCTCTATATCCGTGCGAATTGTAATGATGGGAACCCCGGCTCCGCCCTACTCATAGGTCCACTCCCCACTCTCGTCCACCAGCGTCTTGCCGTTCTGCTCCACCAGCAGGCGACCGGAATCGAGCACCGTGTAGGTGGTGTTGCCGTTTTTGAATTCGTAGACGAGAAATTAAATGCGGATATCAGAGCCCCCAAATCGTTCACAGCAAGGCGCCGCTCGCAGGGAATAGTGATTCCATTTGCAAGAGCGGCGACGCCGCTGTGGATGATTTGGGGGGCTCCCTTCGGGCGGGCCGCTAAGCAGCCATCTACGGCGTTGTATTCGCTTGACGTAGAACCACTACGCCTGCGTAAATGCGCCTTGCATCTGGCCACTTAGCGGCCCGCTGATATCTGCATTTAATTCCTTACACCACACTGGAGTCCCGATGGCAATTCAAGAAGTGACCCTTTCGCGTCTTAGCATCGCTCTGCTGGGTGCGGCGCTCCATATCCTCAGCGGCGCTCACGCCGCCGCAGGAACCCTGCCGATGATGACCGAGGATTTTGAGTTCGTTTCCGGCGGCAAGACGCTCTCCGGGATCATCGATCAACCCGCGAGGGGCCCGGCGCGGGCGTTGATCGTATTCGTGCATGGCTCTGGGCCCACCAATGTGCGTGAGGAGAAGCGGTATTTCGACCTCCGCGGTCGATTCGCCGAGTTGGGGATAGCGAGTGTCGTGTGGGACAAGCCCGGGCTGGGGCGCAGCGAAGGGGAATACGATCCCAATCAACCGCTGGTGGAGAGCGCCCAGGAAGTGCTGGACGCTGTTGCCCTTCTGCGGGACAGGAGTGTGCCCGGTTCGAACAAAATCGGTATCTGGGGCACCAGCCGCGGTGGCTGGGTCGCTCCTATCGCCCTGTCCCAAGATCCGGGCATTGAGTTCTGGATTTCCGTCAGTGGAGTTCCGGCCGAGGACAACAAATACTACTTGATGAAGTCCAATCTGCCCCTTGAGGGGCGCACGCCGGAGGAGACTGATCGGATCATGGAGGAATGGAAGCGCGGGCGTCAACTCTTCATGCAGGGGGCTGACTACGACGCCTATCTCGCCGCCACGGAGAATCTGCGAAGCGATTCGGTTGTGGCTTATCTGGCCGGTGACCTGACGGGTTCGAGGGAAGACTATGAGGCCGAGCAGGATGCGTACATGCAGGCGAAAGAAAAGTACGAGTTTGACGAAGAAACCCTCTCCGTGATCCGGGTTCAGAATTTCAGCGACATGCTGAGCGGATTGGAGGTCGATGTGCTGGCTTTGTTCGGTGATAGAGACACCAATGTGGATTGGCGCAAAGCGCGAACACTGTATGAATCGGCTATCGGCCGGCAAGCAAATGCCACTCTTACCGTGCGCACCTTTTCAGGGTGCAACCATGCCATGAACCCATCGACAACGGGCTCCGTGCGTGAGGTGGAGGGTACGCCACTTCGTGCAGGCGTGAAATGTGACGGCTACTACGAAACGCAGATCGACTGGCTGCGCGAGCATGTTGTAGTTGAATGAGATGATTGGCGGCGATACTGCGATAGTGTTGCGATTAACAGCCCATCTTCGTGCTGCGGAACGCGAACGTTGCCGCGGTAAATTCCCTGAGAATCACCTGTGCTGGCTGGCCTAAGTTGATGTTTGAAGGTTAGAGATTTCTTCAGCCGGAGAGCTGTAGGTGAATTTGTGAGAATTGAGTCTAGTTAAAGTTGGTTTCCTTTTTTGTTGCTTGTCAATTGGATGGTTTTAAAATGAAGTCGAAAAAATTTTCTCCCATGGTGCTTTTTGTCGTTTTTCTGTTTGTTCCGGGTTTTGGAGTGGCGGATGAGGTTTACAGGCTGCGGATGTTTTTTGGGCTGTCGCTTCCCGGCGGCGGTGCAGTATCGCTAAACGAGTGGCAGGAGTTTGAGAGGGAGAAAATAGCGAAGACATTCGAGGGTTTCAATGTTGTGGATTCGACGGGCTATTACAAAGGCAAGCCCGAGCGCTCCAAGATAGTGACCGTGATTGTTGATGAGAATGGGATTGAAAAAGCTCATGAGCTGGCCAGATTGTACGCAAAAGAGTTCCAGCAGGATTCGGTTATGGTTGTGAAAGCTGCGGTTTTGGAGTGGAACTTTATTGGGGCCGGGAAATAAGGGCCGGAAAAAATGCTGGGCAGGAAACACGATTCGAAAAGGATTGCGGGAACCCGAGTTTGGTTAAATTTTGGGCGGAGGATCTGGGCGCAGCGGCCGAAAGCGCGTTGAACAGAAGCTGCCCCAGCTCAGGAGCGTGGTTGAAACGTTTGGTCGAGTTTAGCCAACCGCACCAAGTGGTCATCCGGAACCCGTTGAGGCGCGGTGGATTGTTTGGGATGTTGCGGTTTTGGAGCGTGGGGCTTTATTGAGTGGGGAAGGAGATGGAGGGAGAGAGGGGGATGGGGTATGGCGGGATTAGGAAATTCCGTGTTTCAGAATTAATTTTCCAGGCGTTTCTGTCGATAGTCGCTCTGTTAGCGTGAATTGTACCGCATTTATCTCAGGACTTTTCCGTTCTGGTTGAATTTTTACACGGGAAGTTTTTAAATCCGGATTCCTATTTAGTCTTTGGTTTTGGATCAATTGAAAGTGAAAGAATACAAAAAACTGATGCTCGGCTTGGTTTTGGGAGGGATTTCTTCTGCGGCGGCAGCGCAAGAGGTCGGCAGTGAGTCCGCGGAATACCGGGGCAGCTGGGGCGCCAGCGGTGAGGTGATCAACTTCAATGCCGATATCGCCGCGGCCAATGGCATCTCCGACAGCGGTTTCGGCCTGGGTGTGAGCTACAGCGGTGAAAAGGGGCTGTTCAACTTCAACCTCGGTGCCAGTTTTTTCTTTATCGATGACGAGGAAGAGTTCTCCCAGCGGGTGGAGGACTGGACCGGGGATGAATCCACCGAGGATTCCAGCATCGATGCCGGCTCCCTGTATATCGACGGCGGTATCCTCTATCCGGTCAATACCAGCGGCAGCTTCGCCCTGGGCCTGAACGCGGGTTATCGCTACTTCGATATCGACCGAGGTATCACCAATTGCCGCAACTGCTACAGCGAGGATATCAGCATTGAGAGCGACGCCTACCTGAAACCCTTCGCGCGATTTGCATTCAACGAAAGTATCTCCGGCTCTCTGGCCTACTTCAGCTATACCGGCGACAAGGGTGCGGAAAACTCGATGCAGTTTGAGGTGAAAGTGCGCTTTTGATCGGTTGCCGTGGCGGCTGTGCGCCGCCACTTTTATATTCTCGGGAATCCCGCCTCACCAGAGCTGCGTTGCGCTTTCTCTCACCCGGAAAATCAGTCGCGCCCACCGGACGTCAATCGATCCACCCGCAATCGCTCGCGCCCGTCGAACAGCCGCCGTGCGCAGATAGCCACCGCGGCGAAGGTGCCGAAGCCAGTGCCGCCGGCGATGGTGAACATGATCAGTATCTGGTATTTCACCGCCAGTGCCGGTGGGCTGCCGGCGAGTATCTGGCCCGTCATCATGCCCGGCAGGGAGACGATACCGGCCGCGGCCATGGAGTTGATGATGGGCATCAGCCCGGCGCGCATGGCTTCGCGGCGGAAATCGCCACAGGCGCGGGCCCAGGTTTCGCCCAACATCAGGCGGTTCTCGATGATATTGCGGGAACGGCGGGCGCTCTCGGTGAGCCGGTCCAGGCCCAGGGCCACGCCGGTCATGGTGTTGCCGAGCAGCATGCCCAGTAGCGGAATGGCGTACTGGGGCTGGTACCAGGGCTCCGGGCCTATCACCGCGATCAGGGTCAGCACGGTGACGCTGAAAGCGGAGATAAACATCGACATTGTGCCGATGGCGAAGCTCCAGCCACCGCGCAGCCGGTATTTCTGCCGTGCGACCACTTCGCGGCCGGCGAGCAGCAGCATGACCACGCCCATCAGCGCCACCCAGTGCAGGCTGCCCACCGCGAACAGCGCCTCCAGTACCACACCGATCAGAGCCAACTGGATCGCGGTGCGCGCCGCGGCTACCAGCAGGGACTTCCCCACGCCCAGGCGTGCGGCAAAGGTACAGGCGGCCAGTGCCAGCACCAGGGAGGAGGCCAGGGCCAGTTGCCACCAGGATAGTGCGATGGCGTTCATTCCCGCAGCTCCCGTTCCACCAGCTGCGCGCCCTCGATGTGGAAATGCCGATTGGCCACCCGCCGGATTTGTTCTTCGCTGTGGGCCACCCAGAGCACCGGCCAGTGGTGTTCGCGAATCAGCGGCAGCAGCCAGTCCTCCACCTGCCGGGTAGTCTTTTCGTCCAGGTTGGCGGTGGGCTCGTCCAGCAGCAGCGCTTCCGGTTGGCGGGACAGGGCCCGCACCAGGGCCAGGCGCTGCCGCTCCCCGGAAGACAGCCGGTCTATCGACCAGTCGGGTGTTTCATCGCCGAAGCCCAGGGCGCGCAGCGCCTCGGGCATGGGGCTGTCTAGGCGCTCAGGGCTGTCCAGGTGCTCAGGGCTGCCCAGGTGTTCGCCGACGGTGTCGAACCACCAGGCGCTTTCCGTCGGCACCATCATCACCGAGCGCCGCCAGCGGTGGCCGGGCACGGCGTCCTGTTCCATATCGCCGAGGCGCACGGTGCCGCCGTGGGGTTCCAGGTCCGCGACCGCCCTGAGCAGGCGGCTCTTGCCGGCGCCGGAGGAGCCGGACAGGCAGACGATCTCCCCGGGGGCCACTTCCAGGTCGATGTTTTCCAGATCGCCGATAGCGACGCCTTTGAGAGTGAGGTTCGCCAATGTCTCTGTCCGTTTCGCCCGGCCGTTTTTATTGTTCAGCCAAACTGGCCGATGCCCCGCGCCATCATCGCGGCGCACAGTAGTATGCCCACGATCGCCAACAGTTCGATATGCACGATGCCGCGCATCAGCCGCAGTTGGCCGTCGCTGACCTGTGGCAGTTGCCCTTGTTTGAGCGATTTTCTCCAGGTAATAAAACGCACCGTGGGGTAGATGGACAGGAAGGCGGCGAGGAAGAACAGGGTCAGTTTCGCGTGGAAGGCGCCGTTGTGGAAATAGTAGGCGGCGCCCTTCTCGAAATAGAAGACCCGCAACAGGCCCACCACCAGCAGCAGGCCGGCGGAGATGCCCAGCACCCGGTCGATCACCTGCAGCTTGCGCGCGCTCTCCAGGGTGAACTTCTGCCCCAGCAACACCAACTCTATGGCGATGGCGGCGACCAGGGCGAAGGCGGTGAGGTGGTGCAGGAAGGCGAACAGGGTGGGCATGGACTGTCTCCCGTATCCATAGGGCGGTTGTTGTTTGCAGAACGCGGGAGAAGTTACCACAGATGGCGTGAAAGTTTATTCACTGCGTTCGTTGGCCTGAAACCATCTCAGGCCGCCGAGTGCACCCCCTCGGTCAGTGTCTCGACCAACTGCTCCACAGACCGGTATGCGTCCTCGATCGACTGGCGGTGTCTGCCATCGCCGAATTCCTGGTACTCGATGCGAATCTCGTGAAAGTCTGTCACTCCCAGGTAGTGGCTCAGGGTGCGCACATGGGGGCCCAGGTGGTTCATGGATTCCCGGATGCCGCCCGGTTCGAAGCCGAACTCGCCACAGGAGGATAGCAATACCAGGGTTTTTCCGGAGAACACTGGCTCCAGTGGGAAGTCGCCGCGGGCCAGGTCGAAGGTGAAGGTCTTGTTGACCCGGATCACTTGGTCAAACCAGGCCTTGAGGCTGGTCGGCATGCCGTAGTTGTACATGGGCGTGGAAATCAGGATCAGGTCCGCCTGGGCCACTTCGTCGATCAACTGGTCGGAGAGTGCGAGCAGGGCCCGCTGCCCGGCGTTGCGCCGGGGCCCGGGAGTGAACACCGCGGCGATCCAGTCCTGGCTGATAAACCCGGGCGGCGCCCCGCCCACGTCCCTGTGGATGAACAAATCTTCACTGTTGTGTTTTTGCCAGCGTTCCTGAAAATGCTGAGACAGGAGCCGGGACAGGGAGCGGTGGGCCGCCACTTCACTGTCGGAACTGCGCGCACTTGCGTCTATTTTCAGTATCTTTTTCATATCTAACTCCGGGTTGCCGTCTGAGCTTGTATTGCAAATATGGCTTCCGGAGCCCGCGTTGACAAAGGATGCTTTTTCATCTATAGATGAGATAAATTCATCTATGGGCAATAATATGTACGGCGGCCTGAGCAACCTGAACAGCATCCGGGTATTCGAGGCCGCCGCGCGCCAGGGGAGTTTCAAGGTCGCGGCAGAGGAGCTGCATCTGACCCCCACCGCGGTCTCCCACCAGATCCGCAACCTGGAGGCGCAGCTGGGCACGGCCCTGTTCGAGAGACGCACACGCGCAGTGCATTTGACCGGGGCCGGCCGGCGGTTGGCGGATGCCGCGCGCCTGTCCCTGCAGACCCTGGCGGATGCGATCAAGGAGATCGCCGGCCAACCCGAGACGCTGACCATCAATACCACCAGTGCCTTTGCCTCCCTGTGGCTGGTGCCGCGGTTGCAGGGTTTCTACCGCGCCCATCCGGATTTGCGGGTGGTCGTGCAGACCGATGAGCGGCTGGTGGACCTGAAGCGCGACCGGCGGGTGGATGTTGCCATTCGCTACGGGCGGCCTCCGGCCGAGGGCGTGGCGGAACTGTTGCTGAGCGAGGAGTTCGGAATCTACGGCACCGCCGACGGCATAGCCCGGCTGGAAAAAGGCCGATCGATCACACTATTTGAAACCCGGTGGAAGAGCCGCAGCCTGCCAGCGGTTACCGCGGAGCAGTGGTGGCAACGCTTTATGCCGCGCAGGAAAATGCCGGCGCAATACAGTTACGACCAGGAAATGCACGTCATCCAGGCGGCGCTGGCCGGCCAGGGCCTGGCGTTTGTCAGTAACCTGCTGGTCGAGTCCGCCGTCCAACACGGCTGGCTGCGCCCCTACCGCGGGGAGAGCCGCCTGCCCGGCTTTGCCTACTATCTGTTGGGCGGCGGTGGGGAGCGCCGGACCAAAGTCCAGCTGTTCCGCGCCTGGCTACAAAATGCACTGTCCGCAAGTCCCGCAGAGGCGGATCATCAGGCCCCGGAGTGAACCGCTCTTTGAACCGGCCGCCAATCGCCGCCATAATCCGCCCCTTCCGAACAGAATAACGAGAGCTGTATGACCGACACCTCCGTCTATGAGGCCAGCGAGCGGCAGTCGCTCGCGGAGTACACCGAAAAGGCGTACCTGGACTACTCCATGTACGTGATCCTGGACCGCGCCCTGCCCAATATCGGCGACGGCCTGAAGCCGGTGCAGCGGCGCATCGTCTACGCCATGAGCGAGCTGGGGCTCAAGAACACCGCCAAGTACAAGAAGTCCGCGCGCACCGTGGGCGACGTGATCGGCAAGTACCACCCGCACGGGGACAGCGCCGTCTACGAGGCCATGGTGCTGATGGCGCAGCCGTTCAGCTACCGCTACCCGCTGGTGGACGGCCAGGGCAACTGGGGCTCGCCGGACGACCCGAAATCCTTCGCCGCCATGCGTTACACCGAATCGCGTATGGGCAAGTACTCGGAGGTGCTGCTGTCGGAACTGGGCCAGGGCACGGTGGACTGGCAGCCGAACTTCGACGGCACCATGGACGAACCGGCGGTGCTGCCGGCGCGGGTACCCAACATATTGTTGAACGGCACCACCGGCATCGCCGTGGGCATGGCCACCGACATCCCGCCGCACAACCTGCGCGAAGTGGTCGACGCGACCGTGGCGCTGCTGGAGAACCCCAAGGCCACGGTGGCCGAGCTGTGCGAGTACATCCAGGGCCCGGATATGCCCACCGAGGCGGAGATCATCACCCCGCGGGAGGAAATGCGGAAGGTCTACGAGACCGGCCGCGGCTCGGTCAAGATGCGCGCGCTGTGGGGCAAGGAGGACGGCGATATCGTCATCACCGCGCTGCCCTACCAGACCAGCGGCGCCAAGGTGCTGGAGCAGATAGCGGCGCAGATGCAGGCCAAGAAGCTGCCGATGGTGGCGGACCTGCGTGACGAGTCGGACCACGAGAACCCCACCCGCCTGGTGATCGTGCCCAAGTCCAACCGCGTGGACCTGGACGCGGTGATGAACCACCTGTTCGCCACCACCGACCTGGAGCGCAGCTACCGCATCAATATGAATATGATCGGTATCGACGGCCGCCCGCAGGTGAAGTCCCTGGACAAGATCCTGGGCGAGTGGCTCAGCTTCCGCACCGTCACCACCCGCCGGCGCCTGCAGTTCCGCCTCGACAAGGTGGAGAAGCGGTTGCACCTGCTGGCCGGTCAGTTGATCGCCTTCCTGAACCTTGATGAAGTCATCGAGATAATCCGTAGCCACGACGAGCCCAAGCGGGAGTTGATGGACCGCTTCGAACTGACCGACGTGCAGGCGGAATACATCCTCGACACCAAGCTGCGCCAGTTGGCGCGCCTGGAGGAGATGAAGATCCGCGGCGAGCAGGCGGAGCTGGAGAAAGAGCGGGACATGCTGACCAAGACCCTGGACAGCGCGCGCCGCCTGAAAGCCCTGATCAAGAAGGAGCTGCTGCAGGCGGCGGACGAGTTCGGGGACGAGCGCCGCTCACCCATCGTCGCCCGCGAGGAGGCGAAGGCCTTCAGCGAGGCGGAGCTGCTGTCCAGCGATCCCATTACTGTCGTTCTGTCGGAGAAGGGCTGGATCCGCGCCGCCAAGGGCCACGATATAGACCCGGTCGCGCTCAGCTACAAGGCCGGCGACGGCTTCAAGTTCGCCGCCCGCGGCAAGAGCAACCAGCCGGCGCTGCTGCTCGATAGCACTGGGCGCAGCTACGCCATCGCCGCTCACTCGCTGCCTTCGGCGCGTGGCCAGGGCGAGCCGCTGTCCGGGCGCATCAACCCGCCCTCCGGCGCCACCTTCGAGGGGCTGCTGATGGGGGCCGACGAGCAGCGGGTGTTGCTGGCCTCGGACGCCGGCTACGGCTTTATCGCCAAACTCTCCGACCTGCAGTCGCGCAACAAGGCCGGCAAGGCCATGTTGTCCCTGCCCAAGGGGGCGAAGGTGTTGCCGCCCTGCGAGATTGAAAATCCCGGCGAGGCGCTGTTGGCCGCGGTGACCAGCGAGGGCCGCATGTTGGTGTTTCCGGTATCCGAGTTGCCGGAGCTGGCCAAGGGCAAGGGCAACAAGATCGTCAATATCCCCTCCGCCAGGGCAGCCAGTCGCGAGGAAATCATGGTGGGGATCGCGGTGCTGGAGGGTGGTGCACAGCTGGTGATCCACGCCGGCAAGCGGCACACCAGGATCAAGATCTCCGAACTGGAGCACTACCACGGCGAGCGCGGTCGCCGCGGCAACAAGCTGCCGCGGGGCTTCCAGAAGGTGGACCGTATCGAAGTGCTGGAGAAATAAATCCTTCCGTATCTCCCGCAGGGGCGAACCTCGTGTTCGCCCTTTTTATTTGTGGTGGCAAATTTGCTGGCGCGCTCCTGGGAACGCCGAGCTGTCTTGAGGCGCTGAAGGCTCCAGCTCGGCAAAGGGGCTGCAGTCCCGCCGGGCGGGGCCCGGTTCTTGTTCCGTTATTGTGATTGTGCAGCTTCCGCGGGGGCCAGATATCCCCGCAAAAGAAATCTTAGCTCCCGTGCTGTCTGTTCATCGGATAGCAATTGATCGGCCAGCGCCCTGTGGGTGATGGCCTCCAGCACCGTCTCCATCACCAGCGCCGTTATTTGCGGATCACCATTGCGCGGCAGGCGTTCGCGGTGGCGGCGCAGAAATTCCTCGATGAGCCGGGCGATGCGGCGGCTGGTGTCCATCACTTCGGCCATGCGGCCGATGCGCGGGATCTGCTCGATCATGATCCTGTGCAGTTCGGGATCGATACGCTGGGTGTCCAGCGCCGTCCTGATCAATGCATCCAGCCCCTCCTCCAGCGTCGCCGCAGTGTCGGGTGACAGTGCCTCTTCCATCGCCGCGACTATCCGGCCCGCGTGTTGTTCGACCAGCGCCGCGATCAGTGCGTTCTTGTTGGGGAAGTACTGGTACAGGGAACCGACACTGACCCCGGCGCGTTCGGCCACCCGCGCGGTGGTGGCGCCCTTGTAGCCGTGCGCGATCAAAACCTGAGCGGCCGCCTCCAGCAGCGCCGCCACCGTCGCCCGCGAGCGTGCCTGGCGCGGCCTTTTTCTGGGCTCCGTGGGGCCTATATCTCCCGTCAAAATGGTCGCTCCCGAATGCGAATACAAAATGTGACGAAACATTCGCATAATTGATCCGGCCGTGCAATATCGCGCGGAACCGGACAAAGAGAGGGAGTATCGACATGATGGCTACGGTTTTTCGCCCGAGCGCCGAGATCGCCGGGATTCCAGAGGGGCGGGGGTATGCACTGATCGGCTATTACGCCTGCCCGAAGGCGGCGATGGTGGGGGTGATCCGCGTGCGCGACAACCGCCCCAGCCACTCCTGGGAGTGCCACGGCGGTGGGGATGAGCTGCTTGTGGTGTTGTCGGGGCGCTTCCGGATGACCCTGAATCACGCGCAGGCCCCGGAGCAGGTGTGCGAGCTGGAGGCCGGCGACGCCATCCTGATTCCGCGCGGTGTAGCGCACTCGGCGCAGTTGCTGACGCCGGAAATCGACATCCTGTTTGTCACCCCCGAGGAGGGCACGGAAACCTGGGTCGGCTCCCCACGAAATTCCGCCGCCCACTTGCCAGAATTGTAAGCATACTTACAATAAGCTCCCTCAAAACGGGGGGAACCATGTCCTTTAAAGATACCGCCACCAAAATGAGCTTCGAGCTGCACAGCGCCGCGCGCCTGCTGCGGCGCAACTTCGACCGTCGCGCCAAGACCCACGGCCTCAGCCGTTCGCGCTGGCAGGTGCTGTGGCACCTGGCGCGGGAGCAGGGGCAGAAGCAGGCGGAGTTGGCGGAGCGCATGGACGTGGCGCCGATCAGCCTGGCGCGGCAACTGGACAACCTGCAGCAGGAAGGGTTGGTGGAGCGCCGCCCGGACCCGGGCGACCGACGCTGTTTCCGCATCTATCTCACCGACGCCGCCGAGCCGGCCCTGGAGGTGTTGCGCGGCCTGGCGCAGCAGACCCGCGCCCAGGCGCTGGCGGGCTTTTCCATTGCGGAGGTCAGCCAGCTGCAGGGGCTGCTGGAGCGGTTGCGGGAAAACCTGACACGTGGGGAGGCCTGAGGTGATAGGGGACGACGTGAAGGATCAACTGGGGAAAAAACTGGGGAAACTTCCGCTGCGCCGCCTGGGTTTCCTGGCCGGCGTGGTCGTCGCGGCGGCGGTGGGCGGCTGGTGCCTGTTCGGCGGCGGCGACAGCGTGGAAACCGAAAACGCCTATATCAAGGCGGATAAGATCTCGCTGGCGCCGGAGGTCAGCGGCGTGGTGGCGGAGGTCGCGGTCAAGGCCAACCAGCCGGTGCTGAAAGGCCAGTTGCTGGTGCGGCTGGACCCGACCGCCTTTGAGCTGGCGGTGGCCGAGGCGGAGGCCCACCTGGGGCAGGTGCGCAACGACCTGCTGGCGCGCCGCGCCGACTACGCCGAGGCCGAGGCGACGCTGGCCAAGGCGCGCAAGGATGCGGACTACTACCGCCGCCAGTTGGCGCGCAACGAGAAACTCGGCAAGCTGGCCCTGTCGGAGGCGCAACTGGACGAGTCGCGCCAGTTGCTGGAGCGGGCGCGGGCGCAGATCGCGATCAACATCGAGAAGCTCTCCAGCCTGCGCGCCGAACTGGGCGGCAACCCGGAGATCCCCCTGGAGGAACAGGCGGACCTGAAGGTGGTCCAGGCGCGACTGGACAAGGCCCGCTACCAGCTCTCCCGCACGCGTATCGTGGCCCCGGTGGATGGCGTCATCGCCAACGCGGTGCCGCAGGTGGGCGAGATGGCCCCCGCCGGCATCGGCCTGATCAGCATGCTCGACGCCGACGGCATCTGGGTCGAGGCCAACCTGAAGGAGACGGAGCTGGCGCGGGTGCGCGCCGGCCAGCAGGCCGAGGTGACCCTGGATGCCTATCCGGGTTTCACCTGGCAGGCGCAGGTGGACAGCCTCAGTCCCGCCAGCGGCAGCGAGTTCGCGCTGATCCCACCGCAGAACGCCAGCGGCAACTGGGTCAAGGTGGTGCAGCGGGTGCCGGTGCGCCTGCGCCTCTACCCGACCAAGGATGCGCCGGTGCTGCGCGCCGGCATGAGTGCCAGGGTGCGCATCGACACTGGTGAGGACGACAAGCTGGTGGCCGCGCGCGCCACCGCTGGCGACGGTGGCCGCGTAGTACTGGCACCGTGAGTGCCAGCTAATCCGTTCCTGTCCCCGGGCCTGTTCCGCGACCTCGACCCTGCCGGCGAGTGTTTACCAGTAAGTGTCGCGGCAGGCGGCTGAGATTTCCTATGTGAACGATTTCCAGCTGCTGATGTGGATCAACCTGGCGGTGATACCGCTGGTGTTTTTGCTGGTGAATCCGGGGCGGGAGTCTGAGTCCGCGGTGGACGGGCGGGCCTGCGGCCCGCTTGCCGAGCTGGAGCTCGGCGTTCCCAGGGGCGCCGCGGTCCGTTCGTGGAACGCCGCGATGCCCGCTCAGTTGACGCGCTGCCAGGTCTGGGTACGGTAGAAGAAACCCAGGTAGCCCCGCACCTTCAGCTGGTTGCCCTCCAGCCAGAGCTTGCAGTCGTATACCTTGCCCTTGGTGGGGTCGAGGATCTGGCCGCCCTCGTAGATGTCGCCGTTTTTCACCATGTTGGTAATGACGTCCATGCCGACGATCTTCTGGCCCTTGCGCGCGCCGGGGCATTTTTCGCAGATGGTGTCGTCGGGCTTCATCAGCAGGTCCACCACGCGGCCGTAGTACTTGCCGCCTTTCTCGTAGATCTCCACGATGGACTTCGGCTGGCCGGTCTCGTCGTCGATGGTGCGCCATTGGCCCAGCACGTCCTGGGCGCTGGCCTGCAGTGCAAACAGCAGGCAGCAGGCCGCCATCAGCAGGTTTCTCATCATCTCACTGACCCTTTTCTGGAGTGTGACCAGGATAATACACCAAGTCACCAACGAAGCAGGAAATCTCCTTCCAGTGTAGCCGGGGGAATAGCGCCCCTCCCCCGCTTGCGTGGGAGGGACCGGGGGGAGGGGGTCAGGAGGAACAGCTGATCGGCAGATGCTTGCCGGACTCCGGCGGCGCCGCGGCCCAGCGCTCGCAATCCGGGTGCTCGTCGAAAGGGCTCTGCAGCAGTTCGAGCATCGTCTGCAGCGGCCGGTAGTCGCCGCCCTCGGCGGCCTCGATGATCTTCTGCGCCAGGTAGTTGCGCAGCACATACTTGGGGTTGGCGGCGAGCATGGCGCGGTTGCGGTGGCGGGAGTCGCTGTGTTCGTGGGCCAGGCGCTGGTCGTAGTGGTGCAGCCACTGGTCCAGCGCCTCCCGCTGTGCGGCCGGGACCAGTTCCCCCAGCGTGGCGGCGGGGCGCTCGCCGCGGTAGTGGGCCAGGGCGCGGAAGAACAGCGTGTAGTCGGCGCGCGCCTCGTCGAGCAGCTGCAGCAGGTCCGCGCAGAGTTTCTGGTCGCCCTCCTGCTCGATTTCCAGCCCCAGTTTGCGGCGCATCAGCGCGGCGTATTCGTCGATCAGGCGCGGCTGGAACTCCTCCAGGCAGTCGCGCAGCGTCTCGGTGTCGACAAAAGCGGAAAAGGCGTGGGCCAGGGCGTTCAGGTTCCACAGCACCACGCCGGGCTGCTGCTCGAAGGCGTAACGGCCGGTGTGGTCCGAGTGGTTGCAGATGAAGGCGGGCTCGTAGTCGTCGAGAAAGCCGTAGGGGCCGTAGTCGAAGGTGTCGCCGATGATCGACATATTGTCGGTGTTCAGCACCCCGTGGGCGAAACCCACCGACTGCCAGCCGGCCACCAGTCCGGCACTTTTCCGCACGGTAAAGCGCAGCAGCGCCTCGGCCTGTGCACTGGCCGGCAGCCCGGCGGTCCCGGGCACGAAGCGCCGGCAGATAAATTCGATCAGCTGTTGCAGCGCCTGCAGCTGCTTGGTGTAGAAGAAATATTCGAAGTGGCCGAAGCGCACATGGGTCTCGGCCACGCGGATCAGCATGGCGCCGCTCTCGATTTTTTCCCGCACCACCGGCTCGTCGCTGCCGACGATGCACAGGGCGCGGGTGCTATTGATGCCGAGGCCGGCCAGTGCCTCGCCGGCCAGGTATTCGCGGATGGTGGAGCGCAGCACGGCGCGGCCGTCGCCGAAGCGGGAATAGGGCGTCTTGCCGGCGCCCTTCAGGTGCAGCTCCCAGTGCCGGCCGCCGCGCTCCATCTCCCCCAGCAGCAGTGCGCGGCCGTCGCCCAGGTCCGGGTTGTAGACGCCGAACTGGTGGCCGGTGTATTTCATCGCAAAGGGGCGGCTGCCCTTGAACAGCTGCTTGCCGCAGCCGAGCCTGGCCCAGTCGGCCCGGGTGTCGGGATTGCGCGCCTCGCTCGTATCGATACCCAGCAACTCGAGCGCCGCCGGATTGACGTGGACCAGCTTGGGGTGCTCGAACGGGGTGGGATCGATACGCGCGCCGAAGGCATCGCCCAGGTCGGCGTAGTGGTGGGTGAGGGTGACTTCGCTGAGTTTCATAAACAACTATTGTAGGGTGGATAGGGACGGCGTATCCACCAACCCCGTTGTTAAACCCTCAAGTTTGGGAGTTCGAGGCGGCCTGTCGCTGGCAAAAGCCGGGGCGAGGTACGCCTTTCCGGGACTGTCTGCGAGAGGGACCTCGCGGACAAGCCTACAGGGATGTATTTACGGCGTGTCCCGGAAAGGCGTACCTCGCCCCGGCTCCCAGTACTGAACACCGAAACTTGAGTTAAACCGCCTCCAGTCTCAACTTGAGCGGCTGCGATTCCCAGTGTTCCACCTCCTGGCTGAGCAGGTCCTCGATGGCGGGGTTCTTGTCCAGCCAAGGCTGTGGCAAGCGCAGCCGGTAGCCGTTTTCGCGCGCCTTCAGGTCCAGGTCTTCTGCGTCGCGATCGGTATGGTCGCGGTGAATGATGCAGGCCAGGCGCAGGCACAGCAGCAGGTCCGGGTTTGGGTGGAAGCCGTAGTGTTCCCGCGGCGGCTTGATGCGGCCGCGCTGGTTGCGCAGCAGGTGGGCCAGGTTTTCCTGCTCGGTTTTTGAAAAGCCCGCCAGGTCCGCGTGCTCGATCATATAGGCGCCGAGCTTGCGGAAATCGCTGTGGGACAGCGCCAGCCCGATCTCGTGCAGTTGCGCCGCCCAGCGCAGCCGCTGCCGCTCTTCGAAGGGGCAGTCGATGCGCAGCTTGCGCAGCAGACCCTGCGCCGTGTCGCCGACGCGCCGCGCCTGCTCGGTGCCCACCTGCCAGCGCTGCATCAGTGCGGCCACGGTGTCGGCGCGCCTGTCGCCGCCGTGCAACCGCCCGGACAGGTCGTGCACTATGCCCTCGCGGATCGCGTAAGGGGAGACCTGCATACTCTGGATATCCAGTTCGCAGAAGATGGCGTGGAGTATCGCCAGGCCGGCGGCGAACACCGGGCGCCGCTCCTCGTCCAGGTTGGGCAGTTTGAGGTCGGCGATATGCCTGGCCTCGGCCACCTTTGCCGCCAGGCGATCGATATCCTCACGTTTGATTTCCGACAGCTCGCCGCCGTTGAGCACCCGCGCTACCGACTTGACGGTGCCGGAGGCGCCGGTCACCTCGGTCTCTTCCGCCAGGTGCTGTAGCCCCTGCAGCTCGGCGCGGGCGGCGCGAAAGGCGCGCTTGAAATGGTTGACGGTGTTGTTGGAGACGATGCCGTCGGCAAAGAAGCGCCTGCTGAAGGAGACGCAGCCCATATACAGGCTCTGCAACTGGAGCGGCACTTCCTGGCCGCGCACCAGCTCAGTGGAGCCGCCGCCGATATCCACCACGCAGCGCATCCGCGGCGGGCCGTCGGCGGCGGCCATGACGCCGCTGTAGATCAGCCGCGCCTCCTCGATGCCGCTGATGATTTCGATGGGGGCGCCGAGAATGGATTCGGCGGATTCCAGGAAGCCGTCCGCATTGGCGGCGGCGCGCAGGGTATTGGTGCCGACGCAGCGCACGTGGTCCACCGGCAGGCCCGCCAGCACCGGCTGGAAGCGCCGCAGCGCCGCCAGCGCCCGCCCGGCCACCGCCGGGTCCAGGTTGCGTTCCTCGTCCAGGCCCTCGGCCAGGCGCACCATGGCGCGGTCTGTGTGCAGGCGCACCATGCGCTGGTCGCGGAATTCCGCCAGCAGCAGGTGGAAGCTGTTGGAGCCCAGGTCCAGGGCGGCGTAGCGTTCGGAATCTTGCGGCATCGACTATCCTGTCAAAAAACTGTCATTGAAATGTAGCAAACTGTTTTGCTGATCCGACCCACTTGTCAGGCCAATAACACCAACGGGCACAAGCAGTTATTCCATGTCCAATAATACGCCCCTATACCCCAAAGAGCTAAGTTGGCTTTCCTTTAACGAACGCGTCCTGCAGGAAGTGGAGGACGAGAGTGTACCCATCATCGAGCGGGTGCGCTTCCTGGGAATCTTCTCCAGCAACCTGGACGAGTTCTACCGCGTGCGCGTGGCCGACGTGCGCCGCCTGGCGACCTTCGCCAAGGGGGAGGAAAAAGAGCGGTTCGCCGAGCTGCTCGCGCGCATCAACGAGAAGGTGCTGCGGTTGCAGCGCCGCTCCCATGCCGCCTACACCAAGGTGCTGTCCGACCTGGACAAGCACCATATCCACCTGGTCAACGAGACCCAGCTGTGCGGGAAGCAGCGCGCCTTCGTCGAGGATTATTTTCACCGCGAGGTGCTGCCGGAACTGGAGCCCTTCTTTATCGACGACCGCGACACCATGCCGCTGCTGAACGAAGCGAGCATTTACTTCGCGATCTACCTGCAACTGGAGGACGGTTCCGAGCGCTTCGCGGCGATGGAAATCCCCACGGACACCTTGCCGCGTTTTGTGGTGATACCGCCGCGGCAGGACAGGCACGAGAAAGTCTATATCGTGCTCGACAATATCATTCGCGCCTGCCTGGTGGAGGTGTTCCGCTATGTGCTGCCGATTGCCAGGGCGCAGGCCTATATGTTCAAGATCAGCCGCGATGCCGAGCTGGAACTGGGGGAACAGATCACCCAGAACATCGTCGACCGGGTGGCCAAGTCGCTGAAGAAGCGCAAGCAGGCGGAACCGGTGCGCCTGGCCTACGACGCGCAGATGCCGGAGGTGCTGCTGAACCTGGTGAAGAAAAAACTGAAGATGGGGCGCTACGACAGCTTTACCCCCGGCGGGCGCTACCACAACTCCAAGGATTTCATGGGTTTCCCCGCCGATTCGGCGCGGCACAGGTACAAGCCCCTCAGCCAACTGGCCACGCTGCCGGAGAACGAGAGCGTATTCAACCTGCTGCGCGCGGGCGACCAGCTCTACTACTACCCCTACCACGATTTCCGCGCAATCACCAACCTGCTGATCTCGGCGGCCATAGATCCGCAGGTGAAGGAGATCCGCATCAACCTCTACCGGGTGGCAAAGAATTCCCGTGTGGTGGCGGCGCTGGTCAACGCGGTGCGCAACAACAAGAGCGTGATCGCGGTGGTGGAGCTGCAGGCGCGCTTCGACGAGTTGGCCAATATCCACTGGTCCAACGAGCTGCGCGACGCCGGTGTGCAAGTGATCTACGGCGTGCCCGGACTCAAGGTGCACTGCAAACTGATCTCGATTGTGCGCCGGGAGGAGGGCGGGGACAGGTTCTACAGCCACCTGGGTACCGGCAATTTCAACGAGAGTACGGCGCAGGTCTACTGCGACTTCAGCCTGCTCACCAGCGACCAGACGCTGGGGCGGGACGTCTACAATGTGTTCGAGTTTATCCAGTTCACCCACCAGCGGCCGGTGTACCAGCATATCGCCGTGTCCCCTTACTCCAACCGCCCGGCATTGCTGCGCGCCATCGATCGGGAGATCAACGCGGCCAGGGAGGGGAAAAAGGCCGAGCTGTTCTTCAAGTGCAACAACCTGGTGGACAGCGAGGTGATAGAGCGCCTGTATCGCGCCGGCGCCGCCGGTGTGCGGGTGCGCATCATCGTGCGCAGCATGTGTTCCCTGGTATGCGAGACCCCGGGGCTGTCGGACCATATCCGGGTGATCAGCCTGGTGGACAAGTACCTGGAGCACGCCCGCGTCTATCTCTTCCACAATGAAGGCGACGAGCAGGTGTGGATGTCCTCGGCGGACCTGATGACCCGCAACCTGGACCACCGCGTCGAGGTGACCTTTCCGATCCTCGATGAGAGGCACAGGAAGACGGTGAAGAAAATCATGGAGCTGCAGTGGAGCGACAACCAAAAGGCGCGGGTGCTGGACGCGCAGCAGAGCAATACGCGCATCGCCAGCAATACCGACCGGGGCTGCCGTGCCCAGGATGCGATTTACCGCTACCTGAAGCGGCAGTGAGCTAGCCTGGCCACTCACCGTTCATCAGCGGCTGAAGCCCACCAACTGGCCGCGGCTGAAGGAGAAGCGGTAGCGCTCGCCCACCTTGAGTCGCTCCCGGCAAGTGGACTGTATGGTGATGCGCGGAAACTGCGGGGTGACCACCCAGGTGGTGAAGTCGTCCCGCGGACCGCGGCCGATCAGCCAGTAGTGGTCGCCGCCCTCGCAGGTGCCGGCCCGCATGCAGTCGTCGAACCCCCACACATAGGCGCTGACGTCGAACTGTGCCGGTAGGTCGTCCGCCTCGCGGAAGGGGCGGTCCGGGTCGCCGGTGGTGGCGTAGAGACTGTCGAACTGCACCCTGCGGAAGCCCCGCGCCGGCGCGGCGCAACTGGCGGTGTGCTGCTTGGCGACGATGCGTGCGCGGGGAGCCGGCTTTTCCTGTTCTTCATCTTTTTTTTCCGGCGGTGCCAGCTCGCTGGGCAGGTAGCCGCAGCCGCCCGCGACCATCAGCGCCAGCGCGCCGACGGCCGCCACCAAGCCGATAGAACGCACTATCCACACCTCGCGTTGATGGAGTCCTCCTTTCACTATAGCCTCGGATGGCGCTGGGCCGGGGCCAGATCCGAATGGCACTAGCTCAAGTTTTGGCGTTCGAGGTGTAGCCCGGATGGAGCGCAGCGGAATCCGGGATATGGTGCCGGCCTGGTACCCGAGTCCCGGATTCCGGCGCTGCGCACCTCCATCCGGGCTACGCCTTGAGTCAGGCCCGTCCGCTCTTCGCCGCGCGGGTGGAGCGGCGCTTGAAGCGCCACTTGCGCCGGTAGGGGAAGGCGCTCTCGATATGGCCGGCGCGGATGCGTTCCTGCAGCCGCAGCCAGTAGTGGTAGTCGTAGAGGTCGCTGTGCCGCTTCTCGAAGGCCTTGCGCGCGACGGGATTGCCGGAAAAGAAGAGGCGGAACTCCTCCGGGAAGACATCCGCCTCGTCCACCGTATACCAGGGCCTGTCCGACAGCTCCTGCTCCGCAGTCTGCGGCTCGGGGATCTTGCGGAAGTTGCACTCTGTCAGTGGGCACAGCTCGTCGTAATCGTAGAAGACCACACGGCCGTGGCGGGTCACGCCGAAATTCTTCAGCAGCATGTCGCCGGGGAAGATGTTCGCCGCCGCCAGCTGCTTGATGGCATTGCCATACTCCTCCATCGCCTCGCGGATCCCCGCGTCGCTGGCGTTCTGCAGGTAGAGGTTCAGCGGCTCCATGCGCCGCTCCACGTAGAGGTGTCGGATGATGACCCATTTATCGTCCATCTGCAGCTTGGAGGGCGCCAGCGCCTGCAGCTCCTCCAGCAGCTCGTCGCTGAAGCGGTTGCGGTAGAAAATAAAGTTGGTGTACTCCTGGGTGTCCGCCATGCGCCCGACCCGGTCGGAGCGGGACACGAACTTATATTTCTCCCTGACGATTTCCTCGGTGACGGTTTTCGGGCGGTCGAATTTGTCCTTGATCACCTTGAACACCACCGGGTAGGAGGGCAGGGTGAATACACTCATCACCATGCCCTTGATGCCCGGCGCTATGATGAACTTGTCGTTGCTCACCTTCATATGCGCGAGGATATGGCGGTAGAACTCCGTCTTGCCGTGCTTGTGGAAGCCGATGGAGTTGTACAGCTCGGACCTTTCCTTCAGCGGCATGATGGTAGACAGGAAGCGCACGAAGCGCGATGGAATCGGCGCGTCCACCATGAAGTAGGAACGGGTGAAACTGAAGATGATACTGGTGGAATCCTCGTCGTAGATTACCGTGTCCACGAAGATGCTGCCGCGGCCGTTGTTCAGGCAGGGCAGTATCAGCGGGATCACCTCGCCGCCGAACATCATGCGCCCCACCAGGTAGGCAGCCTTGTTGCGGTAGAAGACCGACTCCAGCATGTCCACCCGCAACTGTTTTTCATTCTCCAGCCCGGCCAGGGGCGCGGCGCGCAGGGCGCGGCAGATATTGTCGATATCCCGTTGCAGGTTCTCCCATGGAACCGAAAAGCCGTAGTCGTTGAGTATGTCCTCGATCATGTATTCGAGGCCGTCGCGCCCGCTGTAGCTGATATAGATGCTGTAGTCCCTGAGCGGTTTGTCGTCCGGGGTGCGGGAGGGTTTAACGAAGATATTGCTGTCGTGGATATGGGCGTGCTGGAACTGGCTGCAGAACACCGAGTTGAAGAAGGTCTCGGCGATCTCGTAGTTGCTGTGGTTGGCGATCAGCTGCGCGTAGGTGGCGCGGGCGTCGCGCCACAGGTCCAGCATGCCGGTGTCCTTGCTGGTGACCGAGTGTACTAACTTGAGCACCTGGTTGACCTTGGTCTTGTAGAGGTCGATGCGCTCCTTGTTGGCCTGGTGCACCGCCTGCCAGGCCGCGGTCTCGAAGCGGGCCTTGGCGCCGAGGGTGATGTTCTGGAAGTCGGCGAAGTAGGCGTCGAAGCCGTTCAGGATGGTCTTGGCGATGCGGCGCGCTGTCGGTGATTGGTTGGTCATGCGCTAGACTTTATTTCCGGGGGCGGATTCAGCTTCCTTCTTCCTTGTAGGAGCGGCCCATGGCCGCGATCGGAATCTGGGTTTGCCCGGACTCCGATCGCGGCAACCGCCATGGATGGCGGGGTGCCGCCCAGCGGGAATGCCGATCTTGCATGGAGCACACAATCGGCCATGGGCCGCTCCTACACAGGGAACAAAGCCGATAGTAGCACGGTGCGCCGGAGCATCCCTTGAGCGATTGGATCAGCAGCTTTGTCTTTTTCTTCTCGGTAATCGATCCTGTGGGCACGCTGCCGGTGTTTATCGCCGTCACCAGCCGGCACAGCGAGTGGCAGAAGCGCCGGATCGCGATACTGGCGGTGCTGGTGGCCACCGGCATATTGATGTTCTTCCTGTTCGCCGGCCAGTATCTGCTGGAGACCATCGGCGTGCCCCTGTCCGCTTTCCAGGTGGCCGGCGGCGTGGTGCTCTTCCTGTTCGCGCTGACGATGATTTTCGGCGAGGGCAAGCCGGAGCAGGAAATCGAGATAGTGCAGGAGGGGCACGAGACGGCCATATTCCCGCTGGCGGTTCCCTCCATCGCGTCTCCCGGCGCCATGCTGGCGGCGGTGGTGCTGACGGACAACTACCGTTTCGACCCCATCCACCAAGTGCGCACAGCCACCGCCATGCTGGCGGTACTGGGCATCGTGCTGTTGTTGCTCCTCACCGCCAACTGGATCTTCCGCTGGATCGGCAACGCCGGCGCCAGCATCGTCAGCCGGGTGATGGGGCTGATCCTGGCCTCGGTGGCGACCACCAATGTGCTGCTGGGTATACAGCAGTTTTTCTCTGCTTAAAACTCAAGTTTCGGAGTTCACGCCGAGGGCAGTAAGCCACGGGGTGGCACTGCGCGAGGCCCTGCTGCCGGTGACCACCTGGCAAATGTTTACCGATGAGGCTTTTTGCTAAAGGGGAGGCGCCCTGCCCGTATCCCGGAAGTGGGGTATTCTTTTCTTCCGGCCCCCAGTAGAGAAACCCGAGTTGCATCACGATATCACCCTGATAACCACCCTCTCCGCAGCCTTGGGGCTGGCGCTCCTTCTCGGTTTTTTGGCTGTACGCCTGCGTCTGCCGGCACTGGTCGGCTACCTGATTGCCGGTGTGCTGATCGGTCCGGCCACACCGGGTTTTGTCGCGGACGTGGAACTCTCCCAGCAGTTGGCAGAGATTGGTGTGATACTGCTGATGTTCGGCGTGGGGCTGCATTTCTCCATCGGCGACCTCATGTCCGTGCGCCGTATCGCCATTGTCGGCGCACTGGCGCAGATTATCGTGGCCAGCGCGCTCGGCACTTCAGTGGCGCTCTACTGGGGCTGGCCCCCGGGGGCCTCCATTGTGTTCGGCTTGTCGCTGTCGGTGGCCAGCACGGTGGTCCTGCTGCGCGGCCTGGAATCGCGCGGCCTGCTCGACTCCATCAACGGCCGTATTGCGGTGGGCTGGCTGGTGGTGGAAGACATCGTGATGGTGCTGACGCTGGTGGTGCTGCCGCCGTTGGCGGGCTGGCTGGGCGGCAGCGGCAGTGTTGCGGAGGGTGACCTGCTGACCACGGTGCTGTCGACCCTGAGCAAGGTGACGGTATTCGTGATATTGATGCTGGTGGTGGGGCGAAGGCTCTTCCCCTGGTTCTTGTGGAAGATAGCCCGCACCGGTTCGCGGGAGTTGTTCACCCTGAGCGTGATCGCCAGCGCAATGGGGATTGCCTACAGCGCCGCGGAAGTCTTCGGCGTTTCCTTTGCGCTCGGCGCCTTTTTCGCCGGCAGTGTATTGCGGGAGTCTTCGCTCAGCCACCGCGCCGCCAACGAGTCGCTCCCCCTGCGAGACGCCTTCGCGGTGTTGTTCTTTGTCTCCGTGGGGATGCTGTTCGACCCGAGGATGCTGGTCGAAGAGCCGCTGCGGGTGTTGGCGGTACTCGCGATCATTGTCTTTGGCAAGACACTGGCTGCCTTTGTGCTGGTCCTGCTGTTCCGCTATCCGCTTAATACCGCGCTGACCGTATCCGCCAGCCTGGCGCAGATTGGCGAATTCTCCTTTATTCTCGCCGCCTTGGGCGCGTCTTTGGGCCTGCTTCCTGCGGAGGGGCAGAACCTGATACTCGCCGGGGCACTCTTCTCCATCGCCCTCAACCCGCTGTTGTTCAATGCAGTGGAACCCCTGCAGCAGTGGATTCGCTCCCGCTCCCGGCTGGCGCGGGCCATGGAGCGGCCGGCGGACCCACTCGCGGAACTGCCGGCGTCCGTGGATGCGCGGGCGCTGACCGGCCATGCACTGCTGGTGGGGTACGGGCGGGTGGGTTCACGCATCGGGCGCGAGTTGATGGAATTTGGGGTATCGCTGGTTGTGGCGGAACAGAACAGGGAGACTGTGGAAAAGCTTCGCAGCAGTGGCATTCACGCGGTTTCCGGGGATGCCGCTGAGCCGGAAGTGCTGATTCAGGCCCATGTCGCGCGGGCAAGGATACTGGTTGTCGCGATTCCCGACGCCGTTCACGCGCGAAAAATGGTGGAAATCGCCCGCATGCTGAAGCCCGATATTGAAACTGTCGTGCGCGCGCACAGCGATGAGGATGCCGCGCTACTGCGAAAGGAGCGGGTCGGCAGCGTGTTTATGGGGGAGCACGAACTCGCCTTGAGCATGACCCGGCGCGTGCTGGAGCATATCTGGGATGAACAGGATAAGGCTTCCAAATAGCGTCCCTGTAGGAGCGGCCCATGGCCGCGAACATTCCCTGCCGGACCCGCGATCGCGGCCATGGGCGGACGGCCGCCCCGCCGCTCCTACAATTGTTTTATGGGGATATCAGCTGCCGACGACTTTTCCGTCCTCGCGGTAAATGGCCAGCACCGACGGCCGCGGCGGCAGCGACGGGTCATTGTCCGGCCAGCGGTGCATGGGGTTGTCGAAGGTGGAGCCATTGCCGTCCGCCGGGTGCTGTACCGACACGAACAGGGTTTTGCCGTCCGGGGTGAACTCCGGTCCGCACAGCTCGGCGCCCCTGGGGCAGCTGAAGAAATGCTTCGGCGCCGCGCGCCTTTCGCCCTCGGTGGCCATGGCCCAGAGGCCGTCGCAGAAGCCGAAGCTCTCGCAGCCGTCGGTGGCTATCCACAGGTTGCCGCGGGGGTCGAAGGCCACATTGTCCGGGTTGGCGAACCAGCCGTGGGCGGAGAGGGCGCGCGGGGACTGCTGGCCGTAGGCGCCGCGCTGGTTCGGGTCTTCCGCGTTGGGATTGCCACCCAATAAAAAGGTGTGCCACTGGAAGGTGTCGCTGGTGTGGTCGCGCTGGCCGTATTTGCCCGGCGGCACCATTTCCAGCACATGGCCCGCGGCGTTGCGCGGGCGGGGGTTGGGCGCGTCGATTTCGTCGGCCTTGCGCTTCTTGTTCTTGGTCAGCATCACATAGGTGCAGTCGTTGACCGGGTTGGTCTCCACATCCTCCGGGCGGTCCATCGGCGTGGCGCCGAGCAGGGCGGCGGCGCGGCGCGCGTCTATCAGCACGTCCGCCTGGTTGCGGAAGCCGTTTTCCTCCGTCAGTGGGCCTTCACCGAACCGCAGCGGCAGCCAGCGGCCGCTGCCGTCCCCGCCGAAGTGGCCCGCGTAGAGGGTGCCGTCGGTCAGCAGGTCGCGGTTGTGGGCGTGGTCTTCGGGCTTGTAAACATCCCTTGAAACATAGCGATAGACGAACTGGTGCTCGTCGTCGTCGCCGCCGTAGGCGACGATGGGCTGGCCCGGCTTGCTGACCAGGGTGAAGCCCTCGTGCTCGAAGCGGCCGAGGCCGGTCAGCTTGCGCGGGCGGGAGTGCGGATCGTAGGGATCGTACTCCACCATCCAGCCGAAGCGGTTGGGCTCGTTTGGCTCGAAGGCAATGTCGAAGCGGCGGTCGTAATCGCCCAGGTTGCGGTTGTCCGGACTTATGTCGAAGGCGTGGTGGTTTCTCGCCTCCACCGGGTCGGCGACATTGTCCGGGTCTCCCTGGAAGGCGCCGCCGAATCCCTCCTCGGCGATCAGCACAGTGCCCCAGGGCGTCTTGCCACCGGCGCAGTTGCCGACGGTGCCGAATACGCGTTTGCCGGAGGGATCGGCACCGGTCTGCAAGCGGCGGTCACCGGCGGCGGGGCCGACGATATCCATTTCCGTCTTCAGGGTGATGCGGCGGTTGTAGGGGCTGTCCAGCACCGGCTGCCAGCCGTTGGCGGTCTTTTCTATCTCCACCACGCTGTGGCCGCAGGCGGCCATCTCCACGGCGACATGCCCGGCCGAGACACCGCGGGTGGCACTGTACTCGTCGTTGTAGCCGGGGAACATCAGGTGCGGCTGGGTATACTCGTGATTCACGCACAGCAGGCCGCGCTCGCTGTTGCGGCTTTGGCCATGGCGCTCGGCCTGGCCGGGGCCGGCATCGGTATCCAGAGGCATAAAGGCGATAAAGTCGTTGTTGTAGCCGAAGCGCTTTTCCTGTTCCGCGGCGGTCAGGGTTTGGGGATCGAAGGCGCTGGCGCCGGCGAGGATGGGGTCGCCCCAGCGCAAGAGTATGTCGGCGCTGTATTCCTCCGGTAGCCGGTGCTGCGCATCCAGGGCGTGGGGGATTTCCGCAAAGCCGAGGTTTTCACCGGCAGCATCTTCACGCTTGCCGCAGCCGGGCAGCAGGCCCGCGCTGGCGCCGGCGGCAGTGGCGGCGCCTATGGCCTTGAACAGGCTGCGCCGCGCGGGATTTTCCGGTTCGTTGCTCATTGTTCTCCCTGAATCCTCTGTTTGCCGGCGATATTAGCGAGTCTATGTGACAAATTTAAAAAATGCGTAACGCAACCGTCACATCCCTTCACTAGAGTCTGCGCCCATCAAAAAATACCGCAAAAGAGATTGGGGCTCTATGAACAAGAAACTGATACGCGCCGCGCTGCCACTGTCGGCACTGGCCGCCGCTGTTATTTCGGCCAACGCCGTCGCCCAGCAGGGTGAAAAGGCGGGCGAGTTGATGGAAACCATCGTGGTCACCGCCCAGGCCGCCAACGCCAGCAGCGACATCGAGCGCCAGCGCCGCTCCAACAAGGTGGTTGCCGTACAGACCTCCGACGCCATCGGCGAGCTCCCGGACGCCAACGTGACCGAGGCGTTGCAGCGCATGCCCGGCGTATTTATCGCCCGCGACCAGGGCGAGGGCCGCTTCGTCGGCGTGCGCGGTATCGACCCCAACCTGAATGCCGCCACCATCAACGGCATGAGCCTGCCGGCGCCGGAGACCGACAGCCGCGCCGTGGCCCTGGACGTGATTCCGTCCGACCTGCTCGCCAGCCTGGAAGTCTTCAAGACATTGACGCCCGACATGAGCGCCGATTCCATCGGTGGCGCCATCGAGATCAAGAGCCTGAACGCCCTGGACCACGACGGCCAGGCCTACAAGATCAGTGTCGAGAACAGCTACAGCGAACTGCAGGAAGAGAATAGCCCCAAAGTGGCGGGCACCTTCACCAATGTGTTCGAACTGGAAGGTGGTCGCAAACTGGGCATCGCCATCGCCGCCAGCCAGCAGAAGCGCAAGTTCGGCTCCGAAAACGTGGAGACCGACGGCGCCTGGGAAATGATGGAGGCCGAGGACGGCAGCGAGGCCTTCGGTGCGCCGGAGATAGAACAGCGCGATTACACCATCACCCGCGAGCGCACCGGCCTGGCCGCGAATTTCGACCTACGCCTCTCCGAAACCAGCCAGCTCTACCTGCACAGCCTCTACTCCGACTTCTCTGACGAGGAGCAGCGCCAGCGCAATTCCTGGAAGCTGGACAAGGGCGACCTGCAGACCATCACTTCGAACTCCGCCAGTTGGAGTGACGCCACCCTGGACAAGTCCCTGAAGGACCGCTTCGAGGAGCAGGAAATCCTGTCGCTGGTCTTCGGCGGCGAGCACGACCTGGACCAGTGGGGCCTGGAATACGCCCTCGGATACTCCCACTCCGAGGAGGCGGAGCCGCACCGCCGCGACACCGGCTTCGAGCAGAAGGGCCTGCAACTGGGCTACACTAGCGCGGGACAGAAGCCGGTCCTGGCCGTGGGCGCTGGCGACGTCGAGGCGGCGCTGGACGCCGCCAGCTACGAGCTGGATGAAATCGTCATCGAGGACAACTTCACCGAAGACGACGAGGTCAGCTTCCGTATCGACGTCCGCCGCGATATCCGGGTGGCCGGCAATGATTCACAACTGAAATTCGGTGTGCAGCAGCGCAACCGGGAAAAATCCGGCGACCTGAATGCCACCACTTACGACGGCTTCGGCGGTGACTACACCCTGGCGGACTTCGCCATAAACGATGTCGACTACGGCCTGTCCGCCTTCGGCCCCGGCATCGACATGGGCGCGCTGAACGGTTTCATCAACGCCAACCTGGCCGGCTTCGAAATCGACGAAACCGCCACCGCCCTGGATTCCGCGCGCGATTACGTGATGAACGAGGATATCTCCGCCTTCTACGTGATGAACAGCATCGACTTCGAGCGCGCCAGCCTGGTTTACGGTGTGCGCTACGAGAAGACCGATTTCTCCGCCGACGGCAACCGCGTGATCGAGTCCGGTGAAGCGATTCCCGGCGCCGAGGAAATCGCGGAAGACGTCTACGTCAGCGCGGAGAAGTACAAGAGCGATTACAGCCACCTGTTCCCCAGTGTGAACTTCAAGTACGACTACACCGACAATATCGTGCTGCGCGCCGCCTATACGGAATCCCTGTCGCGCCCCTCCTTCGGCTACCTGAACCCGTCCGCCAAGGAGATAGAGTACGACGAGGGCGAGCTGAAAGTGGAAGCGGGCAACCCGGCACTGGATCCCTACGAATCCCAGAACCTGGACCTCTCCGCCGAGTACTACGCCGACCGGCTGGGCATGTTCTCCCTGGGGGTCTTCCACAAGCGCATCGACAACTTCGTCGTCGTCGCCGACGTGACCGGCACTGCGGACCTGACCCAGTATGTGGGCAACCTGCCGGTGGACGAGGCGGAAATCCTGCAGCCGATCAACGGCGACACCGCCACCCTGACCGGCGCCGAACTGTCCTGGACCCAGGGCTTCGACAACGGCCTGCTGCTGCGTGCCAACGCCACCTTCGCCGATTCCGAGGCGAGCCTGGGCCTGGGTGCGGATGCCGGGCGCGGCGACAAGATTTCCCTGCCGTCCCAGGCGGACCTGGTGGGCAACTTCATCATCGGCTACGAGCGCGACGCCCTGAGCCTGCGCCTGTCCACCACCTTCAAGGGCGAGCGCCTGCTGGAGGTGAACACGGAAGATGCGGCCCTGGACAAATACGAGGACGACCATATGCAAGTGGACCTGTCGGCCAAGTACCGTCTCGACAACGGCCTGCAGCTGACCTTCAGCGGCGTCAACCTGACCGACGAGCCGATGTACATTCACAACTCCGGCTACAACGGCGTCTACGAGGAGTACGGTCCCACCTATGTGCTGGGCCTGACCTACAGCACTTTCTGAGTCCTGTGGTCCGATACCGGTATAAAAACCCGGCTCCTCTTGGGGACCGGGTTTTCTGCTATGTTCGTGCGGCAATCAAATCCAATTGCCGACGGTTGTGAAAAAAAGTGAAAAAACAATGGTGCAAAAGCATTTCCTGAAAATTGTTTCCGCCGCGGTTCTGTGCGGCTTAATGTCGGGCTGTGGGGAAACAACCGAGCCGGAGGTTCAGCAGCTCGAACCGCTGAAACTGCAGCAATCGATATCCCTGACCCGCGTGGTGTCCAGCCAGCTGGCCCCGCTGACGCTGGACGAGAAAGCCTATCTGCTGCTCGCCAGTGAAGTGCGCGGACTGGTGTTGTTGAATGTAGACGGCAGCGAGGCCGCCGCCCTGGACGGTGGCAGCGTCGAGCGTTTCGCGCTGCAGGCGCAGGACGGTGACCGCTGGCTGGTGGCCGCCTACGACGAGGACGCCGGCGAAATCCAGCTGCGCGAACTGGGCCTCGACAGGGCAACCGGCAAGCCGCAACTGAAATACCTTGGTGCCCGGGCGAGTGGCGCGCCCCAGGCTGCCCTGTGCTTCTCCCGCCAGGCCGGGCGCCCCCATTTGTTCGCGATCGACGAAACCGGCCTCGGCCGCGAATACCTGCTGCACCCGCGCGCGCAGGCCTGGGAATTCAGCGAAGTGCGCAAGCTGTATTTCGGCGAGCAGGTCAACGGTTGCGCGGTGGACGACGTCCGCGCGCAGTTACTGGTGGCGCAGCCGCCGCTGGGTATCTGGAGCCTGAACGCCGATGCGGAGAAGGACGAGGAGCGGCGGGTGTTTGCCGACGCGGCCGGCCTCGGCGAAGCATTCGGCGGCCTCTGGATAGACGGCGCCGCCGGCCAGTTGTGGCTGGCTGCCGGCGACAGTGTGCGGGCCTACAACCTGGGCCAGCCGCAATCGGCCCCGGTATTGGCCCGCGCCCTGGAGGATTTCGAACCCGTGTCCGTGGCGCTGGCCGGCGGCGCGCTGCTGGCGCTGGAGGAGGAGAGCGATTCCATCGCCCGTTTCGCCGTCGAGCTGCCGCAGCCAGCGGCGGAGACCCAGGCCTTCCGCGGGCCTGTGGACATTCCCCGCGTTGCTGCCCGCGCGCAGACGCAACCGGTCAATTCCGGCGGCGATGCCGCCGACGATCCGGCCATCTGGGTCAACCCGGACAACGCCGCCGGCAGCCTGATTTTCGGCACCGACAAGAAGAGCGGCCTCGATGTCTACGACCTGAGCGGAAAACTGTTGCAACAGTTCCCGGTGGGCAGGGTCAACAATGTGGACCTGCGCAGTGTCGAGCACCCGCAGTACGCCGCAATCGCGGCCGCCTCCAACCGCACTACCCCCGGCGTCAGCCTGTTCGGGATCACCCGCGCCGGCGAAGTGGAGAGCCTGGGCCTGCGCGAGATGGACCTGGGCGATCCCTACGGCCTGTGCATGTATCGAAAGGGTGGCGAGAATTTCCTGTGGATCTCCGACAAGGACGGCGACCTGCACCTGGCGGAAATACTGCTCGGCGAAAATGCACTCGAATGGCAGCTGCACAGCCGCGCCCAGCTTTCGGTAGCGAGCCAGGTAGAGGGCTGTGTGGTGGACGACGAGCGCGAAATACTGTTCTTCGGCGAGGAGGACGCGGGCGTCTGGCGCCTGGATATTGCCGCCTTCGTCGCCGGCGAGGCCAGGCCGCAACTGGTGGCCGCGGTGGACGATGAGAGGTTGGTTGCCGATGTGGAGGGCATGGGCCTCTACCTGAACGGCGAGCAGAGCTACCTGGTGGTATCCAGCCAGGGCAACAACAGCTACGCGCTCTTCAATCGCGACGGCAGCGAGTTCGTCGGCCACTTCCGCGTGGATATGAACCCGGATCTGGGTATCGACGGCAGCTCTGAAACCGACGGCCTGGAAGTCACCAGCGCGGCGCTGGGCACCGATTATCCGCAAGGGTTGTTAGTCGTACAGGACGGACGCAACCGCCTGCCCGGCGGGGCGCAGAACTTCAAGCTGGTTTCCTGGGGGGATGTCGCGGAGAAATTGCAACTGCAGTAACCGAAAGATCGATCGCGGCCATGGGCCGCTCCTACACGGGGGTATCCCGTATCTGTAGGAGCGGCCCATGGCCGCGATCGAACTATTCGTTTACAACCAAACCGCATTCCAAAACGGATAGTCCCCAACTCGCTCAACCAATCCCGCCCGCAACGGATTGGCGGCAATATATCGGGCGGCAGCCTGTATATCTTCGTCTCTACGCAATGCGCGATCGTGAAAACCTCGGTCCCATACAGGATCGCGGACATTTCTCCATTGATTGATTTCACGTGCGGCTGCGGATTTGACACGCAGAACCAATTCGCTCAATTCTAGTTGTGTCCCCAATTGAACCAGCCAGTGCGCATGGTCTAGCATCAAGACCCAAGCGAGCATGGTTGCATCTTTCAACAACTGAGCGCGTTCGAAGCAGGGGCAGGCAATACGTGCTGATAGCCAGTCGGTGAAGAGTGGTTTGCGGTTCCGGGTGGTGCTGGTAACCAGGTAAATCTGGTTGGGGATGGAGGCTCTGCCCTGTCGCAGGGCCTGGTGTCCGGGTTTATATTGACTCATTGACGTTCCTGCAGGATCGATCGCGGCCATGGGCCGCTCCTACATAGTATGGGTTGGCTTCCTTGTAGGAGCGGCCGGTGGCCGCGATCGGCGTCAATTTAAAAATGCATACTCCACCCCAGCGACGCCGCCCGCACATCCACAGCCGTGAAAAAATCGTCACTGCCCACATCGGAGAAGGACTCCCATTCGGCGCGGATGGTCCAGCTGTTGTGATGGCGGTAGCTGATGCCGGCGCCGTAGCCCCAGTGGAAGCCGTTGCGCGAGTCCTCCACTGTGCCGGACGTGGGGCCTTCTTCGAACTCAAATTCGATTTCCTCCTGCCCTTCTTCCGGGGCAATGGGTATCGCGAAAACCTGTGTGCCGCTGATCCGCCGTTTGAGGTTTGAGTGCCAACCGCCGCCGCCCAGTTTGCCAAACACGCTGAAGCCTTCCGCGATCGGCCAGTGCGCGACAAAGAACAGATTGCCCAGGCTGGTGTCCACTTCGTCGCGTTCGTGCCAATCGGGAAAGAAGCCCGTGGGAATCGGCTGCCCGGGTATGATGAAGGCGGGCGGGGGAAGCGTCTGCACATTGGTCCTGTCGTAAGTGATGCTGCTCCCCGCCAACCGTTGATAGCTGGCCTCTATGGCAAAGTGGGGCGCCCAGCGCCAGCCGCCGTAGACCTTCCAACCGTTTCCGGTCTCTTCGCAACGGTCGAAGGTCGCGGTCTGGTCGTCGGAATTGAAGCCCTGCACCGTCGATTTGCCACTGTCACAAAATCCGCTCAGGCTGTCGTTGCTGAGGCTGACACCGGCGTAGCGGTGGGAATAGAAATCCGCCTGCGCTTCGGCGCAGAGGGTGAGGAGGGGTACCGCTAGCAGAAAGTATTGCCTGGCCATGGCGTCACCTGCTGGGTTGAGTGAATGCTTTTTACCGCCTTTACATGAATGACTGCTGCTCTGATGATCGTCGTTGTAGAAATAGTATCAATTAGAGGTCGAGTTCGGCCCGCAGTGCCGCCAACTTCATCGCATTTTCCTCTTTCGACAGCGGCTCGCCGGGGTTGTCTTCCAGTTTCAGCTGCTCCGGCGCGGCCAGTTTCTCCCCTTCCAAAACCCGCGCGCAGATCTTGCGGTAGTGCTCTGCGAATACCGGGTAGGCCACCGACTCGGGGTTGTTGGCGAGGAAGAACCAGTTGGACTCGCGCCCGGCGTGGTAGACCGCCGGGTGGCTCCACTTGAAATTGGCCTTGGGGCTGGGCGCGTTGCAGGCCTCGCGGTAGGCGGCGCGGGCTTCCGGCAGGCCGTTTCCTCCGGCCGCGCACAGCTGCAGCATCTTGTGCACCGTGGGCAGGTATTCGCTCTGCAGTATCGCGCGCTTGGCGCCGGCCATGATTTCCTTCGGGCTGAAGGCGGCCAGGGCTTCCAGCCACAGGCGCTGGGCGTGGCGCTGTGTCTCTATATCCGGGAAGGCGGCGCTGAACTGGTTGTGGTAGTTCAGCTTGAACAGCGTGAAAACTTCGTTGAGCGCGCGCTTCTTCTCGTTCAGCTCGGGACTACCAGTTTGTGTCGTTGAGCATGTCGGCGATGGACCGGTCGCGGGTGCGCTGGTTTGCCGGGTTGTTGGTGTCTTGCCTGCCATAAGAGTTTCCTATTGCCAGCTTGTTGCGCTCCGCCCACTGGTGGCGTGCGTGACGCACGAAGACGGCGTCCCAGCTCTTGCGCGCGGCGTTCTGGCCGCGCCAGTAGAGGATGAATTCGGGTACCAGCGAGAGGGCGAAGTCGCGGTCTATTTCACACTGGTTGACCAGGTGACTCAAGCAGTCGCCGCCCGGCTGCCAATTGCGCGCTATGGGCTTGGCCACCGGGTTCTTCTCGATGCCCTGGCAGTAGTAGGCCCACTCCTCGCGCGCGTACTCGATAAACAGCTCGCCCCAGCGGGCGCTGTGGCCGCCGCGCTCCAGCCATTTGTAGATGAATTCGGGCAGCAGTTCGGCGGCGAAATTGGGATTGATGGCCAGGCGCCGCAGCTGTTCCCAGGTGTGCTCGCTGGGCTGCCAGTCGCGGGTCATGGCGGTGGGCTTGCGCTTCTCGATAAAGGGCGCGTCCTGCTTCTCCCAGTCCTCCATCACCCAGTCGTTGAACTCCAGGTCCCAGGAGACGGACTGCTTGCCGCTGGAGCGGTGGTAGTCGACGAAGCGCTGCAGGCCCCGCTGCACGAAGGTGCTGGGCACGCCCTCGTCGGAGAGCTTGCGCAGCGTCTCTTCATTGGGGCGCCAGTCCTGCGGCAGTGGCAGCTTGCGCTGGGCGGTGGCGCGGAAGGCCTCCCACTTGCTCTTCACCTGTTTCAGGAACAGGGCGCCGAAGGAGTGGCGCGGCTCGCCGCGCTCGCGCCAGTAGGTGACGAACTCCGGCAATTGCTCGCGTACGAAGTGTTCGGGAACCCCCAACTGGGCGATGCGCGCCATGGTCTCGGCGTCCGGCTGCCAGCCGGGGGCGATGGTGTTGGCGCTGCGCGCGGCCGGCGGCGGCACCTGTGTGTCCGGCCGGGCACTGCCCAGGGGCAGGGCGAACTTGAGTATCTCGCTGCTGCCGTAGGGGGCCGCGCCCAGCAGCAGGGCGCCCTGGTTGCGCAGGCTGGTGGCCACCCGCTGGATATCCGCCGGCTGCCAGAAGGGCAGCAGTTGTTGCAGCTGCCCGCCGTCCGCGGTGTACCAGTTCCGGCCCGGGTGGGATTCCACCGGCAGGAAGGGCAGCAGGTCCCCGAGCGCGGTCAGCAATACCGCCTCCTCCAGGCCCAGGGTGGCGGCCAGAGTGGGGGATAGGCTGAGGGGTCTTTCCGGGAGCAGGGGGTGTTTCATGGCGCGATTCTAACACCCTGGAGTAACCTCTGCCCGGGAGCGTGGCGGTGATTTTACGGCGGGGTTTTCATGACTGCCCAGCCCTGTCTATCGGTATCGACATTTCGCCGGTGGCACCGGAGCCCCAGGGGCCGCCGGCGCAACTCGCGGGTAGGGTCCGGCTCTCCGCGACACTAAGCTGCCCCTATGCGGGAGGTGTATCTATGTACCCCACAAGGCAGCACAGCTTCTATACCACCGCTCTGGCGATGTGCCTCGTCGCCCTCCTGGCGATACCGGCCGCTGCCGCAGCGGCCAACTGGTTCGACGAGGCGGTCGCGGTGAATACCGCTGGGGCGCCCTCGATCCGCGTCTCCCTCGGCGAGCAGCGGGCCTATTTCTACAAGGGCGGCAAACTGGTGGGGGTTTCCAGGGTCTCTTCCGGCAAGTCCGGTTACAGGACGCCGAAGGGCAGCTATCGGGTGCTGGCCAAGAAAGTCAAACACCGGTCCACCCTCTACGGCAGCTATGTGGACAGGAACACCCACCGCGTGGTGCGCTCGGACGTGGACACCCGCAGGCACCGCCGCCCGCCCGGCACCTACTACCGCGGTGCCAAAATGAACTACTTTATCCGCTTCAACGGCGGCATCGGCTTCCACGCCTCCGGCGACGTGCCCGGCTATCCCGCCTCCCACGGCTGTGTGCGCCTGCCGCCGGAGATGGCGCGCCAGTTCTTTCGCCACGCCCCCGTCGGCACACGGGTGGTCGTGACCCACTGAGCGGTTTTCCCGGGGAAGACGAATCCCCGCCGCCGGTATGGCGGAATCTGCGCGGAGACCGCGGGTGAAAACCGGAAAGCCTGGAAGGTGTGACTATGCTTAGGGGGAATTGCCCGGCGCCAGTTGCCACAGACAAGGGAGGCGCACTGCAGAGATTGCCGCCCGGCGGCGACGGAGGGAGCGGCCACTCGCCGCGGCGATTCTTCCTTCGATCCACTCCGATTGTGCAAAGGAGACCGGTTATGAACCAGAAGATGACCTCCGCCGCACTGGCGCTCGCCCTCAGCGCTGCCCTGGCGGCCTCCCCGGCGCTGGCCGGCGACAAGGACAAGGAAAAATGCTACGGCGTCGCCAAGGCCGGCAAGAACGACTGCGCCGCCGGCCCCGGCACCAGCTGCGCCGGTAGCTCAGAGAAGGACTACCAGGGCAATGCCTGGAAATATGTGCCCAAGGGCACCTGCACCCAGATGGAGTCGCCCACCTCACCCACCGGCAAGGGCCAGTTGCAGCCCTTCGAGGAGAAAAGCTGATTGTCCTTCCCCGCAAGCGGGCGCACCGGCCTGCCGCCAGCGGCCGGTGTGAGCCTCAAGCCGGAGCACTTTCGCCAGGCGCTGGTGGTGAGTGATGGGAAAGTTAATCGACTGGTGTGAGCGTATCCCCCACAGTTTCATTGCGCTGCTGGGGCGCTTCTCCATCTCCGCGGTCTTTTGGCTGTCCGGGCAGACCAAGGTGACGGGGCTGGATATCGATATCGTGCACGGTGTCTTCAAACTGGGCTGGCCGAAGCTCTCCAGCTCGGCGGTGGCGCTGTTCGAAAACGAGTACAAGCTGCCGTTGATCCCGCCGGAGACCGCCGCGGTGATGGCCGCCACCGCCGAACACATCTTCCCGGTGATGCTGCTGTTGGGTCTGGGCACCCGCTTCGCCGCCCTGGCGCTGCTGGTGATGACTGCGGTGATCGAGGTCTTCGTCTACCCGGACGCCTATCCCATCCACGGTGTCTGGGCCACGGTGCTGATCTACCTGATCGCCCGAGGCGCGGGCGTGGTCTCCCTGGATTACTGGCTGTTTGGGCGCAAGTGAATGGCTAGCAACCGGCATCCCTTTCCGCGTCTTTCATCAGCTTGCCGAGGAATTCGTCGCGATTATCCCTGTAGCCCCGGACAAAGATGTCCGGAATCCGGATGCCTCCCTTATCCGCCCCCCAAATAAGCATTTCCACCAGGATGGGGATCACGCTGACCCCGGATTTTGTCGGTTTGTAAATGAATTGCCGGCCGTCCGTCACATCCCGCTCCTTGACGATCAGGCCGTGGTCTTCCAGCCGTTTTAATCTGTCTGAGAGTACGTTGGTCGCCATCCCGGGATTGGCGGCGAGTATTTCCTTATAGCGGGAGTGTGTCGTGAGCAGGACATCCCTCAATACCAGCAGTGTCCAGCGGTCGCCGAATATTCCCAGCGCGAAGGAAATAGGGCAGGGCTGTGGGGAGTTCCCGGAGTTTTTTTTGCCCATAGGCGCATACTTCTTTGAGAAAAAATCACTTGCAACGTACAAGCATTCTATTATTATGACTTGCAAATAACAAGCAAGATGGAGCGTTGGAACATGAGTATCAAAGGTAGTTGTCTCTGTGGTGCCGTGGAGTATGAGTGCGCGGAAGAGAGCGGAGGCGGGCATTGCCATTGTATTGATTGCCGGAAGAGCAGCGGTACCGGTCACGGCTCCCATATGATCGTGCCCGAACAGGCTTTTACCCTGAGAGGTGAAGTCCGGTTTTTTGACAAGGCCGCGGACAGCGGCAACATGGTCAGTCGCGGCTTTTGCTCGAATTGCGGGTCCGCCATTTATTCCACGAATAGCGGAATGCCCGGGCTGGTATTTGTACGCGCCTCCAGCCTGGACAACCCCGAGGACTTTAAACCGCAAATGGTTGTTTATACCGACAGGGCCGCTTCGTGGGATGTGATGGATACCAGCCTGCCCGGATTTCCCGTTATGCCGCCTTTTGAGGAGATGCCTTCTACTACCTAGGTTTCCGGGTTCAATAGTGTGAACAGGCCCGGGCATCGTCAACCCCACCCCTACCGGGCCCTCCATATAGCGCAGCCGGGCGAAAAAGCTTAGCCGCCGACGCTCGGAGCGGAGCTGTATACCCATACAGGCCGGATTGGCGGTAAACTCTGCGCAAATATTGGGGGGGTACACACCTTGGCCACAAAACGCAAAACCGCCTACGTCTGCAACGAGTGCGGCGCCGACTATTCCAAATGGGCCGGCCAGTGCGGCGCCTGCGGCGCCTGGAACAGCCTGAGCGAGGTGCGCCTGGGGCCGGAGCACAAGGACAGCCGCGCGGCCAACTTCACCGACGCCCAGGGCGGCTACGCCGGCGCCGCCGGCGGCGGCCGGGTGCAGAAGCTCTCCGAGATAGACCTCACCGAACTGCCGCGTATTCCCACTTTGGCCTCCGAACTGGACCGGGTGCTGGGGGGCGGCCTGGTGGCGGGCTCGGTGGTGCTGATCGGCGGCCACCCGGGCGCGGGCAAGTCCACCATCCTGCTGCAGACCCTGTGCCACCTGTCCCGCTCCATGCCGGCGCTTTATGTGACCGGGGAGGAGTCCCTGCAGCAGGTGGCCATGCGCGCCAGGCGCCTGGGCCTGCCGGCGGAGCACCTGCAGATGCTGAGCGAGACCGACGTGGAGCGCATCTGCCATGCGGCCCGGGAGGTGCGGCCGCAGGTGATGGTGGTGGACTCCATCCAGGTGATGCATATGAGCGAGGTGCAGTCCGCCCCCGGTTCCGTGGCCCAGGTGCGCGAAAGCGCCGCCTACCTGACCCGCTACGCCAAGCAGACGGGCACGGCGCTCATTTTAGTCGGCCACGTGACCAAGGACGGCAGCCTCGCCGGACCCAAGGTGCTGGAGCACATCATCGACTGCTCCATCCTGCTCGAGGGCACCCACGATTCCCGCTTCCGCACCCTGCGCGCGCACAAGAACCGCTTCGGCGCGGTGAACGAGTTGGGGGTGTTTGCGATGACCGAGCAGGGGCTGAAGGAGGTCTCCAACCCGTCGGCGATCTTCCTGCAGCGCGCCGAGGAGGTGGCCGCCGGCTCCGTGGTGACCGCCGTGTGGGAGGGCACCCGCCCGCTGCTGGTGGAGCTGCAGGCGCTGGTGGACGACAGCAGCCTGGGCAACCCGCGCCGCGTGGCCGTTGGCCTGGACCAGAACCGCCTGAATATGCTGCTGGCGGTACTGCACCGCCACGGCGGCGTGCTGGTCGGCGACCAGGATGTATTCATCAACGTGGTCGGCGGGGTCAAGGTGATGGAGACCAGCGCCGACCTGACCCTGCTGCTGGCGGTGGTCTCCAGCTTCCGCAACCGCCCGCTGCCGCGGGACCTGATGGTATTCGGCGAGGTGGGCCTGGCCGGCGAGATACGCCCGGTGCCCTCCGGCCAGGAGCGCCTGCGCGAGGCGGCCAAACACGGCTTCCGCAAGGCCATAGTGCCGGCCGCCAACCGCTTGAGAAACGATATCCAGGGTATGGAAATGGTGCCGGTGAAAACCCTGGCGGAGGCACTGGGGGCGATTGATATGGATTGATGCGGGGGCGTCATCCTGGGCGCGCCGAGCTCCAGCTCGGCACCTGGAACTGTCGAGCACGGAGGATTGAACTGAAATGAGTGATCGTTCGGACAAAGATGCCGAGCTGGAGCTCGGCGCGCCCAGGGGGTGGTATTCCCGCGGTTATGTGCCGCATTTCGATAACTATCATGCGTTACAGTTTATTACTTTCCGGCTGGCGGATTCACTGCCGCAGTCAAAGCTGGAGCAGTTGGAGCAAGAGTTGCGGCGGGATAATTTACCGCAGTCAAAGAAGGATGTGGAGAAACGCAAGAGTATTGAACTGTGGTTGGATGCCGGTTATGGCTGTTGTGCTTTGAGTCATCCGGCAGTAGCGAATATTGTGCAAGGCGCCTTGCTGAAATTTGATGGCCGGCGATATCTACTGATCTCTTGGTGCATCATGCCCAACCATGTACATGTGTTGATCGATCCGCGAGAGTCCTTGAGCAAGATAGTGCAATCCTGGAAATCCTATACGGGCCGCTGGGCTCTGCGGAAAAATGCCGAGCTGGAGCTCGGCGTTCCCGGGGGGAAGTTCTGGATGCGCGATTACTGGGATCGCTTTATTCGAGATCAGCGGCATTTTGAGCAGGCGATTGATTACATCCACCGCAACCCGGTAAAGACGGGCCTGTGCTCCGGGCCGGGGGAGTGGCAATGGTCCAGCGCCTGGGCGCGCCGAGCTCCAGCTCGGCAACAACTGCAGCAGGAAAAAACACCGTGAAGGAAGCTCTCCTGTTGACTCTCTTACTTCTTTCCACCAAGGCAACAGCCTACGACCGCATCGCCTCCCTGAACCTGTGCCTGGACCAAGTGCTCCTCCACTGGCTGCCCCCGGAAAAAATCGCCTCGGTCACCTGGCTCTCCGCCAACGAGCACTACCGCTCAGCGCCACTGCCGGAGCATGTGTATTTGAACCGCGGCCAGGCCGAGGAGCTGCTGGGCCTGCGGCCGGACCTGGTCCTGGTGGGGCAGTTCGGCGCCCAGCGGGCGGCGCGGCGCTTGCGGGACCTGGGCCTGAAGGTGGTTTCCATCCCCGATGCCTACAGCCTGGAACAGCTGCTGGACCAACTGGGCGCGCTGGAAAATACCCTGGGGCAGCTGGAACCGCTGCAGGCACAAAAAAAACAGCTGGAAAAACTGCTGGCCAACCCGGCGCCGCCGGCCGCGGCCACGGCGCTGATACTCTCCGCCAACAACATCACCTACGGCAGCGGACTGCTGGAGCACCAATTACTCGAGCGCGCCGGGTTTGCCAACCTCGCCGCGGAGAAGGGCGTCGAGCAATTGGGGCGCGTCAGCCTGGAGGAGGTGATAGCGGCACAGCCGGATCTGCTGGTTTTCTACGGCGGCGAGAAGGATTTCGCCATCGCGCACCTGGCCGCGCGCCATCCCGCCCTGAAAAACTACATCGACAGCGGCCGCACCTATACACTGCCGGCGGCGCTGGGATTCTGCCCGGCGCTGGTGGCGGCGGATGTGCTGCAGCAACTCGCGGATAAGAGAAGAGAACTTGTCGAATCACAATAGCTCGCCCTTTGATCAATGGGCCCTTTCCATTTTATGCCTCGCCCTGCCTTTGGCCCTGGTCGCCGCACTGGTCGGCGGCCCCGTCTCCATCGACCTGGGCGCGGCCTTGAGCCAGGGCTGGCGCAGCGAGAGCAGCGATGCGGTGATCCTGTGGCAGCTGCGCCTGCCGCGGGCGCTGCTGGCGGTGCTGGTGGGCGCGGCGCTGGGCATGGGCGGCGCGGCCATGCAGGGCATGCTGCGCAATCCGCTGGCGGAGCCGGCGCTGCTCGGTGTTTCCAGCGGCGCGGCGCTGGCGGCAATCCTGCTGCTCTACTACGGGGCCGCCTGGCGCTCGGGCTGGCTGCTGCCGGCACTGGCGATTGCCGGCGCCTTCGCCGCGGTGGCCTGCGTGTGGATGCTGGCCGGGCGCGGCGCCAGCGCCAGCCGCCTGGTGCTGGCCGGGGTGGCGATCAACGCCTTCCTGTCCGCGCTGATGGCGCTGGCCCTGAACTATGCGCCGAGTATGTTCGCGATGCAGGAGATCGTCTTCTGGCTGCTGGGCTCCCTGGCCAACCGCGGCTGGGACCAGCTGCTGCTGGCGCTGCCGTTTATGCTGCTCGGCGCGCTGCTGCTGTTCTGCGGGCGCAACTATTTGCGGGCACTCTCCCTGGGCGAGGCCAGCGCCGCCTCCCTCGGTTTTCGCGGCCGTCGCTATCCGCTGCTGGTTTTATCCGGCGTCGCCAGTGCGGTGGGCGCCGCGGTGGCGGTGGCGGGGACCATCGGCTTCGTCGGGCTGGTGGTGCCGCACCTGATGCGGCCGCTGGTGGGGCAGGACCCCGGCCGGCTGCTGTGGGCCAGCGCGCTGGGGGGCAGCCTGCTGCTGTTGCTGGCGGACATCCTGGTGGTGAACTTTGTCGGCGCCCAGGAACTGCGCATCGGCGCGGTGACCGCCTTTCTCGGTGCGCCCTTCTTTTTCTGGCTGATCGTCAGCGGACGCAGGGGGCAGCAGCTGTGAAGAAACTGGAAGCCGCCTGCCTGAAGCTGGGCCTGGAACGCCAGCGCCGCGCGGTGTTGGGCGACATCAGCTGCGCCTTCAAACCGTTCGAGCTGACCGCCGTGGTGGGCCCCAACGGCGCCGGCAAGAGCAGCCTGCTGCAGTGCCTGGCCGGCGTGCTCGACCCGGGTTCGGGACGTATCGAACTGGACGGCCGGCCCGCGGCACAGGTGCCCGCGGCGGAGCGCGCGCGGCTCTGCGCCTATCTGCCCCAGGCGGAGACGCCGGCCTGGAGTCTCCGCGCCGCCGACCTGGTGGCGCTGGGGCTGCTGCCCTGGGGGCACCCGCGGGACCGCGAGCAGCGGGTGGCCGCGGCCCTGCAACTGGTGGATGCACGGCAGTTTGCCGATCGCCCGGTCACCCGGCTCTCCGGCGGCGAACTGCGCCGGGTGCAACTGGCGCGCCTGCTGGTGGGCGAGGCGCCGCTGCTGGTCGCCGACGAACCCACCGCGGCCCTGGACATCCGCCACCAACTGCAGCTGATGCACTGCTTCCGCCGCCAGGCGGACGCGGGCAGGACGGTGGTGCTGGCCCTGCACGACCTCCCCCTGGCCGCGCGCTTCTGCGACAGAATCCTGCTGTTGCAGGGCGGGCGGCTGGTGGCCCAGGGGGCTCCGCAGGATGTCTTCACGCCGGCGCTGATCGGCGATGTCTACGGGGTCAGCTGCGAGTTCCGCTGGCGCGACGGCGTGGCGGACTTTGTGCCGCTGGATTTGCTGTAGGCCCGTTTCGCACTGCAGCTCGTCTTATTCGGTGGCGGCCTGTAGCCTGGATGGAGTGCAACGGAATCCGGGGGGACAGGCACCGACTTCACCCGGGAAACCCAGGATTTCGAGGCGGACAGGGCCCGCCGCCCGCGCGCTCTGGGAAAAGGCGCTGGCGGCGTTGCGGACGAGAGCGTCTATCCCGTCGTGCTCGACGAGCTCACCTACCACCTACGCGCTGAATTTCCACTGGCTGGAAAAACAGGAAGTGATTGAGGCGATACAGCAGCGCCCGCGGGAGCAGACGGTGATCGTCACCGGCCGCGGATTACAGACTCCAGTTGAAGCGCACACCCGCGGTTCGCGGCTGCCCCCAGACGCCGTATCCCCAGTCGCTACCCAGGGTGTTCTGGTAGGTGAAATAGCGCTCATCGGCCAGGTTCCTGACAAAGCCCTCCACACTGTAAGTGTCCGCAGGTGAGTGCCAGCTGACCCTGGCGTTGGCCAGGCCGTAGCTGTCGTGGCGGGAGTAGGGATCGTTCTCTATCTGCAGGAAGTGCTCCGCCTGCCAGGCGTAGTCGCCCTGGAAAACCAGTTCTCCGGAGCCTCCCAGGTCCAGGTAGTAGCGGGCCACCAGGTTGTAGGTCAGTTCGGGTGCCGATGGCAGTTCGTTGCCGTCCAGGGTGTAGCTGTCGCCGGCCACCTGGAAAATCTGGTCCGAATCGAATTCGGTGTCCAGCCAGCCGGCGCCGGCGATCAGCTCGAAGTTGTCGCCAACTGGCGCGGTGATTTCGATTTCCGCCCCGGTGCCGGTGACGTCACCGGCATTGGTGATCACGCTGCCGTCGACGACCGTCAGGAACACCTGCGCCTGGTAGCCCTCCACCGTGTAGTGGAAGGCCGCGGCGTTGACGCGGAAGCGGTCGGCCAGTGTGGTCTTCACACCCACTTCGACGTTGGTGATGTCCTCCGATTTTACCGGGCGTGTGGCCTCCAGAGAGGCGTTGTAGCTGCCGGAGAAACCGCCGCTCTTGAAACCGGTGGACAGGCTGGCGTAGGCGAGGGTGACGTCGCTCGGACGCCAGTCCAGGCCGATGCGGCCGGTGGTGGCGCTCTCCGACAGGTCGTCCTCGACCGAAAGCGGGTCGTAAAAGCTGGGGCCCGAGTCCTGCGCAAAGTCCCGCTCCTCTTCCGTATAGCGCAGACCGGTCACCAGGGTCAGTTCCGTGCCCAGGTCGTATTCCAATTGGCCGAACAGCGCCCAGGATTCACTGTCCAGCGCGACAATTTCCCGGTGCAAGAGGCCGTCGGCGGTGGTGGGCGCCTCGGTGACCAGGCCGCGGTCGTCCTTGTAGTAGAAGAAGCCCGTCACCCAGGTGCTGTTGTCGGTGCTGCCGTTCAGGCGGATTTCCTGGGTGTACTGTTCCGCGTCCACCGCGTACTGCTCGTCGAACCAGATGATGGGCGTGCCGTCGCCGTCGTCCTGCAGGAACTTGTCCAGTTCCTCGTAGGCGCTGATCGAGGTCAGGCTGAAGTTGTCGAAATCCCAGCTCAGGGTGGCGGAGCTGCCGAAGGTATCGATTTCTGTGGCCAGTCCATCGCTGGCACTGGCGGCGACATGCTCCGGATCGAAATGGCCGTTGACCGCTTCGGCGCCGGTCATGCCGAAGGTGGCACTGGTACATTCGCCATTTTGGATGCGGCTGACGGAGCAGGTGGCCGCGTTTTCCAGCGGCGCTTCCAGGTAGCCCATATGGGCAAAGCCGACGGACTGCTGGTCGGCGCTGCTGCCGTGCACGTTGAGCAGCAGGCCGCCGCTGTCGCCGAGATCGAAGTCCAGCTGCGCGCGGTAGCCGAAATTGTCGGTGTCGTTCAGCTTGTCGCCGCTGACGGTGTTGGTCTGCCAGCCGTCGTTCACCGTGCTCTTTACCGCCACGCGGCCGCGCACCGAGTCGCTGAGAGGACCGCTGACAGCGCCTTCAAGGATGCGCTCCGAGTAGCTGCCGACCCCGAGGCTGGCAGTCGCGGCAAATTCTTCGGTGGGTTTGCGGGACACATAGTGCACCAGGCCGCCGGTGGTATTGCGCCCGTAGAGGGTACCCTGGGGACCGCGCAGCACTTCCACCCGCTCCAGGTCGAACAATTGGATGGCGGAACCGGCCGGGTTGCCGCGATAGACATCGTCCACATAGATGGAAACCGGCGACTCCCAGGAATCGGAAAAATTCACCAGGCTGATGCCGCGCAGGCTGATCGAGGGGCTGGATGCCTCGCCGAAGATGGCGAAGAAGTTCATGTTCGGCACCTGTTGGGTGATGTCCAGGCCCTCCTCAAATCCCATCCTGTCGATGGCATCGCCGGAAAAGGCGCTGACGGCGACCGATACATCCTGCACCGACTGCTCACGCTTCTGGGCGGTAACCGAGATCTCCTCGATCACCGATTGCTGCTCGGCAATAACCAGGGGTGGCAGTGAAGCGATGAGTGCGGCAGACAGGGTGAGCAGGCGCTGTGGCTTCGGCAGGGCGGGGGGGCAAGTGGATTTTAGAATAGGCATGCGGGCTCCTTTTTGTGCTTATACATCCGTGAGTGCGCTACGCCGTTGCGAACAGAAGCAGGGCATAGGCGGAAGGGCGAGACGCGTCGCAAACGGCTCGCACTTGAAACAGTGAAACCCTTAGAACAGGGAAGTTTCACGAAAGCAGCGTCGATGGGGAAAGAGATATGTCCTATGTGTTTGATTGTGTTTGTTTGATTTTCTTTCAGCTGCGCGGCACTGGCAGCAGTACCGCGAGACAAGATAGCTATTTAACCAGTGTGGTGCAAGGTGGCCGGGAAGTGATTAAGGCGACACGGCCGCGCCCTGCAACCGCCGGCGTACTTTCATCGGCGTGGTGCCAAACCAGCGACGGCAGGCGCGGTTGAAGGAACTCTGCTCCCGGTAACCGAGCAGAATTGCAATCCGGGTCATCGGCATATCCGCTTCCGACAGGTAGTCCTCCGCTTGTTTGCGGCGAATGTCGTCCAGGAGTTTCTCGAAAATGATTGAACTCTCGCTGAGACGGCGCTGCAGTGTGCGTTTGTGTAGCCCGAGCTGGTTCGCCACCTCCTGCAGGTTGCAGCGCTGTATCGGCATCAGCCGGTGGATCAGCTGTTCCACCTGGCGCTTCAGGTCCAGGGGTTCATCCAGCAGCGCATCGCTGATGTAGTCGCACAGAAACTGGTGCAGTTGTGGATCGTTCCGCTCTATTTTCTTTTCCAGCAGCTCGGGGCTCAGCAGCAGCGCATCGCGCTGCTGGGAAAAAACGATCGGCACGTCGAAATATTCCCGGTAGCTGTCGTGCAGGGGACCGTCGGATTTCAGCCAGACGACTGGAGGGAGGGATTCACCGCACAGCATCGTCAGCGCCCTGTGCGCGACGCAGAGCGTTAACTCCGCGCTCTGGCGCGGCAGGGGCGGGCCCTCGCTGGTCTCGAACCAGAGGCAGACGTACCCGCCGTCCCCCCGGCTATCCAGGCCTATCCGCAGGCCCCGGGTGTAGTAGTGCAGGCAGTCGATGGTCGACTGCATTGATTCCTTCACCGTCGGCGCATTTTTGGCCATCGCCGCCAGCGGTCCCAAAATCATCAGGTCCTGCTGTTGCGCCAGGCGCAGGCCGAAATCCGGGCAGTCAAGCTGTCGCGCGGTTTCCTCGATCAGGTTGGTGACGCTGTGAAAGGGCAGGACGCCCTCGAGTTTTTTTACCTGTTCGGGTTCGATATTGAAACGGCGCAACAGTGTATCCGCGTCGCCGCCAAGCCGAGTCACCAGTGCACGGTACCCCGTCAATGAAGTGGTTCTGATCAGCAGGGTCATATTTCTGTAAATTCCCAAAAAGCCCCCGTGAGAAACGGGGGTGGCGCTGCCGTTGCGGAGCGACTGATGGCGCAGCCGTTCCATTCGGGCTGTGGTAGCCCAATGTTCTTTTATTGCGAAATACCCAGAGACAGCCGGTTTCCCTCCGACAGTGTCGTAGTTGCCAGTTGTGGAGAAAAATACGGAGAGGGGAGCTGCGGCTGACAGTGAATGAGCGGCCTTTCCGCGTCCGCCGGTGGGGCGGGTGGCGCAAAGCGGCGGCAATCGGGAGTCATGACCGACCTCCTCTTCTTCTCGGGATCTCTGTTATTTCGCTGTCCAAACCTTCGGCAATAAATTAATGGCGGATTGGGAATGTTGCCGGTTTTTAAGGGACACAATCTTGACTTTTGGTGACACTGCGGTCGCGGAGCGACATTTCTCCCGGGTATTTATTTTTCTGTCTTTTTTCTGTTGTGGAAAATTATTCCAGTTTTTAAAGATTTGATCTCTATTATTCCCCTGACAATAAAGATTTACTAAAAAAATAGCCCAGCTAAGTCCTTGCCGCCCGGTCGTTGCCCGACCAGGTGCCCAGCGCCTGGATGACCTGCAGGCGCTGCTGGAAGCGGAGGACGCCGCCAAAAGCCCCAAGGCCGGTGGCAAAGCGTAAGCTGCAAGGCCGCGTTATCGCCTGCGAGGCGCCGCGGCAGCTGACTCTGGGCTGGGGCGGCCCCGCCGCTGAGTCGCGCGTGCACTTCGAACTGACGCCCCGGGGGGACCAGGTGCTGCTGGTGGTGACCCACAGCCAACTGTATTCCCGCGAGGAGATGATCAGCGTCTCTGCCGGCTGGCACACCCACCTGGATATCCTGGTGGCCAAGTTGAGCGGGGCAACACCACCGAGTTTCTGGGCCCAGCATACGCAGTTGGAGATGGAATACGCACTGCGGCTGGAGCAGCAGTGATGGCCCGTTCGGTGATCCCTTCGTCTAGCCCGCATTTCTCACAAATCTCCTACTGCGGCGGCCCCAGAGCACGCCCTGACTGGCCTTCGCTCGGCCGGAGTGCTCAACGTACTGCAAGTACGCCTGCGCGCTCCGACTGTCGCGAAAGCCAGCCATGCCGCACTCTGGAACCGCCTCGCTACGGATCTTTGTGAGAAATCCGGGCTAGAAGCGGTAACCGACACCCACCGAGTAGACCCAGGGGTCGATCTCCAGGTCGGTCCTGATGACCCTGGTATCGAAGTTGGTGGGGAAGCGGATGTTTACTTCAGTGTCCATATCCAGGTACCAGACGGCGGCGTTGAACAGCCACTGGTTGTTTCGGCCGAGGGAAACATCGACCCCCAACTCGCCGGCCAGGCCCCAGGAGTCGTCCATGTCCAGGTCCGCGTTCATCTGTGCACCCTGTGCCGTGACGAAGTAGTCGTTGGCCGTGCTGCTGATATTCTCATCCATAAAGGTGGTGTAGTTGACCCCCAGGCCCACATAGGGCTGGACCCAGGAGTCCCGGCGCAATGGGAACCACTGCAGCGTCATGGTCGGCAGCAGGGAATCGAAATCCCCGAGATCGATGCGGCCGGGGGCCGGGCCGCCGGGAGGGGCGGGCAGTCCCGAGACCTCCAGCTCTTGATCGAAGGGGAATGACAGCAGCAAGCCGATGCCCCAGTGGTCAGCAAAGAGCCAGGAACCGGTAAAGGTGCCGCTTTGGCTGTCATCGACAAAGACGCGCGTATCCGCCAGTTCCGTTCCATCCAGCCGCAGCCAGTTGGAGTCGTCGTCCGGGTCCGACCAGGCGGCGCCCATGCGCAATATGATGCTGTTCTGCTCGTAGTCGGCCAGCGCCTGGCCGGCGCCGAGCGCCAGCAGGATGATGGCAGCGGGGAGACTGGCGGCTTTCATAGGCGAGCGCTCCGTGGCTATTGGGGGGCTTCCAATTGTCAGTTTAGACACGGGTTTCGTTTGACGACGCGCGCAAGTGGATTCTGGCGACAGCGGGTGGCAGGCGGGCGATACCGGGAATATGCCATAATCCGCAAACTCAAACCGACAACCGATAGCAGTCAATTCAGCGGTGGACGAATGAAAATTGGAGTATTGAAAACCGACGACGTACGCAAGGAGCTGGTGGACGAATTCGGCGAATATCCGGAGATGTTTGCCGAACTGCTGCGCAGCCAGGATCCGGCGCTGGAATTCACCACCTACGAAGTCCAGCGCGGCCAATACCCGGCGGATATCGACGAGGTGGACGCCTACCTGATCACCGGCAGCAAGACCGGCGTCTATGAGGAGAAGGCGTGGATAGCGCCGCTGATGGACTTTGTGCGCAAGCTGCACGACGCCAGGAAGCCCACCATCGGCATCTGCTTCGGCCACCAGCTGATCGCCCACGCCCTCGGTGGCAGGACGCGCAAATCCGGCAAGGGCTGGGGCATTGGCGTGCACAGTTACGAGCTGCAGGAGACGCCGGCGTGGATGTCGGAGCCGATGCAGAACTTCAACCTCCTGGTCAGCCACCAGGACCAGGTGGAGGAATTGCCCCCCGGCGCCAAAGTCCTCGCCTCCAGCGACTTCTGCCCCATGGCCATGGTGCAGGTGGACGACCACATGCTCAGCTTCCAGGCCCACCCGGAGTTTACCAAGCCCTACTCCAAAAGCCTGATGGAGCTGCGCCGCGAGACTTTCGGCGACGAACTGGTGGAGAAGGGCCGCACCTCGCTGCAGAACGACGTCCACGAGAGTGCCGTGGCCAGGTGGATGCTGGAGTTTTTGCGCAAGTAATGCCTCCCCTTCCCCTCTCCCACTTGTGGGAGAGGGGAAGGGGGAGAGGGCAAATGCCTCAGCCCCCTTATTTCCACTTGATATTACAGCCCATTGAAGGCACCTGCTCCCCGCTGGGCTTCTCCCCCGCCAACACCGCATCCACCGCCGCGCGCAGGTCGCGCCCGTTCACCGGCGCGTTGTTTCCCGGCCGGCTGTCGTCAAACTGCCCCCGGTAAACCAGCTTCCGGTCTTTGTCGAACAAAAAGAAATCCGGCGTACAGGCCGCATCGAATGCCCGTGCCACTTCCTGGCTCTCATCCACCAGGTAGGGGAAGGCATAGCCGCGCGCGGCGATTTCCTCCTGCATCTTTTCCGGGCTGTCTTCGGGGTAGTTCTCGAAGTCGTTGCTGTTGATGGCGATGATGGTCAGCCCCGCCTCTTTGTACACTCGTGCAAATTCTGAGAGGGCGGCGGCGATATGTTTTACGTAGGGGCAGTGGTTGCAGATGAAGGCAATTAATACCGGTTGTCGTGGGAAGTCGCCGCTGTCATGCAGGTTTCCGGTCGCATCCGGGAGGGAGAAATCCGGCATCTGGCTGCCGAGAGGGACCATGGTGGAAGGTGTCAGGGCCATTCTCTATTCCTATTCATGAATGGCTCAACATCATACTAGTAAGGCGGAAGGGAAGGATACCCCTCTCCCGGGACCGTATGAGGCATGGATGCCGATTACGAGCGTACAGGGATGTATTCACAGTGTGTCCCGGGAGAGGGGTATTCTTTCCTTCTGACCCGGTAGGTATTTGGAGGCTTTCGTCGAAGTCGGCTTTCCGTCATTCCCGGCTATCGCCAACGAAATCCCTCCGCTCCAACCCATACTTTTTCATCTTGTCATAAAGTGTTTTGCGAGGCAGCCCCAGGCTCACCATGCTGTCCTTGATGGAACCGTGGTGGCGCCGCAGTGCCTCCTCGATCAGTGAGCACTCGAACAGTTCGACGCGCTCCTGCAGGGTCTGCTGTCCGTGCAGGTCCTCCTGTGAATCCGTGGGCGGGGTACCGCCGTTCAGTATGCCGGGACCGAGGAGGATATAGCGCTCGGCGAGGTTGCGCAGTTCGCGCACATTGCCGGGCCACTCCTGGCTTTGTAGTCGGGCCATGGCTTCCGGTTTCAGCGGGATCAGCTCGCGGTGGTGGCGGGCCGATGCCACCAGGGCGAAGTGCTGGAACAGGAGGGGGATGTCCTCCCTGCGCTCACGCAATGGCGGTATGGGAATGGTGACCAGGTTGAGGCGGTAGTAGAGGTCGCGGCGGAATTTGCCCGCGTCGCTGAGAGCGGGCAGGTCTTCCTTGGTGGCGGCGATGACGCGGATGTCCAGGGGGATCTGCCGGTTGCTGCCCAGGCGTTCGACCTGGCGTTCCTCGAGGACGCGGAGCAGTTTGACCTGCAGCGTCAGCGGCATACTTTCTATCTCGTCGAGAAACAGGGTGCCACCATTGGCGTACTCGAACTTGCCGATGCGGCGCTTGTCGGCCCCGGTGAAGGCGCCGGCCTCGTAGCCGAAGAGTTCGCTCTCGATAATGCTTTCCGGCAGCGCGCCGCAGTTGATGGCGACAAAATTACTGTCGCGGCGGGCGCTGTGATCGTGCAGGTAGCGCGCCACCAGGTCCTTGCCGGTTCCGGTCTCGCCGAACAACAGGATATCGGCCGGGGTGTCCAGCACCCGGTGGATAAGTTCGCGCATCTGGCGAATGGCGGGGGTGGTGCCGAGAATGCGGGGGCCGGGGGCGGCGAAGTTTTCCACTTCCGCCTTGAGCTTGCGGTTTTCCAAAGTCAGCTGGCGCTTTTCCAGCGCCCGGTGCACGACTTCCAGCAGGTGATCGTTGTCGAACGGCTTTTCAATAAAGTCGTAGGCGCCGTTGCGCATGGCATTGACGGCCATGGATATATCGCCATGGCCGGTCAGGAGTATCACCGGTAGCCCCCGGTCGATTTCCAGCGTGTGCTCGGTCAGGGCGAGGCCGTCCATGCCGGGCATGTTGATGTCGGTGATCAAAATACCGGGCCAGTCAGGTGTCAGCTTCGGCAGTACCTTTTCGGCGGAGTCAAATGTTTCCACCGTATAGTCGTGCAATTCCAGCAGCTGCCTGACGGCGTCGCGGATAGTTTTTTCATCGTCCACATAGGCGATCGGGCCGCTGGGCGAAAGGGGGGAATCTCCGTTCATTGCTGCTCACCTCTCTGGTGACTGTTCCTGGCCGCAGGGAGCCGTATGCGGAAAATGGCTCCCCCTTCGGGGTGGTTGCGCGCGCTCAGCTCGCCCTGCATGGATTCGATGATCTGGTAGGAAATGGACAGCCCCAGGCCCAGTCCCCGCTCTTCGCTCTTGGTCGTGAAGAAAGGCTCGAATATGCGCCGCAGGTTGTTCTCCACGATACCGGGGCCCGAGTCGTGGAACTCGATTATAACCCGCTCTTCCTCTCGCCAGGCTTCAATGTCGAGCGTTTTGCGATGCTGTTTTTCCATGGCCTGCATGGCGTTCGAGAGGACGTTGACGATGACTTGCTCGAGCCGGATCATGTCCCCGAGCACGGTAAGCGGCTCCCCGCAATAGCGCTGGTGGCACTCGATACCGGCTTTTTGGTAGGCGCTGCGCATAATGGCCATGGCGCCGCGGACGCTTTCGCCCAGGTCGATCGGTGTGAGCCTGCCAGGGCTCTTTCTGGAAAACTCTTTGTACTGCGCGATGATCTTGCCCATACGCTCGCTCAGGGCGTTGATCTGCAGCAGGTTGTCCCGGGCCCTGTCGGCGCTGTTGCGATCGAGGAGTGTGACCGCGGTCTGCGCGTAGCTGCGCAGCGCGGCCAGGGGCTGGTTGAGTTCGTGGTTGATGCTGGCCGACAGGCTGCCGATCACTGCCAGCTTGGCGGCCTGTATCAGCTCGTCCTGGGTGTGTTTCAGCATCAGCCGCGCCTTTTCCTTCTCCTCCACTTCGGCCACCAGGCGCCGGTTGGTGGTTGTCAGGGCCTCTGTGCGCTTGCGCACCAGGCGCTCCAGTTCCTGCCGGGAGCGGCGCAGCAACTTGAGGGTTTTGGCCCGCTTGCGGAGGTAGAGCAATATCATGACCAGGAGCAAATAGCAGACCGCACCGGTCAAAAGCAGAATCAGGCGTTGACGTTGAACTTCCTCCAGCGTGGTCAATGTCATGGCCCGCCAGCCGACCACGGGCATGGGCCTGGAGTGCGCCAGAAAGCGAACTGCTTCTTTGCGGGGGTGAGAGAAATCGAGCAGTTGGGACCCTTCGCGGGAGGGGAAACCGACGGGCTGTGCGCGGGTGACATCCAGCTGCCTGATCGTGGTTCCCGCATACTGCTGGCTCCGGGCCAGCTCGCGGCGCTGTTCGTCAGCCAGTGGGAACAATGCGTGCAATACCCAGTCGGGCTCGGAGGAAAAGAAAACAATCCCGTTGCTGTCGACCACCAGGTACTCGAAATTGCCTCCGCCGGCGGCGCGCAGCCATTCCTTTTCAAGTTCCTGGATATTGATCTTTACGACGATAACCCCCTTTACGTTATCGCCGACCGTGAGCGGGGCGGCATAGTAATAGCCTCGCAGCCCGGAAGTGGTGCCCAGGGCGTAGTAGCGACCGAAAAGTCCCTCCCTGGCCTGGGTGAAATAGGGGCGGAAGGAAAAGTTCCTGCCGACGAAACTGGTGGGCTTTCGCCAGTTGCTGGCGGCGAGGACCTTGCCATCCGTGTCCATCAGGTAGATATCCGATGCGCCGGTAATGCCCTCGATCTCCTGCAAATAGAGATTGGCCCCGGTCTGCAGTGAAGGCGCCGGGTTTTTCAACAGGTCCTGGAGCAGGGTGTTGGTGGAGAGCACCTGGGGAATGGTTTCGAAGCGGCCCAGTGCGCCCTCCAGGTAGGCCATAAAGTTTTGCAGTTGGAAATCCGACTCCCATTGCAGGTGCCGAAAGGCCGCCGCCGTGCCGAGGTGCTGGGTGACAGACAGGGTCAGCAGCAATCCCGCCACCGCCAGTGCGGAGACGAGAATACGCAGGATGTAGATGCGGGTTTTGGTCACTCTGGCTGTGTTCGCTCGACGGCGGCGAAATGCCCGGGTAAGGCATTCGCCGCGGCAATCTTTCAAAAACAGGGCCCGCCGGTTCGAAGGGCGCGGGCCGGCGGAGTCCTTTTTCCTCCACCGGCCGGGCCCGTCAGGGCGCCAGCCCTCCCGCCGAATAACCGAAATATTCGGGCAGTGCCAGCGAGATCTGCGGCACATAGGTGATTAATATCAGAAACAGCAGCAACAAGGCCAGCCAGGGCGTGGCCGCGCCGATCACCCAGCCGATTCCCCGGTTGGTGATCCCCGCTGTCACGAAGAGGTTGAGACCCACCGGTGGCGTCAGCATACCGATCTCCATGTTCACCACCATGATGATGCCCAGGTGGATGGGGTCGATACCCAGTTGGGTGGCGATCGGGAAGAGAATCGGTGCCAGGATCAACAGAATCGCCGTCGGCTCCATAAAGTTCCCGGCGATCAACAGCAGGATATTGACGATGATCAGGAAGCCCCAAGCCGGCAGCCCCCATTGAATAATGGCCTCGGCGATGGCATGGGGAATGCGCTCCGTGGTCAGTACGTGGGCAAACAGCATGGCGTTGGCGATGATGAACAGCAGCATCAGGGAGACCTTGGCCGCGTCCAGCAGCACTTCCCTGACCTCTTTGTCCGTGCTGGAGCGGGGCAGGGCCAGGGCGATGCCGCCCAGGTTGCGGACCAGCGCCCGGCCGAGGGGCTCCCCTTCCCGCCGCCAGGGGACACCTTTGAGGGGGCCGATATCGCGGTAGCCGACGATGGCGATCAGGAAGGCGTAGACGGCGGCCACGGCGGCCGCTTCGGTGGGGCTGGCCACGCCGCCGTAGATGGAACCGAGTACGATGACAATCAGCATCAGGCCGCCGAGGGCGCGGATGCCGGAGCCGGAGAGTTGGCCGATGCCGGGGAAGGGGCGCGAAGGCAATTTCTTGACGCGCGCCAGGATGTAGATGGCGACCATCAGTATGCCGCCCATCATCAGCCCGGGTATCAGCCCGGCCATAAACAGCCGCGCGGCGGAGACTTCCGTGGCGGCGGCATAGACCAGCATCACGATGGAGGGCGGGATCAGGATGCCCAGGGTGCCCGCGTTGGCGATCACCCCGGCGGCGTACTTCTCCGGATAACCGGCGCGCACCATACCGGCGATCACGATGGAGCCGATCGCCGCAACCGTGGCGGGGGAGGAGCCGGACACGGCGGCGAAGAGCATGCAGGCCAGCACCGAGGCCATGGCCAGGCCGCCGCGGATATGGCCGATCGAGTCCATCGCAAAGTTGATCATGCGGCGGGCGACGCCACCGGTGGACAGGAATGCCGACGACAGGATGAAGAAGGGAATGGCGAGCAGCGTGTAGTGACTGGAGGTGGCCTCAAAGAATTTCAGGGCCACCGACGCCAGGGAGTCGTTGGAGAACAGCAGTATGGTCAGCACGCTGGAGAAACCCAGGGCGATGGCAATGGGCATGCCCAGCAGCATGCAGATAAACAGTACCAGGAATAGCGTTGCAATAGTCATGTTCAGACTCCCCCGGCCGGTGCGGTGTCGAGTTTCGGGGTTTGGCGGTTGGTGGCCTTGGTTGCAGGCTGAAGGTTTTCTTCCCTGGCTGCCAGCTGAAGGCTCTCCTTCACCTCGTCGGTGCGTTTGAAACCGTCGGCCGTGCCGCGGGCAACTTCCCACAGCAGGTGCAACAGGCGCAGGGACATCAGTCCGAAGCCGATCAGCAGTATGCTGGTGACCGACCACTTCGGCAGCGGCAGGTCCTCCATTTCCAGGCCGATCATGTGCAGTTTGCCGATGTACACCCAGCCGCCGACCATCAGCAGGCCGCAGTAAACCAAGCAGATCAGTGTGGCGATGGCGGTGCAGAGACGGCGCGCATTGCGCGGCAGCAGGCGCACCAGGGCGTCGACACCGATATGGGCGCCGACCTTGAGTCCGTAGGACATGCCGAAAAGTACGAACCAGGCGGCCGTGGTCAGGGTGAGTTCTTCGATCCACATGACGCCGATACCGCTGAAACGCAACACGACTTCAACAAATACCAGCAGGGTCATGGCCACCAGCAGGACACTGATGCAGCCTTCTTCAAGGCGTTCGACCAATTTTCTTATAGTCACGATTATTTAACCTCGAGGCAGTGCGTCCATTCGGCGAAAATTTTTCAGGATGCGTAGCCCGGATGCAGGCGCGCAGCGCCGGAATCCGGGAGCGGCACGCAGGCCACGGCAGATCCCGGATTACGCTGCGCTTCATCCGGGCTACGCGTCAGCTCGAAAAAAGGGGGCCGCAAGTTGGGGTTATCGGTTGGCGGCCTCGGCGGCGGCGATTATTTCCGGGCCGATCTGTTTTTCGAACTGTTTCCACACCGGTCGCATGGCCTTCACCCATTGCTCCCGCTGCCCGGCGTTGAGTTGCAAAACCTCGCTCTGGCCGGACGCGATAATGGCCTCTTTGTCCTCCTCGCCCTTGAGTGCGGCGATTTCGTTGCCGTAGGCGATGGATTCATCCAGTGCCTTTTTGATTTCCGCGCGCAGGTCGCCCGGCAGGCCTTGCCAGAACTCGGCGGAAGTGACCACCAGGTAGTCGAGGACCCCGTGATTGGATTCCGTGATATAGGGCTGGACCTCGAAGAACTTTTTGGAGTAGGTGTTCGACCAGGTGTTTTCCTGCCCATCGATGGCTTTGGTCTGCAACAGGGTGAACACTTCGGAGAAGGGTTTTTTGACGGGAAGGGCATCGACGGCCTGGAACTGCGCGGCGAGAACATCCGAGGTCATGATGCGGAACTTCTTGCCCTTGGCGTCCTCCGGCACACGGATGGGGGCGTTGGCGCTCAGCTGTTTCATACCATTGTGCAGATAGCCGAGGCCGACTACGCCCTTTTTCCGCATGGAGGTCAGCAGGCTCTGGCCCGTTTCACTCTGCTGGAAGCGGTCTACCGCGGCCATGTCCCGAAACAGGAACGGCAGGTCGAATACCTGCAGCTTGTCGGTATATTTCTGGAACTTCGACAGTGAAGGCGCGACCATTTGTATGTCGCCAAGCAGCAGTGCCTCGAGTTCCTTGTTGTCGCCGAACAGCTGGGCGTTCGGGAATACCTTGACGGAGACCTGGCCGGGCAGGCGCTCCTCCACCAGTTCCTTGAAGCGGATGGCCATCTGGCCTTTGGGCGTGTTCTCCGCTACCACGTGGGAGAATTTGATTTCGATCGGGGCGGAGAAAGCCGTGAGACTGAAGGCGCACAGCAGGCTGGCGGCGCCGGCTTTGAACAGATTGCGAATGGACATGATGTTTCCTCTCTTATCGCTTGTCATTGCGTAACTACACTCCCCTCCCCCGCTTGCGGGGGAGGGGTCGGGGGAGGGGGCTTCGATCGGTTCCCCCTCTCCCTAACCCTCTCCCCAAGGGGAGAGGGGACCGTGAGTAGCTGCGTAATTGCTATGGTTGCGGGTTTGGTCAGAAGGTGTAGACGTAGTCCACGTAGAAGCGGTTATCGAATTCGTCCTCTTTCACCTGTGCGACCGAACCGGTTTCGTCGGAGTGGTAGTCGTGGGCGATCCAGCGCAGGCTCAGGCCTTTTACGCTGGGGACGCTCCATTTCACATCCAGTTCGGTGTACCCCTCGTCGGCAATACCCAGGGACTTGTCCACGGTGTTCTCGGCGCCTTCGCCCTGGGTATAGGCCAGCCTGGTGCTGAGCCCGGGGACAATATCTGCCCAGTCGTAGGCGGTGCGCAGCTGCCAGACGTCCTCGTTCTTTCCGGTGAGGTCGGGTGCGATCACGGATCGGGTCGGGAAGGGGTTGCGGCCGTGGTCGCCGGAGAAGTTGTCCTCCAGCCAGACGTCGTCGCGGATCGCGGTAAAGGCCGCGCCCAGGGTCAGGTTGCCGCGCTTCCACTCCGCGTCGACGTAGGCGGCCCGGGCGTGGTTTTCCGGCGCCACGCCGTCGGCGTAATCCATTTCGCCCCGCTCGGCGTTGAGTGCGAAGAGTTCGCCGTCGTCGTCGGAAGTGAAGTAGCCGCCGCTCAGCTTAAGGCTGGAATCCCCGAGCGGGAGCCGGTAGCCGAGGCGCAGGCCGCGCTTTTGCAGGTAGTCCTTGCTATTCAGCTGTTCCAGCTCGGCGGTAAAGTTGCCGCGCTGGTACTTGGCGCCGAAGACGCCGATATAGTCGATGGCGCCGGCGTCGGTGATGTCGGTGCGGAAGCCCTCGAAGTGATCGTCGTGCCGGCTGGACCATTCGTCGACGCGCACGCCGTAGAGTTCGAAACCGGCCAGCTTGCCGCTGACGCTGACGCCGCGGTAGGAGCTGGGAATGGCGCGGGTGCCGGAGGAGGACAGCAGCATGGTATTGACCACCTGGCGGCCGATTTTGGCGCTGACCCGGTCGGCGACGTTGAGCTTGAGGTAGGCCTGGCCGATCTTGGAGAAGGCGTCGTCCAGTTCGCCGTCGGCCGTCTGCGGGAGGATGTCGCTGCTCGCCGACCCGGACGCGGCCAGTTTCTGTACGTGGTAGCCGGTCACCTCGAAACCGATCAGGTCCGCCAGGTAGCCGGAGCTGTAGCCCAGCTCCAGGCCCATTGCCGACTGTTGTCGGTCCTTGCTGTCGTTTTCGTAATCGCGGTCGAAGTGGATACCACGGACCTTGGCGTTGACGCTGCCGTCCTCCCAGAGGCCTTCGTCGGCGAAGGCGGGGGCCGCGGCCAGCAGGCAGAGGGATGTGGCGCTCACGGCGAGCGACAGGGGCGTTATTCTCATCATTGCTCTCCCGGTAATTGTTATTTGGGTCACCCGGCGGTTGGTGTTGTTATGGCGCCCGGGTAACTATCGGTGGAGCAAGACCTGTACCAACTGTTGTAGCTTTCTTTTTTTGTTGATAAATCAAATGTTTATGGGTTTCTTGGGGTCGCGGGGCGGCACTGGGATGGATGGTGCTCCACCCATCGGCTGCGATGAATGAGCGGAATTCCGCCGATCGGCAGCCGGTGTGAAGTGGGGGCAATGGCACTAAGTTAACTCAAGTTTCGGAGTTCACAGGGGTTGGTAGCCTTTAGGGCGGCAGTTTCGAGCGGCCCTGCTGTCGGTGGCCACCAGGCAAAAAACCTCATCGGTAAACATTTGCCAGGTGGCCACCGACAGCAGGACCTCGCGCAGTGCCACTGCGCGGTTAGAGCCTGTTTAAAGTCCTCGATTATTGGGACTTGGCGCAGGGGCCGGGTACGGTGCCTCTTTCCGGGACACGCTGTGAATACATCCCTGTACGCTCTCCACGGCCATCCATGGCCGTGAACGGTCCCGGAAAGAGGCCCCGCACCCGGCCCGTCAGGCTTAGAGCAAGACTCTAAACAGGCTCTTACTGCCCCCGGCAGCAGGTCCGCCCAAGCCCTTAACTTAGCGCCATTGGGAGCAGGGGGGCTTGCTGTGGGTCTCAGCGGGCCAGGGCGCGCGCCGCCGCGTAGCGGTAATCCTCGAGGTCGTAGTGCTCAAACTCCTGCAGGCAGCTGTAGCTGAGCTTGATCTGGTGATCGTCGTCGCTGCGGCAAGCCCGTTTCCTGATTTCCTTCCAGTCCGGCGGCTCCGGGGTTTCCGCCGCCGCGCGGATATCTTTCGGGCCCGTACTCAAATAGGCGATGGCGAGCCCGGCCCAGAAATAGCGCAATGCGGTTTCGGGCTCCGGGCAGTGGGGCAGCAGTAGGCGCAACGCGTGGCAGCCGGTAACTCCGTGCAACAGGGTGAAGTCCCCCGTCCCCAGATAGGCGGCAATGGCAACCCGCGCGATATCCTGCAGTCCCAGTTGCTCCGGCTGAATCGGTGTATCCAGCCAGCCGCGCTGTTGCGTCACCGAAAACATGTGATCGGCGATATTGCCCGGCGCCAGGGAAATCAGTGGGTAGCGTTCCGCCAGCCGCGGCAGTATCTCCCCGGCGTGGGCGCTGGTGCGTTCCCCGCTGGCGGGCAGTGCGCGGTACTCCAGGTTCCAGTAGGCGAGGCCGGCGGCGACCTCCTCCTGGTGGCGGGCGTCCACACCGTAGGCGGTGCGAATCAGCGGGTGGAAGGCGGCGGTGGCCATGGCCGGCAGCAGCGGCGGCAGCTCGCGGCGCAGGCACTCGGCGATGCCGTGCTGCTTGACCTGTAGCTCGTAGTAGCGCAGGGCGCTGGGGAAGAGTGCCTCGCGATTGCGGCAGTCGGCAATGGCGATATGGGGGGCGGGGGGCAGGAACTGCGGCCTTTCCAGATGGGGAACGGAGCGGTGGAAGGCGCGGCGCATCTGCTTGTGGCTGGCGCCCATCTTGTCCAGGGCGATCAGCACCATCGGCAGGTGGTTGGCGAGGCGGTCGCCGTAGCGCACGTGGTATTTGCTCGCCGCCTCGAGCAGTTCGGCGCAGTAACGGCTGATGCTCACGATGGGTCTCCTTCGCAGGTCCCTGTTCAGAAATTCCCCAATTTGAATATAGAATGCGCCCTCTCTCAAGGGCTGGTGTTGGTGTGATGGCGCAAGAAGCCGGGTCATTTCAGTTGGGTTCACTCCCGCAGTGGTTCCGGGCGCTGGACGGCGTGCTGGCCGCCAATCGCCACTGGTGGCAGTTTCGGCCCTTTCATCACCGCCAGTTGTACTGGCAACAGAGCCACCCCGGCCTCTGCGCGGCCCTTGAAGCACTGACTGACGGTGAGGTCGAGCGCCTGGCAGGGGATATCGCCGCCGCGTCCGAGTGGTTTTCCCCCTGGGTGGCGGATGCCCGGCGCCTGCTGGAGCTGGTGCGCCTGCCGCGCTTCGATGCCCGCGGGCTCAGTTGCGGCGCCCATTTGGGCTACGGCATTCCCGGTCGCAAGTGGGAACAGATTCTCGCGTTTGCCGGCTGTTTGCCGCCGTCCCCGGAGCCCCTGCTGGAGTGGTGTGCCGGCAAGGGGCACCTGGGGCGACTGCTGGCGACCTGCGATCAGCGGCCGGTCATCGGGCTGGAGTGGCAGCAGCGCCTGTGTCGCGAGGGCGCGCGCCTGGCGGCGCGCAGTGGCGCCGAACTGCGATTCGTGCACTGCGATGCCTTCGCCCCCGAGGCGGGTGACTGGGTCAGGTCGGGAGACGATGCGGTGGCACTGCACGCCTGCGGGGATCTGCACGTGGAGCTGATGCGCCACTGGGTGCGCAACCGCGGCGGCAGACTGAGCCTGTCGCCTTGTTGCTATCACCTGGTGCGGGGCGAAGAATTCGCGCCGCTGTCTGAAGCCGCGGCGGTGGCCCGGGTGCGCCTGTCGAAAGAAGACTTACAGCTGCCGCTGCAGGAAACGGTTACCGCCGGTGCCGGGGTACGCCGACTGCGCCAGACGGAACTGCACTGGCGGCTGGCCTTCGACGAGCTGCAGCGGGCGTTGCGCGGCGAGGACAGCTACCTGCCGGTACCCAATGTGAAAAAGCGCCTGCTCTCGGGCAGTTTCGGCGCTTTCGCGCGCTGGGCGGCGGGGCGCAAGGGGTTGGAGCTGCCCGGCGAACTGGACGAGGAGGCGTGGCTGGTGCGGGGGCGCGAGCGACTGCGCGGGGTGCGGCGCATGGAACTGGTGGCCCACCTGTTCCGGCGGCCGCTGGAACTCTGGCTGGTACTGGACCGGGCGCTGTATCTGCTGGAGCAGGGTGCCGAGGTGCAGTTGGGGGAGTTCTGCCCGCGGGAGCTGACGCCGCGCAATATCCTGCTGCAGGCGCACTGGTAAGGGCCCACCCTCAATGGCACTAAGTTAATCGAAAAAGTCTGATGCGAAGGGCCTGATACCGGGGGTTCTTTGCGGGACTGTCTGCGAGAGGGACCTCGCGGACAAGCCTACAGGGATGTATTTAGGGGGGGCGCCTAGCCCGTGTCCCGCAAAGAACCCCCGGTAGCAGGCCCGCCCCAAAGTCTTAACTTAGTGCCATTGGGGCCCACCCTTATTCCACTTCCACCCTGTCCCCGACCCTGATGGTGGCCCCCGCCGGATCGCTGGGGCGCGGCGCCAGGTTAACCCCGAAATAGATCTGCCCGTCCTCCCCGCGCCGGTAGCCGGCCAGGGTGCGCAGGGGCTCCTTGCCCGCCTTGCCGGTGCGGGGGTCCAGCCCGGGTATGGCGCAGCGGCTGCAGATGTGGGTGCACTCCAGTTCCAGCGGGCCTGTGGCGGTGTGGATACGGACTAGTTTCCAGCCGTCCTCGGCGAAGGGCGCGGCGCCGTCCACCACCAGGTTGGGGCGAAAGCGCAGCATGGACACGGGTGCCTGTAGCCGCCCGTTGAGGTCGTCCAGGGAGGCCTGGCCGGTCAGCAGCAGCGGCGCGCCGTCGGCGAAGCCGACCTGGCGGTCCTCCCGCGGGGCTTTCAAGGGGCGGCGGAACTCCGGGCCCATGGCCACCAGGCGCACCGGGGTTTGCAACTGCTCACTCAGCCATTCCGCGGCGCCGTCTCCGGCATCGCGGGCGCTGACAATGTCGCGCCAGACGGTGACGCGGCGCAGTTCCGCGGAATCGTCGGGATGGAGGATTTCCACCTGCCCGCCGCTGTCGTTCTCGATGCGTACGCCGCCGTCGATGTGGGTGGCTTTCAGCCGCGCCATGGCGCGCAGGCGGCGCTGGGTGACGAACTGGTCGTCGCCGTCCACCAGCATCCAGCGGCGGTCGCCGGTGGCGCCGAAGCGGTCCAGGGCGAGGGTGTCGCAGCGGTGGCCCTGCAGGGACTTGACGGGGAAGTGGTAGAGGGCGGAGATGTGCATCCGAGTCATTTTTCCTTCATCTGCGAAGCTCCCCTCTCCCTAACCCTCTCCCCAAGGGGAGAGGGGACTGATCGGGGTATCGGCGGACTCCGGAATAAAAAAGCCCGCATCAACGGGCTTTTTATCAGGTTTTCAGCTTCTTGTACTGCATCCGGTGCGGCGTCGCGCTCTCGCCCTTGCGCTGGATGAAATCCTCGTGGTACTCGGTGTAGTTGCCCTCGAAGAAGACCGCGTCGCTGTCGCCCTCGTAGGCGAGGATATGGGTGGCCACCCGGTCCAGGAACCAGCGGTCGTGGGAGATCACCAGGGCGCAGCCGGGGAAGTTCAGCAGGGCCTCTTCCAGCGCGCGCAGGGTCTCGATATCCAGGTCGTTGGAGGGTTCGTCCAGCAACAGCACGTTGGCGCCCTGCTTGAGGGTGTAGGCCAGGTGCAGGCGGCCGCGCTCACCGCCGGAGAGCTCGCCGACGCGCTTCTGCTGGTCCGAGCCCTTGAAGTTGAAGCGGCCCACGTAGTTGCGCGAGCCCACTTCGTAGTTGTTGATCTTCAGCATGTCGTGGCCGTCGGAGATGGCCTCCCAGACGGTCTTGTTGTCGTCCAGGTTCTCGCGGCCCTGCTCGACGTAGGCGACTTTCACGGTCTCGCCGATCTTGATTTCGCCGGAGTCCGGCTGTTCGCTGCCGCTGATCATGCGGAACAGGGTGGACTTGCCGGCGCCATTGCCGCCGACGATGCCGACGATGGCGCCCTTGGGCACGCGGAAGGACAGGTCGTCGATCAGCAGGCGGTCGCCGAAGCCCTTGCTGACATTGGCGAACTCGAGCACGTTATCGCCAAGGCGCTCGCCCGGCGGGATATAGATCTCGTTGGTCTCATTGCGGGCCTGGAATTCCTGCGACTGCATCTCCTCCAGCCGCGACAGGCGGGCCTTGTTCTTGGACTGGCGGCCCTTGGGGTTCTGGCGCGCCCACTCCAGTTCCTTCTGCATCGCCTTCTGGCGCGCCTGTTCGCCGCGCTGCTCCTGCTCCAGGCGTTTCTCCTTCTGTTCCAGCCAGGTGGTGTAGTTGCCCTCCCAGGGGATGCCGTGGCCGCGGTCCAGTTCCAGGATCCAGCCGGCGACGTTGTCGAGGAAGTAGCGGTCGTGGGTGATGGCCACCACGGTGCCGTCGAAATCGTGCAGGAAGCGCTCCAGCCAGTAGACGGACTCGGCGTCCAGGTGGTTGGTGGGCTCGTCCAGCAGCAGCATGTCCGGGCGCGACAGCAGCAGGCGGCACAGGGCCACGCGGCGCTTCTCGCCGCCGGACAGGGTGTTCACGTCCGCGTCCCAGGGCGGCAGTCGCAGGGCGTCGGCGGCCACTTCCAGGCGGTGCTCAAGGTTGTGGGCGTCCCAGGCCTGGATAATGTCCTCGAACTGTTGCTGCTTCTTGGCCAGGGCGTCGAAGTCGGCATCCGGCTCGGCGTAGTCGGCGTAGACCTGCTCCAGGCCGACGAGGGCGTCGATGGCCTCGCGCATGCCGTCCTCGACGTTGCCGCGCACCGTCTTGGCCGGGTCCAGCTGCGGCTCCTGGGGCAGGTAGCCGACGTTGATGCCGGGCATGGCGCGGGCCTCGCCGTTGTAGTCCTGGTCCACGCCGGCCATGATGCGCAGCAGGGTCGACTTGCCGGCGCCGTTCAGGCCCAGCACGCCGATTTTGGCGCCGGGGAAGAAGGACAGGGAGATGTCCTTGAGGATCTCGCGCTTGGGCGGGACTACCTTGCCCACCCGGTTCATCGTGTATACGTATTCGGCCATAAGGTTCTCGGTGCAGGGGTTTCCCAATCGGTCAGAAATTGCGCGCACGTTAGCCAAAAGCCGCGACACAATCAACTGGTGGGAGCCTGCCCCGCGGCGATCGCGAGCGGGGCCCGCCCCTGGACTCGATCCGGGGGCTCGCTCGCACAGGCGGATCTGTGTTTAACTGCGCCGGAACTTTTTTATTAATAGCTATAACCCGAGTTTCGGTGTTCTCGGGGATTGGCAGCCCTCGAAGGCGGCAGTTTCGAGCGGCCCTGCTGCCGGTGGCCACCTGGCAAAAAACCTCATCGGTAAACATTTGCCAGGTGGCCACCGACAGCAGGGCCTCGCGCAAGTGCCACTGCGCGGCTTACTGCCCTCGGCGTGAACTCCGAAACTTGAGCGATAAAAAAAGAAATGGACCAGAAATCCCCGATACTGTTCGGGCGCCGCGGCGCCCTGGCCACCGCCACCCTCAACCTGCCGAAGGCGCTGAACGCGCTCAACCTGGAGATGATCGAGCGGCTGTCGCAGAAGCTCGACGAATGGGCCGGGGACGACAGCGTGGCCGCCGTGTGGATAGACGGCAGCGGCGACAGGGGCCTCTGCGCCGGCGGCGACGTGGTGGCCCTCTACCGCGAGGCCGCGGCCTATGGCGAGGCGCCGCGCTACGACTGCGCGATCGACTTCTTCTCGCGCGAATACCGCCTCGACTACCAGATCCACACCTACCAGAAGCCGATTGTGGTCTGGGGCGGCGGCATCGTCATGGGCGGCGGCATCGGCATCCTGGCCGGTGCCAGCCACCGCATCGTGACCGAAACCACGCGTATGGCCATGCCCGAGATCACCATCGGCCTGTTTCCGGATGTGGGCGGCAGTTGGTTCCTGAACCGCATACCCGGGCGCCTGGGGCTTTTCCTGGGGCTCACCGGGGCCCCGTTCAACGGCGTCGACGCCCTCTTCGCCGGCCTGGCGGACCGGGTGCTGGCGGACGGGCGGCGGGAATCGGTGCTGGCGGAACTGGCCGGGCTGGACTTCGCCGGCGACTGCGGGATCGACCACCCGTTGGTCGACGACTGCTTGAAACGCCTGGAACTGCTGCCGGACCAACGGCCGCGCTCAAACCTGCGCGAGCACTACGACCGGATACAACAGCTCACCGACTTCGCCACCCTGCCCGAAGTCTGCCGCGCGATTGGCGGCTACCGGGGCGATGACGAGTGGTTGCGCAAGGCCGCCGCCACCCTGGCTGGCGGCTCGCCGCTGACCCCCTGGATCGTCTGGGAGCAGCTCAGGCGCGGCCGCCACAAATCCCTCGCGGAGGTGTTCCGCATGGAGCTGGCGCTGGCGGTCAACCTCTGTGCCAGCGGCCATTTCAGGGAGGGGGTGCGCGCGCAGCTGATCGACAAGGACCGGCAGCCGCAATGGCGGCCGGCGGCCCTGGAGGAAATCTCCGCGAAGCAGGTGGAACAGTGTTTCAAAGCGCCGTGGGAGGGTGAAAATCCGCTTTCCGATTTGTCGTAGGAGCGGCCGGTGGCCGCGATCGAACTTTCCGGGCAACCTCGAACATCGATCGCGGCCACCGGCCGCCCAACGCCTTCGCGGCACCTCCGGTCATGCAGGGAGAAACAGACAATAAAAAAACAAGGAGTGAACAGTATGGAAAAAATCGCTTTTATCGGCCTCGGCAATATGGGCGGCCCCATGGCCGCCAACCTGGCCGGCGCGGGTTACGGGGTCACCGCCTTCGATCTCTCCGCGGCGGCGCTGGCGCAGGCGGTCAACAACGGCTGCGCCCGCAGCGACAGCGCGCAGCAGGCCGTGCAGGGCGCCGATGTGGTGATCTCGATGCTGCCGGGCGGCGACGCGGTCAAGGGGCTCTACCTCGGCGCGCGCGGGCTGCTGCAGGCGCTGGATCCTCGCGCCCTGGTGATCGACTGCTCCACCATCGCCGCGGGCGACGCGCGTCAGTTGATCGCCGCTGCCGGCGCGCGGGGTATCCAGGCGATAGACGCGCCGGTATCCGGTGGTACCGCCGCCGCTGCGGCCGGCACTCTGTCGTTCATCTGCGGCGGCGACGCGGGCGCGGTGGACGCGGCGCGGCCCTTCCTGCGGGCGATGGGGGCCAATATCTTTCACGCCGGCCCGGCCGGCAGCGGCCAGGTGGCGAAGATCTGCAACAACATGCTGCTCGCCATCCAGATGATCGGCACCGCGGAGGCACTGCAGCTGGGAGTGGACAACGGCCTGGACCCGAAGGCGCTGTCGGACATCATGGCGGCCAGCTCCGGCGGCAACTGGTCGCTGGAAAAATACAACCCCTACCCGGGTGTCATGGAAAATGTGCCCGCGGCCAACGGCTACGCCGGCGGTTTCGCGGTGGCGCTGATGCTGAAAGACCTGGGCCTGGCCATGGACACCGCCGCCGGCAGTGCCTCGTCCACGCCGCTGGGGGCGCTGGCGAAAAATCTCTATCAGTTGCACGGCGGCTGCCAGGAAAACCAGCGGCTGGATTTCTCCAGCATACAGAACCTGTTCCGCCGCCCCGCGGGGAACTGACCGGCGCTCTAGTGTCCTGTATTTAGTACCATACAGGACACTAGGAGTCAGGCGCCGAGTGGCGAAAGGCCTTTACCGGTTTGCCGCCCTCGCGGCGGTCGACGATTTTTCCATTGTAGTTGCCGCACTGTCCGGCCCGACTCAGCATCCAGAGCTCAAGCTTTTTCGGGTCGTCGCCGCTTCTCTTTTCCAGCAGGCTGTTGTCGAAGAAAAGGCAGGCCTCATAGCGGTGCGGCGCATCTGTTGTCTCGCTCATCTCACCCTCCTGAATTTTCTCCACGATAGGCGAAGGAAGCCATAACGGTTTGATTTGGATCAAGCGGTGTCGGTCGCCGCCCGGTTAACCTGCCCATGCCCTGCAGAAGTACCACCTATGGCTTTCGCGGGACAAGAAATTCGCCGATATCACACATGGAGAAGTCGATGAAACCGCTATTAGTGCTCGTCGCCATTGCCCTGTCCACGCCGGCATTCACCTATGACTCCGGCTCGATGGCAAGGGCGCAGTACCGACGGCAGAGCAGGCCGGTCTGCGCCCGCTGAAATTTGTGTAGAGGTTTTGAAAATGACACATGTGCCGAACACCACGGCGCTGGATTTATCCCAGGAGCTGTTGTCCCGCTACGCCGGGCCCTGTCCGCGCTATACCTCCTATCCCACCGCGGACCGTTTTGCCCCCCTCGGCGACGCCGCGCCCTGGCGCGCCCTGGCGGATATCCGCAGCCTGTCGCTCTATGTGCACATTCCCTTCTGCCATTCGCTGTGTTACTTCTGCGCCTGCAACAAGGTGATCACCCACCAGTACGGCCTGGCCTCCAGTTACCTGGAGCAACTGCTGCGGGAAATGCACTGGTATCGCGACAGGGTGGCCAGGGTGCCGGTAACACAGCTGCATCTGGGGGGCGGGACACCCACCTACGTGAGCGACGGCGATCTGCGCCGGTTGATTGAGGGTCTTGGGGAGACATTTGATCTGCGCGCCGGGGACGACGTCGAATACAGTATCGAGGCGGATCCGCGCACCCTGGAAATCGACACATTGGATACCTTGCGTGAGCTGGGCTTCAACCGCCTCAGTCTCGGCATCCAGGATTTCAATCTGGAGGTACAGCGCTCGATCAACCGCATCTGCAGCCCGGAACAGGTTGCGCAGTTGACCAGTGCGGCGCGGGAGCGGGGATTCGGCTCCATCTCCTACGACCTGATCTACGGCCTGCCGCGGCAGGACGTGGCCAGTCTGCAGCGCACCCTGGATCGCGTTCTCGAGCTGGCGCCGGACCGCATCGCCCTCTACCACTACGCCCATCTGCCGCACCGCTTCAAGGCCCAGCGGCTGATCGACTCGGACCTGATTCCGGCGCCGGCGGAGAAAATTGCCATGCAGTTGGCGGCGGTGTCGCGTCTCACCAAGGCCGGTTACGAGTTCCTGGGCATGGACCACTTCGCGCTGCCCGGCGACGAACTGGCCAGGGCCTCCCGTGAGGGCAGGCTCGCGCGCAACTTCCAGGGCTATACACTGATGCCGGCGGATGCGCTGGTAGGCCTGGGGGCCTCCGCGGTCAGCTACAGCCGCGACGGTTACTGGCAGAACCTGCACCGGCTCAAGGAGTATGCCCTGGCAGTCACCGAGCGGGGGACCGCCACCTGCCGCGGCTGGCTGCTCGACGGCGACGACCGCCTGCGCCAGTGGGTGATCGGGGAGCTGATGTGCCGCCTGCGGCTGGACAAGGACGAGGCCGCGCGCCGCGCGGGGGCGCCCTTCGAGACGTATTTCAGCGCCGAACTGGCGCGGCTGCAGCCGATGTTCGACGACGGGTTGCTGCGACAGGACGACCGCTACCTGAAGATCACCGGGCCCGGCCGTTGGTTCGTACGCAATGCGGCCGCCGCATTCGACCGCTACCTGCACGGCAGCGAGACGGAGGCCCGCTACTCCCGCGTGCTGTAACCGTGTAGTATCCGGGCTGATCCCGATATGAAACTGACGTGCGACCACTGGCCCGGTATTTCCATGACTGAAACACAGAATGCGGTAAATTGCAGCAACTGCTCGGTCAGGCGGCTGTGCCTGCCCGCAGGTCTCTCCCGAGACGATATCGACAAGCTCGAGCAGATCACGCGCAAGAAAAAGATCGTCAAGGCCGGCGATTCCCTGTTTCGCGTCGGCGACCCCTTCGCGAGCCTGTACGCCATTCGCTCCGGCAGCTTCAAATCGGCGGTGATCGCCGCCGACGGCGACACCCAGGTGACCCACTTCGCTCTGCCCGGCGAGTTGCTGGGCCTGGACGCCTACAGTGGCCGGGTACACCCCAGTTACGCCGAAGCACTCGAGGACAGCAGTGTTTGCCTGTTGCCTTTCGCACAGTTGGAGGCGCTGGCACAGCAGGTGCCGGCGCTGCAGCAGCAGATTTACAGCATTTTCTCCGAAGAGCTGAAGCAGGAAAACGATATCCTGATGCTGCTGGGCAAGCGCTCCGCCGATATCCGCCTGGCGGCGCTGCTGATCAATATCTCCAGCCGCTACGCGCGCCGTGGCTATTCCGCCAGCCGCTTTGTCTTATCCATGCCGCGCACGGATATCGCCAATTATCTGGGGCTCACCGCGGAAACCGTCAGCCGCCTGTTTTCCCGATTTCAAAAGGAAAACCTGATCCGTGCCAGCGGTCGGGACGTGGAAATTCTCGACCTGATCGGACTCAGTGAACTGGCCGGTACCCATTGCAGTTACGAGGGCGACGGCTGATACGCCATCGCTCGCTTAAACTGATTTCAGCTTGATTCAGATCAACAGTCATTGCCCGAATGCGACTTAACCTTTCAGTGAAAACCAGCCATTGAAAGGAGTCGCAGTGATGCAAATAATCCCGAGAAAATCCCCGTTCGATTTCGATCATATTTTTCACGGTTGGTGGGGCGGTGAACCCACGGATGCCGCCACTCCGGTGACCTTTGCCCCGAAAGTGGATATCTTCGAAGAGAGCGGCAAGTACCGCATCGTCGCCGACCTGCCCGGCGTCGCGAGGGAGAATATCAAGCTAACTCTCGACGAGGGCCTGCTCACCCTGGAAGCCAGGCTGGAGCGGGAAAACAAGCGCGAGGAAAAGGGTAAGGTGATCCGGCGCGAGCGCTTCAGCGGCTGTTACCTGCGCCGCTTCGACCTGGGCGACAACATTGCCGAGGAAGATGTCCAGGCCGAATTCAACAACGGCGTCCTCACCCTGGAAGTTCCCCTGTTGGAGCCGCACAACCATTCCGCCAGGCATATCGAGATCCGGTAGTGGTATCAGCGGCCGGCAGGGAGCCGGCCGCTTTTGTCGTCGGGACATCTCCCTCACTGGGCGGGAAACGTGGGGTTCACCCAGCGATTGGATCCGCGCACTTCGGCAGCCTTTTCCGGCAGCGGCTGTGGGAATGGGTTTGCTCAGCAGACGCTCGAAGACCAGGTCTTCGACTGGGTGGTGCCACTTGTCCGGGTAGACCGAAATGTAGTCGAGAGCATCCAGGATCAGGCTCTGGGTGGCTGGGTCCCGTTCTCGCCTGCCCAGGCCGTGCACCAAGGCCTCAAAGGCGTCGAGCAGTTGCTGCAGATGTTTGTGGTCGAGGCATAACTGCCGATAGATGCTGTTCATGTCAATCTCCGTAGTTTGGCCGATAAGTACTTTGTTGTCGGTCCGGAGGATGGCGGTTTGACCTGGATCAAGTCGCCGTGGAACAAATCTGCGGCAACCGGGGTCTGAGGTTGCCCTGCGGCGATTGCCACTCACTTCTGTGACCGGGTAACTGTTCGGGGGGGAATAAGGTGGTTAAAATCCGCGCAATTCTTGACCAACAACAAATTGGGGAATCCCTATGCATAAGATTGCAAAAGGTGCCGCTGCACTGGCGCTGGTTTGTTCTTCCGCCGCCTCTGCCCAGAGTACCTACTGGGGCGGCACCGCCGGCCTGATGGACATAGACCTGCCCAACGCCGACAGCCCGATCAACCTGGGCTTGCGCGGCGGCTTTACCCTGCCGTCCGGCTGGGGTTTCGAGGGCGAGTACACCAACTCGCTGATCAGCGGCGATGCCGACGTGTTCGACCGCGACGTGGATGTGGATATCCAGACCCTCGCCGGCTACGGAACCACCGCTCCTACGGCAATATCTACTTCAAAGGCCGCGCCGGCCTGTTGTACGAGGATGTGGATTATGTCGGCGATGATACCGGCATCTCCCTGGGCGCCGGCGTGGGCTTCAACTACGGACCCAATACCAATGTCGAGTTGGAATACACCATGATTGACGATGACATTGGCTTCTGGTCCGGCACCATGATCCTGACCTTCTGATTTCCCCAGCAGCTCGGTCTTCTGACCGGGCCGTCAATCCTGCCCAGCCCCGATTCCCTTGGTGTACAATGCGCGCCTTCTTATAGTTTCACCCTGTCTCAGCCCGCATTACCGAGGGAACACCATGTTTGATTCATCAGTCACACTTGCCTCCTACGACCCGGATATCTGGGAAGCCATCCAGGAGGAGGATCGCCGCCAGGAAGAGCACATCGAGCTGATCGCCTCCGAGAACTACACCAGCCCCCAGGTGATGGCCGCCCAGGGCAGCAGCCTGACCAACAAGTACGCCGAGGGCTATCCGGGCAAGCGCTACTACGGTGGCTGTGAGTATGTGGACAAGGTGGAAACCCTGGCCATCGAGCGGGCCAAGCAGCTGTTCGGCGCCGACTACGCCAACGTGCAGCCCCACTCCGGCTCCCAGGCCAATTCCGCCGTCTACCAGGCGCTGTGCGCCCCGGGCGATACCGTGCTGGGCATGAGCCTGGCCCACGGCGGCCACCTGACCCACGGCGCGCGGGTCAACTTTTCCGGCAAGATCTACAACGCGGTGCAGTACGGCCTCAACCCGGAAACCGGCGAGGTGGACTACGAGGAAGTGGAGCGCCTGGCCCTGGAGCACAAGCCGAAGATGATCGTGGCCGGCTTCTCCGCCTACAGCCGCGTGATGGACTGGGCGCGTTTCCGCGAGATCGCCGACGAGGTGGGCGCCTACCTGTTCGTGGACATGGCCCACGTGGCGGGCCTGGTGGCCGCTGGTGAATACCCGTCGCCCATCCCCCACGCGGACGTGGTGACCACCACCACCCACAAGACCCTGCGCGGCCCGCGCGGCGGCATCATCCTGGCCAGGGCCAACGAAGAGATCGAGAAGAAGCTCAACAGCGCCGTATTCCCCGGCGGCCAGGGTGGTCCCCTCATGCACGTGATCGCGGCCAAGGCGGTGTCCTTCAAGGAGGCCATGAGCCCCGAGTACAAGGCCTACCAGAAGAAGGTGGTGGAGAACGCCCGCGCCATGGCCGAGACCTTCCTCGACCGCGGTATCAACATCGTCTCCGGCGGCACTGACGACCACCTGATGCTGGTGGACCTGATCGGCAAGGCGTACACGGGCAAGGATGCGGACGAGGCCCTGGGCCGCGCCAACATCACCGTGAACAAGAACGCCGTGCCCAACGACCCGCGCTCACCGTTTATCACCAGCGGCCTGCGTGTCGGCACTCCGGCGATCACCACCCGGGGATTCGGCGTGAAGGAAACCCAGCAGTTGACCCACTGGATCTGCGACGTGCTGGACGCGTTGGAGAAGGGCGACGCCGAAGCGGCCATCGCCGACGTGAAGCAGAAAGTGCTGGATGTCTGCGCCCGCTACCCTGTGTACCAGTGATGCGTGGCCGGTGGCGAGTGGCCGGCGCCGGCCACTCGCCACCGCCCTTCAACCGCCAGAAGCCCCGGTTCGCCGGGGTTTTTTGTTTCCGCTGAACCGCGAGTCCCGCGGTCGATTGCGCACTCACCAGCGGCCACTGTGCTAAACTGCGGCCCATTTTTCCAAAGGGCCCTATCCCCATGCACTGTCCTTTCTGCAGCGCGGAAGAAACCAAGGTTGTCGATTCCCGCCTGGTGGCCGAGGGCGACCAGGTGCGCCGCCGGCGCGAGTGCCTGGAGTGCCACGAGCGCTTCACCACTTTCGAGACGGCGGAACTGCTGTTACCGCGGGTGATCAAGCAGAACGGCCAGCGCGAGCCCTTCAACGAGGACAAACTGCGCGCGGGCATCCAGCGCGCGGTGGAGAAACGCCCGGTCAGCACCGAGCGGGTGGAGTCGGCGGTATCCCAGATCAAGCACGCCCTGCAGGCCACCGGCGAGCGCGAGCTGCCGGCGCGCACTATCGGCGAACTGGTGATGGAGCAACTGCGCGAGCTGGACCAGGTGGCCTATGTGCGCTTCGCCTCTGTGTACCGGCGTTTCGAGGATGTCAGCGAGTTCAGCGAGGAGATCGAGCGGCTGAACAGCAGGCGCGCCGAGCCATGAGCGCGGAACGGGCAATAAGACAATGATCCGACGGGAGCTGATGGCGCGCGCGATACAACTGGCGGAGCGCGGCCTCTACACCACCATGCCCAACCCCCGCGTCGGCTGTGTGATCGCCGACGACAGCGGCCGCATCCTCGGCGAGGGCTGGCACAGGCGCGCCGGTCTCCCCCATGCCGAGATCGAGGCGCTGGAAGATGCGGGTGCTCTGAATGGTGGAGACGGCGCCCGCGGTGCCACCGTCTACGTGACCCTGGAACCCTGCAGCCACACCGGCCGCACCGGCCCCTGTGCCGACGCTCTGGTCGAAGCCGGCGTGGCCAGGGTGGTCTACGGCATGCAGGACCCCAATCCCGCCGTCGGCGGCGCGGGGTTGCGGAAGCTGCGCGACGCCGGTATCGAGGTGGAGGGCCCGCTGCTGGAGGAGGAGTGCCGCGCCCTCAACCCCGGCTTCATCAAGCGAATGACCCTGGGCCTGCCGCTGGTGCGCTGCAAGTCCGCCATAAGCCTGGACGGCCGCACCGCCATGGCCAGTGGCGAGTCCAAATGGGTCACCGGGCCCGCCGCGCGGGCCGATGTGCAGCGGCTGCGCGCGCGCAGCTGCGCCGTAGTCACCGGTGTGGAGACGGTGCGCTTCGACAATCCCAACCTGAACGTGCGCGCGGACGAGATGGCGCTGGAGCTGCTCAGCGCTGAGAGTGCTGCCCAAGCGGTAGCGATACAGGAGGTCCAGCCGTTGCGGGTTATCGTCGACAGCAGGCTGCGCACCCCGGCCAGGGCCTTTATTTTGCAGGGCGACGCCCCCACATTGGTGGTCACCACGGAACAGGCCGATCTGTCGCGCCGCCAGCGCCTGGAGCAGGCCGGTGCCGAAGTGCTGGTGCTGCCGTCGGACAACGGCGGCCGCGTGGACCTGCTGGCCCTGCTGAAGGAACTGGCGCGGCGCCAGTGCAACGAGGTGTTGGTGGAGAGCGGCGCGACCCTCTCCGGCGAATTCCTGTATCGCGGCCACGTGGACGAGTTGATCGTCTATATGGCGCCGAAGCTGCTGGGCTCAACGGCCCGGCCGCTGTTCGAGCTGCCGATAGAGCGCATGGGCTCGGTGCTGCCGATCACCATTACCGATATGCGCGCGGTCGGGCACGACTGGCGCATCACCGCAACGACGGACATAGAGCGCTGATGTTTACCGGAATCATTGAGGCAATAGGCGAGATCGCCGAGCTGCAACCGCGGGGCGGCGACCTGCGCCTTCGCGTAAAAACCGGCAAGCTGGACCTGTCCGACGTGCAGTTGGGGGACAGCATCGCCACCAACGGCGTCTGCCTGACGGTGGTGGACCTGCCCGGTGACGGCTACTGGGCCGATGTGTCCGCGGAGACGCTGGCGGTGGCCACCGTCGGCGAGTGGAAGCTCGGCGACAGGGTCAACCTGGAAAAGGCCCTGACCCCGCAGACGCGCCTCGGCGGCCACATCGTCAGCGGCCATGTGGACGGCATCGGCGAGGTGGTGTGGCGCAAGTCGGAAGCGCGTGCCGAGCGCTTCCGCCTGCGCGCGCCAGCCAATCTGGCAAAATATATCGCCCACAAGGGCTCCATCACCGTCGACGGCACCAGCCTCACGGTCAATGCGGTGGGCGGTGCCGAGTTCGAACTGACCATAGTGCCGCACACGCTGCAGGAAACCATTATGGGCACTTATCGCACGGGCACCCGCGTGAATCTGGAAGTGGACCTGATCGCGCGCTACCTGGAGCGGCTGCTACTCGGCGACAAAGCCGCCGAGCCGGACAGCGGGGGCCTTACAATGGAATTTTTGGCCAGGCACGGCTACTAGCGATGGTTAGCGATGGTGGGATTCGCGGAGCTCATCCCACCCTACAAGATTACAAGGCCGCCATGCGCGTAGGGTGGGATGGGCTCCGCGAATCCCACCAAAAGGCACCGAACCGAACCAAGAGAGCTTTATGGAACTCAATACGGTTGAAGAACTGATCGACGATATCCGCCAGGGCAAGATGGTGATCCTGATGGATGACGAGGACCGCGAGAACGAGGGCGACCTGGTGATGGCCGCGGAGCAGGTGCGCGCCGAGGACATCAACTTTATGGCCACCCACGCCCGCGGCCTCATCTGTATGCCGATGAGCAGGGAGCGCTGCGAGCAGCTGGACCTGCCGCTGATGTCCCGGGACAACGGCGCCCAGTTCAGCACCAACTTCACCGTCTCCATCGAGGCCGCCGAGGGCGTCACCACCGGTATCTCCGCCGCCGACCGCGCGCGCACCGTGCGCGCGGCGGTTGCGCGCAACGCCAGGCCCTCGGACATTGTCCAGCCCGGCCATATCTTCCCGATCATGGCCCAGCCCGGCGGCGTATTGAGCCGCGCCGGCCACACCGAGGCGGGTTGCGACCTGGCGCGCCTGGCCGGCTTCGAAGCCGCCGCGGTGATCGTCGAGATCATGAATGAGGACGGCACCATGGCTCGCCGCCCGGATCTCGAGACCTTTGCCAAAAAGCACGACCTGAAGATCGGCACCATCGCAGACCTGATCAATTATCGCGCCCTGAACGAGAAAACCGTGGAGTGCACCAACGAGCGCAGGGTGCACACCGAATTCGGCGACTTCAGGCTGCGCACCTACCTGGACAAGGCGCGCCGCGAGCGCCACTTCGCGTTCGTACTCGGCCAGCCGACGCCGGAGGAACCGACCCTGGTGCGGGTGCACGTGGCCAGCACGCTGCGCGACCTGTTCACCCTGCGCCGCGGCGACGAAAAGTATGCGCCCTGGACCCTGCGCAGCGCGATGAAAAAAGTCGCCGACGCGGGCAAGGGGGTGGTGGTCGTGATCTGCCACAACGAAACCACCGAGGAGATCGAGGAGAGCATCGACTGGCTGATCAGCGGCAAACAGCAGCGCCCCAGCCAGGACCTCGTCTACAAACAGGTGGGCACCGGCTCGCAGATACTGCGCGATCTCAAGGTGCGCAAGATGCGCCTGATGAGCGCGCCGTTCAAGTTCAGTGCCATCTCGGGTTTCGACCTGGAAGTGGAAGCGTATCTGAATGCCGACCAGGAATAAGTTAAGGAAAAGCAATGAGCAACATCCAAGTTATCGAAGGCGATTTCGTCAATAGCCAGGGCAAGTACGCACTGCTGGTCAGCCGCTGGAACAGCTTCGTGGTCGAGAGCCTGAAAGAGGGCGCCCTGGACACCCTGCGCCGCAAGGGCATCAAGGACGAGGACATCACCATCTACTATGCGCCGGGCGCCTTCGAATTCCCGCTCGCCGCGCAGAAGATCGCGGAGAGCAAGAAGTTCGATGCCATCATCGCCCTGGGCGCGGTGATCCGCGGCGGCACGCCCCACTTCGAATACGTTGCCGGCGAGTGCACCAAGGGCCTGGCCCAGGTGTCCCTGAACAGTGGCATTCCGGTGACCTTCGGCGTGCTCACTGTGGATTCCATCGAGCAGGCCATAGAGCGCTCCGGCACCAAGGCCGGCAACAAGGGCTGCGAAGCGGCGGAAACCGCGCTGGAAATGGTTTCGCTGCTGGGCAAGATTTAATTTTCGGGATTCGGGCGAATCACCGGGCCTGAAAGAATAGTTCCCCTTTCCCGCTTGCGGGGGAGGGGCCGGGGGAGGGGGGTGGCCGCGCCGCAGTTCTCCCGCGAAAATCGGAGTTCGATCGCGGCCAACGGCGGTTGGCCGCCCCGCCGCTCCTACAGAGTGCTAACTGGATTAACGAATGACCGTAACCGCATCCGCGCGCCGCAAGGCCCGCCACTTCGCCATGCAGGCCCTCTACCAGTGGCAGATGGCTGGCGCCAGCCTGAATGTGATCGAGGCCGAGTTCCACGCCGACAACGATATGAGCAATACGGACGTGGCCTACTTCCGCGACCTCTTCCACGGTGTGGCGAAAAACCTGGACGAGGTGGAGGGCGCCTTCGCCCCGCACCTGGACCGCAAGATCGACGACCTGGATCCGGTCTCCCGCGCCCTGCTGCGCATGTCCACCTATGAACTGAAACACCGCATCGATGTGCCCTACAAGGTGGTGATCAACGAATCGGTGGCGCTGGCCAAAAAATTCGGCCCCACCGACGCCTATAAATTTATCAACGGCATACTGGACAAGACCGCGGCCGACCTGCGTGCGACGGAAGTCGCCGCGGATAAACAGTAGCCGCGGACAGGAACGGCTGAGATATGCGGGCCGCCCCGGGCGAATTTGAAATCATCCGCGATTTTTTTGCCGGGGCAAAAAAATTAACGGAAGGGGTGGTGCTGGGGATCGGGGACGACTGCGCACTGCTGAAAGCCCCCGCCGACGGCCTGCTCGCCACGTCGGTGGACACATTGGTCGCCGACCGGCATTTTCCCGCGGATGCGGACCCGGCGGCCATCGCCGCGCGCTCTCTGCGGGTCAACCTGAGCGACCTGGCGGCGATGAATGCGCGCCCGTTGTGGTTCACCCTGGCGCTGACGCTGCCGGAGAGCGACATGCAATGGCTGCGGGGGTTTTCCCGCGGCCTGCTGGAGACGGCGGAGCAGTTCGGTATCTCGCTGGTGGGGGGCGACACGACCCGCGGACCTTTAACGATAACGGTTCAGGTCACCGGCTGCAGCAAATTACCGCTGCGCCGCCAAGGCGCGGCGGCCGGCGACGCCATCTACGTCAGCGGCCCGCTGGGTGCCGCGGCCGCCGCGCTGCCGGTGGTGCTGGGACAGAAGTTGGCCGGCGACAGTGAAAGGAAAGCCGCGGAGCGGGCCTACTACTTTCCCGAACCGCAGCTGGCCACCGCCGCCGCCATAGGCCCGCTGGCCAGCAGCGCCCTGGATATCTCCGACGGCCTGCTGGCGGACCTGGGGCATATCTGCGAGGCCAGCCGCGTGAGCGCGGATATCGATCTGCACGCCATCCCGGTGGCGCCGGTGGCGCGGCAGTTGGCCGGGGAGAGCGCGCTGGAACTGGCCGCGAGCGGCGGCGACGACTATCAGCTGTGCTTTACCGTTCCGCCGCCGCGAATTCCCGAGCTGGAAAAGCTCGGCCTGGATGTGGTGTGCATTGGCACCATCATTGAGGGCGCGGGCGAGGTGCGCGCCTGGCTGGACGGTGAACGCTGGTTTCCCGAGTCCGCCGGTTACCAGCATTTTTGATTTTTCACCCTGCCGCTCCTACAGGGAATCAATAGATAGCCGACATGAAACAGCCAACTTTCCCAGAATTGCTGCGCGACCCGGTGATGCTGCTGGCCTTCGGCTTCGGCTCCGGCCTGTCGCCGAAGGCGCCGGGCACCTTCGGCACCCTGGCGGCGATTCCCTTCTGGTGGCTGCTGCAGGGATTGCCGCCCGGCTGGTACCTGGGGCTGGTGATCGCCGCCGCGCTGCTGGGCTTCCACCTGTGCGGCGCCGCCGCGGAAAAGCTCGGTGTGCACGACCACGGCGGCATCGTCTGGGACGAGATGGTGGGCTACTGGCTCACCATGTTCCTGGCCCCCGCCGGTTGGGGCTGGGCGCTGTACGGCTTTGTGCTCTTCCGCCTGTTCGATATCGCCAAGCCGCCGCCGATCCGCTGGGCCGACCAAAAGGTGCACGGTGGTGTCGGAATTATGCTGGACGATATACTGGCAGGCCTATTTGCGGCGCTGGTACTGCAGCTGACCGCCCTGTTCATTGTTTAGGGAAAACCGATGCGCACTCTCCTTTTCACGCTGTGCCTGATCTTGCCGATGGCCGCCGCCGCGCAGCAGGTGCAGCTGAAGGGGCTCTTCGGCAGCAGTGCCATGCTGGAAATCGACGGCCGCCAGCGGCTGCTGAAAGCGGGGCAGAAATCCCCGGAAGGGGTGCAGCTGATCGAGGCCACCACCCGCTACGCGCGGGTGAAAATCGACGGCCGCGAGCAGAAACTGACCCTGGATGCGCCGGTAGCCGCCAGCTACGCAGAGGTGAGCCGCGCCGAGGTGCGCCTGACGCCGGACAGTCGCGGTCACTACAGTACCAGCGCCTGGGTCAACGGCCACAGTGTGGAGATGATGGTGGACACGGGCGCTACCAGTATCGCGTTCAATTACCCCACCGCGCGGCGCCTGGGCCTGGACCTGGAGCGGGCGCAACCGATCCAGGTGGCGACGGCCAACGGCGTGGCCCGCGCCTATAAATTGAATCTCGACAGCGTCACCATCGGCGGTATCAAGTTGCACAATGTGGATGCCACGGTACATGCGGACGATTTTCCCCATATCACCCTGCTGGGCAACAGTTTCCTGGGCCGGGTGGATATGGAGCAGCAGGGCGGCGTATTGATACTGCGCGCGCGGAACTGACAGTAGTGCGTCCGACGAGGCGCATGGGCGGCCCTGCTGGCGGTGGCCGTTTGTTTCAACAGCCTCATCGGCAATCGTTTCTCAAACGGCCCCCGCCATCAGGGCCTTCGCATCGACGACGGCACCATTAGAGATTGAGAGGTAGAGATTTGACCATTCGCTATGTGGAATCCTCCAAGCTGCCCACCTCCTGGGGCATGTTTGAGATGCACGGCTTCGAGGATACCGCGGCCGGTAAGGAGCACGTGGTGCTCACCATGGGGGATATGGATATCGACGAGCCGCTGCTGGCCCGCATCCACTCCGAGTGCCTGACCGGCGACGCGCTCTTCTCCCTGCGCTGCGACTGCGGCGCGCAGCTGCAGCACGCCATGCACCGCATCGCGATGGAAGGGCGTGGTGTCATTTTCTACCTGCGCCAGGAGGGCCGCGGTATCGGCCTGCTGAACAAGATCCGCGCCTACCATTTGCAGGACTGCGGAGCGGATACGGTGGAGGCCAACGAGCAACTGGGCTTCGGTGCCGATATGCGCGACTACTCGATCCTGAAGGCGATGATTGCCCACCTGGGCATCAAATCCATTCGCCTGATGACCAACAACCCGCGCAAGGTAAAGGCGCTGGAGGAGTTGGGCATCCATGTTGTCGAGCGGCTGCCGCACCAGACCGGGCGCAATCCGCACAATGTGAAATACCTGTCCACCAAGAAGGGCAAGCTGGGGCACCTGTTCGACGAGAACGACGAAGGGCAGGAGTGATCCGGCGAATTTCTTGAGGTGGGGGCGAACCTTGTGTTCGCCCTTTTTTGTATTAGAACCTGTTCATAATCTTGCGTTCTGGAGTGTGACCGGGCGGGATGACCCCTTGCGGGACACGGGCTGGGCGCCCCCCTGTGAATACATCCCTGTACGCTCTCCACGGCCATTCATGGCCGTGAAAGGTCCCGCAAGGGGCCATCCCACCCGGTCTGACAGCCTCGTGAGGAGATTATGAACAGCCTTTTAGGGTTTTGCCCGTATGGCCGCGATCGGCGTTGCGGCCGCCCCGGACATTCACAAAACTTTTACAAAAGCTTCACAGTGCGGCAATCCCGTTCGGACATTCTTATTCGCGAGTAGGGGGGCACAAACGGAACTTGTTGTTGCGTCTATACTCAAACCATCCGGTTGCCGTGGGTCGAGAAAGGTGATGCACCCGCGCAATCAGATGCGAAGGCCGGCTTTAAGCCGGCTTTTCTTTTATGGGTACTGCTTGCGCAGTGCCGGAACCCGGTGCTAAATTGCGCCAATTATTCACCAGCGGAGGATTGCGGATGATTGTCATCAGCCTTCGCCGGGCCTCTCGGCGCTGACGCGCCCCCCGCCCGGCAACCTGGAACTATCCTAACTGTCGGGTTTCCCCCAACCGGAAACCCCGTTGACCGCGCCCGCGGTTGTTTTTGAGGGTTTTAACCTTGAGTAAGACACTGATTTCCCGCCGCCCCCTGTTCGGGCGCGGCAGCTCCACCGTGCCGCCAACTGGCGAGCGGCAGCCGTCAAGGCTGCAACTTCTGGGGTGGAAGCCGTTTTTCCAGCAGCAGCTCACGCTGGACGAATTGAACGACTACGAGCCGCTGCGCGTTATGGCGGTACATCGCAGCCAACTGGATCTGGCCGGTGAGGGCGGTGGGCGGACGCTGCCGCTGACCCCCGCCCTGGCGGCAGACGATGTGGAAGAGAGGCCCACCGTCGGCGACTGGCTGCTGCTGGAGCGCGGCAGCGGCCGTTTCCTGCGCCGCCTCGAGCGCAGCAGCCTGTTCCGGCGTATGGCGCCTGGGGGCAGGCAGTTGCAGCTGATCGCGGCCAATGTGGACAGCGTGCTGATCGTCTCCTCCTGCAACAAGGACTTCAACCTCTCCCGTATTGAGCGCTACCTGGCGCTGGTGCGCGAGGCCGGCTGCCGGTCCTGCCTGGCGCTGACCAAGGCGGACCTGTGCGACGACACCGGCGCCTATACCGAGGCCCTGCACGGCTACCGGGATCTGCCGGTGGCGCTGGTCAACGGCCTGGATGCGGACAGCGTCGCCCAGTTGCGTCAGTGGTGCCTGCCCGGGGAGACGATCGCGCTGCTGGGTTCCTCCGGCGTCGGCAAATCGACCCTGCTGAACACCCTGTCCGGCGAACAGCTGGCGGCTACCGCCGGGATTCGCGAAGACGACAGCAAGGGCCGCCACACCACCCGCCACCGGGCCCTCTACCCGCTGGCCTGGGGCGGGCTGCTGCTGGACAGCCCGGGCATGCGCGAGTTGGGGCTGGTGGACGCAGAGCAGGGCCTGGCCGCCACCTTCGACGACATCGGCGCCCTGGCCGGCCGCTGCCGCTTTGCCGACTGTGCCCACGAGTCGGAGCCCGGCTGCGCCGTGCAGGCGGCGATCGAGTCCGGCGACCTGGACCAGCGGCGCCTGCACAACTGGCGCAAGCTGGAGCGGGAGCTGGAGCGCAACGGCCGCACCCTGGCGGAACAGCGCGCCGGGGACCGGGCGCTGGGCCAGTTCTACCGCGAGGTGCAGAGCCATGCGCGCGAGCGCAAGCAACGCGGCGACTGATCCGGAGAGAAAACAGCGCGGTTTCAGTCCCAGGCGGGGAAGGGGTCCGGCAGGCTCCGCCAGTGGTCTTCGCCGGCGGCCAGCTCCGCCTCCGTCAGCAGGCAGGTGTCCAGCTGCTCCCTCAGCCAACCGGTCTCCAGGTGCTGGCCTATGAACACCAGTTCCTGGCGCCTGTCCCCGAAGGGTTCCTGCCAGTTGTCCTGGATATATTGCCGTTGCTCCGGATTGTCGGGCCACTCATCCCTGGGAACGGAGTTCCAGAAGTAGCCGGCGGCGCCGTGCTGGGCGATACCTCCGGCCTGGCTCCAGGTCCCCGCGTAGTCCGGGCGGCTGGCGAGCCAGAAAAACCCCTTGGAGCGGAGCAGCTTGCCACTGAGTTCGGGGTTGGCGAAGAAGTCGTGCAGTTTCTGCGGGTGGAAAGGCCGCCGCGCGCGATAGGTAAAACTGCGGATACCATACTCCTCGGTTTCCGGGGTGTGCTCACCGCGCAGCTCCGTGAGCCAGCCGGGGGCCTGCTGTGCCTGCTCGAAGTCGAAGCGCCCGGTATCCAGTACTTTTTCTATGGGCACGTCGCCCTTCACCATGGGGATGATCTCCGCGCGGCTGTTCAGGCTGCGCAGCACCGCCTTCAGTTCCGCGAGCTGCCGGGCGTCGACAAGGTCGGTTTTGCTGATCAGCAGCAGGTCGCAGAACTCCACCTGGTCCGCCAGCAGGTCGGCCACATTGCGCTCGTCCTCCTCACCCAGGTATTCCCCGGTTTCCTTCAGGTAGCGGGCAGCGTGGTATTCCCGCAGGAAATTGGCGCCGTCGACGACGGTAACCATGGTGTCCAGGCGCGCCACGTCGGAGAGGCTCTCGCCGCTCTCGTCGGCAAAGGTGAAGGTCTCCGCCACCGGCAGGGGCTCGGAAATACCCGTGGACTCGATCAACAGGCAGTCGAAGCGCCCCTCCCGTGCCAGGTGGCTCACCTCCTCCAGCAGGTCTTCGCGCAGGGTGCAGCAGATACAGCCGTTGCTCATCTCCACCAGTTTCTCTTCGCCGCGATGGAGTTGTACCTGACTGTGAACCAGACCCGCATCTATGTTCACCTCACTCATGTCGTTGACGATCACCGCTACCCGTCGGCCGGCACGGTTGTTGAGAATTCGGTTGAGCAGGGTGGTCTTGCCCGCGCCGAGAAAGCCCGACAGTACGGTCACCGGTAAGCGCTCGCGCATCACTGTTATCTCCGAGTAATGGATTGTCTGGATTTTTTCAGTTATGATATAACGTATCATAAATCTTGTTGAAGCAGGCGCGCAAGCCGGATCCCGGGCTGGGCGCAAATGGACTGGGAGGATTGCTAGTGAGAGACACTGCGGGAATGTTCGTTTCCGGCCTGTGCCTGGCCCACTGCCTGCTGACGCCGGTGCTGCTGGCCCTGGGTGGCTTCGGGGTACTGGGCGTATTGCTGGAGGACCGCCTGGTCCACTTGGTGCTGCTGTTACCGGTGCTGCTGCTGGCCCTGTCCAGCTTTCCCGGCGCCTGCCGCCACCACCGGCGGCCGGCGGTGATGGTCGCCGGCTTCTCGGGCCTGCTGTTGCTGATGGTCGCACTCTGCCTGGAGGGTACCTGGGAACTGCTGGCCAGCGTCGGCGGCGCCGGCCTGCTGGTGACGGCCCACTGGGTGAACCGGCGCCTGCTGTGCCGCACGGCACCTGTGGAATAGAGGGTGAGAATGAAGCTGAAGACGGCTGTTTCCACTGCTGCGCTTCTCTTCGCGGGAGCAGCCGCCGGCGATGGCGGCGCCCATGTGCACGGCGAGGCGCGGCTTCATATCGCCGTTGAGGGGGACAGTCTCTACGCTGAATTCGAGTCCCCGGCGGCGAATCTGGTGGGATTCGAGCACCGCCCGGTGAATCCGCAGCAGGAGGCGTTGCTGGAACAGGCCGGCCGGACGCTTGCTATCGCCGACCGTTTCCTGCTGCTGGGCGATGCCAGCTGCCGCCTGCTGGAGGCCGATGTGAAGGTACCCCACGGCAAGGGGGAGGGCTCCCAGATGGAAAGACACGCCAGCTTCCGCGCCAGCTACCGTTTTCAGTGTGATAATCTGGCCGGGCTCGACACCATCGACGTGGCGCTGTTTACGAGTTTTCCCGATATTCACAGGATTGCCGTGCAGTGGCTGACCCCGGGAGGACAGGGCGCCACCTCGCTTACTGCGCGAAACAACCAGCTGCAACTGAAATAGCCATGAAAGCATCCGAACTCAAACAGACCCTGGGCAAGGCAGAGCAGAGCTGCCGCGCCTCCGGCGCCCGGTTAACGGAAAAGCGCAGGAACATTCTCGCCATCCTGTTGCGCGCCAAGACCCCGCTCTCCGCTTACGAAATCGCAGATCAATACAGTCGCGACTACGACGAGTCCATCCCCGCCATGTCCGTCTACCGCATGCTGGATTTCCTCGCCGCGGAAAACCTGGCGCACAAACTCAACTCGGAAAACAAATACCTGGCCTGTGGTCATATCGCCTGCGACCACCGCCACGAGACGCCGCAGTTCCTGATCTGCAGTCGCTGTAACAAAGTGCGGGAAATCGGTATCAAGCCGGAGGTCATCGCCGCGCTGCGCGACACGGTGGAGGGTTCCGGCTACCGCCTGCTGACCTCCCAGCTGGAACTGGACTGCCTGTGTGAGGACTGCGCGCGGAGTGCGGCCTAGATGGCGGTGATGGAGAAGATCAGCAAGGTTCCCGCCAATGTGATTACCGGCTACCTGGGCGTCGGCAAGACCACTGCCATCCGCCACCTGCTGGAGAGCAAGCCGCGGGACGAGCGCTGGGCGGTGCTGGTCAACGAATTCGGCGAGGTGGGGGTGGACGGCGGCCTGTTCGGCTCGGGGAAGGGGGAGGACATATTTATCCGCGAAGTGCCCGGCGGCTGCATGTGCTGCGCTGCCGGTCTGCCCATGCAGGTGGCCCTCAATCAACTGCTCGCCAGGGCCAGGCCCCAACGGTTGCTGATCGAACCCACCGGCCTCGGTCACCCGAAGGAAGTGCTGGGCGCGCTCTCCGATTCGGTGCGCGCCGGTGTATTGGACTTGCGGGCCACCCTCACCCTGGTGGACGCGCGCAATCTGGCGGACGAACGCTACCTGCGCAGCGACACCTTCCGCCAGCAGCTGGAGGTGGCGGACCTGCTGGTGGCCAACAAGACGGATCTCTACGGCCCCCAGGACCTGGAAAACCTGCGCCGTTTCCTCGCCCTCGGGGAAAATACCGCGGCCAAACCGCTGGAGGCGGTGGAGCAGGGGCGTATTCATTGGGACTGGCTGCAGGCCCCGAGCGGATTCCGGCCGCCGGGTGGCCACGGCCACGCCCATGCCGCGCCGCCCCCGGTGGAGGAAGAACTACTGCCCGAGTGCGGCTACCGGCGCCTGGAGAACAGCGGCGAGGGCCACCACAGTTGCGGCTGGCGCTTCGCCCCGGCGCTGGTGTTCAGTTTCGACGCACTCTTTTCCCTGATCAGTGGCGCCGCCGCGGAGCGGGTGAAAGGCGTGTTTATCACCGAGCGGGGCGTATTCGGCTTCAACAAGGCGGACGCGGTGCTCAGCGTGTTGGAGCTGGATGACGCGCTGGACAGCCGGGTGGAGGTGATCGATCGGGAGCGCGGGGACTGGGAGCAGCTGGAGTCCGCTTGGCTGGATGCACTGAAGACCGGGTTCCCCGTCTCTCCCTGATCCACCAGCGTTGGTACTTTAGCGGCCGCTCGCCGACATCCACAACACAGGCGATCGTCCCGCATTGCCGGTCGACAAGCTTGCTGCCATGTCTTATTACTCAAGTTCCGGGGTTCAGCTCCGGGAGCCTGAGCGGGGTACGCCTTTCTGGGACACGCCGTGAATACGTCCCTGTAGGCTTGTCTGCGAGGTCCCTCTCGCAGACAGTCCCAGAAAGGCGTACCCCGCTCAGGCTTGTGCCACCGGGAAGTACAGCGAACCCCGAATCTTGAGTTATTAGTGAGTGTCTAGTGGTGGCACCATCTCATTCATACTGCTGGGTAATATTTCGCACTATTGCCAGGTAGTCACCTTGCACGGCGGTCGGCTTCCAGCCCTCCCGATAAGTCACGCCAATGGGCCGGCTGGTGCCGGGCAGGGCGTCCGACAATACTGCCAGTTGCCCGGAGCGGATTTCGTGGTGGACCTGCCGGGCTGAAATGATCGCGGCGCGATTGCTGGCCAATAGCAATCCGCGGATCGCGACCAGGGAGCCGCATTCAATGACGTGCTCCGGAGGCTGTAGGTCCTGTGAGGTAAAGAACGCATTGAAATGTTGCCTGCCCGGGGTGCCCTGAGCCGGAGCGATCCAATCCAGCGATGCAAGCTCATTCATAGAGGGAATGGTTCCGGAAAGCGCGGGGTGCTGCGCGCGGACAATAATGGACAGGGGGACCTGGAACAGGGCTTCCTGGTGAATTTCAGCGGTGGGTGCCGGAGATCGGAGCGCACCCAGAATACAATCCAGTTGACCGTGTAACAGCGCATTGAGTTGCTCGCGGTAGGGCCCGTCCATAACGCTCACTTTCACCTCCGGATACTGCTCGAGCAGTCGCGTTACCGAGGTGGGCAAGAGGTGGGTTCTGGCCAGCGGCAGGCAACCGATGCGAAGCCGGCCCTGCGCCCGTCCATTGAACTCGTCAATCTCTTCAAAGCCCTGCTGGATTTCCGCGAAGGTGAGGCTGGCGAGCTGCGCCAGCTGCCGGGCCTTGTAGGTCAGGTCCACACCCTTGGCCGCACGGATAAAGAGCTGGCTGCCCGAAATTCTCTCCAGGTCCTTTGCCGCCCGGTGCACCGTTGGTTGCGCCAACCCCAACCGATCGGCGGCAAGGCTGAATCCACCGGTTTCCACAACGGCGATCAAGGCTCTCAGCTGGGTAGTGGTGATGGAGCGGTACAGGGGAAGTCTGGCCCGCCCATCCGACGTCGAGGGACGCCTGTCAAATCCTTTCAAATGGCCCAGGGCCCGCTCGACGCGTGACAGAAAAAGGTTGCCTGCCTCAGTGGGGAACATGCCGGTGGGGGAGCGGTGAAACAGGGGTTCGCCAATATCCTGTTCCAGCTTGAGTACCGCTTGCGTAGCTGCCGATTGTGAGAGGTGTACAGCTTCCGCTGCGCGGCTGATGCTTCCGAGACGAGACACCTCAGTGATCACGTGGAGGTGGCGCAAGTTGGGGAGGCTGGGCATGGTGCGTTATCTCCTGCGGCGGGAATCAATATAGCAAAAACTGATACCTGGGAGCAATCTTTGAACTCAGTGCTCACGCGCGCCTGTGCAAGAATACAGTCCTGAATACAACACAAGCCCGGATGTCGATCCGAGCCGGTAGAGGGTGCTGAAAATGGCAGTTGTGGTGACCAAAATCGATCGCGTGGAAGCGTCGGTGACAGCGGGATTCCAGGGCCTGGGTGTCGCCACCGTGCACGAAGCGCTGGGGCGCAAGGGCCTGATGGCGTCCTATATGAAACCAATATATCGGCCTGTTCAGGTCGCGGGGCCGGCGGTTACCTGTGAGGTGGCACCGGGTGATAACTGGATGATCCATGTAGCCGCCGAGCAGTGTCGACCGGGTGATGTCCTGGTGGTTACACCCACCAGCCCCTGCGAAGACGGCTATTTCGGCGATTTGCTGGCAACCTCGTTAAAAGCCCGCGGCGTGCGCGGCCTGATCATTAACGGCGGCGTTCGCGACATCGCAACGCTGACCGAAATGCAATTTCCCGTGTGGTCGAAGGCGGTCTTCGCCCAGGGCTGCGTCAAAGAGACCATCGCCAACGTCAATGTTCCGGTGGTCTGTGCCGGCGCCTTGGTGAACCCGGGTGACCTGATCGTCGCCGATGATGACGGCGTGGTTGTCGTTCCCCGCGCGGATGCAAAGCGGGTACTGGAAAAATCCCTGGCCCGTGAGGAGCTGGAAGAAAGCAAGCGGCTTCGCTTTGAAGCGGGCGAGTTGGGGCTGGACTTGTACAAAATGCGCGAGCGCCTGGCGGAAAAGGGTTTGCGCTATGTTGAATCCCTCGAGGATGCCTAGTCCATGCAGACTTCCATACCCTGTACCTTGATGCGAGGGGGCACCTCCAAGGGCCTGTACTTTCTCGCCCGTGATCTGCCGGAAGACACCCGGGCCCGCGATGCCATGCTGCTGGCCGCCATGGGCTCTCCGGACGAGCGACAAATTGACGGCATGGGGGGCGCCCATCCCTTGACCAGTAAAGTCGCGGTGGTCAGTCCTTCCAGCCGATCGGATGCCGATGTGGACTATCTGTTTCTGCAGGTGGTGGTCGATCGGGCCGAGGTCAGTGACAGCCAGAATTGCGGCAACATACTCGCGGGGGTCGGCCCTTTTGCGATAGAGCAGGGATTGGTGGCGGTCACCGGACCTGAAACACCGGTGAGAATTCACCTGGTCAATACCGGCAGCGTTGCGGTTGCGCGCGTAAAGACCGATGGAACTGAAGTCGTCTATGAAGGTGATGCGCGCATTGACGGCGTGCCCGGAACCGCCGCACCGCTGATGCTCGACTTCCTTGATGTCGCCGGCTCCAGCTGCGGTTCGCTCCTGCCAACCGGCAGCGCCAGCGACCGGATCGAAGGGGTGGAGGTGACCTGTATCGATAACGGCATGCCGGTGGTCGTGCTCAGCGCCGCTGATTTTGGCTTGAGCGGCTATGAGTCTCCTGCCGAGCTGGAAAAAAATGCCGAACTCAAACAGCGCCTTGAGGCGATCCGCCTGCAGGCGGGAGCCAGAATGCATCTTGGCGATGTGACTGACAAAACCGTGCCCAAGATGACCCTCGTTGCCCGGGCTCGCAACGGTGGGCTGATCAGCACCCGAACCTTTATTCCGCATCGCGTGCACGAGGCAATTGGCGTTCTGGGAGCGGTCAGTGTAGCCACCGCCTGCATCGTTCCCGGTTCCGTAGCACAGCGAGTCGTGGGCCACATTGAAGAGGGGACTCACTCCCTGGAGGTAGAGCACCCCAGCGGATTTTTTACCATAGAAATGGAGTTCGTATCGGACGACTCCGGCGTTGGGGTCAGGCGCTCAGCACTATTGCGCACCGCGCGAAAATTGATGCAGGGCCAGGTATTTGTTCCAGGCGGTTGGAGTCAATCATGATCTCACGTATTTGTCTGCTCGGTTTTGGTGAAGTCGGCCAGGTTATGGCCGCGGATATAGGCGCTTCGTCTGCTGTGGCGCTGGCTGCCCATGACAAGCTGTTCTCCGATCCGGCGAGCATACCGTCTCAAGCAGCCGACAGGTTTCCAGGAGTGGAGCGGGTTTCTGCGGCCAGCCGTGCAGCGGTGGACTGCCAATTGGTGATTTCGGCGGTAACGGCGGAGGAGAATCTGCGCTCGGCTGAAGCGATTGTACCGGGCCTCGAGCCGGATGCCTGGTTTCTGGATTTGAACTCTACCGCACCGGATACCAAGCGGCGGGTGGCGGAGGTGGTGGAAGCTGCCGGAGGTCGCTACCTGGAGGCGGCTGTCATGGCGCCGATCGAACCCAAGCGCCTGGCGGTTCCGGTGCTCCTGGGTGGACCGCACGCTGAGGCGTTCCAGCCAATAGCGCTGAGTCTGGGGCTGGAAGGGGCCGTCTTTTACTCCTCAAAGCTGGGCGCGGCGGCAGCCACAAAAATGTGCCGCAGTGTGATTGTAAAAGGGCTTGAAGCCCTGGTGACGGAATCCCTGCTGGCGGCGCGGCACTACGGTGTCGAGGAGAATGTACTCGGTTCGCTCAGCAACCTTTTTTCGGGGGAGGACTGGCCCGAGCTGGCCCGCTATCTGATCTCCAGGAGCCTTGAACACGGTTCCCGGCGCGCGGCGGAAATGCGAGAGGTTGCCAAAACAGTAGAGGACGCGGGTATCGCCCCCTGGATGAGCCGGGCCTGTGCCGAGCGCCAGGACTGGGCCGCCGGTTTTTCGGCGGCGCTGGAGTCACCGGATTTGTATACGATGCTGGATTTTATTCATTCCAGGCAAACTACACATGCCGAAGAGGCCACTCCATTATGATTATCGACTGTCACGGGCACTATACCACTGCGCCGGATGCGCATCAGGAATTCCGCAAACAACAGCTTGCACGGATCGATGACCCCTCTTTGTCTCTGCCGGAAAGAGCGGCTATCAGTGATGACGAAATCAGGGACAGCATAGAGCAAAACCAGCTGAAGTTACTGCGCGAGCGCGGCGCGGATATGACTATTTTTTCGCCCCGCGCCTCCACCATGGCGCACCACATCGGTGATGAGTCAATATCGAAACAGTGGACCAGTGCTTGTAATGACTTGATACAGCGTGTTGTAGAACTGTACCCGGAACATTTTATCGGTGTGTGCCAGCTTCCCCAGTCACCTGGTGTTCCCATTGAGAGCTCCGTGGTGGAGCTGGAACGCTGTATCAACGAACTGGGCTTCGTAGGGTGCAATCTCAACCCGGACCCTTCCGGAGGCCACTGGACCGCCCCACCCTTGACGGACCGTCACTGGTATCCCTTTTACGAAAAAATGGTGGAGTTGGATATTCCCGCCATGATCCACGTGTCCTCCTCCTGCAATCCCAACTTCCACGCCACCGGCGCACACTATATTAATGCCGATACCACTGCCTTCATGCAGTTCATTGAGGGTGATCTGTTCAGGGACTTTCCGGATCTGCGTTTCATTATTCCCCACGGTGGTGGCGCGGTGCCTTATCACTGGGGCCGCTACCGCGGACTTGCCGATATGCTGAAGCGCCCCCCCTTGCCTGAGCACGTGATGAAGAACGTGTTTTTCGATACCTGTGTTTACCACCAACCCGGTATCGACCTTCTGTTTGAGGTGATCGATATCGACAACATTCTATTTGGATCGGAAATGGTCGGCGCGGTCCGGGGCATAGACCCGCAAACGGGCCATTACTTCGATGACACCAAGCGTTATATCGACGCCCTCGATATATCCGACCATGACAAACACAAAGTGTTCGAGCTGAATGCGAGGCGGGTGTATCCACGCCTGGATGCCAGTTTGAAAGCGAGGGGAAAATGAGCAAATTTACCATGGACCCGGATTGGCTTCCGTTCCACCCCGGCCCATCCAGGCCCAAATTCACTGTTCCGGCCGGTGCTGTGGACGCCCACTGCCATGTGTTCGGTCCGGGCGAGGTTTTTCCCTACGCGCCCGAGCGCAAGTACACACCCTGCGATGCGCCAAAGGAAAAGCTCTGGGAACTACGTGATTACCTGGGTTTTGAGCGAAACGTGATAGTGCAGGCCACCTGCCACGGTGCCGACAACCGGGCGCTGGTTGATGCGCTGGAAAACTCGAACGATAAAGCCCGGGGTGTTGCCACCGTCCGGCGTGACATCCGCGATGAAGAACTCAACGACCTTCATCGGGCCGGTGTCAGAGGCGTACGCTTCAATTTCGTAAAGCGTCTGGTCGATGTCCTGCCACAGGATGCCCTGACGGAGATTGCCGAGCGCATCAAACCGCTGGGCTGGCATATCGTTATTTACTTTGAAGCACAGGAATTGCCCGAACTGTACGACGTATTTGCGGGACTGCCCACCACTGTCGTGGTTGACCATATGGGGCGTCCCGATGTCACCAAGCCTATTGATGGGCCGGAATTCGAGCTCTTTATAAAGTTAATGCGGGAAAACCAGCATATCTGGTCCAAGGTAAGCTGTCCGGAGCGGTTGTCTCAAGTGGGTCCACCGTCCTATGCCGACGTGGCGCCGTTCGCGCGGCGTATTGTCGAAACATTTCCGGATCGGGTGCTGTGGGGTACGGACTGGCCTCACCCGAATATGAAGTCGCATATGCCGGATGACGGTCACCTGGTTGACTATATCCCCTCTATCGCACCGACAAAAGAGCTGCAAAGAAAGCTTCTGGTCGATAATCCGAATCGACTTTACTGGGCCAAATAGGAGGCAGTTATGTCACTGGATAAGCCCTACGAAAATATTCCGGGCACGGTTATTTTTGATGCCGACATGTCTCGCAAAGGCTTTCATCTGAACCAGTTTTGCATGTCTTTGATGAAATCCGAGAACCGGGAGAAATTCAAGGCCGACGAAGAAGCTTATTTGGATAAGTGGAAACTGACCGATGAGCAGAAGCGGGCAGTTCTCGATCGGGACTACAACCGGATGATCGAACTGGGCGGAAACATCTATTTTCTCGCCAAGATATTCTCCACGGATGGCCTCAGTTTCCAGTATGCGGCCGCCACAATGACCGGTATGTCGCAAGAAGAGTATGCCGCCATGATGCTGTCCGGGGGGCGCAAGCCGAATGATGATTCTACGGGAGGGGGAAAGTGATGAGTAAAATTACTGCGGGTGTCGCCACCTCTCACGTGCCGGCCATTGGCGCGGCGATAGATCTCGGCAAGACCCGGGAGCCCTATTGGGAGCCCCTTTTCAAAGGCTATGAATTTTCGAAAGAGTGGATCGCCAGGGAAAAGCCGGATGTGATTTTTCTTGTCTACAACGACCACGCGTCCGCTTTCAGTCTGGAGATTATACCCACCTTCGCCATTGGTTGTGCCGAGGAATTCCAGCCTGCCGACGAGGGCTGGGGCCCCAGGCCGGTTCCCGTGGTTAAGGGCCATCCCGAATTGGCATCACACATCGCGCAGTCGGTTATTCAGGACGACTTTGACTTGACCATCGTCAACAAAATGGACGTTGATCACGGCCTGACGGTGCCCCTGTCCCTTATGTTTGGCCAGCCTGAAGAGTGGCCGTGCAAAGTCATTCCGCTTGCCGTGAATGTGGTCCAGTACCCGCCGCCCTCGGGCCGTCGGTGCTACATGTTGGGCAAGGCCATACGCAAAGCCATCGAGAGCTACGATGAGGACCTCAATGTGCAGATCTGGGGTACGGGCGGCATGAGTCATCAATTACAGGGTCCTCGCGCGGGTTTGATTAACAAGGAATTTGACAATGACTTCCTGGACAGGATTGTCAGCGATCCCGATGATCTATCGAAAGTGCCTCATCTCGATTATGTGCAAAAGGCCGGCTCCGAGGGGATTGAGTTGGTGATGTGGCTGGTCATGCGCGGGGCGCTGGATGACGTGGAACAGGTTCATCGTTTTTACCATGTCCCAGCCTCGAACACCGCGGTTGGCCATCTGATACTGAAAAACCGATGAGCGCGAACTTCGCACATTCCAAAGTACAGTAGGAGAGCGATATGAAAGTCATTCTTGCAGGTGCGGGTGCGTTTGGTATCAAGCATCTGGATGCCATTCGGAATATTGACGATGTCGAAGTGGTATCGGTTGTGGGCAAGGACCTGGAGACGACACAGGAAGTCGCGACGAAATATGGGATTGCTCACGCTACCACGGATCTGGCCGAAGCCTTGGCGCAACCGGGTGTCGAAGCCGCTATTCTGTGTACGCCTACCGGTATGCACGCGTCCCAGGCGATGCAATGTATGGACGCGGGTGTACATGTAGAGGTGGAAATACCGCTCGCCGACAACTGGCAGGATGCTGAGGCCGTCGATGCATTACAGAAGAAAACCGGACTGGTCTGCATGGTGGGGCATACCCGGCGCTTCAATCCGTCGCACCAGTGGATACACAGGAAGATCGAGAGCGGCGAGTTGAATATCCAGCAAATGGATGTGCAAACCTACTTCTTCCGTCGCAAGAATATCAATGCCCTGGGCCAGCCGCGCTCCTGGACGGATCACCTGCTGTGGCACCATGCCGCGCATACCGTCGATTTGTTTCGCTACCAGACTGGTGAAGAAATCGCCACAGCCAATGCCATACAGGGGCCCATCCATCCGGAGTTGGGAATAGCAATGGATATGTCCATCCAGCTGAAAACCACCTCCGGAAAAATCTGCACCCTGTCACTGTCGTTCAATAACGACGGCCCTCTGGGGACCTTCTTTCGATACATCTGCGACAACGGAACCTACATTGCGCGTTATGATGACCTGGTAAATGGCCGTGAGGAGCCTATTGATGTGTCCAAAGTGGATGTTTCCATGAACGGCATCGAGCTGCAGGACCGGGAATTCTTTTCCGCGATCAAAGAAGGCCGCGAGCCCAACTCCAGCGTCGGCAAAGTGCTCGCGTGCTATCGCACCCTGCATGACCTTGAGCAACAGCTGGATAACAGTTGAAGTCGGAGTATCGAGACGTGTTAGAGGAGTTACCTATGGATAGCCGAATGATCGGTGGTGTTGCTGTGGCCGAGATAGGGCTTGGCTGTATGAACCTGAGCCATGCTTATGGCACCCCCCCCGGTACCGGCGATGCTGAGCGGCTGCTGCACAAGGCGATCGACCTTGGGGTTACGCATTTCGATACAGCCGCGCTTTATGGGTTCGGGCGCAACGAGGAGTTGGTTGGAGCGGCGTTAAAGCCGGTGCGAAACAGGATTCACCTGGCCAGCAAGTGCGGCATGACCGGCGTCGATGGCAAGCGGGTTATTGACGGGCGGCCAGAGACATTGAAAAAGACCTGCGAAGCGGCGCTGAAACGACTGCAAACCGATGTCATCGATCTTTATTACCTGCATCGATGGGACAAGTCCGTGCCCATTGAAGACAGTATAGGAACAATGCGGGATCTGGTCTCAGAGGGGAAAATAAGGGCTTTGGGACTATCGGAAGTCTCAGCGGACACCTTGAGGCGCGCCCATGCCGTTCACCCGATTGAAGCTGTGCAATCGGAATACTCCCTGTGTTCGCGCAATGCTGAGATTGCTGTGCTGGACGCTTGCCGTGAGCTGGGAACGACGTTTGTAGCCTTTTCTCCTCTGGCGAGAGGCCTGCTCAGTGGCGCCGTCACCGACGTCAGTCGTCTGGCGGAAAAGGACATACGCCGGAATATGCCGCGTTTCCAGGAGCCGAACTTCTCCCGCAACCTGGTCCTGATGGACGAGTTCTTTACACTGGCTGCCGAGACAGGCTGCACCCCCTCACAGCTTGCCTTGGCATGGCTCTTGCGGAAGGAGGATTTTATCATCCCCATTCCAGGAACCACCTCTGGCCATCACCTGGCGGAAAATCTCGCCGCTTCCGGTATTCGTATACCTCCAGATATTGGAAAGCGCCTCGATACCCTGCTGGATGCCAATGCCATGCACGGCAACCGGTATCCTGCTGCAGCCCAGAGGGAAGTGGATACGGAAGAGGTGTCGTAATCGTCCTCATTCAATCATCAGGTAGCAACTGGTAGGTGGACAGCTTGGCGGCGCACGGAAGCCTAAAGATCAAGTATCAGGCGTTTGCTTTGTGAGCGAGAGCAACAAGGCGTGAACTGGTTGTTGGCGGCTTGCTCTTCCTTGGTCTGATACATATCCCGATGATCGGGAGTGCCTTCGAGTACAGGTGTCAGGCAGGTACCACATACACCCTGTTCGCAGGAAGCCGGTACGTCGATGCCGTTCTCATACAGTACCTCGAGAACGGTTTTGTTCGCAGGAATGGAGAGGGTAATCCCGGAACTGGCGAGCTGGACTTCGAAGTCACTATTGCCTGATGTGCCTGTATCCCGGCCGGAAAAGTATTCTGTGTGAAGCTGCTCGTGGTTCCAGCCGTAATTCTTGCAGGAGTCGATGACGTGGTCGATGAATCGGATCGGGCCGCAGACGTAGATGTGAGTTTCCGGGTCCGGATCGCCGACAAGCGGCTCCAGCTGTAGCCTTTGTGCAGCGCCTTGATCGCTGAAGTAAAAATGCACCCGGCCTGCGAAACTGGAGTTTTGGATGCGTTGCAGAAAAGCTGTTCTCTGTTTCGATCGGGTACTATAGTGCATTTCAAAATCGGCATTGATATGCGCTAATCGTTCCGCCATGCACAGGATGGGAGTGATCCCAATACCGCCCGCGAAGAGCAGGGTGCGAGGTGCTGACACCAGCGGGAAAAGATTTTTAGGCGGACTGATCTGGAGCAGGTCTCCTTCTCTGATCTCTTCATGCATGGCGACCGATCCGCCGCGGGATTCAGGATCACGCAGCACCCCGATAAGGTAGCGGTCGCCTTCCCCGGGGTGGTTGCAAAGCGAGTACTGGCGCACTATGCCATCTTTTATCCGGACGTCGATGTGCGACCCTGCGCTGAAGTTCGGGAGTGGGCGACCCTCCGGATCTGCGAGTTCGAAGCTGATGATATCTTCAGCTTCCTTGTTTTTTTTTAGGACTTTTACCTGGAGCGGAGTTATGTCATTCATATGGTTGTCCGTTCTGTCAGGGGTGGATTTCTCTGTTCGGCACAATCGGTATTTTCGTCGGCGAGTATGCGGTCAATGATGCGCCTCGCCCGCACCCCGCCAGCATCAATGTTGAGCTTAAGCAGTTGGCGGTCAGGGTGCCTGAGCAGATTCTTTTGCTGCGACTCGAGCACTTCCAGGTCTTCACTGAAAATCTGGCCCTGACCTTCGCGAATGGTGTCGGTAAGCGCTGCATCCCCGGGATTGAAATTGCGAGCCATGCCCCAAAAGTACCAGATGGAGGTGTCTGTTTCCGGGGTAATGAAGTCCACCACAATACTGGAAGCCTTGTATTCGGGATCCGCGTCGTAACCGCCACGGCCTGCGTGCGCGACGCCGACCTCAATCATGACATGGCTGGGGGGGCTGAAACGGCAGACCTGCCAGCGATCCACCGGTACGTCGTCCGCCAGGCCATTGCCGCGCAGGGCCGCCTGCCAAAATGGCGGCGGCATAATGTTCTCCATGTGTCGGCTGGTAATAACTTCGTCACCCTCCGTTTTCGTCACGGGCGGGCTTTCTTCGATCTCTGCCTGGCCGATACTGCTGGCGTGTACATAGGTTTCATGGGTGAGATCCATAAGGTTGTCGATCATCAGGCGATAGTCACAATTGATGTGATACAGGCCGCCGCCATAGGCCCAGTCGGGGTTGTTGGCCCATAAGAGGTCTGGAATCCTGGTCTCGTCTGCCAGGGAGGCATCGCCGGGCCAGATCCAGATAAACCCATGCCGCTCCACCACCGGGAAACTCCGAATAGCGGGAAAGCCCCGCACACGCTGCCCTGGCATACAGACGGCTTTGCCCTCGCAGCCCATGACCAGGCCGTGGTAGCCGCACACCAACTGACCATCGCGCACGAAACCGAGTGACAGGGGCGCGCCGCGGTGGGGACAAAAGTCGTCGACAGCTGCCACTATGTCGTTTTCGCCACGAAAGAAGACGATTCTCTCACCACATATCTGCCGGCCCAGTGGCTTGTCGGTTACTTCGTCGGGCGTGGCGGCAACATACCAGGTGTTTTTGGGGTACATACGAATCTCCTGAAAGGCGAGAGCGCTGGGTCCTTGTGCGGCGAACCTGCAGCGGTACCTGGCCTTTGTGAGGATTTATGTTTAAAGCTCGGCGCACGCCGGGCTCGTGATAAGAACTATTCAGCTATTAATTGGATTTTCCATAAAACTGGATACGTATAACAGGGGAATTTTAAAATAATAATTGGATTTTTCGCAGGTATGGTTTTTTAGCCGATCGGGGAAGCTAACATCGTGGCAGGCAAAGAGGTGACCAATGAACCGTGAGCTTTACGGTGGAAAGCAGCGCTGGCCGACACCGGATTGAATGCACAGTGAAGACCATCAGTGAGGTATCCGTCCATCGCGGATTTCCTGAGCCTGCCTACTTTCCCGCCTTTTCGAGCGAGTGGAAGGTCAGGCATCTAACGGCTTTCCCCAGCGCGGCCCGAAGCTCATTTCCTGTCGCGCCGATGAGGGTTAAACCATCGTCACTAGTACCTTGCAGGACACTAGAACAAAGAACCAAGAAATCCGGCGATATCGTCGATGGGCTCGGGGCCGAGAAATAAATGCATCATGCCCTTTTTGCAATGATAGGTTACCGGCACACCCGCCGACTCCAGGCGCCTGGCATAGGCTTCGCCCTCACTGCGTAACGGATCGAACTCGGCGGTGATAATCAGTGCTGCCGGCAAACCGGCAAGGCTGGTCGCGCGCAACGGTGACGCATACTCGTGTGCGCCGTCTTCCGGGGTGCGCAGGTAGTTGTGCCAAAACCACTCACCGGTGGCGCGTTCCAGCCCGTAGCCAGTGGCGTAATCCCGATAGGACGACGTATCGAATGCGTGATTGGTGGCGGGTACCTGTAGTACCTGGCCAACTATGTCCGGATATCCCCGGTCCCGTGCAATCAGGGTCGTGACCGTTGCCAGGTTGGCGCCGGCACTGGTGCCGGCCACGGCCAGCCTGGCCGGATCTCCGTTGAAGCCGGCGGCGTGGTCGGCGGCCCAACACACCGATGCGTAGGCATCCTCCACGGCTGTGGGGAATTTGTATTCCGGCGCATGGCGATAGTTCACCGAGACCACGAGGCTTGCCGCCGCGTTGGCGATCGCCCGGCAGGTTGCATCATCGGTGTCCAGATCGCCGATTGTCCAGCCACCACTGTGGAAATAAACCACTATCGGAAAGGGACCTGTCCCGTAAGGGGTGTAGATGCGAACGGGGATTTCGCCGTCGCCCACGGGGACCAACCGGTCCTCCACGACGGCGACAGCTTCACCCGGGGGCATGGACCGGGCGAACTGCCTCAGGTGCTCGCGAGCGGCCTCCACGGTGAGTGTGTGCAATGGTGGTTGGGCTTCCAGTTGCTCGATAATGGCCCGGGCGATGGGGTGTAAAGGCATGACTGAAGGCTCCTCAGTTTATTCTCAAAATGGGTTTGATGGTTTTGCCGGTTTCCGAATCGTGGATGGCCTCGTTGATGTCGTCAAAGGCGTAGAACTTCACCATTTTGTCGAAGGGAAAACGGCCCTGGCGGTACAACTCCACCAGTTCGGGAATAAACACATCGGGATTGGATTCCCCCTCGACAATACCGATCAAGCGGCGACCGCCGCTCATGAAATGCACTTCGTCGAGCACGATTTCACTGCCCTGAGGGGAGGCGCCGAGTACGCCACAGGTCCCCCGGGGTGCGAGGCTGAGCACCGCCTCGCGAATGACCGGGGCGAGCCCGGTCGTGTCCAGGGCGTAGTGCAGGCCGCCGCCGGTGAGTTCGACAAGCTGTTCGCTGGCGCTGCCCTCGCGGGAGTCAATGACATGGGTGGCGCCGATCGTGCGGGCAAAATCCAGGCGATCGGGGTTTACGTCGACGGCGACAATGGTGGTGGCGCCGACCACGCGCGCTGCCATGACGGCCGATAAACCTACCGAGCCCGCGCCAAACACGGCAAAGGATTTGTCGGCGGTGACGCCGAGCGCGTTGATCACGGCACCGGCGCCGGTCTGTACGCCGCAGGCGAGGGGGCCAAGAAATTCCAGGGGTACCTGTTGCGATACCTTGACGATGTTGCGCTCGTGACACAGAGCGTGGCTGGCAAACGACGACTGCCCGAAAAAATTACCGTGGACCGGTTCGCCATCGCGGGACAGGGCGCTGCTGCCGTCGGCGCGGGTGGCGAAAAAGTTGCGGGGAAAGAATTCGTAGCAGTAGCTGGATGCCTGTTCCAGGCAACTCGGGCACTGGCCGCAGGAGTTGAAGGTCATGACCACATGATCGCCAACCGCCACCTTGCTGACGGCCTTGCCAATCCTTTCCACCACGCCGGCACCTTCGTGGCCGAGGACCACCGGCTGCGGGGTCGGCAACAGGCCGTCCCGCACCACAATGTCGGTATGACAGATGCCCGTTGCCACCACGCGCACCAGGATCTCGGTGTCGCGCGGTTCTTCCAGGTCCAGGGTTTCTATGTCCAGTGGCGTGTTCGGTGCCCGGCAGACAGCAGCTTTTATTTTCATATTGGTCTCCGATAAAAACGGGGTAACTACTCGCCCCACAGTCCCTTCCCCAGGTCCTTCCCCCGCAAGCGGGAGAGGGGAGAGTAGCTACCAAACGGGGTCAAAACGGATATTGCGGCGGCGTATCCTTGATTGTGAGCCACTGCCAGCGGGTGTATTCATCGATATCGGCGGGGCCGCCCACCGATGAGCCGGCACCGGCGACGCCGGGGGCGCCGAAGGGGTTGTTGGCGTCGTCGTTGACGGTTTGGTCATTGACGTGTACCAGGCCGGATTTGAGCTGATCGGCGATACGCATGGCGCGCCCCACCGACGGCGAGATCACCGCCGCGGCCAGGGAGCCTTCATGCCGGTTCGCCAGTTGCAGTGCCTCCTCGTCGGTGTTGAACCCGATGATGTTGGTGACCGGACCGAAACACTCCTCGTCAAAGGCGCGCATACCGGGTTTGACGCCCGACAACACTGTGGCTTGATGGAACAGGCCTTCATGCTCCCCGCCAGCCTCGATCCTGGCACCGGCGGCAACGGAATCGGCGATAATCGATTTGACCCGCTGCAACTGCTTTTCATTGATCACCGGGCCCAGTGCCACCTGGCCGGCGGCGGGATTGCCCACCGGCAGCTGCGCGGCTTTTTCCGCCAGCTTGCGGGTAAAGGCCTCGCGAATCGGTTCCTGCACGAAGATACGGCTGGCGGCCATGCAGATCTGTCCCTGGTGCAGGAAGGCCCCCCAGGCGGCGTTGTTGACGGCGACATCGAGATCGGCGTCGTCGAGAATAATCAACGCGTTGTTGCCGCCGAGTTCCAGGGAGACTTTCTTCAGGTGTTTGCTCGCCAGTTCACCCACCCGGCGGCCCACGGCGGTGGAACCGGTAAACTGGATCATCTGTACGTGGCGATCGGTGCACAGTGCCTCCCCGGCCTCCGCGGCACCCGGCAGGACGTGTAATACGCCCTCGGGCAGACCCGCCTCCTCGAAGGCGCGGGCGATCATGAAGCCGCCGGATACCGGCGTTTGCGGATCGGGTTTGAGCACCACGGTATTGCCACAGGCGAGCGCCGGGGCCACCGCGCGCATGGATAACACCAGGGGAAAATTGAAGGGCGAGATAATTCCCACCACACCCCGCGGCAGCCGCCGGGCGAGACTCAGGCGCCCCGGCGGGCTCTGCAGTATCTCGCCGCAAGACTGCTGCGCCAACGCGGCGGCATGGTGCAGAATGGCAATGGCTTCGCGGACTTCATGCTGGCCTTTGGGGATGATCCCGCCGGTCTCGCGGGCGACATACACAGACAGCTCGTCGAAGTCCTGTTGCAGGATATTGGCCGCCCTGCGAAACAGGTCGGCGCGTTCGCGCGCTGCCAGGCCGGCCCACTCGGCCTGGGCTTTGGCCGCACCGGCGCAGGCGGTGGCGACGTCGGTGGCATTGGCGAACCCGACGCTGGACAGGGGCTCGCCGGTACCCGGTTCGATGACCTCACAGACTCCGCCCTGGGAGGACAACCAGTTGCCGTTGAACAGCCGGTCCCGCCAGCGCAAGTCACTCAACAGTTTGTCGGATGTAGATTGGGACATGTTGTCGATACTCCTGGAATAATGGCGAGAAGGAGCCACGGCGTGCGGCTCCAGTGTTACGAGTGCTAGTAGTCAAGTCTTAACGTCATGTGCCAGGTCCGGGGGCGGCTATAGGTGACGGTGGTCGCTCCCACCGCCTCATTGGCGTTGCCGGTGACGATGTAGCGCTCGTCGGTGAGGTTCTGGCCACCCAGCACCAGTTGCCAGTTGGCGGCGGGCGGTTCAAAAGTGATGGAGGCGTTGGCTGTGGTAAAACCGTCCTGGATCAACGCCGGCGTGTTGACCAGGTCGCGGGCCATCTTGCCTTTGTGGATCACATCCGCGTGCAACAGCAGGCGGCTGCCCCCGGGCAGGCCCAGGGTATAAGTGCCACCGATATTGGCCGATTGCTCGGGAACGTTCATCAACTGGTGATCCAGGGTGATGCCCCCGGCCAGCGCTATATCGTCGAGAGAGCGGTATTCCGCGTCCAGGTAGCCGAAGCTGCCGTTGATCACGAAATTCTCCGTCACGCTGGCATCCATCTCCAGCTCCACGCCGCGGATGCGGGCGTTGCCGGCATTGAAGAACCAGGGGACGCCGAAGGTGAAGGCCGGTGCCGCCACTACCTGGATATCTTCGTAGTCGGTGGTAAACAGGGCCAGGTTGAGGCGCAGACGGTGGTCGAACAATTCCGATTTGATGCCCACTTCCCAGGTTTCCGCCGTTTCGGAATCGTGTTCGGGCGGGTTTACCGGGTCCACCACGCCGGGCGGCGCCAGGGCCGCTGATACCGCCATCGGTACCCCCAGGCGGGTGGTCCAGCCACCGGTCTTGTAGCCCTGGGCAAAGGAAGCATAGGTGAGGGTGTCCCCGCCGATAAGGTATTCCGCCCCTACGCGCACCGAGGTGTCATTGAAATCCTTTTCGTTCTCGCCTGGCGGGAAGAGCAACTCAAGGTCCCCCTCCGCAAAGCCGGGGAATATCTGCGGCGGGAAGCCAAAGTTGCTGACAAACAGCGAGGTAAAGCCACTGACTTCTCTCTGGCCGCCGGTAAAGGATTTCTCCTCCTCGGTATAGCGAATCCCGAAAGTCAGCCCGAGATTGTCCGTCAATTGATAGTTGTTGTGGGTGAACAGCGCGTAGGCCTTGTTTTCCAGGTCGTTGGGGCCGAATACCTGCACCAGACCGGAGCCAAAAGTCACGGTGTCGAGCAGATCGCCCTCTTCCTGGAAGTAGTAGGCGCCGAGCACCGAATGCAACCTGCTGTCAAAGGCATCGATGTTGAGCTGGAACTCCTGGGAGAACTGCTCCTGGTTCATGGTGAACGAAGTATCCAGGAAGCCCAGCGGCGAGCCATCCATATCCACGCCGAATACGGATTCCAGCTCCCGATGCGAGGTGATGGACTTGAGCGCCAGGGTGTCATTGATCGACCAGTCAATCGTGGCGTTCAGCCCCCAGGTGTCGACATCCGAATAGTTGCTGCCGGTGGAATAGCTCCTGTCCTTGTCGCCGGTGATGAAATGATCGCCCCAGGGCAAGCGGTTGCTGGCATCTGACAGAGACTGGTTGACCGGGCCGCGGTCGATATCGCAAATGCCGGCGAGGGCAAAGGTCGGTGCGGGGCCCAGGGCAATGGTCGAGGGGTCAACGCCGTCGACACAGCTGTTGTAGGCCAGTGCAAAAGGGAAACCCAGGCCATTGGTGCCCACCAGTGTGGTGGCGTTGGCTTCCTCGCGGGCCCGGGTGATATCGCCGCTGAGACTCACTTCCAGGTCGTCAGAGGGTGTGAACAGCAGTTTGCCCCGCAGGCTGGCGCTGTCCTCGCCTCCCTGCCGGTTGCCGCCGGCGTCGTCGCGGGCGCGGACATAGAGATCGGAGTCCGTGACAAAGCTGTCCCCGCTGTAGGTGGACCCGGTCACCGGATTGACCACGTTCACCGCGGAGGGGTCGAAGGGAATACGTTTTTGATAGCCATCCCGCTTGGTGGAGGAGAATGACACCGAGGAGTACAGGGTGTCGTCCACCAGCGGGACATCTAAAGTGCCGCGGACATCCAGTCGGTCATAGCTGCCCGTGGTGACCTCCATTTTCGCCATCAGCTCATCGCCGGGGCGGCGGGTAACCACGTGCAGAGCCCCGCCAATGGTATTGCGGCCAAACAGGGTGCCCTGGGGTCCCTTGAGTACTTCCACCCGCTCCACGTCCAGCAGGTCGATGGCGGCACCCACGGTGCGCGCATAGTAGACGCCATCCACATACAGGCCGACCCCGGGCTCCATGTTGAAGGCGAAATCGTTTTGGCCGATGCCGCGGATAAAGGCGCTGATAATGGTTGAAGAGCCGGCGAAGGGCGAGGCGCGGTCGATCTGGATATTCGGGGTGAAATCCGAGACCTGGGCCACATTGGTCACGCCTTTTTCCTCCAGCTTGCCGGCGCTGAAGGCACTGATGGCAATGGGAACGTCCTGTATGTTCTCGCTCCGCTTTTGCGCGGTGACCGTTACCTCTTCCAGTTGCTGTGCCAGGGCATGGCCGTTCAGTGCCAGTGTCGACGCCGCGCCCAGCAGGAGTAATTTGCCAACTCGATAGTTGTTCTCTGTCATACGCTGCCTCTCTCATTATCGTTTTTATAAATAGGAACGTGATGATAAGAGGCTGGGCGGCAGCAAACTTGTACTGTGGCGAAAAAAAAGAGGACTGATCCGTAGCGCAGAATCCGCGTTTAATTTAAGCCAGGTTTAACGAAGCGCTGTTGGTCTCGCACGGTAGCGCTTGGGTGTCTCGCCGTAGCGGAGACGAAAGCAGCGACTGAAATAGGCCGAATCCTGAAATCCGGCACTGTAGGCGATGCGGGTTACGGGCTGATCGAGATCGTAGCGCAAACGCTCCGCGGCCCAGTCGAGGCGCTGATCACGGATATAGAAGGTGGGCGTCGTACCCAGTTCGGCAAACAGTGCCTGTACCCGTCGCTCCGACATGCCCGCCTCATTGGCCAGCATCTCGGTACTCAGGTCGGTATTCAGCAGGTGTTGATGTACCAGTGTTTTCAGTCGCTCCAGCGAGTCCCTGGTCTTGCTTGACCCCATGTCGATCTTGTCGTCGCAGGGATTGCTTAACACCAGCTTCAGCAGCTCCAGCAGTACGGGTTCCAAGGCGTTGAGGTCGATGTCCTCGCGGTGACTGGAATCGCATTCCTGGTAAATCGTGTTCAACAGATTGAACAGCAAACGGCTGTGCAGCGGGAAGGCCGTGATACGTTGCATGATACGCGCGGAAATATCCGGAAAGTACTGCTGCGTCAGATCCTGAGATAGCTCGAGAGCAAATATATCGCTTTCGGAGGAAGGCTCGATGATATAGGGCGAGCGATTTTCACAGACCGTTAAATCCCCCACTTGCAACCAGGCCTCCCGCCGCCCCTGGCGATTGATACTGGAGCCCCGGTTCTGCAAATGTATCTTCAGGATATCCTGGTCGCCGGGGACGGGGGTGCTGCTGCTGTTACGCCGGACGATCGCATGATCAGAGAGGGCGCGCATAACGCCGATGCGCCCGACCTTGACGTGCAAAAGGCGGGCCGAGAAATTACTGGCTGTAGTGTCCACTGACATGCCGGAATAGAGGCTGGCCACCAGGTCGTTCCAGTAGTCCAGCCGCCGTTGTGGCGCGACGGTTGCAGTATTAGCGCGAAGGATGGGACTCATCGAATCCACCACTGGCTTCTATCTAGTTTTTATGTGATTAGTATATGCACTCTACAATCAGTGTCCACCCTTATCTTTTGGTGGAGAGAAATTAATTGGATTTTTCGAAAGATGAGGTACCTATAACAGGCAAATTTGAAAAGAATGCTTGGATTTTTCACAGGTATGGTCTTATAGTCAGGGACTAACCGATCGGGGAACGTCATGGTTGGCAAAAAGGTGACTAATAAACCGGTTCCAGTTTTTGAGCTTTACGGTGAAAAGCAGCGCTGGCCAACACCGGATTTCATTCACAGTGAGACCATTAGTGAACGCAGCCGCTTGCATAACTGGCGGATCAAGCCGCATCGGCATAGCGGACTGTGGCATTTGGTGTACTTCTTGGATGGTACGGCCGAAGTTGAATTCGACGAGCAACACATCATTGTGCCGATGCCATGCATATTACTCGTGCCGGAGATGTGCGTACATGGATTTCATTTTTCCGAAGATATCGAAGGTTATGTCCTTACGGTGGCTTCGCCTCTTGTCAGGCATCTGGAACAACGTTTGGGTGCCCAGACGGGAATCTTTACGCACTCAATCTGCTATCCATTGCCCTCCACCGAATCGCCGGTGGGTAGTTTATTCAGCGTTCTGCACGGCGAGTACCTGGCACAGCGTCCGGGGCGCGAACTGCTAATGGAGTCCATTGTGGGGAGCATCCTGGTGTGGGCCTGTCGCGAAGCATTGAAGCAGGGAGCATCGACGGGCCGGCTTCAGGACAAGAATGATCGTTATTTTCTACGCTTCACCGATTTATTGGAGGAGTTTTTCAAGACACAGCAACCCATTCAGTTTTACGCCGACAAAATAGGCGTAACGCCGGCTCGCTTGAACACTTTGTGCCGCAGGTTGGCAAGCCGGACAGCGCTGCAAATGTTGCACGAGCGCTTGCTGCTGGAGGCCAAGCGCAATCTCACTTATACCTCCATGACCATTAGCGAGGTATCCTTCCATCTCGGATTTTCTGAACCCGCCTACTTCACCCGCTTCTTCAAGCGAATGACTGGTCAGGCACCGAACGACTTTCGTCGGCACGGCCTGAAGCCCATCACCTAGTGAGCGGCGCCATTGGCCGGATTTCGGCCCTTAACCAATCCACGCCGGCGGCTAGCTAGGCGCTATCCCCGGTCCTCACGAATTCTGCGTCCCATGACTGTGTCACCTTGATACCAAATTGTCAACTGCGATGATAGTCAGCTTGACTGACTATTGGTGTGGGTTCATTATGTGTTGAAAACAGCCAACAATAGCGGGTCTGCCGGAGGTGACTATGACCGTGAATGAAGATCGGAAGGTCGTCTTCGAAGGTCCGGGGCCCGATGTCCAGTACCGCGAGTTCTTGGCCTCTGGTGAATTCAAACTCCAATGCTGTGATGATTGCAGAAGGTTTATCTATTACCCGCGGGTTCTGTGTCCACACTGCGGTTCCAATCAGTTGCAGTGGCGGGATGTTTCCGGAAGGGGCACGGTTTATTCGACTTCGGTTCCCCGTAAAGGTCCCGGTCAGGATGCGGACCTGAATATATCGTTGATTGATCTGGATGAAGGCGTGCGCTTCCTGAGTCAGGTCGTAGGGATGGCGCCCGGCGAGGTGACTATCGGGATGAGAGTGCAGGGCTTTATCTCCGAATTAAACGGCGTCCCAGCCGTTCTGTTCCAAGCCGATCGGGAGGTACAGTCATGACAGCGGCCAGTGACCAATCATTGCGGGGTTCTGTCGCGGTCGCGGGTATTGGTTTGACGGAGTTTGGCAGCAGGCCTGGCCGGACCCATTTTGAAAATCTCGCTGAGGCGAGTTTCAAAGCACTGGCCGACGCGGGCATCAACAAGAACGACGTTGACGGCCTGTTTACCGCTAACTTTCCCGATACCTTCACTTGCCTCCATGTCGCGGAATACTTGGGAATCCACCCTGCGGTGATGGACGGTACCAACATTGGTGGGTCGGTCTACCTCAATCAGCTCCAGCACGTCGCCATGGCCATCAAATTGGGCCTGTGTAAAGTCGCACTGGTAACCATGGGCAGTAATACCCGTAGCAAGCTGAAACAGACCGGCGTGATCGACGCGCCCCGGGAGCATTACGCCTACCAGGATGAATACCAATTCAAGGCGCCCATGAATGGCTATGCCCTCGCCGCCGCGCGCCACATGCACCAATACGGCACCCGTCGCGAAGACCTGGCCGCGGTGGCAGTGGCCGCGAGGCAGTGGGCTCAACTCAATCCCCGGGCCATGAAACGCGCCCCTCTTTCGATCGACGACGTGCTCAACTCGCGTATGGTGTGCGACCCACTTTCCGCGCTGGATTGCTGTTTGATTGCCGACGCCGGTGCCGCTGTGGTTCTGGTTGCCGCCGACCGGGCCAGGGATATGCCGCAGAAACCCGTGTACTTGCTCGGGGTGGGTGCCCGTACCACACACTCGCAAATTTCACAAATGCCGGACTTGACGGTGACGGCTGCCGTCGAAGCTGGCCGTCGGGCCTATGTCATGGCCGGGCTCACCCATAATGATGTGGATGTCGTTGAAGTCTATGACGCCTTCACCATCAATACGATTTTATTCCTGGAGGATCTCGGCTTCTGTGCCAAGGGAGAGGGTGGACGTTTTGTATCGGAAGGCAATATTGCCCCGGGAGGGAGTCTGCCGGTAAACACCAATGGCGGTGGGCTGAGCTGCGTTCATCCGGGTATGTACGGGCTTATGCTGATTGTCGAGGCGGTTGAACAGCTGCGTGGATCGGCTGGCGATCGTCAGGTCAAGGGTGCCGAAATTGCGCTTTGCAACGGCAACGGGGGCCATCTTTCAAGCCAGGTGACCGCTATTTTCGGCACTGGGTCGGCTCTTTAATCTCTCGCTTCACCGAAGGTGAATGGAGGCTGATATACAGCTTTTGATAAATGCTCTTGGAAACAGTGACTCATTCAGGCGCTTCTGGAGAGTCGGTTTTAACGTAATCCTGGTGGTATACGATAGATGGCAATAACCCTGGCTCAATCCGTTAACAGCACCGGCAAGGACGGGGGCAATCAATTAGATCTGGGCGTCCTTCGGAATTTGTTGGGGTTCAATATTCGTGCAGCGGACGTCGCGATTCAACAGGTGATGGGAAAGACTATTGGCACTCCCAAGATATCCTATCCGCAATTTTCGGTTCTCATCGTCGTTGAGGCAAATCCGGGCGTGTCACAAGTTGCCATTGGCGATGCTCTCGAGATGGACAGGACGACGACCATGAAATTCGTTGACATACTCCAGAACCAGGGCTGGCTGGTACGGAAGCGATCGAAAGAAGATCGCAGAAGGTACGAGCTGCATCTCACCAAAGAAGGTACGGCCTTCGTCAATAAGGTGCGTAGCAAAGTTCTCGAAAAAGAAAAGAAGGTAACGGCGGGGCTCACCGAGAAAGAAGCAAGATCCTTGAACCGGTTGCTCATGAAACTCAGTGTCTCCCTTCGGCAGTAGTAATTTCCTACTTGGCGTTGATAGTGCCGCTCGCCTCCCCTCGGCATGGAAACGCCCTGATGCCTTTTGCTTTACTTTCACCCTGCGAATATCCCGCTCGGCTTGCCCGTGTTCCATGGTGCGCGTAAGTACATCTTCGGTCAGGGCGAAGTCTTGAAAGATACGCCTGCGAACGTCGGGTCGCGGGTGCCATCCCCTCGTTCTTTGGTTGCGCCGGCGTCCCTGCAACATTATGATATAGTGTATCGTATTGTCGCAGCTAAGGAGGGAACAGTGGTGTGCTTGCGAAACTGTCGCGAAAAGGTGAAGTGCTGGCGTTCAGTCCACTCAATTTGCCGGTCAACCCCACGCCTGATTTCGTTGATTCTGGCTAAGCGCTTTTGAAAACTGGAGCATCCATGAAAATAAAATATCCCTTCGCCCTGGCGGTGGCGGTCCTCCTGTTCACCGGCTGCGCCGAGTCCGGCGACCCCGCACCGGTGCAGACCGTTTCCACCGAAGGCATGTGGCAGCCGCACCAGCTGCCGGAACTGGCGGGCGAGCTGCGCCGCCTGGGCCTGGAGCTGGACCCGGCGGGCATGACCAAACTCACCGACTTCCCGATGAACGCGGTGATCAGCCTGGGCGGCTGCTCCGCGTCCTTCGTCTCCCCCAAGGGGCTGGTGGTCACCAACCACCACTGCGCCTACGGCTCCATCTCCTACAACTCCACCGAGGAGCGGGACCTGTTGGCGAACGGCTTTCTCGCCGGCGATCTCACTGAGGAGCTGCCCGCGGCCCCCGGCTCGCGCGTCTACGTCACCGTGGCCATGGACGAGGTGACCGACAAGGTGAACAGCCGCCTGTCCGACGAGATGGACGGCGCCGCGCGCTTCAAGGCCATCGAGGACGCGCAAAAGGCGCTGGTGTCGGAGTGCGAAAAGGACCCGGGCCACCGCTGCGAGGTGTACAGCTACTACGGCGGCCTCGACTACTACCTGGTGAAGCAGCTGGAAATCCGCGACGTGCGCCTGGTGCATGCGCCGGCGGCCTCCATCGGCAAGTTCGGCGGCGACATCGACAACTGGATGTGGCCGCGCCACACCGGCGACTACGCCTTCTACCGCGCCTATGTGGGCAAGGACGGTAAACCCGCGGACTACTCCGAAGACAATGTCCCCTACAAACCCAAACACTACCTGCCGGTAGCGTCCAAGGGACCCGAAGAGGGGGACTTCGTGATGGTGGCCGGCTATCCCGGGCGCACCAACCGCTATCGCACCGCCCAGGAGGTGGAGAGCAATTTCGACTGGTACTACCCCACCATGCAGCGGGTGTTGGCGGAATGGTCGCAAACCATCGCCGCGGCCACCGCCGGCAACAAGGACGCGGAACTCAAGTACGCCAGCCTGGTGGCGGGGCTGAACAACTACGCCAAGAACTTCACCGGCATGATGGAGGGCTACGGGCGCAGCGACCTGCTGCAGCGCAAGCGCCAGTTGGAACAGGACCTGCAGGCCTGGGTGGAGGCGGACGAAACTCGCCGGCAGAAATACCAGTCCACCATCGACGACCTGGACACGCTGGTGGCCGAAAAGCAGTCCACCCGCGAGCGGGACCTGGTCCTCAACTATATGGACCGCTCCGCCATGCTGGGCGCGGCGCGCAAGCTGTACCGGCTGGCGGTGGAGGGTGAAAAGCCGGATGCGGAGCGCGAACCCGGTTACCAGCAACGGGACCTGACCCGCTTCACCGAGGGCATGCGGCGCATCGAGCGCAGCTTCCACCCGGCGGTGGACAAGCAGATATGGCTGTACTTTTTACGGCGCTATCAGGCGCTGCCGCGGGAACAGCATATCGCCAGTTTCGACAGGTTCCTGAATCTCGGCGACGGGAACAGCGACCTGGAGTCGGCGCTCGACAAGATGTACGCCGGGACGCAACTTGGGGATACCGGGCAGCGCCTCGCCTGGATCGGCAGGGCGCCGGCGGACTTCAGCGAAAGCGAAGACCCGTTTATCCAATTCGCGGTGGCCGTACACGACGATATGTTAGCCCTGGAGCAAGAGGAAAAGGCCATGGAGGGGCGCTTCGCCCGGCTGCGCCCGCAGTATATGGCGCTGCTGATCGACTACTACCGCGCCCAGGGCAAACCGGTCTACCCGGATGCCAACAGCTCCCTGCGCGTCACCTACGGCCTGGTGCAGGGCTATACCCCGCCCGCCGGCACCATCACCGCAGCGGCGGATGGCAACGACGGCGCGGACGGCTTCGTGCCCTTCACCACCCTGCGCGGCGTCAAAGCCAAGTACACCGGCGAGGAACCCTTCGATGCCCCCGAGGCACTGCTCAGCGCCATCGACGAGCGGGACTTCGGCCGCTACTACGACGAGCGACTGGACTCGGTGCCGGTGAACTTCCTCAGCACCGTGGACATCACCGGCGGCAACTCCGGCTCGCCCACCATGAACGGCCGCGGCGAACTGGTGGGGCTGGTGTTCGACGGCACCTACGACAGCATCAACGCCGACTGGGACTTCACCGACAGCACCCGCGCCATCCACGTGGACGTGGGTTATATGCTGTGGGTGATGGAGCACGTGGACGGCGCCGGTTACCTGGTGCGGGAAATGGGGTTATAGCTGAATGGCACTAAGTTAAGCAGTAAGGTTTGATGCGAAGGGCCTGATGCCGGGGGTTCTTTGCGGGACTGTCTGCGAGAGGGACCTCGCGGACAAGCCTCCAGGGATGTATTCACGGCGTGTCCCGCAAAGAACCCCCGGTAGCAGGTCCGCCCCAGGCCTTAACTTAGCGCCATTGGGGTTATAGCTTTGGGGCCCGGGACCGCGGAGCTGTTTTTACAGGGCGCTGAAGGCACCAGCTCCGCTCCTGGGAACGCCGAGCTCCAGCTCAGCAAGCGGACCGCAGGTCCGCCGAGGGCGAATCTTGTTCGCCCGATCACTCCTCGTAGGGATAAACCCCCTCCACCGTCATGCTGTAAGCCGCCGTACCCGCCTCGCTGTCCTTGCGCAGAGTGCGCAGCTCCCCCGCCACGTAGAAGGGATCGTAAAGGGCCTCCACCTGCATCCCCTCGGGAAAGCTGGCGTGGATCACTTGGTTCGGCGGGGGTGGCGGCAGGTGAAGGCAGGCGCCGAAGTAGGGCACCAGCAGGAAGCTGGTGATGGTCTGTTCCTCGTCGAACTCCAGCGGCACCACGAATCCAGGAATGCGTATCCGCTGGCGGTCGTACTCCGGCTTGATGCGGGTGGAGGTCAGCGCCTGTTGATAGCGGCTCTCCCCGGCGCCCTCCGCAGGACCGCCTTCTACGGGAATTTCGTCCTCCGCCGAGCCCTCGGCGATGGTATCCAGGTAGTCCGGGGGATTGAGCAGCGCGTCCAGATCCTCTTTGGGAATCAGGTCCTCCCATTTCACGTCCCGATAGACGGCGTCCGCCGGCGCTTCGGCATCCGCCTGTGCGGCCGGTATTTCGGCGGCCGCGGGTTGAGGGGCTTCGGCGGTTTCCTTCCGCCCGCCGCAGGCTGCCGCGAGTGCGGCGGCGATCAGCAGGGAAGCGCATTTCAGGGAAGACGTGTGCATGGTGGCGGGCTGGGGGTTGTCACTTTTGTGATGTGATATATCATTTTGTCTTTCCGCAGGCAAATCCCTGCAGCGAACGAGGTGCCCGATGAACGCCACAACCGCGCAACCGGCGGATGCCGTCACGGTGGAACAATTGCGCTTTTCCTACCGCGGCGGACCCGCGGTATTGGATATTCCGCACTGGTCGGTGCCCGCCGGCGGGCGGGTGTTTCTGCGCGGCCCCTCCGGCTGCGGCAAGTCGACGCTGTTGAACCTGCTCGCCGGTATCCTGGTGGCACCGGCCGGACGCCTGGAGCTCTTGGGCCAACCGCTGGCCGCGCTCGGCGGCCGCCGGCGGGATCGCTTTCGCGCGCGGCATGTCGGCGTGGTGTTCCAGCAGTTCAACCTGATCCCCTACCTGAGTGTGCTGGACAATATCCGCCTCGCCGCGCATTTCGGGAATTCCGCCGGCGATGTGCTGGGGCGCGCGCGGGAACTGATGGCGCAGTTGCGGCTGGGTGAAAATATTCTGTCCAGGCGGGCGGCGGAGCTGAGCGTCGGCCAGCAGCAGCGGGTGGCCATAGCCCGCGCACTGATCAACGGGCCGCAGCTGCTGCTGGTGGATGAACCCACCTCGGCGCTGGATACCGAAGCCCGAGACGCCTTCGTGCAGCTGCTGATGCGAAGCTGCGAAAGGGAAAGGCGCACCCTGATTTTTGTCAGCCACGACAGCGCCCTGGCGGGGCACTTCCCCCTGGTTGCGGATATGCGCGAGCTGAACCGCGCCTGGGAAACACAGCGCCCATTGGACGTGTCGCGGGAGGTGCCGGCGGATGTTTATTAAGCTCGCCTGGCGCAGCCTGATGCACCGCAGGGGCAGCGTGCTGCTGGCGATTCTCTCCGTGGCCGTGAGCCTGTTCGTGCTGCTCGGGGTGGAGCAGGTGCGCAGCCAGGCCAAGGGCAGTTTCAGCCGTACCGTGTCCGGAGTGGACCTGATCGTGGGTGCGCGCACCGGGCAGTTGAACCTGCTGCTCTACAGCGTGTTTGGCATCGGCAGCCCCAGCAACACGGTTTCCTGGGAAGCCTACCGGGAGATAGCGCGGCTGCCGCGGGTGGCCTGGACCATTCCCATCGCCCTCGGCGATTCCCACAAAGGCTACCGGGTGGTGGGCACTTCACGGGATTTTTTCCGCCACTATCGCTATGGGCGGGACAGGGCGCTGGAATTTTCCGTTGGCCGGGCCTTTGCGGATATCCATGAGGTGGTGCTGGGTGCGGAGGTGGCGCGGCAGCTCGGCTATCGGTCCGGCGATTCCCTGGTACTGGCCCATGGCGTGGGAAGCACCAGCTTCCACCAACACGATGAACACCCGTTTACCGTCTCCGGAATACTGAGACCAACCGGCACGCCGGCGGACCGCGCGCTCTACGTCAGCCTGGAGGGCGTGGAGGCGATACACCGGGCGGAAGCGGAAGGCGGTGACCTGACGCCCTCGAGTATCACCGCCTTTATGCTGGGGTTGGATTCCCGCGTGGCCACCTTCCAGGTGCAGCGCCGGATCAACGAATACCGCGGGGAGCCGCTGCTGGCGATACTGCCCGGCGTGGCCCTGTCGGAGCTGTGGCAGATGCTGGGCGCGGTGGAAAAGCTCCTGCTGCTGATCTCGGCGCTGGTGGTGCTGGCGTCACTGCTGGGGGTGTGCATCCTGCTGCTCACGGCCCTGCGCGAGCGCCGCCGGGAAATCGCCCTGCTGCGCGCCATCGGTGCGGGGCCGCTGTTCCTGTTTTTGCTGGTCCAGGCGGAGGCGCTGCTGGTACTGCTGCTGGGCGCTGCCGTCGCCTTTGCGGGCCTAGCCGCGGGCCTGTGGTTCGCGGAGCCGCTGCTGGCGGAGCGCTACGGCATTTATTTGGGTGGTTTGGCTGCGGGTGGGCAGGTGCCGGTACTGATGGGGGCGATCCTCACCGGCACCCTGACCCTGGCGACCATTCCGGCGCTGGGCGCCTGTCGCCAGTCGCCGGACCGCTATTTGCGGGTTTAACCGGAAAGCGGCTTTACAGCTGCGGATGCCCTTGCGTGAGATCGTTTTGCTTATGGCGCTACTGGAGGTCGGGGGCTTCGCCGACCAGCGCTGGGTCCCAGTGCTCGACTGCCTTGCCGTCGACGATCCGCCACATGTCGAACCAGGTCGTTGTGTACCCACCTTGTGGGTGTTTCGGGTCTTTGACCCGGCGCGGATAGGTGACGACATGAACGTTAGCGTAGAGCGCGTTGCGGCGGATCAGTTTGGGGTTACCTGACCAGCCTGTGCCTGCTTGGCCCGGGTGCCGGCGGAGCCGGCGTTCTGGGCTTGTATCCAGTCGTTCATGCGCGCTTCCAGCACATTCAGCGGCAGGGCGCCGGCGCCCAGCAACTGGTCGTGGAAGGTGCGGATATCGAAGTTGGTGCCCAGTTGCTGTTCGGCCCTGGCGCGCAGTTCCTTTATCTTCAACTGGCCCAGCTTGTAGGCCAGGGCCTGGCCCGGCCACACCAGGTAGCGGTCGATTTCCACCGTCACGTCGTGCAGGGGCTTGGCGCTGTTGTTCATAAAATACTCGATCGCCTCTTCACGGCTCCAGCCCAACTGGTGCATGCCGGTGTCCACCACCAGGCGCACCGCGCGCCACATGTCGTAGGTGAGGGCGCCGAACTCGCTGTAGGGGGCCCGATACAGGCCCAGGTCCTTGCCGAGGCTCTCGGAGTAGAGGCCCCAGCCCTCCACAAAGGCGGTGTAACCGCCGATGCGACGCAGCGGGTGGATGTCCTTCTGCTCCTGCGCCAGGGCTATCTGCAGGTGGTGGCCGGGCATGGCCTCGTGCACCGTCAGCGCCTCCATTTCCCATTTCGGGCGGCTGGGCAGGTTGTAGGTATTGGCAAAGAAGACACCGGCGCGGCCGGCCTCGGCGGAGCCGGGTTGGTAGTAGGCGGTGGTCTGGGACTTCTCTGAATAGGCGGGGATCGGCTTCACGCCGTAGGGCAGGCGCGGCAGGGTGCCGAACAGGGCCGGCAGCTCGCCGTCGATGCGCTTGGCGATATCCCGGTAGCCGCGCATCAATTCCTCTTTATCGGTGTAATAGAACTGCGGGTCGGTGCGCAGGAATTCGGTGAACGCCTTGAAGTCGCCCTGGAAGCCGGTCTTGCGGATGATCTTGTCCATCTCGTTGCGGATACGCCGCACCTCGGCCAGACCGATGCGGTGAATCTCTTCCGGGCTGAGGGAAGTGGTGGTGTTCTCACGCACCTTGTGCGCATACCAGCGCAGGCCGTCCGGCATGTTGGTAAAGGCGGTGTCGACCACGGCGCCGGGGATATAGTCGCGCTCGACGAATTCCGCCATGCCCCGCCAGGCCGGCAGCAGATCCTTGTGGTAGAGGGCGTAGGCACGGTTCCGCAGGCGCTGCTGCTGGCCGGCCGGAATGCCGCCGGGCATCTCGTTGAACGCCTTCAGCAGCGGGCTCTGCTTCGGGTCTTCCGGTATCAGCGCGCGGATCTGCCCCGGCAGGTCGCGCAGGGTGATTTGCGGCGGGGTGATTTTTTCTTCCAGGCCTTCCTTCATCCGCATCTGGGTCTGCTGTACCAGCGTGGGCAGCTTCTCCAGGCGGGCGAGGATGGTCTCGTAGTCCGCGATGCTGCGCCTGGGCATGGCGTTCAGCACGCCGGGTACACTGCGCTGTATGCCGTCCATGTGGTTGACCGGCAGCAACTGGTCGGGGAACTGGAAGCCCTTCACTTCGTTCAGCAGGTCCTGGTACAGCAGCTGGTGGTCGAGTTGCTGGTTCTGCGGCAGCTCGGCGCTGTCGATATGCCGGCTGGCGGCGAGCATGCGGCGGGTCTGTTCGTGGCGGCGCTCCATGCCCTCCTCGGAGAGGTCGGTCCAGCGGTCGTTGACGCCGGGGTAGCCCTGGTAGGTGGCCCAGCCCGGGTAGCTCTCCATGGTCCAGCGGTAGCGCAGGTCCTGCAGCGCCTTCAACTGCTCGCTGGCGCCTCTTTTTGGCAGGGTGTCAAAGGCTTTATCGAAGGCTTTTTCCTCCATTGCCATGGCGTTGGCGGCGGCCAGGGTTGCGGAGAGCAGCAGGGTCTTGGCTAGTTTCGACATGGGGCTCCTCAGGTGGGTTCGATAGTGCTGTAGGAGCGGCCGTTGGCCGCGATCGGACTTCGGGAATTCTCCCACCATTGATCGCGGCCACCGGCGGATGGCCGCCCCGCCGCTCCTACAGAGTCATTCGGTATTTTTAGATGGCGGCGGCCTGGCCTTCGAAGTCTTTGCTGCCCAGCAGTTGCAGGCGGCGGTGTATCTGCTCTTCGATGCCGGCGGCGTCCAGGCCGATGGCGGCGAGCAGTGCCTTGTGTTTGCCGTGCTCGATGATTCTGTCCGGCAGGCCCAGTTGCAGCAGCGGGACCAGGGTGCCGACACCGTTGAGGTACTCCATCACCGCGCTGCCGGCGCCCCCGGCGATGGTGTTTTCCTCGACGGTGACCAGCAACTGGTGGCTCGCGGCCAGGTCGTCGATCAGTTGCTCGTCCAGCGGCTTGACCCAGCGCATGTCGGCGACGGTGGCGTCGAGTTTTTCCGCCGCGGCCAGTGCCGGCGCCAGCAGGGTGCCGAAATTCAGTATTGCCACGCGGGAACCTTCGCGCAGCAGTCGGCCCACGCCCAGGGGCAGTTCGGTCATCTCCCCTTGGATTTCGGCGCCGGTGCCGGTGCCGCGGGGGTAGCGCACCGCCGCCGGCCCTTCGTGCTGGTAGGCGGTGTAGAGCAACTGGCGGCACTCGTTCTCGTCGCTGGGCGCGGCGATGGCCATATTCGGCAGGCAGCGGATATAGGTGAGGTCGAAGCTGCCGGCGTGGGTGGGGCCGTCCTCGCCGACCAGGCCGGCCCTGTCTATGGCGAAGGTCACGTCCAGGTCCTGGATGGCCACGTCGTGCACCAGTTGGTCGTAGCCGCGCTGCAGGAAGGTGGAGTAGATGGCGACAACCGGTTTGGCACCCTCGCAGGCGAGGCCGGCGCCCAGGGTCACCGCGTGCTGCTCGGCGATGGCCACGTCGTGGAAGCGCTCAGGGAAGCGCTCGGCGAATTCCACCATGCCGGAGCCCTCGCACATGGCAGGGGTGATGCCGATCAGGCGGTCGTCCTGCTCGGCCATATCGCAGAGCCAGCGGCCGAAGATATCCTGGTACTTGGGCCGCTTCTTTTCTCCGGGCACAGCCACTTGTACCTTGGGTTCCGGCTCCAGCTTGTTCAGCGCGTGGTAGCCGACCGGATCTTCCTCGGCGGGGCCGAAGCCCTTGCCCTTGGTGGTGACGATATGCAGCAGCTGCGGGCCGCGCTGGGAGCGCAGGTTGCGCAGGGTGTGCACCAGGTCGTGCATGTTGTGGCCGTCCAGCGGACCCACGTAGTTGAAGCCCAGCTCCTCGAACAGGGTGCCGGGGGTGATCATGCCCTTGACGTGTTCCTCGGTGCGTCGCGCCAGTTGCCAGGCCTTGGGGATGACCGACAGTATCCTGCGGCTGCCCTCGCGCATGCTCAGGTAGGTCTTGCTGGCGAGAATCCTGGCGAAGTAGGTGGCCAGGCCGCCCACGTTCCTGGAGATGGACATGCGGTTGTCGTTCAGCACCACCAGCATGTCCCGGCCGGTGTGGGCGGCGTGGTTCAGGGCCTCGAAGGCCATACCGGCGGTCATGGCGCCGTCGCCGATCACCGCGACTATTTTTCGTTCGGGGGGCGAGCCCAGGGCCATGCCCAGGGCGGCGCTGATGGAGGTGCTGGAGTGGCCCACGCCGAAGGTGTCGTAGGGGCTCTCGTTGCGCTTGGGGAAGCCGGACAGGCCGCCCTGCTGGCGCATGGTCAGCATCTGGTCGCGGCGGCCGGTGAGTATCTTGTGGGGATAGGTCTGGTGGCCCACGTCCCACACCAGCCGGTCCTCCGGGGTGTTGTAGATGTAGTGCAGGGCGATGGTCAGCTCCACCACGCCCAGGCCGGCGCCAAAGTGGCCGCCGCTCTGGCCGACGCAGTACAGCAGGTATTCGCGCAGCTGGCTGGCCAGCTCCGGTAGCTGTCGCTCGTCCAGGGCGCGCAGCTGCGCCGGTTCGTCGATGGTATCGAGCAGCGGTGTCTGCGGCCTTGTGCGTGGTATTTCGTCGAACATCAAACGTATCAATTGCAACTGATGTGTATTAGAGAGGGGATTGTATGCCTTCCGGAGGACAGAAGACAGGGGACAGAAGGCAGGCGTAAGGTGTAATGAGCCTTGGCGAATTACACCGGCCGCAGTTGGTGGAATTCGCAAGCTCATTCCACCCTACGGGTTTCCCGATCCACGGAAGTTGGGGCCATGTGTAGGGTGTAATGAGCGAAGCGAATTACACCATTCAATGGTTGCGCCGGACTATATAGTCGGCGAGTTGCTCCAGCAGGCCGGTGTCGCCGTCCAACTGCCCCAACGCTTCCAGCGCCCGCCGGTGCAGGCCTGCGAGCTTTTCTCTCGCGCCATCGAGTCCCAACAGGGAGACATAGGTGGGCTTGTTGCGGGTGGCGTCGGCGCCCTGGGTCTTGCCGAGGGTGGCGGTGTCGGCGGTGACGTCGAGTATGTCGTCCTGTACCTGGAAGGCCAGTCCTATGGCTTGGGCGTAGTGGGTGACCGCCGCCAGCTGCGCCTCGTCGGCACCGCCGAGCAGGGCGCCCATGCGGGCGCTGGCGCGGATCAGGGCGCCGGTCTTGAGGCGGTGCATCTGTTCCAGTTGGGGGAGGCTCAGGGCCGCACCCACCGAGTCCAGGTCTATCGCCTGGCCCGCCACCATGCCGCGGGCGCCGGACGCCTCGGCCAGTTCCCCGAGCAGCCGCAGCTTCAGTTCGGGTTCGGCGCCGCTGGCCAGCAGCAGCTCGAAGGCCCGGGTCTGTAAGGCATCGCCGGCGAGAATGGCGCTGGCCTCGTCGAACTGGATATGGCAGGTGGGGCGGCCGCGGCGCAGGTCGTCGTCGTCCATGGCGGGTAGATCGTCGTGGACCAGGGAGTAGGCGTGGACGCACTCCAGGGCGGCGGCGGCCGCATCGCAGGCGGCGGGATCGAATCGGGGCCCGCGCAGTGTTTGTGCGCCGGCGTAGATCAGGGCCGGGCGCAGGCGCTTGCCGGGGCCGAGGGCGGCGTAGCGCATGGCGGCGAACAGCCTTTCCGCGCCGGTGGTGGGTTGTTCCAGCGCTTCGTTCAACGCGGATTCCACGCGGCCGGCGGCCTGCCGCAGGAAATCCTGCAGTTGCGTGGACATTGGGGCGGGGCGGGGCACTCAGGCGTCTTCCGCGCCGTTGGTCCCGGGGGTGTCGTCTTCGGCGTCGAATGGCAGCTCGCGGATGCTGCCGCTCTCCTCCATCAGCACCTTGACCTTCTGCTCGGCGCTGGCCAGTTTCTGCTGGCACTCGCGGGTGAGCTTTACGCCGCGCTCGAAGTCCGCCAGCGCCTCCTCCAGCGGCAGGTCGCCGGCCTCCAGGCGGTCCACCAGTTGTTCCAGCTCTTCCAGGGCCTCTTCAAAGGTTGCCGATTTCTTCTTCGCCGCCATTCGCCTTGTGCCTCTATCGGTGCGTGCAGTGCGCGGCAACCTTAGCCGTTGGCGCTCAAGCGGTCAATTGCGCCGGCCCGGAGCCTGTTTGAAGTCTTCGATTCCCGCCCTCTCATGGCCCCGCAGCGTCTTGTGCAGGATCCCAAACGGGCTCTCACGGCGGCTATAGCTCCGCCGTCTCCTCCCGCGACATCAGGTAGTGGGCCAGGGCCCGCTTCTGGGTGCTGCTGAAGCCGTAGTTGGGCATCGGTGGGGTGGGGGTGTCGAAGTAGTCCGCCAGTGTCTGCAGGCTGTATTTCCTCGCCAGGTCGCGCAGCGGCAGCTGTTCGGCGTGGCACTGGTCACAGCCGTGGCGCCGGTACAGCTCCGCACCGCGCTGGGCGGCGCCCGAGTCTATGGCGAGCGGTTTGTGCGGTGCGTGGATGCGCGTTTTTCTCTCCGCGGGAGCCGCCGCGGCGCCCCGCTCGCCGGCGGTTACGCGGTAGACGGCGCCGGCATAGTCGTCGGTGATGTAGATATTGCCGGCGGTGTCCTCGGCAATTGCCACCGGCCTGCCGTGTACGTCTTTCCGGTCTTCGCTGAGAAAACCCCACAGGAAATCCCGCTGGCGGATATTGCCCTCTTGGTCCCAGTGCAGCGAGACCACTTTGTAGCCGTCCTTGACGCTGCGGTTCCAGGAGCCGTGCAGCGCCACCAGGGCGGCGTCGCGATAGTTTGCCGGCTGCGCCGGGCTGCGCAGGAAGGTGATGCCGAGCGGGGCGTTGTGGGCGGGGAAGTCGTGCACCGGCGGGTGCGAGGCAGAGATCTTCTGTTTGATCTCTGCACTGGCATCGACACCGAAGTCCGGGTCGGGAATACGGTTGCCATTGGCGTAGGGCCAGCCGTAGAAGGCGCTCCTTTCCACCAGATTCAGCTCGCAGGGTGGGAAATCGTCGCCGAGCCAGTCGCGGCCGTTGTCGGTGGCGTAGAGGCCGCCGTCTTTCGGAGACCAGTCGAAGCCGACGCTGTTGCGCAGCCCGGTGGCGTAGATTTCCAGGCCGTTGCCGTCGGGCCGGAAGCGCATGATGGTGGCGCGCCGGGGGTTCTCCTCCTCGCACACATTGCAGGTGGAACCGCTGCTCAGGTAGATCCAGCCGTCCGGGCCCATGGCGATGGTCTTGGTCCAGTGATTGCCCTCGTCGGCGAGGCCGGTGAGGATTCTCTGGTAGCGGCCGGCCAGGCGGCCGTCGGAGTGGTCGAAGGGGACGCGGCCGACGCCGTCGCTCTCGGCGATGTACAACTGGTCCTCGTGCAGGAACAGCCCGTGGGGGCGGCGCAGGCCGTCTATCAATACGCGCTGGCCGTCGGCGCGCCCGTCGCCGTCGCTGTCCGCCCGCAACAGGGTGACCTGGCCGCGTTTGGGTTGCGAGACAATCACGTCACCGCGGCGGGTCACCGCCAGCCAGCGGGCATTGGGCACGTCCGCGGCAAAGAGCGCAACCCGGTATCCGTCCGCGGCGTGCAACTGCCGGTCGACGGTTTCAACATCGATGTCGGCGCCGCCTGTCAGCTGTTTCCAGGGCACACTGACACCGGGGGCAAAAACAATGACAGTCGACAGGGCGATTCCAAGTGCGAGCAGAAAAATTAGCGTATATTTCAACAGGCTTTTCACAGGAGCGATTGAAGTCGTAATAATTGTGGCTATAGTGAGCACGTCTTGTTCGGCCGCCAGTTTTACCACAAGCGCCGCCTCCCGTCTTCGCGGCAGTCCCGCCGCCATCCCGGTATGGGAAATCTCTGTAGGAGATGTCTCCACCTTGTGAGATATCTCGCACAAGAAATTCAGCCGATTGCCTCTACTTTTTTCTCCCCTGCTGTCCATAATGAAAGTGCAAGGATGCATAAGGGACTGCACTTCGGCGGCAAGGGATTAAGGGATTGCGCCGCCGCCCTAGGGATATGGGCACCATCCTGTGAGACGCACCGCCCGGGCCGGACTGCCTGGGCGGTGTTTTATTCGGGCGATGACTCGCCACATCCTTGTGGCTCGGCCTTCGGCCAGCTGAAGCTGCCCAAATCCGCGTCCTGCGGATTTGTCCCTGGCCCTCACCCTTCGGGCAGCCTTCGGCTGCGCAAAACGGCAGTCCTGCCGTTTTGTTATTTTGTGTCCAAAAAACGGGCGCGGGTTGGGCGAGTACAGGCCCGTTTCCGCGGTTCGATGCTCTCCTGTCTGGAAATTGCAACATTTTTCCGCTTTAATCAGATCAAACCGGCCACAATTTCCACCGGCCGGTGGAGGGTGATGCATTCAGTAAGTCAATACCAGACACGCCCCTTGTCCTTCAGCCTGCAAAGCGCTCGCGGGCGATACCTCGCTCACCCCTGAATTTCTCACCCTTGAAAGATTGCACAAGCCCCGTCGGATTGCCGGCGGGGCTTTTTTATTGCTCCCGGTCGGGTCCCGGCGTTGACCCGGTGGAGCGGTTGCCTGATCGAATAACCGGCTGTGATCCATCCAACTGCGGGGAGACAAAGTGATGCAAGCGAGAATTCTGCGCCTGAATCTGGCGGGGCAGCCACTGGAGTGGCTGAGTTGGCAGGAGGCGGCCTGCCTCTACGTGCGCGAGTTGGTGACCTGGTCGCTGGGAGGCGTGGTGCAGCGGGTACACGGCGGCATCAACCGCTACGGTGAGCGCTCCACCCTGGACCTGGCGGCCATCATCGCCTGCGGCGGCGAGCGTATGGCGCGCCCGCGCAGGCGGCCGCCGCTGACCAACCGCGCGCTCTTCTATCGCGATGCCCACACCTGCCTCTACTGTGGCCACGAGTTCCGCACCGGCGAACTGACTCGCGACCATGTGCACCCGGTCTCCAAGGGCGGCCGCGATGTGTGGGAAAACGTAGTGACCGCCTGTCGCCGCTGCAACCAGCACAAGGGGAATCGCCTGTTGGAGGACATCGACATAGAGCTGCTGGCGCTGCCGTTCTGTCCCAACGCCGCCGAGTACCTGGCGCTGATCAACAGCGAGCGTATCCGCGGCGACCAGATGGAGTTTTTGCGCAGCCAGTTCTCCCGCCGCAGGCAGGGCTGGGGCGCGCGCTTACAGCGCACCGCGCTGTGCGCGACCCAGCGACCCGCCAGGGATGGCGGGGCCGGGGTTGGATAGGAAGTGATGAGGCCGCGCCAGGGATGGCAGCTGTGAGCCATGCCGGTTTCCCCCTCTCTGGAGGACAGGTTGAGTAGCTACGGTGGCGCAATAAAACGGAGGAAAATCTTGATCATCAGAAGCGGATCCCGATTCAAGGTATTGCCTGAGCGGGCAATTTCCAGGGTGGTTATTTCACCGCCGCACGAATCAGGTTGGTCATATAGTGGCGGAAGTCGTGGCCGGCGTTTTCCATCATCTTCGGGAACATCGAGATGGAGGTCATACCGGGGAAGGTATTGACCTCGTTCAGGTAGATTTCGCCGTCGTCGGTGAGGAAGAAGTCGATCCGCGACAGATCCTTTAGCTGCAGGCCGATAAACGCCCGCCGCGCCGCTTCGTGGATCCAGCCCAGTTGGGCGTCGCTCAGCCCCTGGGCCTCCACATGGGTCACGGCGCGGCTGCCCTCGGAGTATTTCTCCTCGTAGCTGTAGAAGGTATCGGTCGGCGCGCACACCTCCCCCGGCGGCGTGATCACCAGCTCGCCGTCGTAGGGATAGGCGGCCACTTCCAACTCGCGCACCTTCAGGCACTTCTCCACCAGCACGTAGGGCGACAGGGCGAAGGCCTGCTCCAACGCCTCCTCCAGCGCCTCCGCCGAGCCGACCTTGTAGCAGCCCACCGAAGAGCCCTGGTTGGAAGCCTTGATGAACACCTGGCCCCACTCCTGCAGGGCCATGCCGGCCTTGCCGACGTCCTCCGCCTCCTTGCTGCACAGGAACTGGTAGGGGGTGTTGTCTATGCCCAGCGCGCTGAGCCACAGCTTGGTGGTGACCTTGTTGAAGCAGATCTTGCTCGCCTCGGGGCCGCAGCCGTAGTAGGGGATGCCGAACAGCTCCAGTTGCGACTGCAGGTCGCCGGTCTCGCCCGGGTAGCCGTGGATGGCCGGAATCACATAGTGGACTTCCCAGGCCTCGCCGTTCTCGCCGCGCAACATGCGGTCCTGGGCCAGTTGGCGCACCCGGCCGTGCCTGTCGGTGAGACGGCCGTTGCCATCCATCTCCACGCGTACCAGGGCGATACCCTCAGCGTGACCCAACTGGCGCTCGATAAAGTCCGCCGAGCGCAGGGAGACCTCGTGTTCGCTGCCGCCGCCGCCGCAGATCAGCAGGGTGTTGATTGGCGACGGGACTCGGGACTCGGGACTCGGGGCTGGGGAGTTCATGTTCATCTTTGTCGCTTTGTGCAGGGCGGATAAGCGCAGCGCATCCGCCACCCGGTTACGGTTATGCCCAGGTCAGGGGGCACTCAAAACCTGTTCGCATTGCTGCGGCATGGGCTCCGGTTCCCGCTCCGGCGCCTTCTTCTTCGGTGCCGTGCCGCTCAGCAGTGCATAGAATTCCTCGCTGAACCACCAGTCCAGGTCCGCCCCGCAGGGCCCGTTGCGCACCGGCCGCTGCGGTTCGCAGTATCCGTCCCCCTCGGGGCAGGCCAGGCGCACATGGAAATGGTAGTTGTGTCCCCACCAGGGGCGCACCTTGCGCAGCCACTCGTTGTCGCTGCCGGCAATATCGCACAGTTTGCGCTTGATGGTGGGGTGTACAAAGATGCGCTCCACGCGCCCGTCCTCTGCAGCCAAGCGTAGTATCTGCGGGACTCTGCTGTCCCAGTTTTTCTCGATCAGGCGGTGGTCGCGTTCGTCGGCGAGAGGGACGGCGGAGATATGGTCGCGCTCCCAGGCGCTCAGCGGGCGCTCGGCGGCGCGCCAGTCCTGGGAGTACCAGATATCCACGTCCAGGCCCATCTGGTGGCTGCGGTGACCGGAGCTGAAGGGCCCGCCGCGGGCCATGGACATGTCGCCGATCTGCAGCCGGCCCAGGTCGCGGCGCGCCACGCTGCGGGAGAAGTCCTTCAGGAACTCGATGGTGGCCGGGTTGGCATAGTGGCGGTTGCGCCCGGTGCGCACCAGTTGGAAGCCCTCGCCGCGCAACGGCATCTGCTCGGCGCCGCTGAGGCAGCCGTTGGTGTAGCTGCCGATGCTGGCGGAGGCCTGGGACGAGGGCCGCTCGACCTTTTCCCAGGGGTTGGCGGCAGCGTTGCCGCTGGAGGCGAGGAGGCCGGTCAACAGAATGGTGGCGACAAAAAAATGCATAATCGCTAATTATAGTGGCCCAGTTTACTCAGGCTGTGAGCCCATTATCTCCTCGCAGTTCCGCAGCAGCGCATCCATTTCGCTATCCGTGCCAATGGAGATACGCAAGTACTCACTGATGCGCGGCTTGTTGAAATAGCGCACCAGGATATCCCGCTGGCGCAGTTCCCGGTACAGGGTCTCCGCATCGATCCCGCGCGGGCGCGCCAGGACAAAGTTGGCCTTCGACGGTACCACGTCGAAGGCCAGTGCCTGCAGCGCCTGCGTCACCCGCTCGCGGGTGGCGATCACCTTGCCGCAGCACGCCGCGAGGTGGGTGCCGTCGCCGATGGCGGCGGCGGCCAGGCGCTGGGCGATGGCGTCGATCGGGTAGGAGTTGAAGGAGTTCTTGGTGCGGTTCAGCCCCTCGATCAGGTGTTCCTGCCCCAGTGCGAAGCCCAGGCGCAGGCCGGCCAGGGAGTAGGACTTGGACAGGGTGTGGATCACCAGTAGGTTGGGGTAGCGGTCGATCAGCGGCGCCGCGCTGTCGCCGCCGAAATCGATATAGGCTTCGTCGATCACCACCACCCGCTCGGGCTGTAGCTGCAGCAGTCTCTCGATATCCGCCAGCGGCAGGTAGCGGCCGCTGGGGGCATTGGGGTTCGGCAGTATGGCGCCGGCGGCGGGCCCGGCGTACTCCTTCACCGCGATGCTGAAGTCGTCGCGCAGCGCCGGCGTGCGGTACTCGATGCCGTACAGCTGGCAGTAGACCGGGTAGAAACTGTAGGTGATGTCCGGGAACAGAAGTGGCTCGTCGCGGCGGAAGAAACTGTAGAAGCTGTGTGCCAGCACCTCGTCGGAGCCGTTGCCGACGAATACCTGCCCCGCGTCCAGGCCGAAGCGGCTGGCGATGGCGGCGCGCAGGTCGCTGGATTCCGGGTCCGGGTAGCGCCGCAGGGCGTCCGCCAGTTGCCCGTCGGCGAGCACTTCCAGCGCCCGTGGCGACGGCGGATAGGGGTTCTCGTTAGTGTTGAGCTTGATCAGCCGGCGGCCGCGGGGTTGCTCGCCGGGGACATAGGGCTCCAGTTGCGCCAGCGCGGGGCTCCAGAATGGGTTGCTCAAGAGTCTGCCTCCGTTGTACTGCCGACCGCCCGGTTCAGGGAATTGTCGTCGCCGTCTTCCGGCGTCGCGGTTTCCATCTCAGGTTTTTCCGCTTTTTTTTCTTTCTTTTCGATGGGGATATCGAACAGGGCCGGGGAGCTGGCGATAAACTGTTCCATGGGCACCGGGGTGCGCAGCAGCAGGTCCCGGTGTTTGATCTCGGTGGAGATCTCCGGCACCGCGGTGAAGTCGTCCATGTCGCCGATTCCCTCCGCCAGCCCCAGGCCGAGAAAGCCCCAGGGCAGGGCCAGGGCCAGGCCCCAGCGCCAGCCGCGGGACAGGTTGGTGGCCAGGTAGCAGGCACACCAGAGCATGACCGGCAGCAGCAGCGCCAGCACGCTGAAATCGAGTACCGGGGTCAGGCCGCCGAGGGGGAAGTTGTAGTCCAGCAGCGTGCTGAACCACTCCCAGCCGGTGTAGATCAGGACACCCAGGGCGGCGATGGAGAGGTGGGTGAAAAAGTGCGTCTCGTGGCGCACCACCCGGCCGATAAAGGCCCAGGCGCCGGCATAGACCAGCAGGCCGATCACGCTGCCGCTGAGCAGGTTGACCGCGATGGTCCACTCGTAATCGCGCGCGTAGCCCAGGTAGCTGACCAACAGGGTGGACAGGGCCACCGCCAGCAGTAGGCCTATGGCCCCCGCCGGATGCGACAGTCGCTCGAACAGGCTTTCCAGGGAGTGCAGGGGTACCGCTTCCGGCAGGGCCGCCTTGCTGTGGCTGAGACGCAGGTGGGTCTTGCCTATCTGAACCAGATCGCCGGACTCGATCATGCGCTCGCGCACTTCGCCGGCTTTGACGGACCGGTCGCGCAGGTTGCAGAGCAGCCGGGTGCCGTTGACGCTGTCCAGGTCGCGCAGGTAGTAGCAGCCATCCTCACCGCGGCGGATTTCCGCGTGGTTGGCGTCCGCGTGGATGTCCTCCAGGATGATGTCGTTGTCGTAACCGCGACCCAGGGTGAAGCGCTCTCCCTCCATGCGATAGCGGGCCTGCACCCGCTGGCCGCGGTTCAGTTCTTCGATAATCAGTGCCATTGGATCTCGCTTGTGAACTTCTCGGTAAAGGCCGCGGCGGACTCCCGGGTGAACCCGGACAGGGTGAAGTGGCTGACCAGGGCGCGGTTTTTCTGGTCCACGCTGAGGCTCAGGAAGAAGACGTCGTAGAGATCCGGAAAATCCTTATAGCGGCGCACGCAGTAGCTGGTGCGCGCGACTACCGGCTCCCGGTCACCCTCGGGCTTGGTGGCGGGGGCGCCGCCGTCGCGTTCCTGGCTGGTGAAGGCCTGTTGGCAGCGGAAGTTGGTGACATTGTCCTCGCCGGCATCGTTGCCGGGGTAGAAGCTGCCCATCTGCTGCTCGTACTCGGCGTAGAAGCGCGACGCCAGCAGGTCGTCCGCCTCCAGCCAGAAAAACTCGTACTCCACGCGGCCGGTATTGAAGTCGTCGGCGAGGAAGATCACGTCCTGGCCGGTGCAGCCCTTGTCGATACGCTTGACCGGGTTGTCCTCGTCGTCCTGGGTATTGCCCCAGCACTGGATGGCCGGCACGATTTCCCCGACCACCCTGGCCTCTCCCAGGGCGCGCTTCTGCCAGTCGGCGTTCAGCACTGAATCGATGATGCGCTGCTGGTTTGCCAGCAGCTGCTGGTGGGTCACTTTCTGCAAATCGAGGGCGTTGCCCTCCTCGCGGAAATGCTTCAGCAGCGACACCAGTTTTTCCACCGGCACCAGGAAGCTGACCTGATTGCCGGCGGTGGCCACGTTGATGCCCACCACCTGGCCGCGGGTATTGATCGCCGGGCCGCCGCTCATGCCGGGGTTGATGGAGCCGGCGAAGTGGATGCGGTCGTAGAAACTGCCGCTGGCGATGCCGTTGTAGGTACCGGGAATCAGGGTCATACCCAAGTCGAGCGGGTTGCCCAGGGAGACGATGGTCTCGCCCTTCTTGGGGGTGTCTTTGGCCAACTGGAGATACTCGGGGCCGGGCTTGTCCTGGCGCAGCAGTGCCAGGTCATTGACCACGTCGATATCCAGCAGCGCCAGCTTTCCCCTGGCGCCGTCCACCGACAGGTATTCCAACTGGTATTTGTCCGGATTGGCCACCGCCTCGGCCACCACGTGGTAATTGGTGGCGACGAGTCCGTCGGGGGAGATCTGGAAGCCGGAACCGAGCCCGGCTTTGGAGTTGGAGGATTTCTCGATCAGGCGAATCTGGTACAGGCTGCCGCGATATTCGCTGTAGAGCTTTTCGTAGCTTTGCGCTGCAACCAGGCTGGGGAAGGCGAAACCGGAAAAACAGCACAACAGCAGGGCCAGCAGGCGCGCGCAAAGGTTTGGCATCTTGTTTGATTAAATTATGGGCAGAAAGGCGTTGATATTACGGGATATAGGGCAGGGCAACAAGCGGGGCTGCGCTGACTCGTCATGCCGGCGCAGAGCCTGCGCCGGGCTTGGTCCGGTACCGGTATCCAGTTTGCGGTGTTGGTATCACACCCGGGAACTGGACCCCGGCCTGTGCCGGGGTGACGAGCGGATATTCGGGAAATGCCCACCTCAGAGGTAGTCTGCCACCTTCGGAAACGCCTCCGCGACCTTCCTGTGGGATTCCAGGTAAAAACGCGCAAACAGCGCATCCGCCTCCTCCGCACTCATGAACCCGTCGCTGAACCCCGGGCTCACCGGGTCCAGGTGCAGGCGCGCGCAGCTGACCACATGGGCCGCCAACTGGGCCATATTCTCGTCGCCGACGGAAATGCGGATGGTGGTGGGGTAGATGTCCGCCGCCGCCATCGCCTCCGGCGACAGCTCCGAGTGGGAGGTGAGCGCCGGGCAGAGCACCATGGTATTGGTCTGCCCCAGGCTCACCATCTGCCCGAAGGCCGGTTCCAGGGCGTCGAAGAAGCGCTTGAAGGCCTCGGTGGGCAGCTGCGCCGCCTCCATATCGATGCTGAACAGCGGCGTCGGGAACTGGTAGCGCAGCAGTGCCTCGCGCAGGCCGCTGTTGGGATGCTGCTCCAGCGCGTGGCTGTTGACGCGGATTTGCGGGTGGCTGGCGAAGAAGTGGCTCAGGCACAGGGTATTGATGCACTTGGTCAGCATACGCATCTCCAGGGTGCGCATGCCGCAGTGCACCTCCCAGGCTTTGTCCGCATCCAGGAAGGCGCCCTTGATGTAGTACACATCCCAGAACAGGCACTGGTTCCATAGCAGCCCTTTGGCGCTGTCCCCTTTGGGGATAAACATGCGGTGGTTCTCGCCGATCACCACCCCGGCGGTGGCGGCACCGGTGCCGCCGATATCCTTGGTGTAGGAGTGCACCACGAAGTCCGGCCGCTCGGCGCGGTCCTCGCGGCGCAGCGGCTGGTACAGGAAGGGCGTGGCCAGGGTGGAGTCCAGGCTCACCAGGAGTTGCTCCCGGTGCGCGATACGGCAGATGGCCGGTACGTCGAGCATGGTGCCGTGGGGGTTGCAGGGGGACTCGATATACACATGGACGCGTGCTCCGCCGCCGATGGCCTCGGCGCGGGATTGCAGGGTGTGTTCCAGCAACCGCTCGAATTCCTCCGCGGTGGTGCCGTCGAACCACACCAGTTTGATCGCCATTTTGTCCGGCCGCGCATAGTGATCCACCAGCAACTGGTGCACACCGCCGTAGATATGCCGCGAAACGATCAGGATATCGCCATGGGCGAGCTGGTTGGACAGCAGCGCGTCGATGGCCGCCATGCCGGAATTGAAATTCCATGCCATATACTCGCTGGCCTCCGGCCCGCACTCCAGGTCCACGATCGCATTGGCCAGGGAGATGGAGGTGGGGTTGAGCAGGCGCGAGTAGATGTCGTGGCTCGGCTCGCGGCCGCGGAAGGCGTCGTCCACCCACTCGGTGCAGGCGTAGATATAGGTGGCGGTGCGCGCGATCACCGGCGTGGCGGAGAAGATCGCCGGGATATTGTCGAACAGCGGGTAGCCGCCGCGGGTGGTGATATTGAAATCGTCCCCCTGCAGGCTCTGGAAGCTGGCCCGCAGCGGGTTCTGCAGCGTGTCCAGCAGCTTCGCCAGCTGGAAACTCATAAAACGCTTGGCGTTGAAGTAGGCGACCTTGTCCGACCTGTCCAGCCGGCTCAGTGTGGCTGCGCTCTGTGCCCAGAGCTGGCTCAGGTTGCCCTGGGCCCGGTACAACAGTTCCGCAGTTTCCAGTAACAGGCGGCCGTGCTCCGTATTCGCGTCTATGGAGAAATGCTGCAGCTGCTCCCGCGCCAGCGCCTCGACGCTGTCCGCCGAAGTACTGTTGCGGCGGGGAGAGAGAATTTTCGCGTCGGAAAGGTTAGTGTCCATTTTGTCCTCATCATTTGCTGTTTATTGTTATAGCTCGACTTTAACAGGCCGGATGCGATGAGGATACAGCTGCCGTCTTGAGACCGCCTGCTTGAGGTGAGATCAGTGAAGCCTATCCATCCCACAGAAAAACGCTGTAGCTGTGGGTGTTCAAAAAGTCGCCAAGCGTGTAATGGCGTGTAATGGCGTGTGATCGACCTGTAATCGGAAAATCCGTAGAGTAGCGCACAGGGTTGAAGGGTTGAGCGAGCCGCAGAGCCATTCCCGGTGGAAGGTGGCGCTCCGCCTAAGGACAGGCAGGCCCCACAACGCCGAATCCGATGGACCGGATGCCGTACCCCAGCGGTGCGGCACGGGAAGGAGGCCCTTTCAGCGCAAGCTGGACTGTCAAGCCGGGCCCGGTAAACACAGAGCCTAGTCTGCCGGGGTTTGGGGAAGGGTTTGACGGGGGCACGGATGCCTTATTTCGCTCTTGATAGTGTTGTTGTATGTAACCGTCGATGGCTGGGGCCATCATTCGGGCCGGCAGTAACCTGGTTGCTGCCGGCCTTTTTTATTGAAATTTTTTGAGATGGTGCTGGGGCTGAAGCCGGGCGCGTGTGCCGGTTCGCGCCTTTTCGGCCTTGTCCTGCATAGGTGCCAGGCAGTTGTCGCTGATCGCCTCTCCGCTACAGAGATTTATAGCTCGCCACGGCGGTACTTCTCACCCAGTTTTTTGATCATATCCAGCAGGCCGGCCTCGTAGAGGAAGTTGTCAGCGAAGACTATTCTATGTGGATCAAAATGTTCTTCTCCAGACACCAACCAGCTTCTCCTCGACCGGTTTACGATTGCATAGCCTCCCACGCCCGGCCCCGCGTTCATGACGCGCTCAATGCAAAGCATCTCGCCCTTCACCTCTTCGTCCGCGCTGGTCATGGCGCCGGCGTGCAGGCCGCCCTGCCCCGGCGGTTTACGGAACTCGGTGAGTGTATCGGCGAACCAAGGTAAAACTCCCAACGGAAAGTCCGCTTGACCGCAGGTATATAAAAGCTTTCCGCTTTTAAGCCGACGGGGCTCACTATCTGCCTCCAGAATAGACAAATGCTTACCTTGACGAACAAAAACCACAATATCCTGGTCATTGGGGTCGACTACTCTGGCAAGCTCTATAGCTCCAGGGGGAAGATGGTCGTGGTGTTCGATTCTGGGCAATTGCTCTTTTACCGGGTATTCCGGTTTTTGTATCCAGGTCATTTAGAATCCCCTCGAAACGTAACTAATGGCTCCGGCCTCTTCCAACTGCTGCAGGTTGACCGGCTGCCGTTCAAAATTCAGCGTTTCCACCGCGCCGTACTGGTTGCCGGAACCGGCTATGTTGTCCCTGGTCAGGCCATTGCCCTCGTAGTACTGGTTGTTGCCCACGGTGTCCTGCATTTGCATTCTCCGCTTAAGGAGGTTCATATCTGCTTCGGAAAGATCGGTAGTTTTCAGATATTCTTCAAACTTCCTCATATCAGTTGACCACTTGTCCTTCAGGAAGCCGCCATCCAGCGCCGCCTGATAGTGCCGTGCATACTGCTCCTGAAACTCCGGCGTCATGGCACTATCGGTAAATTCCTTGGGAAATGCCTTCGGCAGCTCCCGGTTAGCAAACTCACTGACCTTGTCAAAGGTGGCCGGCACGCTCTTTACACCGGTGAGCGGTGCGGCCTTTTCGGTATCGATGACGATCAGCGCGTATTCCTTGTTGGGATCGTAGTCCAGGCCCAGTTTCTCCGCGATCAGGCGCGCATCGGTATCGGCATCCTCCAACTGGTCGAAACTGGTGGACCAGTACTTGGCGCCACTACCGCTGGTGCCCCGCATGGGCGCGCCGAACAGGCCCGGCCCTCCGTCGTAGGTGAGGTAGCGGCTTTCCATAAAACGGACCTGGTAGCGGTCCTTCGATACGTCGCCGGTCTCGGCCAGGGCTTTCAGCTCGGCATCGGTGTATTTGGGTTGGTAGCCGTTCCTGGTGATCTCGTTGCCCATGGAGTTCAGGCGGCTGACCGCATCGTCGAGCGAAGCGGGTGGGACGCCCTTGCGCTTGCTGAAGTCGGTTTTTCCGCGCCGTTTGGGTTTGTCTTTTCGGGCGCCGACTTCGGTTGGCCTGGAAACATCCACTTCGCCGAGACTTTCGAAATCCTCGAAGTTGGCTTTTTGATTGCCCTTGGCGCCGCGACTCCCGAGTTTTCTGGCCTTTTTGACCTGCTCCGCAAACTCCATCAACAATTGGCCCACTTTCCGGAACTTCGCCAAATGGCGGGCCTGGCTGGCGGCGCCGGCTGCCAGGCCCGCGCCGGCGGTGACAGCGGCTAGGAGTATGGTGAAGAGCACCGCGAAGGCCGCCGCTCCGGAAAACTCGGTAATCTCTATGGGGTGCTGGGCCTTGACGTAGTCTTTTACGAAACGCCGGAGGCCGGCCTGCAGGGCCGGGTCTTCCCAGATCAGTTTGGCCAGTTCGGTGGCCTGATGGAACTGTGCCCGGCTAATGGAACTGGGGTCGAAGCCGAGCACCTGTACCAGTTCGCGCTTTTCCGCTGTCAGGACTTCGTCCCGGTAGGCGGTGAGCAGGTCTTCACCGGTTTCACTGTTGCGCTGTAATGCCCGGTAGCTCGAATGTATGCCGCGCAGGCTGCGGTGCAGTGGATTGACGACATCGTTGACTTCCTTGAGCCACTGGGCTAGGTCCGCACCGGCATTCCACAGGCCGGTGAGGAAAGCGCCGGTGTAGATGAAGGCGCGGGTGGTACGGATTTCTTCACCCAGGAGTTTTTCGTGATGCCTGGCCTCGGCTCTTTCCTGGGCGACGATGGCGGCCAACGCCTGGTGGATCTTGACGCGCAGTATGCCGCGGCTGTCTTCCTCTGGTGCGGCCTCCGTCGCCGGAGAGGAGAACATCTTTGTGAAGCTGAGGTCGCCGTGGTAGATGGCGTCGAGGATAAGGGCCCACCTGCTCGACAAGTGGCCGGTAATGGCATGGAGAGCGATGCCGGGATACAACCTCGGGTCCCTTGCGTCCATCGTTCGCCAGTTTGGACCCAGGCGTCTTTCCAGGCGCTGGTGGAGTTCGAAATTGTGGAAGTGGAAGATTTCAGACTCGGCCCTGAACAACTGGAAGGCATCAATCCGCTTTAGTGCATCCAGGGCTTCCTGGTATTCGCGGAGACGGAGGCCCGGGGGCTGGAACCAGCCGCCGCCTGAGAGGAGATAGATGTTGCCTTGGTCGTCCGTGAGGCTGAAGGTAGACATATCCGGGTCTGTATATATGTGCGAGAGCGGCGCAGATCCTAGCAGGATATTTTCTGAGACAAAAGGAACTAGCCGACAGCTGGAAGATGGAGCAGCCAGGGCAGTGTCGTCTCGAAGGCGGGGTAGGCCCTGGCGTCTTGGAGCGGAGCCCCTATTGAGCGGCGTCTTACCCACGAATTCCGCCGAGAAACCAGAGTTTGGCGTTGAGGGTAGGACGAACGTGCTTCCTTCTGCGCTCTTCCCAATTCGCCACGACAGGGGAAATATTATCCAGTTGGTCAATAATTAGTCGCCGTGTAATGGCGTGTAATGGCGTGTGATCGACTTGTAATCGGAAAATCCGTAGATTACCGCACAAGGTTGAGAGGTTGAATGCGCCAAAGAGGATTCAGGCGCCTCGTCTAGGGAAAGGCGCGCCCCGCAACCCCGAATCCGATGGACCGGATACTGTACCCCCGTGGTACGGCATGGAAAGGAGGCCCTTTCAGCGCGAGCTGAACTGTCAAGCCGGGCTCGGCAGTCACAGAGCCTATTCTGCCGAGGTTTGGGGAAGGGCTTGACGGGGGCACGGATGCCTCATTTTGCTCTTGATAGTGTTGTTGTAACCGTCGATGGTTGGGACCATCATTTCGGGCCGGTGGTAACTGAGTTGCCGCCGGCTTTTTTTATCCGGCCAGATCCGGCGGTGTATTCCTTACGGGAGTTGATTGCAGTAAGCTTTTGGCTCCGCTGTATTCTCCTAATAAGAAACTGTATCCATTATTCCATTGAAAATAATAGGGGTGGTCTTATGAGTATTTGTGATGAATTGCCGGTGTTGGAATGCGACGTGCCCGAGGAGGGGCTGAAGCTCGACCTGGTACTGCGTCCGGTGGAGCCGGTGGACGGAGCGCCGCAGTACTGGCCGCTGTACAACGCGGGCAACCCGGAGGAGCATTTTGGCAATATGCTTTTCAGGATTGCCGGCAAGGGGGTGGTGACGCTGAAGATTACCCTGGACTTGTCGGCGGTGCCGGGGCGGGATCTGGAGTTTACGCGCTGCCGGCGCGGCAACCTGGACGGAATTATCGCGCTGAGCCCGGACTTCCGGCACCAGTTCAAGTCCAGGGCCAAGTCTGTGGATGGGGAGTATACCAAGCTGGTGATCAAGATTAGGGATAAAGAGCATATTCCGGATAATTTCTCTTTCCTGTGGTTGTGTGAGGATTCGGAGACGGGGATGCATTTTGTTTCTGGTGATCCTAACGCAAAGATCGAGCCAGAATGATTAGTCGCAGATAGCCGTTTTCACTTCACTGGAAATCTGAGGCTGGGTGCAGAGTCGCTGGAATGCCAACAAATTAAACCACTCTGCGCTCATGCCCTGCTCCAATAGTTGTTTTATATAGTAATTTGCTGAATTCCATTCACCAGATAAGGCGTAAACCTGCCCTGCACTATACTTGACATCCGTGTCATCAGGGGCAGTTTTTAATAGTTCGTGTACAAGTGCAATTGATTCTGGAGTTCTTTCTAAATTGGCGAGTGCGATTGATCGATAGAGCTTTGATTCTAGATCTTCCTTGTCTCGAGTAAGGTTTAGTATCTTTTGATATTCAGCTTTAGCTAAGCCTATTTCCTCTAGCATCAAATAGGTTGCTGCGATTTCCTCAATAGCTTCAATGCTATGGGGGATTTCAGCTAATATCTGTTTCTGAACTTCCAAAGCCTCTGCATATTTTTGCTGTAAGAAATAGGCAACACCGAGGTTGGATTTTGTACGCCAGCCGCGTAGCTCCCCAGGGATCGCGGTGATGATCGCTTCCGCGGATGTCAAGTTGCCGCTTTCCAGTTCGATGACCCCGAGCAGTGAATACGAGGACCAATGTTGCGGATAAATTCGGGTCAGCTCTCCCAGTGTGCGGCGGGCTGCGGTATAGTCTCCGCTGGCTGTCTGGTTCATGGCGATCAAGTAAAGATTGTCGGCTGACGGGTTCAGGGCAGTGGCCTCCTGCGCATAGCGTAATCCTGACTCATAATCTCCCTGTGTAAACTGGAAGCGCGCATATTTGGCCAGCAGGGCCGCAGAAGGTGCTTTTTGCTCATTGATCTTTTTCAATAATGCATCGAACTTGCTCTTGTCGGTGCTGTAGGTACGTAGCCACAGTTCCTGTTCCAGTAGTTGCTGATAATCAATATTGCGCATTTTGGCTCGTTCTAGCATCGCAAGTCCGCGGACGAGGTATGCTTCTGTATCGGTTTGAACAAATAGCTTGGTTGACACGCTTGTATAAACGGCATAGAGGTTAGCATTGTCCGGATATAGTTCGACCAACGTTTCTATTACCTTCAGATCCTGCTCCTTGAGGTCTTTTTGTTCTAGCCGGCTAAGAACATCCAGATATTGGTTGTAGTCTCCGTCGGACATCACTTCTTGTTCACCGGAATCTTTTACATAGTTGTTGGGAAACAAGATCATCGCGCTATTGGTAATGCGGTATTCCGCTTCCTGCTTCTTATCCACCAAAAACGCAAAACCCGCCTGTCTCTTGATCCGGCTGTCCCCGGGCCCAATCCGCTGCAACTCAATCTCACACCGCACCCGCGCACACTCCAGCCGCGCAAACAGCGCATCTGTCACCCCCTTGTCCCGCAGCGCCTGCAACTGCGCGTCAAAATCCTGCCCCTCCTTCGGCGTAAAACTGACCAGCGCAGAGGCCTTTAACTGCGAAGTGGCATTCATCAACGCCTGCCGCACCATGGCCGCGGTCAGGGCCTTGGCATTTTCCTCACCACGCACTTCACCACTGATCTCCACCGGCAGCACGGCGATATATTGCGGTTCCAGGCGGGTGGCGTATTCCCAGCCGAAGTAGACGACGGCGCAGAGAGCGGCGAAGCCGGTTGCGCCGGCGAGGGCGCGCAGGGCGCGGCGGCGCCGGCTGGGCGGCTTGCGCAGCAGCTGGGTGACGGTGTCGGAGAATTCCCGGGTGTCCGTATCGTCCGTCTGGTGCTGGTAGAGAAAATCCAGCGCCTCGTATACCTGCTGCGCGGATTCCGGGCGTTGCCCGGGGTGCTTGGCCAGTAACCTGTCCAGCAGTGCCGCCAGTGGTTCGGGAATGCCGGCCCAGGCCTGTTGCGGCTGTATATGGGGCTCGCTGACCACGCGGTGGGCCAGCGCCAGGCTGCCGCCTTCGCCCGTCCCAAAGGGTTTGGCGCCACACAGCAGTTCGTAGGCAATAGTGCCGAGGCTGAAGAGGTCGGTGCGCGGGCAGAGGGGGAGGCCGCGCAGCTGCTCCGGCGACATGGCCTCGACGGTGCCGGCCACGTGGTCTTCGCGGGTGATGTTCTCGGTGTCTTCCCGCTGGGATTTGGCGATGCCGAAGTCGGTGATCTTGGCGGTGCCGCAGAGGGCGATGAGGATATTGTCGGGCTTGAGGTCGCGGTGGATGATGCCCAGGGTGTGGGCCTGGGACAGGCCCTTGCAGATCTGCATCAGCAGGCCGAGTTTGTCGCGCAGCGGGGCGCTGTGCTCGCGCATCCACTCCCGCAGGGTGGTGCCCTCGACGTATTCCATTACCAGAGCTATGCCGCCGCATTCCTCGAGCACGTCGTAGAGCTGGACCACATGGGGGTGGTTGAGCCTGGCCAGCAGTTGGGCCTCGCTCTGGATACGGGCGCCGGCGGAGTCGCTGGTGGCGTCTTTGCGCAGTTTCTTGATCGCCACCTGGCGCTGCAGCCTGGTGTCGCGGGCCAGGTAGACGACACCCATGCCGCCGGCGCCGAGTGTGCGCTCCAGGCGGTAGCGGCCCAGTTGTTCCTGTTCCGGTTCGGCAACTTCCATAGCCCTTTATTCTTGTTGGCGGTTGTAAATTCCGTTACATCCATTGGCCCCGCCGGGGCCTGGACGGCGCCGGCGGGGTACTGCTCAGTTTACCGCTTAAGTGACCGGCGTACTATTTCCATGCGGTCCGTGTCGTTTATTGCTTTTGGATGCAAAGTTCCGGGCGGTCGTCGCGCAGGTCGGCGAAAACCTCGTGGCTGCAGATTTTGGCAAAGCGCGCGCTGTGGTACCAGACGGGGGACTGCCCCAGTTCCAGGGTTTTGCGGATATGGGCCTCGGCGGAGGCCAGGTCGTCGATGGCGATATAGACCTGGGCGCGGGCCTGGTTGACGTAGAGATCGTCCGGAGCCTGTTGCCGGATCTCCAGTAAGGATGCCGCGGCGTGCTCCGGTTGGCCCAGTTGGGCATAGGCCATGGCCTGTACCAGCCGGTTTTCCCAGCCTTCCCGCTGCAGGCTGAGTTCCAGGGCGCGCTCGCTCAGTTGACGCGCTTCTTGCGGTTGCCCTAGTTCTCCGGCGATTTCCGCGCGATACAGCAGGGGCTCCAGGTCGCTCGGCTGGGCTGTGTAGAGTTCGCCGAAGCACTGGTCGGCCTGCCGGTAGTGCTTTTCCAGGAAGTGGGCCATGCACAGGTTGTAGAAATCCACGGAACCCAGCCGGTCCGGGCTGACGGTGCCGAGGAGGCGGATGGTTTCCCCGGTGTGGCCCATGTCCAGCTCATTGGCGGCGAGCAGGGAGATGGCATCCAAAAGCTCGCTGTCTATCTCCAGCGCCTGGCGTAATACCGGCCTGGCGCCCTCCATATCTCCCAGGTGGCTGAGGGCAATGGCTTTTTGAACCAGGTAGTTGGTACTGGTCCGGTGGGCCAGGGCGCGCTCGGCGAATTGCAGTTCCTTCTGATACTCGCCGCGCAGATGATAGTTGATGGCTTTGCGGTGATAGTAGTGGGCTGCGTCGGGGAAGGTGGTTCTCAGGCGCTCCAGTTGCCTGTCTGTCTCTGCCCAGTCGTATTGTGTCTCCGCCAGATTCAGCTTGGCGCTGATAAATTCCAGTGAGTCGGCGATTTCCACCGGGGCCCTGGCGAGGAGTTTTTCCAAGCGGTCTACCGCGTCCAGGTCGACGCTCTGAAAGCGGGCCTGGAAGACGCACAGGCTATAGAGTTCATAGACAGGGGCGAAGAAGGGGGCCCTTTGTTGCAGTTCTTCCAAGGCTTGCAGGATTTCCGCATTTTGCTGTCCATCGTAGTGAAGCGCCTCCAGTTCCAGGTAGCGCTGGTAGTCGGCCTCCGAAATTTGCAGCTCCGGCCTCGGGTGGCGCAGGGGGTAATCGGGTAGCAGGTAATTGATTTGTTGCCGCGTTTTTTCATACCCGCCCAGATTGGAGTCCAGGCTCAGGGCGACATCGCGATTGGCGATAACGGAGAGGTTTTGTGAATCGATCAGTTCCAGCGACAGGTCGCAGAAATTTTGTCCGCAGGAGATTTCCGGGTTCAGCAGCAGTTGTACGTTGAGGGCGCTGGCTATATATCGCAGTGGTTTGTCCCGCAGTGCCTCGGACTCGGAAGTCGGCACCAGGTAGAGGCCCTTTCGGTTGGAGAGACCCTCCCTGATGGCATTCAGCACGTTGTTGTGCAGTATGCTGACTTCCCGGCTGCTTTCGCGGACTTCAGGCAGGATCAGGGCGATATATTTTTCGTCTTTTTCCCGCGGCGGGCCGGGCAGGTAATGGAATGCAGCGGTCGCCAGAATCGCAATCGCGGCTACAGCCAGCATGGAGGCGCGGGCGGCTGTGTAAAGCTTCTTTTTATGGATCCTTTTACCGATCTTTTGTCGGTGAAAAGTTTCCACGGTAATGGTGGCGCTTTGTCCACTGTTGAGTCCACGGTTGATCCCTTGCCCCGCGGTCTTGCGGTTCCCGAGCCTGATAACGATATCATCCAAAGCAGCGGAAACCTCGGCGGCGTTGCACGGGCGGTGTTTGGGGTCTTTGGCCATCAGCCGGTCCAGCAGTTTGCACAAGGCCTGCGGAAGCTGCGGGTTGAGCCTGGCTGCCGGTGGGTGCGGATGGTGGACGATGCGCTCCATGGTGGCATGGAGGCTGTCGCAGTCGCCGAAGGGGTTCTGCCCGCACAGCAGCTGGTAGGCGAGTGTGCCGAGGGTGAAGAGATCGCTGCGGTTGTCCAGTGGTTTGCCCTGCGCCTGCTCCGGCGACATGATCCCCCAACTGCCTACGATGTGCTGCTCGCGGGTCAGGTCGCTGTCCTCGCGCCAGTGTTTGGCGATGCCGAAATCGGTGATTTTTGCGGTGGGCGCGCCGCCACCGGTGATCAGGATATTGTCGGGCTTCAGGTCGCGGTGGATGATGCCGAGGGCGTGGGCCTGCTGCAGCCCTTTGCAGACCTGGGCCAGCACGCGGAGCTTTTCCTCCAGGGACGGCTGCCTCTCGAGCATCCACTGGCGCAGGGTGCAGCCCTCCACATACTCCATGACCAGCGCTATGCCGTCGCGCTCTTCGACGATATCGTAAAGGCGGACGATATTGCTGTGGTTGAGCCTGGCCAGCAGCCGCGCTTCCTGTTGAATGCGCCGCTGGGCGGAGGCGCTGGCGGCATCCCTGCGTAGTTTCTTGATGGCCACCTGGCGATGCAGGATGGTGTCGCGAGCCAGGTAGACCACGCCCATGCCGCCGGCGCCCAGTGCGCGCTCCCGTTGGTAGCGCTCCCGTTGGGGTTGGTCCGGTGCGGAATCGTCCATCGATCGTGTTCTTTTGGGTGTTTGTGATTGTCCCTGCCGTTTGGCACGAGCCGTAGCCGGCTGCGCCGTGCCGCGGGTGCTATTTCCGCGCTATCTGGCTGGACTTGTCTTTCTCTGTGCAGAGGTCCGGGTGGTCGCCGCGCAGGTCGGAGAAGGCGGTGCCGCTACATACCGACGCGAAGGCTTCGGTGGTGAGCCAGATCGGCGACATGCCCAGTTCCAGGGTTTTGCGGATATGGGCTTTGGCGGAATTCAGGTCGCCACTGGTGATATAGATCTGTGCGCGGGCGTAGTTGACGTAGAGGTTGTCCGGGGCGACGCGGCGGATTTCCATCAGGGCGTCGACGGCGCGGTCGCCCTCGCCGAGTTCTGCATAGGCCCGCGCCCGCATCAGTATCCCCTCCCAGTCTTCGCGCCCTTCGGTCAGGGCCAGGGCGCGTTCGGCCAGTTGCCGCGCTTTGAGTGGCTGTTTCTGCGCGCGGGCGATCTCAGCCTGGTAGAGCAGCGGGTCGGCGTCGGCCGGCGCGTTTTCGACCACCCGGGAAAAGCAGGTCTGGGCGCGTTCGAATTGCCGTTTTATGTAGTGGGCGAGGCACAGGTTGTAGGTGTCCAGTGCCCCGAGCTTGTCCAGGCCGATATTGCCCAGTAGCCGAATGGCTTCCCCGGGGTGGCCGGTGTCCAGCTCTATCGCCGCGAGTATGGAGGTGGCATTGCTGTCGTTGGGGTTCAGTGCCAGTGCCTGCAGCAGGACGGTCTTTGCGGCCTCCATATCGCCATTGGAGCTCAGGGTGTCCGCCTTCTGGCGTAGATAGGCGGCGCTGGTGCGCAGCGCCAACGCCTTGTCTATCGCCTCCAGCGCCTGGCCGTATTCGCTGCGCTGGTGATGATAGATGGCTTTCAACTGGTAGTAGCGGGCCTGGTCGGGCATTTTCAGTTTTGCCTGCGACAGGGCGGCTCGCGCGCGCTCTCCGCCGTTCGTCTGCACCATCGCGAGGACAAATTCGGTGGTGAGCAGGGCGGGGTGATCGGCTATGGCTTGCGGGGCGCGGGCCAGTACTCTCTCCAGCCGCTCCAGGAGGTCGGGGTTGCGGGTGACGTACTGTTGATATTTGATCAATTCGCTGAAGAATTCGTAGTAGAGCGGGGAGCCGGGGTTCTTCTCCAGTAGATCCTCCAGGGCGTCTATCGTCTGCCCGAGGTGGGCGAAGTCGGAGCGCTGCTCGTACAGTTCCAGATAGCGTTGGTAGTCCGCGGCGCTGATGTTAAAGCGCAACTCCGGGTCCTGCGGCGAGTTGTCGGGCAGCATGTAGTTGAGTTGCTGCAGGATGCGCGCGCGGCTTTCCAGGTTTTCACTCTGTTCCAGTACGGTGCTGCGGCTGGCAATGACAGAGAAGGTGCCCGTATCAATGAGTTCCAGCGAGGCCTCGCAGTTCCTCTTCTCACAGGATATGGAGGGGTGCAGCAGCAGCTGTGCATTGAGCGCGCGCGCCTGTTCCCGCAGCGGTTGACCGCGCAGTTGCTCGGACTCGGAATAGGGAACCAGGAATAGCCCGTCCCGGCTGGATAGGCCCTGCTTGAGCGCGCTCATCACACTGCTGGCGAGCAGTTCCGATTCGCGGTCGGCAAGGGCGTTTTCGGCGGGGGCGACTATGGCGATGTACTTGCCCTCCCTTGGCTGCCGTTGTTCCGGCAGCAGTGCCGCCGCCGCGGCAACCAACAGGGCGGCGGCGCTGGCCAGGGTGCCGCCGACGAGTATCCTGCGCAGCCGGCCCCTGCGCCGCTGGCTGCGGTGAAAGCTCTCGGCGGTGACGGTTACTGTGCGGCTGTAGGTCTCCGCGGATTTGAAGTCCAGCTCCTGCAGTATCGCGTCCAGTTCCGCCACCACCGCGGTGGCATTGAGCGGGCGCTTGTCCGGATTTTTCGCCAGAAGCTTGTCCAGCAATTGGCACAGTGCCGGGGGCAGCTCCGGGTTCAGTTTTGCCGCCGGCGGATGCTGGCTGTTGACGATGCGGTCGACGATGATGAACGGGCTCTCGTGATCGCCGAACGGGTCCTGTCCGCACAGCAGCCTGTAGGCGAGCACACCGAGGGCGAAGAGATCGCAGCGGTTATCCAGCGGCTTGCCCAGCGCCTGCTCCGGGGACATGGCGCCCCAGCTGCCGGCGACGTGCTGCTCGCGGGTCAGGTCGCTGTTCTCGCGCCAGTTCTTGGCGATGCCGAAATCCGTGATCTTGGCGGTGTTGGTCTCGTCGATCAGGATATTGTCGGCCTTCAGGTCGCGGTGAATGATCCCGATGCTGTGGGCGCGGGCGAGGCCGCTGCCAATCTGCTTCAGCAACTGGATCTTCTGCTGCAAGCTGGGATTGCGCTCGCGCTGCCAGTGGCCCAGGGAACTCCCGTTCACATACTCCATGACCAGGGCCACGTCTTCCCGCTCCTCCACCACGTCGTAGATCTGTACGATATTGCTGTGGTTGAGCTGCGCGAGCAGCAGCGCCTCTTTGCGGATGCGCAGGTGCGCATTGCTGCTGGTGGGATTCCTGGCCAGCCGCTTGACGGCCACGCGGCGGTTCAGGCGCTCGTCGGTGGCCAGGTAGACCACGCCCATGCCGCCGGAGCCGAGTTCACCGGTTACCTTGTAGCGCCCGATATAAAAAGGTAATTGCTCTGACGTCATGAATCTGGCTGATCTGCCTTGTTGTTGCGTTCAGCCGTCCATGGCAAATCGTCGATGTTTATTTCCGCAAATGCGCTGCCTCGGCGCCGTTCCGGGTGGCGAAATCAATCTGTCTGCGCCTCGGCGAGCTGGGCTATTTGGGATTCCCGCTGCGTTCCCTTGTAGATCTCAAAGCGGCTGCAGCCCAGGCGCATTTCCCAGGAGCGGCGCTCCACCAGGCCGGAGGTGTCGATCGCGTCCGGCAGGGTTTCGGCGATCTGTTTGCGCGCGCGGAAAATCTGCATGTTCAGGTGGTTGACGGTGATTCCCAGTTCGCGGGTGGCCACCTGGACGGAGACCCAGCCCTGGACATCGGTGTCCGCGCCCTTCTGCATATCGCGGACGCGCGCCCGCGCCAGGTACAGCAGCAGGTAGTTGTGGATGCGCGCCGGCAGCGCTACCTTCATATCTTCGCGGTGCAGCTGCAGGTGCACGTGCTCCTCGTGGTGGCTGACGGAAAAGCGCAGCTCGAAATCGGTGATCGATAGCTGTTGCAGCGCAAGTTCCTTGGTGGCGCCCTGGTTGTCGGCCAGGAACAGCTGCCAGCTGTGCAGGCCGCAGTCGATGCGCTCGCCGTGCCTGATGGCGGTGGTGTCATGGCTGCCGTTGGAGTGGCCGGTCAGTTCATACAGCCACTGGCCGGTGACCGGGCTGAAGTGCAGGCTGGCCAGGGGATCGCGCTCGTCGGGCAGCAGGTGATACTGCTCCAGGGGCTGGGCCTCGCCGGTGTGCAGGTCGATCAGCAGGTTTTCTGGCGCGTCGAGGCTCTCGACGGTCCAGACGGGATTACCGGCGCGGCCAAAGGCGATCCGGTCGCCCAACTGCAACGGGTAATTCTTTGCCGGCACCAGTTGCTGGCCGTTGACCCAGGTGCCGTTGCGGCTGAGGTCGCGGATATTCCAGTGGGTCCCCGTCCACTGGATGGCGGCGTGGATGCCGGAAATCTCCGCGCTGGTGATGCGCGTATCCACGGCGCCCTGGCGGCGGCCAATGGTGTGGTGCGCCATCAGGTAAACGGGGTGGTCCCTGTCTGGATGCTGCAAACAAGCCATGTCTTTTGTCCCTTTCCCCTTTCTTGCTCTTTTGGGGGGGTTGCACTCTGGTGACTCGATCAGGACAGGTGGCGTGCTGGCAGGGTGTTTCACCCGCGAGTGGAAAACCGGTGGGGGTGCGGAGGTTTTCATTTCGCCAGGCGCTACTTCGCTGCCGCTAAAAATCGATGCCGTACGTCAACGCTGTGTGCATTGCTGGCCTGGCCCCCATGGCCAGCGGCAAGGTCATTTTAGCGACGCGCTTGGAATTGTTATTGCGCCCTGTCTTGAGTAAGCAAGCGCTAACCATGAGATTGGCGATTACTTTAGTGTTGTTGCCCCATTTATACCGATCCCCCGTCCGATTGCAACGATTGAATGCGAAAGGGCACAATTTCGCCGCAGTTTGCGTTGGCGCCTAAAACATCATGAAGAAACTGGCTGGTCTGGCGCCATAAACTGCAGAGGGCACGCGGGAGCCGGCCGCTTGTCACCAGGTGACAGGCGTCGACTCAGGAGTCCTCCCTGTCTTCCGGTGGCAGCTGGCGGCTGTCCTTGCGGTCGAGGTCGCCGATGTCCAGAACCGGCGATGCGTCTATATGCTCCGCGTCCATCATCAGTGCCACCCGCTGCAGTGAGGCGATGATCATCGACTGCTCCCAGTCGCGCAGGTCCCGGAACTGGCGCACGAAGTGCTCCTGCAACGGGGTGGGGGCGTCGCGCAGTATCTCCATGCCCCTGTCGGTCAGGTAGGCGTGGACCTTGCGCTTGTCCTCGGAGGAGCGCTCGCGGTACACCAGGCCGCGCTTTTCCAGGCGGTCGAGGATGGTGGTCACCGTCGCCTGGCTGAGACTGATCTCCTTGGCCAGGGCGCCGATGGTCACCTGGCCCTTCTCGCGAATCGCCTGCATCAGCAGCAACTGCGGCGCTGTCAGCCCCGCGGTTTTCACCAACTGCTTGGAGTGCAGATCGGTGGCGCGGATCAGGCGGCGCAGGGTGATCAGCACTTCTTCAATCTTGTCCATCAGGTCTTCTATCGGTAGTTGCGGGCTCTGCAGGCCGCGGCGGGAAAATTGCCCGCTGCCGACTTTAGGCCCTGGCCGCGGTTTGTCAATCGTTTGAGGTTCTCCCGTGCGCACCTCTCTCCCGTCGCGGGCGGGCCTGTCGCGCCGGTCGTCCGGCTTGTGTGACCTGGTTGGAGCTTGATCGGTTTGCATGGGGCCCGCCCTTGCGATTGCGCATTTGTTTAGAGTACTATGCAAAAAATTATTTAGAGTAGTAAATAATTTTGAGGTTAAAAGGTCAAATTTGACCTTTATTGTCTATAATGACATGCAAATGCCTGTCTCTGGACGCAAACAAAAAATTCGACGACTAAAGGTATTGATTTGAACGCCACAAGCGTTGGAGGTGCCGGCAGCAAAAGCTCGACGGCGCAGAGCGGAAGCTCGGAAGGCAAAACCGAAGAGCCTCCGGAAGAAAAGATTCTCGCGCGGCAGGATTCCGCCCCTATCCCCTCCACAAGGGAAGTCCTGTTGCGCCGACCGGTCAGTCAGGATGGTGCCGGAGTGCACCGGTTGGTCAGTCGTTGCCCGCCCCTGGACGAAAACTCCCTCTACTGCAACCTGCTGCAGGCCAGCCACTTTGCCGACACCAGCGTCGCCGCCCAATGGGAAGGCGGCGAACTGGCCGGCTTTGTCTCCGGCTACCTGGTGCCCCAGCGCCCCCACACCCTGTTTATCTGGCAGGTGGCCGTGGCGGAAGAGGCCCGCGGCCTGGGCCTGGCCGGGCGCATGATCCGCGAGATACTGTGCCGCCCCGCCTGCGCGCAGGTCCGCCACCTGGAAACCACCATCACCCCCGACAACGCCGCCTCCTGGGCCCTGTTCCGCAGCCTGGCCCGCGGGTTGGGCGCCGACTGTGCCGAGTCGGTGATGTTCGACCGCGAGCGCCACTTCCAGGGCCGCCACGACAGCGAAATGCTGTTGCGCATAGGCCCCTTTGCCGAATCGGCGGTCGCCGGGTGATGCCGCCCTTTTCCTGCGAATGTCCAATCCATCGAACAAAGGTTGCCACCATGAAAGTTTTTGACGAGATCGAATCGGAAGTACAGAGCTATGCGCGCGCCTTCCCGCGCGTATTCAACAAGGCCCAGGGCGAGTACCTCTACGACGAAGAGGGTAATCAGTACCTGGACTTCCTCGCCGGCGCCGGCACACTGAACTATGGCCACAACAATCCGCTGTTCAAGGAGGCGCTGCTCGAGTACATACAGCGGGACGGCATTACCCACGGCCTGGACCTGCACACCCTGGCCAAGCGCGAATTCCTCGAGACCTTCTACGAAAAGATCCTCCAGCCGCGCGACCTCAACTACGTGATGCAGTTCACCGGCCCCACCGGCACCAACGCGGTGGAGGCGGCGATGAAGATCGCGCGCAAGTACAAGGGCCGCGAGAACATCATCTCCTTCACCAATGGCTTCCACGGCTGCAGCATGGGCGCGCTGTCCGCCACTGGCAATTCCCACCACCGCGGTGCGGCGGGCGTGAGCATGAACGGCATCACCCGCATGCCCTACGACGGCTACCTGGGCGAGGATATAGATACCACCGCCTACCTGGACAAGGTGCTGACCGATTCCTCCAGCGGTGTCGACCACCCGGCCGCGGTGCTGGTGGAAACCGTACAGGGGGAGGGCGGTATCAACGCCGCCAGTGTCGAGTGGCTGCGCAACCTGCAGGCGGTGTGCAAGAAGCACGACGTGCTGCTGATCGTCGACGATATCCAGGCGGGCTGCGGCCGCACCGGCAGCTACTTCAGTTTTGAAGAAGTGGGAATCGCGCCGGATATCGTCACCCTGTCCAAATCCCTGTCCGGCTACGGCCTGCCGTTTGCGGTGGTGCTGATGCGCCCGGAGCTGGACCAGTGGAAGCCCGGCGAGCACAACGGCACCTTCCGCGGCAACAATCTGGCTTTCGTCACCGCCAAGGCGGCCATCGACCACTACTGGAGCGACGACAAGTTCGCGCGGGAAGTGCAGCGCAAGGGCGATTACATCGGCCAGCGCCTGGAGAAGATCGTTGCGAAGCACGGCGACGGCAACATGACCACCCGCGGCCGCGGCATGTTCCGCGGCCTGAACTGCGTCAGCGGCGAACTGGCCGGGCAGATCACCCGCGAAGCCTTCAGGAATGGCCTGGTGATCGAGACCAGCGGCGCCGACGACCATGTGGTGAAGACCCTGTGCCCGCTGACAATCAGTGACGCCAATCTTACGCGCGCGCTGGATATCGTCGAGGCGGCGGTGGAAAAGGTGCTGAAAGGCACACAGGTGCCAGAGGAGCGTGATTTCTTCGCCGAGGAGAACGGCGAAGCCGTGGAGAAAAAGGCCGAACTGGCCGGCGCCGCCTGAAATTTCTTCTGACACAGATAACCAGATTTTTGAATGGAATGAGAGAACAGAAATGATCGTAAGACGTCTGCAAGAAGCCGAAAAAACCGACCGCCGCGTGGTGTCCGAGGGCTGGGAGAGCACGCGCCTGTTGCTGAAGGGCGACAACATGGGCTTCTCTTTCCATATCACCACCATCTACAAGGATGCCGAGCTGAACCTGCACTACCAGAACCATCTGGAATCCGTGTACTGCATCTCCGGTGAGGGTGAAGTGGAAACCGTGGAAGACGGAAAGGTCTACCCCATCGGTCCCGGCACCATCTATATCCTCGACAAGAACGACAAGCATATCCTGCGCGCCAGAAGCGAAATGAAAATGGCCTGCGTGTTCAACCCTCCGCTGCACGGTAAGGAAGTGCACAACGCCGAGGGCGCCTACGATCTGGAGGGGGAAGAGGTTTCCGATCAATAAATAGATGTTGTGATCCGAAGCGGCGCCGGAGGCGCCGACTCACCATGAATGAAGACATCTACAGGAAAACCATGAAATCACACACGGTGGAAAAAATTGGCGGCACGTCCATGAGCGACTATGCCGCGGTTCGCGACAACATCATTCTTAAGAACGGCGGGGCCGCCGGCGAGGGGGTTTACCAGCGTATCTTCGTGGTTTCCGCCTACGGCGGTATCACCGATCTGTTGCTGGAGCACAAGAAATCCGGGCGCCCGGGTATCTTCGCGCTCTTCGCCGGCGCCGTCGAGGAGCAGAGCTGGAGCGAGGCGGTGGACGGCCTGCGCCAGCGGGTCGAGGAAATCAACGCGGGCCTGTTCGACGACCCGGAACTGCTGGCGCGCGCCAACGCCTTTATCGGCGAGCGCCTGCAGGACACGCAGCGCTGTCTCGGCGACCTGGAGCGGCTCTGCCAGCATGGCCATTTCGAACTGGAGGGGCACCTGGACACCGTCAGCGAAATGCTCGCCAGCCTCGGCGAGGCGCACAGCGCCTGGAATACCGTGCAGCTGCTGCGCCAGGAGGGTATCGAGGCACGTTTCGTCGACCTGACCGGCTGGCGCGACCACGAGCAACTGGACCTGGACGAACGCATCCGCCGCGCCTTTGCCGATATCGACCTGGCGCGCGAGCTGCCGATCGTGACCGGCTATGCACACACCCGCGATGGCCTGATGAAAAGCTTCGCCCGCGGCTACAGCGAAATGACCTTCAGCCGTATCGCCGTCATTACCGGGGCTCGCGAGGCCATCATCCACAAGGAATACCACCTCAGCAGCGCCGACCCGCGCCTGGTCGGCGAGATGCAGGCGGTGCCTATCGGCCGCACCAACTACGACGTGGCGGACCAGCTGGCCAACCTGGGCATGGAGGCGATCCACCCCCGCGCCGCCAAGGGGTTGCGCCAACAGGAAATTCCGTTGCGGGTGATGAACACCTTCGAGCCGGAGCACGCCGGCACCCTGGTCACCGGCGACTACGTCAGCGAAACCCCCTGTGTGGAGATCATCGCCGGGCGTAAGAATATCTACGCGCTGGAGTGTTTCGACCAGGACATGATGGGTTGCATGACCAGCTATGACCGCGCCATCAACGAGATCATCGCGCGCTTCAAGGGCAGTGTGGTGACCAAGGACATCAACGCCAACACCATCACCCATTTTGTGGCCGACAACCTGAAAACCGTAAAGCGCATCCGCAGCACCATCAGTGAAAAATATCCGGACTGCGATATCCAGGTGCGCAAGGTCGCGGTGGTTTCCGCCATCGGCAGTGACATGAAGGTGCCCGGCATGCTGTCCCGAGCCGTGGCGGCACTGGCCCAGTCCGGTATCAGTATTCTCGCGGTGCACCAGTCGATGCGCCAGGTGGACATGCAGTTCGTGGTCAATGAAAGCGACTACGAAAAGGCGGTGAAGAGCCTGCACCACGCCCTGGTGGAGGTCTACGAGCACGGCGAGGCGATCTGCGCGGCGTGAATTCCTCGCCATGAGTGGTATTTTGGCGCGGAGATACAATATTCCAAAAATAAACGTAACTACTCCCCCCATTTGGCGGCCCTGCTGCCGGTGGCCGTCTGCTCAACAGCCTGATCGGCACAAATCGGCAGGACAGCCGATTTGGACGCCGCGGGCGCCCGAAGGGCGAGGGCCATGGATGGCCCGAGTCAATCGTTTCACAGACGGCCCCCGGCATCAGGGCCTTCGCATCAACCGTTAGCCTTCTTATCGGACGCGGGTGAGCAAATAAACAAGCCTTTATCTGGCCCCCGTGTTTCGGGGGCCAATGAGGTGTGATATCCGGAGGCGCTATTCCATGCTGCTTGCCAGTTTTCTCGGTTTCCTGTTGTTGTTTCTCCTGATCGGCTTTTCGTCGGTGCTGGTCCGTTCCAGGAAACAGTCTGACTACCTGCTCGCCGGCAGCTCCGTGCCGCCTTCACTCACGGGTCTTTCCGCGGTGGCCACCAACAATTCCGGCTTTATGTTCATCGGCGTGATCGGCTACACCTACGCCACAGGCCTGCCGGCATTCACCATGATGGTGGGCTGGATACTGGGGGATTGGATGGCCGCCACCCTGGTGACACGCAAGGTGCGGCAAATGACCGAGCAGCGCGGCACCCTCACCATCCCGGAGCTGCTGTCCCGCTGGGGCGGGGAGAATTTCCAGCTTCTCAAGGTGGTGGCCGCACTGATCGCCGTGGCTTTGCTGGGTGTTTACGCCGCCGCCCAGTTCAAGGCCGGCGGCAAGGCCCTGCAGGCCCTGTTTGGCTGGGATCTGCGCACCGGTGCGATTATCGGTGCGGTGATGGTGCTTTGTTACGGTTTTTCCGGTGGTTTGCGGGCCTCTGTGTGGACCGATGCCGCACAGTCGGTGGTGATGATCGTCGCTATGGCGGTGATGCTGGTTGCGGCGGTGTCCACTGTCGGCGGTTGGCAGCCGGCCTGGAGCGGCCTGCATGAGGTTTCGCCCGGTTTCTTCCAGTTTTTCCCCACCGAATCCGCCGCCAGCGGTTTGACCGGTGCCCTGCTGTTCCTGATTGGCTGGACCTTTGCCGGAGCGGCGGTGATCGGCCAGCCCCATGTGATGGTGCGCTTTATGGCCTGCAACGATGTGAAAAGCATTCGCCGGGCCCGCGTCTACTACTACCTTTGGTTCGTGGCCTTTTACACCCTGGCGGTGAGCGTGGGCATGATGGCGCGCCTGCTGATGGATCGGGGGGCGGTGGACCCGTCCCTGGTGATGAGCGGCGGCGCGCTGGACGCGGAGTTGGCTCTGCCGGTGATGGCGGAGGTACTGCTGCATCCGGCGGCCACCGGCCTGGTGCTGGCGGGGCTCTTTGCCGCCACTATTTCCACGGTGGATTCGCTGGTACTCAGCTGCAGCGCCTGTCTGTCCCGGGATCTGATGCCCTCGCGCTGGCACGGCTACGGCACCGCCCGCGTCGCCACGCTGGTGGTGGTGGGGGTATCCCTGCTGATCGCCCTGTTCGCCAGGGAGAATGTGTTCAACCTGGTGTTGTTCGCCTGGGGCGTGCTGGGCTCTGCCTTCGGCGGTCTACTGGTGGTCTATGCCCTGGGCGGGCGGCCCCGCGAGTCGCTGACCATCGCGATGGTACTGGTGGCCAGCGCGGTGGCCATTGGCTGGCGCATGTCCGGGCTCAACGCGACCCTCTTCGAAGTTTTGCCGGCGGTGGTGAGCGCCTGGTTGGTATACGGCGTGGGCCGCCTCTGCGGCCTGTCTGGTGCGGCGAAATTATCGAGCGCCGAGGCATAGGTGTGGAATTATGAATGCGGACAAATCTGTTCCAGACAGATTTGTCCGCATTCAGCATTAAATCTTGATGCCCTCGACGTCCAGGATCATCTCCACCTTCTGCGAGGCCGGGCCCAGGTTGTAGTCGATACCGAAGTCCTTCAGCGCGAACTCGGTGGTGCCGGTGAAGCCCTGGCGGTAGCCGCCCCAGGGGTCCTTGCCGCCGCCGATGTTGGTCACGTCGATGGTGATCGGCTTGGTCACGCCGCGCAGGGTCAGTTCGCCGGTCAGTTTGGCCTTGCCGTCGCCCAGGGGCTCAAAGGCGGTGCTCTTGAAAGTGGCGGTGGGGAACTCGGCCACGTTGAGGAAGTCGGAGCCGCGCAGGTGCTTGTCGCGCTCGGCGTGGTTGCTGTTCAGGCTGGTCACGTCGATGTTGACCTCGATGGAGGATTTCTCCGGTGCTTTTTCGTCGTAGGAAAAGGACCCGTCGAAGTCGTCGAAGCGGCCGTACAGCCAGCTGTAGCCCAGGTGCTTGATGCGGAACTGGATAAAGGCGTGCGCGCCCTTGGTGTCTATCTTGTACTCCGCGGCTTGGGCGGTGGCGCCCAGCAGAGTGGCGAACAGGAAGATGGCGAGTTTTTTCATTGAGTGGCTCCCTCTGATTTTGTGGTGAGATTGTCTTGCGGTTGTGAAAGCGTGTTGCGGGCGCCGAGCCCCAGCATCTTGCGCAGGGTCTCGTCGCGGTCGACAAAGTGGTGCTTGAGCGCCGCCAGCGCGTGCAGTGCCACCAGCGCCATCAGGCTCCAGGCCAACACCTCGTGCACCTCCCCGGCGATATCCTCCTGGTTGGCGATGCCGTGGATGCTGGCGGGCAGGCTGAACCAGCCGAAAACGTCGATGGGGCGGCCGTCGGCGGTGGAGATCAGGTAGCCGGAGGTCATGATAGCGAGCAGCAGCAAATAGAAGGCGCCGTGGGCCAGCCGCGCCGCCAGCGACTGCCAGCGCGGGGTATTCGCTTCCGGCGCCGGGCTGGGGTTGAGCAGTTTCCAGGCCAGCCGGAACAGCAGCAGCCCCAACAGCAGTATGCCGATGCTCTTGTGCAGCTCCGGCCCCTGGCGGTACCAGGGATCGTAGTAGGACAACTGGCGCATCCACCAGCCGAGGGCAAACAGGCCAATAATGGCCGGCGCCATCAGCCAGTGCAGGGCTATGGCTACCCAGCCGTATTGTGCGTCGCTGTTTCTTGCCGGCACCGGCAAACCTCCCGAAACCCGTCATATGATTGTGAGTACGCGGCCGCGCACTGGGACAGACTACCAATTATAAAAATTCCGCGAAATCCGAACAGTGGAAAAAGCTGAACAATCCTATCGAAAAAATTGGCGGGCTGGTCAGTTTCTGTACGAGGCCGAGGAGGGATCAATGGGGTGCGCCGCGCACGCCCTCGCGCTCGGCCGCCGCCAGTACCCGCTCCAATGCCGAGCGGTCCATGGAGCCGGAGCGGGCCGCCAACTGCTCGGCGAGCCAGGCGGGGGTGTGGTGGTTGCCGTTCAGGGCGAGCCTTTCCAACTGCCAGATCACATTGAGCAGCAGCCGGGGTTCCAGTTCGCGCTGTGCCTCGGGGGGAGAGAAGATACGCGTTTCCAGTTGATCCAGGTCGCTGCGCTTCAACACCAGTTCCGCCAGGGTCGGGTACCAGCGGCCGCTGAAGGGTTCCGGGCGCTGGCGGTTGTCGAAGGCGATGCGCAGGCGGTTGCCCTCGGTGTCTTCCAGCAGCGGCGTGTCGCCCTCGTAGGCGGGCAGGGCGGGGCGCTGGCGCAGGATGTCGACGAGGGCAGTCCAGTCGCTGTGGTTTTCCGCGCACAGGCGCAGGGGCTCCGTCAGTTCGCAGGTCTGGGGCCGATCCAGGTAAGCGAGCTGCTGGCCGGGGCGGTACCAGTAGAGATCCAGCTGATACTCCTCGGCCAGGTCCGCCAGGTCGGCGGCGGTCAGGGGTTCCTCGGCCAGGGCGCTAAGGTGGTCGACGGTCTGCTGCACACTCAGCCACTGCCTGCGGTGGAAGGGTTTGGTTTTCACTGCGGGCCCCCCGGTCCGAATCAATCTGCCTGGTGATAATTGAATACTAGCAGTTGGAAGGTGCATTCAGATGACAGGATTTGGCGTGGGGCAGGCGGTACAATGGCGCTTTTACGCAGCCCGTGGAGTCGCCTGTGAAATCGAAGTCTGTACTAACCTGCCTTTTCTCGCTGCCGCTGTTCTGGTCGTCGCTCGCCTGCGCCGATGTGTCCCGGGCCGCGGAGCAGACGGCGGACTACGCCGTGGAAAAATACGAAGTGGCCATGACCGATACCCTGGCCGAACTGGTGGGCTTCGAGACGGTGGCCCGGGAGGGGGTGTCGCTGGAGGACAACCGGGAGTTCACCGGCTTCAAGCGGGCGCTGCGCGACAGGGCGCGGCAACTGGGGCTGGAGTACCAGGATCATGGCCACGTGGTGATCATCGCCCTGGGCGAGGCGCCGGAAAAGTTGGGCATAGTGACCCACGGCGATGTGCAGCCGGCCAATCCCGCCAAGTGGAAAAAGAGCCCCTTCGAGCTGGACCGGGACAGCGAACCGGGCAAGCTGATCGCCCGCGGCAGCGAGGACGACAAGGGGCCCATTGCCACCGCGCTCTATGCGATGAAGGCGATCAAGGACCGGGGCGTGCCGATGAAACGGCGCATCGAGCTGCTGGTCTACCTGGCCGAGGAGTCCGACTGGGCGCCGCTGAAGGCCTTCCTGAAAACCTACCCTATTCCCGCCTACAACATCACCATTGATGCCAACTACCCGGTGGTGACCGCGGAGAAGGGCTGGAGCGAGGTGCGGGTGACCGCCGCCGACAGGTCTGTTTCAGAGCGGGAAAAAATCCACCTGAGTGAATTTTACGGCGGCTATTTCCGCAGCCAGGTGCCGGACGAGGCCCATGCCACGGTAATGAATATTCCCCAGAGCCTGGTGGAGGCGATCCGCGCGCGGGCGACCCGGCACAAGGGGGTGCAGTTTGAATTTGTCGAGGGCGGCGGCAAACTGGAAATCACCGCGCGCGGCAAAGCCACCCACAGTTCCGAGCCGGAGCACGGCGTCAATGCGATCGCCTTCCTCGCCGACGCACTGAAAGTGTACGAGTGGCCGGCCAACGCGGCGGGCGTGACGGTGCGCTACCTGAACGACCTGGTGGGTACCGGCATAGTGGCGGAGCAGTTTGGCGATATCGCCTACAGCGACGATTTCATGGGGCCGATGACCGCGGCGGTTACCATGGTGAAGGCGGACGACGGGGAGCTGACCAGCTACCTGAACCTGCGCCGCCCCACCGGCAAGAGCGTCGCCCGGTTGGAAGGCGAGATCCGCAGCGCCCTGGCGGACTGGCAGGCGCGCAGCGGTATCGAACTGGCCGGCGTCGAGGTGGAACTGGGCGACCCCTACCGGGTGGACAATGCGCCCCACGTGCAGCCGCTGCTGGCGGTGTTCCGTCACTTCACCGGCATCGAGGATGCGGGCCCCGTCGCCATCGGCGGCTCCACCAACGCCAAGCTGCTGCCCAACGCGGTCAGTTTCGGCCCGTCGATGCCGGGCGCGGCCTATACCGGCCACTCGGAGCACGAGTTCATCACCGCGGAGCAGTTCCGCCTGAACCTGAAGATGTATACGGCGATGATGATCGAGATAGGCAATTTATAATCGGATGGATTTTTGTAGGGGGAACCTTGTGTTCGCCCTCGGCCGGGCTAACCCCTGTAGCCGATTCCGTGGCGGCCCTGCTGCCGGTGGCTATTCGCGGGAGGCGCCGTAAATCCATCCCTGGAGGCTTGGCGGCCGGGTCCCTCCGGCCGACACTCCCGCAAATAGCCACCGGCATCAGGGCCTTCGCTTCAGAGTTCGGTATTCTTTTCGAGTCCCGAGTCCCGAGTCCCGAGTCCCGAGTCCCGAGTCCCGAGTCCCGAGTCCCGAGTCCTACAACCACCCCTTCTTCTTGAAATACAGGTAGGGCGCAATCCCCGACAGCACGATCAACCCCAGCGCAAAGGGGTAGCCCGCCAGCCACTTCAGCTCCGGCATGAAATGGAAATTCATGCCGTAGATACTGGCCACCGTGGTCGGCGGCAGGAAGACCACGGCGGCGATGGAGAACATCTTGATGATGTTGCTCTGCTGGATGTTGATGAACCCCTGGGTGGAGTCCATCAGGAAGTTGATCTTGTTGAACAGGAAGCCGGTGTGCGCGGTGAGGGTGTCGATGTCGCGGGTGATGTCGCGGAAGCTTTCCAGCAGCTCGCTGTCGACGTGGATATGGCGCTGCAGGAAGGTGATGGAGCGCCGGCTGTCCATCAGGCACAGCAGTACCTTACCGTTGCTGTCCTCCAGCTTGGCCAGCAGGTCGATGGCGTTCTCCAGGTCCGCGGCTTCGTCCTCCAGCACCAGGTAACTGGCCTCGCCCAGCTTCACGTGGATGTCCTCCAGTGCATCCGCCAGGTTTTCCACCTTCTGCTCGAACAGCTGTACCGCCAGTTCGTGGGCGCTGCGGGCCTCAACCTGGCCGCGGCGGGCGCGCATGCGCAGCAGGCGGAAATCCGCCAGTTCGCTGTCGCGCACGGTGATCAGCCGCTGGGGCTGCAGGATGAAGGCCACGGTGGCCGTCTTGTGGCGGCCCTCGCTCTGGGTCAGGAACAGGGAGTGGATATGCACCCCGGCGTCGTCGACGAAGTAGCGCGCCGAGGCCTCGATTTCGTCGACGTCCTCCGATTCCGGCAGCTCGGTGCGCAGCAGCCGCTCCAGCAGTTCCCGCTCCTCCTCCTGGGGCTCCTGCAGGTCGATCCAGGCCACTTCCGCGAGTTGCTGCTCGCTCACCCCCGCCTCGCCGGGTTGTTCGACGATCTTGCCCCGCTTGATTTCAAAGAGTCTCAACATCGCTGTTTCCGATTGGCGCCAATGACTGCGACATAGTTGCAATCCGCGGGGCGCAATTCAATCGTTTGTGCCGTTTTCTGCCCGGCGGTTCACAGCCAGTCCGGCAGCTGTGCGCGGATCTCCTCGGCTTCGCAGTTCACCAGGTTCTTGCCGGTCTCGCCGGCGATGACCGCGCGGGTGGGCGGGTTCAATGCTTCGCGCAGGCTGCCCACCATCTGCGGTTCGGCCACGATGTAGAGCTTCTCATAGCGCCCTTCCACGCGGCCGCGCTCCAGGGCGTGGGCGAGTTCGCGCGCGAATCTCTGGCCGTTGAGGCGGTGCAGCTGGCTCACGTTGCCCATCGCGTGGCGCCCCTGGCCGCCGCTGTCGAAAGTGCGCCCGGGGGCATCGCTGATCAGGTCGCGACCATTCAGGCGGGACTCGGGGTGGATCAGGGCTTCCAGTTCGTGGAGTTCACCAGCGCGCTTATCGGCCTCGAACAGCCGCGCCTGTGATTGGTTGGCCACAAGGACCCATGCTAGTGCCATGAAAAATTCCTCGCTGTTTCCTTTCTTTAATACTGAATGCTAGTTGAAATCGGTGCCAAAAACGCTGGCTAATGGGTATAAGCCCCGGGTTTTCAATAGCTCTATTCATATAAGGAAACTTTGTAACTACTCACTCCACAGCCTCCCCTCCCCCGCAAGCGGGGGAGGGGAGGGTAGTTACGAAATTTTTTTAAAGTAAATGGCCTGTCGGCGACCTCAATTCCCCGACGGTGTCGCGGGCTTGGCCTAGACTTGATGAAAGATGTTGGGGGCGCCACTGCGGGGCGCCCTGTTGAAGAAGCCGTACCAATGAGGAGGTTTGCCATGAGCCTGATACCGAGAGGGTCGCTGTTCGACCTGGACAATATGTTTGAGCAGATGCTGTCCCCGGCCCGCACCGCAGGGTTGGAAAGGGAGGGGTTTTTCTCCCCGCGCATCGATGTGAGTGAGTCCGGGGACCACTATGAGATCAGCGCCGAACTGCCGGGTGTGAACCGGGACGATATCAACGTCACGCTGGAAAACGGCGTGCTGACCCTGGAGGCGGAAGTGCACCGGGAGAGGAAGGCGGAGAAGGAGGGCCGCGTGATCCGCCAGGAGCGCCGCTATGGCAAGTTCTTGCGCAGCTTCACTCTCGGCGAGGATGTCAGCGAAAAGGAGATAGACGCGAACTTCAAGGACGGCGTGCTGATCCTGAAGGTGCCCAGGCGCGAGGAGAAACTGCCGCAACGGAAGCGTATCGAAATTCACTAAACTGCACCTAGCAGAGCAACATGTGGAGTTGAATCATGAAAGTGAAGCAAGCAATGCACGAAGGCTGCACCTGGTGTTCCCCGGAAACGCCGCTGACGGAAGTGGCAAAGATATTGCGCGACGAGGACATCGGCGCTGTCCCCGTCGGTGAGAACGACAAACTGATCGGCATGGTCACCGACCGGGATATCGCCTGCCGCGGCGTGACCCAGGGCGGGGATATGTCCTCGCTGACCGCCCGCGAGGTGATGACCGAGGGCATCCAGTGGTGCTGGGAGGACGACGATATGGACACGGTGGTGCAGAGGATGGAAGAGCAGCAGTTGCGCCGCATGCCGGTGATGAACAGGGAGAAACGCATGGTGGGCATACTGAGCCTGGGGGATATCTCCCATTCGGTGGCCCGCAAGCAGAGCGGCGAGTTCGCCTCGGCGGTCTCAGCGCACCATTAGGATCGCTGACTGACAGGGCGAGTCGGACCTGCCTCAGAGCAGATGCTCTATCGGCAGCCAGTTGCTGAGGCGGGACCCGACCCTCTGTAACCAGCTCGCACCGGGATCGCAGGTAAAAGTACGGCCATCGGCCCGGTGCCACACCATCCCGCCGCTGCGCAGCTCCAGCCGGTAGGCGTTGTTGCGCACGTTGTCGATAAAATTTCCCGCCACCGCGCCGGCGAGTTGCGGCGATTCTATCATCAGCCCCAGTTCCGTATTCAGCCCGATCGAGCGGTGATCCAGGTTGAAGGAACCCACGTAGATTTTTTGCCCGTCCACTACGAAGGCCTTGGCGTGGCCGGCGGTGAGTCGGTCGCTGACTTCCACCAGTGGCGCATCCGCCGGCGGCTGCCGCTGGAAGCTGGCGCTTCTCGCCGGCGGCTCGGGAAACAGCGTCTGGCCGGAACAGGCGCAGAGGCAGAACTGCAGCAGGGGCGTGAGCAGCAGAAGCGGGAACTGGCGCAAGGCGGCTTCCATGCTGGCGGCCAACAGGCCCGGTTGAACCCTTTGAGCGGGATTCAGAGTCGCAGTATAGATCGCCCGGCCGGCTTGCAGGACTTCCGCCCGCTGCCGGGCTATAGCGGCGGGGTTGAATAGCCCGGACCCAGGCCGGCGCCGCACCGGTGCGATATGGCCGGGCATCTTCCGTTGTCCCCCTGTGTTTTGAGCGGGGCGAGTGAACGGGGGAAGCGGGGTCTTTGCGCGGCGGGAGCGGGCTGCTACGCTGGACCTGTTCGGAATCACTGACAGGGAATTAAAAATGACAGCAGAAACCATCCGCTGTAGAGCCGCGCGGGCCGGGCAGCCGCTCTCCACGCGCCAGAAGATCCGCGAGACCCGGGGCAGGGGGCTGATGCCTTTGGAGAAGATCAACGACGCTTTCGAGCTGATACATCAGCATCCGCAGCGTGATCCACTGCGAGGCCTGAGCCTATGAGTCTGGAATTGGTAAGCAGCACCAAGTGTTTCGATGGCCTGCAGCAGCAGTACCGCCACGAGTCGCGGGCCCTCAACTGTTCCATGCGCTTTGCGGTTTTCCTGCCGCAGGAGGCGGAGGCGAAAAGGGCGCATAAATTCCCCGTCCTCTACTGGCTCTCCGGCCTCACCTGCACCGATGAGAACTTCAGCCAGAAGGCCGGCGCCCAGCGCGTGGCGGCGGAGCTGGGCATAGCGCTGGTAGTGCCCGACACCAGCCCGCGCGGCGAAGATGTCGCCGACGACCCGGAATACGATTTGGGACAGGGCGCCGGCTTTTACCTGAATGCGACCCAGGAGCCCTGGAAGCGCCACTACCGCATGTACGACTATGTGCTGGAGGAGCTGCCGGACCTGGTGGAACAGCATTTCCCAATCAGCGGGCGGCGCGCTATTGCGGGCCACTCCATGGGCGGCCACGGCGCGCTGGTGCTCGGCCTGCGCAACCCGCAGCGCTACACGTCGATTTCCGCCTTCAGTCCCATTTGCAACCCGATCGCCTGCCCCTGGGGGGAGAAGGCATTCAGCGCCTACCTGGGTGCGGACAGGTCCAGTTGGGAGGCGTACGACGCGACGGTACTGCTGGGCCGCGCCACCGAGCGGCTGCCGGTATTGGTCTCCCAGGGCGGGGAGGACCAGTTCCTGCAACAGCAATTGAAACCCCACGCCCTGGAGGCCGCCGCCGAGGCCGGTGGCTACCCGCTCAGGATCGAGCACCACGCCGGCTACGACCACAGCTACTACTTTATCGCCAGCTTTATCGAGCAACACCTGCGCTTCCACGCGGATTATCTGCTCAAGCACTGACGCCACCGCGCGGAAACCGTTTATCCCGTAGGAGCGGCCGTTGGCCGCGATCGGTGTCCGGGGCCATCCCCCCCAAGCCGATCGCGGCCAACGGCCGCTTCTACAGGGGGGACGGGGACTTGATCCATTTACATCCCGATGGGTTCCTGCCATTGCCCCCTTTGTTCAGGCGGCAACACCCACTGTCAGCGTCGCCACATAGCCGTTTTCCACATCGCCAGTCATCTCCGCCATCTGGTAGGTGGTGCCGTCGCTGAACACATTATCGGCGGAGAAACTGGTTACCGAGGTGTTCTGGCCGTGGCTGGCGTAGAGCGCCGAGTCGTAGACCTCCCGGGTGATGTCCTGGGGGAAGGCGATCTGCGAAGTGGCGGTGGCCGTGGAGCTGCTGTACAGGAATATCTGGAAGTGGATATGGGTGATGCGCCCCGAGTACCAACCGGGGTAGATGGTTTCGAACATCACCATGCCCTCGCTGTCCACGTCCTGGATGCCACGGCAGAAGGTCTCGCCGCGGGTGTCCGCGCCCGGCTGTGAATAGCCCGAGTAGACGCCGTCCTTGTCGCAGTGCCACACGTACACGGAAGCGTTGGTAATGGGCGAGCAGCTGTCATTCACATTCACCAGTTGCAGCGCCAGCGTTAGCGGCACCCCGGTTTTGCCCTCGGTGATGTCCGAGCGCACCATGGCCGAGTTGGAGAGCACCGCGGTCAGCGGGTAGGGGCCCTCAGTCTCCTCCGGTATCAGGGTGCAGGAATCCACGCTGCCGGACCCGCTGGACGAACTGCTGGAGGAGCTGCTGCTACTGGAGGAGCCGCTGCCACTGCCGGAGGAGCTGCCGTTGCTGCAGCTGGCGATGACCGCGGCGCCGGTCAGGCTCCCGAGCAGGGCCAGGGCGCGGCGGCGGTTGGGGTCTGGTAGCTTTTTTTCTTCGTTCATTGGTATTTCTCCTTGTTGTTAACTGGAAGCCGTTCTGCATTCCCCGCGGACTTCCGCCGAGCCGCGGTCAAACGTTTTCTCGATCACGAACCAGCCGTTGGGGCAGTAGCCGGTCTCCGCCAGTACCTCCTCGAGGCGCTCCATCGCGGCTTTTTCCGGGTTGTTGCGCATTTTGGCCTGCATGCCGCCGCCCGGACCGCCGTCGATGGGGCCTCCGCCCATGCTGCCGGGCCCTTCCATGCCGCCGCCGGGAACACCACCCATGCCACCGCCTGGGCCACCCCGGCCACCGCCGGGTCCACTACCCATTCCGCCCGGGCGCCCGCGCTGCTGGTCCAGACTCAGGGTGGCCTTGTAGGTGAAGAAGTGGTTGCCCTGTTTGGTGATATTGGTGATCAGGGATTCGGAAAACACCGGCGGCATTTCCGGTGTGGAACTGCAGCCGGTCGCTACGGCGACCGCGGCCAGCAGGAGATAGCGTTTCATTATTCGGATCTCACCTTTTATCGATATGTGGATGAGAACACGGGCGGGTGGGGTGTTGGGTTAAGTTGGGTTAACAATTGTTAATATCTTGTGCTTTGTGAACTGCTAGCCCGGGCCGGGCAGTCACACTGGCGGGAGACCAAACAGTCGGGGGGATATTTGCGGAAAAAACGTTAAGAAATGTCGCTGGAACGGTGAATCGACAGTCGGCTCAGGCGGAAATTACCTGCGCAATCAGCAGCAGTCCCGAGGCCAGCAGCAGTGCGCGACAGCAGAGCACAAACTGACTTTCGGAAATACTCCCCTGTATGCAATGGCCCAGCCAGACGCCCACCAGGGCCACCGGCAGTAGCAACAGTGACAGATAAAAGGTATCCGGAGTCCATTCACCGGTCAGCAGGTAGGGAACCACTTTTACCGCGTTCATGATCCCGAAGAATATTCCCGCCGTTGCCAGCCAGGCCAGCTTGGGCAACCGGCGCGCTATCAGGTAGATATTGATCGGCGGGCCGCCGGCGTGAATCAGGGTGCTGGTCAGCCCGCTGATACCGCTCCACAGCCAGACGGAGCCCTTCATGCCGCCGAGCAGCGGCGCCAGCCGATGCCAGAGCGCGAACAGAATCGAGATACCCCCGAGCAGGAGTTTCAGCGCATCTGCGGATAGTTTGCCAAGCAGCAGGCTACCGGCGGCGATGCCGGCCAGGGCGGCGGGTACTATCTTTGCGATTTCGGCAAAACCGGCGTGGCGGCGATAGTAGAGGATGGTTTTGACATCCATGGCCAGCAGCAGCGGCAGCATCAGGAATACCGCCAGCGGCACCGGCATCACCAGCGCCAGCACTGGCACTGCCACCACGCCGGCGCCGCCGGCAAATCCCGATTTGGAGATGCCGGTCAGTGTCACGCCGACGATCGCCAGCAGCCAGAAGAGTGGCGAAACGAATAGCGTATCCACAATCACTGGCGGGGCAGGTCGAACCAGAGCGCTTCCAGGCCTTCCGCGCCGGCGACGATGGCCTGCTCGGGTGTCCTGATAAAACCGGCCCCATCGCCGGCGGCGAGGCGGGTCTGGCCGGTATCGGCGGCGCCGCGGATGATATGCAGGTAGCCGGTGCGGCCGCCGGTTTCCAGGGTGAAGTTCTCCCCGGGCCGCAGGCGCAGGCGATAGAGGCTTGCATCCTGGTGCATGCTCAGCGAGCCCCCGCGACCGTCGGCGGTGACCAGTGGGGTCAGCGATCCCTTCTGTTCGATTTTCGCTTGCTGGTAGCTGGGCGCGATACCCGTGACATTGGGCTCTATCCAGATCTGCAGGAAATGCAGCGGCTCGGCGCGCGACGCGTTGAACTCCGAGTGCTGGATACCGCTGCCCGCACTCATGCGCTGCACCTCGCCGGCGGGTACTACAAAGTGGTTGCCGATACTGTCCCTGTGCTCGATTGTCCCCTCCAGCACATAGGAGATGATCTCCATATCCCTGTGTCCGTGGGCGCCGAAACCGGTGCCGCCCCTGACGGTATCGTCATTGATGACCCGCAGCACGGAAATGCCCATATGCCCGGGATCGTAGTAGCTGCCGAAGGAAAAACTGTGGCGGCTGTCGAGCCAGTCGAAGTTGGCGCGCCCGCGGGCATCGGATTTCCTGATGTAGTCCACAACCGTGACTCTCCACCGAATATTGTCAACGGCAGTATCATAGATTCTGCGTCGGCGGGGATAAATCGCATATTTTGCAAGGGTTTATTCAATGGATTCGAAAGTTGGTGCGCGGGATCTGGAGGTCGCGCGCTGCGCTGCCCGCGCGGCGATTAAGTTATAGAATCCGGTCCAGCCGCAAAATTTGCGCGGAGAGTCACTGACAAAAAAAGAGATGCTGTATGAAACGAGGTCTTCTTGTACTGCTCGGCTGTACATTTGCCGGTATTTGTTCTGCTGAACAACTGACAATCGAGAGAATCTTCTCCGATCCCGCCCTCAGCGGCACTGCGCCGCGGGCGCTGGAGTACTCACCGGACGGCCGCCGCGTCACCTTCCTGAAGGGGCGCGAGGACGACTACGAGCGCTACGACCTGTGGGAATACAACATCGCCGACGGCGCGACCCGGGTGCTGGTCGATTCCGGCTCACTGCACCAGGGCGAGGAGGTGCTGTCCGACGAGGAAAAGGCGCGGCGCGAGCGCCAGCGCATCTACGGCAGCGGTATCATGGAATACGCCTGGTCCGAGGACGGCAAGGCTCTGCTGTTTCCGCTGGCCGGCGATGTCTACTACTACGACCTGGGCGGGAAATCCGCGCGGCAGTTGACGGATACGCAGGCCTTCGAGACCGATGTGCGCATATCGCCCAAGGGCCGCTATGTGTCCTTTATCCGCGACCAGGATATGTTCATCGTCGACCTGCAGACCGGCCGGGAGCGCCAGCTGACCCGCGACGGCGAGGGGCCGGTCAAAAACGGCATGGCGGAGTTCGTGGCCCAGGAGGAGATGGACCGCATGACCGGCTACTGGTGGTCGCCGGACGATCGCCATATCGCCTACCTGCAGGTGGACGAGTCGCCGGTGGACGAGGTGACCCGCAGCGAGATCTACGCGGACCGCATAGACCTGATCCGGCAGCGCTACCCCGCCGCCGGCCGCCCTAACGTGAATATCAAACTGGGGGTGCTGGACATCGAGTCCGGCGAGACCCGCTGGATCGATCTGGGCAAAGACCGGGATATCTATATCCCGCGGGTGGACTGGGCGCGCGACAAGCTGCTCAGCTACCAGTGGCAGAACCGCAACCAGCAGAAACTGGAGCTGCGCCTGTACGACCTGGACAGCGGCAAGACCAGAAAGCTGCTGGCGGAAAGCAGCGATACCTGGGTCAACCTGCACGACGACCTGCATTTCCTCGAGGACAGTGACCAGTTTATCTGGTCCTCCGAGCGCGACGGCTACAAACACCTGTACCTCTACGACCTGCGCGGTAAACCGCTGCGCCAGCTGACCCGCGGCACCTGGGCGGTGGACTCGCTGTCCGCCGTGGACGAGGAAAATGGCAGGGTCTATTTCACCGGCCGCAGGGACACGCCGCTGGAGCGCCATCTCTACGTCGTCGACCTCCAGGGCAAATCCGGGCCGCGCAAGGTCTCCCGCCGCGACGGCATGCACGCTATCGAATTTGCCCAGGATGGCTCCGGTTATATCGACAAATTCTCCAGTATTTCTACGCCGCCACAGGTGAGCCTGCACAGGGCCAGCGGCGAGCAGGTGACCTGGCTGGAGGAGAACGCGGTGGTCGAAGGCCATCCGCTGTATCCGTACAAGGCGGACTGGATAACACCGGAGTTCGGTATGGTAAAGGCGCCGGAAGGACACGCCCTCTACTACCGTATGTACAAGCCGGCGGATTTCGATCCCGCAAAGCGCTACCCGGTGCTGGTTTTTCTCTACGGCGGCCCCCACGTGCAGCTGGTGACCAACAGCTGGGACAAAGAGTTCAACCAGTATATGGCGCAGCAGGGTTATATCGTCTTTACCCTGGACAACCGCGGTTCCGCCCATCGCGGCAAGAAATTTGAAGACTCGATTTTCCACCGCATGGGCAGTGTCGAGGTGGACGACCAGGTGACCGGGGTGAAATTCCTGCGCTCGCTACCCTACGTGGACGGCGATCGCATTGGTGTCTTCGGCCACAGCTATGGTGGCTACATGGCGCTGATGACCATGTTCAAGGCCGGCGACTACTTCAAAGCGGGCGTGTCCGGCGCGCCGGTTACCGACTGGTCCCTGTACGACACCCACTACACGGAGCGCTACATGGGCAATCCGAACCGGGACGGCAAGGCCTACGAGGCCTCCTCGGTGTTTCCTTATGTGAAGGGGCTGAAGGGGGCGCTGCTGATTTACCACGGCATGGCGGACGACAATGTGCTCTTCGCCAATACCACCAGACTGATCAAGGCCATGCAGGACAATGCACAGCTGTTTGAGCTGATGACCTACCCGGGCAAGAAGCACAGCCTGCGCGGCAAACAGACGCGCATTCACCAGTTCAGCATGATCAGGGATTTCTTCGATCGGCAGCTGAAGGACGCAGCACTAGTGCAATAAATGCATTGGGGGCAGGGGTTGAATCACTGCCCTTGCGCCGCCCCGAAAACCTGCCCGATCAGGATGCTGCCCCGGGCCACGGGATCCTTGCGGATCAATGCTTCCTCTTCGCCAATGCGGCTGAACAGCGTCGCCATGCTGCTGTCGATGATATAGCGTTCCAGGTGCATGTCCGGTTTGTTGGCGATCGGTAATTTGTCGTAGACCGCGAGCATGCTTTTGTACTGGTCATAGAAGCCGGTCCTGCGCAGGTTCACCTCCACAATCGGCTGGTAGCGCCGGCGCAGGGTGGCTTCGGTCTGGCCCCGGAAGTAATCCGTTGCGGCGGTATCGCCGCCGCGGATAATGCCCAGGGCATCATTGACGGTCATGCCGGTAATGGCCTGTTTGAATACCGGTGCCGCTTCGGCCACCGCCTGCTCCGCGCCCCTGTTCATGGCGGTTTCCAGCTGGTCCACATAGCTGCCGAATCCGAACTGGCGCAGGCTCTCGGCCACCGGCCGGGCGGCCGGCGGGAGCCGCAAATGGAACGCGCCCGCCTGCGACAGCCGGGCGCTGGCGCGGTCGGTGCTGGTGTACAGGGTCTCTTTGATGCCCGTCGCGAGCCTGGAGTCGGTATCATAGCCCGCGTTCCTGGCGACCTGGTTGCCGACGTCGACCCAGGGCGCCACGGCGTCCATATTCTGGCAGCCCGCGAGGGCCAGCGCCCCCGCCAGTATCCAACAGTGTTTCATGGAAAATCTCTCCGGTTTCATGGGCGGCAATGCTACCGAACCTCGCGCGGTGAGTCAGTGACAGGCTTCCCGGTTGCCGCGGTGTCTCTAATTTGGGCCGTTTGCAGGGTGCGCCCTGGGCAACAAGAATCGCGGTACGACGCCAAGCCGGCGCGACGGCCACTGGCTGGCCGTGTACCGGTCGCGGATCGATGCGATAGGCACCGGGCTTTCGATGGCACTTATTGTTTGGTTGGCGCCCTATCCACTTTGTTTGTGTCGATGAGTTGGTAGCGCTAACAGGGTGTTGTGATAAGATCCCGCAGCTGTAGGAATGGAACCGGCCGGCGAGGCTTTCACGGATTGAAAATAATAAACAGTGACATGGAACATTCATCGGTATGCCGGGGCTGGGCCCTGCCTTTAGGCTCCCTTTTTTTTATCTGCGCCCTTTACTGGAGCGGCCATGGCGGGGATCTCGGCTATTGGACCGACTGGATGGAGCAGATGGCCCAGGGCTACGGGCAGGTCCAGGCCAATTACCCGCCCCTGCTGCTGCACTGGTTCTGGCTGCTGGCAAAACTATTCGATGTCGCCGGATTCGAGTACCCTCCGGTGTCTCCCGTACAGCTGAAGTTTTTTGTGTTGCTGCCGGTGCTGGCTACGCAGCTGTGGCTCTGTTACCGGGTGGAGCGCTCGCTGTGCGAGAGGAATATACCGCCGTTGCAGAGTCCGGTATTTTGGTGCGTGGTGGCGAGCCCGGCCCTGCTGCTGGACGGACCTGTGTGGGGGCAGGTGGACCTGCTGCCTTTCCTGCCCATGTGGCTGTCCCTGGTGTACGCCTTCCAGGCGCGCTTTTTGATCGCTGGCGCCGCATTCGCACTGGCATTGCTGTGGAAATTCCAGGCCATCGTCATACTCCCGGTGTTGGCGGGGTTGTTTATGCGCCGCTGGCGCCTGCGGACCTGGCACTATGCGCCCCGGGCCCTGGCGGGGCTGCTGCTCGTCGGCCTGGTCGGTTTCCTGCCGTTTATCTGGGTGGGTCGCTTCGCGGAAATGTTCCACGCCGCCTACCTGGGCAACACCGATATTTTTCCCTTCGCGACCTTTAACGCCGCCAATCTCTGGTACCTGCTCGCCGACAACACAACCGATATGCACCAGCCGCTGCTGGCTGGCGGCGGCTGGCTGACGCCGCACAAGCTGGGCCTGGCGCTCTTCGTACTGGTGTCGGTGGTGTGCATGCTGCGCGCCTGGCTGGCGGCCGAGCGCCTCGGGCAGGTCATCGGCCTGTCGATGGTCATGGTGCTGGGCTTTTTTGCCCTGGCGCCGTCGATGCACGAGCGCTACTTGTTCCTGCTGGTGCCCCTGGCCGCGCTGGGTTGCGCGCGGGGCGAAATCCGCACGGCCTGGCTCCTGCTCGCCAACCTGGCGGTCGCCTGCAACATACTGCTAGTGTTGCCCCTGGAGGGGGATGCCATTTGGCGGCAGCTCTCGTGGCTGGTGGTGTTCCTTGCCTTGCTCGCCCTGGCGACCCTGGGGCTGGGGCTCCGCCTGCCGTTGTTCTCCAGGCTGCCCTACGGGGGTTCCGTAGCCGCGGTGCTGGTGGGCGGCTTCATGGCGGTACAGGTTTATCAGCTCCACAGCCTCAACCGGGTGGAGTTCGACCGCCGGGGGCGTGCCTACCTCAGCGACATCAAGGAGGAGTATTTCCAGCAGGACTGGGGGCGGCTGAGCCGCGATGCCAGTGTCAGCAATGATCCGCTGAATATCTACGGGCGGAGTTTCGGCAAGGGGCTCGGAGTGCACGCCTTTTCCCGGGTGGTCTATCGCATTCCGGAGGGAGCCAATTTCTTCCACAGCTACTACGGCCTGGACCGCGCCGGCGAGAGCGGCAGTGTTCGCTTCAGTGTCCTCCTGGACGGCCGCACCGTCTGGTCCAGCGGCGCTGTCGGCTGGCAGCCGCCGCAACAGGTGCTGTTATCGCTGCGCGGTGCACGGGAAATCGCGCTGCAAGTGGATAGTCTGGGCAGCATCACCGCGGATCACGCGAACTGGGCGGAAGCGGGGTTCTGGCAGACGGCGCCGAGCGCTGTTGCTTCGGCCCGCAAGTGAGCCAGGGTGCGGGCGGGATTGCGCTGGAATTATTGGCCTGACCAATGCGATAATACTGCCTGACACTGCGGCCTCCCGCGCCGCAGCGACAAATCCCGAAAAAAACAACGAGCGCGAACCATGAAAATGTACAGGCTCCTATCGGCCGGATTGCTGGTGATGGCGGTCACCTCCTGCTTTGCCGAAGACCCCGCCGGACTGCAGCCGGCCGAAACCCTGCCCGCCTATCGCGACCTGTCGGAGCAGCTGCGCCAGTTGGATCAGCAGCAGATGGCCGCCGAGCTGCTCCGCGCCGGGCTGCAGAAGCCGAAGGCGGCCGTCCACGCCAGGTACTTCGGCTTCGATCCGCGGCAGCCGCAGGATTTCTACCGCAGCGAGGCGGGGCGGCGCATCGCGGATATCGTGTTGAGTTACCAGACGCCGTCCGGTGGCTGGTCCAAGCGCACCGATATGGGCGCGGCGCCGCGCGAGCCCGGGCAGGCTTTCGGTGTCGAGAAAAACTATATCCCCACCTTCGACAACGATGCCACCAGCACCCAGTTCTGGGTGATGGTCAATGCCTACCAGGCCACGAAAGACCGGCGCTATGCCAGGGCCGCCGAGCGCGCGCTGCAGCTGATCCTGCTGGCGCAGTACCCGAGCGGCGGCTGGCCGCAGTCCTTTCCGCTGCGCGGCAAGTACCACGACCTGATCACCTTTAACGACGAAGTGGTCTCCGGCCTGCTCAGAATCGTCCGGGCCGCGGCGCGGGGGGAAGAGGGGCTGGAATTCTTGCCCGGAGCCCTGCGCGCGCGCGCCGCGGACAGCCTGGATCGCGGTCTGCAGATGCTGTTGGATACCCAGGTGGTCGCAGGCGATCACAAAACCATCTGGGGTGCGCAGCACGACCCGCAGACGCTGGCTCCCGCCGCAGCCAGGGCCTTCGAGCCGGCGTCACTGGCCACCGCCGAGAGCGCGGATGTGGTGCTTTTCCTGATGGAACTGGAAAATCCCAGCGAGGAAATAAAGAGAGCGGTAGTGAACGCCCACGATTGGTTTGCCGAAACCCAGATCCTGGGTTACCGCTGGGACAAGGCCGCCGGGCGCGATTACAAGGAGCTGCTGGCGGATGCGGACGCGACTCCGCTGTGGGCGCGTTTCTACGAGATCGGCAGCGAGCGACCGGTATTCGGGGACCGCGACGGTACCGTCTACTACGACCTGAGCAAGGTGTCCCGGGAGCGGCAGAGGGGTTACGGCTGGTATACCGAGCATCCGCACAAGGTGCTGAAACGCTACGCCAAGTGGCGGAAGCGGCACGGTCTCTGATTCTCTGTTTGACAGCTGTGTAGGACAGGCTCGCGGCCGCAACCCGCCCGCCGCCTCAGTCGCGCAGCGCGGTCGCGGCGAAGCTGTCGCGGGCCTCCAGTTTTTCCACGATGTCGGCCAGTTGCGGGTGGGCGCTGCGCCAGTCGATTTCGCCGTGGCGGAAATCCAGGTAGGCGAGGGCGCAGGCCAGGTTGATGTGGGCCAGGTTCATCGGTTCGCCCAGGACCCCGGCGCGCTGCTCCAGGTAGCCCAGGGTGCGCGCAATCGCGTCCTGGTAGCGCTGCCACCAGAAATCCGAGCGCAGCTCCTCGCGTTCGCGCCCCTTTTCCACCCGCAGCAGCACAAGGCTGTCGAGTAAACCGGAGCAGACGCTGTAGAAGGTCTTCAGCGTCCAGTTCGCGTCCAACGCCCGGCTCAGGCGGCCGTCCCCCAGCTCCTTGTCGAGGTAGGCGCAGATCACCTCGCTGTCCATAACCGCCTCGCCGCTGTCCAGGGTCAGGGCCGGCACCTTGCCCAGCGGGTTGGTGTCGACAAAGTCTTCGGCGTTGTCGAAGGGGCGGGACACCTCTTCGCGCACCCGGTCCTCGAGGTGGTGCTCGCGCAGCACTATGCGGGCGTTGCGCGCGTAGGGAGAGGAGTGGGCCATATAGAGTTTCATGGGCTGAATTCCGCTTTCAATTTATCGTTACTGTCCCGGTGCCCCGGATGGGGATAGAGCCGGGTGCACGGCGCCTTCACCGGGGGCGAGCAGCCTCTGGGTGGGCCGGCGCTGCCCCCGGCCGCAGTGACGTGGATTTCCTTCTCAGGCGCCGAGGCCGCTATTATCCGCGCGCTCCTTGGCGGCGTCGAGGTGTGGAATGGCCTCCGTTCAGGTGGCCGCTTCGCCCGCGGCGCCGTTGGAGATACGGTGGAAGAGATGTTGTTTGAGGTAGGCGCGGCGCTTTTTGAGAGTCGTATAGTGCTCATCGTCGGTGCCGATGCCGCTCTCCTGCAGGCCGCGGATCTCCTTGTCCAGCCGCTCGTATTCCCGGCTGTCGTTCCTGAATTCAAAGTCTTCGGCCTTCAGCAGCCTGATGGTCTGCAGATGCTCGGGGAAGTCGTTCTCAAGGGTATGGGCGATTATTGGCATAGGGGCATCTCCTGGGGGATGGAAACGGGGTTGTCCCACTCAGCAATTCTAGTGTGCCAGCCCTGGGGGGCGGACGCCATGTCGCTGCGCCTTGAGGTTGATCTCTTTACAAATCTTAATGAGAATGAGTTGTATTTGATTTGATGTCTCCCTATGATGCGCAAAATTCATAAGGGGGGGAACAATGACAAACGGCAAGCCTCTAGCGGCTAAACCCACTGCGCTGGCAGTGGCCCTCTGCCTGGCCCACAGCGGGGCCTGGGCGGAATCCGAGAAGACAATTGAAACCGTCGAGGTCACCGGCGAAGCTGCCGAGTCCTACCTGGTGGAGGAGATGGATACCGCCACTGGCCTGGGGCTCTCGGTTCTGGAGACGCCGCAGTCGGTGTCCGCCATCGGTCGGGTGCAGCTGGAAGACTTCAAATTGTACAGCTTGAACGACGCCCTGCTGACTGCTCCCGGTATTCAGGTGGAGAGTGTCGAGACGGACCGCACCTACTACTCGTCCCGGGGCTTCGATGTCACCAACTTCCAGGTGGATGGCGTAGGTGTTCCCGCAACCTACGGCAATCGCGAAGGCGAGACCGATACTGCCCTCTATGAGCAAATCGAAGTCGTGCGCGGCGCCAATGGCCTCATGAGCGGTGCCGGCAACCCGTCGGCGACGGTCAACATGGTGCGCAAGCGCCCCAGCGAAGATTTCAATCTCTCCCTGGGGGCGACCGCCGGCTCCTGGAGCAGGGCGCGCCTGGAAGCGGACGCCTCCGGCACCCTGGCCGACGGCCTGCGCGGCCGTTTGGTGGTGGCCAAGGAAGATCGCGAGTCGTACCTCGACTACTACGCGATGGACAAAACCGTGGCCTACGGGGTGGTGGAACAAGACCTGGGCGAAGCCACGCAACTGACGGTAGGTGCCAGCTACCAGAGCAGCAAAGCCGACAGTCCGCTGTGGGGCGCACTGCCGCTGACCTACAGCGACGGCACATCCACGGACTACGATGTGTCTGCGTCCACCTCCGCCCGGTGGGCCTACTGGGACAATATCGAAACCGAAGTCTTTGCCGAACTGACGCACGAGTTCGCCAGCGGTTGGCAGGCCAAGGCCTACTACGTCCACGCCGATATCGAGGGCGACAGCGAGCTGCTGTATATGTACAGCCTGCCGGATGTCGCTACCGATGAAGGTTTGATCGGTTACGCGAGCGCCTACACCCTGGACGAGCAGCGCGACCTGTTCGATTTTCGCCTGACCGGCACCTACAGCCTGCTGGGCCGCGAGCACGACGCCCTGTTCGGCTACAACTGGGCCAAAGGCAGCGTGGAAGAGGTGTCACTGTACGATTACACCAACGGTTTCCCCTGGATCGGTGACTTTACCGAGTGGAATGGCCGGACGCCGGTGCGCCCGGTATTTACGGACGGCCTGACCGGCAGCGATTTTAACGACGAGCAAAGCGCCTTCTTCGCCGCTACCCGCTTCCACCTCACCGATGCCCTGTCGCTGGTTGGCGGTGCGCGGGTGGTGGATTGGGAAGCGAAAGGCGAAGGCTACGGTACCAGCAAGGTTACCAAGGAGTCTGGCAAGGTGCTGCCATACGCGGGCGCGGTGTACCGTATCGGCGACAACTATTCCCTGTATGCCAGCCACACCGAAACCTTCATGCCCCAGGACGACTTGACAGCAGAGCTGACGTTCATCGATCCCACTGAAGGCGCCAACGACGAGATCGGGGCCAAAGGCCGGTTCTTTGACGGCAAGCTGATTGCCACCGTGTCTTATTACCAGACAGAACAGGCCAATGTGGCGGAATCTGTCGGTCAGGTAGAAGATCCGAACAGCGACCAGATTTTGATCGATGTGTTTGAGGGTCGCGATTACGACAGCAAAGGCTATGACTTCACCCTGAGTGGCCAACTGGCCGAGGGGCTGCAGGCCGACTTCAGCTATGCCAAGGTGGATATCGACAATCAGGAGGATGTCGGCCCGGACCGCGACTATATCCCGGCCCAGACCCTGCGCCTGTATGCCAGCTACCGTCCGCCGATGCTGCAGCAACTGAAAGTCGGTGGCGGCATCAACTGGCAGGATGATATTCAACGCGTTACCAGTGCGGGGCATACGGTCGAGCAGGAGGCCTATGCCACCCTGCAGCTATTCGCAAATTACAGGGTGAGCGAGCAGCTGAGCTTCTCCGTCAACGGCAAAAACCTCACCGATGAGAAGTACATCGGCAGCCTTTACTGGGATCAGGGCTTCTACGCCGCACCGCGCAACTTCAGCGCCTCGGTCAACTGGCGCTACTGATCCGAAAGTCTCTCATGCGCAAGCTTTGGGATGGCGGGTTGATAGGCCCCGCCATCCTTTTTTGCGTCTACGGGGTGTGATTTTTCATGAATAAAATCCTCTTCAAACTGCACAGCTGGATGGCGCTGGCCACCTTTGTGCCGCTGCTGGTGATCTGCGTCAGCGGCAGTATCCTGGTATTCAAGCACGAGATTGACTCCACGCTGATGGAGGACAAGGTGCGAGTGGCCTTTGACGGCCGCGAGCGGCAGTCGCTGGACACACTGCTCGCCAATGTGAATGGGACTTTTCCCGATTACGAAGTGGTGGGCTGGACGCTGTTCCAGGACCCCGGCCGGGCCGACCAGGTCTACCTGATCCAGCGCGGCAGCAGCGACTGGTCCTATACACTGCTGAACCCGTATTCCGGCGACATGCTGGCGCAGCCGCAGGGCCTGACCCACTACCTCACCGACTGGCTGCTCGACCTGCACTACACCTTGCTGATGGGCGATCCGGGCCTGGTGATCACCAGTATTTTTTCGGTACTACTGTGCCTGCTCGGCCTTTCAGGCCTGATATTGCACCGCAAATTCTGGAAAAATTTCTTTACCCTGCGCTGGAAGTCGCGGCTGATCGTCTATTTCAGCGACCTGCACAAGATGACCGGCGTTATCGCCTCGCCGGTGCTGCTGATTCTCGGCTTTACCGGCGCCTGGTGGAATATCACCCACTTTGCCCACGAACTGGAGGAGCACGCGGACGGTGGGGAGCACCATGTGATGGGGGAGCGCCTGTACGGCGACCGCTTGTCGTTGCAGGCGCTGCACGACGATGCGTCGCGGCGGCTGAAGGGATTCGAGCCCACTTATATCTCCCTGCCCTGGGAGCCGGGTGTGCACATCACCCTCTGGGGCGATGTGCACACCCGCAACCCGCTGCTCAGCCAGTACGCCAGCAGCGTCACCTTCGATGCCCGCAGCGGTGAATTCATGGCGGCATCGGACATCCGCGCGGCGGGATTGGGGGCCAAGGTCGTCGACAGCTACCGCCGCCTGCACTTCGGCGATTTCGCCGGCCTGGCGAGCCGGCTGGTCTGGTGTGTCATCGGCCTGAGCCCGCTGCTGCTTTCGGTCACCGGGATCTACCTCTGGTATCGGCGCCGCGAGAAGCGGCGCAATGCCCGTATCAAGCGCCGCAACCGGCGGTTAGAGGGCCTGCCGGTTTAAAGCGGGGCCCGTTCCGTCCACCGATCGGACAGGCGCTGCTCCAGCAGCTCGCCCAGATACAGTTTCAGGTAGGCGGCGGCGGCGCGCTTGCCCTCAGCGGCGATTTCTTCGGTGATGCGCCCGAAGCGGGAATAGGACAGGGCCCAGAAGGCGTCGTTGATGGTGATCGCCAGCAGGAAGCGTTCACGCCACTCCTGGGACGGCGGCAGTTCAAACTCCCGGCGGATACCCTGCAGCAGGGTATCCGCCAGGCGCCAGTTGTTCTCAATTTGCAGCTGGCGCAGGGCGCGACTGGTCTGCGGCCCGAAATGCACTTTCAATGCCGGCTCATTCACCTCGTAGTAGGCGCGCGCCTGGTCGCAGAGCTGGAATACCAGGTTCTGCCAGGATTCCCGCGGCGAGAACTGCGGGTAGGAGGTCAGGGCTTCGGTGAAAGCTGCGTAGTGGCGCTCCGCCAGCGCGGTCAGGCTGGCGTCCACACTGGGAAAGAAGTGGTATACAGACGCGGCGGGGACTCCGGCCGACTGGCTGAGATTGGCCAGGGTGATATCGCCGGCTTCCCGTTCGACGATTAATTTTTCCAGTGCATCGAGAAGTCTTTCGTACTTCTCGCGGCCGTTCTTGCGTTGTGGTTTGCGCGGACTTGCAGTGTCGCGCCGGCTGACGGCCCGTCGATCGACTTGATTCAATTTACCACCTCGACTGACGCGAGCGGCGAAAGTCCGCTACGCGTTTTACGTCCCTGTAAATACGTTAAATACGTTGTCTTTTGGTGACCGCAATTATTGATGGGGCGACCGGATCGGGCAAGGCCGTGTTGCGCGAATTGTGGCTTAGTTCCGCATTTGGCAAATTATTTTGAATAGGGTGTCGAATTTGTGATAAGACGACTGATTAATGGTAATGCAGCTCCGTCGCCTTGCCGTGAAACACCCGGTAGGCAAAGACGGTATAGGCCAGTATCAGCGGCACCACGATGACCGCGCCCACGAGAATAAACTGCAGTGACTCGGTGGCGCTGGCCGCCTGCCAGATAGTCAATTTTCCCGGCACTATCTCCGGGTAGAAGCTGAAGGCGAGGCCGGTGAAGCTCAGGACAAAGACCAGCAGCACGTTGACGAACGGAATCCAGCAGTGGCGGTCGTCCACTTTCGGCAGCCGCCGCAGCAATATTTCGTTGGCGGCGAAGGCCAAAAAGCACAGCATGGGAACCAGCAGTACGAACATCACCAGCGGAAATGCGAACCAGCGGTCGAAAACGCCCGGGTTTACCAGCGGATTGACCGCGGAGACCGCGACGACACCAACAAAGGCCGCCCGCCCGGCCCGGTGCGTCCAGCGGATGGCGCGTTCCTGCAGTTTCCCCTCGGTCTTCATGATCAGCCAGGCGGCGCCGATATAGGTGTAGGCCGCGGTGACGCCCAGTGCGCTCAGGGCGCTGAACAGCTGCGCCGGCCAGCGGGTGTCGAAGCCCATCACATACTGGCCGAGCATATAGCCCTGGGTCAGGCTGGCGAGCAGGGAACCCGCCTTGAAGGTCCTGTCCCAGGCCAGTTTGTGGTCCACCGCCGCCTTGGCGCGGAAGTCGAAAGCCACCCCGCGCATGATCAGGCCCACCAGCATGATGGCCGCGGGAATATACAGGTTCGTCAGCACCATGCTGTGGGCCGTGGGAAAGGCGATCAGCAGCAGGCCGATGGCCAGCACCAGCCAGGTTTCATTGGCATCCCAGAAGGGGCCTATGGATGCGATCATGGTGTCCCGCTGCAGTTCGTCCTCTCCCCCCATTGGCAGCAGTATGCCGACGCCGAGGTCGTAGCCGTCCAGCACCGCGTAGGCCAGTATCGCCAGGCCCATCAGGCCGATAAAAATCACCGGCAGCCAGTCCGCCGCCGTCGTTGCGTTGCCGATCATGGGTTACCTCCTTGGGCGGATTCCCCGGCTGGGGGTTGGTGGGCGCCGGGCAGGTTGGTCAGGCTTCCGCCGGCGGCGGGTTCGGCGGTCTCGAACTCCTCGACTTTTACCGATTTCAGCGCCATGACTTTCAGGGTGTGGATATAGGCCCACAGCAGGACGGCGTAGACCGTCAGGTACAGCAACAGGGAGAAGCCGACATTGGCTGGCGCCACCGGAGTCACCGCCTCGGCGGTTCTCAGTACGCCGCTCACCAGCCACGGCTGACGCCCCATTTCGGTGACATACCAGCCCGCCAGGGTCGCCACCCAGCCGGAGAAGGTCATGGCCAGCACCGTTTTCAGCAACCAGCGGGGCAGTTCGCCGCGGCGGTACAGCTGGTAGCAGCCAACCCAGGACACCAGGAGCATCAGCACACCGACGCCGACCATCAGGCGGAAACCGAAGAACAGCGGCTTCACTGGCGGGTGGTTGCCCTCGAATTCGTTCAGGCCCCTGATCTCGCCGTCCAGCTCGTGGGTCAGTATCAGGCTGGCCATTTTCGGCAGGGCGATTTCCAGGTGGTTGGTGCGCGCTTTTTCGTCGGGAATCGCAAACAGCAGCAGCGGTGCGCCCCTTTCCGTTTCCCAGACGCCCTCCATGGCGGCGATTTTCTGCGGCTGGTGCTCGAAGGTATTGAGGCCGTGCAGGTCGCCGACGAATATCTGCAGCGGCGTCAGTATCGCCGCCAGTACCAGCCCGGTCTTCAGGGCCAGCCGCGGCGCCTGCTTCCTATCGCCTTTCAGTATGCGGTAGGCGGACAGCCCGGCGACGAAGAAGGCCGCGGTCAATCCCGAGGCGATCAGCATGTGGGTCAGGCGGTAGGGGAAGGAGGGGTTGAAAATCACTGCCAGCCAGTCGGTCGCGTGGACCACGCCATCGCGGATTTCGTAGCCCGCCGGCGTCTGCATCCAGGAGTTGAGCGCGAGTATCCAGAAGGCGGACAGGGTGGTGCCCACGGCCACCACCAGGGCAGAGAAGGTGTGCACTCTGCTCGGCACCCGCTTGATGCCGAACAGCATGATGCCGAGGAAGGTCGCCTCGAGGAAAAACGCGGTCAGCACCTCGTAGCCCAGCAGGGGCCCGGCGATATTGCCCACCCGCTCCATAAAGCCCGGCCAGTTGGTACCAAACTGGAAGGACATGGTGATGCCGCTGACCACGCCCAGGGCGAACGTCAGCGCGAACACCTTGACCCAGAAGCGGTAGGCGCGCATCCACACCGGATTGTCCGTCTGGTCGAAGCGGAGCTTGAAGAAGAAGATTATCCAGCCAAGGGCGATGGTGATGGTGGGAAAGAGGATGTGGAAGCTGATGTTGGCGGCGAACTGCATCCTCGACAGGACCAGGGTATCTAGCATGGGGACCTCTGCAGATAAAGGGTGATTGCTGTCCGGGAAGTTGCGGCAACGCGCGCGGCGCACCGCGGAGAGCTACTGGGTTTTGGATGCGCCTCCTTTTACCTTGCCCTTGAGTTCGAGCAGCTTGCTGACGCCGGAACCCAGTTTCATCAGCTTGAGCAGGTCCCTCTGCTCCAGCCTGCTCAGGGTGTTGGCGAACTTGTCCAGCAGCTCCAGCAGCTCGTAGACCTCCTGCATCTTCTGCTGTGCCTGGGCCTCCTGCTCGTCCTGGGGCTCGTTCAATAGTAGCTGGCGCAACAGTGTGAGGGTCGGGTCCAGCTCGCGCTTGCGCCGCTCCTCGAACACGGTGCGCGCCAGGTCCCAGATGGAACCGGCGGCGGTGAAGTAGTCCTTGCGGTCCCCGGGCAGGTGGTGCAGTTCCACCAGGCGCCAGGCCTGCAGTTCCTTCAGCCCCATGCTCACATTGCCGCGGCTGATCTTCAGCGCCTGCGCCAACTGGTCCGCGTTCAGCGGCTCGGATTGGATCGTCAGCAGCGCGAACATCTGCCCCACGGTGCGGTTGAAGCCCCAGCGACTGCCCATCTCGCCGAAGTGCAGCACGAACGCCTGGGCCTGGCTGGATAGTTTCATTGAATTTTGTATTTTCAGAAATTTCTGAAAATTATAAATATAAAGAGGTGGCTGTCAATCCTCCCGGTGGGCTATTCGGAGCGGCGCACCCTACGGCAGTCGCTCCAACGCCGCCTCGTACCAGTCGTCCGGCACTATGAAGCCGCGGCTCACCTCGCTGCCCGCTGCCAGGGCCGCGACGCAGACGGGCCTGCGCATTTCCTCCCCGCGCAGCTTCTCCGCCAGTGCCGCGCCGCGGTCGCTGTGCGGGACACGGTAGCCGCGGTCGGCCAGCCAGGCGCGCTTGGGCAGGCGGAACCAGCGGTAGCCCCGCCCGGCAAACCGGTACTGGAACTCGTCGACGGTGGCCCACCAGAAGCCGCAGCTGGCGGGGTTGATATCCCCGTGTAACGGCGCCAGCGCTTCGCCCAGGGGGCGGAACAGCCGCCCGGGCATCAGCGCCCACTGCCTGTCGATGGGGATATCCCGCTGCCGCAGGATTTCCCGCGCGGCGGGTTGGCGGACCAGCGGCAACTGGTGCTCGCGCATCCTCGCGAGCTTGATATCCAGCCGGTCGCGCAGCCCCGGTCCCACCCAATACGCATCCGCCACCCGCAGGTAAAACTTGACCGCGACTTCCCAGTGCTCGGTGCTTCCGTCCGGCAGGTGGCGCACGACGAAATCCAGCTCGCCGAGGGTGCGGTTGTCGGCGCGCAGGGGCAGGTTGCGGTGGAGCAGTTCGTAGTTCGGGTGGTGGGCGAAGGCGAACCCCCACAGGTTCTCGAAGTAAATCCCCAGGCGCGCCGTCCGCTGGCGCTCATCGCGGTGGCGCATCTCGGTTTCCAGCAGTGGCGCCAGCCTCTCGCGGACTTTCACGCGGGAAAAATAGCCCGCCAGGTCGGCCCGGCGCTGCGGTGCCAGCCAGGGCAGGCCGCGGCTGCGGACGATGGATTCTGTTCCCACTGACCAGAGCAGGTTGGCCCAGTGGTCGGGTTCAGGCATGGATTCGCTCATAGGCTATGGCTTGCAGCGACGTATTTTGAAGGGCTGTGCTAGGGTTGGACAGATCACTGCGACATAATAATCAAAGGAGGCTAGTGTGGAATCCGGACCGCTGATCTCGATCGGCCTGCCGATCTCCCTGTTTATCATCATGGTCGGTATCGGCATGACCCTGACCGCCAGGGACTTTCACCAGGTGACGGTGAAACCCGCCGGGCTGATTGTCGGAACCGTCACCCAAATCCTTGTAATGCCGCTGGTCGCCTTTGCGCTCTGCTGGGCGCTGGTCCTGCCGCCGGCCATCGCCGTCGGCCTGGTGGTCATCGCGGCCTGCCCCGGCGGTACCACCTCCAACCTGTTCACCCTGCTCGCGCGCGGCAACGTGGCCCTGTCCATAGTGCTGACGGTGTCCGCGAGCCTGATCACCATTATGTCCCTGCCGCTGTTCTCCAATTACGCGCTGCAGACTTACTTCGGCACCCAGCAGGAAATCGTGCTGCCGTTTGGCAGGACGGTCGCCATGCTGTCGGTGATAGTGCTGCTGCCGGTGGCTATTGGCATGTCGGTGCGCGCCTTCAGGCCCCAGCTTGCCAGCCGCGCCGAGAGGCTGGTGAGTATCTTTGGTGGCCTGGTGCTGGCGGTGCTGGTGGTGGCGGTCGTCTACGGAATTCGCGATCGCTTCGTGGACCTGCTGGTCCAGGCCGGCCCTTCGGCGATACTGCTCAACCTGTTGGGCATCGCGCTGGGGCTGCTCTCCAGTCGCGCGGCTGGCCTGTCCCGGCGCGAGGCGCTGGCGGTGGCCACCGAACTGGGTGTCAAGAACGGCACCCTCGGGTTGATGGTGACGCTGACACTGCTGAACTCCAGCGAAATGTCGGTTCCGTCGGCGGTCTACGGTGTGTTGATGTTCCCGATTGGCTTTTTGCTGGCGGCCTATGGGCGGCGGGTTATCCGGGAGCGCAAAGGTGCCAGCGCAGTTGAGCCTGCTGAGGCCGGCTGACTTCGCTCATGGAGCCGCTGTTCCAATGCGAGCGGCGGTTCTGTTCTTATTTATCGATGACACGGTAAAAACTGGCTTCCGCACCAAGTACTCCGCCGATAATGCCTGCTGAACGACAGGCCTTCAGCCAGCTTCGGTAGCATTTCAGTTTCTGACCCAATAGAAAAAATCCGAATGACATCGGCAGGGCGACAACTAATTGCGCAAAACCTGAGGTAATAATTTTTACCCGTGATTGCCCGGTAATTTCCTTCTGAACAGCCTGGGTTATACCGACAGTATACTTGCGGCGCGACAGCCAGCGAAGGGAAAGGCGGCTTGCGGGTATTCCTTCATATACTACTGCTTCCGCGCAGCTCAAGATACTGAATCCCCGCGCCGTTGCTTCGGTAAAAAACAGTGTGTCTTCGCCTCCGGCGAAGGGGCGTCCTTCATCGAACCTCAGCCCCTGATCCCGTGTTACTGTTGTCGGGATGAGCACATTATTGGTAGCACAATAGCGCCGGCGCTTGCCGGTTTTGTAGTGCTTGCGTTTAAAAAACTTGGATAGATTGGGGTCCGCATCAGGGGGGAGCTGGCTCACTACCTTGCCGGAAATAATGGCTGTGCCCCCAACTGAGCGCGCATAGCCATACAGCTGGAGCAGCCAATCCGCTTCTACCCACTCATCATCGTCAATGAAGACCAGGTAGTCGGCTTCTGCCTTGTGCGCTTCTTGTATACACATGTTGCGCGCGAATGGAATGCCTCGGCGCGGCTCCAGGCGATAACTCAGGGGCAGGGGGAAGGATTCGGCCAGCCCGGTCACTACCGATTTGGCGCTCCGGGCTGGATCATTGTCCACCACCGTAACTGTCGTTTGCGTGCCGGGTGGGACCTGGATGCGGGCCAGGCTGGATAGCGCCGTTCTGAGGGGCTCCGGGCGTTGACAGGAGCAAATACAAATACTGATCCGTACAGTGGGCATGAGAAATGGTTGACCGATAAGTAATATTTATGGATCCGTCCCAGTTTATGCTTCAAGGCTATGGAGGAGTGCCCGGATGATGCCAGTGAGGCCGTGGCAATACAAGGCTGCTGTTGGGGGCGCTGAATCGGGCTTGGCGGGCGGTCAGGCTACCCCGGCTGTGCCGGTTTTGCTAGGATGTGCGGCTCGAATTTTGCCCTCCACGTCGGCTGGTCAGGGAAACGGTCCAGTCCGCCCGCCCGCTGTAAGCATGGAGTAGTCGGGGTGAGAGGTGGTCAGAATTCAGGCTGCGGGGTATATCTACAAAATGCCTTGACCTTGACCTTGACCTTTGCCTTGGCGGCCGCCCGGCGCCTGCAACCATAACAGAAGAGATGTACTGCCGGGTCCCTGTCAAATAACCATCTGGAAGTAATAATATTTTGTTTACCACCAACCTGATTCAATATCGCGGCGTAAATCCACGCTGGATTAAGGGCCTGTTATACGCTCTATGTTTTGGTACTGCCTTACTACTCGGCGGTTACTTTCTGATGCCGAAAATTGCCTGGGTGCAGACTAACTTCTATTTGACGATTCTGTTGCCGGCTTTGCTGCTAATTGGTTTCCGCAAGGACTTCAGTTTCGTTATTTCCTGGCAGTTCTTCTCGTTTATCTCCCTGGCGGTAGTGCTGGCAGTATCCACCTTGTGGGCAGATCAAGAACTGGCGACCAGATCAAAAGAGGGGACCTACTATGTCAGGCTGGTTCTCTGTCTGGCTATTTTCTACTGTGCACTTTACCTCGTGCTAGAGGCCAGCAGCGTCAGAATAATGGATAGCATGATAAAAATTCTGGTCGTTATTGGTCTGATATCCAGCACTAGTGCTTTGATCATTTATATTGTGAACGGTGGCCTGGAGAGCCTGCCTCGCATTCGCGGCCTTTCTCTCGAGGGCGATATAGACAAGACTTCGATGTTGTTCGGTTTTCACGCGTTATTTTGCAGCTATGGAATACACTGTTGGTCGAGAAACTGGAAACGTATTTCTGTCGCGGCTCTTACAATGACCGTTGCATTTATTACGCTGTCGCAGACTAAGGTACCGATTCTTATGGCAGTTGTTGCTGTAGCAACTGTATTGTTTACAGTTTTTTCCCGGAATCTGCTGGTTATATTAGGCGGGCTGGGCTTTTTTATCGCCGGATATTTTCTTCTCTTTGGAGACCTGCCCCTACTCCATAGATCGAATGCCTATACAGTTCGACTTCAGCTATGGCAGGAGTCTCTGCAGGGTTTCTTTCAGTCTCCGTGGCTGGGCAGCGGATTGGTGTACAAACAGTTTCTCGACCTGGGGCACGTCCTTCCTCATCCGCATAATTATTTAGTGGATGTCGCGCGATTTTCCGGCCTGCTTGGGCTTTTTGCCTGCGCCTGGCAACTGCTGGCGGGACTCAAGGCTGCCTCTCATTCCAGGCGGCGGCTGACCGGGCCTTTGTTGTGCCTTTTATTCTCCTGGTTCGCTTTTGGAGTCCTGGCAATGCTGGTCTACGCGCAGCAGCCGCTGGTCAGGCCTAACTATATATGGTTTTTCTATTGGATACCCTTTGCCGCCCTGCTTGTGGTGAGTCAGTTGGGAGAGCAAAAAACGTGCGATGATTCAGTCTCCGATATAGCGCAGCGTGTAGAGAACAAATCTCTGCCGGCTACGTGATTTTCAACTGGACAGTCGCTTTGTGAACACGTGCAGGACGGGCAGGGTTTGTCCCAGCCCGGGCCTTTTCGGTACTCGGGGCTTTCATTGGGGTAGCGCGGTTCGGTCACGGTGTGCCTCGATTGTTGTGGCGGTCAGTTCCAGAGCATAGCCACGCCGGATCGCCGGGACGGTTAATCGGTTTCGTCTGCAGCGGCGGCAAAGGCCGAAGCCGGCACCCTCGACAACACCAGCCCGCCCGCCGCAAACAGCAGTATCAGCGCCAGCATCGAATAGCGCGCGTCGCCGAACCAGGCCCCGAAGAGTCCGAACAGCGGCGGGCCTATGAGTGCGGCGAACTTTCCCATCAGGTTGTAGAAGCCGAAGAACTCGCCGCTCCGGGCGGCGGGAATCAGGCGCGCGTAGCAGGAGCGGCTCAGGGCCTGCACGCCGCCCTGCACCAGCCCGATCAGGATCGCGATGGCGAAAAACTCCCAGGGCGAGCGGATGAACGCGCCCCAGATGCATACGATTATGTAGACCCCGAGGCCCAGGTAGATGCCCCGTTGCGGACCTATACGCTCGCCCAGGCGGGCGAAACCTATTGCCGCGGGGAAGCCCACAAACTGCACCAGCAGCAGGGCCAGGATGAGGTGCGAACGCTCGAAGCCCAGTGCGCGGCCGTAGGCCACCGCCATGCGGATGACGGTGCCGACGCCGTCGATATAGAGCCAGTAGGCGAGCAGGAACAGCGCCGCCGTGCGGTAGCGGTGCAACTGCCCGAGCGTCGTGCGCAGCTGTCCGAACGCCTGCTGCCACAGAGGTCCGGGAACGAGCGGCGCGGCGGCTTTGGGCTCGTCGACCAGGATCAGCAGTGGCAGCGAGAAAACCGCCCACCAGAGTCCGGTAGCCACAAAGGCTGCCAGTGCCGCTTGTGTGGTGTCCGCAAATCCGAACGTTTCCGGCTTCAGGGCGGCGGCGACGCAACCCAGGTACAGCAGGCCGCCGCCGAGATAGCCGAGACCAAAGCCGAGGCCGGAGACAAAGTGCCAGCGTTCCGGCGGCGCGACGGCGGTCAGCAGCGCGTCGTACAGCAGGTTGGCGCCCATAAAGCCGACCGCGGCGCAGACAAACAGCAGGGATGCGGCCAGCCAGGCGCCGCCGGGCACGCCGGCGAGCAGTGCGGTGGCCAGCATGCCCGGCACCGCGAACAGGAACAGCAGGCGTTTGCGTGCGCCGGCGCGGTCGGCCAGGGCGCCGACCAGCGGTGCACTCACGGCGATGACCAGCGACGCGGCGGCGTTGCTCCAGCCGAGACGCAGGTTGGCGGCCTCGGCGCTCGCGTCGGTGTTCCAGAAATCCTGGAACAGCAGCGGGAAGAAACCGGCCAATACCACGGTGGCGAAGGCGGAGTTGGCCCAGTCGTAGAGGGCCCAGCCCCAGATGGCGCGCCGTGCGGATTTCGCCCCTGAATCTCCCATCGCTATTACCTCAAGTTTCGGAGTTCACGCCGATGGCAGTAAGCCACGGGGTGGCACTGCGCGAGGTCCTGCTGCCGGTGGCCACCCGGCAAATGTTTACCGATGAGGTTTTTTGCCAGGTGGCCACCGGCGGCAGGGCCGCTCGAAACTGCCTCCTTCAAGGGCTACTGTGAACTCCGAAATTTGAGTTATTACTGCACTCCTCAGCATGGGCCGGGCGGCTGCGGCCTACCACTTTTTGCGGAAACCGAACACCAGCCCGACGCCCTCGCTATCACCGGAATTTTCCAGGCTGGTAAATAAACGAATCTCCCCGTATACGGAGCAGTAGTCCCCGCACTCGTCGTAGGTGGCGCCGATGCTCAGCTCGCCGAGCCAGTTGTCCTCCTGCTCCAGGCGGGTGCCGGATACGGTGACATCGGTCTTTTCGTCGAAGTTGTAGATGACGCTGGGGGTGACGTAGAGACTGAAGCGTTCCAGGGGCTGGTCGCCGTACATATTGCGGCTGGACTTGCGCCGGCTGACCCGCTTTTCAAAGGTCGCGCCGAGCCGGACGCGGAAGCCGTTGTTGTTGATGTCGGTGACCTTCACATCGTAGACATCGCGGATATCGTCCCCCTCCTCGGAGGAATAGATCAGCTGCGCCTGCGGCGTAATGGCGTAGAGGTTGCGCAGCTTGAAGCTGCGCCCGGCTTCGATGGAGAGCGCGTAGCCGAAGGCGTCGGCGCCTCTTGCCAGGTCGCGGATACCGAAGGCGGTGATATCGGAATCGAACCAGTTCAGCAGCAGTTGCGCGTCCAGGTAGGCGCCCTGGGGGCCGTACCAGGTCATATAGCCGCCGATCCCGTAGCCTTTTACGTCGATGTTGCCGTCGCCGAAAAAAGATTCGACATCGTTCTCCGAATCCCCGTAGTGCAGGGCGACGCTGGCGATGGGCTGGGTTCCCTGCACGGTGAAATTGAGCGGCACATCGATGCCCAGCTGCAGCTGGAAATAATCCTGCTCCCAGTTGGCGCGAGTGGTGGATTCCATCGGGTCGAAGTTTCTTTGATGGCCACTGGCGCGTATCCAGGGGCCGCCGCCATCGATGGCCCGCTCTATGGAGGTGGCGTAGTCGCAGTGGTTGGCATCCTTGTAGCTGCTGCCCATCCAGAAGCGGTTGCCCACCCGGCTGCGCAGGGAGGTGGGCTGGTTGAGGGAACGGAGTATCTGGGCGTAGGTCTCGTACATCACCGCGCCCGGTTGCCAGCGAGGCATTTCCCCGGGGCCGGGGAATTCCGGATTGCTGACCACCGAGCGCAGGTACCAGTCGCCGTCTTCCGGGTCCGCAATACCGTTGTGGTGCAAGGTATAGGCGTAGGCGCCGCCGATTGTGGCGGGCTGACCGTCCTTGGCGACGAAGTCGCCGTCCAGCGCGAAGGTGTCGGGGGGAGAGCTGCCGTCTATCTCCACCACCTTGATCCCGTCGCCAGTGGTGGCCTCGCCGGTGCCCCCCCGGTTGGTGACGCGGATAAAGGTCTGCCCGGATGCGTTTCCGCGGATACTGAACAGGTCCGTGGCGGAGTCGTCATCGTAGAGCCGGGTATCCAGCCACAGCCTGCCGTTCTTACCGATGTAATCGCCGAATTGGCCGCTGGTATTTGGGCTGAGCGTCAAGGTGTCAAAACGGTTGTTGTAGGCCAGGTCGAGGGTGCCGGCGTTGACGATATTGCCGGTGACGACAAAATGCTGCGGTATAAACTGCACCAGGCCGCCGAAGAGGATATCAAGGCCCAGCTCGTTGCCGTCGGCGTCCAGGCCGCCGCCGACGTCGAGTGTGCCGAAGAACATCATCTTGGAACTGCCCCAGATGACGATGCGTTCCCAGTTGCGCAGCAGGCTGGCATCCTGCTCGAAATCGAGGATGAAAGTCAGGGTATCGACATAGCCGTCATCGGGGCTGGTGTCGTCGCCGCCGTCCAATATCGAGCCGCTCTCGTAGGCAAAGGCGTCGATGGTGAGTGTGTCGGAGCCGTCGCCGCCGCGCACTTCGTTGGCGATGCCCTCGTCCCAGTAGATGGTGTCGTCGCCCGGGCCGGCGTCGATGTAGTTGTAGACGAAACCGCCGTCGAGGATGATATGGTCATCGCCCTCACCCCCCCAGACGTGGAATACCAGGCCGTCCAGCAGCTCGATGGTATCGTCACCGCTGCCGCCATCGATGCCGCCGCCGTTTATAAAATGCCCGACATCGGCCTGGCGGTTGTCCACGGTAATCGTGTCGTTGCCTGCGCCGGCGTAGACGCCGTTTTCAATGATCACTTCGTTGAGGTCAAAACCACCTGGGGGGGGATCGCCTTCCTCCCCTTCGCTGAAGTCGTCCGGGTCCGGTGGGTCGGTTGAATTTTCTTCGGCACCACCGATATTGATCGTGTCGTCACCGTCACCGGAAAACACACCGCCGATGGTGCCGCCATTCAGGTCCAGGGTGTCGTTGCCGCCGTAGGTTTCCACATCGGCGCCTTCGGCATCGTTGTCTTTATCGCAGGTGATGTGGTCGGCACCGTCGGTGCCCGTATTGCCCGGGAGGCATTCCGCCCAGGCGCGGTCGACAAAGACGATGAGGAGCGAGGCTATGTAGAGCCCGGACAGCCAGGTTTTAGCTGTGCTGGCGCTTCGATCCGTTGAAGTGGTATCCCGATGAATCCTGCCCACGATTATTCCTGCATTTTTCCGTGGCATTTGCCGCTTGGCGAAGGAGCCAAACGGAGTCCGTTTAGCAATACAAGTTAGCTGATTATTTTTACTGTGAACTTACCGCCACTGGATGCGGCGGTACCGGAGGTCAGAACTTATAGCCGACGCCCAGGTTGAAGACCCACGGATCGTAGTCGAACTGGGCGTAGAAACGGTCCTGGCCCAGTTCCGTGGGGAAGGTAACCGTGGCATCCGCATCCGACCAAAAGTAGAGCACCGAGGCATTGACCAGCAGGGGCGACTCCCGGTTGAAACTGAAATCTATGCCGGCCTGCGCCGCCCAGTCCCAGGAATGGCCGAGGTTGAATTGCGCCCTGCCGGTGGAAAGCCCGGAATTGACCAGGAAATCGTTGAACTCGCCGCTCAGGTCCACGTCGTGGAAATCGGTGTAATTGATACCGGCGCCGATATAGGGGCGCCCGAGGCAGGTGGAATCGAGGATATACCAGTTGACGAAGGCGAGGGTGGAAGTGGCCTTGAAGTCACCGAGATTGATCAGTTCGCGGCCGGGAATACCGGTGAAGTAGTCCAGGTCGACGTCGTAGTCAGCGCCGTTGATGTGAATCAGCTCCACCCCCCAATTTTCCATCGGCCGCCAGACGCCGGAGATCTGCCAGGTTCTTGTCGAGTCTATCTCCCAGGTGGTGTTGTAGAGATCCCAGTGCTGCAGCACGCGAAATTGCAGCGACGTGGCCTCGCCGTCCGGGTGAATATAACTGCCGCCGACGCGGACGATAAAGTCGCCCCAGTCCATCTCTCTCCAGTCTGGCTGTGCGCCGGCGAGTGGCGGCAGCAGTATCCAAATGGCGGCCAAAAATCGCATCCATTTCATGACGAGCTCCATTTAAAAATCCGGTATCGGGACAGCAACTTATCCGTTTGTTTAATGGCGCTTTGCCGCGCCGGGGTGGGCGACGGTATCGCTTTTTAAGTAACACTAAAAAGTAGCAGGCTGTGCCGGTTATTGGTGGGGATTTGGTAGGCGGTTGGGTGGAATTGCGCCAGTATGCCCTGGCGGCCCCGGTGTTTCGGTGGGGGAGGGGACGGGTATTGATTCGGCAGTCCGTGGCTCAACGCCGGCGCTCGGCCGTCAGGCTGAACTTCGAGTTCATGCATCGCTGCCACCGCCCTCCGAGTCCGTGGGCAGGCCGCGCAACTTCAGCTCCACGCCCGGCGCTTCCACAACCCGCAGCACGGATTCCAACCGTACCGTTGGCTTGCCGGACTTCAGCTCCACGACAAAGCGCACCTCGCAGCCGGCCGCCAGTGCCAGTTGGGGCTGCGTCAGCCCCAGCCGCTTGCGGGCGGCGCGTGACTGCGCTTCCCTGCTGGGGTTTGGACGGGTTAGACGGTGCCGGCTCCACCCGTCCGACGGTAGACGGGTCGGATTAGGCTAACTGGGACGGGTAGATAAGCAAAAGCCCCGGAAATACTGGCTTTCCGGGGCTTTTGTGGGTCGTCTAGGACGGTGAATTGGTGGGATGGCGGGAGTTGAAAAGCTGTCCTAAGCCTTTGATTTTCAGGGGATGCCTTTTGCTGTTTTTCCACAACCCGTCACAGAACCCGTCCACGCGAGCGAAGTGACCCCCAGTTGAGGGGTCCGGCGCCGGCACCGCGGTACGTTCTGGCGCCAGGTAACGCACAGGTGCGGGGTTGTAGTCGAGCCAGCACAGGGGCGAAAGCAGTTAGCGAAGACAGCGCTGTCAGTGTGGGGTGGTTGTCCGCTGGGGCGCTGGTGTCGCAAGGGGGCAGGCCACCCCCCACGGGAATCAGAGCAAGGCAGGCCCTGGCCGCCAGCAGGTACACAGGACAGTACCAGCGAGGGATCGGCAGGCAGCCGGGGCCCTTCAAGGGGTTACATATCGTCGGTGAGAGTGTCGGCGTGGTGCCGCCTGAGGCGGTCCACATCTTCGAACACGTCCATACGCACGGCCTGAGCGTACAGCAGACGCTCCAGGTGTGAGAAAAAGCCCACATGGCACCCCTTGGCGGCGGTGCAGTCCCGATAGTCGATATCGGCCAGGATCAGGCCCAGCAGGTTCTTGCCTACCCAGAACGGATTGTCTTTCAGGTACTGGACGAAGTGGGCGGCGTATTCGCGCCCCAGCTCGCAGGCCAGGGCGTAATCATCGACCGGCGGCAGCTTCCAGTTACTGCGCTTGGCTTTCTTGTCGCGCCGGCCCGGCCGGTAGACGAAAGGCAGGGTTTCCAGCGGGGTGGGCTCAGGTATGTAGTCCCGGCGAGGGGGTAGGGTGATATCCATGACAGGTTCCTTGTATGGGTGGCCACCCGGCGCGGTCTCAATCGCGATAGGGTGGCAGGCTGAACGCAGGTTGAGACTACCGCTACAAGGGAACGGCGGGCGCAATGCCCCCTACGCCAGCCCGCCATAACAGGGAGCTGTCGCGCACAAAAAAAGCCGCATACACGGGTAGGCGACTTTGACGCGCCTTGTAATTTCGGGGTCTCAATCCCGGCTGCCGATTTTGCGACAGCGGATTCAGAATAGGCCATTAGATTAACTGGGGTCAATAACTGCTGGGCTGTTCATCAGCTGGGGGTGGCCCCTGATTCGTGAATGGCCTTGAGGCGCCCTGTATGCCGTTCTGAGCGCGTTGCGGGTGCGGCCTACCCTGATATCCATTCAGCCTGCATTTTCGTACAGAGCTGCGCTGCTGGTAACGCCGGGTGCGTTATCAGAGTGCCACCCTCTCCCCTCTGGAGTGTCCGCCAGCGGCTGCCAGGCTGCGCTCAGTCGCGCGGAATAGCCAACCCCGCCAAAGGGGCTAGGTTGGTCATTGCAGCGGCCCCACGACTGCGCAGCGGTGCGCTGTCGTACCTATAAAAACAGGGGTTTTCTCCGCGTCTCGCTGGATACCGGGCGGCCAATGACCAACAACCAACCCCCTGAAAAAAAATCCCATAAATAGCGGAACCTCGCGCTGCTGCGGACCCGTGAGAGCAAACACCGGGGAAGGACCCGCGCCGCCTTGGTGACTGAGCCGGTCGCCTGGCAGGGTGGCGCCCCGATGACTGAATCAGCCCGCGCCCTCAAAGTCAGCCAGCCACTCCTCATTGGTTTGGTCTTGGGGGAGAGTGGGGGAGGGGAAGGGGGTGCCCGTATACCCGCGTCCCCTTATTACCGTATTACCGTGCTTTTCTCGCCCCGTACTTCCATCCGGCTCTATCCCCCGTGGTTGCTGGCTTTGCTCGGTTTCCTTGTCCGGCGCTCTTGTCCGGCAGTTGTCCGGCAGTTGTCCGGGAGTTGTCCGGCAGCTGTCCGGCAGTTGTCCGGCAGCTGTCCGGCAGTTGTCCGGCGCCAATCTCTACCGACAGAGTGTCATCCCCGGGCACAGTGGCCGCCCCGGCTCCAGGTGCCGCCCCAGCATCTGGTGCCGTATTCACCCCCAGCAGCCGCACCAGGTCGGTATGACTCAGGGACAGCGGGCACGGATCGCCCACCCGCTCGCCATCGGTGGTGGTACCGGTGAATACCAGGCTGGCCAGCTTGCCCATGTAATCGTGAAAGGCGCTCAGGCGTCGGGGCACAGGTAGCCCGGTGGACAGCCAGAAGCCGTAGAACTTGAACCGCTCGGTTACTCGGAATTGTCCGCGGGGCAGGGGGCTGCCCTTCTTCCCGTGCTGTGTGTTCCTGTCCCGGCGCGTCTCCGCGTTGAATACGGAATAGCGCTCGCTGCCGTCGACCAGGTTGCGGAATTGCAGCGACACGCCGCCGCGCTTGCTGGGGCCATAATTGCCGACCGAATAGCCCAGGTACTCCAGGGCATCCACTCCAGCAGCGCGGGCGGCCTCTGTGGTTATCTGGTGCTGGTGCTCTCGCAGCCACTCAGGCGGCACAGGGAGGCCGCTGGCTGGCGTTATCGTCAGCAACCCGCGCACCACTTCCACAACATCGCCGCGGGCCAGCAGGGGCGGCAAAAGCGGCTTGCTTGGATCCACTGTCACCCCCCCAGCTTTCGCACACTGCGAATGTGGGGCGCCTCTGCTATTGGGTCGCCCACGGCCTCGGGGTCGCCTTCAGTGCTGCGCTGCAGTAGCTGCGTTGCCACTGCCCGCGCTTCACGCTGAGAGCTGGCGTCTACCACCATGGGGATCGTGATTACCTGCTCTATCTCGACGACATATCTCACAGTACACCCCCAAGACGCCGCCTCTCGCTTTCTGGCAGCCTGTAGACGCCGTGCCAGCCTTTCACGCCGTCACGGTCGGTGTGGCTCACGTGCTCGCACAGAATGGTAATTCCGCGCTTCCTGAGCCGTCCCACAAGGTCCGGGCTGTTGCTGGTGCCAGCTATCCGGTCCAGGTCTTCACGACTGCGGGGGCGCTCCAGGAGGGCCGCCAATGCCCGCCGCTGGCGAGGGCTGAGGCGAAGTCGCTTGGGGGTGATATCATTACCGGTGCTATCCGCTGTAACGGGGCCGCCCTGTGCCGGGGCGGTTCTGATTCCTTCCATGGTGCCCTCCTAGCATTGTGCTTCCGCGATAAGTTCCCGCTTCAGCTCCAGCAGATAGGAGCCTTCCCATACGGTGGTTTTCGGGCCCAGCTTGATTCCGCGCTGGGCGCGTCCGGTCTTGGTCCAGTTCCACCAGGTGGAAAGGCCAATGCCAAACAACCGCGCACACTCTGGAGCTCGGTACATGGCTGCGGGATTAACGGTTGGTGGTTGGGGCAGGTCTTTTTGCATGGTCAGTTCTCCAGCCTTCAGGCATAAAAAAACCGGCTCGAGGCCGGTTTACAGGTACAAAAAAACCCGCACAAAGGCGGGTTTACGGATGAAATTTGGGGCACAAAAAAGCCCGCTATTTGCGGGCTTCAGGTGATTCTGGTCGTGCGCTTACAGCTTTCGCGCAGCGTAGCAAAATTTACTCGCTCAAAGGTCACAGGTCAACGCATTTAAGATAAGTGGGGAGGTTTGAGGATTAAAAAAGCCCGCGAAGTGCGGGCTTTCGGGTGTCTGGTTGATGCGCTTACAACTCTTGCGACTTGTAGCAGAATTTACCCACCATTCCGCCAACTGTCAACGCTGCCTGAGACGGCTTTAGCGGGCTTTAGCTTAATAATAGCTACCGCTCGCCAAACGCCGCGGTAATCACGTTGTCGGCGCCGGCCTGCACTTGCAGGTTGTCCAGGTAATCAGCCCATTTCTGCATCATGGCGGCCCGCTGAGGCAGGTGCTTGGTGCGGTTGTAGGCGCGCCCCAGAGTGTCCTTCACCCCGTGGGCCAGCTGGTGCTCGATGTAATCCACACGGAAGCCCAGAACCTCGTCCAGTAGCGTTCTCGCCATTGCGCGGAAGCCGTGGGCGGTCATGGTGTCGTTGTCGTATCCCAGCGAGCGTAGGGCCGTCCTGACGCCGTTATCGGACAGGGGGCGGCTTTGGCCCCGGGCGGATGGGAAAACGTACTTGCCGCGGCCGGTGAGGGGCTGCAGCTGCCGCAGCAGCGTCAGGGCCTGTTCAGCCAGCGGGATAATATGCGGCTCGCCCATTTTCATCTTCTCGGCCGGCAGCTCTATCTGGCTGGCCTCCCAGTTGATTTCCGACCACTCCAGCTTGCGCAGCTCCCCAGGCCTGCAGAACAGCAGCGGGGACAGCTTGAGGGCCGTTCTCACTACTGGGGTGCCCTGATACCCGTCTATGGCAGCCATCAGGCGGCCCACCCCCACGGGATCGGTTATCGCGGCCAGGTGCTTTTTCTTGGTGGGGGTGAGGGCGCCGCTCAGGTCGCTGGTGGGATCGCGGTCGGCCTTGCCGGTGGCCACGGCGAAGCGGAATACCTGGCTGGCTACCCGCTTCACCCGGTGGGCGGTTTCCTGGGCGCCGCGGCTCTCGATCCGGCGCAGGCAGCGCAATACTTCCGGTGCGGTGATTTCGGCAATGGGGCGTTTGCCCAGGTAGGGCAGCAGGTCGCTGTCGAGGGCGCGACGGGCGCGGTCTTTGGATGATTTGGACAGGTGCGCCATCCTGGCCGCGAACCACTCCCCGCTGACGGCGGCGAAGCTGTTGCGGTTGGCCTCGAGGGCGGATTCCTTGCGGGCGCGCTTCACGTCGCGGGGGTCTATGCCGGCGGCTACGTGCTGGCGGGCCTCGTCGCGGAGCTCGCGCGCGCGCTTCAGGCTCACATCAGGGTAAAGCCCCAGGGCCATCTCCGGGCGTTTACCGTGAAGGCGGAAGCGGAATACCCAGCGCTTTGCGCCGGTGGGAGTGACCTCAACGGCCAGGCCTTTCTCGTCGGCCTCGATGTACTTCCTGTCGCGGGGCTTGAGCGCCCGGATCTTGGTATCTGACAGGGGCATGGCTGCGCCTTCCTTGCTGGGGTTTGGACGGGTTGGACGGTGCCGGTGTGCTCAACCCGTCCAATAACCCGGCCAACTGGGGTTAGATTTGGACGGGTTGGATTAGATTAACTGGGATGGTTCAGATAAGCAAAAGCCCCGAGAGCACTAGGCTTCCGGGGCTTTTGTGGTCTGTCTGGGACAGGTAGTTGGTGGAGATGGCGGGAGTCGAACCCGCGTCCGTCAGCACTCTGCCAGAGGCTCTACATGCTTAGTTCCGTCTATTGATTTAACTCGATACAGCCCGGCGGGCAGGACGTAAAGAGCGAGTCTGTAAAGTTTTAGCCGATCCATCCCAGACAAACTTCACGGCGATCCAGTTCTATTTAACAGTCTGCAGCGCGGTACTGGAACCTTGCTTCAGACCGCTAGCGGGCTTAAGCCGCTAGTGCGTAGTTGTCGTCGTTGGCAACTAATAAATTGCAGCTTTGGATTTACGTGATTGGCTGCCATCACGGCATGCACCCAAGGTTTCGTTACCGGCGTCGAATCCAAGTCATCCCCGATAGGAAACACTCTCGTGTCATTGAATTATACCTGAAACGGCCCCTTTACAACACGCCCAGGGCGTCTACTTTTGAACTTATGGTCATTTATATGACTGACTGGATGAAGGCTGCCAGTATCAAAAGTGGGCAGACGATGCGCACATACCAGGGCCAGATCTTCCAGAACAGGGTCTGTTCTATGTGCTCGTGACCCTTTTTCAGTTCCGCCAGCAACTGGTCCCGGCGCCAAATCCAGCCGGCGAAGACGCACAGGGCGACGCCCAGCAGCGGCTGGCCGTATTCGGTGCTGATACTGACCACCAAGCCGAACAGGGCGTCGAAGTTGAAGATGATCACGCTGCTGATGGCGAAGATGAGCAGCCCTACCAGCGGGGTCGCGATACGGCGCGGCGCGCCCAGGTTCTCGATGGTGAAGGCCACCGGGACCTCCAGCATGGAAATGGAGGAGGTCAGGGAGGCGATCACCATCAGGGCGAAGAAGGCGATGGCCACGAACAGGCCGGTGGTGCCCATGGAGTCGAACAGGGCGGGCAGCACCTGCAATATCAGGCCGGGGCCGGCGATCAGTTCTCCTGTTTCCGAGAATATCTGCGTGCCCGCCTCCTGGGCCACGTACATGGCCGGCAGTATCAGCAGGCCGGCGGTGAAGGCGATGCCCACGTCGATCAGGGTCACCAGGGCGCCCAGGCGCGGCAGGCTCTCCTGCCGGCTGAGGTAGGAGCCGTAGATCAGCATGGTGCCGACGCCGAGAGACAGGGAGAAGAAGGCCTGGCCCATGGCGGTGATCAGCAGCTTGGGCGAGAGGTAGCTGAAATCCGGCATCAGGTAGACCTCGAGGCCGGTCAGGGCGCCGGGCTGGGTCAGCACATAGACGATCAGCAGCAGCAGCAGGATGATCAGCGACGGCATCAGCAGGGTGGACCAGCGCTCGATACCCTTTTCCACGCCGGCGGCGATGATCAGCATGGTCATGCCGCTGAAGATGGCGGTGAAGGTAAGGTTGCGCGCTGCGCTGTTGCCGGTGAGCCATTCGGTGGCGCCGCTGGCGCCGAACAGGCTGGCGAAGGGCTCCGCCAGGTAGGCGACCATCCAGCCGGCGACGATGGCGTAGAAGCTCAGGATCAGCGAGGCGACGACAATACCGCCGAAACCGGCGAGGTTGGCGAAGAAGCGGCTGACCGGGCCGGTGGAGATACCGCGCAGGGCCTGCACCATGTTGTGGCGCGCGTGGCGGCCGATGGTGAGTTCGGCCATCAGCGCCGGGTAGGCGAGCATGAAGGCCAGGAAAAGATAGACCACTACGAAGGCGGCGCCGCCGTTGCCGGCGGCCTTGGTGGGAAAACCCCAGATGTTGCCCAGGCCCACGGCGGAACCCGCCGCGGCCATCAGGAAGCCTACGTTGGAGCTGAATTGTCCTCGCGGTGCACTCATGGTAACTCTCTTCGTTATTTTTTTCTGCGATTGTGTGAACGGAGCCGGTAGGAGGCCTGCCCTGCAGGCGAATGGCACGGGGCTCCGGTCTTTTCGCCAGCAGGGGAGGCTCCTACAGGTTTCGTTCGGGATTTGTGTCAGCGGTTGTCGCTGCGCATCAGGCGCTGCTTCTCGCGGTTCCAATCCCGCGCCTTCTCGGTCTCGCGCTTGTCGTGCTTGGCCTTGCCCTTGGCCAGCGCTATTTCGCACTTGATCAGGTGTTTTTTCCAGTAGAGCGCGGTGGCCACCACCGTGTAGCCCTTCTGCTCGGTGGAAACGATCAGCTTCGCCAGTTCGCGCTTGTTGAGCAGCAGGCGGCGGGTGCGGTCCGGCTCGGTGACGAAGTGGGTCGAGGCGCTGGGCAGCGGCTGTATGCGCGCGCCCAGCAGCCAGGCCTCGCCATTCTTGAAGATGACGTAGCTGTCGGTGAGCTGGGCCTTGCCCTCGCGGCAGCTCTTTACTTCCCAGCCCTGCAGCTCCAGGCCCGCCTCGAACTTCTCCTCGATGAAGTAGTCGTGCTTGGCCTTCTTGTTCAGGGCTATGGTGCTGGAAGTTTGGGCCTTTTTCTTTTTCGCCATAAATATTAGATAAAACTGTGTCCAAAAAACTTCAGGGCCACGGTGTTGATAAAGATCAACAGCAGAATCAGCGGGATAAAGGTGCCCAGGGAGAAGTTGATGTATTTCTGTGAAATCGAGCCGGCAAAGGCGCTGTCACCCATTTGCAGCTCCTGGTCGAAGTTGGATCTTTTCCACTTGTAGATCACGAACAGGCACACCAGCAGGCCGTTGAGCGGCAGTATGGTGTCGTAGAAGATGATCTCCACCAGGTCGAAGAAGGACTTGTCGGCGCCCGCCAGTTGCACGAACTGGGTGAAGAAGTTGACCATGCCAAAGGATACTGCGCAAGCGATGGCCAGTACAAACTGCACCGCGGCGACGGTGTAGATGGCTTTCTTGCGCTCCATGCCGCGCTCGTCGCGCAGGGTGGCGATGGGCACCTCGATGATCGAGACGAGGGAGGTCACCGCGGCCACCAGCACCAGGAAGAAGAAGACTGCGGCGAAAGCGCTGGCACCGAAGTAGCCGACGCTGTCCTGCAGGGCGAGGAAGATCTTCGGCAGGAACAGGAAGATCATGCCCGCGGAGGAGTCGCTCAGCTCGGTCGGGTCTATCTGCGGGTTGAAGTGGAAGATACTCGGCAGTATCAGCAGGCCGGCGGTGAAGGCCACCAGGGTGTCGGTGATCGCCACGGCGCGAGAGGAGCCGGGGATCGAATCCCGCCTCTTCATGTAGGAGCCGTAGGTGATCATGATACCCATGCCCAGGGACAGGGAGAAAAACGCCTGGGCCATGGCCTTGCTGACCACGGCGCCGTCGATCTTGGCAAAATCGGGGATGAGGTAGTACTTGACCCCCAGCATCGCGTGCTCCCGCGTGAGCACGAAAAACACCAGGCCCAGCAGCATCACGAACAGCATCGGCATCAGGGTCTTGGCCGCGCGCTCGATGCCGTCCTTGACCCCCATGGCGAGAATGCCGTTGATGCCCAGCATCAGCAGCACCAAGTAGAGGAAGACGATGGGAGAGTTGATGAACTGGCCGAAATGGGCTTCGGTGGCGAGCTGGTCCAGGTTGCCGCGCAGGGTTTCCACCAGGTATCCCAGTACCCAGACGGTCACCACCAGGTAGAAGACCGCGATCATAAACGGCGTGGCCAGGGCCAGCCAGCCGGGAATGGTCCACGGCCGCGAGCCGCCGGAGAGCTGCCGGTAGGCACCCACGGGGTCTTTGTCGGCCCGGCGCCCCAGCGCCAGTTCCGCCATCATCACCGGCAGGCAGATAAAGAAGACGAAGAGCGCATACACCAGCAGGAAGGCGCCGCCCCCGCTTTTGGTGGCAGCTACCGGAAAGGCCACCAGGTTGCCGATCCCCACGGCGGAACCCGCCGCGGCGAGGATAAAGCCCAGTCGCGATCCAAAGTGCTCTCTTACTGCGGACATAGTATTCTCGCTATTATTTTTGTCAGACTTTCTTGCTTGTCATGTGTTACGTGACCCGGGTGGTCGATTAAAACGCGATTGTTGCAGGAATTGCCTTGCTTGAGTAGCGCCGGCTGGCAAAATTGCCCGCTGGGCGCACATGATAGGCAATTTCCCCCATGGAATTGGAACAATGACAAAGATAGAGCGCAGCGCGCTGGTGATGCACAGTGCGGAGCAGATGTTCGACCTGGTCAACGACGTGGCCAGTTACCCGCAGTTTTTGCCCGGTTGTCGTGGCACTGAGATTTTGTACAGCGACGAGAACACCCTGGAGGCGCGCCTGGACCTGGCCCGCGCCGGCATTCGCCAGAGCTTCGTGACCCGCAATCGGCTCGAGCGGCCCCACAGCATGACACTGACCCTGGTGGAGGGACCTTTCCAGGAGTTTATCGGCGAATGGCAGTTCGCACCGCTGGCCAAGGATGCCTGCAAGGTGACCTTCACCCTGTCGTTCAGCCTTGAGAACCGCCTGGTCGCCGCCGCCGTTGGCAAGCTGTTCAGTGAAATGGCCAATCAGATGGTGGGTGTTATGTGCGCGCGCGCCAACCAGGTTTATGGGAAGCACTCATGACAGATACCAAGACGATCGCGGTGGAAGTGGTCTATGCGCTGCCCCACGAGCAGCGGCTGATGCGCCTGCTTGTGCCGCCGGGTACCACCGCGCTGGAAGCCCTGGTGCGCTCGGGTATCCCGGAGGAGTACCCGGAAGTGGATCCGGCCACCGCCAAGCTGGGGATATTCGGCCAGGCGCTGGGCACCAAGGGGTTGCCGCCGGCGGACCGGTATGTGCTGCAGCCGGGTGACAGGGTCGAGGTCTACCGGCCGTTGATCGCCGATCCCAAGGAGGCGCGCAAGCAGCGCGCCGAGAAAGCCAGGGCCAAAGCGCGCGCGGACAAAGCATAGCTTTGTGCGCGGTTTGGCGACCCGCCAGGGGCCGAAGGCGCCGTGAATACCTGGAGCGGCCGGACTGGCGGGGCTGGGGCCGGATCGAGCACGCTGATGTAGCGCCATGGATGGCAGCTCGGAGTTCAATGCCGGCAGCGTCTGTGTTCCTACGGCCAACCCGCCGGCTGCCAGTCGCCGCTGGTGGCGATCAATATGTCGCCGTTGAAGTAGACGGTAAAGCGCTTCTGGGTCTCCTCGCCGTCCGGGTCCCGCACGCGGTTGATGTAGTCCCAGCGGTTGGGATTGAAGGTGTCCTCCAGCAGCGGTGTGCCCAGCACGAAGCGCACCTGGCGCCGGGTCATGCCCGGTTTCAGCTGATCGACCATCTCCTGGGTAATGATATTGCCCTGCTGCACCTCGATACGGTGTACTCCGGGAAACTTGAACAGGGTACAGGCGCCGAGGAGGGCACAGAGGCCGGCGACGGCGAGGATTCTCAGGCTAGGCGGCATTCATTGCTCCATTACGGGGTTGTCGGTCAGCGGCCTGTTGGCCGGGGCGCGCGCCCGGATGTTTACGGTTAAACAGAGTAGGCGCTCGCCAGCGGGAAAAGTTCCCGGCCGCCGCCGGCCCGTCGAAATGGTGGCCGGTGTGCGCCTGGGGTTCCGCTGACTCCGCTGGGTATGGATAATACCCGAAGTGTTCGCGCGCCGACAGACGCGCATGGACGCCCGCAGTGGCTTGCGCCGGGGCGGCGAACGACGGAATCCACCACCGAATCCAACTCGGGAACAACAGAACCCTGCCGGGAAAATTTATTCATGTCTAACGAAAATCAGGAACTGCGCAAGGCTGGTCTCAAGGTCACGCTGCCGCGAGTAAAAATCCTGCAACTGCTGGAGAGTGCCAGCGAGCAGCACCTCAGTGCGGAGGATGTCTACAAGATGCTGCTCGAAGCGGGCGAGGACGTGGGGCTGGCCACCGTCTATCGGGTGTTGACCCAGTTCGAGAGTGCGGGCCTGGTGATGCGCCACAACTTTGACGGCGGCCACTCGGTGTTCGAGCTGGATCGCGGCGATCACCACGACCATATGGTCTGTACCGATACCGGTAAGGTGATCGAGTTCCACAACGAGGAGATAGAGCGGTTGCAGAAGCAGATCGCCGAGGCGCACGGCTACGAACTGACCGGGCACAGCCTGGTGCTGTATGTTAAGAAGAAGCAGTGATATGGCGAATGGGTAGGATGGGTGAAGCGTAGCAACGCTGCGCTTTGCGCATCCTGCCTTGCGGTCAGGCCGGCGGCGTATAGTGCGCCGGGTACCTTCCCACCTTGTCGGCGTAATAGGCGCGAAGGCGTTCCAGTTCAGCCTTCAGGTTCCCACCCATCTCCAGCACCTTTTCCATTCCCACCTCCCTGCGGGCGAAATTGATGAAGCCGCACACCACCGGCACCGCCGCGCCGCGGGCGATATGGTAGAAGCCGCTCTTCCAGCGCTCCCCGCGCCCGCGGGTGCCCTCCGGCGGCACCACCACGATCAGCGATTTGCACTCGTTGAACTTGTCGACGGTAGCTTGCACCAGGTTGTTGGTCTTGCTGCGATCCACGGCGATGCCGCCGAACCACCGCATCAGCGGGCCCAGCGGAAAGCGGAACAGCTTGTCCTTGCCCATCCACTGCGGGGTGACCCCCAGCTTCAGCGCGGCGAGGATGAAGTAGTAGCCGTCCCAGTTGCTGGTGTGCGGCGCGCCGATCAGCACGTACTTCTTCAGCGCCAGTGCCCGGCGGTCGCCGATCACGCGCCAGCCGTGCAGCTTCAGCAGTAGCCTGGCGATCTGGCGCAACAGGGGGGTGAGCAGGGGGGTGTTGAAGATGGTTCTTTGCATCTGTGGGGCCACAATGACGACAAACAGTTACTTTCAAAAGCCCTGCAGTATAGTGTGACTTTAAGCGCCGGTCCCGGTCTTTTCCGTGTAGGAGCGGCCGGTGGCCGCGATCGGACTACCGGCGCCCCACACTCGGGTCGCGGCCACCGGCCGCTCCTACAGGAGGTTCGGAGTCTGGAGGTCCAGAGTCAGGCCCGGCTGAGCATTTCCTCCGCATGGGCCAGGGACTGTGCTGTGGTCTCGCCGCCCAGCATGCGCGCTATCTCCTCGCGGCGCTCGCCGTTTTCCAGTTCGCGCAGGGACACGAAGGCGGCATCGCCGTCGCTGTGCTTCTCCACCAGGTACTGGCGATGGGCCCGCGCCGCCACCTGGGCCAGGTGGGTCACGCAGATCACCTGGCCGGCGCGGCCCTCGCGGGTCTCACCCAGTTGGCGCAGCAGGCGCCCGACCACATCGCCGGTGGCGCCGCCGATACCCACGTCCACTTCGTCGAATACCAGCGTCGGCGTGCGCGAGGTCTGCGCGGTGACCACCTGGATCGCCAGGCTGACCCGGGACAGCTCGCCGCCGGAGGCGATCCTGCCCAGGGCGCGCGGCGGCTGGCCCGGGTTGGTGGCGATCAGTATCTCCACCTCCTCGAGGCCACTGGCAGCGGGCTTTTCCTGGGGTTGCAGGGCCAGTTCCACCCGCGCGTGGGGCATGGCCAGTTCCGCCAGCTGGCGGTTGACCGCCCCGGCCAGCTGGGTGGCGGCCCTGCCGCGCAGCTCGCTCAGCTTGCCGGCGACCTGGCGATATTTGACCTCCAGCTTTTCACATTCGGAGGCCAGTCTGTCCAGTGCGTCCGGTGCGCCGATTTCGTCCAGCTCCGCCTGCAGTTGCTGTTGCAGGGCCGGCAGCTCATCCGGCTGCACCCGGTGCTTGCGCGCGGCCTGGTAGATGGCGCTGAGGCGCTCCTCCACTTCGGCCAGGCGCTCCGGGTCCATCTCGAAGCGATCGATATGGCGCGACAGGGTGCCGGCGGCCTCGTCCACCTGGATGCGTGCGCTGTCGAGCATCTGCGCCACTTCCGCCAGGGCCGGCGACTGCGAGGGCATGGCCGACAACAGCTGCAGCGCCCGGTGCAGTTGTTCCGCCACATCCCCCTCGCCGCCGGACAGCAGCGCCGCCAGTTGGTAGCTGCCGCTCAGTATCTCGCCGGCGTTGGCCAACTGGCGCTGCTCGCTCTCCAGGGCCTCTATCTCGCCAGGCTGCAGGTCCAGCTGCTCCAGTTCTTCCAACTGGTATTCCAGCAGATCGCGCCGGGCCTGGGTCTCCTCGGCGCTGTCGGCCAGGGCGCGGTAGCGGCGGTACTGGTCCTGCCAGGTCTTGAAGTGGATGCGGGTTTCGGCGGCCAGCTCCTGGGCATTGGCGTACTCGTCCAGCAGGCGGCGGTGGGTCTCTTTTTTCAGCAGCGACTGGTGTTCGTGCTGGCTGTGGATGTCGATCAGCTGCTCACCCAGGGCGCGCAGCTGCAGCAGGGTCACCGGCTGGCCGTTGATATAGGCGCGGGAGCGGCCGTCGGCGCCGATGGTGCGGCGCAGTATCACCTCGCGCCCGGCATCCAGCTCCTGTTCTTCCAGCCAGGCGGTGGCTGACGGGTGGTCGCCGATATCGAAGGTGGCGCTGATGTCGGCGCGGTTGGCGCCGGCGCGCACCAGCTCGGCATTGCCGCGATCGCCCAGGGCCAGCCCCAGGGCGTCGAGGGTGATGGATTTGCCGGCGCCGGTCTCGCCGGTCAGGGTGCTGGTGCCGGGTCCGAATTCCAGTTCCAGCTGGTCCACCAGGGTGAACTGACTGATCGACAGGTGCAGCAACATAGTTAGGGCCTGCTCACACTAAATTTGATGGCCGCGACGGAGGCCGTTTTTTCGCAAGGCAAGGCGCAGCGAGCGCCGTGTGGCCCGCCACATAAGCGAACTGCAACGCAGCATTGCGGAAAAACGGCCCCGTCCCTTCGGGTTGCGCCCCAAAACGGGCCATGCAGCGTTGCTCGTCGCTCATTTAGCACGCTAAACCACACTCCTCGCGCCTTGCCTGGCCCGTTTTGGGGCGGCAACGCGGCTATCAAATTTAGTGTGAGCAGGCCCTGGCTTCTGTGGCGATTTTTATCTGGCTATTTATACAGTATTCATCGCCGCCTCGCCAACAGTTGAGGAGCACATTACCCCACTGTATATGCCCGCTTGCCGGTGTAGGTTGGGCTGAGCTTTGCGAAGCCCAACGCTGGGGCAGCCACCGCTGTTGGGCTTCGCGGAGCTCAGCCCAACCTACGCCAAAGATCATGCCTTGAACTGCCGCTTCCAGGCCCCAATATAGGGCTGCATTGCCCGCTTTTCGGGCCAATATCAAGTTAACTGACAATCGACGCGACGGAGAAAGCAGTGGCCAAAGAGCGCAGCGAAGAAGATCAGATTCAAGAAAAGGGGGGACAGCCGGAAGTCCTGACCGACGAGCACTCCCCTGTCGAGGAGGCTCCTTCCATTGAGATTGAGGAGCCTACCGAGGAGGAACAGCATCGGGCCGAGGATGCCCTGCATGCCGAGGCCGAGAGCGCCGACGTCCTGCACGAGGAAATCATCAAGCTGCAGGAGCAACTGGCGCTGGAGAAAGACCTGGCCCTGCGCGTCCAGGCGGAGGCGCAGAACGTACGCCGCCGCGCCCAGCAGGATGTGGAAAAGGCGCACAAGTTCGCCGTGGAAAAACTGCTGCAGGACCTGCTGCCGGTGGTGGACAACCTGGAGCGGGCCCTGGCCACCATCAATCCCGAGGACGAGGCCAGCAAGGCGATCGCCGAGGGCGTGGGGCTGACCCACAGATCCTTCGTCGACACCCTGGCCAAGCACTCGGTGGAGGTGGTGAACCCGGCCGGCGAGCCCTTCGACCCGGAGCTGCACCAGGCCATGACCCAGGTGCCGAATGGCGATGTGGAGCCCAACACCGTCCTGGAGGTGTTCCAGAAAGGCTACCGCCTGAACGGCCGCCTGGTGCGCCCGGCCATGGTGGTGGTGAGCAAGGCTCCCTGAGGCCTGCCCTGGAGGGGCGGGCAAGAAAACCCCTTGAAATTATAGGGCCGGCACCAATATAGCTGGCATCACCGAATACAAACGCGCGGCAGGGCTTCCCCGCAGCCGCCGGCGCGAAACACACACGAGGATTCATCAGATGGGAAAAATTATCGGCATCGACCTGGGTACCACCAACAGCTGTGTCGCGGTACTGGAAGGTGACAAGGCGCGTGTGATCGAGAACGCCGAGGGCGATCGCACTACGCCGTCCATCGTCGCCTTTACCGATGACAACGAAGTGCTGGTGGGCCAGTCCGCCAAGCGCCAGGCGGTGACCAACCCGACCAACACCCTGTTCGCGGTCAAGCGCCTGATCGGCCGCCGCTTCAAGGACGACGTGGTGCAGAAGGACATCAAGATGGTGCCCTACAAGATCGTCGAGGCCGAGAATGGCGACGCCTGGGTGGAGGTGAAGGGCGACAAGAAAGCCCCGCCGCAGATCTCCGCCGAAGTGCTGAAAAAGATGAAGAAGACCGCCGAGGACTTCCTCGGTGAGAAGGTCGATGCCGCGGTCATTACCGTGCCGGCCTACTTCAACGACTCCCAGCGCCAGGCCACCAAGGATGCCGGCCGCATCGCCGGCCTGGACGTGAAGCGCATCATCAACGAACCCACCGCGGCAGCCCTGGCCTACGGCCTGGACAAGAAGGGCGGCGACCGCACCGTGGCGGTCTACGACCTGGGCGGCGGCACCTTCGATATCTCCATCATCGAGATCGCCGACGTGGACGGCGAGATGCAGTTCGAGGTGCTGTCCACCAACGGCGACACCTTCCTCGGCGGCGAGGACTTCGACCTGCGCCTGATCAACTACCTGGCGGAGCAGTTCAAGAAGGAGCAGGGCATCGACCTGTCCGGCGATCCGCTGGCCATGCAGCGCCTGAAGGAAGCGGCGGAGAAGGCCAAGATCGAACTGTCCTCCAGCCAGCAGACCGAGGTGAACCTGCCCTATATCACCGCCGATGCCACAGGTCCCAAACACCTGGTGGTGAAGCTGACCCGCGCCAAGCTGGAGAGCCTGGTGGAGGACCTGGTAGCCCGCACCATCGAGCCGGTGAAGATCGCCCTGCGCGACGCCGACCTGGCCGCTTCCGGTGTGGACGACGTCATCCTGGTGGGCGGCCAGACCCGCATGCCGCTGGTGCAGCAGAAGGTCACCGAGTTCTTCGGCAAGGAGCCGCGCAAGGACGTCAACCCGGACGAGGCGGTGGCCATGGGCGCCGCCATCCAGGGCGCGGTACTGGGCGGCCACGTGAAGGATGTACTGCTGCTGGACGTGACCCCGCTGACCCTGGGCATCGAAACCGCGGGCGGCGTGGCCACTCCGCTGATCGACAAGAACACCACCATCCCGACCAAGAAGTCCCAGGTGTTCTCCACTTATGAAGACAACCAGACCGCGGTGACCATCCATGTAATCCAGGGCGAGCGCAAGCAGGCGTCGGAGAACAAGTCCCTGGGCCGCTTCGACCTGAGCGACATTCCGCCGGCGCCCCGCGGCGTGCCGCAGATCGAGGTGACCTTCGACATCGACGCCAACGGCATACTGCACGTGCACGCCAAGGACAAGGCCACCGGCAAGGAACAGTCCATCCAGATCAAGGCTTCCTCCGGCCTGTCCGAGGAGGAGATCGACAAGATGGTGGCCGACGCCGAGGCCAACCTGGAGGCGGACAAGCAGTTCGAGGAACTGGTGCAGGCCAGAAACACGCTGGACGGCCTGATCTCCGCCACCAAGAAGACCCTGGCCGAGGCCGGCGACAAGGCCACCGCGGAGGAAAAATCCGCGATAGAGGCGGCCATCTCCGAAGCCGAGGAAGCGGTCAAGGGCAACGACAAGGCCGCCATGGAGGCCGCCACCACCAAGCTGACCGAGGCCTCCGGGCCGGTGGCGCAGAAGATGTACGCCGAGCAGGCCCAGGCCGCCCAGGGTGCCGCGGGCGCGGAACAGGCCGCGGAGCAGCCCGCCGGCGGCGAGGACGCAGTGGACGCCGAGTTCGAGGAAGTGAAGGAAGACAAGAAAGAGGACAAGTAAAAGGTAAGCGTCAGCTTAAGCCTCTATGTAGGAGCGGCCCATGGCCGCGATCAGGGCCTGGAGATGTCGGGAAGCCAGATCGCGGCCATGGGCCGCTCCTACAACCAACAAATAGATACAAAGGCGCGTCGGTAAAAGCCGCCGCGCCTTATGACGTTAAAAAAGAACACACTGTTATATGTCGAAACGCGATTACTACGAAGTCCTCGGCGTCGAGCGGAGCGCATCGGAAAAAGACCTGAAAAAGGCCTACCGCCGGGTAGCGATGAAATTCCACCCGGACCGCAACCCCGACGACAAGGAGGCGGAGAACAAGTTCAAGGAGGCCAACGAGGCCTACGAGATCCTTTCCGACCCGCAGAAGAAAGCGGCCTACGACCAGTTCGGCCACGCCGGCGTCGAGGGCCAGATGGGCGGCGGTGGCGCCGGCGGCTTTGGCGGCTTCTCCGATATCTTCGGCGACGTATTCGGCGACATCTTTGGCGGCGGTGCACGCCGCTCGGGTCCGGCGCGGGGCTCCGACCTGCGCTATGACCTGGAACTGGACCTGGAAGACGCGGTGCGCGGCACCACCGTCAAGATCCGTGTGCCCACCCTGGCTTCCTGCAACACCTGCCACGGCTCCGGCGCCAAGCCGGGCTCCAGGCCGCAGACCTGCGGCACCTGCGGCGGCGTCGGCCAGGTGCGTATGCAGCAGGGTTTCTTCTCGGTGCAGCAGACCTGTCCCAACTGCCGCGGGCGCGGCACCATCATCAGCGATCCCTGTTCCAGCTGCCACGGTCGCGGCCGTGTGGAGGAGACCAAGACCCTGTCGGTCAAGGTGCCTCCGGGCGTCGACACCGGCGACCGCATCCGCCTGTCCGGCGAGGGCGAGGCGGGCCCCGACGGTGGCCCTCCCGGCGATCTCTACGTGCAGGTGGTGGTGCGCGAACACGAGCTGTTCCAGCGCGACGGCAAGAACCTCTACTGCGAGGTGCCCATCAGTTTCGTCGCCGCGGCACTGGGCGGCGAGTTGGAAGTGCCCACCCTGGAGGGCAAGGTCAAACTGAAGATCCCCGCCGAGAGCCAGACCGGCAAGTTGTTCCGTCTGCGCGGCAAGGGCGTCACCCCGGTGCGCGGCGGCGCCCCCGGCGACCTGCTGTGCCGCGTGGTGGTGGAGACCCCGGTGAACCTGTCCAGCAAGCAGAAAGAATTGCTGGAGGCGTTCGCCAACACCCTGAGCGAGAAGAAAAACTCCCCGCGCCAGACCGGCTGGTTCGAGGGAGTGAAGAATTTCTTCGGTGATATGAAGCTCTGATACTCGGGACTCGGGACTCGGGACTCGGGACTCGGGACTCGGGACTCGGGACTCGGGACCCGGGTCTCCCCCTCAGGGCGAACACAGGTTTCGCTCTACACCTCTCCCTGCCCCCTCCCCGCACATCGCCTGCAATACCACTACAGCTATCCTTAGCTACCGCGGTAGAATCCGCGGCTTTGTCGGGGCGCGAAAGAGGAGAGCGTATCGTGGCGGTAAAAGTAGCGGTAACCGGATTCGGCGGTCGCATGGGGCGGGCGCTGGCCCAGGCGTTGGTCCAGTCACAGTCGGCGGAGCTGTCCGCGGCTATAGTGCGGCCCGGATCCAGCCTGGTGGGCGCCGATGCCGGCGAGGTGGCCGGTCTGGGCCGCAGCGGACTGGCGATCGTGGACAGCCTGGACAAGGCCGACTTTGAGGTACTGATCGATTTCACCGCCCCCGCGGCCACCCTGGCCAACGTCGCCCACTGCGTCGAAAAAGGGCGGCCGATCGTCATCGGCACCACCGGTTTTGACGCCTCCCAAAAGGAACAGGTGCTGGCGGCGGCGAAAAATATCCCCCTGTGCCTGGCGAGCAACTTCTCCACCGGCGTCAACCTCTGCTTCAAACTGCTGGAGACGGCCGCGCGGGTGCTGGGGGAAGACGCGGACATAGAGATCGTCGAGGCGCACCACCGCCACAAGGTGGACGCCCCCTCCGGCACGGCCCTCAGCATGGGCGAGGTGGTGGCGGAGACCCTGGGGCGCGACCTGCGGGAGGTCGCCGTCTACGGCCGCGAGGGCCAGACCGGCGCGCGCGAGCGGGACACCATCGGTTTTGCCACGGTGCGTGGCGGCGACGTGGTCGGTGACCATACGGTGATGTTCCTGGCGGACGGCGAGCGGGTGGAGATCAGCCACCGCGCCAGCAGCCGCCTGTCCTTTGCCCGCGGCGCCGTGCGCGCGGCCCTGTGGCTGACGGGAGAGGGGTCGACGGGAGAGGGATTGGCCACACAGGAGCCCGGCCACTACGATATGCGCGATGTGCTGGGGCTGAAATCCTGACCCCTGTCGCGACAAAGATTCTTTGAGGATTCGGTGTTGGAAAAAAAATTAATCGTCGGCAGTGAGGAGTGGTGCAGTTTTCCCGGCCTCGGGGTGCCCGCCATCAAGGCGCGGGTGGACTCGGGGGCCAAGACTTCCTGCCTGCACGCCTACAATATCCAGACCTTCAAGCGCGAAGGCGAACCCTGGGTCAGTTTCGAGGCCCACCCGCTGCAGCACCTGCGCCGGCCGTCGGTGCGCTGTGAGGCGCGCCTGCTGGACAAGCGCCTGGTGCGCAGCTCCTCCGGCGACAGCGAGAAGCGCCCGGTGATCCGCACGGCCCTGTCCATCGGCGGCAGCGTCTGGGATATCGAACTGACCCTGACCAACCGCGACTCCATGGGTTACCGCATGCTGCTCGGTCGCGAGGCGATGCTGGGGCGCATGCTGGTGGACCCGTCCGAGAGCTTCTGCCTCGGCGAAATGCCCCAGAGCCAGTTGGAGGAGTACTACCGCGACGAGCACCATATGGCCGGCACCGGCCTGCGCATCGGCGTGCTCGCCTCCAACCCGGACCTGTACAGCAACCAGCGCATCATGGAGGCTGGCGCCGAGCGCGGCCACCGCATGAGTTTCCTGGACATCCGTCAGTGCTACATGAAGCTGGACCCGAACGAGCCGGAAGTGCACTACCGCGACGGGCGCATACTGAACAATCTGGACGCTGTGATCCCGCGTATCCGCCCCAGCCAGACCTTCTACGGCTGCGCCCTCACGCGCCACTTCGAGAGTATCGGCGTTTTCGCATTGAACGGCTCCGCGGCCATCAGCCAGTCCCGGGACAAGCTGTTCTCCCTGCAGCTGCTGCAGCAGAACGGCCTCAATATCCCCACTTCCGGTTTCGCCAACTCGCCGGTGGATACCAGTGAGCTGATCGAGATGGTCGGCGGCGCGCCACTGATCGTGAAATTGCTCGAGGGCACCCAGGGCCGGGGCGTGGTGCTGGCGGAGACCCGCAAGGCGGGCGAGTCGGTGATCAACGCCTTCAAGTCCCTGAAGGCCAACCTGCTGGTGCAGGAGTTTATCCGCGAGGCCCAGGGCAAGGACCTGCGCCTGTTCGTGATCGACGGCAAGGTGGTGGCGTCGATCCAGCGGGAGGCGGCGCCGGGGGAATTTCGCGCCAATATCCACCAGGGTGGCACCGCCTCGGTGGTCAAGGTGACCGCGGAGGAGAAGCGCCTGGCGGTGAAGGCGGCCCGGGTGCTGGGCCTGAAGGTGGCGGGCGTGGATATCATCCGCTCCAAGAAGGGGCCGCTGCTGCTGGAAGTGAATTCCTCGCCGGGTCTCGAGGGCATAGAGAGCGCCACGCGCAAGGATGTGGCCGGCGCCATGATCGTGTCCATCGAGAAGGCGCACAAGTGGCGCCCGTCGATGGCCCCCCTGAGCAACGGCTCCCTGGCGACCGGGGATTGACCCGGCGCCGTCCAGGCCGACAGGGCCGGATGGATTTGGCCCGCCTCCCTTTCGCGACGCTTCGCCGATAAGCTGACGCCCCTACCTCTGGCTCTCCTTGGCCGGGCCCCCCGCGGAGACTAACCTTCTGGGACCGGACTGTGTATCCGGCAATCAGCCGGCGGTTTCCGCCGGCGAACTCCTGAATCTCTGTTCCTGGCTGCCAAGGACGGTGGGACGGTGGAGGCGCGACAGCGTTTCCGCTCGCGGCGGCCAGATGGTGAGTAACCAGAAGGCTTGAAGCGGCATGAAGAATCGTCAATTCCGCTACCTCCTGACCAATCTTGGGGTGGCCGTGGTGCACTTGGCGGTGCTGATGATCGTGGTTGTGGTCACCAGTGCCCAGGCGTGGACGCCGCTGTCCAGTTCCGCGGCCGGGCGTCGGATGATGGTGGACTATATCGTGCACTTCGCCCACCACCTGCAGTGGCCCATCGAGGTCTTTACCGGTACCGACGCGCCTTTCCGCATCTGCATGATGGGGGAGGGCAGCCTGCACCAATCCCTGGCCGAGCGCCTTGAGCGCCACCGGATCAATGGTCGCCGGGTGACGCTGGAAATCGTGGGCCAGGGCGAACTGATGCGTGCGCGCAAATGCCAGATCGTGGTCCTGGGCCAGATGGAGCGCGCCAGCCTGGTCAAAGCCGTGGGGGCGTTGGAATTCTTCCCGGTACTGACCGTCAGCGACGCCGAGCGTTTCGCCGCCACCGGCGGCATGATCGAGTTCGTCAGCAGGGGCGGCAATATTACCCTGCAGTTGAACAAGACCATGCTCGACCGGGCGGAGTTGAAGATGGGCAACAGCCTGTTTCGCCTGAGCAAAGAGGTGGACTGAATGCGGAATGCGGAATGCGGAATGCGGAATGATAATGCGGAATGATGAATGCGGAATCTGGCCCGGTGCCGCACTGACCACTTACCGTCGGCCAGCAGCGCACGGCATCATCGATCTTTTAGGTGACCGGATGGTAAGGCATGGCCACTCACCTCCCGTCCCCCGAATACCTTTCCGCATTCCGCATTCATCATTCCGCATTCATCTTCCCCTGGCGCAGGCGGCGCAATTCGCGTAGAATCTGCGGCCGATCTGGGCTGGTCCCGCCCCCATCGCCAGCAGGCGTGGGAACCGCGGCGCACAGGCCCGCCAACGCCGGCGGCAAGCGCCGGCCAAAGTGTGAGAGCCGCGCGTGAACAGATACAAAAAAGCGAGATGAAGCTGCAGAGTTTCATCTCGCTTTTTTATAGGTTCGGCACAGGCGCGCCCGATACTCTCAAACCCCGCCCGGAAGCCGTTCTGAAGACTGGAGATCAATTTGACTAAAGCTGTCCCCACGCCCAAGGCCCTGATGATGCCCCACACCACCCCGGCTCTGCTGGTTCTGGCAGATGGCAGTGTATTCGAGGGGCGCGCCATCGGCGCCCACGGCAGCGCCGTCGGCGAGGTGGTGTTCAACACCTCCATGACCGGCTACCAGGAGATCCTCACCGATCCCTCCTACGCCCGCCAGATAGTCACCCTGACCTACCCCCATATCGGCAATACCGGTACCAATACAGAGGATGAGGAGTGCGCCGAGATCTGGGCCGCGGGGCTGGTGATCCGCGACCTGCCACTGCTGGCCAGCAGCTTCCGCAAGGAGCAGTCCCTGGAAGAGTACCTCAAGGCGCGCAATGTGGTCGGCATCGCCGATATCGACACCCGCCGCCTGACCCGCATCCTGCGGGACAAGGGCGCCCAGAACGGCTGCATCGTCGCCGGCGACTCGGTGAACAAAGAGTCTGATCGTGAGGAAGCGCTGGCCAAGGCGCGCGAGTTTGCCGGCCTCAAGGGCATGGACCTGGCCAAGGTGGTATCCACCAAGGAGAACTACGCGTTCAACGAGGGCACCTGGGAACTGGGCAAGGGCCACAAGCCCGCGCCGGAGCAGCCGTTTAAGGTGGTGGCCTACGACTTCGGCGTGAAGCGCAATATCCTGCGCATGCTGGTGGACCGCGGCTGCGATGTCACCGTGGTGCCGGCGGAGACTCCCGCGTCAGAAGCGCTGGCCATGAACCCGGACGGCATCTTCCTGTCCAACGGCCCCGGCGACCCCGAGCCCTGTATCTACGCCATCGAGGCGATTCGGGAATTTCTCGAAAAGCGCATCCCCACCTACGGCATCTGCCTCGGCCACCAACTGCTGGGCCTGGCCGTCGGCGGCCGCTCGCTGAAAATGAAATTCGGCCACCACGGCGGCAACCACCCGGTGCAGGACCTGCGCAGCGGCCAGGTGATGATCACCGCGCAGAACCACGGCTTTGCCGTGGACGCGGATACCTTGCCGGAAAACGTGGAAGTCACCCACGTATCGTTGTTCGACCGCAGCCTGCAGGGCATACGCCTCACGGACAAGCCGGCCTTCAGCTTCCAGGGCCACCCGGAAGCCAGCCCCGGCCCCCACGATATGGCGCCGCTGTTCGACGAGTTTATCGAATCGATGGAGAAGCGCCGCAAGTAACCGGCGCGCTGCCAGAGCCCAGAGTCGAAATTAAATTGTGAGACCTACCGGTGACAGGCCGGTGTGAAACGGAAGAAAGATGCCAAAACGCACAGACATCAAAAGCATTCTGATTATCGGCGCCGGCCCCATCGTGATCGGCCAGGCCTGCGAGTTCGACTATTCCGGTGCCCAGGCCTGTAAGGCGCTGCGGGAGGAGGGCTACCGGGTGATCCTGGTGAACTCCAACCCGGCCACCATCATGACCGACCCAGCTATGGCCGACGCCACCTATATCGAGCCGGTGGAGTGGAAGACGGTCGCCAAGATCATCGAGCAGGAGCGCCCGGACGCGATACTGCCCACCATGGGCGGCCAGACGGCGCTCAACTGCGCCCTGGACCTGGACAAGAACGGCATCCTCAACAAGTTTGGCGTGGAGCTGATCGGCGCCGACAAGGACGCCATCGAGAAGGCCGAGGACCGCGACCTGTTCGACAAGGCCATGAAGGCCATCGGCCTGGAGACGCCGCGGGCGAAGATCGTGCACTCCTTGGAAGAGGCGAAGAAGGTGCCGGAGGAATTCGGCTTCCCGGTGATCATCCGCCCGTCCTTCACCATGGGCGGATCCGGCGGTGGCGTGGCCTACAACTGGCCCGAGTTCGAGGAGATCTGCAAGCGCGGCCTCGACCTGTCGCCCACCAACGAACTGCTGATCGACGAATCCCTGCTCGGCTGGAAAGAGTACGAGATGGAGGTGGTTCGCGATAAGAACGACAACTGCATCATCGTCTGCTCCATCGAGAACTTTGACCCCATGGGGGTGCACACCGGCGACTCCATCACCGTGGCCCCGGCGCAGACGCTGACCGACAAGGAATACCAGCTGATGCGCAACGCCTCCATCGCGGTGCTGCGCGAGATCGGTGTGGAGACCGGCGGTTCCAATGTGCAGTTCGGCGTCTGCCCCGACACCGGCCGCATGGTGGTGATCGAGATGAACCCGCGGGTGTCCCGCTCCTCGGCGCTGGCCTCCAAGGCCACCGGTTTCCCCATCGCCAAGGTGGCGGCCAAGCTGGCCGTCGGTTACACGCTGGACGAGCTGCAGAACGATATCACCGGTGGCGCCACGCCGGCCTCCTTCGAGCCCAGCATCGATTACGTGGTCACCAAGATCCCGCGCTTCACCTTCGAGAAGTTCGGCGAGGCGGACGCGCGCCTGACCACCCAGATGAAATCCGTGGGCGAGGTGATGGCCATAGGCCGCACTTTCCAGGAGTCCCTGCAGAAGGCACTGCGCGGACTGGAAGTGGGTAGCTTTGGCCTGGAGAGCAAAATCGACCCGAGCGAGGACGGCGCCCAGGAGCGGCTGCGCCGCGAGCTGTCCGTGCCCGGCGCCGAGCGCATCTGGTATGTGGGCGACGCCTTCCGCATGGGCATGAGTATCGAGGAAGTCTACGAGCTTTCCGGGATAGATCCGTGGTTCCTGGTACAGATCGAGGAATTGGTCAGGATCGAGGAGCCGCTCAAGTCGCTGCCGACGTCCGCGCTCACCGCAGAGCACATGCGCTACCTGAAGCGCAAGGGCTTCTCGGACAAGCGCCTCGCGGACCTGGTCGGCGTGAGCCAGAAAACCGTGCGCGACTTCCGCCACAAGCTGGGGGTCTTCCCGTCCTACAAGCGGGTGGACACTTGCGCGGCCGAGTTCGCCACCAGCACCGCCTATATGTACTCCACCTACGACGAGGAGTGCGAGGCCAATCCATCCGACAAGAAGAAGATCATGGTGCTCGGCGGCGGTCCCAACCGCATCGGCCAGGGCATCGAGTTCGACTACTGCTGCGTGCACGCGGCACTCGCCATGCGCGAGGACGGTTACGAGACCATCATGGTCAACTGCAACCCGGAGACGGTTTCCACCGACTACGACACTTCCGACCGCCTTTACTTCGAGCCGGTTACCCTGGAGGACGTGCTGGAAATCGTGCGCAAGGAGAATCCGGAGGGCGTGATCGTCCAGTTCGGCGGCCAGACGCCGCTGAACCTGGCCCGCTACCTGGCCGCCGAGGGCGTGCCCATCATCGGCACCACCCCGGAGCAGATCGACCGCGCCGAGGACCGCGAGCGCTTCCAGCAGATGATCATGCGCCTGGGCCTGAAACAGCCCAAGAACGCCATCGTGCGCTCGGTGTCCGAGGCGGTACTGGCGGCCAAGGAAGTGGGCTACCCGTTGGTGGTGCGCCCCTCCTACGTGCTGGGCGGCCGCGCCATGGAGATCGTCTACAAGGAAGACGAACTGCTGAACTACATGAAGGAGGCGGTGCAGGTGTCCGACGAGGCGCCGGTACTGCTGGATCACTTCCTGAACGCCGCCATCGAGGTGGATATAGACGCCGTCTCCGACGGCCAGGACGTGGTGATCGGCGCCATCATGCAGCATATCGAGCAGTGCGGCGTGCACTCCGGCGATTCCGCCTGCTCCCTGCCGCCCTACAGCCTGCCGGCGGAAGTGCAGGACCGGATGCGCGAGGAGGTGAAGGCCATGGCCCGCGAACTGGGCGTGGTCGGCCTGATGAACACCCAGTTGGCCTACCAGGACGGCGAGATTTATGTGATTGAGGTGAATCCACGCGCCTCGCGCACCGTGCCCTTTGTTTCCAAGTGCATCGGCACCTCCCTGGCCAAGGTGGCGGCGCGCTGCCAGGCGGGCATTTCCCTGGCCGAGCAGGGCTTTACCAAGGAAATCGTGCCGGATTACTTCTCCGTCAAGGAATCGGTATTCCCCTTCAACAAGTTCCCGAAGGTGGACCCCATCCTCGGCCCGGAGATGAAATCCACCGGCGAGGTGATGGGCGTGGGCGAGACCTTCGCCGAGGCCTTCGACAAGAGCCTGCTGGGCGCCGGCGACAAGCTGCCGGAGTCCGGCCGTGTGTTCATCTCGGTGCGCGACTTCGACAAGCCCGCGGTGGTGGGGGTTGCGCGGGACCTGGTGGGGCTCGGTTTCGAGCTGGTGGCCACCCGCGGCACCGCCAGGGTCTTGCAAGATGCCGGGATTCCCGTTACAACCGTCAACAAGATGAGCGAGGGTCGGCCCCATATCGTCGATATGATCAAGAACGATGAGATCGCCCTGGTGGTCAACACCACCGAGGGGCGCCAGGCCATTCGCGATTCCGCCGATATCCGCCGTAGCGCGGAAAATCACCAGGTGTGCTACACCACCACGCTGGCCGCGGCCAAGGCCATGGCCCTGGCCATGCAGCAGGGCGAAACCCTTCGGGTGCGCCGCCTGCAGGACCTGCACCAGCGGGTGGTCAAGCTGCCTGAATAAGGCTGATACCTTGTAGGAACTACCCCCTGGGAACGCCGAGCTCCAGCTCGGCATCGCGGCCAACGGCGGATGGCCGCCCCGCCGCTCCTACAAGGCAAAATTAATCTTGAGATAGCGGCCGGGCTTCACCCGTATGTGAAGTCCGGTTTCGTAGTCATAAAAATTGGAGGTCCCACCTTGAACCGGGTACCAATGACCGTCGAGGGCGCCGAGGCCCTGCGCACAGAGCTGGAAAGGCTGAAGAAAGTGGAGCGTCCCGCGGTGGTGCAGGCCATTGCCGAGGCGCGCGAACACGGCGACCTGAAAGAGAACGCCGAGTACCACGCCGCACGGGAAAAGCAGGGCTTTATCGAGGGCCGCATTCAGGAGATCGAGAGCAAGCTGTCCCACGCCCAGGTGATCGACGTGAAGGCCATAGAGCCCAGCGACAAGGTGATCTTCGGCACCACCGTGACCATTATCCATATGGATGACGACCAGGAAGTGACCTACAAGATCGTCGGCGACGACGAGGCGGATGTGAAGAACCACAAGATTTCCGTGAATTCACCCATTGCCCGCGCACTGATCGGCAAGGAGGTGGGTGATGTCGTCGTGGTGCACACGCCTTCCGGTGCGGTGGAATACGAGATAGATTCGGTCGAGCACCTGTAGTTTGTCTTTTCTCCCCGCAAATAAATAAGGGCGGGTTTTGGCCGCCCTTACGTCTCCTGACCGCCAGCGCTTCTTACTGCACGATCATGCCGACGTTGCCAATGCCGGCCTGCGCCGCAACTGCGGTTTCAGATAAACCCAATTGGATGGTGGAGTGGAAGTTTGCAATGCCCACCTGGGTGGTAATGGCGTCGTGGCCGAAACCGATTTGCAGAGTGTCAGCATCGTTGAGCAAGCCAACCTGGATATGAATCGCGGTGTTCAGGTCTCCGATCTGGTCGATATCCGAGTCGTTGAAGGCGCCGAACTGCACGCTTGTTGCACTGTTGAAAAAGCCCAGTTGATCGTGGTCGGCAATGTTGGCAAATCCGCTCTGTACGTAAGTGGACGTATTGCCGAACATGTTTTGGACAAGGATGGCAATATTGGCGATGCCGGACTGGTCGATCGAAGTTTTCTGCCCGAAGGTGCCCAACTGTACGATGGCGGCGATGTTAGCGGAACCCGACTGGGTTATGCGGGCCGTGTTGAACGCCCCCAGCGTCTGCAGGACGAGTCCGAAGTTGCCGGAGCCTGACTGGGTGACGGAAGCGCTGCTGCCGAATTCCGCCAGTTGCAGGGTAACGGCGCTGTTGAGAGTGCCGGTTTGAGCGGTCTGCGCACTGTTGAGTTGGCCATCAGACTGCAGGGAGAAGGCGCTGTTCAAGGTCCCAGCCTGGGCCTGGCTGATGGAGCTTAAATCTTCGCCACCGGTCTGAACGGCAACTTCGGAGTTGGAAAAGCCAGTCTGGTTCTGGTTTATCGTGTTGTCATCGACGCCGGGGCCTATCTGCGTGGCAGACTGAAAGTTACCTGCGCCGGCTTGCGTTTGCGTCGTGGTATTACCGGCCGCTAGCACGCTGCTGCTCGCAGCAAAAAGTACTGCCGCGGCGATCGGAGTTAACGTCTTCATGAGTGTCTCCATTACTGCATTGCTTCAATGAGTTCTGACGTTGAGAAGGTTCAGCAGTGTTGATGCTGAATGGACGTGGCACCTGTACCAGTGCTACTGGGCTTTCCAGCGTAAGAGCAATTGCCGGCACGGCAAAAATCCGCTGTCAACCGTCCCTGCGCGCGACCTTACCCGGTTTATCCCGGCTTTTGGTTGCGCTTTTGCAGGAGCAACTTGGCTATCTCGGAAGAAGAATCCATCTTGTGGCTGAAAGCGCTTCCAGAATATTCCGCCACCTTTTTAGTCTTGTTGCACGGATTTCCATCTGCTATGGGAGATAAGTTGTAAATCAGTAGGAAGAAAGTTCCTTTGTGGCGAGCGGGGCATGATTGAAACGGCTATATGTCGCATTGAGTGACATCACACAGTACGGCAATGCAAGATGTCCTCAGTTCCCTGATAAAAGGGCGGCCATAGGCCGCCCTTTTTCGATGTGGTAAATACCCCTTGCCGGTTGAACGATCACGCCCCTAGTTGCCGGAGCAATTACTGCACCACGATCGCGGTATTTCCGGTGCCGACCTGTGTGACGTTGGCGGTTTCGGAAATGCCGTTCTGGATCACCGTGGCCTGGTTGAGGCTGCCGGACTGGCTGACGATAGCCAGGTGGCCACCGCCCAGGCCCAGGGCGCCGGACTGCATCACATTGGCGCTATTGCCGAAGCCGTCCTGGCTGATCCTGGCGCTGCTGCCCCAGTCCACCTGTACCACAGTGGCCTCGTTCGCGAATCCGCTCTGCAGGATATCCGCTTCGTTGTACATGCCGCTCTGGTCCGTATAGGCGCGGTTGAAGGAACCCTGCTGGTTGATGGTGGAGAAGTGTCCGCTGCCGCTCTGGGCGATCTGTGCCTCGTTGCCAGTGCCCTGCTGGTAGATAAACGCATCGGAATCGAAGCTGGTATTCTGGCCTATGTAGGCGCCGTGCAACTGGCCGTGCTGCTCGATCCGCGCGACATTGCCCGCGCCCAGTATCTGGGCGATTTCCGCTTCGTTGCCGAAGCCGGACTGCAATATCCACGCCTCGTTGTCCCGGCTGCCCAACTGGTAGATGGTTGCGTCGTTGAGCGCACCCTCCTGGTGGATGCCGGCGCTGTTGTAGGCGCCGCCCTGTTGCAGCGCGAAGGCGTCGTTCAGGTTGCCCTCCTGTACCTGGTAGATACCCGATCCCACCTCGGCCTGCTGCAGGGCCTCGGCGCTGTGGAGGTTGCCCGTCTGTTGCTGTGAAATGAAGTTGTCGGTGGCGCCGGGGTCCGTCTGGTCGGCAAAGGCGGTGTTGGCCGTACCGTTCTGGTTCACCTCGGCGGTGTTGGTCGCCGCCAGCACTATGCCACTCGTGGCTAGCAACAGCGCTGCGGCGATGGGGGTTAAGGGTTTCACAAATGGCTCCTTTACTGCTTCACCGACAGGATCCCTGTGGTGTCCGGTTACTCCGTTACCCGCGTCCGCGCCTTGTGGGCCTGCTGGCGGGGTCCCTGCCAATTGTTAAAAACGGGCGGCCGCAATGGCCGCCCTGGGTTCCTGTTTGCGCGATGCGCTTACTGGAGGATAAAGCCGACGTTGCCAAATCCAGTCTGGGTGGCCACTGCGGTTTCGTTGAAGCCAAACTGGGTGGTGTTGTGGAAGTTGAACGCGCCCACCTGGGTAGTGATGGAGTCGTGGAACAGGCCGAACTGGTGAGTGTGGGCAGTGTTGGCAAAGCCAAACTGGAATTCCGCGGCGGCGTGGCCGAGGCCGACCTGGATGATGTCCCCTGCGTTGAAGGCACCGACTTGTACCTTCAGGGCGGAGCTGCCAACCGAGCCGGTCTGGTCAATATCGCCATCGTTAAAAAAGCCCACCTGGATGATGTCCGCCTCGTTTGCGAGCGCGAAAAGCTGGGTGATTTCGGCGTCGTTGCCGAAGCCAGTCTGGGAGATATCGGCGTCGTTCAGGGCGCTGACAGCCTGCAGAACGGTGCCGACGTTCGCCGCTCCCACCTGGGTGATGCTGGCGCTATCCAGCAGGCTCACGGTCTGGGTGATCCCGGCCACGTTGACGAAGCCCACCTGGGTGATATTGGCGACGTCGAGAAGCGTGACTGCCTGGGTGGTGATGGCCAGGTTGCCGGCGCCCACCTGGGTGGTGTTGGCCAGGTTGAGGGCGCCTCCGGCCTGGGTGGTGGAGGCCACGTTCCCGGCACCTACCTGGGTCTGCACGATGGTGCTGTCATTCTCACCGGCGGTCTGCAGGGCGATTTCTGTGTTGAAGAACCCGAACTGGTTCTGCAAGATCAGGTTGTCGTTCACGCCGATACCGATCTGGGTGGCGCTTTGAAGGTTGCCGACACCGACCTGGTTCTGGACGGCGGTGTTGTTGGCCGCGAGTACGCTGCCGCTGGCGGCGAAAAGTACTGCTGCGGCGATGGGGGTAAACGTCTTCATGAGTTGCTCCTTTAACTACTAACGTCCGACGTTGGAAATATCAGTACTGCTCATACTGATTGATGTTGGAGCTGGTCCCAGCTCCAAATTGGTTGCGGCGCCGTGAAGCCCATCTCCTCTCGGGCGAATGTCCGCGCTGCGAATAGGCTCAGCCTGCTCCATCCGGATGGAACTCCAGTTGTCCGATATTCTGCTTCCCGGCATCGCACCGTCTGTCGTTGGCGGTCGCGAGGATAAGGGGTGTGACAAGGGAAGCTGGCAGTATCGGTGACATTGAGGAAGCCGGTTAATTTTCAGTCTGCTTGATCACTTGGTGATCGATTCTGTGTTGAGTCTTGTTGTTTAACCGCTGGGGCGCTATGGGAGAAAAGTCATGAAACTCTAGGAGGAAAGTTCGAATTTTGATCAGTTGTTTTATTGGGCGCTAAGCGGGGAGGGGAATGGCGCTGGTAGAGGTATTTTTCCTGCCAATGTGCGGAATACTACTGGAATAAAATCGCTGGCGTTGGCGTGGGGAGCTAACCCATCAGCGGGGTGGAAGGGAGGAATGCCCTTCCACCTCGTCAGTAAATCGACCGGGCTCTGTGGAAATTTGCTGAAAGACGTCTTCGTTTTTCAGCAAATTTGCCAATAAGCCTATTGGACTATGCTTACTGGGAAACCACGCCGACGTTGTTCGACCCAATCTGGACTGCAAAGGAGGTTTCGTTATTGCCGAATTGGTTAGTCGTGTGGAAGTTGTTGGTACCCAATTGGGCGGTAAGGGCAAAGAGGCCAGTACCGATCTGCTGTTGGGTTGCCATATTGATGGTGCCGCCCTGGAACATGGCCGCAGTGTTAAAGGTGCCGAACTGTTCGATAAAGCCGTTGTTGCTAGTGCCATCCTGTACCATCAGAGCGAAGTGGCCCATGTTGGACTGGCGGATTTCGCCGATGTTGCCAACGTCATCCTGGAACATCAAGGCCGTGTGGGAGGAGCCGGTTTGCCAGGTAGTACCGTTGTTTCCGGTGCCGTCCTGGTCAACCAGGGCGAAGGAGTCGGAGCTTAGCAACTGGGTGACAGTGGCAACGTTCGTGGTGCCGGATTGCTCGATATTCCCGCTGTTGCCTGAGCCTCCAGCCTGCAGGACAAAGCCATTATTGACGGTACCGGCTTGAAAGACGGAGGCACTACTGCCAGCTTCAGCGGATTGGAAGGTGGTGGCCGTGTTCAAGTCACCAATCTGGATGGTTTCCGCACTGGTGCCGTCCGAGGTGCCGTTCTGTCCGGAGAAAGCGTCGTTCATGTCTCCGACCTGGATTTGCAGGATACTGCTGTCAGTCGCGGCTCCATTCTGGACGGCCGCCTCCATGTTCATGTCGCCGATGGCTATCTGGGTGACGTCATTGTCGTTGACGCCTACGCCGGTCTGCGTTGAATTCTGGGTGTTCATTGCGCCAACTGCGATTTGTGTGGTGGTGTTGTTGGCAGCCAGAGCGCTGCCGCTGGCTGCAAAAAGTACTGCCGCAGCGATGGGGGTAAACGTCTTCATGAGTTGCTCCTTTAACTTACGTCGGACGTTGAAAGTAGTCAGTACAGTTTCGTACTGACTGGCTATGGGGCTGGGAGTAGCCCCATATTGGGTTGCAGCGATGTGCAGTCCATTTGCACATTGGTCAATTTGCACATTGGTCAATGACTGCGCTGTAAATAAGGTCGAACTGCCTTTGTCGGCTTCCTGGATTCTGGTTAAGTCAGCATCATTCTGGTTAAACCGGAGTCATTGCGGTTAAACCATCATCATGTTGGTGAATAATTAGTCGATGCAGGGTTGAGTTTTGCTGCTCAACCGCGAGGTCGCCATAGGAGGGAAGTCACGAAAATCTAGGAAGAAAGTTCGATTTTCGATCAAATGTGTTATCCAGCGCTCAGCGAGGAAGGGAATGATCCTAGTGGAAGTGTTTACTCATGCCAATATACCGAATACCGCTGTAACCGAATGGATGTGTCGGGTGTAAAAACCTTCAGGAAAATCTCCGTGCCGTGATCGGGCCGATTAAATTTCAATCCTTTTGATCAAAAAATAACCTGTCCTGGCTTAAGTCTTGTGCTCAACCGGAAAGGCCGCTATAGGACGGAAGTCACGAAATGCTAGGAAAAAAGTTCACTATTTGACCAGTTGCGTTGTCAGCCTCTAAGCGGGGAGGGGAATGGTGCGGGGAAAGGGGGCCTTCTCCTGCCAATAGCAAATGCTACTGACACAGAATTGCCGGTGCTGGCGGGGGAATCTGTCTAGCTAGTGCACCAGCGACACCGAGTTGCCGCTGCCAACCTGGGTCACAATCGCAGTTGAGGAAACGCCGCTCTGGATGACCACTGTTTCGTTCAGGCCGCCGGACTGGCTGATGACGGACAGGTGCCTGCCGCCCATGCCAAAGGCACCCGCCTGTAGAAGGGTGACGCTATTGAAAGAACCGTCCTGGGTGACGATCGCACTGTTGTAGCCATCCTCCTGAATCGCCTCGGTCGCATTGGAAAATCCGCTCTGGACGATATCGGATTCCTGGGCGTAGCCGTCCTGATCCGCGCTGGCCTGATTGAAGGTGCCTTCCTGGTGGGTGCTGGCAAGGTGGCCGATGCCGCTCTGTGCAACTTGTGCTTCGTTGTCGGTGTCTCCCTGGTTGACGTAGGCTTTGGACTGGAAGCTGGCGGACTGGCTGATGGAGGCGCTGTGGGCAAGGCCGCGCTGTTCAATTTGCGCGGTATTGTCCACACTCACCAGCTGGTTGATTTCCGCGCTGTTGTAGAAACCCCGCTGCCGGGCAATGGCCCGCCCCTCTTCCGCCGCCGCCTGCAGGCTGGAAACATAGTTGAAGGCGCCCGCCTGGTAAATACTGCTGCTGTTGCCGGAACCGTCGATTTGCACGGCAATGGCTTCATTCAGTACCCCGTCCTGGCTCTGTTCTATGCCGCTGTCCGACTCGCCCTGCTGGCTGGCTTCGGCGGTGTTAAAGGTGCCGTCCTGATCCTGTCGCAGGCTGTTGCCAACGGCTCCCGGTTCTATCTGTTCGGCGTAGGCGGTATTGCCGCCCCCCCTTTGCGTTTGCTCGGCGCGGTTGTCCGTCGCCTCAACAGGGCCACTGGCGACGAGCGTCAATGCCGTCGCCACGACGGGAATTATTTTCATGGCAGTGATTCCGCGCTGTAACAATCGGTGACAGGATCAATCGTACTGGTTGACGACGGTTGTGATCGCCGTGCCCATCTGGGTAACCTCGGTGTGCAACCCGTTGCCGCTCTGGTAGATGTTCACCCTGTGATAGATACCTACCTGGTTTACCTGGGCGGAGTTCCGTATGCCAAACTGGGATATCCCCGCCTGGTGGGCGAAACCGATCTGGTTGAGGCGAATCAGGTTCTCGTAGCCCGCCTGGAGCAGGGCGGCGATATTGTCCTCGCCTTTCTGGCGGGAGATCACCGAGTTTTCGTTGCCCGCCTGGGTGACGGACAGCCTGTTCTGGTAACCATCCTGCAGGGAGGAAAGGTAATTCAGGAGTCCGTACTGCCTGGCATCCACATCGTTGAAGCTGCCCTCCTGATGGATGACCGCCAGGTTGGCTATTGAGACGACATTGTTGAAATCCAGCTCACTGCCGCCGGTCAGTTCCGACCCCGCGTCCAGATCCGCCCCCCGGGCACCGTTCAGGGCCAACAGGGAAAGGACCAGGACAAACCGGTAACGAGTGGTGCGACTTGTAAATTTCATAGGGTGAGCCCCGTTGGTGATCCGGAAAAATGGCTTACATGATGTACGTGCTTTCATTCAAGTAGTACTGCAACACCGGGTTATTGATGTCGTCGGGGTTTTGCAGTGCCCAGGAGTTGTTGACGATACCTTCACTGATCAGGTGGATCACTGCCGCTTCCATGGCCGAGAGCATTGCCAGCTGGGCGGGCTCGTTGGTTGTGGTCCCGGCCTCCATCTCGAGCAGGCGGCGGAAACTGATGAAGCGATAGACGTCCGCGCTGATGGCTTTCGAGTAGACGGTCTTTGAGGTCAGTACCGAGTGCAGCACACGGCCCGAGCGGATGTCGATGGCCCTCAGGTTGACGGTGACCTGGTCGACGCGATATTGGTCATCGATACCGATGCCAAAATATCGGGCGCCCGCGCCACCGGTGCGAATATTGGTGTCGTAGGCGACGATCCCCCCCTCCAGAAGGACATTGGCGGCGACCAGGGAGGGCAGCGGCACATTGTTGTTGGCTGGGGTGTCCGGTTTGGTCAGCGCGGCGCGAATGATTTTCCGCTCCGTCAGCAGGTTCTGCAGGCCCTCCCGTTCCAATGGAATAAACCAGCCGGATTCGTTCAGCACATCCATCAGCATCGAGGCGCCACCCTGGGTGACGGCAGTGGAGAAACTGCTGTTGGGGGCGGGCTTGTACTGGCCAGTCTGGTCGCGAAAGCTGTATATCGCTGCCAGTATCTTTCCCTTTGGCGCGGGCAGGTTGAGCAGGTCCCTGTAGGTGGCGTTCCGCGGCGTGAGCTGTGCCTCCTGCAAGCCCGGCCCGAACAGGGCATCGCCGGTGGTCTTCATCGCCGAGCAGCCGCTCAATGTGGTCATCACTGCCAGCGCGGGCAAAGCAAGCCTTTTTATTGCAATACGCATTGCCTTTGTCTCCTGCGTTGATTTTGGGCGTAAAACGACGGATTTTTAATTGGTCGGATCCAGTCCGCTCACAATGATTTCGCTTTTGTCGCCGGTGTTGCGGTCGGTGATCAGTACTGTCAGTACGCCATCGTTGTCCGTGATTTGTACAACGAAATCGTCGGTAACCAGTTCCCCGCTGTTGCCGTTGCCCACGTCGGTCAGCAGCTGGTTCAACAGGCGGGTTTCCAGGGAGTCCGTGAACCTGTCGAGTGCACTGGGTTGTTCGTAGACGGTATCCTCACGGTCCGGATCCTTGAAACGGTCTTGTGCCTGGGCATTGTTCAACAGATAGCTGCCGTTCAGCGGATTGCCGCCAAAGTTCGGGTTCACCGGCTCATAGATCAGTTCTGTGGCGGATGCCAGTCCGGAGGCGAGGGGGAAGACGGGGGTGAGAATAAGTCCTGCCAGTTTCGCGGGTTTCATCAGAATTCATCCTTGCCTAGATCGAAGTGGTCGGTCAGTGCGCTGCGTACCTTTTCCTGCAGTACCATTTCATGAATATATTGCGACGCCTCCTCCGCCAAACGCTGGATGTTGTTCGTGCTCGGGCTGATAAATCGCCGGAATACGGTTTTGTCGTTGTAGGTGATCCAGATCAGGTTTCCCCAGCGCGCCGAGGGTCGCTCGTGTATCGTCAGGTTGTAGTCGCTGTCCGGATAGTGCAGGTTGCGGTATTCGCTCATGTAGCGGGCGAAGTCGTGTCCGGTCCGGGTAATGGTTCGGTCGATATTGAAGCCGTTGATTTCGTCTTCGATCCGGCCGCTTTCCTCTTCCAGGGCGCCGTCGTTAACATCTTTCCCTTCATCGGTCACCTGTGCCGATGCCAGTGCGGACAGCAATGCGAACAGAAACGCCACTCCTCTCATATTCGTTCGGCCTGAAGGTTTAGCTTGGCCCAGTTGCTTGCCTGAAGACGGTTTTTTACGCCAATCTTCCGGAATATGTTGTACATATGGTTCTTTACTGTGTGTTCGCTCAGGTGGAGCCTTGAGGCGATAACGCTGTTGGGCTCGCCCGTGGTCAGCTGGCTCAGTATCTCCTGTTCCCGCCTGGTGAGAAGGAGGCCGTTTTTCACGTCTCCGGAGTGGGCGCTGTCTGGGCTCTGGATGGCGGTTCCGAGCTTCTTGACCAGGTTTTCCTGGTTGGTTGTAGCATCGCAGAGGAGCTGGAAATTTTTCCGCCTCAGTTTTTCCACCACGTGACTGGAGATGTCGGCGGGAAAATTGATCAGTAGTGTTTTCGGGTGGGCGATTTTTTTTAAGTAGGATAAAACCTGGTTTGAATCGGAGTTCATCGCCATTTGCCAGCAGTCTACGACGATAGCCTGGTAGTGCTGAATGCAGTGGCGCTGCTTTCCTATCTCGGATTTTTCCCACTTGAATGGGGTTGAGTCGGAAACCAGTGAAAACAGCAGGTCTCCATGCAGGCCGGGATTGCTAATAAAAAGAACCGGCATATACCTCTTACCTCTCCTTGGCTGGATCAACACCTTAATACCTGAATCTAGATCCATTCTGCGATTCCGCATCGCAAGAACTTTTCTGTCCACCCCGATCGCTGGTCCTTTCCGTTCGGGGCAAGGCTCCACAATCCGCGTTAGTAAAACAGGTTAAATAACCCGGGGAATGAGAAGTTAGTTTGGAGTGTAGACCCTGTGGATATATTTACTAGCGGGATTCAGTGCCAGTAATGTCAGGGAAGAATTGCCAAATAGGCGGGCGGCTATCTTCCCCTGCTCACGGTGTCTCCCTTGCGGAATCGCAAAACAAATCGCCTCAGGTAAATAGTCTGGCACTTGTCCCCGCGGGGGTGACTGCCGGCTTGATCGGGCCTGGAACATGCCGGCTGCGGCGGGGGATCTATCCCGCGAAGCGGCCAACCGTCGCTGAAGATCTCGTGCGAGTAAAAAATTAATTTATGATTTAATTAAATTGGCAAGAGTCGCTGGCACCCGGCGAAACCCACATGACACGCAAGCGCGCCCCCGGACGCCCCGGAGGGGATTCCGCAGACCTGCGCCGCACCCTGATCGATGCGGCGCTCACCTGCTATGCCCGTGAGGGCGTGGTGGACAGTTCCCTGAAGGCCATCGCCGTCGAGGCCGGTGTCACCCCGGCGCTGCTGCACTACTACTTCGGCAATCGGGAGCAGCTGCAGCAGGCGGTCATCGAGGAGCGGATACTGCCGCTGGTGCTTCGCGTGCGGGAGAGGCTGATCCCGGCCATCGACGATGCGACGGCACTGGTGGAAGCCTTCGTCTCCGCCGTGGGGCAGTTGGTGGTGGAGAACCCCTGGTGGCCGCCGCTGTGGGTGGGGGAGGTGCTCCGCGAGGGCGGCGCCTTGCGCGGACTGCTGATCGAGCGGGTGGGGGAGGTCGCCGACCTGTTTACCGAGCGCTTCGCCGCCGCGCAGCGGGCCGGGAAGTTGAACGCGGACCTGGACCCTCGCCTGCTGCTGGTTTCCCTGGTCGGACTGACCCTGTTTCCCGCCGCCGGCGCGTCCATATGGCGACAGGTCCGGGGCGCGGACGATATCTCCGCCGAAGAGATGCAACGCCATACCCTGGTGCTGTTGCGGCGGGGATTGGAGTTGCGGCCATGAAAGGCGGCGGCATTTCCGCACTGCTCGCGACGTTGCTGCTGTGCGCATGCCAGCCGTCGCCACAGCAGGCCCTGGGTACCCTGGAGTGGGATCGAATAGCGCTGCCGGCGCCGGCGGCGGAAAAGATTGTGCGCGTCGACGTGCGTGAAGGGGAGAGGGTCGATGCGGGGCAGGTTCTCCTGCAGTTGGACGACAGCCGCACTCGGGCGCAGTTGTCCGCGGCCCAGGCCGAAGTGGAGCGGCGCCGTGCACAGCTCGAGGAGCTCAGGGTGGGGCCGCGCGTCGAGGAGATAGAGCGCGCCCGGGCCAGCCTCGATGCCGCGCTCGCGGAGGAGCGGGAAGCGCGGGACAACTACCGCCGCTTCCATGCCCTGGGGGGCGACAACTACGTCTCCCAGTCGGAGATCGACAGCGCCAAAGCCGCGGCCGATGCCGCTGCCGCGCAAGTGGAGTCCGCCCGCGCCGCACTGCTCGAATTGCAGCGCGGCACCCGCAGCGAGGAAATCGTCCAGGGCGAGGCGGCGCTGCAGCAGGCCGAGGCCGAATCCCGCGCCCAGGCGGTACTGCTGGAAAAGCTCACCGTACAGGCGCCCCGCAATGGGCTCGTTGACGACCTGCCTTTCAAACTCGGCGACGAGGCGCCGGTGGGCGGGCCCCTGGCCGTGATGCTGGTGGGCGACACGCCCTATGCCCGCGTCTATATTCCCGAGCCCCTGCGCCCCTTGGTGCAGGTCGGCGACCGGGCCCGGATCTATGTGCAGGGCGTGGCGCAGCCTTTCTCCGGCCGGGTGCGTATGGTTCGCAGCGAGCCCAGTTTCACTCCCTACTATGCCCTCACCGGCGACGATGTGGCGCGCCTCAGCTACCTGGCGGAAATCCAGCTGGGACAGGACGCCGCAGAACTGCCCGCCGGCCTGCCGCTGCGGGCGGAGTTCGCCCGGCGTGAGAATGCGCATCTGCAGCCGCCCGCCCGCTTCCTGGTGACGCTCCGTGGCCGCTGATGCCATCGCGATCCGCGCGCGGGGCCTGAGCAAGTGCTTTGGCGAGCTGCGCGCGGTGGATGATCTGGACCTGACCGTGGAGCGCCGGCAAGTGTACGGCTTCCTCGGCCCCAACGGCTCCGGCAAGTCCACCAGCATCCGCATGCTCTGCGGCCTGCTGACCCCCACCGAGGGGGAGATAGAGGTGCTCGGCCTGCGCATTCCCCAACAGGCGGAGGAGCTGCGCCGGCATATCGGTTATATGACGCAGCAATTCTCCCTGTTCACCGACCTGACCCTGCGGGAGAACCTGGAGTTTCTCGCCGCGGTGCAAAACCTGTCGCGTCGGCAGGCGGCGCAGCGGGTGGATGAATTGCTGGAGGAATACCATTTCGCCGGGCGCGCCGACCAGATGGCGGGCACCCTGAGCGGCGGCCAGAAGCAGCGGCTGGCACTGGCGGGCAGCGTGATCCACAAGCCCGAACTGCTGTTTCTCGACGAGCCCACCAGCGCGGTGGACCCGGAGTCGCGGCGGGATTTCTGGGAAAAACTGTTCGAGTTGGCGGACGCCGGCACCACCCTGCTGGTGTCCTCCCACTATATGGACGAGGCCGAGCGCTGCCACCGTCTGGCAATTCTCGACCGCGGCCGCCTGGTGGCGGACGGCAGCCCCGCCGAGCTCACCGGCGCCCTGGAGGGGCGCACCCTGGAAGTCCGCGCCGGGCGGCCGCGACACGCGAAGCAGGTGCTGCTGAAGGTGCCCGGAGTACTCAGCGCGGCGCAGATCGGCAACAGCCTGCGGGTGCTCTGCGAAGAGGCCGGCGACTGCGCCGAGCGCATTGAGCGGGCCCTCGCCGGTGCGGAGGTCAGTGCCGAGGTGACCCCGACCGCGTCCAGCCTGGAGGATGTTTTCGTCGCTGCCACCAACAAGGCGCCCGAGGAGGAGGTATGAACTGGCGGCGGCTCTGGGCGGTGGTCATCAAGGAGCTGCGCCAGTTGCGCCGGGACCGTATCACCCTGGGCATGATCGTCGGCGTACCGATCGTGCAACTGCTGCTGTTCGGCTATGCGATCAACCTGAACCCGCGCCACCTGCCCACCGCCATTGCCGACCAGGCACTGACCAGCGGCTCGCGCCAAGTGGTCATGGATATGCTCGCCACCGGCGTGATAGAGCCGGTGGCGGAGGCGAGCAGCCCGCAACAGCTGATGACCATGCTGCGCCGCGGCGAGATCAGCGTGGGGGTCGTCATCCCGAAGGACTTCGAGCGCCGCCTGGCAACCGGGGAGGAGGCGGTGCAGGTGCTGGTGGACGGCAGCGATACGGTGGTGCAGAACGCCGCCGTGCAGCTGGCGCAGATGCCGCTGACTTATGTGCCGGCCCAAGCGCGGAATGCGTCGGGGCGGGGTTCCTCCGTGCCGCTGCCGGAGCTGCCCATCAGCGTGGTCGCCTTCTACAACCCGCAGCGGGTCTCGGCCATCAATATTGTGCCGGGGCTGATCGGCATCATCCTGACCATGACCATGGTGATGTTCACTTCCATTGCGATAGTGCGCGAGCGCGAACGGGGCAATATGGAGTTGCTGATCGCGACGCCGGTCAGCAGCGCCGAGCTGATGCTCGGCAAGGTGCTGCCTTACTGGGCGATCGGATTGATCCAGACCAGCCTGGTGCTGCTGGCGGGCATGTTGCTCTTCGACGTGCCGATCCGCGGCAGCCTACTGGACGTCTACTGCTCCGCGATACTGTTGATTCTCGCCAACCTCAGCCTGGGCCTGCTGATCTCCACCCGCGCCCAGTCGCAGTTCCAGGCCATGCAGATGACCTTCTTCGTCTTCGTGCCCTCGATACTGCTGTCCGGCTTTATGTTCCCCTTCGACGGCATGCCGGAGCCCGCGCAGTGGATTGCGGAGGTATTGCCGCTCACCCACTTCCTGCGCCTGATCCGCGGCATCATGCTGCGCGGCGCCAGTCTCGGGGAGCTGTGGCAGGACTGGCTGGCGCTGGTGATGTTTATCGCGCTGATGATGACCCTGGCGATCGCGCGCTTCCGCAAGCGGCTGGACTGAAGGCGGGCGACCCTCCTGACGGCTCCAGCTGCGATCGCTCCCGGCGGACATCGCTAGTTTGTAATATTTGGCGGGTATTTTTGCGGTCTGAATCAAAGAGTCCGAATGTATTCGGCGTTATTTCTACCGTTGGGGGGTATTGTTGTGAAGAAGGGGCAATTGCTGCGCAATTTGATTTTTCCGGCCATGACACTGGCTGTGTCGAGCGCCGTACTTGGGGACGCGGCGGACACTCTTGCAGAGACTGCAGGCGACGAAAGAATTGACGAAATGGTTGTCGTGGGCACGAAGCAGGTTTATGCGGTCTCCCAGGTATCCCGGGATATGATCGCACGGCAAGCGGTGGTCACGTCGGTCAATGATGTACTCAACGAGCTGCCGGGTGTCATCGTCGCGGAAGGTGACTATTTCGGTGCTTCGGACTGGATGACATCGATCTCCATGCGCGGCTTTAATTCCGGTCCGGGGGGCCAGCAGATAGGTACGACCATAGATGGCCTGCCTAATGGCGGCTCCAGTTACGGTGGTGGCAGTCGCGCGAACCGCTATATGGATGTGTTGGAGCTGGAGACCGTTGAAGTCAGCCAGGGGACCGCAGATATCAGTTCCCGCTCCAACGAAGCGCTGGGTGGCACGCTTGATTTCGTGACCAGGAATCCCCTTGACGAAAAAAATGTACGCCTCATGGCGGCTGCGGGAGACCAGAACGCGCGCAAGTATTATGCGCGTGTCGACACTGGCGAGTTTGCCCCGGATACCCGCGCCTTTATCAGTGCGTCTTCTTCCAGGATCAACGACTGGATTGACAATGAAGCCACGGTTGAGCGTGACTACGTCATGGCCAAGGTAACGTCGGAATACGCGGGTTATGACCTGTCCGGCCTTGTTACCTACAACGATGCCAGTGAACATGAGTTCGAGACGGTTTCGCTGGATGACTATTACTCCAATCCACGCGGCGATGCCTTGCATATGGAGTGGACGGGCATTCCGGAGATCGATCAATACTATCGCGACGGCTGGCGCGCCCTGCGTGAAAATACATTCACTTATCTTCGCGCGGAACGCGATTTCGGTGCCTTTGATTTTCAGGCAACCGGCTATTTGCACCGCATGAAAGGTCGCGGTGATTGGCTGCCGCCTTATCTGGTAGACGTGACCGATGAAGGTGCAGGGAATCCGGAGAGTGAGTTTTTGGGTGGCTCCACCCACTACGGCCCAGGTATTAACGAGGATTTTTATTTCGTCAACCCGGACGGATCGAAAGCGGAAATGATAGACGGCTGTGTTCCCACCGCAGGACTGGATGCCGAAAAGGACCCCGACTGCTACCCGGCCAATGCCCTGCCGGTTATGTCCTACCGGCACTCCCACTACAAAAACCGTCGCACTGGCCTTACCGTGGATGCCTCTTATACCTTCAATATCGGATACCTTGAGAACACCCTGCGTGGTGGTTTCTGGTATGAGGATGGCAAGTCTTCTGTAACCAGGGACTGGCACAAGGTGATCGACACGCGCATCGGTCCCGCGTTTGATCACACGCCGTACTGGGTGCAGTACCATGACGACTACACGACCGAAGAGACCATGTACTACCTGGAAGACGTGATCTCCTTTGGCGGCCCCCTCACAGCCCGGGTTGGCGTGAAGCAATTCAATATCGACACAACTTACGACGAGCCAATTGGCAGCGATCCGCACAGCGAGCTTTCTTCCGAGTCCGATCCGCTTATCTCTGCCGGCTTTAGCTATCAAACGCCTGTAGAAGGTTTGGAGCTGTTTGCCGGTTATTCAGAAAACTTTGCCGCGATCAGCAAGGACCGGGTGGCGGGATCGACCAGCGAGGAACTCTCTCAGATCGAACCGGAAACCGCTGAAAACGTGGAATTTGGCCTGCGTTTTGATTACGGCCGTTTCCGGGCTGCCGCGACTATTTACGATATTTCGTTCGAGAACAGGATCGTCTTCGTAGAAGACGGCGCGGTTACGGGAATCGACTATCTCAGCCAGGTTGATGGGGCTTACGTAAACCTCGGCGGCATAGACAGCTCCGGTTTCGAACTTCTAGGTTCCTATGCCCTGGACAGCGGCTGGCGTATTTCAGGTTCCTACACGTACAACGACGCGACCTATGTAGGCAGCGGCTCCGAAGCACTGGATGAAGAAGCGGAAGTGGTACCGGGGGCCCGGGTGTGGGGGACGCCAAAGACCCAGTATGCCATAGCCGCGGACTATAGCGGAGAGGTGTTGGAGGCAGGCATTTCGCTGCGCCATGTCGGCGATCGTTATATCGACTTCGAGAATACCCAGATCGCGCCATCCTACAATGTGTCCGACGCATATATCGGGGTGAACCTGTACAACGTCGCTCCGCAGGTTCAAGGCTTGAATGCCCGTTTAAATATCAACAACCTGTTTGATAGAGAATTTATCAACGGCATCTACAGTGGCGGCTCGGTGTTCCCCGCCCCTCCGCGTACAGTGACTTTCTCTGTGACCGCCGATTTCTAAAACTCGGGTTTTTGAAATAGCCCGCGCGCGCTTGCGGCCCCGGTGACCCGTGGGCCGCCTTTTTTTTGTACCCATCCACTTAACGTCACCGGGCATAACCGGGTGGCACAGACTCGTTTGAGGGGGTTGTTTGTGAAGCGCTTTAACCGGCGTCAGTTTTTGGCTGCCGCTGGAGCATCAGGCCTCGCCATGATGTTTCCGGAAATCGTCCGCGCCCTGTCGATTCCAGCCAGGGTGCGCACGGGTACCATTAAAGATGTCGAGCACGTGGTGATTCTGATGCAGGAAAATCGTTCCTTCGATCACTACTTCGGCAGAATGCCGGGCGTGAGGGGATTTTCAGATCCTTATCCGGCCCCTGCCAGGGCTATTGCCGGTACCGGGCGCTCAGTACTGATCCAGCTTGACGGGACCGATCCCCAGGGGCCCAGGCTAATTTCCCCCTTTCACCTGAACACACGGCAGTCTTTTGAATATATGCGCGTGGAAGAAACGCCCCACTCCTGGCCGGATGCCCAGGCGGCCTGGGATCACGGCCGGATGGACCGCTGGCCCGAAGCCAAACATCTCCACGCCATGGGATACTTTGACCGCAGCGACATTCCATTTCAGTATGCCCTTGCAGAGGCATTTACCCTCTGTGATGCCTACCACTGTTCCATCCAATCGAGCACCAATCCAAACCGGTTGTTTCTCTGGTCCGGCACCAACGATGGCTTGGCGCACCATGGCGGCCCGGCGCTGGGCAACTCCCACGACAACCTCCCGCAACACGGTGGCCACCAGGTGCCTTACACCTGGACCACTTACGTGGAGCGATTGCAGGCCGCGGGGATTGAATGGGCGGTCTATCAGGACATGGACGACAACTTCACCGACAACCCCCTGGTGGGGTTCAAGGCCTTCCGGGACGCGGCGAATGGCGTTCCCGGATCAAACCCTGAACTGCGGAAACGCGCGCTCACAACCCGCGGCCTGGATCAGTTGAAGGCCGACGTACAAAATGATCGGCTGCCCGCGGTTTCTTATGTGATTGCCACCGCCGAGGGATCTGAACACCCGGGCCCGTCCAGCCCGGCGCAGGGAGCCGCCTATACGGCGAAAGTGCTGCAGGCACTGACCGGCAATCCGGAGGTATGGGCGCGCACCGTGCTGCTGATTATGTTTGATGAAAATGATGGCTTTTTCGACCATGTCCCGCCGCCGGCACCACCATCCCGGGACCCGTCGGCACCCCACGGATTGGCCGGTTTGTCGCAAGTATCCACCGAAGGCGAATACCACCGGGTGCGCTCGGAAGCGGATGCCTACCTGGAAAAGGCGGAATACCTGGGGTGCCCCTATGGGCTCGGCGCCCGGGTTCCCGCTTATGTGGTCTCGCCGTGGAGCCGCGGCGGCTACGTCAATTCCGAGGTGCTCGATCACACCTCGGTGATTCGCTTTTTGGAGGCGCGTTTCGGCGTGCGGGAGCCAAACATCAGTCCCTGGCGGCGGGCCGTCTGCGGCGATCTCCTGAACGCCTTTGATTTCGCCAACCCCAACGCGGCGAGCCTCCCCGTATTGCCTGACCCAGAACCCGACGCCAGGCGTGCGGCGGCGTTACCCGGGCGCACCATACCCGCGATCCCGGCAGGGCTAAAACAGCCGCCCCGGCAGGCCCCGGGTTCGCGGCGCCACAGGCCCTGCCTTTACGATCTGGATCTCGGCTGGAGACTCGAAAAGGAGGGGGGCGGAATGAAACTGGTTTTCCACAATCGGGGGAGTCGAGCGGCCGTCTTCCATGTGTACGACTGCTTGAACCTCGACGCGATTCCCCGGCGTTACACTATCCTTCCCCAAAAGGACGCAGAGGAGGGCTGGCTTCTTAAGGGGGGGCGATACGATCTGCAGATCATGGGCCCCGAGGGCTTCCATAGGCGCCTGTCCGGGTCTGCTGGCAGCATGGCGATCGAGGTGTCGTTTGAGCGGACTTTACAAGGCTTTATTCTCAGTTCAGACAGCCCGGGGTTGTTCTATCAAGTCGGCCGGGCCGCAACCCGGTCCAGGCTTGAGGCCGGGCAGCCGGTCACGATACTCCCCGACGATGACCGTGCTTACGATGTGACGGTTACCGCACAGGAGCACCCCGGGTTCCTACGGCAGTTTGCCGGCCGCACTCCCGAGGCGTTCCAGGGGCGTTAGTGCTGTTTATTGCACTGATGGTGGCGCCTCCGCAAGCGGCTGGATCAGCGCGCAGCGGGGACCGGCTTGTCCCTGGCCAGGCTGTTTTTCAATACCCACACCAGCAGTGCCACACTGATCGCAAAAGTGGCAATGCCGAGGTAGCTGCCGCTGATGGACCCCATGCCCATGTCCCCGGGCGCCGTTCCGGTGTGGCTGAAACTGGCGGCGGCCATTCCTGTGTAGTGCATGCCGCAGACCGCAACCCCCATCGCCAGGGCGCTGGCGAGCTTTTGCAGGTGACCTCGTGTGCGGAAGGCGAGCCACAGGGCCGCCTTGGAGGCCACCGCGGCGATAATCACCGAAACCAGCAGGATGTTGAGGTCGTACTCGATTTCCGCCGGCATCAGCATCGCAGCCATTCCGCAGTAGTGCATGCCGGCCACCCCGCAGCCCATGATACAGCCGGCGGGCATCAGGTTGTCGAGGCGGAAGCTGCCCATGGTGGCGATAAACAGGCCAGCGGCGCAGGCGCCGACGCTGATCAGGGCGGAGACCAGGGTGATCAGGATGTCGTAGGAGGCCGGCATGTCCATGTCGAAAGCCAGCATGGCGATAAAGTGCATCGACCAGATGGCGCCGCAGCCCATGACCGCTGCCGAGCGGAGAATGGCCCTGTTCTTGTCCCGGCGGCTATGCGCCCTGGGAATATCCAGGGCCAGTTGCAGCGCGGTGTAGGAGCCCAGGACGGCTACGGCGTAGGAGAGGGCGACCAGAATCACGTTGTGGCTGTACAAAATCATGCTTTTTCCTCGGTTTCCCTGTTGCAGGGGAACCCTTGACAAATCGGGATGGAGCAGGTGTTTATGTTGGCGAGGAGTATTTTGTCAGATAAATATAGTGAGAAAAAGAAAAATGGCGCCATTCGGCAGAAATAAACGCCATATTGTGCTTGCTGGGGGCATGCGGTCGACTCCCGCAGTATCTCGCTAGGGTCCCGACCGGGAAAACTTTGAACTAATGAAGCGAACGCGCGCTTTCCTGCTGGTAGGATTGCAGGCGAACGGCCTACTGAGGAGGCAATACCGTGACCCAACTTCTGGAAAGCCTGCCGCTCTGGCTGTGGTTTGTACTGGCGCTGTTGGCCCTGTTTGTCGCACGCAGACCGGTGCACCAGGGCATCTTTGCCCTGGCGCGCTTCTTCCACCAGTCCCTGCGCCTGGGCGCCAATGCGGTCGCCAGTGCCGAGCAGCGATTGCAGGAGCGCAACCGCGAGGTGCTGCTGGCCGTCGGCCGCGAGGCGGCGGAGCGCCATGTGGAGCGGGAGTTCGACCGCATAGAGGCGACGATGAAGAAGGAGCTGGCGCAGTATCCGGCCCTGCACCGCAAGCTGTGCGAACAGTTGACCGCCATCGACGAAGACTATGTGCGCAGCGCCGAGGTGCCGCCGGAGCCCACCAACTGGGCCAAGGCCATCAAGGCAGTGGCGGAAATTCCCGCCAAGAGCGACCCGGTGGTGGGGGATGTGCTGGAGACCATCCACCACTCGATGCGCAAGGCGGAGGCCAAGGCCCTGGAGGCCTACCGTGAGTCCGCCCGCGAGCGCCACCAATTGCTGAAGCGGATGATGCCCAACTGGCGTTCCATGCTCTCCACCCTGGGGCGGGTCAACAAGAGCGTCGATTCGGTGATCCGCCGCGCCAAGGCGATTGACGGGCATATGGAGCGCTACGAGGAAATCATACAGGGCAGCGACCGCGCCCTGCGTATGCTTTCCTCTTCTTCCCTGGGCCAGTTCTTTATCGCCGCCCTGGTACTGGCGATCGCCGTCGGCGGCGCCCTGATCAATTTCCACCTGATCGCGCGGCCGATGACCGAGATGGTCGGCGGTAGCAGCTATATCGGCAACTTCAAGGTGGCGGATATCTCCGCGCTGGTGATCATCCTGGTGGAGATCACCATGGGGCTCTTCGTAATGGAGTGCCTGCGCATCACGCGGCTCTTCCCGGTGATCAGCGCCCTGAGCGACAAGCTGCGCATGCGCATGATGTGGGCGGCCTTCGTGCTGTTGTTCTTCCTCGCTTGCGTGGAGGCGGGCCTGGCCTTTATGCGCGAGATACTGATGCAGGAGGACCTGGCGGTCAGCGCGCAGCTGCGCGGCGGAGAGGTGGAGGCGGCCGCCGGCGGCATCTACTGGATCACCACCGCGGCGCAGATGGGTATGGGCTTTATCCTGCCGTTTGCGCTCACCTTCGTGGCCATACCGCTGGAGAATTTTATCGCCTCGGCGCGCACGGTGATCGGCCTGCTGACCACTTTCGTCCTGCGCACCCTGTCGGTGGTGTTGCGCCTGCTCGGCACCGCGGCCCTGCGCACAGGCTCCCTGCTGGTGCGCCTCTACGACATCGCGATTTTCCTGCCGCTGTGGCTGGAGGGCCTCTACCTCAACTGGAGGGCCGGACCGGCCGATGCGGCAACTGCGGAGAAAGCCTGATGAAAAGAATAATCGCTGCCTTCTATGCCCTGCTGCTGGCCGCCTGTGGCGAGCCGGTGGCGCGCAACCAGGGCGTCTATATGCTGATCGACACTTCCGGCACCTACACGCAGGAGCTGGACAAGGCGCAGCAGGTGATCAACTACACCCTGGCGAAGATGAATCCCGGCGACACCTTTGCGGTGGCGAGTATCAACACCGGCAGCTTCAGCGAGAAGAACATCCAGGCCAAGGTCACCTTCGACGACCGCCCCAGTGTGACCAACAGGCAGAAGCAGGCCTTCCAGCAGGCGATCCAGCAGTTTGTCGACGAGACAGAACCCGCCGCCTACACGGATATCACCGGCGGCCTGCTGCAGGCGGTGGAATATTTGAACGAGAAGGAGCCGGGGCGCAAGACCATCCTGATCTTTTCCGACCTGAAGGAGGAGATCAAGGCCGGCTACAACCGCGACGTCCCCCTGCAACTGGACGGTTTCAACCTGGTGGCCCTGAACGTCACCAAGCTGCGCAGCGACAATATCGATCCCAATGAATACTTGGGCCGGCTGCAGGAGTGGCAGAGCCGCGTCGAAGAGAGCGGGGGCAGTTGGCGGGTGGTCAACGATCTGGAGCGACTGGAGAAAATTTTGCCCTAGCGGCCGCGGCTTGGTCGAAGTGCCGGGCGGCCACGCTACCGGGACAGCCTTGCGAGACACGCCGTGGATACGTCCCTGTAGGCTTGTCCGCGAGGTCCCTCTCGCAGACAGTCTCGCAAGGCTGTCCCGGCAGCGCGGCCTTCGCGTCAAGCTTCTGTTTTCTTTTTAAACTTCCCTCTGAATAAATCTGGTGGCCAATGTTCTGGTTGTCGCTTTTCTGTGTAATTCTGCTGATGCTCTGGCTCTACGCCAGGTCGCGCCCCGCGCCCCCGTCACTGCTCAACCTGCCCCGCAAAAAGGGACCGCTGGTCATCGCCCACGGCGATGAATCCGGTAACGGCCTCTACCCCGGCAATACGCTGTTGTACCTGCAGAAGATGGTCGAGCTGGGGGTGGATGCGCTGGAAATTGATGTAAACCTTACCGCTGACGGTCATCTGGTACTGATACACGATTCGCGGCTGGAGCGCACCAGCGACGGGGAGGGTGCCGTCGCGGAAAAAACACTGGAGGAACTGCGCCAACTGAATATGGGCCACCACTGGAGCCCCGGCGGCGAGACCTACCCCTATCGAGACCAGCCGCTGCGTATCGCCACCATCGACGAAGTGTTCGAGGCCCTGCCGGACACGCCGATGATTGTCGAACTGAAGGACAAGAGCCCGCGCGCGGCCCGGGCCATGTGCGACAGCCTGCGAAAGTCCGACAAGCGCGGCCAGGTCATCGTTTCCTCTTTTCACCAGGGCGTAATCAACGAGTTCCGCCGCCTGTGCCCGGAAGTGGCCACCGGTGCCGCCACCCTGGATGCGATGCTGTTCTTCGCCGCCCAGCTGCTGCACGCGGAAAGGCTGTTGCGGCCGGGCTACCAGACGATGCAGTTGCCGATGCGCTACTACGGTATCCCGGTTTTCTCGAAGCGCCTCATGCGCGCGGCGAAAAAACTCAATCTGCAGGTGTCCGCCTGGACGGTCAATGATCGGTCGGATATGCAGCGCTATATCGACCTGGGCCTGGACGGCCTGGTTACCGACCGCCCCGATAAACTGATGGCACTTTTCGCGAGGAATACGTAGCGCCGTAGGTTGGTCTGAGCGTAGCGAAGCCCAACGGGAAAGGTTCTGTTGGGCTTGACCGGCGCCGTCCATGGCACCAGCCCTACGGGCGCCTTCGGCGTCCCAATTTGTTCCCGGCAAATTGGTCGCTACGCTCAGACCAACCTACGTCTCTGTGGAGCGGGACAGTCTGCGACTCACCGACTGCCAGACACCGAGCAGCAGAGCACCCAGTTGCGCAAACGCCTGGGCCAGTTTGCCGGGCTGCCGCTCTCCCGCCATCTCCCCCTCGCGAACCCGGTACCAAGCGGCGTAGAGGGCCGGCAGGAACAGCAGCGTCAGCGCGGTGGCGACGATCAGGCCGCCCATGATCGCCACCGCCATGGGGCCGAAGAAGTCGCTGCGCGACAGCGGGATCATCGCCAGCACCGCGGTCAGGGCGGTCAGCACAATGGGCCTGAAGCGGCGCACCGTGGACTCGACGATGGCGTCCCAGGGCGTCAGCCCCTGCGCGATATCCTGCTGTATCTGGTCCACCAGGATGACCGAGTTGCGCATGATCATGCCCGCCAGGGCGATGGTGCCCAGCATGGCCACGAAGCCGAACGGCTGGCCGAACAGCAGCAGGAACAGGGTCACGCCGATAATGCCCAGCGGCGCGGTCAGGAACACCATGGCGGACAGGGAGAAGCTGCGCAGCTGCAGCATCAGCAGCGTAATCACCACCAGCACGAACAGCGGCATGCCGGCGTTGACCGAGTCCTGGCCGCGGGCGGACTCCTCCACGCTGCCGCCGATCTCCAGCAGATAGCCCGGCGGCAGCTGCGCGCGGATATCCGCCAGGCGCGGCCAGACTTCGTTGACCACCGATGCCGGCAGTTCCTTGCCGTAGATATCCGCGCGCACCGTCACCGTCGGCAGCCGGTCGCGGTGCCAGATAACCCCCTCTTCGAATCCGTACTCCAGGGTGGCTATCTGGTTCAGCGGCACGCTCTGGCCGCTGTCGGTCTGCACGGCCAGGTTGCCAATCTGTCCGAGGGCGTGGCGCTCGCGCTCGTCGCCGCGCACCCGCACATCGATCAGCTCGTTGTCCTCGCGGTACTGGCTCGCCGTAATACCGGTCAGGGAACTCTGCAGGGCGCGGGACAGGGCGGCGGAGTTGACGCCGAGGGTGCGCGCGCGGGCCTGGTCGATATCCAGCTGTACCGACTTGCTCGGTTCCTCCCAGTCCAGGTGCACATTGGCCACCGCCGGGTTTGCGCGCACCTTTTCCGCCACCGCACGGGCGATACTGCGCACCTCGGGAATATGCTCGCCGGACACGCGGAACTGCACCGGGTAGCCCACCGGCGGGCCGTTCTCCAGCCGCGATACCCGCGAGCGCAGGGTGGGGAACTCCTCGCGCAGGGTGTCGATCAGCCAGCTGCGCACCCGCTCCCGCTCTTCCACACTGCGGGTCAGCACCACGAACTGGGCAAAGCTGGCCGCCGGCAATTGCTGGTCCAGGGGCAGGTAGAAGCGCGGCGAACCGGTGCCCACATAGGCCACATAGTTTTCCACCAATTCATTCTGCGCCAGCAGGTTTTCCAGCCGCTCGGCCTGGTACTCGGTGGATTTCAGCGAGGCGCCCTCGGTGAGCTTCAGGTCCACCATCAGTTCGAGGCGGCTGGAGGAGGGGAAAAATTGCTGCGGCACCAAGCGGAACAGCATCACCGAGCCGACAAAAATCGCCAGCGTCAAAACAATGACCGTCTTGCGATAGCGCAGGCACCACTGCACCAGCTTGCGGAAGCGGCGGTAGAAGGGCTTGTCGTAGGGATCGTGCACCTCGCCGCTACTGTCGCGCCTGGTCAGGTTCGGCAGCAGTTTGTCGCCCAGGTAGGGTACGAAGACCACCGCGGCGATCCAGGAGGCGAGTAGCGACAGGGTCACCACCTGGAAAATCGAGCGGGTGTATTCGCCGGTGCCGGATTGGGCGGTGGCGATGGGCAGGAAGCCGGCGGCGGTGATCAGGGTACCGGTCAGCATCGGGAAGGCGGTGCTGGTCCAGGCGAAGCCGGCAGCCTTGAGGCGGGAGAGGCCCTGCTCCATTTTGATCGCCATCATCTCCACGGCGATGATGGCGTCGTCCACCATCAATCCCAGCGCCAGCACCAGGGCGCCGAGGGAGATCTTGTGCAGGCCGATGTCGAAGTAGTTCATCAGCGCGAAGGTCATCGCCAGCACCAGGGGTATCGACAAGGCCACCACCAGGCCGGTGCGCGCACCGAGGGAGAAGAAGCTCACCAGCAGTACGATCGCCAGCGCCTCCGCCAGCACCCGAAGGAACTCGCCCACGCCGCGCTTCACCGCCGCCGGCTGGTCCGACACCTTGCGCAGTTCCAGTCCCAGGGGCAGGTCCTGTTGCAGTTCAGCAAAGGTGGCGTCGAGGTTTTTGCCCAGCTTGAGAATATCGCCGCCGGCCTTCATGGACACGGCGATGCCGATGGCGTCCTCGCCCATAAAACGCATGCGCGGCTGCGGCGGCTCGCTGAAGCCGCGCTTGACCACGGCGATATCGCCGAGCACCTGGGTGCGGCCGTTGGCCGTAATCGGGAAGCGACGGATTTCCTCCACCGAGTGGAACTGGCCACTCACCCGGATGCGCACCCGGTCGCTGGCGGTGTCCACGAAGCCGGCGTCGGCCACGCTGTTCTGGGACTGCAGCGCCGCCTGCACCGCGGACATGGGAATACCGAGGGAGGCGAGTTTGGTGTTGGAAATCTCCACCCAGATCTTTTCGTCCTGCAGGCCGAGCAGTTCCACCTTGCCCACGTCCTTCACCCGTTGCAGCGCCAGCTGCAGCCGCTCGGCGTAGTCCTTTTTCAGCGCATAGTCGAAGCCGGACCCGGTCAGGGCGTAGATGTTGCCGAAGGTGGTGCCGAACTCGTCGTTGAAGAAGGGACCCTGGATATCCGGCGGCAGTGTCTGGCGGATATCGCCGACCTTCTTGCGCACCTGGTACCAGAGGTCGGGAATCTCGCTGGAGTGCATGTCGTCGCGGGCGAAAAACAACACCTGGGACTGGCCGGGGCGGGAGAAGGAGGTGATGCGCAGGTAATCGCCGGTCTCCATCAGTTTCTTTTCGACGCGCTCGGTGATCTGGCGCGACACCTCCTCGGCGCTGGCGCCGGGCCAGACGGTGTTGATCACCATCACCTTGAAGGTAAAGGGCGGGTCCTCGCTCTGGCCCAGCTGCGTATAGGACATGGCGCCCATCAGGCCGAGCACGAGCATGGCGTAGAGCACCAGCGGGCGGTTTTTCAGTGCCCATTCGGAGAGGTTGAAACGCATGGTGGTTGTTCCGATTCTGGTTTTATTCCCGATGCGCTACGGCCCGGTCGAGATCGATGGGGCGGTTCATGCGATCCACCGGCCGCACCCGCAGGCCTTCCCTCAGCAGGTGAGTGCCGGCGGCCACCACCCAGTCATCGGGCTTGAGTCCCGCCAGCACCGGCACCCGTTCCTCGCCGTAGGGGCCGAGGGTTACCGGTGTCTTGTGCAGTGTCTGCTGCTGCGGATCCAGCACCCACACATAGGGCTGGCCGCCGTCGGCGGTGACCGCGGACAGGGGCAGCGACAGGGCGCCGCGGGGCGCGTCGCTGTCGACGAATACCCGTGCGCTCTGGCCCAGTTCCGCTCCCACTTCGGCGTTGTCGAAGGTCACCCGCGCCTCGAAGGTGCGCGAGGTGGGGTCGGCCGCCGGGGAGATTTCGCGAATGCGAGCGGGGAAGGGGCGTCCCGGCTGCGACCAGAGTTCCACCGCCAGCACCTGGCCCACTTTGAGGCGGCCGATATCCTGTTCCGGCAGGTCGATGCGCACCTCGCGGTCGCCGTCCGCCGCCAGCGAAAACACCGCCTGGCCGGCGGCCACCACCTGCCCGGCCTCGGCCTGGCGCTGGGCGATGACGCCGTCCCGGGGCGCTTTCAGCACCGCGTAAGCGGCCTGGTTGCGCGCCACGGCCAGCTGTGCCCGCGCCTGCTTGAGCTGGGCGGCGGCGGCGTCGAAGCGGCTCTCGACAGTGTCGAACTGGGAGGTGCTGACCAGCTGCCGCTCGAGCAGTTTCCCGTAGCGTTCCAACTCGCTCTTCGCCAGGCGGTGGTCCGCCTCGGCGGAGGTCAGGGCCGCGCGGGCGCTGTCCAGTTGCAGGCGCAGGTCCTCGGCGTCGAGTTCCGCCAGCGGCTGGCCCTTCTCGACCCTGTCCCCCACGTCCACCAGGCGACGGCTGATCTTGCCGCCGATGCGGAAGGACAGGGCTGGCTCGTAGCGGGCGCGGATCTCCCCGGGATAGATATCCTGCCGGGCCCCGGCGACCTTCGGCAGCACCATCACCGCGGGGCGCGGTTTCTCCTCTTCCTCCCCCGGTTCCGCCGGCGCGCAGGCGGCCAGTGCCAGGCAGAGTGGCAGGGCGGCGAGCAGTAGCGATCGGTACATGAGCGGGTTCCTTCCTTGTTCAGGTGTAAGGTTAAAACAGGGCATCGGCTGGACCGGCAATGCTATACTGCCCAGTATAGTAAATATGTTAAACTCATGAGTCTACTAAATGCGTTGAGACTGGTGGGTTGATACTGGAGAACCATGTCCGAATCTACGTCCGAACTGATTTCGGCGGTCGCGCCCCGCGGCCGCCCCAAGGACCCCGCCAAGCGCCGGGCCATTCTCGATGCGGCCAAGGACCTCTTCCTGACCCAGGGCTTCGCCGGCACCAGCATGGATGCAGTGGCCGCCGCGGCCGGTGTGTCCAAGCTCACGGTGTACAGTCACTTTTCCGACAAGGAGACGCTCTTCAGCGCGGCGATCGAGGCCAAGTGCGAGAGCATGATGGCGCAGCCGATCTTCGCCCTGGAGAAGGGCGATTCGATAGCGGAGGTGCTACAGCGGATAGGCGCGGCTTTCCTGAGAGTGGTTTACGGCGAGGACGCCATCCGCCTGAAACGGCTGTTGTGCGTGGTGGCAGAGCGGGAGCCCGAGATGGCGCAACTGTTCTTCGAGGCGGGCCCGCGGCGCATGCTGGGGCAGATGGAGCGCCTGCTGTGCCGGGCTGGCGAGCTGGAACTGCTGGCGGTGGCGGACCCGACCGCCGCCGCGGAACACTTCTTCGGCATGCTGCTGGGATGCCGGCATATGCAGGTGCTGATCGGCTGTTGCCCGCCGCCAACGGAGGCGGAAATCCGCGAACGGGTGGAGGGGGTGGTGCAGACGTTCCTGCGCGCCTACGGCAACTGACTTTCCGCCTGCCGTCGGGCCAACGGCTTCGATCCGGCCCCGCTGCCGGTGGCCTTACCCTGTGCTATCCGAACGACTTGGTGATAGAGCCGTAGAGTGATTACAGCCATACGCCGTGTAGGAGCGGCCGTTGGCCGCGATTGATTTTCGGGATTGACCGAAGTCCGATCGCGGCCAACGGCCGCTCCTACGGCACAATACTGCGAGTCCCGAGTCCCGAGTCCCGAGTCCCCAACCTCAGGTCTTAATCCGATACCCAGTGCGGAAAATCCACCAGACCGCGGTCAGACACAGGAACAGGAACAACAGCGTCATCCCCAGGCTGATGCCCACGTTTACGTCCGCCACGCCGTAGAAGGCCCAGCGGAAGCCGCTGATCAGGTAGACCACCGGGTTGAACAGGGTGGCCGTGCGCCAGGGTTCCGGCAGCATATCGATGGAATAGAAGGCGCCGCCGAGGAAGGTCAGCGGCGTGACCACCATCAGCGGGATCACCTGCAGCTTCTGGAAGTCGTCGGCCCAGACGCCGATGATGAAGCCGAACATGCTGAAGGTCATGGCGGTCAGCACCAGGAAACCCAGCATCCAGAAGGGGTGCAGGATTTCGTAGTCGACGAAGAAGCGCGCGGTGACCAGGATCAGGGTGCCGAGAATGATCGACTTGCTGGCCGCGGCGCCCACATAGCCGGCCACGATCTCGAAGGCCGATACCGGCGCCGACAGCACCTCATAGATGGTGCCGGAGAACTTCGGGAAGAAGATACCGAAGGAGGCGTTGGAAATACTCTCGCTCAACAGCGACAGCATGATCAGGCCGGGGATGATAAAGGCCCCGTAGCTGACTCCGTCTATCTCCCCCATGCGCGAGCCGATGGCGGCGCCGAACACGATAAAGTAGAGGGAGGTGGACAGCACCGGCGAGGCGATACTCTGCATCAGGGTGCGCCAGGTGCGTGCCATTTCAAACTTGTAGATGGCGCGGATTCCGTACCAGTTCACTCTTGGGCCTCCTTGGTCAGCTGCTCTTCACTTTCACGGCGTGCGCCCCGCACCAGGCCGACGAAAATCTCCTCCAGGGAGCTCTCGCGGGTGTGCAGGTCGCGGAAATCGATATTGGCCTCGTTCAGGCGGCGCAGGAACTCGGTGATACCGGTATCGCTGCTCTTGATGTCGAAGCGATACACCAGCTGGCTGCCGTCGGCGGAGAGTGTCAGCGGCAGGTCGGCGAGGGATTCCGGCACCGCCGGCAGCGGTTCCGGCAGGTGCAGGCTGAGTTCCTTCTCCCCCATCTTCTGCATCAGCGTATGCTTGTTCTCCACCAGCACCAACTCGCCGCGATTGATGACGCCGACCCGATCGGCCATCTCCTCGGCCTCCTCGATATAGTGGGTGGTGAGGATGATGGTGACCCCGGATTCGCGCAGGCCGCGCACCATCTCCCACATGTCCTGGCGCAGCTCCACGTCCACGCCGGCGGTGGGCTCGTCGAGGAAGAGGATGCTGGGCTCGTGGGACAGAGCCTTGGCGATCATCACCCGGCGCTTCATGCCGCCGGACAGGGCCATGATCTTGCTGTCCTTCTTCTCCCACAGGGACAGTTGGCGCAGCAGCTTCTCGATATAGTCCGGGTCGGGCGCCTTGCCGAACAGGCCGCGGCTGGAATTCACCGTGGCCCAGACGCTCTCGAAAGAGTCGGTGGCCAGTTCCTGGGGCACCAGGCCTATCTCGCTGCGCGCGCGGCGGTAGTCGCGCTGGATATCATAGCCACCGGCCAGCACAATGCCGCCGGTCGGGTTGACGATGCCGCAGATAATGCTGATCAGTGTTGTCTTGCCGGCGCCGTTAGGACCCAGCAGGGCGAAGATTTCTCCGCGCCTTATCTCCAGGTCCACATTCTTCAGGGCGGTAAAACCTCCGGCGTAGGTCTTGTTGAGCCCCTTGACGGAAATAATTGGTTCCACTTTGTCTCCTTTCCGCAAAAAAAATTACCTCAAGCCAGTCGTTCGGCTTGCACTCCGATCGACGGGCCGTTGAAAAAAATTCCTTGTCCTTTCGCCCGCCTGTACGGCGTCAACCGTGGATACTGGTATAGTTGCCGATGTCGGCCTCGATCCCCAGTCTGTCCAGCAGCTCCCGGGGGGTGAATCCCGCTTCCCTGTGCATGTCCGCGATGGCTTCGCGCGCCCTTTGTACCGAGTCCGCATCCTGCCACTCGACCAGTGTAACAACTGTGAAATTCCCCCCGGTAGCCGGTTTCTCCAGCAAAATATCCCGAACAAAGCCCGGCTGGTTCCTGAGCAGCGCATGTGTCTGTCGTACCCGGGCAAGAAATTCCTCCCTTGCGGTTTTGGGAACTACAAATTTGTCCAGGCGATAGATCCTGGAGGAAGAGTTTAATACGCTGCTCATTGTATTGCCTCTTTGGTTGTTTGGGTGGATTCGTCGGGGGTGCGCGGCCACTGGGCAGCGATGAGCGCAGCCGTTGCCAGCAGCAGGAGCAGCAGCCCGGTGGCGGCGAAGCAGCCGGCGAGCCCGAAAGACTGGCTCCACGGCTGGCTCGCGAGTGGCGACAGGAACTGGCCGAGGAAAATGCTGGTGGTAAGCCCGCCTGCGACGCGCCCGCGCATCCGCTCCGGTGCCAGGTGAATGGCGCTGGTGAAAAGGTGCGGCATCATGGTACCCATGCCGATTCCATAGACTGCCGTTGCGGCCACCACCGCGGCGAGGGAATCCGCTGCGGATATCAGCAGCATACCTGCGGCCAATACGGCGAAACTGAAGGCAAAGACGCCCAGCGGACCCAGGCCGGTGCTGAGGCGGCGGTAGACCAGCAATGAGGATATCGCTCCCATCAGGTTGCCGCCGGCGATCGCGAGACCAGTGTGGCTGGGTTGGGCGATACCCATGTCCCGCAGCAGGAATGGCAGCTGGGTCGGGATCAGGTAAAAGGTCAGGCTGTGCACCAGTGCTACTGCAAAAAGCGCTGCCAGCGGAAAGTAGGGCACCTTCGCCGCCTTGCCGGCCCCCGCGACAGCGTTGTGCCTGCGCACCGGTTCATTGAGAAAAAAGATCGCCGCCGGCAGCAGTGCCAGGGCGATGGCGTAGACCGCGAAAGGTGCGCGCCAGTGCAGGTCTGCCAGGAGGCCACCGCCGACCAGGAATACCACACCGCCAAAACTGATAAAGGCGCCCTGCTGGCTCATAAAGTTTTCCCGCTCGGAACCGGTGAAGTAATCGCCCACCAGCGCGGTCACCGTGGTCATGGTACCGGCCACCGCCACTCCCAGTAGTGCGCGGCCCACCAGGATGGCCGGCAGGCTGTCGATCAGCAGGCCGGAGAGGCCCGCCAGGGCGTAGAGCAGGACGGACGCCAATAACATCCGCAGGCGACCGAAGCGATCGCAGATGGCGCCGGCGATGGGGGCGCAGAGGGCGATAAACAGCGCCGGCAGGGTCAGCACCAGTCGGCTCAACAGTTCGCTGTCCGGGTGGCCGGCAAAGTGATCCTGCAGTGCCGGCAGCGACGGCGCTATGGTCGCGCCGGACATCACCGTCAGGGCGGCCAGGCACAGCAGGGTGCCGCGGCGCAGCGGGGAAACGGCCGGTTCAATATCCAGGGTTGCGGGAAACGTATTCATGCGGCTATCTCCCCGTAGGGGCTATTGCTGCGGGCCTCGCGCAGGGCCGCTGCCCACCAGCGCAGATGCGCCAGCATACGCGCCAGGGATCTCGCTGCCCGCGCCGGTTCACGCAGTTTGCCACTGCTGTCGAACTGCTCCCAGGCATTGATAAAGCTGACGCCGTCGCGCAGGGTGACTGAATGCAGCTCGGCGAACACCTGGCGCAGCTGCTCCACCGCGCGGGAGCCGCCGGAAATACCGCCGTAACTGACAAAGGCCACCGGCTTGGCCTGCCACTCCGCTTTGGCGGAGTCGATCAGCGCCTTGAGCGGCGCCGGATAGCCGTGGTTGTACTCGGGGGTGACGACGATAAACGCATCGGCCCGGTCCAGGCGCCCGCGCCAATCGGTGATCCTGTCGGCGGGATCGATAAAACTCAGTTGGCAGCGGCCGCTGCGCTCCAGTTGCGTCGCCAGCCAGTCGACGACGGTATCGCAGAAGCGGCCCTCGCGGTCGCTGCCGTAGATGACGGCGAGGCGAATATCCTTGTTCATGGTGATTTCTCCCGGTGGTTGCAATCGAACGCCGCGCAGTGTAAAAGCTCAACATAACTTGAGGTCAATCGCCGCTGGCGATATTTTTTTATGAAAAGTCGCTATGGCGTTAATTGGAGTTGGCTATGGGCAAGCGTGTGGAGAAGAGTGACACGGGGCCGCGTCGGGAGTTGTCAGTAGGGGAGGTGGCCGAGCGCAGCGGCCTGGCGGTTTCCACGCTGCACTTCTACGAGAGCAAGGGGCTGATCAAGAGCTGGCGCACCGCCGGCAACCAGCGTCGCTACGGCCGCGATGTCTTGCGGCGGGTGGGCATTGTCAAGGTGGCGCAGAGTACCGGCATTCCGCTCGCGGAAATACGCGCGGCGCTGGACACACTGCCCAACGGGCGCACGCCCAATGCCAAGGACTGGGCGCGGCTGTCCGCGCGCTGGCGCGAGGACCTGGACCAGCGCATCGCGCAGCTGACGCTGCTGCGCGATCGGCTGGAGGGCTGTATCGGCTGTGGCTGCCTGTCCATGGACAGCTGCCCGCTGCGCAATCCGGGAGATGTGGCGGCGGAGAGGGGGAGTGGACCCCACTACCTGGACGTCGGTCGGTAACAGCCGAAACAGGGGTTCTACAGATCTGAATTTCCGAACACCAGGTGGTAGTGCTCCACCTCGGGGAATGGATCGTAGAAGTGGTGCAGCAGCGCTTTCCACTCCTGGTATTCCTCCGAACCGCGGAACCCTTGCCTGTGGTCCTCCAGCCTTTCCCAGTGCACCAGCAGAATATAGCGGTGGTCCTTCTCCAGGCACTTCTGTAACTGGTGGGATAGATAGCCGGGCATGGCGGCGATGATTTCCTGCGCACGGGCGAAGGCCAGTTCAAATTCTTCCGTCTGTCCGGGTTTTACATCCAGCAGCGCCACTTCCAGAATCATATCGGTCAACCGCTGTTCCAGGGCGGTCCTTTGAGTTCCACCACATTGTCTTCCGGGTCGGAGATATAGATCGACGGCCCCTCGCCCTCGGCGCCGTAGCGGGATTCCACCTGGCCCGGCTCCACGCCCTTGCCGCGCAGGAAGGCGACGATTTCCCCGGCGTCGAAGGGTTCGATGCGCAGGCACAGGTGATCCAGGTTGCGCCCCTCTTTGCCCGGCGCCGCGCCACCGGCGCGGCCCAGCTTCTGGTTCACCGGCACCAGGTCGATCAGGCTGCTGCCGGCACGCAGCTGGTAGAGGCCGATCTCCCTCTGCTCGCGCTCCATGGTGCAGCCGAGAATGTCCATGTAGAAATCCAGCATCGGCTGCAGTTCCTTTACGCGCAGCACAATATGGTCGATCTGTTTAATCTTTAGCATCGGGCTCTTAAACCGTAATTACTCTCCCCTCCCCCGCTTGCAGGGGAGGGGTTGGCGAGGGGGCTGTTGGGGTGAGCTGTTACCTTAAACCAAGGGTTTTTGGAAGGGCTCTATGGTAACCCAGTCGCCGGTTTCGCAGCTGCCGCCCTTCCGCGGCAGGACGATAAAACAGTTCGCCTCGGCGAAACCGGACAGGATATGGCTGCCCTGGATGCCGGTGCTCCGCACCACCTGGATGCCGTCGCCGTCGCGCCAGGTGTAGCCGCGCTGGTAGTCGGTGCGCCCGGGGGACTTGCGGATCGGGTTGAGCAATCGCGCGCGGCTGTTGAACACCTGCTGTGGCCCCGCCCCTTTGAGCTTTTCCAGGGCAGGCAAAACCAGTTGGTACAGCGTGACCAGTGCCGACACCGGGTTGCCGGGCAGGCCGAAAAACAGGGTCTCGCCTTTTCCTTTTGGCAGCCGCCCGAAGGCGAAGGGTTTGCCGGGCTTGATCGCCAGGCGCCACAGATCCAGTTGCCCCAGTTCCTCCAGTACCTTGCGGGTAAAGTCCGCCTCGCCCACGGAAACGCCGCCGCTGGTAATCACGATATCGGCGCTGTCCCGGGCCAGCACCAGGGCGTCGCGAATCGTCGCCGGGGCGTCGGGCAGGCAGCCGAGGTCGATCACCTCGATATCCATTTGCGCCAGTGCGGCCTTGAGGGCGATGCGGTTGCTGTCGTAGATATCGCCCGGCCCGAGTTCCGCCGCCGGCGTTCCCAGCGGCTTCAGTTCGTCGCCGACCGACAGCAGCGCGGCGCGCACTTTTCGCAACACCGTCACTTCACTGACGCCCGCCGCGGCCAGCAGGGCGATCTCCGGCACCTTGAGGGCGCGGCCGCTGTCCGCCAGCACCTGGCCCACGCGCACGTCCTCGCCGCGGCGGCGGATATGGTCGCCGGCTTTCGCCTCGGTGTGCAGGGTCAATGTGTCGTCCCGCAGCGCGGCCTGTTCCTGCATCACCACCCGGTCGGCGCCAGCGGGCAGCGGTGCGCCGGTGGTGATGCGCGCGCACTCGCCCGTGTACAATGCGCCATCGAACGGGTGTCCGGCCAGGCTCTTGCCCACCAGGCGGTAGCTTCCGCCGTCGCTCTCGCCACTGAGGGCATAGCCGTCCATGGCCGAGTTGTCGCAGGGGGGCAGGTCCAGCCGCGCCGTCGCCGGCGTCGCCAGCACGCGGCCGCAGGCCTGTTCCAGGGAGAGGGTTTCAGTTTCCCGCAGGGGAACAATCGCTTGCAGCAGTTGTTCGCGGGCCTGTTCTACGGTGATGAGGCCCGGTGGCAGGCAGGTGTCGGTGGTCATTGGAGGATCTTTCTTATCGATGGTGGGACGACATTAGCGCGGTGGAGGGGAAATGCAATACTGATCGGGACTCGGGACTCGGGACTCGGGACTCGGGACTCGGGACCGGGGGCGATATAACTTCAAACTTTCTGTAGGAGCGGCCGTTGGCCGCGAATTGCCGAACTGGGGCTCGGCGCTCCCGGCAATTCGCGGCCAACGGCCGCTCCTACAAAGAGGGAAGGGGCAACACAACACGCCGGTCAGGCGACGTTTTCCCCGAGAGTCCAGTCGCTGTCCGTATTTGCGCGAAGTATGGCGGCGATCTCCGGCTTGCAAGAGCCGCAGTTGGTGCCGCAGCCGAGCTGTTCGCCCAGGGCTTCCACCGTGTCGACTCCCTCGGCGATAGCCTCCTCGATCTGCCGGCGCGAGACCTGCATACAGCTGCACACCATCTGTGCGCCCGGGGCGATATTCTGCAGCAGCTGCGCCGGCGCCGGCGGCAGCGGTTGCAGCAGATGCTCCTCCAGCGCGCGCCTGTCCGGCAGTGTGCGCCAGTCGGTGCCGGTGAATATCAGCAGTTCCACTTCTTGTGTATGGGCCAGCCAGCGCCGTCCCTGCAATAGTTGCAGCTGCTGCCAGTGCAGTTCCGGTCCGCGCTCGGCGAGCAACTGCTCGCCCAGGGCGCGGCCGTCCAGCGCCTCTCGCAGCGCCAGCTCGTAGCGATAGCCGCCCTCGCAGGGCACCCGGTACCAGTGCACCAGGCCGTCCCCCTGATTCTCGAGCCACTGCCGCATGGGTGCGGCGGTTTCCTCGCGGCACAGCAGGGTGGCGTAGCTGCCGGCGGGGAGCGGGAACAGCTGTACAGCCAGTTGCTTGAATTCCGGCTGGCCCGAGTAGGGGTCCGTGGCCGGCTCGGCCAGGGCGCTGACCCGGGCGCTCTGCGCCAGGGTCTCGCTCCAGTGGATCGGCGCGAACAGCTCGCCGGGCTTCTGGGCGCCGGTCAGCGCCGCGCGGCCGCACATTTTTCCGCGTGAGCTGCGCACCTCCAGCAGCTGGCCGTCTTCGACGCCGTAGCGCGCCGCATCCGCCGGGTGGATCTGTATCTCCGGCATCTCGCTGTGGTCGAGCAGTTTGCGTGCGCGGCCGGTGCGGGTCATGGTGTGCCACTGGTCGCGCAGGCGGCCGCTGTTCAGCCACAGCGGGTAGGCGTCGCTGCGTCGCTGCTCCGGGGTGCGCGGCTGCACCGGCACAAAGCGGGCGCGGCCACTCGGGGTATAGAATTTGCGGTCGCCGAACAGCCGCGGGCTGCCGTCGGGGTTGTCTTTGTTGACCGGCCACTGTACAGGCTGCAGGGCGTCGTACTCGCGCTGGCCGATCTCCGCCAGCGCGGAGATATCGAAGGCGCGGCTGCCGTCGTTCTCGAATCCGGACAGGGCGGCGTGCTCGCGGAATATTTCCGATGGATGCGAATAGTCGAAGTGCTCGCCGTAGCCGAGGCGCGCGGCCAGGTCGCAGATGATCTGCCAGTCGTGGCGCGCCTCGCCGGGCGGGGTGAGGAAAGAGCGCTGCCTGGAAATGCGCCGCTCGGAGTTGGTCACGGTGCCGTTTTTCTCCCCCCAGGTGGTCGCCGGCAGCAGCAGGTCGGCGCAGCGCGCCGTATCCGTGTCCGCGACGCAGTCGGACACCACCACCAGCGGGCATTTTTCCAGCGCGGCGGCCACGCGGGCGGCGTCGGGCATGCTCACCGCCGGGTTGGTGGCCATAATCCAGATGGCTTTTATGCGCCCGCTCTCGACCGCCTCGAACAGGTCCACCGCCTTGAGGCCCGGCTTCTGCGCCACCGAGTCCGTCCGCCAGAAGCGGCCCACGCGGTCGATATCTTCCGCGCTGAAATCCATATGGGCGGCGAGCATGTTCGCCAGTCCGCCCACCTCGCGCCCGCCCATGGCGTTGGGCTGGCCGGTGATGGAAAAGGGGCCTGCCCCGGCTTTGCCGATCCTTCCGGTGGCCAGGTGGCAGTTGATAATCGAATTGTTCTTGTCGGTGCCGCTGCTGGACTGGTTGATGCCCTGGGAATAGAAGCTGATCGTTTTTTCGCTGCGCGAAAAAAGCGTAAAGAATTCCATCAACTGGCTCAGCGGCACACCGCAGTGTTCCGCGGTTCTCTCCGGCGTCCATTCCTGCGCGGAGTCCAGGGTCTGCGAGAAGCTTTCCGTATGTTTTTCTATGAATTCCCTATCGAGGGAATTCACTTCCGCCAGGAAGCGGAGCAGGCCGTTGAACAGGGCCGCGTCGCTGCCCGGGGTGATCGCCAGGTGCATCTCGGCCATTTCGCTGGTGGCGCTGGCGCGGGGGTCGATCACCACCAGCCGGGTGCCGGCGGCCTGCATGCGCTGGAACAGGATCGGGTGGGTCCAGGCGGCATTGGAGCCGACCAGTACCACCAGCTCCGCTTGCTCCAGGTCCTCGTAGCAGCAGGGTACCGCATCGGCGCCGAGGGCGCGCTTGTAGGCGGCCACTGCCGAGGACATGCACAAGCGCGAGTTGGTATCCACATTGCCGCTGCCGATAAAGCCCTTCATCAGCTTGTTGGCGACGTAGTAGTCCTCGGTGAGCAGCTGCCCGGACAGGTAGAAGGCGACCGAGTCCGGGCCGTGCTCGGCGATGGTGCGCGCGAACTGGCGGGCCATGAAATCCATGGCGCTGTCCCAGTCGTGCTCGCGACCGCGCAGCCGCGGCCGCAGCAGGCGCCCGCGCTCGCCCAGGGTCTCCGCCAGCGCCGAGCCCTTGACGCACAGGCGGCCGAAGTTGGCCGGGTGCCGTTCATCGCCGCTTACCGCCACCGTCTCCTCGCTGCCGCGGCTTTTCACGGTTGCCGACACGCCGCAGCCGACGCCGCAGTAGGGGCAGGTGGTGCAGGACCTGTGTGCGCGGAAGCGCTCCTTCAGCGACATCTTCAGACTGTGGTGTCGGCAGTGGGCAGGGAAGCGACGGCGATGCGCACGGTGTCGCCGTCGAAGGCGACCGGATAGGTGGTGAGCTTCACGGTTTCGTCCTCAAGGCAGACGCCGTCCGACAGGCGGAAGTGGTGTTTGTACAGCGGCGAGGCTACGGTGAGTTCGCCGTCTATCTCTGCCACCAGGCCGCGGGATATCACCCCCGCTTTGGCGATGGGGTCCCAGTTGTCCACGGCATACAGCTGCGGCTCCCGGTCGGGGATAAAAAACAGGGCGACGCTTCTGATTTCAACAGAGAGATCGCCCAAAAGGGCACACACTCCGGAATCGGCAACCAGATCTGATCGCTGGCAGATCGGCCGCCACTGGGTGTGGGTTATGGCAACTTGGGTCATGGTTTGCTCCTGAAATACTGTGCTCGATGGTTGGGCTTCGCTGCGCTCAGCTCAACCTACGTCTTTAAAAAACGACTAAGTTGATGCTAAGGCCCTGCCGCCGGGGTGCTCGACAAATGGCACCACCGGGCCTGCAATTGGTGGATGCGTTTGGCACTTATCCACCCTACGAGACTGGGCCAGGCTCAGATCGCGGCCAACGGCCGCTCCTACAAAGTTGTTTCGTTTTACGCAGGCTCGGCGATTTTTACGATTTCCTCTTCCCGCGCCGGGCGCGGCTGGCCGCGCTCCTCGACGAAGACGATCTTCTCGTCCGGCGCGTCGCTGTTGACGAACTGGCGGAAGCGCTTGAGCATCTCTGGATCATTGATGGCCGTCTTCCACTCGCACTGGTAGGTGCCGACGACGTTGGCCATCTGCGCCTCCAGTTCGTCGCAGATCCCCAGCTTGTCCTCGATGATCACCTCGCGCAGGTAGTCGAGGCCGCCCTCCAGGTTTTCCAGCCACACCGAGGTGCGCTGCAGCTTGTCGGCGGTGCGCACGTAGAACATCAGGAAGCGGTCGATGTACTTGATCAGTGTCTCGTCGTCGAGATCCGTGGCGAAGAGGTCCGCGTGGCGCGGGCGCATACCGCCGTTGCCGCACACGAACAGGTTCCAGCCCTTCTCGGTGGCGATCACGCCCACGTCCTTGCTCTGCGCCTCGGCGCACTCGCGGGTGCAGCCGGACACCGCCATCTTGATTTTGTGCGGCGAGCGCAGGCCCTTGTAGCGGTTCTCGACATCCAGCGCCATTTTGACGCTGTCCTGCACGCCGAAGCGACACCAGGTGCTGCCCACGCAGGACTTCACCGTGCGCAGCGACTTGCCGTAGGCGTGGCCCGTCTCGAAGCCGGCGTCGATCAACTCGCCCCAGATCAGGGGCAGTTGCTCCAGGCGCGCGCCGAACAGGTCGATGCGCTGGCCGCCGGTGATCTTGGTGTAGAGGTTGTATTTCTTCGCCACCTCGCCCAGCACGATCAACTTGTCCGGAGTGATCTCGCCGCCGGCCACCCGCGGCACCACCGAGTAGGTGCCGTTTTTCTGCATGTTGGCCATAAAGGTATCGTTGGTGTCCTGCAGGCCCACGTGCGGTTTCTTGTGGATGTGCTCGTTCCACAGGGAGGCGAGGATGGAGGCCACCGCCGGTTTGCAGATTTCGCAGCCGCGGCCGCTGCCGTGTTTCTGCAGCAGTTCGGGGAAGGTCTTGATCTCTTCCACCTGCACCATGTGGAACAGCTCCTGGCGGGTGAAGGGGAAGTGGGCGCACAGGTGGTTGTTCACCTCCATGCCCAGGGCCGCCAGTTCCTCGTCGACCACGTTCTTCAGCAGCGCGGCACAGCCGCCGCAGCCGGTGGAGGCCTTGGTGGCACCCTTCACGTCCGCCAGGGAGCAGCAGCCGCCCTGCACCGCGTCGACGATCTGGCCCTTGCTGACGTTGTGGCAGGAACAGATGGTGGCGGTGGCGGGCAGGGCGCTGGCGCCCAGTGCCGGCGCGGCGCCGTCGACGGCGGGCAGTATCAGTTGCTCCGGGTGCTCCGGCAGTTCTATGCCGTTCAGGTGGTACTGCAGCAGCTGGTCGTAGTCCCCTGTATCGCCCACCAACACGGCGCCCAGCAATTTCTTGCCCTCGCTGTCGGTGATCATGCGCTTGTAGACGCCGGTCTGCTCGTCCACGAAGGTGATGGCCGCGGCGCCCTGGGTGCGGCCGTGGGCGTCGCCGATGGAACCCACCTCCACGCCGAGCAGCTTCAGCTTGGTGCTCATGTCGGCGCCGGTGAAGACTTCGCTGGTCTCGCCGCACAGCTGCGCCAGGGCGGCGCGCGCCATGGTGTAGCCCGGGGCCACCAGGCCGTAGATGAAATTGTTGTACAGGGCGCACTCGCCGATGGCGAAGATGTTCTCGTCGGAGGTGCGGCAGGATTCGTCGATGGTGATGCCGCCGCGCTCGCCCAGCTGCAGACCGGAGGCCCTGGCCAGTTTGTCCTCGGGGCGGATGCCGGCGGAGAAGACGATCAGGTCGGTAATGAGTTCGCGCTCGCCCTTGAACTGCATGCGCAGGCGGCCGTCCGCCTCCTCGATCAGCTCGGTGGCGGTGCTGGTGTGGACGGTAACGCCGAGGTCCTCGATCTTGTTTTTCAGCAGTTCGGAACCGCCGCCGTCCAGCTGCACGGACATCAGGCCGGGGGCGAACTCCACCACGTGGGCCTCCAGGCCCAGTTCCTTCAGCGCGTTGGCCGCTTCCAGGCCCAGCAGGCCGCCGCCCACCACGACGCCCACTGTGCCGCCTTCACTGGCCGCACGGATCGCATCCAGGTCCTCGATGGTGCGGTAGACGAAGCACTTCTCGTGCTCGTGGCCGGGAATCGGCGGCACGAAGGGGTAGGAGCCGGTGGCGAGCACCAGGCGATCGTAGCTTTTCACCGTGCCGCTGGCGGAGGTGACGGTTTTCTTTTCGCGGTCTATTTCCACCGCGGCGTCGTTCAGCAGCAGTTCGAAGCCCCACTCGCGGTACTGCTCGATCTTGCCCATGGCCAGGTCGTCGGCGCTGCGGCCGGCGAAATACTCGGACAGGTGCACGCGGTCGTAGGCGGGCCTGGGCTCGGCGCAGAAGACGGTCACCTCGAACAGCGCTTTTTCCGGCCGCGCGGCCAGCTGCTCGAGAAAGTGGTGACCCACCATGCCGTTGCCGATAACGATCAGTTTTTGCTTAACCATAATTCCTGCCATCTCATTTCTTGTTTTCGGCAGGGGAGGGGGCGCACGATGATGTGGCACGGGCGCCGCCTCTTCTCTGCCGAAGAGTCCGGGCGCCGTTGCCTCGTTAGGGGGATAAATTGTGTTGGTGATTATTGATATTCAAGGTTTGTGCCAATGTGAAAACCGCGGGTTCTGCGGGGTTTTTCGACGGCTGGTGCGGGCTGGTCGCAATAAATTGGTGCAATGGCGGGCAGATTGCCCTTAATTGGTGCTTTTGGCCTGTTTCGGGGTGGCTGGAGCGGATGGTCGTCGAAGTCATGGTCGTGGGGGCGCAGGTCCTGATGCCGGGATTCGTTTGCGGGACTGTCTGCGAGAGGGACCTCGCGGACAAGCCTACAGGGATGGCCGGTTTTTTGCTCCTGCAAAACCGGCACTTCCGCCATCCATGGCGGTCGTATTCACGGCGTGTCCCGCAAACGAATCCCGGCAGCAGGGCCGCCACTACAGCCTACTAATGGCATATACGCGGCCAGCGCGCTCTCACAGCCAGTAAAGCAGATGCGACAACAGTAGCAGCAAAGCCACCAACTGCCAGAACAGCAGCGGGTTGCGCTCCATCAGCGGCCGTTCCCGCTTGCGGGTGAATTCCGGGTTCGGCGTCTGCAGGTCGTGCACGAACTCCGACAGTGCCGGGTAGCGGTGCCTGGGGTCCGGCGCGCAGGCTCGTTGCAGGGCGCCGTCTATCCATTCAGGAATGTCCTCGCGGCGCTCCCGCGCGCTGATGTACTGCAGGCCGGCGTAGCTCTTCAACTGGTAGTGGAGGCTGCCGAAGCGCTCCCGATAGGGATAGTGGCCGGTGAGCAGCTCGTAGGTGATCACGCCCAGGGAGAAGAGGTCCGAGCGGTGGCTGGGGCTGTCGCCGAAGAAATATTCCGGCGCGGCGTAGTTCTTACTGCCCGGCGGTGCCTCGTCGCCCAGTTGCAGCAGTTCGCGCAGGCCGGCGCCGTCGGCGCCGCCCAGGTCGATCAGTTTCAGGCGGCCGTCGCCCGCCACCATGATGTTTTCCGGTTTCAGGTCGCCGTGCACTATTTCCATTCGCTGCAGGCGGCGCAGGGCGCTGACCAACTGGCCGATCATCTCCCGCACCTGTTCTATTCCCGGATTCGGGTGCAGCTGCATCCACTGGCGCAGGTTCTGGCCGTCGATATATTCCAGTACGTGGTAGAGAAACTGCCGCTCTGGCCTGGGCGGGAACACCTTGATGATGCCCGGGTGATCCAGGCGGCGGCCGGTCCACTCCTCGGCGATGAAACGCTCGATATAGGCCGGGTCGTCGGCGAAGTTGATCGACGGCGTCTTCAGGGCGCAAAGCTCGCCGCTGCGCGTGTCCCGCGCCAGGTACAGCTGGCTGCGGGGGCTGGCGTGGAGTTCCTGCAGTATCAGGTAGCCGTCCAGCTTGTTGCCGGGGCGCAGGTCCGGGGGGAAAGGCAACTGTCGGTTGCGGTCCAGCAGGTCGTCGCCGCTGGGTTCGACGCGCAGGACCCGGCACACGGCCGCGCTCAGGTTGTCGCCGGAGCCGGCTTCCAGGGCCGCGTCCACCAGGGCCTGGGCGACGGCATCGGAGCTGTCGCGCAATATCCCGGCGATGGTTTCCCCGGTCAGGAAATCGTGCACGCCGTCGCTGGTGACCAGGTAGATATCGCCGGGTTGCAGTTCCTCGCGGCGGTAGTCCACGTCCACGTGGGCGTCCATGCCCAGGGCGCGGCTCAGGAAGGTGCGGCCGGGGCCCAGGGCGCGGCTGTGGTCGCGGGTCAGGCACTCCAGTTTGTCGCCGCGCAGGCGGTAGATGCGCGAGTCGCCGATATGGATCAGGTGCGCGGCGCCGCCTTTGAAGATGGCGGCGGAAAAGGTGGTGAGCCAGCCCTGGCGGATTTCGCCGCCGCCCGCCTTGCGGTAGAGCCAGCCGTTCAGGGACTGCAGTACCCGCGCGGCGGCCTGCTTTACCGGCCAGGTCTCCGGGGTGCTGTAGTAGTCGGACAGGAAGCCGCTGATGGCCGCCCGCGCCGCCTCGCCACCGGCCTCGGCGCTGGCGACGCCGTCGGCCACCGCAGCCAGGGCGCCGCGGCTGCGCAGTTCGGATTCTCCCGGGCTGCAGACGGCGCAGGCGTCGTCGTTGTGCTGGCGGCGGCCGGCGGAGGAGGCGCTGGAGAATTCGATGGCCCTCTCCCCCGGCCCCACTGACTCGCGCCCTCCCTGGCGCTCGCCCGCTTCGCGGGCGCCTTCGGCGTCCAAACCGGCTGTCCTGCCGGTTTGTCCCGCAAGGGGGAGAGGGGGGCTTTCTTTTTGCACTCCGCGGTCAGGCAACATCGATCAGGGTCACGCTGCCGTCCGGCATCACTTCCGCCATCTGCCCCTCTGGCTCTTCCATCAGCAGCAGCACGGCGAAGCCGAGTACGGCGGTGGCGGCGATGACCAGGAAGAAGGTCTGGTAGGAGACCAGGCTCAGCACCGTCAGGTAGAAGACGGCTCCCACGTTGCCGTAAGCGCCGGTCATGCCGGCGATCTGGCCGGTGAGGCGGCGCTTGATCAGCGGCACCACCGCAAACACCGCGCCCTCGCCAGCCTGCACGAAGAAAGAGCAGAGCATGGCCGCGCCCACCGCCAGGTACAGGGGCCACTGGGCGTCGATCAGGCTCATCAGGAAGTAGCCCGCGGCCAGGCCCGCCACCAGTATCAGCAGGGTGGATTTGCGCCCGAAACGGTCGCTGATCATTCCGCCGGCGGGGCGCGACACCAGGTTCATAAAGGCGTAGGCGGAGCCCAGCAGGCCAGCCTTGACCGGGTCCAGGGTGAAGGTTTCGGAAAAGAACAGTGGCAACATGGAGACGACCGCCAGTTCGGAGCCGAAGGTGGCGAAATACAGCAGGTTAAGCACCGCCACCTGCTTGAACTTGTAGCGGTGAATCGGCGCTGGCGGGTTGCTGAAAATCTCGCGGTTGATGGTGAAGGTCTTCCTCGCATCCAGCCCGTAGAGCAAGGCAAGCCCGCAATAAATGACCACAGCCCAGAATTCGGACACGATGCCCACGCCGGCGGAGAGCTTCCAGGTCAGCAGCGCCAGCGCCGCGTACATGGGCACCTTCATGACCAGAAGCAGTACAAAATCTCCCGTGCTGGTGACTTCCATCGCACCGATCTGTTTCGGCTTGAAATAGGTGGAGCCCTTGGGGGTGTCTGTGACCGAGGCGTAGTAGACAAAACTGTAGGCCAGGGCGATAACACCGGTCAGGCCTATGGCCCAGCGCCAGCCGTCGTCGCCGCCGAAAAGCAGCGCCACGGTGGGCAGGGTCATGGCCGCGGCGGCGGAACCGAAGTTGCCCCAGCCGCCGTAGATGCCCTCGGCGGTGCCCAGTTGTTTATGCGGGAACCACTCGGACACCATGCGGATGCCGATCACAAAACCGGCGCCGATAAAGCCGAGCAGGAAGCGGCCCACCGCCGCCGCCGCAAAGCTGTCCGCCAGGGCGAAGATAAAACAGGGCACACTGCCCACCGCCAGCAGCAGCGAGTAGGTCAGGCGCGGGCCGTATTTGTCTGTGAGCATGCCGATCACGATACGCGCGGGTATGGTCAGGGCCACGTTCAGGATCAGCAGGGTCTTTACCTGGTCCGGGGTCAACGACAGGCTGTCGGAAATGGCCATCAGCAGCGGCGCGTGGCTGAACCAGGCAAAGAAGCTGATAAAGAAGGCCACCCAGGTCAGGTGGAGTATTCGGATTTTCCCGCGGAAGGAAAACAGGTTCAGGGTATCGCTGGACATGCTCGTTTCCTTAATCATCATCGTTTGCCGCGGACATAAAAAAAGCCCACGGGTGCAGCTGCGCTGCGGCCGGTGGACTTCGTTGTCCGTTCATCATTTTTCGGTCGAACACGGGGTTCGCCGCTACATTACAGGGTTTCTAACATTCAATTTGTATTCAATTTACGTGCCATCATTTCTGGTTCTGCAGGAAATCCACGGTCTGCTGGTAGAGCTCCGCGCGGAAGGCGCGCTCGGCGCCCGCGCTGACCGGGGAGAATTCACGGCAGAATTCCAGCAGCCGTGCGGCCTTCTCTTCCGTCGGCCGGCCGTAGTCGTTGTCGGTGTGGGCGAACAGGTGCCAGCCGGGATTGGCCGCGACCCCGGCGCCGCGGTGGCGGTACAACTGGTCGCCGAGTGACGGGGCCAGCAGTTCCCGCGGCAGGTCCAGGTAGTTCTCCTGCGCCAGCAGCGCGGTGGCGTCGCTGCGCTGGCCGCGCTCCGCGAGCCAACTGCAGGCCTGCAGCAGGGCCGCGCGCAGGGCCAGGTGCGCCGCCGGGTTGGCGCTGTGCCAGCTCTCGGTCACCGCCAGTACCTTCTCGGCCATGGCCGGCTGCAGGCAGTTGCAGGGCGTTGCGATCACACCGATGCCCCTCTGCGCGGCCAGGGTGTTCCAGGGCTCTCCCACGCAGTAGCCGTCGATCTCGCCGCGCTCCAGGCTGTCCACCATCTGCTCCGGCGGCAGCACCTGCAGTTGCAGGTCCCGGTCCGGATCGATGCCCGCCGCGCGCAGCCAGTGGCGCAGCTGCAGCGTATGGCTGGAAAAGGGGTAGACTGTGGCGAACCTGAGCGGCGCCTCCCCGGCGCGCGCGCGGCCGCGGATATGCTCGCCCAGGGCGCGGCCCACCTCGGCGCCGACGCAGTCCGGCGCCGGCAGCGGCAGTTGGCGGTACAGGGGCTCGGCCAGGGTGATGGCGTTGCCGTTGCAGCTCAGGATCAGCCCGCTGAGCAGCCGCTCGCCGCACTGGGGCAGTGTCTGCGCCAGGGTCAGCGGCATGGGCGCCAGCATGGCGGCGGCGTCGGCGGCGCCGCCGATCAGCTTGTCGCGCAGGGTGGCCCAGGAGGTCTCCCGCTGCAGCTGTACCTTGAGGCCAAAGCGGGCAAAAAAGCCCATTTCCTGCGCGACGATCAGCGGCGCGCTGTCGGTCAGGCGCAGGTAGAGCAGTTTGATGTGGCCTCTTTCCGGGCGCAGGGGTGTCGGCATGGTCGGCTCATTTTCCGGGCTGAAAGTAGTGAATGATCTGCTCCGCCACGTCGCGCATGGTGGAGTTGCTGTTCATGGCCAGGTTGCGCAACGTCTTGTGCGCGGCGTCCTCGCTGAGGTTCTTCTTGGCCATCAGCAGGCCCTTGGCCCGCTCTATGGTCTTGCGCTCGTCCAGTTGCTGCTGGGTGCGCTCCAGGGACTGGCGCAACTGTTGGTAGCTGCGGAACTGGGCCATGGCGATCTCGATCGCCGGCTGCACCCGCTCCGCGCTCATGCCCTCGGCCATGTAGGCACTGACCCCGGACTCCACCGCGCGGGCGATGAATTCCGCGTTGCCGCGGGCGGAGAACATGGCCACCGGGGTGGGCGCCTGGCGGTTGATGATGGCGAGGCTCTCGAGGATGTCCCGATCCGGGGATTCGATATCGATCAGCACGATATCCGGCCGGTGCCTTTCCACCTGGTGCAGCAGCCCCTCGGCGCTGCTGAGCTGGGCCAGCAGGTGATAGCCGGCCGCGCGCAACTGGCTGGATACCATTGCCGCGCGTTCCGGCTGGTCGTCGACCAGCATGATGCCGAGGGGTTTGCTCATCGCTGTATTGATATCTTTGCGGTTGGTTGCAGAGACAAAAAGGCCCGACCCAACCAGCCGGTGGGGTCGGGCCTCTTTGCCATTGCCAAACAGCAATCAAGAGTTGTGCCAATTGCGGCAATGCGGCGACGGTGGTGGGGGAGACGCGCTACTCTTGTGCGGAAGTGTCGCGCCCATCGCACGCCCATGGTGCAGCGTCCGGCGCACGGGCCTGATTTTGGTGCGTTTCCGCGCCTCTTGCCGGTGCGGGCTGCGACCTTGGGTGGTACGTTTTTTGCCCGATTGCCTGTCAAATAGTCAATGGGGAGGATTTACAGGCCCATCGCGGCGTGTTCTTATGGCGGAGCGAATCCAGAGACTTCCGGAGGCTAGCGGCCCCAGATAACGCAACAGCAACAGTAATCCACAAACACCGAGCCCCCAGACCTAAGTTCACTGAATAGGGTCGGCGGGCCGTGGGCCTGGACCCACCAGGGTCGGCGGAGAAATCTCCCGGCCTCCCCTACTTGGAAAGGCGTTTGATGCTAGAAGATAACCTCGGGCGCAGGTTCTACTACCTGCGCCTGTCCGTAACCGATGTGTGCAATTTCCGCTGTAACTATTGCCTGCCGGAAGGCTACAGCGCGGCGGATAGCACCCCCTTCCTCACCGGCAGCGAGGCTGTCCGGGTAGTCCGCGCTTTTGCCAGCCTGGGCACACAAAAGGTGCGCCTGACCGGTGGCGAACCCTCGCTGCGCGCCGACCTGCCCGGGATCATCGCCGGCGCCAAGGACACCCCCGGCATCCGCCGCGTGGCGGTGACCAGCAATGGCTACAAGCTGCCGAAGGTCATCGACAGCTGGCGCGCCGCCGGGCTGGACCAGCTCAATATCAGCATCGACAGCCTGGATAGGGCCGAATTCGCGCAGATCACCGGCCACGACTGCCTGCCGAAAGTGCTCGACGGCATCGACCGCGCCCTCGAACTGGGCGTGACCACCAAGGTCAACGCGGTGCTGCTCAGCGAAGGTGCGGAGCGACGGCTGCGGGACTTCCTGCACTGGCTGAGGGACACGCCGGTGACCCTGCGCTTTATCGAACTGATGCGCACCGGCGACAACCGCGACTTCTTCGCCAGCAACCACCTGCGCGGCGCCACCATTGAGCAGCAGCTGGTCCGCGACGGCTGGCAACCGCTTTCCCGGCCCCTCGACGCCGGTCCGGCGCGGGAGTACGCCCACCCGGACTACCGCGGCCGCATCGGCCTGATTACCCCCTATAGCGAGGACTTCTGCGAGAGCTGCAACCGCCTGCGGGTCTCCGCCCAGGGGCGCCTGCACCTGTGCCTGTTTGCGGAGCAGGGGCTGGACCTGCGCGAGGAGATCCGCGGCGGCGACATCGGGCGGCTCGCAGAGAAAATTCGCGCACTGGTGATGGGGAAAGCCCCCAGTCACTACCTGCAACAGGGGCAGGTCGGCGCCACGCGCAACCTGGCGATGCTCGGTGGCTAGCGGTTTCAGGGTCTGCCCGGTGCTGCTGGCCGGCGGCCAGTCGCGGCGCATGGGGCGGGATAAGGCGCAGCTGCAACTGCCGGACGGACAGACGCTGTTGCAGCGGGCCGAATCCCTGTTGCGCAGCCTATGCGCCTCCGAAGCGGTGCAATTCTTGCCGCCATTGATCAGCGGCGATCGCCCTGGCGGTGTCGCCGACAGCGCAAGCGGCCGCGGGCCGCTGGGCGGTTTGCATTCAGTGTGCGAATACCTGCCGGAAAAAAACGTCGCCTGCGACGCGCTGCTGGCAATTCCGGTGGATATGCCTTTTTTGCACGCGGAGCTGCTGGAAAAGCTCTGCCTGGAAGGCGCTGGAGGCGGGGTAGGCGCGCTCTGTTTCGGCCGCTGCCACCTGCCGCTGTGGCTGCGCCTGGATGAGTCCAGCCGCGATTACCTGCGGGGTTTTATGGAAGGGAAAAAGGAGACATCGGTGCGCGCCCTGGTGCGGCAGCTCGGTGGCCGACAACTGGAAATGCCACCGGGCAACTGGCACCTGAATGTAAACCGGCCGGAGGAATTTGCAGAAGCCTGCGGAGATTTTTTTGAAGTGAGAGAGTTTCAATGCAACACACAGAAAAAAATACATCACTGACCATCGCCGTACTCACGGTTTCCGACACCCGCACCGAAGAGACGGACACCTCCGGCCGCTACCTGGCCGAAGTGCTGCAGGCCGCCGGCCACCGGCTGTGGGAAAAGAAAATCGTCCCCGACGATGTCTACCAGCTGCGCGCCGAGGTTTCCCACTGGATCGCCGAACCGCAGGTGCAGGTGATCCTGACCACCGGCGGCACCGGTTTCAGCGGCCGCGACTCCACCCCCGAGGCGCTCTCGCCGCTGTTCGACAAGCAGGTCGAGGGTTTCGGCGAACTGTTCCGCGCGATTTCCTACGAGGAGATAGGTTCCTCGACCATCCAGTCCCGCGCCCTGGCCGGGCTCGCCAACAACACGCTGATCTGCTGTATGCCGGGTTCCACCGGCGCCTGCCGCACCGCCTGGGAAAAGGTGCTCAGCGAGCAGCTGGATGCCAACCACAAACCGTGCAATTTCGTCGCGCATCTGTCGCGCGCCTGAGCAGGAGGTGAAGTCGTGGTTCTTACCCATCTCAATCAACGCGGTGAAGCCAGCATGGTGGACGTCACCGACAAGAGTGTCACCGAGCGCAGCGCCCGCGCCGAATCGGTGGTGAGCATGAGCGGGGACGCCTTTCGCCAACTGGTGGCCGGGCAGAACAAAAAGGGAGACGTGCTCGCCACCGCGCGCATCGCCGGTATCCAGGCGGCGAAGAAGACCGCCGACCTGATTCCCCTGTGCCACCCGCTGGCGTTGACCAAGGTGCAGTTGGATTTCGAGCTGGATTCGGCCCGCAACCGCGTGAAGATTTCCAGTTTCTGCCGCCTCGCCGGGCGCACTGGTGTGGAGATGGAGGCGCTGACTGCGGCCTCGGTGGCGGCGTTGACCATTTACGATATGTGCAAGGCGGTGGACCCGGCGATCGTCATCCGCGACACGCGCCTGCTGGAAAAGAGCGGCGGCAAGCTGGGGCACTGGCAGCGCCCCTCGCGGCCGGCGCACAACGGGGGGCCGGAGCTCCAGGAGGAACACTGGTGATCCGCGTACTGTTTTTTGCCAGCCTGCGCGAGCAGCTGGATTGCACCGAAGTGGCGCTGGCTCCCGAGTGCTGCGAGACCCTGGCGGAACTGCGCGAGCACCTGGCTGGGCGCGGCGATCGCTGGCGTCGCGCGCTGGCCGACCCCAGCCTGCAGATGGCGCTGAACCGCGAGGTTGCCACAGCCGATGCGGCTGTCGCGAGCGGCGATGAAGTCGCCTTTTTCCCGCCGGTCACCGGAGGCTAGCCGTGTCCCTTTTGGTATCTGTGCAGGAAGCGGCCTTTGATGTGGGTGCGGAATACGGGCGGCTGCGCGAACACAACAGCGGCGACGGCGCCACCGCTATTTTCGTCGGTTCGGTGAGGGACCTCAGCGATGCACAGCAGGTGGCGCAGTTGCAGCTGGAACACTACCCGGGCATGACCGAGCGGGTGCTGGAGGATATCGCCGCGGAGGCCCGCGAGCGCTGGCAGCTGGGGCGGGTGCGCATCGTGCACCGGGTGGGCAGCCTGGGGGCGGGCGAGGATATCGTCTTTGTCGGCACCTGCGCGCCGCACCGCCGGGCGGCACTGGAGGCCTGCGCCTTTGTCATCGACGTGTTGAAAACCCGGGCGCCCTTCTGGAAAAAGGAAGTCGGCCCGTGCGGTGGGCGCTGGGTGGAGGCGCGGCAGAGCGATCGAGATGCGGTGGAAAAGTGGTAGCCAGGTGCCACTCTCGCCTGACAGGACTTCACCTTTTCGCGCCCGCGAAAGTTACAGCTGCAACTTGCCTCGCCCCATAAATCACTGCGATCCCCGCTATTACACCGCCCCTCTTTTCATCTTCGCCCTGTGGGTTTACACTCGATTTCTCTGTAAATTGGTCAGGCCAATAATAACAGATGTAACTAAGGGGTAGTTCCAACCGTAATCCAATAACAGTAACAGTGAGGGAGCAAAGCGGTGATCATAGCCATACCGAGAGAGACCGCACCGGGGGAGGCGCGGGTGGCGGCGACGCCCGACAGCGTGAAGCGTTTGCGAGACCTGGGTTTTTCCGTCGCGGTGGAAAAAGGCGCGGGCGCGCAGGCCAGCTTTACCGATGAGGCCTATGCCGAAGCCGGTGCCGAAATCCGCGAGGATATCAAACAGTGTCTGGAGGGCGCCGACCTGGTGTTCAAGGTCCAGGCTCCCAGCGATGAGGAGCTGGCACTGATTCCGGAGGGCGCGACCCTGGTCGCCTTCCTCAAGCCGGCGCAGAATGCCGAGCTGTTGCAAAAGCTCGCCGACAGGAAGATCAATGCCCTGGCGGTGGAGTCCATCCCGCGGATTTCCCGCGCGCAGAAAATGGATGCGCTCAGCTCCATGGCCAATATTGCCGGCTATCGCGCGGTGATCGAGGCGGCGCACAACTTCGGCCGCTTCTTTACTGGGCAGATCACCGCCGCCGGCAAGATACCGCCGGCCAAGGTGCTGGTGATCGGCGCTGGCGTTGCCGGCCTCTCCGCCATCGGCACCGCCAAGAGCATGGGCGCCGTGGTGCGCGCCTTCGACACCCGCGCCGAGGTGCGCGAGCAGGTGGAATCCATGGGGGCGGAGTTCCTCACCGTGGAAATCGAGGAGGAGGGCTCGGGTACCGGCGGCTATGCCAAGGAGATGTCGAAGGCGTTTATCGACGCGGAGATGGCGCTCTTCCGCGAACAGGCCCGGGAGGTGGATATCGTCATCACCACCGCCCTGATTCCCGGCAAGCCGGCGCCCAAGTTGTGGCTCGCGGACATGGTCGACAGCATGGCCGAGGGCTCCGTGGTGGTGGACCTGGCCGCGGAGATGGGCGGCAACTGCGACTACACGGTAGCCGAGGAGAAAGTCGTCAAGAGCGGTGTGACCATTATCGGCTACACCAACCTGCCGAGCCGTGCCGCCACCCAGTCGTCCAGCCTGTACGCCACTAACCTGGCGCACCTGTTGAGCGAATTGAGCCCGGAGAAAAATGGCGAGATAAATATCAACTTCGACGACGAGGTGATTCGCGGCGCAACCGCGGTCAAGGCCGGTGAGATCACCTGGCCGCCGCCCGCGCCCAAGCTGAGCGCGCAGCCGAAACCGGCGGAAAAGAAAGCCGAACCGCAGGTGACGGTGGTGGAGGAAAAACCGGCGAAGAAGTCGCCGCTTTCCTTCCTGGCCTTCTGGGCCGTTGCCGGGGGCCTGCTGTTGTGGCTCGGCCGCGTGGCACCGCCGGACTTCGTGTCCCACTTTACCGTGTTCGTGCTGGCAATCTTCGTCGGTTGGCAGGTGATATGGAACGTGACCCACGCGCTGCACACGCCGCTGATGAGTGTGACCAATGCGATTTCCGGCATTGTCGTCGTCGGCGCGCTGTTGCAGGTGGGGGCCACGGGCTCCGGCCTGGTGACCCTGCTCGCCTTCGTCGCGGTGCTGGTGGCCAGTATCAATATTTTCGGTGGCTTCTTTGTCACCTACCGCATGCTGAAAATGTTCCGGCGCTAAGGGGAGAAGAATAATGAACGGTATGATTTCCATGGCTTATCTCTTCTCCGCGGTGATGTTCATCCTCAGCCTCGGCGGACTTTCCAGCCACGAGACGGCGCGGCGCGGCAATATCTACGGCATGGTGGGTATGGCGGTGGCCATCATCGCCACCATCGCCGGTATCCTTGCCGGCGCCTACTGGATGGTGGCCATCGCCATGGCGGTGGGGGCGGTGATCGGCCTGTCCCTGGCCAAGCGTGTGGCCATGACGCAGATGCCGCAGATGGTGGCGCTGTTGCACAGCTTTGTCGGCCTGGCCGCGGTGCTGATCGGCTGGGGCGGCTTCCTGGATCCGGGCCTATCCCTCACCGGTGCCGAGCACATAGTGCACAACACCGAGATCTACCTGGGCATCTTTATCGGTGCCATTACGCTGACCGGTTCCCTGGTGGCCTTCGGCAAGCTGCAGGGTCTGATCTCCGGCAAGCCGCTGATGCTGCCCGCGCGCCACTGGCTGAACCTGGCCGCGCTGGTGGCGACCGTCGTGCTGGGTGCGTTGTTTATTCCCGCGGACCTGAATGCAGGGACGGTGACCAACCTGCTGGTCATGACGGCCATCGCATTGCTGCTGGGCATCCACCTGATCGCCGCCATCGGCGGCGCCGACATGCCGGTGGTGATCTCCATGCTGAACAGCTACTCCGGTTGGGCCGCCGCGGCCACCGGCTTTATGCTCAGCAACGACCTGTTGATCGTGGTGGGCGCCCTGGTGGGTTCCTCCGGTGCCATCCTCAGCTACATCATGTGCCGCGGTATGAACCGCTCCTTTATCAGCGTGATCCTGGGGGGCTTCGGTTCCGACGGCGGTGAAGTGGCCGAGGGTGATATCGAAGGCGAGGTGGTGGCCACCAACTTCGACGAGATGGCGTCCGAATTGGAAATGGCCGAGAGCATCATCATCGTGCCCGGCTTCGGCATGGCCGTGGCCCACGCCCAACAGGCGGTCAGCGACCTGACCGACCGGCTGCGCAAGATGGGCAAGACGGTGCGCTTCGGCATTCATCCGGTGGCCGGCCGCCTGCCGGGGCATATGAACGTGCTGCTGGCGGAGGCCAATGTCCCCTACGACATAGTGCTGGAAATGGACGAGATCAACGGTGACTTCCCCAGCACCGACCTGGTGCTGGTGATCGGCGCCAACGACACCGTCAACCCGGACGCGGTGGAGAAGCCTGGGTCGCCGATTGCCGGCATGCCGGTACTGGAAGTGTGGAAGGCGGGCAAGGTGGTGATCCTCAAGCGCTCAATGGCCTCCGGCTACGCCGGCGTGGCCAACCCGCTTTTCTACAAGGAGAACGCGCGTATGCTGTTCGGCGATGCCAAAGACAGCCTTCAGGCTGTATTGGGTAAGCTGAGCGGCTAACGGTCGCCGGGGCTTAGGTCCCGGCCGCCAGGCGGGGCGGCGGCTGGTCGGAAATTGCAGTCGATCAATCGTCGCGCTGATGGTAATCTCCCAAACTCCGAAAAATGACTAATAAAAGGAGTTTGGTATCATGGGAGCCGTTTTCCGCCACTGGCTCTGGCTGCTGGCCATGGGTCTCGCCACCGGGGGAGCCTGCGCCAGCGCCGACCTGGAAGCTGAACTCAAAAGCCGCTACCAGCTGCAGCGGGTCGCTGTAAGCAAGGATGAAGGGGGGCGGGCTACAGGTCAGTTCAATCTTCGTGGGAATCTCACCGAGGCCGCGCCCGCGCGAGCAAGGACCCTGGTCGCCGGGGGGCAGGCCCCCTCTGCGGAAGTCCTGGCACGGGCCTTCGCTGCCAACAACCTCCAACTCTTCGATATTGCCGATGCGGAACAGGACCTGCGGCTCTCCTCAAGCCAGCAGGACGCTTCCGGTAACCACCACCTGCGTTTTCAGCGAATGATCAACGGCCTGCTCCTGGAAGGGATGGAGTTGCTATTCCACGTGAGTGGTGATGGGCAGGTGAGTGGGGCCAATGGCAACATCGTGCGGATTGCACCGGAGCTGCGCAAATACCTGGAGGATAATCCACAGCTGCCCCGGCAAAAGGAGGAGCGGATTCTCGACGCCATTGCCTCTGACCTGGAGGTTGCCGTTGCCGATTTTGAGGTTGCGGACCTGCAACTGCTGGCGGTTAACCAGCCGCCGTTTGTCGTCTGGAAGCTGGATGTAAAGCTGAAAAAGCGCCTTGCCCACTTTCGGTACCGTATCAGTGACGCAGATGCGGGTATCCTGCAGAAGCGGGACCTGGTGCATATGAAATTTGGCAAGCGGTACAGAGAGGGAGCGGCGCGATGAGAGATGGTGAGAAATTTTTCAGGGGCTGCGCCGCGCCTTTGCCGGCGCTCTCTGTGTCCCTGTTGCTGGTCGCCTGCGGCGGAGGGGGTGACCGCGGCGACGACAGCAATACACGGCTACCGGATCCACAACCAGGGGGACACATAGTCCAGCCCGGTTCTTACTTTCGCACCTCCTTTCCCGTTGAGGCGGGAAAGAGCTATCAGCTGCAACTCAACCAGCGCAACTGCGCCACTTCGGGTGATCCCGCCGACAACAATGCCTGCTGTGCGCTGATGATCAGTGATCCCGGCGCGGATGCCCCCACCTGGGAAAACGGTTGGCACGATATGGTTGCCGGGCCTTCCTCCACCCAGTGGTTGCCCTTTGATCCGGCTACCAGTGGTGCGCTGAACGTTGCCGTGTACGGTGTTCACCCGCAGAAATCCTGTGAATTCGAGGAGCCGGTGATCAGCGAGGCGGTGGGTACGGAAGGCAGTCTTTATTTCTTGACCGGCAGTGGCCAGGCCGGCGGGAATTATCAGCTCGCCAGTACCAGTATGGACGGCAACAATTATTTCCTGCGCGATATCAGCCGTCGCAGCAATATGGCTTCCGCAGCCGGCAACTTGAACACTGGCCAATTGTTCAATTGGGCCACACTGACCACCCAGAGGATCAGTGGTATACATCAGGCACAGGAGTTTCCCCTGGTGGAGTACCAGGTTGGCGACAGCTTCTGGGGTGGCAGGAATACCGATTTGGTGGATGCCCATGTGGGCACGGCCCTGGTGTACGACTTCTGGTTCAAAAGGCTGGATATCAACAGCTACGATGGCAAAGGTTCGCCGATGTTTGCCTTCCAGGACCTGCCTTACCCCTGGGTGGAGGCGCAGTTTTGCGGCCGGTCGGTGCCGCCGAACACCCTTTACAACGCCTTTTACATGGGTGGCGCCATCTACTATTCCACTTACGGGGAAAAGTTGACCCCTTACATTTACAGCCCGACGGACCGGCCCCCTCTGAGCTTCAGCGCCGCGCTGGATGTGACCGCCCACGAATGGGCCCATGGGCTGACCGACCGTTTCTCAAGGCTGGAGTATGAGCGGGAGTCCGGGGCTCTCAACGAAGCCTTTTCCGACTGGATGGGCGTTGCCGTGGAGTGGTATCGGGACGGTGCGCTGGATTGGGAAGTGGGTGAGGATACCGGAGAGGCCTTGCGCGATCTCAGTGATCCCACTCGATTTGGGGATCCCGACACCTATATGGGGGAGTTCTGGGCGGATGCGGACGAGTCGTCCTGCCCTGAGCCGGATGTCTGCGTCAACGACTTTTGCGGGGTGCACCGCAACAGCGGCGTACCCAATAAGATGTTCCATCTGCTGGCTGCTGGCGGTGAACACAATGGTGTTGCTTTGGACGGAGTGGGCATAGAGACGGCAATCAAAATAGCGGTGGATGCCAACCGCTACCAATGGAGTGGCCGCGAAACATTCCTGAGCGCCCGAAGCGGTATGGAAGCGGCGGCAGCCAGTTACGGAGACGTCGCCATCCAGCAAGTGGCGTTGGCCTGGCGTGCAGTAGGGGTGGAAACGGAAGAGGAGAAGGTCGACTCTCTATAAGTGGTGTTACGGACGGCCGCGGAGGAGCCGCGGCCGCCCATTCGGGCTAGCGCAACAGGTTGGAAAGCCTCGCATCCGGCGTCGAAGCCGCCCGGTAGACCAGCGCTATCTTGCCGATCTCCTGCACCAGCTCGGCGCCGCTCTTCTCGCACATCTCGCCGATGACCTGGTGGCGCAGCTCCCGGTCGGCGATCATCAGTTTGACCTTGATCAGCTCGTGGTCCTCCAGCGCCCGGGCCAATTCCTCCATGACCCCCTCACTCAGGCCCTTGCCGGCGACGGTCACCACCGGCTTCAGGTTGTGGCCCAGGGTGCGCAGGGCTTTTTTGCGCTCGGCGGTTAAAGGCATACAATGCTCCGTTACGACTCAGTATCTATTGTAGGAGCGGCCCATGGCCGCGATCGAAATCCGCTACTGGCAAGATCGATCGCGGCCATGGGCCGCTCCTACAGGGAAATTTAGGAAGTATTGTACCCGATGGGCCGATCCAAGAGCAGCCACCGCTGGCTGCGTGAACATTTCAGCGACCAGTACGTCAAACAGTCCCAGAAGGAGGGCTATCGCTCTCGCGCCAGCTACAAGCTGCTGGAGCTGCAGAAGAAAGACCGGCTGTTCAAGCCCGGTATGACGGTGGTGGACCTGGGCGCGGCGCCGGGGGGCTGGTCGCAGGTGGCGGCGGAACTGGTCGGTCACAAGGGGCGGGTGCTGGCCTCGGATATACTGGCGATGGACCCCCTGGCTGGCGTGGAGTTCGTGCAGGGGGACTTCACCGAGGAGTCAGTGCTGAACCAGCTGCTCGAGCGCCTCGGGGAGGACAGGGCCGACCTTGTGATTTCCGATATGGCCCCCAATATGAGTGGAGTGCGCGACGTGGACCAGCCGGCCTCCATGTACCTGGTGGAACTGGCGGTGGATATGGCGAGTCGGGTGTTGAAGCCCGGCGGCACCTTCGTCGCCAAGGTGTTTCAAGGCGAGGGTTTCGACCAGCTGATCCGCGATCTGCGCGGCAGCTACAACAGCGTGGTGACCCGCAAGCCCGGTGCGTCCAGGCCCCGTTCCCGCGAGGTCTATGTGGTGGCGCGGGGCTTCAAGGGCGGGTGATTGTATCCTGGTCATTTCTGGCCGATGCCCCCTATATGGTATAAGCATGACCTGCGCTAGACTGGTGTGAACGCCTGGTGTGAACGGGTTTTGAAAGTGAGTGCGAAAGCGAGAGGGCTATCCCTTTGAACGATATGGCAAAGAACCTTGTACTGTGGTTGATCATCGCGGCGGTGCTGCTGATGGTATTTCAGAATTTCAAACCGCAGTCACGGGATGAGGCCCTGAGCTATTCCGACTTCGTGCAGGATGTGCAGTCGGGCCAGGTGAAGAGCGTGCTTGTGGACGGCCTCACCATCACCGGTGAGAAGGCCGACGGCAGCCGCTTCAAGACCATACAGCCGCAGATCCTCGACGACGAGCTGACCAACGAGCTGGTGCGCAGCAATGTGCAGTTCGTCGGCCGCGAGCCGGAGTCCCCCAGCATCTGGCAGCAACTGCTGGTGGCCAGCTTCCCGATCCTGATCATCATCGCCGTGTTCATGTTCTTCATGCGCCAGATGCAGGGTGGCGCCGGCGGCCGCTCCGGCCCTATGGCCTTCGGCAAGAGCAAGGCGCGCCTGCTGGGCGAGGACCAGATCAAGACCACCTTCGCCGACGTGGCGGGCGTGGACGAGGCCAAGGAGGAAGTGCAGGAACTGGTGGAGTTCCTGCGCGATCCGTCCAAGTTCCAGCGCCTGGGTGGCAATATCCCGCGCGGCGTGCTGATGTGCGGCCCCCCCGGCACCGGTAAGACACTGCTGGCCAAGGCCATCGCCGGCGAGGCCAAGGTGCCGTTTTTCTCCATTTCCGGTTCCGATTTCGTGGAGATGTTCGTGGGCGTGGGTGCCTCGCGGGTGCGGGATATGTTCGAGCAGGCCAAGAAACAGGCTCCCTGCATCATCTTTATCGACGAGATCGACGCCGTCGGCCGCCACCGCGGCGCCGGTGTGGGCGGCGGTCACGACGAGCGCGAGCAGACCCTGAACCAGCTGCTGGTGGAGATGGACGGTTTCGAGGGCAACGAGGGCGTGATCGTCATCGCCGCCACCAACCGCCCGGACGTGCTCGATCACGCGCTGCTGCGCCCGGGCCGCTTCGACCGCCAGGTGTTCGTGGGCCTGCCGGATATCCGCGGCCGCGAGCAGATCCTCAAGGTGCACATGCGCAAGGTGCCCCTGGACGAGAAAGTGGATGCCCAGACCATCGCCCGCGGCACCCCCGGCTTCTCCGGCGCCGACCTGGCCAACCTGGTCAACGAGGCGGCGCTCTTCGCCGCGCGCGCCAACAAGCGTGTGGTGACCATGGACGAATTCGAGCGCGCCCGCGACAAGATCATGATGGGCGCCGAGCGCAAGTCCATGGTCATGAACGAAAAGGAAAAGGTGAACACCGCCTATCACGAGGCCGGCCACGCTATCATCGGCCGCCTGGTACCGGAGCACGACCCGGTGCACAAGGTCACCATCATCCCCCGCGGCCGCGCTTTGGGTGTCACCCAGTTCCTGCCGGAGGAGGACAAGTACAGCATCTCCAAGCGCGCCATCGAGTCACAGTTGTGCTCCCTGTTTGGCGGCCGCATCGCCGAGGAGATGACCCTGGGCTTTGACGGCGTCACCACCGGCGCCTCCAACGATATCGAGCGGGCCACCCAACTGGCGCGCAACATGGTCACCAAGTGGGGCCTGTCGGAGAAGCTGGGGCCGCTGCACTACGGCGAGGACGACAGCGGTCAGCCCGGCCAGGGCAACCCGGTTTCCGGCAAGACTACCTACGAGATCGAAGCCGAGGTGCGCCGCATCGTCGACGGCTGCTACACGCGCGCGCGCAAGCTGCTGGAGGACAACCGCGATATTCTCGAGGCGATGAAAGATGCGCTGATGGAATACGAGACCCTGGACGCCGAACAGGTGGACGACCTGATGGCGCGGCGCAAGGTGCGCCTGCCGCGGGATTGGCACGACAGCGACTTCGGTTCCGGCGGCGGCAAGTCCAGCGGTGAGGCGGGGGCCGACGACGCTGAGAAGCCCATCGGTGGGCCGGTATCCGGACACTAATCAATAAATGATGAATGCGGAATGCTGAATGCGGAATGGGGGCAATCCATTCCGCATTCAGCATTCAGCATTCCGCATTCCGCATTCTCTATGAAACTATCCTGCGGCAAACACACCCTGGACCTCACCCGCCCGGTCGTCATGGGCATCCTCAACACCACTCCGGACTCCTTCTCCGACGGCGGCAGCTACTACGCCGGCGGCGGCCTGGATCTGGACCTGGCGCTCCGGCGCGCCGAGCAGATGGTGGCGGAAGGTGCAGCCATTATCGACGTCGGCGGCGAGTCCACCCGCCCGGGGGCGGCGCCGGTGTCGGAGCAGGAGGAACTGGAGCGGGTGGTGCCGGTGGTAGAGGCCATCGGCGCCAACCTGGACACGGTGATCTCCGTCGACACCAGCACCCCGGCGGTCATAACCGCATCCGCCGCGGCGGGCGCCGGTCTCATCAACGACGTGCGCGCCCTGGAGCGCGCCGGCGCGCTGCAGGCCGCGGCCGCCGCCGATCTGCCGGTGTGCCTGATGCATATGCAGGGCCAGCCCGGCACCATGCAGCGGGCCCCGCACTACGAGGACGTGGTGGCGGAAGTGGGCGCTTACCTGCGGGCGCGGATGCGCGCCTGCGAGCAGGCGGGTATCGCACGCGAGCGGATCGTCTTCGATCCGGGATTCGGGTTTGGCAAGACCGACGAGCACCACCTGGCGCTGATGCGGAACCTGGCGCGGCTGGCGCCGTCGGATATTCCGCTGCTGGTGGGGGTGTCGCGCAAGTCCATGGTCGGCCGCCTGCTGAACCGCGAGGTGGAAGAGCGCCTCCCCGGCAGCCTGGCCCTGGCCATGCTGGCGGCCCAGCGCGGCGCGAAGATACTGCGCGTGCACGACGTCGCCGCCACGGTGGATGTACTCAAAATGCAACAACTGGTGGACAACCCCGAAGCCTGAAAGGTTAGCTCCCCTCTCCCGCTTGCGGGACAAATTTGACAGGATCAAATTTGGACGCCGAAGGCGCCCGTAGGGGGCGCGCCAGGGATGGCGCGCATCACTGGGGCCGGGGGAGAGGGGCAGTTGGGGTTGCCTCAAAAAATAGAAAACGAAAGAGCAGTAAAAATGGCGAGACAATACTTCGGCACCGACGGCATCCGCGGCCGCGTGGGTGAGGGCGTCATCACTCCGGACTTTATGCTGCGCCTCGGCTATGCCGCCGGCAAGGTGTTCGGCGAGATGGCCGGAGGCAGGCGCGGGGGGCGTCCCAGCATCCTGATCGGCAAGGACACCCGGGTGTCCGGCTATATGTTCGAGGCGGCCCTGGAGGCTGGGCTGATCAACGCCGGCGTCGACGTGGGGCTGCTCGGCCCCATGCCCACCCCGGCCATCGCCTACCTGACGCGCACCTTCCACGCCCGGGCCGGCATCGTCATCAGCGCCTCCCACAACCCCTACCAGGACAACGGCATCAAGTTCTTCAGCGCCGAGGGCAGCAAGCTGCCCGACCAGGTGGAACTGGATATCGAGGCGGCGCTGGCGCTGCCGATGAGCACCTCGCCCGACCTGGGCAAGGCCTGGCGGATCGACGACGCCGCCGCGCGCTATATCGAGTTCTGCAAGGCCTCCACCCCCTGGGGCTTCTCCCTCGATGGGCTGAAAATCGTGCTGGACTGCGCCAACGGCGCCACCTATCACATAGCCCCCAAGGTCTTCCGCGAACTGGGCGCAACGGTGTCCTCCATCGGTGTCAGCCCCGACGGCCACAACATCAACCTGGAGTGCGGCTCCACCAAGCCCGGGCAGCTGCAGCGGGCGGTGCTGGAACGGGGTGCCGACCTGGGTATCGCCTTCGACGGCGACGGCGACCGGGTGTTGTTCGTCGATCAGGAAGGCGAACTGCTCGACGGCGACCAGTTGCTGTTTATCATCGCCATGCACCGCCAGCAATTCCTGGGCGGCTGCAACGGTGTGGTGGGCACATTGATGAGCAACTACGGCTTCGAACTGGCCCTGCGCGAACGAGGGATCCCCTTCGAGCGCGCCAAGGTGGGCGACCGCTATGTCCTGGAGAGGATGCAGTCCAACGGCTGGACCCTGGGCGGCGAGTCCTCCGGCCATATCATCTGCGCCGACGCCACCACCACCGGTGACGGCATAGTGTCCGCGCTGCAGGCGCTGCGCGCGGTATGCGACTTTGGCGAGCCCCTGCACCTGTTGAAGGGGCGCATGAAGATGCTGCCCCAGCACATGATCAACGTGCGCTTGGCACATCGCGACGGCGTCCTGGATCACGCCGATGTAAAAGCCGCGGTCAGCGAGGCGGAGAGTCAGCTGGCGGACAGCGGCCGCGTGCTGCTGCGCCCGTCCGGTACCGAGCCGCTGATCCGGGTTATGGTGGAGGGGCGGGACAGCGCCCAGGTGGAGCGACTGGCGAAGCAGATCTCCACTGTTGTCGAGCGGGTGGGGAACGAGTGATTCCGCATTCATCATTCCGCATTTACATTCCCCGGCAATATCGCTAAGATTTGCGCCCCTTGAAGGAGCACATATGCGCACGCCGCTGGTAGCAGCCAACTGGAAAATGAACGGCAGCCGCGAGTTTGCCGAGCAGTTTTTCGCAGCATTTGAGCTGGGGGATACCGCCTGCGAGGTGGTGATCTGCCCGCCCTTCCCCTATCTGCCGCTGGTGGCGGAAAAAGCGGGGAAGCGTGTAGCGGTCGGGGCGCAAAACCTCAGTGAGGCGTCCTCCGGGGCCTATACCGGCGAAGTGTCCGCGGCCATGCTGCTGGACTGGGGTGTCCGCTACGCGATAGTGGGTCACTCGGAGCGTCGCAGCCTCTACGGCGAGGACAGCGAGGTGGTGGCGCGCAAGTATGTCGCCGCCCGGGCCGCCGGGTTGGTTCCGATCCTCTGTGTGGGTGAGACCCTTGAGGAGCGGGAACAGGGGCGCACGCTGGAGGTGATCGCCGCCCAGTTGCAGGCGGTCGCGGAGATTGCCGGCAACGATACCTGGAACCGCGCTGTGATCGCCTACGAGCCGGTTTGGGCCATAGGTACGGGAAAGACCGCCACCCCGGAGCTGGCGCAGGAAGTGCATCAGTTTATCCGTGGGCGCCTGGGCGATGCCGGTGCTGCGGTGCAGATTCTGTATGGCGGCAGCGTCAAGGCGGGCAATGCCGGGGCACTGTTTGCCCAGGCGGATATAGACGGCGCCCTGGTGGGCGGGGCTTCACTGGATGCGCAAGATTTTGCAAGTATTTGCCGCGCGACCGCTTGAAGACCCGGCCCGGCCGGCGAGCGAGAGAGAGTTTTGAATAACGGGTTCACGGAACCCCGACAGAGAGTTTCCATAGAATGGAAAAATTGGTTTTAATCGTACACGTGCTGACGGCGCTCAGTATTATCGGCCTGATTCTGCTGCAGCAGGGCAAGGGCGCGGAAGCGGGCGCCTCCTTCGGTGCCGGCGCCTCCGCCACCGTGTTCGGCAGCCAGGGCAGCGGCAACTTCTTCTCGCGCCTGACCGCGATCATGGCCACGGTGTTTTTTGTGACCAGTCTTGGGCTGGCGATACTGGCCAAGCAGGGCGCCGAGGCCGATATAGACGCGGACCTGCCGCAGATCCGGGAATCGGTCGAGCAGCCGGCGCCGAGTGAAGTGCCGGAAATCGACAGCGACGTCCCGCAACTGGACGCACAGCCGGAGGCGGGCGACATTCCGGAAATGCCCCAAGAGGAGGCTCCGCAGGCGGATTCCGAAGAGGTTCCGGCTGGGGAAGGCGACCAGCAATAACAGTTTTTTGCCCAGGTGGTGGAATTGGTAGACACGCTATCTTGAGGGGGTAGTGAGCCTAGCTCGTGCGGGTTCAAGTCCCGCCCTGGGCACCATCTTCACAGGCACTCGCGAGAGCGGGTGCTTTTTTTTGCCCGCAGTTTGGGCGGGGCCCCGAATGAATGGTTCGCCCCGGCGCATCCGCCGGGCGGGTCGTGGTGGCGATCGCCGGATTTCCCTCCCATCGATGAATGGGCCTCTGCGCAATGCAATTCACATTTTCACACTCTCTTCCTTGTGAATTGCGCACATGGTCACTGTTTCGAGTGGTCGCATGTGCCGCGCCTCAACAGGGGGCACTGTGGAATTTATCTCCCACGAAAACTTCCTTTGGATTCACCGAAAGAATCCGGCGCACCGGGATGCGTGAGATTTGACTTGTCTCACATTTGGCCGCACCCGGATTGCAATACAATCCCGCTGACTGAAAGTCCCTGTTTACAGGCATTTCCAGGCGGTCTGCTTGCGGCCGCGGTATCGCCGGCGCTCGTTGTTAGAGGTAGGGTCAGAGGTAGGTAACATGGTCAGAATTCTACAGTTAACAATTTTGCTGCTGCTGGCGGGTGTGGCCCATGCACAGAGTGTGAGCCGCGATGATATCCGCGGGCTCGACGAACAGATTCAGGACGTCAAAAAAGACGTGATCGACCTGACCGCCGAACTGGCGCAATTGGAGGAAAAATTACTCTTTCCCTCCAATACCCAGGTCGCATTGTTCGTCTCTTTTGCAGATACCCAGCCATTTGACCTGGAGGCGGTGCAGGTGAAGCTCAACAACGAGATTGTCGCCCACCACCTCTACACCTTCCGCGAAATCGAGGCGCTGCAAAAGGGCGGCGTGCAGAGAATCTACACCGGTAATGTGCAGACCGGCGGTCATCCGCTGGAAGTGAGCTTTATCGGCAAATCCCCGTCGGGCGGGGAGTACCGGGCCAGCGCCAGCTACTGGGTGGAGAAGGAAGTGGGGCCCAAATTTGTCGAGATCAAGATTGCCGGAACCGAGTCCGCGATTCACTTCAAGGACTGGTAACCATGTACCTCCGACTGGTATCCGCCCTGCGCAGCGCCGCACCGCTGCGGACGGCCGTCATTGCGTTCTGGGCACTGGCGGCTTCGCCGCTATGCGGCGCCGCCACAGCCGCCGAGGGCGAGGGGGACAAGCTGGCGGATCTCTTCTTCGGCGAGGCCCTGTTCCAGGCCTACCAGGAGAACTACTTCGACGCGATCGTCCATCTGGACACGGAACTGAACCAGTACCGCCGCCTGGATGAGCCGGAACTGGACCCCTTCACCGCGCACCTGGGTCAGGCGGAGTTTTCCGTCGGCGACCTGGAACTCTCCTACCGCATGCACCGCGAGGCGGGCCGCGCGATCGAGGCGGTACTGAAAGGCAACGTGCCGCAGCCCGTGCGCAACGAGGCCGCCTACCGCCTGGCGAAAATCCACTACCACAAGCAACAACCCCTCAACGCCCTGCACGCCCTGGAAATGATCGACGGCAGGGTGCCGGAACGGGTGCGCGCCGACGAACAGTTCCTGCGCGCGCGCGTCTACATGGAACTGGGCCGTTTCGAGGAGGCGGTGGAACTGCTCAAGGGCCTCAAGGGCGAGGAATCCCTGGACGGCTTCGTGCAGTACAACCTGGGTATCGCCCAGCTCAAGGCGGGACAGGAAGAGCGCGGCATTCTCGAGCTGGCCGCGCTGGGTAAAAACCGCAGCTCCGACCCCGCCAGGCAGGCCCTCCACGACAAGACGAACCTGATGCTCGGCTCCCACCTGATGGAAGCCGACCAGTTGGATTTGGCCAGGCCCTATTTCGACCGGGTCAACCTGGAAGGGCCCTTCTCCGACCGCGCCCTGCTCGGCGCCGGCTGGGTGGAGGCGAGGGCCGGGCGCTACGACCGCGCGCTGGTGCCCTGGAAACTGCTGCAGGAGCGCCAGAGCACCAACGAGTCGGTGCAGGAGGCGATGCTGGCGGTGCCCTACGCCTACGGCAAGCTGGACGTGCACAGCACCGCGGCGATCAACTACGGCCGCGCACTGGAAACGTTTGGCAACGAGATCGATACCCTCACCGCCTCCATCAAGAGCATCCGCGAGGGCAAATTTCTCGAGGCGCTGCGCCGCAAGGAGGCCACCCAGGTGAAGAACTGGGTGGTGGCGCTGCGCAGCCTGCCCGATGCACCGGAGACCCACTACCTGCTCGACCTGATGGCGTCCAACGACTACCAGGAATTTCTGCGCAACTACCGCGACCTGAACGACCTGTTCGAGCGCAACGAGGAGTGGCTGGGCAGCCTCAAGGCCTACGAGGACATCATCGAACTGCGCCGGGCCTATTACGAACCCCTGCTGCCCGGGATCGACAAGAAATTCCGCGAGCTGGATGCGCGCATCCAACTGCGCATCGAGCAGCGGGACAAGTTCGCCAGCCGCATCGAGCAGATGCTGGTCACCCGCCGCCCGGAATACCTCGCCAAGGCCGAAGAGCAGGAGGCGCGCCTGCAGCTACAGGGCATGCGCAAGCTGCTCGCCAGCGGGCCCCGCCACTACAGCGAGGAAACCGAAGCGCGCATCGCGCGCCTGGAGGGCCTGCTCAATTGGCGCCTGTCCACCGAATACGACAACAGGCTGACCGAGGCCTACAAACACCTGCAGGAGCTGAACACGGAAATCGAACAGCTGCAGACCGTCTACCACGCCTTTGTACGCAGCCGCCAGGCGGCCACCCACAGCTACACCGGTTACAACGACAGCATCCATCGCCTGCGCGCGCAGCTGCAGGCCGCCCAGGACAGGCTGGACACGCTGATGGCGCGCCAGGGCAATATGCTGGAAACCCTCGCGGTCAACGAACTGGACCGCCGCCGCGCGCAGTTGGAAAACTACCAGATCAAGGCCCGCTTCGCCCTGGCGGACAGCTACGACCGCGCCAACGAACTGCAGGAGCAGCGCACCGACCAGAAGAAAATCGAGCAGCACCGGGCCAACCGGCCGGAGCCGCTGCCCCAGGAAAACCCGCCGGAATTGGAAGCGCCCGCGAAAGAGGGAGGTGAGCAGTGACAAGGTCTCCCCAGAATAGCCGTGCGGTATTTTCTTTAGGTAAAGCCTCCTGTAGGAGCCTGCCTGCAGGCGAAGGGCTACAGGGCACGGATCTTTTCGCCTGCAGGCAGGCTCCCACAGGAGTCACTGTTGCGACATATGTGTTGCGCTGCGCAACCATGGCCTCCATGGCCCTGCTGCTCAACGCCTGCGCCGTCAACAGCGGCAAGACCATCGGCAGCCTGCACAAGGTCGATATCGAAATCAAAGAGGAATATATCGACGGCAGCCTGGAGAAGGCCCTCGCCAGTTACCAGAAATACCTGCAGGAAACCCCGGAAACGAGCCTGACGCCGGAGGCGATGCGACGCATCGCCGACCTCAAGATCAAGCAGGCCCACCGGGCCGAGGACGGGATCATCGACAGCGCTGCCGGTGCAACAGCCGGCAGCGGCGCGGTGGTTGCCATCGATGCGGATACCGCGACTCCAGCGAAGAAACTGGATGCACCGGTTCCCTCCAGTGCGCCGCTGGCAGTGGGATCGGCCGCGGCCGCAAGCAACATCGCCGGCGGCTCCGGGGAGTCGGACAGCGAATTCGAGGCGCGCGCCACCGCCGGTGTGGATATCGCGTCGGATGCCAGCGCGCCGGCACTGCCCGGCGGCGGTGGCGACGCAATGCTGTCCGCCAACGCGCGCGAGGCCATCGGCCTCTACCGCGACCTGCTGGCCAAGTACCCGCTGTACGACCGCAACGACCAGGTGATGTACCAGCTGTCCCGCGCCTACGAGGAGACCGGTCAGATAGACGCCGCCGTGGACGTGCTGCGCCAGATGGTGGCCCAGTACCCGAACTCGCGCCATATCGACGAGTCCTGGTTTCGCCTCGGCGAATACTACTTCACCCGCAAGAAATACCTGGACGCGGAGGAGGCCTACGGCAAGGTCATTGACATAGGCGTCGCTTCCAGTTTCTACGAACTGGCGCTGTACAAGCGCGGCTGGTCCCTGTTCAAGCAGGACATGTACGAGTTGGCGCTGGACGACTATATCGCCATGCTCGATTACAAGGTTTCCCAGGGCTACGATTTCGAGCAGCAGACCAACGACGTGGAGCGCAAGCACGTCGAGGACACCTTCCGTGTCGTCAGCCTGAGCTTCTCCTACCTGGGCGGTCCCGAGTCGATCGTCGACTACTTCTCCCGCAAGGGCGCGCGCGACTACGAATCCCTGGTGTACAGCCATTTGGGCGACTACTACCTGGACAAGCGCCGCTACCAGGATGCGGCCAAATCCTACAATACCTTTGTTGAGCGCAACCCGCTGCACAAGGTATCCGCGGACTTCTCCATCCGCGTGATCGAGATCTACAAGAAGGGCGGTTTCCCCAAACTGGTGCTGGAGGCCAAGAAGGAATTCGCCACCACCTATGCGCTCGACGCCGAGTACTGGACCGTATTCGATATCAACGAGTACGGAGAAGTGGTCGAATTCCTGCAGAGCAACCTGATCGACCTGGCCAGCCACTACCACGCCGCCTACCAGAACAAGAAGCTGGAGGACCAGAAAGCAGAGAACTACAGGGAGGCGATTCACTGGTACCGCAGCTACCTGCAGTCCTTCAGCGACAAGCCGCGCGCGCCGGAGATCAACTATCAGCTCGCCGGCCTGATGCTGGAAAACCGCGACTTCCACAACGCGGCGCTGGAATATGAGCGCACCGCCTACGACTACCCGGTGCACAAGGACTCCAGCGAGGCAGGCTACGCGGCGGTCTACGCCTATCGCGAACACCTGGCCAACAACCTGAAGGATGCGCCGGCGCCCCAGCGGGATCCGCTGCGGCGGGAAATCATCCGCTCCTCACTCAAGTTCGCCGACACCTTCCCCGAGCACGCCAAGGCGCCACAGATCATGGTGGGCGCGGTGGAGGATCTCTACGGCCTCAAGGACTTCCCGCAGACGATACACAACGGCCGCCTGCTGCTGGAGAAATTCCCCGCGGCGGAGCAACCCATAAGACGCTCCGCCTGGATCATGGTGGCCCACGCCTCCTTCGACACGGAAGCCTTTGCCGACGCGGAAGCCGCCTACGGCGAGGCCCTGGCACTGACCGCGGCGGATGCCGAGGACAGGGCCGGCCTGGTGGACAACCTGGCCGCCTCCATCTACCAGCAGGGCGACCTGGCGCGCAAACAGGAGGATCACGCCGCCGCGGCCAGCCACTTCCTGCGCATTCGCGCCGCGGCGCCCGGCGCCAGCCTGCTGGCCACCGCCGAATACGACGCGGCGGCCTCGCTGATCGTACTGAAGGACTGGACCCAGGCGGCGACGGTGCTGAACAGCTTCCGCCGCAATTTCCCCGAGCACAAACTGGCCAAGGACGTCACCAAGAAGCTCGCCGTGGTTTACCAGGAGAGCGGCGAACTGATGCTGGCGGCGGCGGAATTCGAGCGCATCGAGCGGGAATCGGAAGACGACGACGTGCGCCGCGAAGCGCTCACCCAGGCCGCCGACCTCTACAGCGCGGCCAAGGACAACGGCAAGGCCCTGGAGGTGCTGCGCCGCTACGTCAAACTCTTCCCCGCACCGATGGAGCCGGCCCTGGAAACGCGGCAGAAGATCGCCGACCTGTACAAGACTGCCGGCGAACAGGGCCGCTATATGGACGAGCTGCGGGAGATGGTGCGTCTAGAACTGCGCGGCGGCAATGAGCGCAACGACCGCACCCGCTACCTGGCCGGCAACGCGGCCCTGCAACTGGCCGAGCCCAGTTTCGACGCCTTTACCCAGGTCCGCCTGGTGGCGCCGATCGAGCGCAACCTGAACGAGAAGCGCCGGCGCATGAAAGCCGCCGTCAGCGCCTATACAGACCTGATCGACTACCAGGTGGCGGACGTGACCGCGGCGGCCACCTTCTACCTGGCGGAGATCTACTACCACTTCAGCCAGGCGCTGAAGGAATCGGAGCGCCCGGCCGGCCTGAGCCCGCTGGAGCTGGAGGAGTACGAGCTGGCGCTGGAGGAGCAGGTCTATCCCTTCGAGGAAAAAGCCATCTCGGTGCACGAAAAGAACGTCGAATTGCTGGGTGTGGGGATCTACAACACCTGGATCGACAAGAGCATCGGCAAGCTCGCCAACCTGGTGCCGGCGCGCTACGCAAGAGCGGAAGACGCGGGCGAATACATGCAGAACATCGTGCCCCTCCCGCCCGCCCCGGAACAGGCCAGTACAGTCGAGCCCCGGTCTGGCGCGGAAGGTTAACAAATAAGCTCCCCTCTCCCGCTTGCGGGGGAGGGGTCGGGGGAGGGGGAGCCGGAGGAAGGCACCAAAGAGGATTTATGACCCCATACCAAAAAACACTACAAACACTAGCCGCACTATCCCTGGCACTACTCCTGGCCTCCTGCGCCAGCACACCCAGCAGCGATGGCGTCTCCGACTATTCCTCGGTGCGCGTATCCGGCGGCGTCAACCGCGACTTCGAGCGCTCGCTGGAATACCTGCGCGAGGAAAATTTCCCGGCCGCGATCGAACTCTTGCAGTCGGTCATTGAACGCGAAAAGCGCCTACCGGCACCCTATGTCAACCTGGGCATCGCCTACTACAAAAGCGGTAATGAAAAGAACGCAGAGGAAGCCTTCCTGCAGGCCCTGGAACTGGACCCCGCACACCCGGCGGCAACCAACGAACTGGCAGTCCTGTTCCGCAAGCAGGGGCGCTTTGCCGAGGCGCGGAAAATCTATGTGAACGCCCTGGCAAAAAATCCAGAATACCTGCCGCTAATCAAAAATTTTGGCATATTGTGTGATCTCTATCTGCAAGATCTACAATGCGCTCTGGCACAATTCCAGGAGTACCTGCGCCTGGAACCGGAAGACAAAGACGTGACCATCTGGATGGCTGACTTGAAGAGGAGGGCGGGCCAGTGAAAGTTAAGTTCGCGATGGTTTTTTTCCTCGTATCGCTGGGCGCGGCCGCGCAGGAGCAGTCCTCGGATTCCGAGGGGAAAAAAGTGGACAACGAGATCAAGGAACTCTCCGGTATCTCGATTATCGGCAACAAGGAAGCGCCCAAGTCGCTCTATATAGTGCCCTGGAAGAGCTCCGAGGTGGGCGTGGAGAGCGAACTGATCTCCAGCCTGATGAACGATAAACTGAAGCCCCTGGATAAGGAGGTCTTTATGCGCGAACTGGAGTTCTACGATCTCAGTCTCACCGGCGACTGAGAAGGATTCTTCCACAGAAGAACATATAGGGTGCGCTGCGCGCACCAAAACAAAGATTCAACGGAAATTACCGCGGATTTATTAAAGAGGGTTTGTAATGGACTTTTTCAACAGCGTAATCGCGTTCTTCCAGACCGGTGGTACCTTCATGTACCCCATTCTCCTGGTGGCCGCGCTGGGCAGCGCGGTGGCGATTGAGCGCTACCTGCGCCTGGTCTACGAGCGCCACACCAACCGCGCCATGTGGGACAAGATGCAGCCGGTCCTGGCCAGCGGCGATTTCGACCGCGCGCGCAATATGGTCAAAGAGGACAACTCCAGCGTGGGTAAGCTGCTGTCCATGGGCCTGGCCCGCCAGGGCACGGTGCGCCGCCGCGAGGACATCGAAATTGCGATGGAAGAGAGCATGATGGAAATCACTCCTCAGCTCGAAAAGCGCACCCCCTATGTGGCCCTCTTCTCCAACATTGCCACCCTGCTCGGCCTGCTCGGCACCATCATGGGCCTGATCGAGGCCTTTACCGCGGTGGCCAACGCCAACCCGGCGGAGAAGGCCGACCTGCTGTCCGCCAGTATCTCCGTGGCGATGAACACCACCGCTTTCGGCCTGATGACCGGCATCCCCCTGCTGGTGGTTCACGCGCTGCTGAACTCCCTGACCGGCGAGATTATCGACAGCCTGGAAATGGTTTCCGTGAAAGCCCTGAACCTGATTTCCACCGCTACACGCCGACGTTATGAGACGGATACCCCCGCTGCCGGCGGCGCCAGGCAGGTGCCGGCCCGTGACTCACGTGGCCCCGGTGCAACCGCAGGAAGAACCGAAAGCGCGGCCAATAAGCAGCAAGTGGAAAAAGTGTAATGAGAAGACGGCGCCACGGGAGAGACAAAGAAGCTCCGGAGCTGGATATTACCGCCTTCCTGAACCTGATGGTGGTGCTGGTGCCTTTCCTGCTGGTATCGGCGGTGTTTTCGCGGGTCACCATCCTGGAATTGAACATGCCGAGCGGTGCCGGTGGCGGTGCGCCGGACGACCCCACGGTGACCGTGGAAGTAGTGGTGCGCACCGATGCGCTGGAAATCAGCGATGGCGAAAAAGTAATCGCCCGTTTCCCCAACCTGAATACAGCGGAAGAGGGCGGGGAAGCCGGTGTGGAGGCCGGGATTGCGCAAACTCCGCAGGAGGATTCCGGGGAGGGCGGGAGCCTGGCGGTGCTGCCGACGGAAGAGGTCTACGACCTGCAAAAGCTGGGCCAGTTCCTGCTGCAGGTGAAGGGCAGCTACCCGGAAAAAACCGATTCCATCCTGCTGATGGAGCCCGATATCGCCTACGAGCACCTGGTCGGCGTGATGGACGCCGTGCGCGGTGTCGACGTGCGCGAGGAAGACAGTGATCCCAATGACCCCGAGGCGGTGGAGCATGTGATCCTGTTCCCGGATATATCCATAGGAGATGCGCCGTGAAGCATGAAAGCCGACGCATGAAGCGCATGGCCAGGAGCCACAAGCGCAAGAAAACCTCGGGCATGAACCTGACATCCCTGATGGACGTATTCACCATCCTGGTGTTCTTCCTGCTGACCAACACCTCCAGCAACGAGGCACTGGAGCCGCCCAAGGTTATTACCCTGCCCGACTCGGTGGTGGAGACCAAGCCGCGGGAAACCGTGACCCTGATGGTCACCGACAAGGAGATACTCGTTGAATCCAATTCGGTGATCGCCACCGAGGAAGTGGTCAACAGCCAGGAAACCGTTATCGAGGCCATCAAGCAGGCGATGATCGCCGAGATGGGCAAGGCCCTGGTCGTTGCCAACCCGGATGGGGAAGCAGGGGCCGCGGAGGGCGAGGAACAGGAGCGCCTGCCGCCGGAAGTGAATATCCTCGCGGACAGGACCGTCCCGTTCAGCCTGCTCAAGAAAGTCATGTCCAGCTGTACCGATGCGGGATACACCAAGGTCTCCCTGGCGGTCATTCAGAAAGCATCTCAAGGTTAATGGAAGTTTGTGAGTAATTTTCTTCAACGACAGCATGAGGTCAGCGGCGAACTGGATTCGGTTCGCCGGCGCCTGAACGTGCTTGAAGGCGAGCAGCAGCGGATCGATGCAAAACTGGATGCGCTGCGCAAGGATGGAAGCAACCACCAGCTCCTGGGCGAGATTTTCGAGCGGCTCAACAAGCTGGAAGAAGCGGGTGCCGGAGATCTCTTCTGGGCCGACGACTACCGGGAGGAAGCGTCCAGGGCGATCATCCGCCGTATCGAGCAAACGGTCAGTGTCTACAACGCCAACCTCGACCAGTTGCAGAAGCGCCGCAGCCTCGTGCTCGAGAAGATCGAGGACTGCCAGGACGAAATCCTCGCATTGGACGAACGCACGGAGAACCTCCGCCGCGAAGAGGAGGAATCCCGCTTCGAGTTCGAGGTAACCCGCGAGTTCGAACAGCCCGAATACCGCCCCATGGTGATGCCCTGGCACACCCAGGGCGAGGACGAGCGGCGCTTCCGCCGCTGCCTGTTCGCCTCCCTGGCAGTGGCCCTGCTGTTCGGTTTCCTGGTGCCCCTGTGGACCCTGCCGGCGCCGGACAAGGACGAGGTGGTGGAAATCCCCGAGCGCCTGGCCAAGCTGGTCATCGAGAAGAAGGCCAAGCCCAAGCCGCCGCCGGAGCCGGAGCAGCCGAAACCCAAGCAAGAGGAGAAGAAACCCGAGCCCAAGCAGGAGGTGGCCCAGGAGGATCCCAAGCCCACCAAGTCGGAGCAGAAGGAAGCGCGCAAAAAAGCCGAGCGCGCCGGTGTCCTGGCCTTCAAGGACAACTTCCAGGATCTTATCGAGGACGACCTCGACAACCGCCTCGGACAGCAGACCCAACTCAGCACCGCGGGCAAAAAGGAAAACCGCAGCCAGCGTTCGCTGATCACCGCGGCCGCGACGACAGGCAGCGGCGGCATCGACACCGCCGAACTCAGCCGCAACGCCGGCGGTACCGGCACGGCGCTGGCCGGCGTGGCCTTCTCGCGAGTGGAGAGTTCCATCGGCACCGAGGGCGATTTCGCCGGCGAGGAGCGACCGCTCAGCGACGGTGTGGGCCCATCCCGTACCGACGAGGAGATCCAGATCGTCTTCGACCGCTACAAGGCCTCGCTGTATCGCATCTACAACCGCGAACTGCGCAACAACCCGGCCCTGCAGGGCAAGATGGTCCTGAAGATCACCATCGAACCGGATGGCACCGTGTCCCTGGCGCAGGTGGAATCCAGCGATATGGACTCCCCGACCCTGAACGCCAAGATCGTGGCGAGGGTGAAAAGGTTCAACTTCGGCCCCAAGGCCGGCGTCCCGACCATCACCATCCTCTACCCGATCGACTTCCTCCCCGCGGCTTAATAGCTCCCCTCTCCCGCTTGCGGGACAAATTTGAGGGGATCAAATTTGGACGCCGAAGGCGCCCGAAGGGTGCGCGCCAGGGATGGCGCGCACCACTGGGGCTGGGGGAGAGGGCTCCCCTGGGAACGCCGAGCTCCAGCTCGGCAAACGGGCCGCAGGCCCGCCGTAGGAGCGGCTGTTAGCCGCGATCGACTTCGCCGACTGGTGACCAGCTTGCTGTTGTGGCAAGGAACCCGTTAATAACCCAAGACCACCCCAGTCCCCGTCCCAACACCCCCTGGCCGCCGCTTGGGAATCCACCTCAACTTCCCCAGAGAACCGCTTGGTAAAGCTGAAGAAAAATCCCTACCAAACCGCCATTTATGACCCGCTTCACGGTCGCCGGCCCGACTTCTGATTAAGTTCGCCAACAATCTTCCGGAATACGAGAGTCTCCTCCAGGTTCGTACCTGAAAATTCGTTCAGCGAGAGTTGCTGAAATGATAGAAATTTCCAGTTCTGCCGCTCAGGGGCTGCTACTGACCGCTCATGGGAGGACCCCGCATCAATATTCGTTCCCATAAATGCCATAGTTTGATGCACTTCACGCCCGGCTTGCGCTCATTCATTTAGCCTTACAAACACCGAGGATGGATGCGGTACCGCTCCTCCTTTGGAGACTGGGTAAGTCCGGGATCGCGGAGTTCCAACCCGCCTTGAACCCAACTCTCACGCTTGCAATGAGGACAGGGGAAAGGCCCCCCGGGAACGCCGAGCTCCAGCTCGGCAAGCGGGCCGCAGGCCCACCGTAGGAGCGGCCGTTGGCCGCGATCAATCCTGCCGGCTGGCGACAACTTGCCCGTTGTGGCAAGGAACCTGTCAATAACCCAAGAGCACTCCTGCCCCCGTCCCAACACCTCCGGCCCGCCACTTAAGAATCCACCTCAACTTCCCCTGAGAACCGCTTGGCAAAGCTGGGGAAAGTTCCCTGCCAAACCGCTATTTATGACCTGCTTCACGGCCGCCGGCCCGGCTTCTGGTTAAAGTTCGCCGACCGGGGAAGTGTCTGCCCCAAGGCGGCGTCAGTGGCTGCCGCAGGCAGGGTTATCAATTGAGAACGGCGGCTGATAAGTTACGGTGATGCTTAAGGTGATTGGAAATCTTGGCAGCGTGGTGCAAATCACCATACTGGTCACAGCTTGGCCGGGCCGCTCGCGCGCATTTGGTGTCAGGAGCCCAGAAGGCAGGCCGTTTCGATTGGTTCGAGGTTAAACACAGTAGAAAAGGAGGTCGAAAATGAAGACGTTAGAGGATATCCTGGTTTCACGCAATGAGCTGGAGCGGCTGCAATTACGCTACATCTATGGAGGGCGGTTAGAAAAGATGAGGTCCGGAGCTCGAAAGAAGAGATATGGGGCGTGGGCGTATAAGACAGCCTGATGTAGAAGTGTACACGAAGAATGGATGCCAATGGGTGCGCGCAAAAGTTGGTATGGGCGTTTCTCTATTGGATAGAGAGAATGCATTTCCTGGAGGTGGCTGGGAGTATTTCGTAATTCCTAAAGGTACAGTAATACCGGCTGGATTGGTAATTACAAAAGATCACTACATATCCAGATATTCGGCGACTCATTATTCCGTTAGTCCAAATTTCGATATGCCTACTTCGCAGTTTATTGGTCTATTAAACGTTTTAGCTGTGAACGCTAAGCATCGTCAACAAGAGGTGGCAAATGGCTGATGTTGATTCAGGCACTCTAATAGCCTCAATTCAAGCTGTTGAAATTGCCATTAAACAGCAGGAAAAAATGCTTGAGGCTGAAGTTCTCGGGGATAGAACTGATACTGAAGAGTTTCTTTTTATCCTGGAGAATGCAAAGGCTAATTTGAGATCGGCATACTTGGAAGAACAGAAACTTAGCGATAATCTCCCGGAGTACGAGGGGCTTCTTCAGATTCGCACCTGAAAATTCGTTCAGGAGGGCTGGCGAAATGATAGAAATTTCCAGTACTGCCGTTCAGGGGGGCGCTACTAGCCGCTTATGGGAGGACCCTGCATCAAATTTCCATTCCCATGGTTGCCATAGTTTGATGCACTTCACGCCCGGCTTGTGCCCATTCATTTAGCCTTACAGGCACCGAGGGTAAGCCCGGGATCGCGAAGCCCCAGCCCGCCTTGAACCCAACTCTCCCGCTTGCGGAAGAGGGCAGGGGAAAGACCCCTGGGAACGCCGAGCTCCAGCTCGGCAAGCGGGCCGTAGGAGCGGCCGTTGGCCGCGATCGATCTCGCCGACCGTCGACCAGCTTGCCGTTGTGGCAAGGAACCTGTCAATAACCCAAGAGCACTCCTGCCCCCGTCCCAACACCTCCGGCCCGCCACTTAAGAATCTACCTCAACTTTCCCCGAGAACCACTTGGCAAAGCTGAAGAAAATTCCCTGCCAAACTGCTATTTATGACCTACTTCACGGCCGCCAGACTGACTTCTGGTTAAAGTTCACCGACCGGGGAAGTGTCTGCCCCAAGGCGGCGCCAGCGGGTGCCGCAGGCGGGGGTTATCAATTGAGAACGGCGGCTGATAAGTGACGATGATGTCGGATGTAACTGGGCTGAAATCTGTGAAGAATGCACTTGTTGGCTTTTTATTGGCCTGCGGTGGGTTGCTGGCGGCAGCAGAATGCGTCGTTGCCCAGACAGCAGATATTGATCATGTCAATGGTTTTCCAAATAGCAGCTTCTGTGAGCTTTGTGACGGTGGGCGAGTTCGGATTGAAATTAGAAATACTACTCGTGTGACCGGCCCCGACGATATAACCAATCTTGTCGTAACCGAAGATCTCGGAGAGGTTTTCGATGTATTGCGTTACGTCCCGGGCTCCGCAGATATCAGCATTTTCGGTCAGGCCGACCCCGGGAACGTTGAACCGAATATCAGTGGATCTCAACTTGAGTGGGATTTGGGGGGGGTCGTTCTTGAACGAGACCAGCTGATGGTAATCACGTTTGACCTTGCGGCGGTACCAGGTGAGCAAGAGGAATTGGTAAATATTAACCGCGATCTGGATGTCACCGTAACATTTAACCTGGTTAGTAACGGAAATCCCGGATCTGGGGCAGATTTTAATCACGAACTTCCTATCCGGGAACCCCGCCCCAGTATCAGCAAAACTGGAATCAACGTTGATGCCGGCATGGATGGAGGTGACTATTCAGAAACCGTATTTGGTCATGAAGATGACGGGGTTGTCTGGCAAGTAGCTCTGGGCAATAGCGGCCCTGTGACGATGCAGGAGGTGGTGATTTCGGATGAAATGCTGCCTCCTGGCGGTTCCATGCTACTGGAAGCAATTTGTAATAGCCACGGTGCCGCGGTTGCGGCTGCCGATAGTACAAATCCCGGCTCTATTTCCGGTTGTACAGATATATCCGGCGAAAACAATGATCTGGATGGTTTGGATTCGGGAGATGTCGGCTTTAGCCTGGATGTTCCTCCCGGTGGCCGAAGTATTTTCTTTGCGGGGCGACTGCGCAATTCGTGCGACAACCAGACCAATAGATTTCATTCCCTGCAATGGGGCTGCCCTCAAGTGCCGCCGTCCGGAGGGATATTTAGTCCCGCAGAGGGCTCCGATCCGGGCGACGATACTGCTGACCTAAGCGTCCTGTCGAACGGCGGCGGAGACCAGAATACCAACGTCATTTACGGAGCGACCTTTACCGGCTTAAACGGAGAACCGGAACCGGGTATGCGTGGCCTGGTGACATTGACCGTAGAAAACCTGAGTGGCGGCACTATAAAAGGCGTGCGCCTCACCAATGCCTTACCTCAAGAGTATTCGCTGGACCCGAATTTCGAGCCTCAATTTAATGTCACTTCGACCTTTGGGGACTACGATGGCCGGGTGTCGGGTTATGTTTGGGAGAATGAAGTTACGCCTACTCCCGGCAATCAGAGTTACCTGGCTGACCCGGATCTAAAAACGCCTGTCTTTTTCCTGACCAGTGGGGGTGAAAGGGCCAACGGTAATAGCGAGCAGGTGGACCTGCTGCGCCACGGCGATGTGGCCACCATTACTTTCCGCATAGTACAGACGCAACCCAATACCTACGATTTTTATGATCGCCAAGCGGATCTGGATCAGGGGGGCGTTAGTGATCCCGATCCCGGTTCTATGGGTTCCGTAACTAACAACCTGCAAATCGAGTGGGAAGATTTTTGTTCGACGGGCGGTTTCTCTCATATCCACGATCATGACGAAGACTTTAATCCCGCTCCGGAAAATCTGGAAGTCGATATTCCTGACCCCCTCTACATAATCCGCGATACCGGCACAACCAATATGCCGGTGCTGATCAGCAATAGCGGCGACCATACCGCGACCGATTTCTATGCCTATGTCACCTTTGGCGCGGCCATGGAAGTGGTGGGTGTACCTCCGGTTTGTCAGCCTGCGGACAACCCGCCTTTGCACCCCGATACCGGCCAGCAAGTTCCCATCTGGAGCGATCCGGATACCATTCCCGCATCGGCCGACGAGATCTACCTGTGCTCCGACACCACTGGTATGGGGTCTATTCCCGGTGGCCAGAGCCGCACCCTCACTTTTGAAGTGCAAAAGCACCCCAACGCACAAAACCGCGATGACGACCTGACATTCCGCGTAGATGTTGTCGGAGAAGTGGCGTTGGCCAACGGTGAATCCCTGCAGTTCCCCGCACCACAATCCAATCCCGATACCACGCCACAATTGCCACAGGCTAACAATTACACTCTGGATGCAGTGCGCGCGCGCGTGTTGGGCTTTAACCTGCTGAAGGAACAGATTGGCTGTACCGAACTGAACGAGGCTGGATTCCCCATTGAAAATATTATTATTGGTGAAGAATGTCAGTTCGAGATCTACGCGGGTGGATGGTTTGGTTTTGAGACCCCCGGTTTTAGTTTGATTGAAGTAAATAACATTGATGTTGTAGATGATATTCCTGGCGGTCAGGGCTATATCGACCACAATCCTAGGGGTTGTGCAGAAGTTACTCCGCCGATTCCCGATTGGAACCCGGCCAATTGTATTGGTATTTCGGGAGACTTTGTCGAGGGCGGTGGTTTAAATCAACCACTTGACGAGACAGATTTGCAGTGGAACAACCCCGGCACCGTGGATGAGAGAAATCGTTGGTTCCTGGCAGATATGACTACCCGTCTCCTGAATGCCCCGATGGATACTGTAGCACTGCCCAATGAACACTTGACACCAAGTATCGATTTCGGTCGCGCCAATTTCACCGCCGTTTTCGATACGCAAACTATTCCGGTGAGCGAGAATGAGGGAATTCCAGGCTACCCACCAATCGAAGACTGGCGTGAAGAACTAACCATTACTGAACCGGATTTCACCATTGAAAAGACGGTCTGCAACGAGACCGCGGCCGGTACTTGTGACCCCGGTGATTTTTCCGCTACCACAACGGGTACACGATTCGACAGCTACATTTACAAGATTACCGTCACCAACGGCGCCGCGCCGCGGGCACCGGGCTTCGACCTGGTCGTCACCGAAACCCTGGACGCGCTGAAGCAGATGTGCGTAGAGCCGTTCGCCAATGATGGACTGGATAACGACGGGGACGGACCTGCCGATGCCGGCGATACCGATCCCACCGCCGGAGGCAGTACGACCGAGGGCTGGGTTGGTACGGCCATTTTCCAGAACGACTACAATCCGAATTTTGCCGACGCGCCCAGTGACCCTGGTTTCTGTGGTCACCGGGACCAGGACCCCACCGCCCAGCGCGCCGTGCTCACCTTCCGCTATACCCACGCGCCCACTTCTATGGATCGACTCGATCCCGGTGAGTCGATTGAATTCGTCTATCGAGTGACACTGCATGAATCGGTGGCACCGAATCAGAGCTTTACTACCGATACCGAAGTGCGCTTCGATTCCCTGCCGGAAGATGCCAGTTTCGATGCAAACAATCAGCGCGCTTTCCCGGTAAACAGCGATGCGGACCAGAATGGTCTGGGTTGCGGCAATGATCCGGACGAAACTTCCTGTGGCCCGACAGACAATTCCAGCGGGCGCGCGCGTCATTATGAGATCGACCGCTCGGAAACGGATCTTATGCTGCTGGATATCGTTTCCCAGCCAAAAACCGCCGGAGTCACCTCCAACGGCACCAGTAACGACGGTAGCCTGGCGGTTATTGGTGAGCAGATTCGCTATACACTACCGGCGCAGATACCTCCGGCACAACTCCAGCAATTTACGGTGGTAGACAATCTTCCGGCGGGAATGAGTTGCGCCGACGTCCCCGCCGTTGACTTGGACAATTATCCCGGAGCCAATTTTGTGCCCGGTGGTGTTTTTCGCATGGGGGTCGATAATGTCGGAGGCCCCGGCGGATCTTCCGACGGCGTCATAGATATAGAGTGTACCGGCGACAGAGTGCAGTGGAACTTCGGCGATCAGGCCATGAACCTGACTTCGCCGGGCTCACTGCTGGATTTCAATCTGGAGTTTATCGCCCAGATTGAAAATATTGCCGCCAATACCGAAAGCACCTCTCTTGTTAATGGTGGCGGCGGCACTGGTACGGTCGCGGAGCTGAGCTACCGGGATGAAAACAACCTTCTGGTAACCAGGCAATACGGTGCCCACACGGCGACCGTTGTAGAGCCGTCGGTGACCCTGGCCAAGTCGATACTGGAGCCGGATGGCGATGCCGGCGATATAGTTACCGTCCGCGTGGAGGCCACTTACGACGGCAACGGCAATACCAGGGCCTATAACCTCTGCGTGCTGGAAGACCTGGATTCCACTAAATACGATTATATTCCTGGTTCCTTCAACCAGGGTGCCAATCCGCCGGACAATGTCGATGAAAGCGACCCGTCCGCGCCGGTTTTCTGCTGGAATGTCGGTACGCCGGGTTACGAAGTGGCGAATGGAAGCCCCGTTTCATTCGATTTTAACGTGCGGATACAGGATGACGTGGAGCCGCACGAAATTCTCAACAATGAGATCTATACGACCTGGCAATCACTGCCGGGCGATCACGCACCCTTCTCCACCCAACCGTATGGCGCTGATGGCGATGTAGACGGTGTACGAATTGGCCAGTTCCCCGGCGTTGCCGATCCATTCGACCCCACAAATAGCATCAACACCTATGAATTCGGTCCCGCGGCCGCGGCAATCGAAGTATTGCCCGGCATCGCCCTGACTAAAACTGCGCTCGCGCCACCTGCCGGGCTGAGCGTGGGTAGCCACCAGCAATTTGAATTGGTGATTGAATTGCCTGAAGGTGTCAGCAATACGGTAACTATTGCTGACAACCTGAACTTCGGGGGAACCAGCTACGAGTTGACTACCGGCGACGGCAATTTCCCGATTGAATGTACTTATATCGATATCGAGTCCATCGACAGTGGCAGCGGCTTGCAGAATGTCTCTGCGTCACCTTTTGTAGACGCAAATTGTTCAATCCTGGCCGGGCCGAGTGCAACAAACGGGGTAGCTACCTGGACTATCGGTACTGTCGATACCAATCAGGAAGATGATAACGCCGGGACCACTGTCAACCCGCAAATCGTTGTTCGCTACTGGGGCAGGGCGGAAAACGAAGTCAATACACAAAATGGTGTCGACCTGCGGAACCAGGCAACTCTGAGTTATGCCACGCAAGCTGGCTCAGATACGCTTGTCGGTGCCCCCGCATCATTGCCCGTCATCGAGCCGGACCTCCAGGTCACCAAGACAGTCAATGACCCCAACGGCGGCAACGCCGAAAGCGGTGACATTCTTGAGTACACGGTTACGATTTCCCATACAGGGGCTTCCACCGCCGATGCTTTTGACCTGTCCATAGAAGATACGCCGGTAACGCCCGGACAGTTACAGTACCGGCCCGGGTCCGCGCAAATTACTTCCAGCAACTGCACGATTTCTGGACAAACGGACGAGCCAAATATTGCCGGAAACAGCCTGCAATGGGGCCGTTTGCGGGGAGACAACGCCCTGGATATGCCCGGCGCCGCCTGTGTGTTGACCTTGTATTATGAAATGGATGTGCTGTCCGGTTTCGGCGGCAGCATCGACAATAACGTGGGTATAGGCTGGACTTCCCAGGATAGCGGCAGCAACGAAGAACCTTACGAGCGCGGCGATAGTGATTGTTCCGTGAATGATTGGGTGCCGGCCGGGTTGAATGATTACTGTGCCAACGCGAGTGAATCCATCGTATCGACGGACAACACCTCCATTGCTAAATCGATCATCGACAACAGTTTTGAGCCTGCTGCCGATCTCAGCACAGTGAGGGTGGGCGATTCCATTACCTTCCGGTTGGCAATGGAATTGCAGGCAGGCGATACGGATACGGTCGTCGTCACCGACAACCTGCCCGCCGGTCTCGAGCTGGATTTCGTGCAAAGTTCAAGCTGTAGCGCTACGGGTTATAGCTGTACCAATGAGGTTCAGCCTTCGCCCGGCCCTGGAACAATGACATGGACTTACGACACCATCAACCGCCAGCCCGGAACCGTTGAGCCGTTCGAAATTGTCTATGTGGCGCGGGTAGCCGATGTGGCGGCAATTGGCCCGGGTGTCGCCAGCACGCCGCTGAGTAACGATGCCTTGCTCGTCTATTCCGGATCGGGTTCCCATCCAAACCCCGATGATTTGAACGATTCAGTGACGGTCAATGTCGTTCAACCGATCATCGATAACCTGACCAAAGACGCTGCCAATTTCCCCGGCTCCCATATGAATGTGGATCTGGCCAACGACGTAATGCAGTTCACCTTGACGGCGTGCAACATTGGCGGGGCGCCCTCCTACGAATTACAGCTAACGGATGACCTGGGGGATTTTCCGGGGGCGCCAGACCAGCCGATGGATGCGTCGTCCATTAATAACTTGTCCGTAAGCATAGGTGGTACGCCGTTGACCGATGGCGTGGACTACACCTACACAGCGCCGGCAGCTCGCGGCGACGATATGGTCTTCAATCTGACCGCGCCGATCGATCCCTCCGAATGCCTGGAGATCTATTACGAAATTGGTTTCCACACCGATGTCCCCGGCGGGACCACCTGGGATAACGACTTTGCGGTAGACACCTACTGGTCATTACCCGCTGCTAGCGGGCGGCAATATGCGGCAGTTCCGCTGCCAACGCCTTACCCGATGGGGACTGTGGCGGCCACTGTCAACCCGTTACAGAAAGTATTGCAAACGGATACCACCGCGGCGGTTGGCGAAGAAGTCGTTTACCGGATTACGGTGCCCGGGACGGCGACGACATCGGCCATCTACGATGTCGCCGTTACCGACACCCTGGACCCGGTTTTGGTTCCTGTCAGCGTCGCCGAAGTGAGCGGAAACAATATTCCGTTTAACGACAGCTCCACGGGCAATAATCTCAGTTACCTCATCGAGCAGATTCCCGCGGGGCAGACGGCCATATTCGAAATCACCGCTCGCGTCGCCAATAACGCCACTGCCGTCGCCGGCTACAACATTGCCAATAGCGCCGACTTCGATTACGCGGAAACGGACGGCGGGCCCGCGACGAACGGCGGCCCTGGGTCCGCGGCAGACATAACGATAGTGGAGCCGCAACTGGCGCTGACCAAAACACTGACCAACCAAACCGATCCCGGCAATCCCGATGCCGGCGATGTTCTGCGCTTTACGCTGGACCTGAGTGAAACTGGTGGCGCCAGTGCCTCCGAAGCTTTTGATTTGCGCGTGCTGGAACAGCTCACGCTCGGCCTGGAATACCTGCCGGGCAGCACCACCTTCGGTGGCTCGCCAATTGACGACCCGACGGTTACCGGCGATGGAGTGGCCTCGGCGCAAACCCTGGAATGGGCGGTCGGTTCACATAATCTGGATATCGCCATCGGCACCAACAGCGCATTGGTATTCGATGTGGTGGTGCGCAATGAAGTGCTGGCTTCACAAGAGTTGTTTGGTACCAGCCGCATTGAGTGGACCAGCCTGGACGACGACAACAGCGGCATCTACGAACGCAACGGCACACTTTCACAGCCGGAAAATATTTATTTCCTGGAAGATCAGCTCGCGCAGCTCGATGCGTCCAACGATAACAGCATCGCCAAGATCCGCCTGACCGATACCTTCGGTACCGGCGACAATCAACTGCGCATCGGCGATACGGTGGATTTCGAACTGCGCATGAATGTACAGGAAGGCGCGCATCCGAGTACGGTGATCACCGATATGCTGCCACAGGGCTTGGTGTTTGAGCGTACTCTCACCGTCAATGGTGAAACAGCTGCGCCCTTTGCCGCTGCCGCACCCTTCCAGCACGGGACCATCAGTGAACCGGTGCCCGCAGGCGATCCGGCTACCGGCCCCAGCTCTGTCTCCTGGGATCTTGGCGACTTGGCCAATGTGGCTGACAACGACGCCGCTAATGACGAGTTCGTGATCACTTACCGCGCCCGGGTACTGAATCAGGATGTGCACCCACAGCAGAACAATATTTCACTCAATAACAATGCCGAATTCGCTTTTGAAAGCGCAAACGGCCCCGAGGCGTTATCAGCGAACGAAACTCTGGATTTGTTGCAACCCACATTGGCCGTAGCCATTGCCTCCACTCCCGCGGACGGCGGCGTGCTCTCTGCCAATGATACGGTGGAGTACACGGTCACCGTCAGCAACGGCGGCACGGCGCCGGCCTACGATCTGGTATTGAGAGACACCGTTCCCACTGGCTTGCGCCAGGCGGGCATCACCGTAGTGTCCACTACCATCGGTGGGTCTGTGGTGGCGGATGTGGCGCCGAGCTTCGATCCTTCCACCGGCGAGGCGATCTGGAATTTCGGTATCGGTACCGCCCACGCCATTCCCGCCGGTGTGGATCTGGTGGTGGTCTATGAAGTGCAGGCGGACGCGGGTCTGTCCGCCGGCCTGAATATGACCAACGGCGTGTTCGCCGAGGTTTACTACTCGCTGGACGACGATGCCCTACCGGTTGACGTCAGCGTGGATATGCGTGAGGACTACGGCCCCACAACGCCGGTCGGAGTCACCTTCACCACGCCCAACGCCGAGCCGCTGAATATCGACACCGCTTACACAACGGCATCGATAGGCGAGCCCTTTACCTATACCGTTACCATTCCCGCCACACCACAAACGGCCTGGCTGAATGATGTGCAATTGCATATGAACCTGGATGCTTCAGCGGCGGATCTGGTGTTTGTAGAAGCACAAAAGGTTTCCGGCAGCGCGGACTTTGCGCCAGAGAATACAGGTTCCGGCACCGACCTGGTCATCGAGGACACCACCAATGGCATCGATATTCCGCCGGGCGAACAGGCGGTGATAGAAGTCACGGTGCGCTTGCGGGACACCGCGGGGAATGTGGATGGCCTGGTGTTCAATAACAGCGCCAGCTATTCCTTCAACCTGGAAAATGACAACCCGGCCGCGGGCCAGGGCATGGGCGCGGGCAATAGTAGTGGGGATACCACAGTGGTAGAACCCACCGACCTGACCATGACCAAAACCGGCCCCGCCAGCGTGCAATCCGGCCTGCCGGGCCGCTTCACCCTGGACGTGCACAATATCGGCACCGGCCCGGCCTGGGATATCACCGTCACCGATATCCTGCCGGACAATGACCCGGGCGGCATGTGCGAGACGCCGCCGGCCAACTTTGCCGCGCTTGTCGCCGACGGTGCCGGCAATACCGTCGCCACCCTGAATGCCGGCGAACACTTCAATACCGCCTTCGACCCGGCCACTTGCACCCTGACGGTAACCACTGTCGGCGCCGTCGCGGCCATTCCCGCCGACCACCGCCTGCTGTTCAGCTACGACGCCTACCTGGATGCGGACACCGTCGACGGCGATACGCTCACCAATATCGCCGGCGTCGAACTCTGGCACAGCTGGGACAGCAGCGGCCCCGACGCGCGCCAGTACACCCGCGCGGCGCCCACCGACGGCACCCCGTCCGTGGTGGACCACGAGGACGCCTATACCGTCAGTGCCATGGTGCCCAGTGTGTCCTTCTACAAGACGGTGGAAAATGTCACCAGCGGGCAGAATCCGGCCGACGTCGCCAGTCCTGGCGATATGCTTCGCTATACGCTGACACTGACCAGTCTGAACAGTGTCGACGTGAGCGATATCCAGGTCACTGACGCATTGGACCGTCTCAACAGCCTGCCGCTGTACGAATCGGGAAGCTTGCAGGTGATCAGCGTGCCTGCCGGTGCGGACGAGTCCAATACCGACCCCGCTGGCGGCGCCAACGGCAGCGGCCTGCTGGACGTGCGCAATATCTCCCTGGCCGCCGGCGCCAGCGCCACTATTGTTTACGAAGTGACGTTGGCAGCCGTGATCGACAGCGGCACCGCGGTGCTGAACCAGGCCCAGGTGCAACTGCCCGGCCAGTTGCTCGCAGACAGTGACGATCCCAATATCAACGGCGCCGATGATCCGGACCTTGCCGGCGACGAGGACCCGACCCAGGTCATCATCGAGTCGGCGCCACAGCTGGTGGTGGAAAAAACCTCCGAAGACATCACCGGCGACGCCGCCCTGCTGATGGCCGGCGACACATTGCGCTACACCCTGCGCGTGGAAAATATCGGCAATGAAAATATTGTCGACGCCCTGCTGCGCGACCAGGTTCCGGCCAATACCACCTATGTGGCCGGCTCCACGATGCTGAACGGCACGGCCGTCGGCGATGTCGGCGGCAGTACGCCGCTGGCTTCCGGTATGGCGATCAATTCTCCCGGTGAAGTTGAAGGCTTCGTCGGCGCCGTCGCCACCGGTGCCGGTCCGGTAATCATCACCTTCGATGTCACCATCAACGACGTCAACGACGGCACCATCATTTCCAACCAGGGCTATGTGAACGGCGCCGGCGCCGGCAGCGGTGCCTTTGACGAAGTGCCGTCCGATGATCCGGCCACCGATGCGCCCAATGATCCCACCATCGATATCGTCGGCGACCTGCCGCTGCTGATCGCCCACAAGACGGTGGAAATCGCCGTGGACAATGTGTCCCCGGGGATCGTCGATCCGGGCGATGTGCTGCGCTACACCATCGCGGTCACCAATCGGGGCGGCGTGGACGCAACCCAGGTTGCACTGACCGACCAGATGCCGGCCAACACCACCTATGTGGCCGGCAGCACCACCCTCAACGGCATGGCGGTGGCGGATAACGGCGGCGGTACCTCGCGGCTCGATGCCGGCCTGCCGATTGCCTCCGACGACCTGACGCCGCCGCTGCCCGGCGCCGGCGAGGGCGTGATCACCTCCGCGCAGACGGCCACCGTGACCTTCGATGTGATGGTCAATGCGGGCACGCCCACCGGTACGGTGATCAGCAACCAGGGCAGTGTCTACAGCGCGGAACTGCCGCTGACCCTGACCGACGCCGACGGCAACCCCTCCAACGGTGCCCAGCCCACCGAAGTGGTGGTGGGCGATGCCCAGCAGCTGTCGATCACCAAGGAGGTGGCGGTTGTCGGCGGCGGCGCGGCGGAGGCCGGCGCGACCCTGGAATATCTGGTGACCATCACCAATATCAGCGCGGTGCCGGCCACCTATGTGACCATCACCGACGACCTGCTGGTGGCCGGTGAGAATGTACTCACCTACGTCGCCGACTCCGCCATGCTGAACGGCCAGGCGGACGGCATCACCGTGGATGGCACGGTGATCACGGCGGACTTCGCCGCGGTTTACGGCGAGCTGCAGCCGGGCGATATGGCGACCCTGCGCTTCCAGGCCAAACTCTCGGAAAACCTGGAGATCGGCTACCGGGTGCTGAACACCGCGGTGGTGCAATGGAATGATCCGCCCGCGACGAACCAGGCCAGCGTCGCCATCGACGTGGGCGGCACGCCGGGTATTGCCAACCTGAACGGCTACCTCTGGCACGATGTGAATTTCAACGAGCAGCTGGACGCCGAAGAGCGGTTGTTGTTGAACTGGACCGTGGATCTGTATTTCAACAACGCGCTGCTGGAAACGGTGCAGAGCGATGAGAACGGCTACTTCCAGTTCGACGGGCTTGTGCCGAACTACGCTTCGAGCGCAGCAGCCGGCGGCGCCAGTTACGAACTGAGATACACCGCGCCGGATGCCGGTGAAACCACTGCGTCCCTCGGCAACACCAGCTCCGATTTCACCAACGGTCCGCAGCGGATCAGCGAAATTTATGTGGACTCCGGGGCGAATCCGCAGAACCTGAACCTGCCGATCACGCCGAACGGTGTGGTTTACGATTCGGTGCTGCGCCAGCCGATCACCGGCGCCACCCTGACCATGCTGCGGGCTTCCAGCGACCAGGCACTGCCGGACCGCTGTTTCGACGATGAAAAGCAGCAGAACCAGGTGACCCAGGCCGGCGGCTACTACAAGTTCGACATCAACTTCAGCGATGCCGCCTGTCCGGCCAACGCGGATTACCTGATCCGGGTACAGCTGCAGGGCGACGGCTATGTGGCCGGCGAATCCCAGATCATTCCGCCGCAAACCAATGCGGACACGGCTGGCTTCGACGTGGGCGCCTGCCTCGGCAGCGGCGAGGACCTGATTCCGGGCACCGCGCAACACTGCGAAGTGCAGCTGTCCGCACTGCCGCCGCCCGTGGATGTGGACGCGCGCGATGCGGGCACCGACTACTATCTGCGCCTGACCCTGGACGACAACCGGATTCCGGGCGAGAGCCAGCTGTTCAACAACCACATCCCGCTGGACCCGCAGCTGGAAGGCGCCCTGTCGATCACCAAGACCGCGGCCCTGTTGAACGTGACCCGCTCGCAGCTGGTGCCCTACACCATCACCTTCGGCAACACATTGCCGGTGCCGCTGACGGATCTGCAACTGGTGGACTTCTTCCCCGCCGGTTTCAAATACGTCGCCGGTTCCGCGCGCCTCGACGGCGAGGCGGTGGAGCCCGAAGTGAATGGCCTACAGCTGCAATGGCCGGACCTCCGCGTGGAAGCGGAGCAGACCCGCGAGGTGAAACTGCTGCTGGTCGTCGGTTCCGGCGTGGGCGAAGGCAAGTACGTGAACCGCGCGCGCATGTTCAACCAGCTGTCCGGCCAGGTCGCCTCCGGCGAGGCCTCGGCTACGGTGCGCGTGGTGCCCGACCCGACCTTCGACTGTACCGACGTGATCGGCAAGGTGTACGACGACAAGAACATGAACGGCTACCAGGACGCCGGTGAAGGCGGCGTGCCCGGTGCGCGGGTGGTGACCGCCACCGGCCTCAACGCCACCACCGACGCCCACGGTCGTTTCCATATCACCTGCGCAGTGGTGCCGGATCGGGATCGCGGTTCCAACTTCATCATGAAGCTGGACGACCGCAGCCTGCCCAGCGGCTACCGCCTCACCAGCGAAAACCCGCGGGTGGTGCGCGCCACCCGCGGTAAGGCGATCAAGATCAACTTCGGGGCCAGCCTGCACCGGGTGGTGCGCCTGGATCTGGCCGAGGCGGTGTTCGAACCCGGCACCACCGAACTGCGCCCGCAGTGGCAGTCGCGCACCGGACTGCTGCTGGAAAAACTGTCCGAGGCGCCCTCCCTATTGCGGTTGGCCTACCTGGCGGAAATCGAGGACCCGGACCTGGTGGAGCGGCGCCTGGCGGTGATCAAGACCAGGATCGCCGAAGCCTGGGCCGAGCAGTACGGCGACTACGAACTGACCATTGAAACCGAAGTCTTCTGGCGGCGCGGCGCGCCGCCGAGCAAGGGAGGATTGGAGTGATGTCCTCTTCTGAATGCGGAATGATGAATGTGAAAAAAACGGGACTCGGGAAATTCCGTAGGGGCAAAGCGCATGAGCTATCTACCGGTGTAGGAGCGGCCCATGGCCGCGATCGATGCCTCGCCGCAGCACTGGCCCTGTTCCTGGCACTGCCCGCCTTCGCCCAGGAAACTGAACAAGCTGCCTCAGGCCTGGAACCGGAAGTTGAAGAGCCCGCGGCCGAGTACGAGGAAAAACCCATCGGCAGCAACACCGAGTCCATGCTCCTCGGCCAGCCGCGCCGCCAGTGGGTGCAGGACGCGACGACCTTCATCGAGCGCCCGGAGCCGGTGATCGAGGAAGATGCCATCGAGCCGCTGGTTTTCAAGGAAGTGGACGATGAAATCTCCCCCGATTCTGTCGAAGCACTGAAGGAAAAACTCGCCGAACTGGGCGAAAAGCCCAACCTGAAACTGAAATTTATCGGCCACACCGACAGTGATCCCCTCAGCGAGCAACAGCTGGCGGCATACCTGGACAAACAGGAATTCACCAGCGCACGCGCGCAGCGGGTGGCGGAATTCTTCCAACTGGCGCTGGAACTGCCGGAGGAAATGGTGGCCTTCGAGGGGCGCGGCGATGCCGAGCCGGTCGCGGACAATATCACCACTACCGGGCGCGAACTGAACCGCCGCGTACAGGTGCTGCTCAGCTATGACGAACTGGACGAAGAGGCCATGGCGGAACAGGCCCGCGCCCAGGCGCTGGCCCTCAACCGGGTCAAGGTGTGCCGCCAGGAAACCGTGTGCCGCTTGCACTACACCGGTGGCAGCGAACAGCGCGCGCGCCTGAAAAACCTGGTTACACCGCTGCGCTGGCAACCGGGCCAGGTGGACCTGCCGGAGGCCTTCGTGCGCCGCATCCGCGAGGTGCGCTTCAACCTGGCGGACAAGAACAACTTGGTGATCCGCTTCGTCGGCCACACCGATGATATGCCGCTGCCGGAGGGCCCCGCCAAACTGTACAGCGACCATGTGGCGCTATCCCGCGCCGAGGCCAGGAGAGTCGCACTGGCGGTGCGCGATGCACTGAAGTTGCCGGATACCATGGTCGCCAGCAGCGGTGTGGGTGCCGCCCAGCCCATCGCCGCCAACGACACGCCCAAGGGCCGCGCCCTGAACCATCGCGTGGAAGTGGAGTTCTGGTACGACGATCCGCTGGAAACCGCGGTGGACGGCGTACAGGCCTGCCCCGAGGCGGCCGCGGCGGAAACCATCACCATCGCCCACGAATCCCCGGCCGGCGCCATTGCGCCCATCCGTTTCGAAAACGGCGATCCGCAGATTTCCCCGTCGCAGCTGATGCGCATGAAAAGCGCCATGGCGGAACTGGCCGGCAAGGCCAATGTGCGCCTCAGCTTTGTCGGCTACAGCGACAACGAGCGCATGGAGCGCCGCGAGGCCATGGTCTACGGCGACGACGTCGGCCTCTCCTCCGCCCGCGCGCGCCGAGCCATGGAGCAGGTCCAGCAGCAGCTGAACCTCACTGGCGAGCAGGTGGAGTTCGAGGGCAGGGGTTATGTGCAGTCCGACGACGTGGTGGCCTCAGGCTTTATCCAGTTGGACGGCGCGCGGGTGGAAGTGCAGGTGCTCTACGACGAGCTGGCGGTGCTCGCGGAAAAAGACCGCCTGGAAATCGAGCGCATCCATCGCGAGGCCCTGGCCCACAACCCCTATGCGCTGAACCTGATGCGCATCACCGTGGACGGCAGCCCGGAATACGATCCCTATAAAAACTCCGCCGACCTGCAGCGCTGTACCGATGTGGCCCTGGAAAATGCCAATATCCAGTTCCGCTTCGACAACAAGAAGATGCAGCCGCGCCTGAACGTCACCGCCTGGCCCAGCACCATCCGCTACTCCGACGACCCGGAGACCGAGATCGCCGACAGCCGCGTGCAGTTCAAGAGCTACAGCAACTACCCGACATTTATCGAACGCGCTGAGGTGCGTTTGTTCGAGGAAGAGCAGTCCCCGCGCGACGCGCCCCTGGCAGTGGTCGAACTGGGTGAAAACGGCGAGGGCGAGTGGCAGGCGGAATTCGACCGCTTCCAGGCGCCGCTGAAAAAACTGCAGTACCTGTTGCGCGTCTATGACGACAAGGGCCGCTATGACGAAACCCAGGCGCAGACACTGTGGGTGGTCGACCGCGTGGATTCCACCGAGGCGGACGCCGATCCGCAACAGGAGCTGCTGGTGGGCTACGGCGAAAACCGCCTCGCGCGCCGAAGTATCCACCTGGACGGCAACACGGTGCTGGTCAATGGCGCGCAGATTCCCGCCGACCACACCGTGTGGCTGGCCGGCAATCCGGTACCGGTCAATGGCCAGGGCCAGTTTGTCGCCGAGCAGATTTTCGACCGCGGCCTGCACACGGTGGAAGTGGCGGTGCTGGACCCGGAGGGCAACGGCGAACTCTTCCTGCGCGACCTGCGCTTCAGGAACGACGACTGGTTTACCGTGGGCATCGCCGACCTGACCATCGGCTACGACAAGACCAACGGCCCGGCGGCGCTGGTCACCGGCGACGAGACCCACTACGACAATTCCGTCAGCTACGACGGCCGCCTGGCTTTCTACACCATCGGCGGTTTCGGCGAGGGCTGGCGCCTGTCCGCCAGCGCGGACACCGAAGAGGGGCCGGTGGACGAACTCTTTTCCAATTTCCTGGAAAAGACCCCGGACGCGCTCTTCCGCCGCCTGGACAGCGATCTCTACTACCCGACCTTCGGCGACGACTCCACCGTGGTCGAGGACGCGCCCACCTCCGGCAAGTTCTATGTGAAATTGTCCAAGTACGACGACTACGGCCTCTGGGGCAACTTCAAGGCCGCCTACACCGGCAACGAACTGGCCCACGTCGACCGCGCCCTCTACGGCGCCAACGGCCATTTCGAAACCGATGACAGCACCAGTTTCGGCGAGAAGCGCTTCCAGGTCGACGGCTTCGCCGCGGAACCCGGCACCATCGCCGGCCGCGACGAGTTCCGCGGTACCGGCGGCTCCCTCTATTTCATGCGCCACCAGGATATCCTGGCCGGCTCCGAGCGCCTTCGCGTGGAAATCCGGGACAAGGATTCCGACATAGTGCTGGCGGTGAAAAACCTGACTCCGGTGGCCGATTACGATATCGACTATATCCAGGGCCGCGTGCTGCTGAACAAACCCCTGTCGGCGCTGGCCAACGACAACCTGCTGATCCAGGACGGCTCCTACAACGGCAACCCGCAGTTTCTGGTGGCGCGCTACGAGTACACGCCGGGCTTCGAGGAAATGGACACCCTCGCCGTCGGCGGACGCGCCCATTATTGGGTGGGCGACTATGTAAAGCTCGGTATCAGCGGCACCCAGCAGGACGAGGAGGACAACGAAACGGCCCTGCAGGGCGTGGACCTGACCCTGCGCAAGAGTGCCGGCAGCTGGCTGAAAATCGAAGCGGCGGACAGCAAGGGCGGCAACCTGGACAGCGTCAACTCCTACGACGGCGGTTTCAGTTTCAATAACGAAAATCCCATAGACCCGCAGGCCAAGGCGGGTGCCTCCAAGGTGGAGGGCAGCCTGCAGTTCTCCGACTTCTTCGAGGGCGCGCGCGGCTCCACCACCTTCTACCACCAGGAGCGCGAGGCCGGTTTCTCCGCCCCCGGGCAACTGGTGAACGGCGATACCACCCAGTACGGCGCCAGCGTGAACCTGCCCATCGGCGAGCGCTTCGACGTGGGCCTGAAGGCGGACAGCAGGGAGCAGGAGTTCGGCCTGCAGACCAGCGCCGTGGACCTGATGCTGGGCTACCGCATCAATGACCATTGGCGGGTGAACACCGGTGGCCGCGCCGATACCCGCGAGGATTTCTCCCCGGTGGTGCCCGCCACCCAGACCCAGGGCGACAGGACCGACGTGGCGGTGGAGGCCACCTACGATTCCGGCGAAAACTGGAGCGCCTTCGGCTTTGTGCAGAACACCGTGGAAGTCACCGGCACCCGCGAGGAAAACAACCGTGCCGGTTTCGGCGGCGCCTACCGCGTCAGCGAGCGCCTGACCCTCGACAGCGAAGTCTCCGGCGGCGACACCGGCACCGCCGCGCGCCTCGGCACCGACTATCTGGTGACGGATCGCACCAACCTCTACCTGAACTACACCCTCGACAACGAGCGCACCGACACCGGCATTCGCGCGCGCAAGGGCAATATGAGCACCGGCTTCCGCAGCCGTTACTCCGACAGCCTGAGCATCTACGGCGAGGAGCAGTACAGCCACGGCGACGTCTCCACCGGCCTCACTCACGCCCTGGGCATGGACCTGGCCCCCAACGACCGCTGGAGCTACGGCACCTCCGTGGAGGCGGGCACTCTAGAGGACCCGCGCACCGGCGCGCAAACGGATCGCCGCGCCGTCGGTCTGAACATGGGCTTCAGCGACGGCGATATCCGCCTCGCCTCGGCGGTGGAGTACCGCACCGACGCGATGGAGACGCCGGTGGATGAAAATACGGTGACCGAGTCCGATCGCAAGACCTGGCTGCTGAAAAACACCCTCGGCTATCAGGTCAACCCGGACTGGCGTTTAGTGGGCAAGTTGAATTACTCCGACAGCTCCAGCTCCCAGGGCGAGTTCTACGACGGCAAGTTCACCGAGGCGGTGATGGGCTACGCCTACCGCCCGGTGGACAACGACCGCTGGAATACCCTGCTGAAGTACACCTACTTCTACAATGTGCCCACCCGGGACCAGGTTAGGGTGACCAACACCGCGGCGGAATTTATCCAGAAGAGCCACATCTTCTCCGTCGACAGCAGCTACGACATCAGTCGCCGCTGGACCCTGGGCGCCAAGTACGCCTACCGCCTCGGCCAACTGAGCCTCGACCGCCAGGACCCGGAGTTCTTCGACAGCCGCGCCAGCCTGTATGTGTTGCGCGCGGACTGGCACTTCGTCAACCGCTGGGACCTGCTGATCGAGGGCCGCATGCTCGACCTGCCCGACGCCCAGGACCGCCGCAGCGGCGCCCTGGTCGGCCTCTACCGGCATCTGGGCAAGCACCTGAAAGCGGGAGTGGGTTACAACTTCACCGACTTCTCGGACGACCTGACGCAGCTGGATTACGACAGCCAGGGGGTTTTCCTGAATGTGATCGGCAAGTTGTAATCGCCCCCTACAGAAGAGCTTTCTTGTCATACCGGCGCAGGCCGGAATCCAGGTGCCCCCGAAACTGGATACCGGCCTGCGCCGGTATGACGAACTAGAGATGGCTTGACTTGAAACAGGGTATCTACCGAGACAGGGATGTCGCGGCCTGTCCTGTTTCTGAAAACTAGCCGGAAATTAACAGGCGGGAAATCAAAATAAATTGCCGGGTTGTCTGGACTTGTCGCTGCCGGGTCACTAGAATGCGCAGCCTCTTCGGCGCTTGAGTAATTCGGCGCCAGCAGTTGAAAACCAACCAGGGTTCAATTGTACAGAGTTGATGCGGGGTGGAGCAGTCTGGTAGCTCGTCGGGCTCATAACCCGAAGGTCGTAGGTTCAAATCCTGCCCCCGCTACCAAATTCAGGTGCCAGTGGTACTGGCCGGATGCCCGACGATTCGGGCTCGCCTTTCACCTCTGGCCGGCATGGCCGGACGAAGGTCGTAGGTTCAAATCCCGCCCCGCTACCAATATCCCTATTGATCAATAATTGGCATTGCGGGAATAAGACAGTCAGTTTAAATCCTCCCCTGAAGGTTCTAGCTCAAATGGCCTGGGCTCCCGGTGATCCAGCGGTGTCGCGGCGCCTGGGAGCTTTCACTCTCCGTTTTTTCCACCACAGATAGAAGCCGGTGCCAAACAGCAGTGCTGGCGCAAAGCCTGTGATCAAAACCAACAGGCGCCCGATCATTCCCAGCGCGTCGCCGTTGTGCAGCGGAAACTGCCAGGTGAGAAATTGATTGCCGGCGGCGATTTTAGTGACGTCGTGCACCATCAGGATTTCGCCGCTGTACTGGTCGAGACGCACGAAGCTGGCGCCGTGGTTGCTCCAGGGTTCGCCCTCCTGCCGGAAAGTCAGCCCGTAGCTGTCGCTGGCGTCCTGGGGCAGGTAGATGCGTTTCAGTTCCCCCCGCGGAAATACTTGCCGGCCGATGGCGACGGCGCTGTCCGGATTCAACGGCGGTGCGCCGGTGATCTGCGACTGGCCCCAGGAGCCGCGCGGTTCCACTGGCATCGTCCAGCTCACCAGTGTTTCCACCTGCAGTGGAAACACGATGCTGACGCCGGAAAAGGCGATGACCAGCAGAACCGGCAATAAATAGATTCCGAAAACCTTGTGCACGTCGAAATAGAAGCGAAAGCGGTTGCCGCCGCGCTCGATGGTAAAGGCGCGCTTCCAGCGGCCTTTCCTTTTGCTCTTGGGCCACCAGATCACCAGGCCGCTGAGGCAGAAAACCAGCAGTGCAATTCCCATAAAGCCGACGATCGTCTTGCCGGTTTTTCCGGCCAGCAAGGTGTAGTGCAGCCGGTAGATCCAGCTCATGGTGTACTCGCCCCAGCCGCGCACCGCCAGCACCCGGGCGTCGGTGGAGGAGACGCTGACTTCTATCGGGCCGGGCGCGCCCTCCGGGCCGGGAAAGCGCACCACGTGCGGACTGCCCTCGGCGCGGGCGGTCATGATGCGCTGTGGCGTACTGCCGGGCACGGCGTTGCGCGCGGCGGCGAGTATTTCCGTGAAAGTCGCCGGCTTCTCGGAGGGGGCGAAGTCGACGGTGTGCGGCGCCAGTTTTTCATCCAGCGCATGGTCGAACACCAGCAGGCTGCCGGTGATGCCGATCAGCGCCAGCAGCAGCCCGAGGGTCAGGCCGGCGTATTTGTGCAGTAGGAAAAATATTTTCCGCATTCGGGTTTCCGTAGGGATCGTTCGCCTGCAAGCAGGCTCCTACGGGCACTCGGTAGGAGCCTGCTTGCAGGCGAACAACCGGGCTAGAACAGCCGAGAGTAGGACAGGTTTACGCTGCGGCCGAGGCCTTTGAAATTGCGCTCGTCGTTGCCTGCGGTCTGTGACCAATAGGTAAAGTAGTCCTCGTTGGTCAGGTTCTGCAGGCCCAGTGCGAAGTCGCCGCCCAAGGCCTTCAGGTTGGCACTGGCGTCGATGGTAGTGTAGCCGTCGAATTCTGTCACGATTTCTCCCGCGCTGTTTTCGAAATCCCGGTCCAGCAACAGGTTGGCCTGCAGCCTTGTGCTAAGGCGGTCGCTCCAGCTGCGCGTCCAGCTCAGGTTGGCGCGGTTGGGGGCGATATTGCGGCCTTCCAGATCTCTGTCCACACGGCCGTCCCCATCGGAGTCGTAGCGGCCCTCGGTGTAGGCGTAGCGCAGTTCCAATGTGTCGGCCTCAGAGGCGAACCACTGGGTGCGCAGCTCCACGCCGTCGATTTCGGTTTTTTCACGTTTTACGCTGTAGATGCCGTCGGCACCCAGGTTCAGGCGCTGGCCGAAATCGGAGTCGGAGACATAGTAGGCCAGCTGTGCGGCAAACTTTTCCACGTTGAAGTCGACACCAAGCTCGCGGTTCTCGGTGAGAATCGGTTGCAGATTGAGGAAGCTCTCCACATCCTGGCCGGGCTGGTCGATGCCCCGCAGTACGCGACCAACGTCCGGCATGGAGAAGCCTTCGGAATAGTTGGCGTAGAGACGCAGGGCATCGTTGACCTGGAATGTGGCGCCGATGTTGCCGAGGGTTTCGCTGAAGTCCGGGGCGCCGCCTTCCACGAACTGGCTGCCGTAGGAGGCGAGGGTGGTGAAGTCGTCCACATTGAGCTTGGATTTCTCGTGGCGCAGGCCGGCGGTGAAGGTCCACTGCGCGAAGCCGGTGAATTCCGCCTGGGCGTAGGGAGCGATATTTTCATAGCGGGTGGGCGGCACCCAGGCGCGGCCTGTTTGCACCAGTTGTTGCCAGGTTTCGTCTTCGAAAATGTCCACGCCGTACACCAGGTTCAGGGGTGCGCCGGCGAACTGGTCTTTGATGAGGGTGATCTTCACCCCGCGCTTTTCCGAGTTGTTCTGGGATTGGTCGAACACATCCTCGCCGTAGGTCGGGTCCTGGAAGGTGGCGAAGGCGCCGCCGCCGTAGGTGCCGGCGAAGTCCTGGCTGAAGACCTGCACGCGTAGTTTGTGGCTCAACAGGTCCTCGTGGCTGTACTGCAGGTTGACGGTGGTGACTTCATTGGAAGGGGCATCGCCGGGCAGCTGGCCTTTTTCCGCGGTGGTGGGCGCGCCGGTCTCAATATCGCCGTCCACAGAGATCCAGTCGGTGGTGCCGTCAATTTCGTAATGGTTTGCGGTGAGCTGTAACCGCTGTTGGCCCCAGCTGTGGCCCACCTTGATAAAGGTATTGAGGGCCTCGCTGTCCATGGTGTCGCCCTGGGTGTTGTCGAAGCCGACAATATCGCCGTTGGCGTCGTAACCTATGCCGCCCTGGCGGTAGCTGATGCTGCCCAGCAGGTCGATGCCGTTGAACTGGCCGGCAAGGCTGTAGCTGCCGGTGTAACCCAGGCTGTCGCCGGTGTCTTCCGGCTGGAAGGAGGATTCCACCCGCAAGCTCTGCTGCAGCTCTTCACTGGGCCGGCGGGTCACCAGGTTGATGATACCGCCGGAAGCGCCCATGCCGTGGATGGCGTTAGCGCCGTGGATCACCTCCACGCGCTCCAACATCAGCGGATCAATGGTGTGGCCGTCGCGGCCGCCGTCGCGCAGCGGGTTGGACTGGGGTACGCCGTCGATCATGTACAGGGGCTTGCGCCCGCGCAGGCTCTCGCCGGCGTTGGTCATTTTCTGGCGGGCGGGGGAGAAGCTGGGGATCAGATTGCCGAGCACGGTGGACAGGTCGCTGCTGACGCCCAGTTGTTCGGCCAGCGCCGCCTTGTCAATCACGGTGACGGTGTTGGGGATGCTGGAGAGGGGCTTCTCTGTGCGGCTGGCGGTGACGATCATCTCCTCTATCTGCTGGTCAGTGTCGGCCAGGGCGGCGGTGGCGGCGAGGGAAATGGCCAGTGTCAGGGCGGTTCTTGTGCAGCGCACGGGGGTACTCCTTATGATTCTTTGCAGGGGCAGGGCGCCCGTTGCGGATGGTCTGGGAAGGTCCGCGATAGTAAATCAAATGAGAATTTGTATCAATTACATTCTTGTTGGCGGCAGGCTCGATCTGCGGCTTTCTCTTCCTCCATCTGTATCTATACTGTTCAGCGAAGCGTCGCAGGGTTATGTGAAAACAAATGCCAATTGTGACTTGACTCACCGGGGCGGCGCCCCTAGAATGCGCAGCCTCTTGAGCGGTTGGGGTAACCCGCCGCAGGGAAATGAAGAACAACCAGGCTTCGTTTCCCAGAGTTGTTGCGGGGTGGAGCAGCCTGGTAGCTCGTCGGGCTCATAACCCGAAGGTCGTAGGTTCAAATCCTGCCCCCGCTACCAAATTCAGGTACCAGTGGTGCTAGCTAGATGCCCGACGAGTCGGACTCGCTTTTCACCTCTGGCCGGCATGGCCGGGCGAAGGTCGTAGGTTCAAATCCTGCCCCCGCTACCAAATTCAGGTGCCAGTGGTACTAGCCAGATGCCCGACGAGTCGGGCTCGCTTTTCACCTCTGGCCGGCATAGCCGGGCGAAGGTCACAGGTTCAAATCCTGCCCCCGCTACCAAATTTGCGTCTGCGCATACTGGCTGCGTGGATGTGCGGTCAAAGCCCCGTCAGGGGCTTTTTCGTATCTGCAGGAAATGTGCAGATACCTACTCGAAGTGGGCCGCAGGCCCATTTTTTGTTTTATGGAGTGCATTCCTGCCCTCCGCCCCTGCGGGGCAGCCGGTGGCTGTGCAAATCGGCGGTCCCTGCCGATTGTGTGTCGACTGGAAAATTGAATGGCGAGCAAGCGCGAACAGCTGGAAGAACTTCTGGCGCCGGTGGTGGCATCCCTGGGCTGCGAGCTGTGGGGCATCGAATACCAGACCCACGGCCGCAATGCCCTGCTGCGCATCTATATCGACTCCGAAGAAGGCATCACCGTGGAGGACTGCGAGAGGGTCAGCCGCCAGGCGAGTGCCGTATTGGACGTGGAAGATCCCATCAGCGGCAAGTACACCCTGGAGGTCTCCTCGCCGGGCCTCGACCGCCCGCTGTACAAGCTGGACCAGTACCAGCGCTTTATCGGCGCCCGGATAGAGGTGCGCCTGCGCATGCCGCTGGACGGCCAGCGCAAGTGGCGCGGCCTGCTGGCCGGTGTCGAGGGCGACGAGGTGGTGCTGCGCGTGGACAGCGAGAACGAATACCTGCTGCCGATCGACAGTATCGAGAAGGCAAACGTAATTCCCCAATTTACCAAGTAATCTGTAGGAGCCTGAACTCAGGCGATTTAGAGGCACAGCTGCATGAATAAAGAGATCTTGCTGGTAGCCGAGGCGGTATCCAACGAGAAGGGCGTGGACCGGGAAATTATTTTCCAGGCTATCGAGGCGGCACTGGCAACGGCCACTAAGAAGCGCTACGACGAGGACTCCACCATCGAAGTCATCATCGATCAGAGGACCGGTGACTACGAGACCTTCCGCAGCTGGGAAGTGGTGGACGACGACACCCTGGCGGAGCTGGGCACCCAGTTCACCCTGGAAGAGGCGCACGAGAAAGATCCGGCGCTGAAGGCTGGCGACATCTACCGCGAGCTGGTGGAGAATGTCGAGTTCGGCCGCATCGCCGCACAGACCGCGAAACAGGTCATTGTGCAGAAAGTGCGCGAGGCTGAGCGCGCCAAGGTGGTGGATGAGTACCGCGACCGCGTCGGCGAACTGGTCAGCGGCACTGTGAAGAAAGTCACCCGCGATTTTATTGCCGTCGATTTGGGCAACAACGCCGAGGCGCGTCTGCCTCGCGACCAACTGGTGGGCCGCGAGATTTTCCGCCTGGGCGACCGGGTGCGCGCCATCCTGCTGGAAATCCAGCCGGAGGCCCGCGGCCCGCAATTGATGCTGAGCCGCTCCTGCCCGGAAATGATCATCGAGCTGTTCCGCATCGAGGTGCCGGAGATCGCCGAGCAGGTGATCGAGATCAAGGGCGCCGCCCGCGACCCAGGCCTGCGCGCCAAGATCGCCGTGACCACCAATGACGGCCGCATCGACCCGGTGGGCGCCTGTGTGGGCATGCGCGGCGCTCGGGTACAGGCGGTGTCCAACGAGCTGTCCGGCGAGCGCGTGGATATCGTGCTGTGGGACGACAACCCGGCCCAGTTTGTGATCAACGCCATGGCGCCGGCGGAAATCGAATCTATCGTGGTCGATGAGGACGCCGGTTCCATGGACGTGGCGGTGGCCGAGGAGAACCTGGCCATGGCCATCGGCCGCAGCGGCCAGAATGTGCGCCTGGCTTCCGAGCTGACCCAGTGGCAGATCAACGTGATGAGCGTTGACGAGTGGCAGAGCAAGCAGGAAGCCGAATCCAGCGGCATAATGGAAAGCTTCATGGCCCGCCTGGATATCGACGAAGACGTCGCCACCGTACTGGTGGAAGAGGGCTTCACCACTCTGGAAGAAGTGGCCTATGTGCCGATCGAGGAAATGCTCGGCATCGAGGGCTTCGACGAGGAAATCGCTGAGGAACTGCGCGCCCGCGCCAAGGATGCGCTGCTGACCCAGGCGCTGGCCTCTGAGGAACAGTTGGACGCCTCCGAACCCCGGGAAGACCTGCTGAATATGGAGGGTATGGATCGCCACCTGGCCTACTTGCTGGCCAGCCGCGGTATTGCCACCATGGAGGACCTGGCGGAACAGGCCGTGGACGACCTGCTGGACATCGAGGGCATGGACCAGGAGCGCGCCGCTGCGCTGATCATGAAAGCGCGCGAACCCTGGTTCGCCGACGACGAAAACAGTGAAGAAGAGTAATCCGGGTATTGCGTAGGTTGGGCCGAGGCTGGGGTTAGCCCCGCGGGGCCCAACCCTCGCGAAGCCCAATTCAGAATAGCCGGGCGCATTGCGCCGCCCTGCCGATCGAGATTTCTAGGAGAGAGAATGGCCGAAGTAACAGTTAGCGAACTCGCCAAATCGGTTGGTGCCACCGAGGATCGTCTGCTCAAGCAGATGAGGGAAGCGGGTTTGCCCCACACCAGCGCGGATGCGGTGGTGTCGGACGAGGAAAAACAGGTCCTGCTCAACTTCCTGAAAAGCAGTCACGGGGAGCAGGGCGCGGCACCGCGCAAGATCACCCTGAAGCGCAAGACCACCACCACATTGAAAACCGGCTCTGGCACCGGCCGCAAAACCGTGAATGTGGAAGTGCGCAAGAAGCGCACTTACGTGAAGCGCCCGCAGGAGGAACTGGAGGCCGAGGCGGCCAAAGAGGCGGGGGGCAGGGCCGAACTGGACAGGGCGCTCGCCGAGCAGGCCGCGCTGGAGAAAGCCCGCGCCGAGCAGGCGGAAGCGGAACTCGCCCGTGCCGAGGCGGAGGCCAGGGCTGCCCGCGAGGCGGCCGAAGCCGAGGCTGCCGCGGAGAAGCCGGTTGAAGCGGAGGCCGCCGTCGCGCCCGAAGTGAAAGCCGAGCCGGAGGCGCCGGCGGAGAAAGAGGCCGAGCAGCCAATCCCGGAAAAAACTGCGGAAAAAGCCGCGGCTCCGATCCGTACCAGCTATGTCGACGACATAGAAGCCATGCGCATCGCCGCCATGGAGCGCCGCAGGCAGCAGACGGAGCAGGAAGCGCGCGAATTGGAAGAGAAGAAAGCCCGCCTGGAGGCGGAGCGCGTGCGCACCGAAGAGGAGAAGAAAGAGAAGACCAAGGTCGAAGTGGCCAAGCCGTCCCTGCGCCGCAAGCTGGAGACGGTGACCACAGAGAAGGAAGAGGAAGAGCCGCGCAAGCGCCGCGGCCGCCGCGGCGCCAAGGGTGGCCCGAAGAAGTCCAGCAAGACCGCCCTCTACGAGCAGGCCCTGGAGGCTTTCGAAAGCGACGAGGAGGAAAAGCGCAGCACCCGCTCGCTGTCCCGCCCGACGCTGAAGATCAAACCGACACACGGCTTCAAGAGGCCGACAGGAAGGCAGGTGTACGAAGTACAGTTGGGGGAAACCATCACGGTCGGCGAACTGGCCAAGCAGATGAATGTCAAGGCCGGCGAGCTGATCAAGCGCCTGATGAAAATGGGCGAGATGGTGACTATCAACCAGAGCCTGGACCGCGACACCGCTACCTTGATTGTCGAAGAGATGGGCCACAGGGTGGTTCTGGTCTCCGAGACCGCGCTGGAGGAGAGCCTGGTGGCCGAGGCCCAGGCGGTCGAGGGTGAAGCCGTTTCCCGCGCGCCGGTAGTGACCGTGATGGGCCACGTCGACCACGGCAAGACCTCGCTGCTGGACTATATCCGCAAGACCAAGGTGGCCTCCGGCGAAGCCGGCGGCATTACCCAGCACATTGGCGCCTACCGGGTGAAGACCAGCCAGGGCGAGATCGCCTTCCTGGATACCCCCGGCCACGCCGCCTTTACCGCCATGCGCGCCCGCGGCGCCCAGGCCACCGATGTGGTGATTCTTGTCGTGGCCGCGGACGACGGCGTCATGCCGCAGACCGAAGAGGCCATCAACCACGCCAAGGCCGCCGGCGTGCCGCTGGTTGTCGCCATCAACAAGTGCGACAAGGAGGCCGCGGATCCGGACCGGGTCAAGAACGAACTGGCCGCGAAGGACGTGATCCCGGAAGACTGGGGCGGCGACACCCAATTTATCAACGTGTCCGCGCACACCGGCGAGGGCATCGACGAACTGCTGGAAGCGGTTTCCCTGCAGGCAGAGATGCTGGAACTGAACGCCAAGGTCGGCGTGCCGGCCACCGGCGTGGTGATCGAATCGCGCCTGGAGAAGGGCCGCGGCGTGGTCGCCACCCTGCTGGTACAGAACGGCGACCTGAAGCGCGGCGATATCGTCCTCGCGGGCCAGAGCTACGGCCGCGTGCGTGCCATGACCAACGAACTGGGTCAGCAGGTGAAGGACGCCGGCCCCTCCACACCTGTGGAACTGTTGGGACTGGACACCACGCCCAACGCCGGTGACGAGTTCCTGGTGGTGGCGGACGAGCGCAAGGCCCGCGAAGTGGCCGAGCAGCGCGCCGAGAAGGAGCGCATCGAGCGCCAGCAGCGCCAGCAGGCAGCCAAGTTGGAAAATATGTTTGCGGACATGGAAGCCGGCGAGAGGAAAGTGCTGCCGGTGGTGATCAAGGCCGACGTGCGCGGCTCCCTGGAAGCCATCCTGGGCGCTCTGGCGGATATCGGCAACGAGGAAGTGTCCGTCAACGTGGTGTCCAGCGGTGTGGGCGGTATCGCCGAGAACGATATCAACCTGGCCCTGACCTCCGGCGCCATCGTAATCGGCTTCAACACCCGCGCCGACGTCGCCGCGCGCAAGCTGGCGGAGACCGAGAGTGTGGAGATCCGCTACTACAGCGTGATCTACAACCTACTGGACGAGGTGAAGCAGGCCCTGTCGGGCATGCTGGAGCCGGAAGTGCGCGAGGAGATCGTCGGTATCGCCGAGGTGCGCGATGTGTTCCGCTCGCCCAAGTTCGGCGCCATCGCCGGCTGCATGGTCACCGAGGGCACCGTCCACCGCAACAAGCCGATCCGGGTACTGCGCGACAACGTGGTGATCTACCAGGGCGAACTGGAGTCCCTGCGTCGCTTCAAGGACGACGTGCAGGAAGTGCGCAACGGTATGGAGTGCGGTATCGGCGTCAAGGACTACAACGACGTCAAGCCCGGCGACCAGATCGAGGTCTACGATATCGTCAAGGTTGCCCGCGAGCTCTGATCTCGCGGGAATATTACCGGATCGTCACCCCGGCGCAGGCCGGGGTCCAGATCTCGCCGGTGGCACCTGGATTCCGGTACCGGATCAAGACCGGTACAGGCTCTGCGCCGGAATGACGAGACAGTAAAGAGCCATTCCAAATAGGTAACCAATGGCAAGAGAATTCCACCGCGCCGACCGCGTCGCCGACGCCATGCGCCGCGAGCTGGCACAGCTGATCCAGCAGGAAGTGCGCGACCCGCGCCTCGGCATGGTCAATGTCAACGACGTGGAAGTGAGCCGCGACCTGGCCGTGGCCAAGGTGTATGTCACCTTCGTCGGCGAGGACGACCGCGCGAAGATCAACACCTCCATGGAAGTGCTGAACAAGGCCGCCGGTTTCCTGCGCAGCCAACTGGCGCGCGCCATCCAGATGCGCACCATCCCGCGCCTGCAGTTCCACTACGACGAGACCTCCGTGCGCGGCCAGGCGCTGTCCGCGCTGATCGACAAGGCGGTCGAATCCGATCGAAGTCACCACAGTGATGACGGGGAAGACGAAAGGTAACCGATGGGCCGCAGACCTAAATGGGGCCGGCCGGTCCACGGTGTGCTGTTGCTGAACAAGCCCGCCGGCATCACCGCCAACGACGCCCTGCAGAAAGCCAAACGACTGTTCTTCGCCAATCGCGCCGGCCACACCGGCGCGCTGGACCCGCTCGCCACCGGCGTCTTGCCGGTCTGCTTCGGCGAGGCGACCAAGTTTTCCCAGTACCTGCTGGATGCGGACAAGCGCTACCGGGCCACCTTTTGCTTCGGCATGACTACCGCCAGCGGCGATGCCGACGGCGATGTGATAGAAACCAGGGACGCCTCGGGCCTGACGAAAAAAGCCGTATTGAAGGCCATGGAGCCCTTCCGCGGCCGCATCCAGCAGGTGCCGTCCATGTACTCGGCCCTGAAGCACAAGGGCCAGCCGCTGTACAAGCTGGCGCGCCAGGGCCTGGAAGTGGAGCGCGAGGCGCGCGAGGTGGAGATCTACGAGTACGAGCTGCTGAGTTTTACCCCGGGCGCGCAGCCCCGTGCTGAGGTGCAGATCCACTGCTCCAAGGGCACCTACGTGCGCAGCCTGGCGGAGGACCTGGGGCGGGCCCTGGGCGTGGGCGCCTATGTGGAGCAGCTGCACCGCAGCGCCGCCGGCCCCTTCGACGAGGTGGGCGCCGTCACCCTGGACGAATTGGTCGAGGAACGCGGCGAGGACCGGGCGGAAGTGCTGGATCACCACCTGCTGCCGATGGATTCTCCCGCCGCATCCCTGCCCAAGCTGATACTGCCGGACGACTCCGGTTACTATCTGCGCCAGGGGCAACCGGTAATGGATCTGCAGGTCTACCGCATCGGCGAAGAAGGTGATATGGTGCGCCTCTTCCTGGAAAGTGGCGATTTTCTGGGCGTAGGAGAGATTACCGACGACGGCAGGGTCGCCCCCCGCCGCCTGGTGAGCAACTTGTAGGAGCCCTCCTGGGAACGCCGAGCTCCAGCTCGGCAACGGGCCGCAGGCCCGCAAATCGCGGCCACCGACGGATGGCTGCCCCGCCGCTCCTGCAGGAAAAACGGCGTTGCCGCCGTAAACCCTTAGCTGGTCTGTAAATATGCACGGGCCAGCCGAATCTTCAAAGCATATTACGACGAGGTAATTCGTTATGGCACTGACTGCCGCTGAAAAAGAAGCAATCCTGAAAGAGCACGGCCAATCCGAAGGCGATACCGGTTCCCCGGAAGTTCAGGTAGCCCTGCTGACCGCCAACATCAACAAACTGCAGGGTCACTTCTCTGCGCACAAGCAGGATCACCACTCCCGCCGTGGCCTGATCCGCATGGTAAACCAGCGCCGCAAGCTGCTGGACTACCTGAAGCGCAAGGATCTGAGCCGCTACGCACAGCTGATCGCCAAGCTCGGCCTGCGTCGCTAAGACCCCGGAATGCCCGCCACTGGCGGGCATTCTTTTTTATACTCGGGATTCGGGGCCGCAGGGCGGATAGGCACACCGCATCCGCCATCCGCATGCAGCCCCGGGACCCACAAGAATTTTCGCGCGATGAGCGAAAACTGTAGGGGTTGCTGGAATGGGCCAGTAACCGATAGGAAATAGGAAAAAAACTAGTGAATCCAGTAAGCAAAACTTTCCAGTACGGACAACACCAAGTCACCATCGAGACCGGCCGCGTTGCGCGCCAGGCCACCGGTGCGGCGCTGGTTACCATGGGCGAAACCGTGGTTCTGTGTACTGTTGTAGGCGCCAAGGAAGCCAGACCCGACCAGGGCTTCTTCCCGCTGTCCGTGCACTACCAGGAAAAGGCCTACGCGGCCGGCAAGATTCCCGGTGGTTTCTTCAAGCGCGAAGGCCGCCCGTCCGAGAAAGAAACCCTGACCTCCCGCCTGATCGACCGCCCGATCCGCCCGCTGTTCCCCAAGGGTTTCATGAACGAAGTGCAGGTGATGATCACCGTGCTGTCCGCCGAGAAGGACATGGATCCGGATATCGCCGCCATGATCGGCACCTCCGCGGCCCTGTCCGTGTCCGGCATCCCCTTCGGCGGCCCCATCGGCGCCGCGCGTGTGGGCTACACCCCGGAAGACGGCTACCTGCTGAACCCGGGCTACAAGGCCCTGAAGGCCTCCGAACTGGACATGGTGGTGGCCGGCACCAAAGACGCCGTGCTGATGGTGGAATCCGAGGCCCAGGAGCTGCCGGAAGACATCATGCTGGGCGCGGTGCTGTTCGCGCATCAGGAAATGCAGGCGGTCGTCGCGGTCTGTGAAGAGCTGAAGGCCGAAGCCGGCAAGCCCCAGTGGGACTGGCAGCCGGCGGCGGTGAACGAAGCACTGCAATCCACCCTGGAGAGCCAGTTCGCCGACCAGGTGGCAGAGGCCTACAAGATCACCAACAAGCAGCAGCGCGTCACCCGCCTGGGCGAAGTGCGCAGCGCCGCCGTCGAGGCCCTGGCCAGCGACGACGTCGCCGAAGACGAAGTGAAGGGCTACTTCGGCAAGCTGGAGAAGAAAATCGTGCGCGGCGCGGTGGTGCGCGGCGAGCCCCGCATCGACGGCCGCGACACCAAGACAGTGCGCCCGATCAGTGTCGAAGTCGGCGTATTGCCCAAGGCCCACGGCGCCGCCCTGTTCACCCGCGGCGAGACCCAGGCCCTGGTCGTCGCCACCCTCGGCTCCACCGGCGATGCGCAGATCATCGACGCGCTGGAAGGCGAGCGCAAAGACTACTTCATGCTGCACTACAACTTCCCGCCCTATTCAGTCGGTGAGGCGGGCCGCGTGGGTGCCACCGGCCGCCGTGAGATCGGCCACGGCCGCCTGGCGCGCCGCGGTATCGCCGCCGTGCTGCCGAAGGCGGACGAGTTCCCCTACACCATCCGCGTGGTCTCCGAGATTACCGAGTCCAACGGCTCCAGCTCCATGGCCTCCGTGTGCGGTTCCAGCCTGGCGCTGATGGACGCGGGCGTGCCTCTGAAGGCGCCGGTGGCGGGTATCGCCATGGGCCTGGTGAAGGAAGAGGACGGCTACGCGGTGCTGACCGACATCCTCGGTGACGAGGACCACCTCGGCGACATGGACTTCAAAGTGGCCGGTACCGCAAGCGGCGTGACCGCGCTGCAGATGGACATCAAGATCGAGGGCATCACTGAAGAGATAATGGAAACCGCGCTGGAACAGGCCCTGCAGGCGCGCCTGCACATCCTCGCGGAAATGAACAAGGTCATCGGCGCATCCCGTGAAACCGTCAACGAGAACGCCCCGCGCTACGCGACCCTGAAGATCCACCCGGACAAGATCCGTGACGTGATCGGCAAGGGCGGCGCCACCATCCGCTCCATCACCGAGGAGACCGGTGCGTCCATCGACATCGAGGACGACGGCACCATCAAGGTGTTCGGCGAGGATGGCGAGAGCCTGGAAGCGGCGGTTACCCGCATCGAGGAGATCACCGCGGAAGCCGAGATCGGCGCCATCTACGAGGGCACTGTGGTGCGCATCGTGGACTTCGGTGCTTTCGTCAACTTCCTGCCGGGCAAAGACGGTCTGGTGCACATCTCCCAGATCGCCGAGGAGCGCGTCAACGCGGTCACAGACTACCTGAGCGAGGGCCAGAAGGTGTTCGTGAAGGTGCTGGACGTGGACCAGCGCGGCCGTATCAAGCTCTCCATCAAGGAGGCCAAGCTCGACCGTGAGCAGGAGGCCAGCCAGGCGTCCGGCGAAGCCTGAGGTTCCTGGAGTTGAAAAAAACCCGGCGCAAGCCGGGTTTTTTTTATGGTCAGTCCGTAGGGTGGAATGAGCTCCGCGAATTCCACCGGCCACCGTTGGTGTAACACGCCGGAGGCTATTACACCCTACATGGACCACTCGTAACTTACCGCCCCGCCCGTTAGAATCCCCTGGAAAGAAAAGGGGGCTCACTTTGCACAACTTCTGGCTCGCGGAAATCCTGCTCGCCCTGGCCGCGGCACTGGTGGCCAACCAGTACTGGACCATCGCCCGCAGCCGCTGCCAATCGCCGGCCCTGTTGGTCGTCGCGGGCCTGGTATGCCTGGCCATGGCCGCCGCCGTCGGCGCCTACCGCTACGGAATCGATCCCGGTGTCACCCAACTGTACCGGGCCCTGTTGCGCCTTTCCGGCTATGTGTCTTTCCTGTTGATCGGCCTGGGCATCCTGTGGGCGCGTTTGCAGCTGCCGGTCGGTCGCGACAGCCGCGCGCCCGCCTATGCTGCCACAGCACTGGTGACAGGCTCGGCGCTGGGCGCGGCGGAAGTCGCTCCCCTGTCGCCGCAAATCGTGAGCAGCCTGTACTCCTTGTCGGGCCTCGCGCTCTGGTTGCTGGTGGCGTTGCTGGAGCTGGTAACGGCGCGTTTCCTGTCCCGGGGGCAGGTACTGATCCTGGCCGCCGGCGCCCTGCTGGTGATTCTGGCAGGCCTGGTTGTGGGCACCGACGCGAGCCGGGTCTTCGGCCTGGCGCGGATGAACTGGTTCCACCTGTTTCTCGCCGCGGGCGCTCTCGCGCTCCTCGGTGCCCGTCCGATTTTTGAAACTGGAAAAGATAATCGCGGAGAGAGTAGTGAGTGAGCACATACAGACTGGATTGATCAGCTACACCGACAGCGGCGCCCTCTACGGCAAGCCGGGCCTGGAGCTGCTGCTGGTGCAAACACCCGCCTGCCGCGCGGTGATTGCTACCCAGGGCGCGCAACTGCTGGAATTCAGGGCGGCCGGCCGCGAGCCGCTGCTGTGGCTCAGCCCCAAGGCGCAGCTCGAGCCGGGCAACCCGGTGCGCGGCGGCATTCCCCTGTGCCTGCCCTGGTTCGGTATCAACCGAAAGGACCCCGCCAAACCCAAACACGGCCTGGTGCGCACGGAGCCCTGGCAACGGGCCGGCGCGAGAGAGTTGCCGGACGGTGAGGTCGAGTTGGTGTTTACTTACTCCCACGGCGGTAGCGAACTGTTCCCCGCGCCGTTTTCCTGTGAAGTCACCATGGGCCTCGGACGCGAGTTACGGTTGCAGCTGCAGCTGCGGAACCTCGGCGAAGAGAGCGCGGAATTCAGCTGGGCCTGGCATACCTATTTCCCGGTGGACGATGTTCGCGCAATCGAAGTGCGCGGGCTGGAGGGCTGCGAATACCTGGACAACACCCGCGACCTGCAGCGCTTTCCCCAGGAGGGAGCACTCACTTTCCCCACGGAGGTGGATCGCGTTTTCGAAAATGCCCCGGCGCAACAGCGGATTGCCACCCGCGCGCCGATCGATACGCGCAGCGAAAATTGTCACAGCGTCATCGCCTGGAACCCGGGCGCCGAACTGGCCGCGACCCTGGCGGATGTGGGAGAGCACTATCGCGAATACGTCTGCGTGGAGCACGGCAATGCGTTTGCCAATAGCTGGCAGCTGGGAGCGGGGGAAACAGCGTCCGCATCGCTCGTGCTCTTCAGGTAAGTGTTATGCAGGTTTATAAATGGTGTAATTCGCGGGGCTCATTACACCCTACGTATCGGCTGCGTGTAGGGTGGAATGAGCTCCGCGAATTCCACCAGTCTCGCTTAAAACTGGAGAATAGAGATGAGAAAGGAGTTTCACTTGGCGCAGGTCAATATCGCCCGCGCAAAGGGGCCCATGGACAGCCCGGTTATGCGGGGCTTCGTCGATCAGTTGGACCGGATCAACGCGCTGGCGGATCGCAGCCCCGGCTTTGTGTGGCGGTTGCAGACGGAGGAGGGGGATGCGACTTCGCTGCAGGTTTTCGACGACGAGCGCATTATCGTCAACATGTCGGTGTGGGAATCGCTGGAGGCGCTGAAAAGCTATGTCTACGCCGGCGAGCACCTGGAACTGCTGAAGAACAAGAAGAGCTGGTTCGAGAAGATGCCCGGGCCGATACTGGCGCTCTGGTGGATTCCCGCCGGCACGATTCCGACCATCGACGACGCCAAACGGGCGCTGCGCACTCTTGAGACCCTGGGCCCCAGCGCCGAGGCCTTTTCCTTCGCCAGGTCATTTCCGGCTCCGCAGGCTCTGCCCGCCTGACACCCAATCACTTCCCGTTCCCTCGGCCTACCCTGTGCTATACAGAGACAGGACTGGAGGCCGGCAGGGAGTGGGAGATTGTTACACCTAAAGCCATTGATCGAGGCTACCCGACACATGATGGCTGTTGCGACAGCCGTCCTGCTGATCGTGGCCTTTTTTGCCGTGATCTGGGGGGGGATCAAGGCTATTCATGCGATTGAACTGATCGTGAGTAGCAGGGGGGAGAGTCACGAGATAGAGGTCTACCTGATACGGGTGGTCGATGCCTTCCTGATCGCCATGGTGCTTTACCTGTTTGCGGTAAGTATTTACCAGCTGTTTATTGGCGGTCTGTCGCTGCCAGTGGCGAAGGACCTTGGAGAATTGAAGGGGCAGCTCAGCGGCGTCATTGTCATGGTGATGGCGATAGAGTTCCTGGAGCATGTCCTGAGCGACTTCCCGCCGCTGCAGCAGCTCTACGAAGGCGTCTCCATTGCCTTTGTCGCCGGCGTGTTGCTGCTCTTGAACTATATCGTTGGCAGAAAAAAGTAATCAGTCGAATACTGTCACCGTCTGGCGCGTAAAGGCGACCAGCCTGCCTTCGGCATCCCACAGCCGTGCCTGCACCACCCCGTAGCCGTCCGCCGCCTGCTCCACCTCGGCCAGGTACTGCCACCATTGGTCAGCACCGAGTTGCGGCAGCGGCTCGATAAATTCCACCGTCCAGGTCAGCGAGCTGGCCGGCGCCGGCTGCTTGAGCATCGGCAGTATTGCCGGCGGCCAGGCGTCGATCAGGGCCAGCATGTGGGCGATGGTCACGGGTTCCTTGCTGCCGTCCCTGAAGCGCACCCAGCCGCCCAGGCGGGTGTCGCTGCTGCCGCTGAAGGGCAGCTGGCCCCGCGCTATGCGGTAGTCGAATTTCTGCGTGAACTCCGGTACTACGCCGGGAATATAGGGGAGGGCCTCGCTGTTGCCGGGGGCCCTGAATTCGGGCGCACTGTCGGTGGCAACGTTGATATTCGACTTGCGCCCCTTACCGAAGCTGGCGAGGCCGGCGAGTACCACCGAGCCCTCCTGGCGGATATGTCCCTCCACCTGGGTCACCGAGCGCCCGGCGCGCAGCGTGGCTGCCGAGGATTCGATAGCGCCGGCCGCCACCGGGCCGACAAAGGAGATGGTCAGCGAGCGCAGGCTCGCGTCCGGGTCCACCTCAGCAGCCATTTTTTCATACAGTATCGCGGCCACCAGGCCGCCGAAGGTGGCGCGACCCTGGGTCCAGCCTTCGGGTACCTGCTGTGCGCCCCGGCTCTCGCGCCATTCGTTGAACAGTTGATCAAAGGTCATTGGCAATCAGTAAAAGGTGTGGCTGTCATCGGGGAAGACACCGTTCTTGACGTCTTCGGCATATTTGCGCAGCGCGCCGGGAATATTGCCCGCTTCCTGCAGGAAATTTTTCGAGAACTTGGGCGGCTGTTCGGTGAGGCCGAGGATATCGTTGATCACCAGTACCTGGGCGTCGGTATCCCGCCCCGCGCCTATGCCGATGGTGGGCATGGAGACTGAATCGGTAATGCGCTTCGCCAGGGCGGTGGGCACGCATTCCAGTACCAGCAGGTCCGCGCCCGCCTGGTCCAGTTGCGCGGCGTCGTCGAGTATCTCCCCAGCCTTGTCTTCATCGCGCCCTTGCACGCGGTAGCCGCCCAGTTTGTGCACCGACTGCGGTGTCAGGCCCAGGTGGGCGCATACCGGGACGCCGCGGTCGGTGAGCATTTTCACCGTCTCCGCCAGCCAGGCGCCGCCCTCGATTTTCACCATATGCGCGCCCGCCTGCATGATGCGGGTGGCGTTGGTGAGTGCCTGCTCCGGGGTGGCGTAGGTCATAAACGGGAGGTCGCCCATGATCAGCGATTTCCGGTTGCCCCGCGCCACCGCTTCCACGTGGTAGATCATCTGTTCCATGGTCACCGGGATGGTGCTGTCGTAGCCGAGCACCGTCATGCCCAGGGAGTCGCCCACCAGTACCGCTTCCACCCCGGTTCTCTGCGCCATGGCCGCCATGGGCGCGTCGTAGAGGGCGACGGTAATAAACTTCTCGCCATCCGCCTTCATCTTGCGCAGCGTCTGCACGGTGACCGGTTTTTCCAGCTCTGTGGGTGCGTACATAACGATCAGTTCCCCGGGTTGTAGTAGTGGCGGCCGCTGGTGATGGTGAGCATATACTCCACCAACTGGCGGTAGTCCTCTGGGCGGTGGACGATGTCGATCTCCTCGCTGTTGACGATCAGCAGCGGCGCCTCGTCGTAGTAGTGGAAAAAGTGGGTGTAGGCCTCGTTCAGGGTGGCCAGGTACTCGTTGCTGATGGCGCGTTCGGCGGCGATGCCGCGGGTGCGGATGCGCTCCTGCAGCACATTGAGCGGCGCCTGCAGGTAGACCACCAGATCCGGTTTGGGGGCCCGCAGGGTCAGGTGCTGGTAGACCTGTTGATAGAGGGCCAGCTCGTCGGCGTCCAGGGTGACTTCGGCAAACAGCTGGTCTTTCTCGATCAGGAAGTCGGATACGCGCACCGGCTTGAACAGGTCGTCCTGGCGCAGTGCCTGTATCTGCTGTGAGCGCTGCAGCAAGAAGTGCAATTGCGTGGGCAGGGCGGCGCTCTTGGGGTCCTGGTAAAAGCGCTCGAGGAAAGGGTTGTCTTCCGGCTGTTCCAGCAGGGTGTCGTAATTGAAGGTGGCGGCGAGTTTTTTCGCCAGGGTGGTCTTGCCCACGCCGATATTGCCTTCCACGGCGATAAATCTGGGCAGGGTCACGCCGGAAAGGTCCGGTTCGCAGGGGTGGGTTTCGCCACTGTCGATTGCCACTGAACTTACTCCTTATTCTTTCCACCGCCGGTATTTTGTAGGCGCGGCGAGGTGGTCGTCCGCCCATGGCCGCGATCGGAGTTCGGACTGGCCGGGAAAATCGATCGCGGCCATGGGCCGCTCCTACAATCTCTGGGAGTCCCGAGTCCCGGCGTGTCAGATTTTCTCCAGGCGATTCTGCGGGCAGCGCTGCAGCAGTGCCCGAATGGACTCCCCCGTGGGCAGCTGCAGGTCGGGTTCCAGTTCCGCCAGCGGCTGCAGTACAAAATTGCGTTCAGCCATGCGCGGGTGTGGGACCTGCAGGCGCGGGTCGTCTATTCGCTGTCGGCCGAACACTAGTATATCCAAATCGAGGGTGCGGGCACCCCAGCGGATTTTGCGCTCGCGCCCCTGGGCGGATTCGATCGACTGCAGCCGGTCGAGCAGTTCCAGCGGCGCCAGTGCAGTTTCCAGCGCGGCCACCGCGTTGATGTAGTCCGGCTGTTCGCCCGGCCCAACGGGTTCGCTGCGATAAAAGCTGGAACAGCGCAGCAGCCGCGTGTGCGGAATCTCTTCCATCGCCGCCAGGGCACTGCGCAGCTGCGCTTGCGGCTCGGCCAGGTTGCTGCCGAGGCCGACGTAAACTGTCGTCACTTATTCGGCCGTCTTGGGGCGCCGGCGGCGCCCGCTGCCGCGAGAGCTGCGTCCGCGCCGGTTGCCGCCGTCGCGTTGCAACTTGTGCACCAGTTCCTGGCGCCCTTCGTCGTCGGCCTGCTGGAACTCGGTCCACCACTGGCCGAGGCCGGGTTCTATCTCCCCGCACTCCTCGCGCAGCAGCAGGAAATCGTAGGCGGCGCGGAAGCGCGGGTGTTCAATCAGGCGCTGGGCGCGGCTGCCGTTGCGCTGTGGCAGGCGCAGCTGCAGATCCCAGATCTCGCGCATGGGGATGGAGAAGCGCTTGGGAATCGCGGTGTGCGCCAGCTGCGAGCTGGTGATCTTCTGCGCGGCCTGGGCCAGGGCCGGCAGCTGTGGTGTGCCTTGCCCGGTCAGCCGCTGCTGCTCGGCGTTGACCGCCGGCCACAGCAGGGCCGCGTAGAGGAATGCCGGGGTCACGCGCTGGTCGTTGCGAATGCGCTGGTCGGTATTGCGCAGGGCCAGGCGGGTCAGTTCCAGCGCGGCCGGATCGTCCAACTGGGCGGCGTTGTCGGGGAACAGGTGGTGCCACAACTGGTACTGGCGCATCAGCTCGAAGGTGCGCTCGCCGTGGCCGCTCATCAGCAGCTTGAGTATCTCGTCGAACAGCCGCGCCGGGGCGATATTGCGCAGCAGCGGCGCCAGCTGTTTCAATGGCGCGGCCGTTTTTTCCTCGATAGTGAAGTCCAGCTTGGCGGCGAAGCGCACCGCGCGCAGCATCCGCACCGGGTCCTCTTTGTAGCGGGTGGTGGGGTCGCCGATCATGCGGATGAGGCGCTGCTCTATGTCGCGCACGCCGCCGGTGTAGTCGTGGATGGCAAAGCCGTTGGTGGTGTAGTAGAGGGCGTTGACGGTGAAGTCGCGGCGTATGGCGTCGCTCTCCAGGTCGCCGTAGACATTGTCGCGCAACAGCATGCCGTGCTCCGACTGCTGTGCCTCGTGTTCCTCGCCATCGCTGTGGTGGCCGCGGAAGGTGGTGACTTCGATGACCTCGCGGCCGATGCGCGCGTGCAGGATACGGAAGCGGCGGCCGACGATGCGCGAGCCGCGGAACAGCTCCTTGGCTTCTTCCGGCGTGGCGTTGGTGGCCACATCGAAGTCCTTGGGGTGGCCTCCCAGCAACAGGTCGCGCACACCGCCGCCGACGATATAGGCCTCGAAACCGGCCTCCTGCAGGCGCTTCATCACCGTGAGCGCCGCGCGGCTGATGTTGCGGCGGGAGAGGTTGTGGTCGTTGCGGGCTATGACCCTGGGGCCCGGATTCGCCGGCTTGCGCCAGCGCTTGATACTACTGATCAGGGTATTGAGCATACGGCTGTCTGTCTTGGCTGTTGCCAACGGGGTTTGGCCTGGAAGTCCCACCGCTATCTCTCCACTTGGAGCCGGCGGGCCTGGTGCGGCGCATTCTATCACAGAGGGGTAGATACCACAGGTACAGGCGAGAGCCCGCAATCGGGCTGCCTGAATCCATACACGGGGGAAAGAAAGGAAAGATGGGAATTATTCTTATTGTGTATGAAGGCGGCGGCTTCCTTGCGCTCTCAATTTGCTGTCTAGCAAACACCCTCTCCCAGGTACAATCAGTCAGTTTGTAACGCGCTTGTCGTTATTTTTGTTGTCTTCTGCCTTATTCTTATTATTTATTGTTATTGTTGTTCTTATTCTTATTGTTGTCTTTATTGTTGTTTTTTCGGTTTTGGTCACTGTTTGCTTTTATTGTCGACCGCCCCATTATTGTTATTGTGTTTCGCCCGCTTATTGTGAGTGGTTATTAGGGCTTTAACAGTCATTTATTTTTATTATTGGCTGTTCTTCTTGTTTGTACTAAGAAGAAAGCATTTAGTATGCCAACCTTATAAAAGTCTTTTATATCAATAACTTACAAAATTTACAGAAATTTTCATACCGCTGGGGAGAGATTTTGCGTTACAGATGTCGCCGCACTTGTTACTCACGGTGAGACTGGGGTAACACTTTGGGGACTGGGGGAAGGATACCGCGGCTCGATGTGAAGGCCCCCGGCAGCAGGGCCGCCACTGGGTTGGCTGGAGGGGCTGAGGTTGAAGAGGCAGGGAGTGAACGACACAAGGTTCGTCCCTGCAAGCTAGTGACGGGGAAGTCAGGTGAGATCAGGCCTCGGCGCCCGCGGCGCGGCGGGCTTTCTTGCGCGGAATGCCCAGCTTCTGGCGGCGCTCCCACAGGCACTTGCGGCTGACTCCCAGTTTTTTCGCCAGCTCCGTCTCGCTCATGGTGTCCTGGTGTTCGATCACGAAGCGGGCGAAATAGTCCTCCAGGGACAGGTCCTCGCGGGGGTCCGTGTGCAGGTTGCGCGGGCGTCGCTCCGGGTCCGCCTCCTCTATCGGTACCAGATCCAGATCGATGTCCAGGGTGCTGTGGTCGATTTCCGCACTCCTGTCGTCGGTGAGGATCACCGCGCGCTGTATGGCGTTCTCCAGCTCGCGCACATTGCCGGGCCAGGTGTAGGTGGTCACCGCCTGTATGGCCTCCGGCGACAGCTTCAGGGTGGAGCGCTCTACCTTGGCGCAGAATTTCTCCAGCAGATGCTCGGCGATCGCCAGCACGTCCTTGCCGCGCTCCCGCAGCGGCGCCAGGGTCATCTGTACCACGTTGATGCGGTAGTAGAGGTCCTCGCGGAACTTCCGCTCCGCGGCCAACTGGCGCAGGTTGCGGTGGGTGGCCGCCACCAGGCGCACGTCCACCTTGCGGGATTCCACCGCGCCGATGGGGCGCACCTCGCCCTCCTGCAGCACGCGCAGCAGGCGCGCCTGGGCCTCGAGCGGCAGTTCGCCGATTTCGTCCAGGAACAGGGTGCCGCCGTCGGCGGCGGCCACCAGGCCCTCGCGGGCGGTCTGGGCGCCGGTGAAGGCGCCCTTTTCGTGACCGAAGAGCTCGGCCTCGATCAGGGTTTCCGGAATCGCCGCGCAGTTGACCGAGATCAGCGGCTTGCCGGCGCGGCGGCTCTCCTCGTGGATGGCGCGGGCCACCAGCTCCTTGCCGGTACCCGTCTCGCCGTGCACCAGCACGGTGGCGTCGGTGGGGGCCACCTTGTGGATACGGTCGTAGAGATCGCGCATCACCGGGCTGCTGCCGATCATGCCGGCGATGGCGCGGCCGGACTCTTTGTCCGCGGGCGCCTGGGCGCGGCTCTGCTCGGCCTTGCCGATCACCCGGCGCACCGTGGCGATCATCTCGTCGTGATCGAAGGGCTTGGCGATATAGTCGGCGGCGCCCATGCGCATCGAGTCCACCGCGGACCGCAGGCTGGCGTAGCTGGTCATGATCAACACCGGCACGTCGCCGGCCAGCTTCAGCAGGTCGGTACCCGGGGCGCCGGGCAGGCGCAGGTCGGAGATGATCAGGTCGACCTCGCCGAGGCGGTACTTGGTGGTCGCCTCGCGCACTGAGCCCGCCTCGCTGACCCTGTAGCGGTGCCGCTCCAGCAGCTTGCGCAGCGCCGTTCGAATAATGGCTTCATCTTCGACGATCAGGATGTGGCTCATGTGTTACGCCTGGTTACAAAATGCTCAGGGGGACCTAGTTTCAGGGTTTGGGCGTTTCTATGCAACCCACAAGGGGAATGCGGAATGAGGAATGCGGAGTGCGGAATGGACGCCGGCTCCCAAATCCGGGGGCTGTAGCGTATTTATTCCGCATTCCGCATTGACTCGCGCCCTCCCTGGCGCTCGCCCTCCGGGCGCCTTCGGCGTCCCAATCTGCTCCCTTCAGATTGGTCCGAATTCCGCATTCTGGATCGGCAGCTGCACGATAAACTTCGCCCCGCGCCCGGTCTCCGGGTCGGCCGGACTGACCAGCTCCAGCTGCCCCCCGTGTTCCTCGACGATGCTGTACACCATGGCCAGCCCCAGGCCGGTGCCTTCGCCGGGTTCCTTGGTGGTGAAGAAGGGTTCGAGGATGCGCTCGCGGTGCTCGGGGGAGATCCCGGGGCCGTCGTCGGTGACCGAGACACAGACGCTGCCTGGCTCCACATAGCCGTCTATCTGGATATGGCCATCGTCGGGGCTGGCATCGCGGGCGTTGCTGAGCAGGTTGATGAACACCTGGATCAGGCGCTGGTTGTCACCGGGGGCGACGAGGTCCTGCGGCACTGCGTTGTCGAAGGTCACCTGGGTCTTGTCCCGCTGCAGGGACAGCAACTGCACCGCCTCCTGCACGCAGGCGTAGAGGTCCACCGGCGCCCGCTCGCTGCCGTTGTCATGGCTGCCGCCGTGGGAGAAGTTCACCAGGGAGTGGACGATGCGGCTGATGCGCTGGGTCTGGCTGAGGATCTGGTCGGCGGTGTCGCGCACCTCCGGGCTGTCGGACTCGAAGTGCAGGTTCTGCGCCAGGCAGGCGATGCCGGTGACCGGGTTGCCCACCTCGTGGGCCACGCCGGCGGCCAGGCGGCCGACGGAGGCCAGGCGCTCGCTGTGGATCAGTTCCTGCTCCAGTACCTGGGTCTCGGTGATGTCCTCCAGCAGCAGCATCTGCGCATCGCCGCGCTCGTGCCGGTCGCGGCCGCGCCCGCGGCCGCTGGTATCGATGCGGGTCCTGTGCAGGTTCAGCCAGTGGTTGTTACCGCCCAGGCTCACCTGCTGCTTGAAGCGGCTGTTGTCCTCGGACTCGGTGAATTCCCGCAGCAGGCTGCGCCAGGGTTCCGCCAGGTAGTCCAGCTTGGAGCCGATCACCTCGCCGGAGGCGATGCCGGTCAGGTCGACCATGGCGTTGTTCCACAGCAATATCTCGCCGTCGCGCCCCAGCCGGCAGGCGGCCAGCGGCAGTTCCTCGAGCATCTGGCGGTGGTAGAGGCGCAGGTTGTTCAGTTCCGCCGCCAGGCCAGTGAGCTGGTTCTTGTAGCGGGACAGGCGCGTTTCGATCAGGTTGATGTCTTTGTGCGCCGGCTGGTCGCCCTCCTTGAAGGGAAAGTGGCGGTCGATGATCTGCCCGGCCAGCACCCTGCCGAGCAGGCCGGACAGGTTGGCCTCCAGCCTGTTGCGCAGCTGGCGCAGGGCGTAGGGGCGGCGCTCGTCGTCGGGCAGGCCCAACTGGCGCAGGGCGCGGTTGACTTCCTGGCTGGCGGTGGCGGCGCCGAGGCTCTCCGCCAGGCGCAGGCGGAAGTCCGCGGCCGACTCCACGTCCATCTCCAGGCGCAGGGCCTGGCTCAGGGTGTCGTCGCTGCACAGGTCCGCCGCGTATTGCTCCAGGCTGCTGCTGCGGGTGAAAAAGGAGAGGCTGATAAACAGCAGCACATTCACCGCCAGCGACAGGGTGGTGACCTGGGTCCAGATGGTCATGCCCAGCGGCACCTGGATGCCGATGCCGGGCAGGGTGACGCCGGAGAGGCCGAACACGGATGGCAGCAGCAGGCCGCCGCCCCACACCGCCATGCCCGCCAGCAGGCCGCCGATCAGGCCGCGGCGGTTGGCCCGGCGCCAGTGGATCACCGCGAAGATGCCGGGCAGGAACTGCAGCGAGGCGATAAACGCCAGCAGCGCCAGGTCCGACAGCGCCAGGCGGTTGTTCAGCAGCAGGTAGAAGGCAAAGCCGGCCAGGAACAGCGCCGCCACCAGGGCGCGGCGCAGCCACACCAGTTGCCGGTACATATTGTCCTCGGAGTGCCAGCGGGTACCGGGCAGCAGCCAGTGGTTCATCACCATGGTGGACAGGGCCAGGGTCATCATGACGAGGGCGCCGGTGGCGGCGGACAGGCCGCCGATAAAGGCCAGCACCGTCAGCAGCGCCGAGCCGCTGGCGCGCGGCACCGCCAGAGAGAAGTACTGCACCGGCTCGCTGACGTCGAGGGCGAAGCCGGCCCACATGATGGGGAAGATCGGCAGCGCCATCAGCAGCAGGAACAGCGGAAAGCCCCAACTGGCGTGGCGCAGCGTCTGCGCCGCCGGGCGCTCGGCCACGCTCAGGTAGAAGATGTGCGGCATGGCGACGGCGGTGGCGATAAACACCAGCAGCAGCGTGTGAGAGGAGCCCTGTTGGATGGGGGCGTAGAGCAGTTGCTGCATATCGCTGTTCTGCGCCAGCCACTGGTCCAGTCCGGCGAAGCCGCCGAAGACGCCGTAGATGGCGTAGGCGCCCACCGCGAGCAGCGCGACCAGCTTGACCACCGATTCCAGCGCCATGGCGCTGGCGAGGCCGGCGCGGCGCTCGCGGCTGGCGCCGTACATGCTGGTGAACACTGCCAGCAGCACGCAGTAGAAGAAGGCGATCAGGTTCTTGCTGGTGACGCCGCTCTCCGCCAGGGCCAGGGCGGCGACGCTGTCCCGGGACAGCAGCGCCAGCGTTTCCGAAACCGCCTGTATCTGCAGTGCGATCAGCGGCAGCAGGGCCAGCAGCATAAACAGGGTGGTCAGGGTGCCGGCCTCGCGGCTGTGGTAGCGGAACACCAGCAGGTCGGCCGGCGAGTTCAGCTGGTAGCGCTGCGCCAGCCGCGCCAGCGGCTCCAGCGCCACCGGCGCGAACAGGAACATGGCGCCGGTGCCCAGGTAGTAGGCGAGCACGCCGTAGCCGTACTGCCAGGCCAGGTCGACGATGCCGTAGAAGGTCCAGGCGGACAGGGACACGCCCAGGGACAGCACATAGACCAGCGGGTGGCGCACCCAGCGCGACGGCAGCCAGCCCTTGGAGGTGGCGAAGGCGACGAAAAACAGCGCGGCGATATAGGCCACGCCGATCAGGGCGATGTGCGTCAGTTCAAAGCTCATCCGACTTGCGCCTCATCTGCACGAATACCGCCAGCAGTATCAGGACGAACCAGAGGATAAAGGGCCGGTACCAGGCGCCGGAGGGATTGATCATCCAGGTGAAGATGGTCGGCGAGAAGACGTAGCCCACCAGTACCAGCAGGATTAACAGGGTGCGGTTGGTCATTGGAACCTGGGCTCGAGGCCTGTAACTCCCCTCTCCCGCTTGCGGGGGAGGGGCTGGGGGAGGGGGGATTGGAGCCGCGGGCCCACCCACTTCACACCCGGAAAAATCGATCGCGGCAACCGCCATGGGTGGCGGGAATGCCGCCCAGCGGAATGCCGCCCAGCGGAATGCCGATTGTGCATGGAGCACACAATCGGTCATGGGGCGCTCCTACTGGGTATTTTCCCAATACCACAAAATTGGCGGGAAAATGTTAATCGCCGCGGGGGCTCAGCGCAATTGCCGGTCCCGCATATCCACCTGGTGGCGCTGCCAGCGCGCCGCCGCCCAGTGGAGGATATGCTCCGGCGCCTCCTGTTCCAGTTCGGCGGGCGGGTGGAAGCCCAGGAAGCCCAGTGCGGCGCACAGGTTCGCCGGTGCGCGGCGGTCGTCGATGGCCGGGGCGTGGTTCTGCTTGCTGAGCTTCTGGTGCCCGTCGGGGCCCATCACCAGGGGCAGGTGGCCGAACTGCGGCGGGGGTGCGCCGAGCAGCCCGAACAGCCGCTGCTGGGCGCCGGTGGTGTCGAGCAGGTCGGAGCCGCGCACCACGCAGGTCACTCCCTGGTCGATGTCATCCACCACCACTGCCAACTGGTAGGCGTAGAGGCCGTCGCGACGCTTGAGGATGGTGTCCTCGCGGATCTGCTGGCGCTGCTCGCCGCGCCAGATGTCGCGGAACTGCTCCTCGCCGCCGGCGCCCTTTAGCCGCAGGGCGCACGGGGTTTGTGATTGCAAAGCGCCGGGACCCTGTCCTTCGCTGTTATTGCGGCAGGTAATGTCGTCGTGGCCGCCGCTGCGACGTATTTGGCTGCGGGAACAGTGGCAGGGGTAGAGCAACTGCCGCGCCGCCAGCTCGGCGAGGGTATCCTCGTACAGCGCGTGGCGGCGGCTCTGCCACTCCAGGGGGCCGTGCCAGTGCAGGCCGTGGGCCTCCAGGGACTTCAGTATGCGCTCGGCGGCGCCGGGTTCCTCCCGCGGCGGGTCCAGGTCTTCCATGCGTACCAGCCACAAGCCGCCGTGGGCGATGGCGTCCAGGTAGCTGCCCAGGGCACAGACCAGGGAGCCGAAGTGCAATGGGCCGGTGGGGGAGGGGGCGAAGCGGCCGATGTAAGGATGAGGAGTGTTCAACGGGTTCTTGGGTAGCTCAGTGGCGACCCTGCTGCCGGGGGCTTTGTGTCAGACACGCTGTGAATACATCGCTGGACCCAAAGCACTCGCTGCGCTCGCGGGGCCGGCTCTACGCTCTCCACGGCCATCCATGGCCGTGAAAGGTCTGACACAAAGCCCCCGGCATCAGGGCCTTCGCATCAGCGCTTGTGTACTTTTCGTATCACAAAACCGTGCGTCCGTACGGAAAATCACCCGGAAATCTGCTTTTCCTTGATTTCCGCCAGGGTCTTGCAGTCCACGCACAGGGTTGCGGTGGGACGGGCCTCCAGGCGGCGGATGCCGATTTCCACACCGCAGGCCTCGCAGTAGCCGTAGTCGTCCTGGTCGATCAGTTCGAGAGTGGCGTCGATCTTCTTGATCAGCTTGCGCTCGCGGTCGCGGGTGCGCAGCTCCAGGCTGAACTCCTCCTCCTGGCTGGCGCGGTCGGCCGGGTCCGGGAAGTTGGCGGCCTCGTCCTTCATATGGGAAACGGTGCGGTCCACTTCCGCCATCAGCTCGGCCTTCCAGGCCAGCAGCAAGTTGCGGAAATGCTCCTGCTGCTTCTCGTTCATGTACTCTTCGCCCTTTATCTCCTTGTAGGGCTCAAAGCCGTGCAGAGATTCAGTGCTCGCAGCAGTTTTGGGCATGGTCGTTGCCTCTCTTTCTATACGGACCCCCGTTTATGGGGGCAATACCACCAAATTCAATCTAGCCTAGTCCGGATTTGCCGGGGCGATGCATTTTTAACCCGTTTGTCGGGGATGCGACGGCAGGCTATTCCCTCCTCGTCGCCCCAGCCCTTGAAGATCGGGGCCCCGGCGATCGAGGGCGAAGAAACTATCAAATCTCTCCAGTTCGCGCCACAAAATGTTGGCCGTGGACTCGCATATCGATTCCCTAGTATTTTGTGGCGTCCAAATAGTCAGTTTAGGTCCTCAAGTGAAGCTCGACCCGCCCCTACAGCAGGCAGTTCTGCTGCGTCGCTACAAGCGTTTTCTCGCCGATATCGAGACCCCGTCCGGCGAGACCTTCACCATTCACTGCTCCAATACCGGCTCGATGAAAAACTGCTGGGTGGAGAACACCCCCTGTTGGTATTCGGACTCCGGCAACCCCAAGCGCAAGTACCGCCACACCCTGGAGGTCACCACCACCCCGGAGGGGGCCCTGGCCGGTGTGAACACCGGTCGCGCCAACGATCTGGTGGAGGAGGCCATCGCCCGCGGCGTGGTGGCCGAGCTCGCCGGCTACGACTGCCTGCGCCGCGAGGTGCGCTACGGCGATGAGAACAGCCGCATCGACCTGTTGCTGCAGGGCGCGGCCGGCGACTGCTATGTGGAGGTCAAGAACGTGACCCTGGCGGAGGGCTGTCGCGGCCTGTTTCCCGATGCGGTCAGCAGTCGCGGCGCCAAGCACCTGCGTGAACTGCGGAAGCTGGCCGCGAGCGGTGTGCGCGCGGTGCTCTTCTACTGCGTGCAGCACACGGGGATCGAGACGGTGGAGGCGGCCAGGGAGATAGACCCGGCCTATGCGGGGGCGCTGGATGAGGCCGTTGCGGCGGGGGTGGAAGTCCTCGCTTACCGCGCGAGTATCAATGCCGATGAGATCGCGTTGCGCGAGGCGATTCCTTTTCGCTGAAACACCGCAACGACTCTCCTCTCCCCCGCTTGCGGGGGAGAGGGCTGCTGGGGTGAGTAGATGAAACACCTTTGTAGGAGCGGGGGGGGGCGGCCACCCGCTCCTACAAGGGGGTGGCAAGCGAACCGCCTGCCGCCGATCAGTCCGCGAGCAGCACGTACAGGCCTTCCGCCGTGTGCTCGATCGGCACCGGCGTCAGCGCATCCCCGGCACAGGGGCCGGCGATGCACTCGCCGGTCTCTATCAGGAAGAGGGCGCCGTGGGAGGCACACTGGATCAGTGCGCCGTCCGGGTCGAGGAATTGGTCTTCCTGCCAGTCGAGGTTGATGCCGCGGTGCGGGCAGCTGTTCCTGTAGGCATAGACCTCGCCGTCTTTCATTACCGCAAACACATTGTCGGTGCCGGCGGCAGTGTCGCCCAGGGAGAAACCCCTGGAGCGGCCCTCGGTCAGTTCATCGTAACGGCAAAGAAAATATTTCTGCATAAAATCGGGACTCGGGACGTCTCCCCACTGCTCACTGATCACTCATTCCGGGGCGGCGAGTGTAACGGATGTGTGACGCTTTTTCCCGTCGCGCACAAAGCTCAGGCTGACCTCGTCGCCGGCGCGATGGTTCTCCAGCGCGTTCATCAGGTCGTCGTAGCTGCGCACCGGCTGTTGGTCCACTTCCACGATGACATCGCCCAACTGCCAGCCGCCGCCCCGGGCGCGATAGACGCCGCGCAGGCCGGCCTGTTCAGCGGGCATGCCCGGCGCGGTGCGCAGTACGGCCACGCCCTCGAAGCCGTAGCGGCTGGCCCACTGGTCCGGTGCCGATTCGATCCCCAGCACCGGGCGCACCAGGCGGCCGTGGGCAATCAGTTCCGGCACTATCTTCTTGACGGTATCCACCGGGATGGCGAAGCCGATACCCACGCTGGTGCCGCTGGGGCTGTATATCGCAGTGTTGACGCCGATCAGGCGGCCGCTGGAGTCCAGCAGCGGACCGCCGGAATTGCCCGGGTTGATGGCCGCGTCCGTCTGGATCACGTTGCGGATGGTGCGGTTGTTGGCTGCCTCTATCTCGCGCCCGAGGGCGCTGACCACCCCGGTGGTCAGGGTGGTATCGAGGCCGAAGGGATTGCCGATGGCAAGCACCTTGCGGCCCACCGCCAGGTCGCTCGAGGTGCCCGCCACCAGCGGCCTGAGCTGCTCCCGCGGGGCATCGATCCTGAGTACCGCGAGGTCTTTCTCCGGTGCCGAGCCCACCAGTTCCGCCGGCCATTCACTGCGGTCCTGCAGGGTGATGGTGACCTTGCGAGCGCCCTCGACCACATGGAAGTTGGTGACCACATGGCCTCGATCGTCCCAGATAAAGCCGCTGCCGGCGCCCTTGGGCACCGTGTGCAGGCGAAGGGTCCAGCGGTCGCGCACCAGCGTCTCGTTGGTGACATAGACCACCGACGGGCTGGCGAAATTGAACACCTGCATGGTGTTCCGTTCGTCGTCGGTGGAGAAGAGCGGCAGCGGTGATGTCGCGGAGGCGAGGGGGGCGAGCAACAGCAGCGGCGCGGCCAGCAGCAAGGTCTTGAGCTTGTTCATGGTCGGCAATATGCGAGTTTTGAATACAAGGGAAAAATGTTAACTCAAGTTTCGGCGTTCACGCCGAGAGGCGGTCAGCCGCGGGGTGGCACTGCGCCAGGTCCTGCTGCCGGTGGCCACCTGGCAAATGGTTACCGATGAGGTTTTTTGCCCGGTGGCCACCGGCAGCAGGACCGCTCGAAACTACCGCGTTCAAGGGCTACCAATCCCTGTGAACCCCGAAACTTGAGATGTTAACGGGTCTGCAGGGCGAGGATACGGTTTTCCAGCGGCGGGTGGCTGGCCATCAGCGCGCCCATGTTGCCGAAGATACCAAAGGCCTTCATATTGCTCGGCAGCGGCTCCTCGCGCCCGGCCTCGGATTCCGCCTTGAGGCGTTGCAGGGCGGCGATCATGGACTGGGAGCTGGCCAGGCCGGCGCCGGCGGCGTCCGCGCGGAACTCGCGCCGGCGGCTGAACCAGGCCACTACCATCATCGCGAAGACGCCGAAGATGATATCCATGATGATGGAGGTCACGTAATAGCCGATACCCAGGCCCTGCTCGTTCCTCAGCAACACCCGGTCGACGAAGAAGCCGACCAGGCGCGCCAGGAACATGACGAAAGTGTTCAGCACGCCCTGGATCAGCGCCAGGGTGACCATATCGCCGTTGGCGACGTGGCCGATTTCATGGCCGATCACCGCCCGCGCCTCGTCGCGTTTGAAACGCTCCAGCAGGCCGGAACTCACTGCCACCAGCGCGCTGTTGCGGTTCCAGCCGGTGGCGAAGGCATTGGCCTGGGGCATGGGGAAGATGCCCACGTCCGGCATGCCGATGCCGGCCTTCTGCGACAGCTCGCGCACGGTTTCCACCAGCCACCGCTCGTCGGCGGTGCGGGGCTGGTCGATCACCTGGGTGCGGGTGGTCATGCGGGCGATGGTCTTGGACAGCAGCAGCGAGATGAAGGCGCCGCCGAAGCCGAAGATGGCGCACATCGTCAGCAGGGCGCCCAGGTTCAGGTTGACGCCCTGGGCGTCGAGGAGGCCCTGGATACCCAGCAGGTTGAATATAATGCCAACCAGGACGAGAACCGCCAGGTTGGTCAGCAGAAAGAGACCAATGCGCAACATCGGTGTTTCTCCAAAAAATCAGTTTTGTCGGGAAAAGTTTAGATAGGGGCGCCGCCGCCGCTTTCAAGTTCCACCCGCGGCGCCAGTGGGCTTTTTCGGAATGCGGGGTCAGTCCGGATCCTGTGCCGACAGAAGCCGGTCGGCCTCGCTCGCCAGGCGCCGCTTGAGGTCCGGGTCCAGGTCGTTCCAGTGTACGTCGAGCAGTGCACCCTGCAGGGCGTAGAGCATCACGCGGGAAGCGTTGATGCCGCGGTTGCGTATGCTGATAAAGGCTTCCACCGGACCGATGCGGCGCAGGTCTTCGCAGGAGCGGATGCCGACGGAGTGGAGTATGTTGACGGAGGCGAGGCCCAGGTTTTTCAGTTTTAACAGCTCTGATTGACTCGGGTGCATGCAGTTGATCCCTAACTGGTGGTACATCCGTGTTTGTGTGGCCTGGTCCCACGGCCGCGCAAACGAACATAGCATAAAACGATAATGGGCCAAACACTCATTAACATTGGTGCTAAGAGGCCTGCGAGAATGGAGGTTGTTGTTCGATGAAATTCGGTTTACAGCTTTGGTTGTCTCTCCACTCACTCTCCCCACTTTTGGTAGAGTTGGGTTTTGTTCACTTTAGTTCGCTTTGAATATTTTGCCTGTGAGTGACTTTCCATCATGTTGACTGCGCCGCTCAAACGCATGCTGTTCGGGCTCGGCGACGAGCACGTTATTCTCGAACCGCAATCGGGCCAGTTGCTGCACCCGGAGGCGCTGGTGGCCTTCGAGCGACTGCGCGCGGATGCCCGCGCCGCCGGCTTCGATCCCCGGGTGGTATCCGGCTTCCGCAGCTTCGAACGCCAGCGCATCCTATGGAACGGCAAGGCCGCGGGCCTGCGCCCGGTACTGGACAGCAGCGGCGACCCCCTGGATGTGGCACAGCTATCGCCTGTGCAGACCGCATTCGCTATATTGCGCTGGTCGGCGCTGCCCGGCGCCTCCCGCCACCATTGGGGCACGGATTTCGATGTGGTGGACGCGGCAGCCATGCCGGAGGGCTACCAACTGCAGCTGACCCCGCAGGAGGTGGCCGACGACGGCATCTTCGGCCCCTTCCACCGCTGGCTGGACCAGCGCATCGCCGCCGGCCGGAGCTGCGGTCTCTTCCGCCCCTACGCCGGGGACCGCGGTGGCGTGGCGCCGGAGCGCTGGCACCTGAGCTACGCGCCGCGCGCCTACGAGTTGCAGCAACTGCTGACACCGGAGCTCCTTCGTGAACAGCTGCAAAGCTGCGAGCTGGAATTGTGCGACACTGTGTGCGAGCGGATGGACGAGATCTTCGCCCGCTTCGTGCTGGTGCCGGAGAATTGCTATCCGGCGGGCGCGACTCGGGAAATTTAGCGCCCCTCTCCCGCTTGCGGGAGAGGGTTCCGCATTCCGCATTTAAGCTCCCCTCTCCCGCTTGCGGGAGAGGGGCCGGGGGAGAGGGTGCCGCCGCTCCCCGGTGACCGAAGAGGAGCCCAATTATCAACGGCGAAATTGAACAGCGGGATATCTGGAACACCATGCGCGCCGAGGCCACAGAGGCCGCCGCCGGCGAACCGGTGCTGGCGAGCTATTTCCACAACACGGTGCTGCGCCACAAGTCCCTCGACGACGCACTCTCCTACCAGCTGGCCTCGGTGCTCGACCACAACGCGCTGACCGCCACCGCCCTGCAGGAGGTGATCGCCGCGGCCCTGAAGAGCGACCCCACCATCTCCCGCTGCATGCGCGCCGATATCAGCGCCTGGTACGAGCGCGATCCCGCCTGCGACCAGTGCCTGACCCCCTTCCTCTACTTCAAGGGCTTCCATGCCCTGCAGTCGCACCGTGTGGCCCACTGGCTGTGGCGGCAGGGGCGGCACACCCTGGCGCTCTATTTCCAGAGCCGGGTGTCGGAGCAGTTCGCGGTGGATATCCACCCGGCCGCCAGCTTCGGCTGCGGCATCATGATCGATCACGCCACCGGCCTGGTGGTGGGCGAGACCAGCGTGGTGGAGGACGATGTCTCCATACTGCACTCGGTGACCCTCGGCGGCAGCGGCGCCGGCGGTGGCGACCGCCACCCGAAAATCGGCCGCGGCGTGATGATCGGTGCCGGTGCCAAAATCCTCGGCCCGGTCAGGATCGGCGAGGGGGTAAAAATTGCCGCCGGCAGCCTGGTACTGACCGATGTACCCGAACACACCACCGTGGCCGGCGTGCCGGCCCGCCAGGTCGGCGGCAAGACCGAAGCCGCGCCGGCCTACACCATGGACCAGACGCTGGACTCCGACGAGTAAAAAACAAATAACGAGACGAATAACAATAAGGAGGCAAGCCCATGTCGCATCCCAGCTCTCAACCCGGCTCCCAACCCGGCTCTCAACCCACCTTTAGCCTGATCTTCCGCGGCGACCTGGTGCCGGGTTTCACCGCCGCCGATGTCAAAGCCAACCTGGCGCGGCTGTTCAAGGCGGGGCCGGAAACCGTGGAGAAACTCTTCAGCGGCCGCCCGCTGGCGATCAAGAAGGGCCTCGACAGGGCCCAGGCCGAACAACTGCAGGCGACGCTGGCGAGGATGGGCGCCCAGGCCTCGATCAGGGCCGAGGGCGAAGCCGCCGCGCCGCCGCGCCCTGCGCCCCGGGCGGAGGAAACACCGGCACCGCCGCCGCCCGCACAGCCCGATTGGAGCCTGGCGCCAATGGAGGGCAACCTGCTCAAGGCGCACGAGCGGGAGAAAAAAGAAGAAATCACGGTTTCCACGGATCACCTGAGCCTCCAGCCGGTCGGGGGGCAGTTGCTGGAAGAGAGCGAACGCCCGGCGGCCCCGCCGGTTTCCGTGCGGGTGCCGGACTGGGAGTTGGAATAGCCTGGATGCCAGGAGGGCTGATGGGTATGCAGGCTTCGGTTGTCGGCTAGCTGTGAGTACCCGTGCCCTCTTTTTCGTCGACGCTTAAATCGACAATTTGCTCGCTTGGTGAGCAGCTCATTACACGCCAATTACAGTTTTTGCCTAAAGTTCCCGCGCAATTGCAAATCTGGCGCAAATTTCATTCTTTAGTCGTCCCCAATTTTGGAATCTGAATCCAGTTTGTGGTTTTATTTTGCGACATTGTTCCGATTTCGTATCGTGCACGGCACACAATATTAATTAAACAGCTTGCAGTAGTTTTCGAAGTCTTGGGGGATTCATGCAGCCACGATGGCTTTTTCGGGCGCACCGACTATTTTGGTGCGCATTGGGTTTTATTGCCTTAACCCCTTCGGTCTCCGCCTCCGAATATTCCCTCACCGGCCCGCTGGATTTTGTCCGCGAGCGCGGTCGTCCACAGCGGGAAGTCATCCATTTTGAAGCGCCGGCGCCGGGCAAATACTACCTGCTGCGCATCCACAACGGCCCCGGCGAACAGCGCCCCGTGGATGCGGGCTGGATCACCGTCAACGGCAAAAAGACGGTCAACCTGGCCAGCCTGCACTGGCAGCCATACCGTAAAAAAGACTTCGACTGCCCCTTCTGGAAACCCCACTGCAGCGACTGGCAGAACGGCGAACCGGAGCCGGTGGAAATCCCCCTCTCCCTCGAGTTGGCCAACGAACTGGCCGTGCAATTACACGGCCGCCCGGGCGGCGGCCTGCGCCTGGAAGTGCTCAGCGTCGGCGACGAAAACCCCTATTTCAACGAATTCCCCCTGAGCGGCCCCCACACCCTGACCCCAGTCTTCGGCTGGCCCCAGGAGCAGGAAATTGCCTTCGACGCGCCCGTGGCCGGCGCCCACTACCTGTTGCGCCTGCGCAACGGCGCCGGCGAGCTGATGCCCGTGAGTGCAGGCTGGCTGTGGCTCAACGGCAGGGAACTGTTGGGCCCGAAAGACTTTGCATGGAACAACATCTTTTGCCGCAAGGGGCATTCCTGGGGGAAAGCGACGGGACACAATCAACACGCCCCCTGGCGCCCGGACTTCGGCCAGCCCTGCGACGAAGACCCGGAAATCCAGCTGCCCCTGTCCCTGGCTTTGGAAAATACCCTCACCGTCAAACTGCACGGCCACTGGCATAGCGGCGTGGAAGTGGAAATCGTCGGCGTCGACAACGACCTGCCGCTGATCTCCGCCGCGGTGGACCCGGCGGCCAACGAGGCCGGTTGGCACAAGGTCGACGCCACCGTGAGTTTCACCTGCAGCGATGGCCTCAGCGGCATCGAAAGCTGCAGCGATCCGGTCCTGGTCAGCGAGGAGGGTGCCGACCAGGCGATTGCCGGCACCGCCGTGGACAAAGCCGGCAACACAGCCGAAACGCAGCTCTCTGTCAGCCTGGACAAGACGGCACCGCTGCTGACCGCGGAAATCACCCCGCCCGCCAACGACGCCGGCTGGCACCGGGAAACCGCCACCATTGCCTACCAGTGCGAAGACACCCTCAGCGGCGTGGCCAACTGCCCGGAGCAACAACAGGTGAGCGAAGAGGGCGCCGATCAACAGGTTAGCGCCAGCGCAACCGACATCGCCGGCAACAGCACCCCAATCCAGAACACCGTGAGCCTGGACCTGACCCCACCGGAAATCGTCACCGGCATCCATCCCCCGGCCAACAGCGCCGGCTGGCACAAATCCCCGGTGGCCCTCAGCTACCAGTGCAGCGACAACCTGAGCGGCGTGGCCGAGTGCCCCGAAGAGCGCATCGAATCCCTGCAGGGCCACAACCGGGAAATTCTGGTCACTGCCACCGACATCGCCGGCAACAGCGCCGACAGCAGTGCCCGACTCAGTATCGATACCACGCCGCCGGCGATCCTGCCCCAACTCTCCGTGCCCGCCAACGCCGCCGGCTGGCACCGGGCGCCGGTCACCGTCAGCTACCTCTGCAACGACAACCTGAGCGGCATCGTCAGTTGCCCTCAGCCCCAAACCCTGGCCGGCGACGGCGCGGGCCAGGCCGTCCGCGGCAGCGCCCTGGACCTCGCCGGCAACAGCGCCAGCGCCGGAATCACCGTCAACCTGGACCAGGCGCCGCCACAGCTCAGCGCCGAAATCGCCCCGCCCGCCAACAGTGCCGGATGGCACCGGGAAACCGTCACCATCCGCTACCAGTGCGACGACACCCTCAGCGGCGTGGCCAACTGCCCGGAACAACAGCAGGTAATCGAAGAGGGCGTCGATCAGCAGATCACCGCCACTGCCGAGGATATCGCCGGCAACAGCACACAAATCGAGAACACGGTGAACCTGGACCTGACTCCGCCGGAAATCGCCACCACTATCAACCCGCCGGCCAACAGCGCCGGCTGGCACAAGGCCGCGGTGACCCTGAGCTACCAGTGCAGCGACACCCTGAGCGGCGTGGCCGAGTGTCCCGAAGACCGCATCGAATCCCAGGAAGGCCGCGACCAGGAAATCCCGGTTAGCGCCGCGGATATTGCCGGCAACAGCGCCAGCAGCAGATCGCTGCTCAATATCGACACCACAGCGCCGGCAATACAGCCCCAGCTCTCCGCACCCGCCAATGCCCACGGCTGGCACAAAGCGCCGGTCACCGTCAGCTACCAGTGCAGCGACAACTTGAGCGGCATCGCCACTTGCCCGCAGCCGCAGACCCTGGCCGGCGACGGCGCGGATCAAACCGTCAACGGCAGCGCCCTGGACCTGGCCGGTAACAGCGCCTCCGCGGAAATCACCGTCAACCTGGACCAGACGCCGCCGGAAATCAGTTTTATCTCCCCCGCCAACGGCGCCCTGCTCCGGGAACCGCAGCCGGAATTGCAGCTGCTGCTTTCCGACAACCTGGCCCTGGATGCTGACAGCCTCGAAGTGATCGCCGCGGGCAGCGCAGTGACCGGCTGTGTGATCAGCGGCAACCGCGCCCGATGCGTCCTCCCGCAACCGCTTCCCGCCGATGCCGAAATCGCCCTGAGCGCCTCGGTTCGCGACCTCGCCGGCAACACGGGCGAAGCGGGCATCACCACCGCCATCGACAGCGACGGCGATGCCGTGGCGGACTACGCCGACCAGTGCGCCGACACCGCCAGCACCCACACCGCCAACGCCAACGGCTGTTCCCTGGAGCAACTGGACAGCGACAACGACGGCGTCAACGACGCCGAGGAAATCGCCGCGGGCAGTGATCCTCAGGACAGCAACAGCTTCCCGCCACTCGTGATTGAAACCTTCGTCGCCTCGCCGTCGACCATCGGCAGCAAGGGCCAGCGTGTGGAACTGCGCTGGCAGGTCAAGGGCGCCCGGGAAATTGCCGTCAGCAGCGACGGCGGCGAGGCAACCGCGGAAGCGCTGGCCAGCGAAGGCGCGCTCGCCGTCAACCCGCGGATCACCACCAACTACACCCTGACCGCAACAGGCCCCGGCGGTGAAGCCAGCCAAAGCCTCACGGTAAAACTGGACCTGCCCCCGCCCCCGGATTTGTGGACGGCGCCGAGCATACCGGTACAGGAACAGATCGCCACCTCCCTGGCCGTGGCCGAGGACGGCAGCGCCTATGTGGGCGCTTTCGATGGCTATTTCTACAAGGTGAGCCCCAGCGGCCAGGTGGAATGGACCTTGGAAAACGCCGGGCTGGTGATGGGCAAGGCGGCCATTGCCGGCGAGCGGATTATCGTCGGCGCCAACGTCAGCGGCAGCGGCCGCCTGGAAAGTGCCGGCCGCGTCTACGCCCTCGACTCGGACAAGACCCTGTTGTGGGATTTCGATACGGAAGGCGCCGTGGTGGCCGGGCCTCTATTAAGTGCCGACAAGGGGATCGCCTATATCGCCACTTATATCGGACATATCTACGCGTTGGATACGCAGAGTGGTGAACGGCGCTGGCATTATCAGTTGCCGGAAGGAAAGAAGATTACAGCTGCCCCTGCGCTCAGTGGGCAAAGGCTGATCGTGCACACGGAGAACAAGCAAATCTTCGCGCTGGATGCCAGTGAAAGCCCGGCGAGAGAGCGCATCCTCTGGAGCCGGAATCTCGAATAATCCTGGGACGCCTAGCTCCAGATCGGCCGCCGACCTGCTGTAGAAGTGAGCTTGTTCGCAAATAGAAAAGTAGGGAGTTCGTATGCAAGCCGGCTCCGACAAAAATGAAATCATGAATGTTTATGTATAGCACTGTAAAAAAATGAAAGGCAGTGAACAGATGGATAATGGGTTTATTTGTTGTTTTAGGGCGTTGCGTAATTCAACATTTTTTCTATTGTTGTGCTTTGGGGTTTCTATTCCAGTGAAAGCGGATTTTCCACCGACCTTGTCGATTAGTGATGGGGTTGAGAGTGCAGATGGGAGTTATATAGTAACAGTTGACGCAGAAGACTATGTTCTTTCAGTCTGCACTAGGTCTCATGTCGAGTGTGAAAGCGCACATTTTACTATTTATGAAAAAAAATCAGATGATGTCGATTGGGATGTTGTCGGAGCTGGATATTCGCCAACTGCTGATAGTGATCAATTTTCTGCAGTTGTAAATAGGGAGAATGGTACCTATTCCTACAAAGCGAAAGTTCGGATTGAATGGCGATATGCAGATGAGCAAGACGATTCAGTTGATACTGAAGAAACCGGTACAAAGACGATCGTTGTCAACAAGCTTGAAACGCCCGCCAACCCCAGAAATCTCCGAGTAACCGATAGAGAAGACCAATACGACACCAGCTACAAAATCCAATGGGATAAGCCAACCTCAGGCGATTACGATTACTACCTGGTCCAGGAAAGGCAAAACCAGGGCAACTGGTGTTTCAATCAACAGGGCAGTATTCACGGCTACTGCTATGCCCAAAAGAGCGCTCTCACCAGCTACACCGCCAACCGGGCCAGTGGCTCCAGCTATTCCTACCGGGTATTTGCCTGCAATGACCTGGAATGCAGTGACGTTCCGGGGGCCAGTGAAGTAGAAACCGTCAATGTGCAGCCACCGCCCACACCGGATTTTTCCTGGTCGGAGCCTGCGGCGGGGGCGGAGGTGCGTTTCGGGGAAAACAAGACCCTGCGCATCGCCATCAATAACCAGAGCCCGGGCATCAGTGAAAGCACTGTGCATTTTTACCGCAAGGTCGGCACCGTCACGGAGCGATTGAACGCGCCGGTCAATTACGACGATGCTTGCGATTGTTACAACGCCAACTGGGCGGCAGCTCCGGAAGGAGCAGTGACCCTGATTGCCGAGGTGGGCAACAAATGGGGCAAGACCTCCAGCAGATCCATTTCCATCACCGTCCAGAAAAACCAGGTACCGGTGGTTTCCCTGCCGGCGTTGCCGGCAACCATCGATCAGTACGAGGTGCTGGATTTGCAGGCCAGCGCCAGTGATCCGGACGGCAGTATCGCCTGGGTCAAGCTCTATGTGGATACCGAGGTGGCCCACTTTACGGCGCCGCCCTACCAGTTCCCGTGGACCGCCGAGGAGGCGGGTTCGCGCGTCATCTATGCGGAGGCCATGGATAACGAAGGTTCGGTCTCCCGCTCCGCGGATCAACAAGTAACGGTAAAGGCCCTGCAACCGCCGTCACCGCCCGCTCAACTCAAGATCAACGACCAACTGGCCCCGATTCCCGACAATATCACCGGCTTCTACACCGTCTCCTGGAATCCCGTGGCCGGCGCGGACGGCTATAAGTTGCAGCAACTGCAGGAGGATGTGGACACCGATTTCAAGGATATCGCCACTCCCGACGGCGCTACCTCCGCTTATTTGCCCAACCAGTCCCAGGGCCATTACCGCTACCGCGTGGCCGCCTGCAATGCCGCCGGTTGCGGCGACTTCAGCGGTGCAATCGCCCTCTCCGTGGTACTTGCCGCGCCACAGGCACCTGGCGGTCTGGCGGCTGCGCCCGCGCGGGCGGGCTACGACTTTACCGGTACTTATACCCTGAGCTGGGCTGCGGTCACCGGCGAGCCCAAGCCGAAGTATTACCAGCTGGAGGAAAAGACCGGCGGTGCAGATTCCCCGGCGGAGTGGCAGGTGCTGACCGGTAACCTGGCCACGGAACTGACTCTCCGGGACAAGGCGCCGGGCAGCTACAGCTACCGGGTCAGGGCCTGCAATGCCTTCGATTGCAGCGCCGGGGGTGAAATCGTGACCCTCGACGTGCAGCCCCCCAACCTGCTGACCGCCGATCCCGTCGCCACCGAGCCCAACTGCAATGGCCACTGCCTGAAGATCCAGGGCACCGGCATAGACCCGGATGCCAGCTTTGCCCTGACGGACCTGAAAACCGGTGCTCAGGAGATGCTTAGTCCGGCATCAATTGCCTGGCAGCCTCCGGTCCGGGAAGCAACTGAAGAACCCGACCCCGCCACCTACGCTTGGCTGCCCCTGAGCGCCGCCATGCAGGATGCTCTGAACAACGGGGAAGGGGTCCATGTCTCCTTGGAAAACGCCAACGGCGAGCGTGCCGGTATCAATGCCTATGGCAACGATACGGTGGAGCGCCTGAGCCAGATAGACTCGGCACCCACTGTCGGCGCCGACGGCACCATCTACGTGGGTTCCGGCAACAACGTCTACGCCATTAACCCGGAAGACGGCTCGGTGGTTCCCGGCTGGCCCTATGCCACCGGTGACCTGGTCAAGGCCACGCCCACCATTGATTCCGTCAACGGCAATATCTACGTCGGCTCCCTCGACGACAACCTCTACGCGCTCAACTCCCTGGGCCTGGAACAGTGGCGCCTGCAGACCGGCGGCGACCTGGTGGCCTCCGCTGTCCTCGATGAAAGCCGCATCCTCTACCAGGGCTCCATGGACGGCATGCTCTATGCGGTACAGGCGCAGAACGGCGCAATCCAGTGGACCTATCCCGCCGGCGCCGGCATTGCCGAGACACCGGTGTTGGCGCACACCGGTTCTGGAACGGGGGGCACCCTCTACTTCACCACCGTCGCCAGCAGCCAGGTTTACGCCCTGGGCCGCGGCATCCTTGGCCAGGACCAACTGGCCTGGGAGAGCAGCGACGACTCGCTGCTGAAGGCCCAGTTGGAAGAACTCAACTGGCAGCCGGGCGAGGGCCAACTGCCGGAATACCAGACGGCCGCGCGCCTCTACCGCCTGCTGCTGCAGCCGCCGCTGAACCTGAGCCGCGATGTGCTCACCTTCTGGACCTACGCGCTGGTGAACGGCGCGAGCATAGGGGAAGTGGCCAACGCCTTCCTGAAATCCGATACCGGCAAGGTCAGCTTCCCAGGCTCGCTTAGCAACGAAGGCTTCGTGGACAAACTCTACCTGCGCGCCTTCCCGGGCCTGGAGCAGCCGGCATTCACCTCTGCGGGGCAGACCTATACGCGAAACAGCCTGCTGGATGCCATGGCCGGCGGCATGACCCGCGCCCAGGTAGCCGCACTCTTCGCCCAGTCCATTGAATACACGGCGGCCACCAACGAACTCCTGCGCCGCAGCTTCGATTACTTCTACACCCAGGACTACTCTTGGGCTGTGTTCAGCTGCGACGAGGGCGACGAATACACCCGCGACTGCGACAGCGACGGCCTGCCGGATCACTGGGAAATCCTCTTCTTCGGCGATATCGAGAGTGAAAGCGGGGATGCCGATGCGGATGGCGACGGCCTCAGCAATCGCGATGCCTTCCTCGCCAACCTGGACCCCTGCGCCAACCTGTGCAGCTACGGCGTCACCGCCAAGGCGCCGGACCCGGCGCCCATACCGACGGTGGACCCGGGCCAACTCGCCATTTCCGCTGAAATTGGCAGCTTGCCCGGCCAGTTCCGCGTCAACGAGTCCGGCGCGGCCAGCTACAGCATCCCGCTCAGCCTGCCCGCCGGCACCGCCGGCGTGGCCCCGGAAATTTCCCTCAACTACACCAGCCAGGGCGGCAACGGCCTGGTGGGACAGGGCTGGTCCATCGGCGGCCTCTCGGCGATTTCCCGCTGTCGCCAGACCCTGGGGCAGGACGGCCAGGCCAAGGCCATCACCTGGAGCGGCGAGGACCGCTTCTGCCTGGACGGCCAGCGCCTGCTGGTGGTCGAAGGCGAGTACGGGGCGCCGGACAGCCTCTATCGCACCGAGATCGACAGCTTCGCGCTGATCAAAGCCCATGGCACCACCTCGGAAAACGGTGAGCCGGGACATCCCAACTATTTCACCGTGGAACGAAAAGACGGCTCCATCAGCTACTACGGCGACGGCAACAAGTCCCGGCAAACCACCGACCAGGGCACCCTCACCTGGGCCATCAGCCGCTTCGAGGACAGTGCCGGTAATCCCATAAAGTTCGTCTACGCGAACGACGGCGGCCACCGCATCAGCGAGATCGACTACGCCTACACCGGCGCCGGCAGTGCCGCCGGTGCCCGGGTGGTGTTCGATTACAAAGGCCGCAGCGACCATATCAACGGCTACCTGGCAGGCGAGCTGCTGGAAACCGGCGTACGGCTCGAGTCCGTGCATGTCTACAACGAAGGCAGCGAAGCGCGCCGCTACGAACTCGAATACCTGGACTACCCGGCGGATAACCTCAGCCGCCTGGAACGCATCCGCCAGTGCGCCGGCGCCCTGTGCCAGCCGGATACCGTCTTCGACTGGCGCCTGCCGGTGCCGGGCAGCTTCGCGGCAGTTGCCTCAGACAATGTCACCCTCAGCACCCAGAGGGATCGCGCCGCCATAGGCACCCGCCCGGCGGATATCAACGGCGACGGCCGCACGGACCTGGTCTGGTTGGAGCCAGACTGGGACCCGGAAAGTGATGGTGACCTGGAGGTGGATTACCAGATCTTCAAATATGTTCTGGCCACGGAAGATGGCTTCGGTCCCGAGCGGGTAGCGCTGCAGGATCAAAGTAATGTGCGCAACCCCTACCGCTGGGAAATGATCGATTACAACGCCGATGGGCGCGCCGATTTGGCCTACTACTCTGGGAGAAACAAGGAGTGGCGCATCATCCTGTCCCGTCCTCTGGCTGATGGGGCCTGGCGGTTGGGAAATAGCTACTTTGTGGCCGAAGAACTCGATGACGAAGACGTGCGCTTTATGGATATCAACAGCGACGGCTTGGTGGATGCAGTGAGTGGCGAGGGCTACTGGTTGATGGAGATTGATCCTGACCAGAACAAGCCTGCTAATCGTTACTACCACTTTGCCACCAAGGAACCCTTTGCCGTCCAAGGACTGGAAGCCTGGCCAAATGCCACTTATAACTCAGTTCAAGATGGCTTTACCCATAAGCGCTATCTGGCCCCGGAGGGTTCCGGAGATTTTGATGGCGACGGTAACATCGACCTGGTATTGATGGATACGGAGACAGCCTGGGGGCCAAGTGGCCTTGGCGGCTTCCATCCGCTCAAGAAGCAGCACACCCGCGCATACCTTGCCTCCGTAGTAGGCGGTAACTTGATCGTACGGGAAAAACTGTTCGACTACTCCCGGGGGAATGATTTCGACAGTGACCACTCCATATCCAATTCTAGCGACGATCCCTTCGTGCTGGACAGACATGGTGATCTGTCGCAGAAGGTATATATTGCGGATATTAACGGTGACGGCCTCAGCGATTTGATCCTGCAGGATGGTACCGACGAAACTCTGGATGAGGACACTGCCCACTACCGATATCGCATTAGTACCGGCCTCGGCTTCGAATCCGCTGTGAGTCTCGGTGTGATGCCCGACGAGGCCCAGTTACAGTACTTCGACTACGACAACGACGGCCGTGTCGATATCGTCTGGCACGACGCGGCGGCCCGCCGCCTGAAGGTCAAACGCTGGAACAGCCTGGATAAGGAGTTCGGCGAGGTCGACTCCTTCCGCACGACCAGCGGCAACGAAAATGCCCTGCATATGTTCGCGGACATGAACGGCGACGGCGTCAGCGACTATGTGCGCGTCGAGAATGACAAAGCCTATCTCTATCCAGCCACCGACTTCCGGATACCGGTGAATGTGATCGGAAAGATCACCAATGGCCTCGGTGCGGAGACGGATATCGTCTATGGATCACTCACTCACTCGGGCCACTACACCCGCCGGGATATCAGCACCAGTACCCTGACGCGTTGCGAATCCGCCGCCTACGACGCCATTTCTCTCGATGAGCGCGACTCCGACTATTGGTGCGAAGACTATAAAGTAGCCGACCTTGCCGACTACTACGGCTACCTGAACGACAACTGGAAAGGCGAAAACGGGGAGTATCGCCTCGGCAAACTTTCGCCGACTCTGGAAATGATGGGTCCCATGTACGTGGTTACCCGGGTGGATGGCAGCGCGCCCACGGCGGAGGCCGCCGATACCAAAAGCTCAATCAGCTACTATTATGCCCAGGCCAAGATCCAGGCCGGCGGTCGCGGCATGCTCGGCTTCGAGAAGCTGCGTACTGTCGATGAACAGACCGGCGTGGAAACCGCCACCTTCTACCGCCAGGACTTCCCCTTTGTCGGCTATCCCGAACGTACCGAAGTGAAAACATCGGACGGCAAGCTACTCGGCCAGTCCGTCAATACCTGGAAACTGAAAAACGCCAAGGGCGAGGACTGGGATACAAACTGGGGCGATGATGCCAGGACAGCCGGCAGCGCAGTCCTGGGCCCGCTGCAGCCCTGGCTCGCCGAGAGCGTGGAAAAAACCTGGGACCTCAACGGCGGCCCGGAAGACAATCCCCTCAAGACCGTCACCACCGTCAACGAATACGACAGCCACGGCAACCCCACCAGCATCGTGGTCACCACCGTAGCGGAGAACGGGGGCACCTTCGTCACCGATACCACCAACGAATACGGCCAAGGCAAGTCCCTCTCCTTCGCAAATACCGGGAATGCCGGGCGTGAACTGTCCGGCTACCCGGAACTGGGCCGCCTGACCAGAACCACCGTTCAACACAGCCGCACCGAAAACGGCGAATACGACGAGGAAACGCGCACCAGCGCCTTCACCTATTACAACGACGGCACCACCAAGACAGGCCTGCTGGAAACGGAAACCATCGAACCGGATGCCACAGCGGAAGAAAACCTGAAAGTCACCACCCGCTACGACTACGACGGATTCGGCAACAAGGTACTGGCCGAGCAGACCGCCGCCGGCGAAGAGCCCCGCAGCAGCCGCTGGGAATACAAAGACGACCGGGGCCGCTACCTACTCAGGGAGATCAACGCCGAGGAGCAGGTCACCAGCGAAGTAGTGGAGCGCAATCCCCTGGGCTTGCCCCTCGAAGTGAAGGACATGGCCGGCGTCTCCGCCTTCTTCGACTACGACGCCTTCGGCCGCAAGGTGCTCGAATACAGCCAGACCGGCGCTCACAGCATCACCCTGCTGTCCGCCGCCGGTAGCCACTGCCCGGACGGCAGCGCCTACCAGCAGACCACCAGGCAGGCCGGCGGCGGCGAATCCCTGACCTGCTTCGACGTCCTCGCCCGCGAAACCCGCAGCGCCACCAGGGGCTTCGATGGCAGCTGGGTCTATGCGGACACCGAGTACGACAACCTCGGCCGCGTCAGCCGCAAGTCCGAGCCCTACAGCGGCAGCCCGGGAAGCGCCCAATACTGGACGCAGATGGACTACGACGACCTCGGCCGCGTTGTCGGCACCGACCTGCCGGGCACCGTCAACAACAATGGCTTCCAGGGAGAGAGCGGCATTCCCCACGACGTGCATGTCGAATACAACGGCTACCAGACGGTGACCACCAACCCCGAGGGCCACACGAAAACCGAGAAAAAGAACGCCCAGGGCGAACTGGTGTTCGTCGAGGACAACCTCGAAGGCCAGATCCACTACCGCTACGACGCCCAGGGCAACCTGCGCTTCGTCACCCGCACCGGCGACGAGGGTGCCCTGAGCACCGTCATCGAGATGGAATACGACAAGCTCGGGCGCAAGAAGTCCATGAACGACCCGGACAAGGGCGAGTGGGAGTACGGCTACAACGGCTTCGGCGCACTGGCGTGGCAGATAGACGCCAAGCGGCAGATGGTCGTCAACGAATACGACCGCCTCGGCCGCCTGGTGCGCCGCATCGACTACCGCAACGGCGATATCGAAGATCTGAACGACCTGAACGCCGATGACAATATCGAAGGCGAGACCATCTGGACCTACAACAACGGCGCTGAGTGGGATGAGGGCGTGCCCCCGGGCGCGCTGTCCGGCGTAATCGATATCGAGAGCGGCTACGCCCAGATACCCAGCTACGACCAATATGGCCGTCCGGACAGCCAGCTCACCAGCTTGGCCGAAGGCGATGACCACTGGACCAGGACCACCTACGACCAGTACGGCCGCGTCTTCCAGCAGTTTGATGCCGGTGGCGACGGCACCTGGCGCTCCAGCGCCACGGAGAACCGCTACAACAACTACGGCTACCTGGAAGCCGTGGTAGACGGCGAAAACATCAACCAGGCCAGCGCCGAGAACTACTACACCGTGCTGGCCATGGACGAGCGCGGCAACGTCACCGAGTTCCGCCAGGGCAACGGCGTCGTCACCGAGCGGGAATACGATCCCGCCACCGGCCGCCTCGAACGCCAGACCGCCTCGGTACTCGGCGTCACCCATGTACAGGACCTCATCTACCAGTGGGACAACCTCGGCAACCTGGACAACCGAAGAGACCGCAGCGGTGGCAAGGACCTGTTCGAGGAATTCCATTATGATGGATTGAACCGTCTGAAGAGCGCCCAGATCAGCGGCCGCACTGCGCAGACGGTGGAGTACGACGGCCTTGGCAATATCGAGTACAAGTCCGACGTGGGCCACTACCAGTATGGCAGTGAGTGTGACGAGGCCGAGCCTGCTGGGCCCCATGCGCTGTGCGAAATAACCTCAGATGAGACCGGCCAGAATGTCATCGATACCCTGGTCTATGACTCCAACGGCAATATGAAGAGTGACAACCGCCGGAGCCTGGAGTACAGCACCTTCGACAAGCCGTTGTGGATAAAAAATACCGAAACCGGCCACATCACCGAGTTCAAGTACGGGCCGGACAGAAGCCGCTACCTGCGTACCGACACCGACAGCGACGGCGGGGAAACGGTGACCCGCTATATCGGCAATGTCGAAAAGATCACCAAACCGGATGACACGGTAGAGATCAAGCGCTACCTGCCAGGCGGCGCCGTGGTCACGATCGGGGGCAGCGAGCCGGGAAGCCGCTACCTGCACAAGGACCACCTGGGGTCGGTGGATGTGATTACCGATGCCAGCGGTTCCGTGGTGCAGGCCATGTCCTTCGATGCCTGGGGGCAACGGAGGAATGCCCAGAGTTGGGAAGCTCTGATCGAAGCGGCCACCAAGGGCTTCGATACCAGCATCACCACCAGAGGCTACACCGGCCATGAGATGCTGGATCAGGTGGGCTTGATCCATATGAATGGGCGTATCTACGATGCGCGGTTGGGGCGATTCCTGCAGGCGGATATATTGATCGACGGAGTAACATCTACACAGGGATTCAATCGTTATAGCTATGTTCACAATAACCCCCTAAATACTGTCGACCCGACTGGCTATCTGGGTAGTTTCCTGGGGGGGGTGATCGGTGGAGTGATAGGGTTTTTTGCTTGTGGTCCAGCATGTGCTGTAAAAGGCGCCGCTATTGGTGCAGGTATCGGCGCAGGGGTTGAAGTTCTAATCAATGGGGGTAACCTTGGTGATGCGCTTATCGCGGGGGTTTCTGCATTTGCTCTTACCTATGCGGGAGGAACCTTATTTCCAGGGCTTGGCGCGGAGTTTGGTGAGCTGTTGGTTTATGGCCTCCAGATGGGCGTGGTTGGTGGTATTACTTCAGTGTTGCAAGGCGGAAAATTTGGACATGGCTTTGTAAGTGCTGGAATAGGGGCTGTTCTGGGGGGCGCTGTTGCTGGCTCAAATTGGTTCCAAGGGTTAGAGTTTGGAGGACAACTAATTGCTCGAGCAGTAGTTGGGGGAACTATCTCCAGGGCTACTGGTGGGAAGTTTGCAAATGGGGCGGCTTATGCGGCGTTTGCGATGGCGGTGGAAGCTAAGATTGCTAGTGATGCTACGCCGAGTCCAGCGACAGAAAATAGTGTTGGTAAAAACGAAGTCTCTGAGAGTGCGAGTGTTGATGATGAGGGATTGCTTGGACCATACGAAATAACGGTCGGAGGGAAAGATCCTACGATAAATACCGTAGTTACTGATGGCAAAGGCGGAATGAAGATTCAGTTTGGCACAAATAATCCCGAGAAAACGAGCTCGATTATATTGGAAGGCATCGAAATACATGAGCAACAACATATTGATGACCATTATAGATTTGCAACGAACCTAGATGTGCTTGAGGGGCAGCCGGAAGGTTTGTTGGTAAAAAGCCCTTCTCGAGTCCATGGGCTGCGTGAAATGAGGGCGTCAAGGGCGGAAATTAATTTTCTGAAATCTCATTTACAGAATTCTGATATGTCGATGCGTCGTATAATTCTTCAGAGGATTGATCAAATGGATCAGTATTATAATGGTTTCAAGTGATTAGGAGGCGGTATGGTTTTTAGGTGGGGGAGAATTTTATTTACTTTTTTTTTGTATGTTTCATCAGGAATGGTTTTATCTGGCGAGTATGAAATGGAGAGTCCTCCTTTAGATCTTACGGCAAAGGTTGAATGCAAAAATGGCTGCGAGCTTGAGCTTGAGCTAAAGAATATATCGGAAAATTCTCTGGAGTTTTATCGTGGATTGTTGACGCGTGATAGTATTGTGCTGGTGGTGATGAAAGGCAACTCATACAGTGGGGCATTAGATGAGCTGTCAGTATCCGATAATCCTTCCCCTGGAGTAATCACAATTAACCCAGGAGATAAATATGTGAGGCGGATAGATTTGCAAAGAATTTACCCAACTCTTAAATCTGACTTGGGTGGTTCGGATTTAATTTTGTTTTGGAGCTCTGAAATAAAAACTGTTGGAAGCAAGAGTAGAGGATTCCGGTTTGGAGGCTATATAGTAATTCCTCGAACCAATGGGGTCGAACCAATGGGGTCAGACTCTAATACCGCTACCTTAAGGAAAAAAAGCATTTAGAAACAGTAAGTTAGAAGCAGTCAGGCTCTTCTGTTGGTAGAATGTATGTTCGCCAAAACAAACAGCCAACAACAAAAAGAGCCTGACCATGCTGCATGCTACGAAACGGACGCTTCGGAAGCAAATCCAAATATTTAAACGCTCCTTCCTCCAACTGGAGGAGCTGTCTTTTTCCCGGGCACTGCCAACGGAGCGACTGCAGCAAATCGCTGAGCATGGCAGTCGTAATCGCGTTTTCAGCCCACTCACGACGCTCAAGACATTTCTCTGGCAGGTACTCAGCGACGACGGTTCCTGCAAAGAAGCGGTGGCCAGTGTCCTGGCTGAACGTCTATCCGATGGGATGCCGCCAAACTCGGTAAACACCGGTCCTTATTGCAAGGCGCGACAACGTCTCCCGCTGCTCCCTTTGCAAGGTGCCGTGAAAGACACCGGCGCAAACCTTCATCGAGACGCGCAATCGGGCTGGACGTGGCATGGCTACAACGTGGTGATGGTTGACGGCACCACAGTGTTGATGCCGGATACGTCGGATAACCAGCTCGCGTTTCCACAGCAACGTAACCAGAAGGCAGGGCTTGGCTTCCCCATCGCACGCCTGGTAGCTCTGGTTTCGCTCAGCGTAGGCGGGATTATCGATTACGCGCTGGGTGCGTATCAGGGTAAGGGCAGTGGCGAGAGCTCTCTACTCTGCCAACTCTTCTCCTCTCTCAGTTCCGGTGATTTATTGCTGGGGGATCGCTATTACTGCACCTATGCGATAGTGGCATTACTGCAGGCCAAAGGTTGTCCGGTCGTGTTCAGGAACCATGCACAAAAGAAATCCGACTTCCGCACGGGAACGAGGCTTGGCGAGCGAGATCACCTTATCGTGTGGAAAAAGCCGAAGAGAGCGCCCGTCTGGATGTCGCCGGAGGAGTACGCGGAACTGCCGGCTTCGCTACAGGTTCGGGAGTTCAGTGTTGATGGCGTTGAATACGTAACCACACTGATCGATGCAAAGCAGCATCATAAAAAGGCCATCTCCGCACTATACCGAGAGCGCTGGAAAGTAGAGCTCGATCTGCGCTCGATCAAGACTGACATGGGGATGGAAATGCTACGCTGCCAGACGCCAGAAATGGTCCAGAAGGAGATCGCCACCCATCTGTTGGCCTACAATCTGATACGCATCAGCATGGCGCAGGCCGCAAGCTGCCACCGCATGCATCCGCGTACACTCAGCGTCAGAGCGGCGATCCAGCTGCTAGGCAAGGCGACACAACTTCTTGCCAATGCAGCAGCCCAAACCCTCGAGCGATATTGCTCGTCCTTGCTCAAAGCAATCTGTTCAACGACCATTGGAAAGCGCAAACGGCGACCCCAGCCGCGGGCAGTGAAGCGCAGGCCGAAGCCATTTCCGTTGCTTATGGAGCCCCGCGAAATCGCCTGTCAGAGGCTGAGCCACTCGAAGGTATAGCGCTTAAGGTAGCGGTATTAGGGTCTGACCCGAGTGGTACTGCCGACTAAAAGCGGCTTCACAACGTAGCGAGTAGGTGACCGCTGATGTGAATGCACCGGAGTGCACACGTAGTATATGAGCGTGCCGAGCACCGCCGTCCGGTGCCCGCGCAGTAGTTGTGAAACCGCTTCTAGACTGACTATATTTGAGCATGCATACAGTACAAATGTCAGAGCTATGCCACGAAGCCCTATATTCAATGAGGGCGGCGAATCCAAGGTGTACGTCATGAGTAAGACTACTATCATCGAACATTCTGATGGAACTCGCACCAAGGTTGTGACAGATGACCGCGGAAATCACCACATAGAAAAAACTGGTGGCGGGGGTGGCCAAGTTGGCAGCGCTCGCTCACACGACAGTGTTGTCAGGGACCACACTGATCCGGGCGACAAAGTCAAGAAGCAGCCGTGATGTTGCGAATCCACCAACGTCCCTACAGGCACGGAAACTACCCGGAAGTGAACCGCGCCAATTATATCCACGATAAAACGCCTGCCGCAGCCACCATCCCACAACGGTCCGCGGCACGTGAGCGCCCGCCGCTCCCGGTAAGGTCGTTTGTACCGTACCGGGGCATTGATCTTCAGATCCATCGCCTCCCCACAGTGGGGGCACATGGTAATCGGCGGTCTAGGCAGCACGGCGCACCTCGCCGGTAGCTATGTAGTGCTGAATATCGCTCATACGCCACCGTACCACCTTACCCGTGTGGACGGCCGGCTCTGGGAACTGCCCTTTTTCACGCAGCCGGTAGATCGTCTGCTTCGACATGCTGACGATGCCCACTACTTCTGAAAGCGGCAGCAGTCTGTCTTCTGTCACTTCTAATACCTCAGACAGTAGTGGTTAGCGTATACGCAGGTCCGAGCAGTTGACGCCGGCCGCCCCACGTGCAGTATCGTCCAGCTCACTTACCTCGGCCGGCTCGATCATCGCCACCTGCTGGATGAGCATTTGCGCCACGCGGTCGCCGCGGCGCAGCTCTACCGGATCTTCCCCGGTGTTCAGCAGTGAGACCATGATCTCCCCGCGGTAGTCGCTGTCCACTACGCCAGCCAGAACGTCGATCCCCTGCTTCGCCGCCAGCTTTGAGCGCGGCCAGATCAGACCCACTGTTCCGGTCGGCAGCGCCATTGCCAGACCGGTACGCAGCAGCGCGCGCTTGCCGGGAGGAATGATTATCGACTCGATTGTCCGCAGGTCTAGCCCGGCTGCCTCCTTCGAGCCTCGGGTGGGCAGCTGAGCATCAGCAGACAGTTTCTTGAATTGAACGAATTTCATCACTTCACCACGTACAGACGGCGTTTGGGTTTGGCCGCGCTGCGCACCTGGCGCCATTGCAGTTCGAAGCCAAGGGCATTCGCCACGGCAAACAAGGTGCGGGTGCTGGGGGCTATCACGTTACCGGACAGCCAGTTGTAGAGGGTCGGCTCGCTGACACAAGCCAGCTTCGCCACCTCGGCGATGTTGTACTTCTCCAGCTCGTCGAGCAGGATCAGGAACAGTTGGTGGCGCTCTTCAAAGTCGGCCTTAGTCACTCTCAAGACTGTCACAGCTGTAGTACTCCTCTTTCTATCCACGCACCCGCGAAGGGTGCGACTGGAGTACCTGCGTAACATCAGCGGAGGCCAGACGTTGACACTCCCCGCCAGAAACGCCCAACCCGGCCTAGAACAGCCACTCTTTAACGTCGTCTTAGATGACCAGCACCAACTGCTGCGCCTCCGGCCGCCCGTCCAGCATCTTGGTATTCACCTGCATCTCCTTGAGCAGGTAGTTGGCCAGGGGAGCGCGGGTTTTGAGGCAGAGTTGGCCGCCCTCCATGTTGTAGTCGTGCTGGAGCACTGCTTTCTGCTCGGGGGAGAGGCGCTGGTCCGGTTGCAGGACCAGAGTGATTTCGGTGTTCCAGGCGGTGTCGCCGTCGGCGCTGTGGGGGGATTTGCCCAGCACTTCCGGTTGTCCGTGAAATCGGCTGAGGACGAAGTCGCGGTAGCCCTGGTTCTTTTCGCACCAGGCGCGCAGGTGCCAGCGCAGGCCGGTGTTGACGAAGGTGTGGGGGACTATGATGCGGCCTTCCCGGTTGGGCTTGGCGATGGAGACGTAGTCCACTTCCACCCGTCGCTGTTCGCGGATGGCCCTGACCAGTGGGCGGATCAGTTGCGGGGTGACGTTGCGGGCGGGGTGTTTGAGTACGAGGTTGGACAGTTGGCAGGAGGGGTGGTCGGGGAGCGAGCGGGTGCTGAGACCGGCCATCCAGTTGAGGTATTCGGCCACGTCGGCGCTGATGTAGCGGCGCTCGAATTCCGGGCTGGGCAGGTAGGCCTTGTCGCTGTGCTGGTAGTCCGGGAGGTTGCCGGGGTGGGTTTCGCGGTAGCGCCGGATGTCCGCGCTCGCCTGCTGGCGGCTGATGCCGAAGAATTCCCGCAGGTGGGTGGTGGTAAGGCGCCCTTCCCAGTAGGCGATGAGTTCGATCAGCCAGAAGCGGCGCTGTTGGATTTCTTCCATGGTTCGCCGGTAGCTCCCTGAGGCGCAGCGGTGGCTGCGGTTATCGTTTTGCGAACTGATACACGGTTTTTACCCGAACTGGCCCACGGGGTCAATTGTGCGCCAGTGCACCATTCCGTGCGTTTTTCCGTTTGAGCCGGTCGGGCGGTGGATGTCATCCGCCCGGTCCGATAGACTCCCCCGCAGCTCAAAGCGGATTTTGTAGCAAGGAATCAACCGGATGTTCTCAAACGCCCCCGTTAAACGCGAACTGCGCGTAGCCGGAACCCACACCGGCAAGCCTGTCACCATCACGCCCCAGGCCGAACCCATCTACCACGAACTGGTCAAACTGGCCCGCCGCGGTAATCACTGGGCGCAAATCACCGTCAACGGCGTCAACCAACTGGCCGCGGGCCGCCTGCACCAAAAGAATATCTTTATCAAACCCGGCGCCGTGCACAGGGGCGGCAGCGAGGAGTTTGTGATGATACTGCCCGGGTGCAAGGTGACGGCGGAGAAGCTGGCCTGTGATGGGTTCAGGATTTTGCATTTTGAGGCGGATTTGAATTATGGGGAGTTGATTGCCGAGAGGCGGAGGCCGGGGCTCTATGCAGCCGAAAAAGGGCCGAGAGAATGGACAGCCATGCGGAGGAAGAATGCCAAGATTGAAGGCAAGGAAGATAGGGTAGTCTCAATCTGTGACAGCGGCCATAAAGACCCGCAAGCCGCGGTCAATGTCTCCGCCCGCAGGATTACCTCGTCTCCGCTGTCCGGTGGCGGCGTGACCATCGACAGGCACGGCTTCGACCTGCACTACACCCCGGGAGAAAAGCGTATCGGCGGCCTGCGCAACTACAGGGACGCCATACGTCCGCTGGACAACCAGAAGCTGCACGAATCCGCGCTGTTGCTCGCCAAAACCATGTACGAAGCCCGAAACATAGAAGGCGTGCGCTGGATCTCGGAGTTCGGCGGCTCGGCGGTGCTCACCCAGGCCATGAGGATGCTCGCCGACCAGAGGGTACAGCTCCAGCATCACTATGTCTTCCTGGTGAACCCCACCAGTTCCCCCAACGAGGCTTACAAGGCCGCCCAGGCCGCCGGCCTGAAACTGGACCGCAAGTTCTCCAGCACCGACATGCTCAACTACATAGGCAACCGGGATCAACTGGAGCTGATAGGCAACCGGCTGCGTTATGAAACCGGCGACAACGGCAGCTACAGCCTACTCAAGGCATCCGCGGATATCGTGGAGCACGGCAAGAGCCTGCAGGGCGCCGGCGCCTTTATGGGCACCCTGGCCGCTACCGCGGGGTTGTCCGCCAGCGCCCCGGCTGCCGCAGCGGCATTCCTGACCGCCCTGGGCGCCGCCGCTGCCACCGCGTTGGGCATCGGCAAAATGGGCAATGCCATGGTCAGGGCCTGGCTGCCCAATCAACACGACAAACTGAAAAGCAAATTCTGATGCTCGACTTTATCAAGTACACACAAATTCAACTGCGCGAACGGGAAGGCACTTTTGTTCCCCACGGGCCTTCGTTTGGCAGGGCCAGGCCAGCCAACATACGCCTCCCGCTCAGCACTCTGAAGTTGAAACTCCCCAGGCATGCCCCTATGCGCGGGGGAAGCTTTGAGGAGAAGAAAGTTTATCGCGGCGTCTACACCCTGGAAGGGCGTAGCTACAACCGCAATACCATGCCCAGCCAGAGCTGGAAGCAGACCCTCATCGCCAACCGCCAATGGGTGTTCAACGGCCCCTGGTTTACCGGCCGCATGGGGCAGGTCGCCTTCTCCATCGAAGGGCTGTATCCTGCAAAACCCAACCCTAAGCTCAACTTTCTGCACCCAAAGGCCTTCGAAACTGGAGTGCTGGGATACCTGACAGCAAGCGAAGGGCACAGGCTGTACGACGAAGGCAGGCTCACTCCCTACCGCCGCGCCCCGCTAAACTGGACCCCCCTGCCAAATTTGCCCCTGCCCGCGGTGCAATTCGACATGGCCGAAGCTGAACCTCTCGCGCGATATCGCTTTGTGTTTTTCCCCGCATCCCGAGACAAGCTGATTCATATCGGGTTCTCTTACCGGCAGGCCTGCGCCGGCTCACAGGCCGAGCAAGACGAAAAAATCAGCCCCAAACCCATGCTGGACCTGATCGACAACATCATCAGCAGCATCCGCCTGACCCTGTCCCCGGGGCTGGAGGCGGAACTCGAAGAAATCAGGAAGAGCTGTCCCGACCTGGCCGTAAGCCCGGGTTGCCCGCCCCTCAAATGGCCAGCCCACGTAGACAAAGACGGCATCACCATCATCGACTACGACAAGCGCCTCTACGCAACGCCCAGTTACTAGCCCGCGGCCATGAGCGAAAGGTCGTTTTTCCAGTTAAGTAGGGGCTACCACAATGGCACTAAGTTAAGCCCGAGCTGCTCCCGTCCCCTGAGGGTTACGCTGTAGGAGCCTGCTGTGACCGCCATGGATGGCGGAGTGCCGCCCAGCGGAAATGCAGATTTTGCAGGAGCAAAAATCTGCCAGGCGAACAATCCCGGTGCCTTGCCGCGACCTCAATTCGTCTGCAAGCAGGTTCCTACAGGGGGGATACTCTTAACTCAAGTTTCGGGGTTCGAGGTTCCAGGCCGCTGAAGATGGGCCGGCCGTGCGTTCCACCTCAAGCCCGGACAACAATTCCGCGAGTTCCCGCACCCCTATCGCCTCCACGTCCGGGGCCAGGGGATAGCGCTCTTCGCCGGAATATGCGACGAAACTGCGCCGAGGTTGCAAATACGCCCGGGCCCGGTGAAATCCTTTCTCCAGTTACGCGCTCTTGCCCGCCTGCCGTGGTCCGAGCAGTGCCACGGCGGGGAACTGGTCCAGTCGCCGGAGCAGGATCTGTTGTTTGGTATCATCCTTGCAAATCTGGCATTGAATGCCAGATTTGCAAGGATGAGATGACAACGACCCTGTGCGGAGCCGGCGCCACTGGCCCCTCCCCGTTGACTCGCGTATCCGTGGCGACCTGCTTCGCGGGCGCTTTCGGCATCCGGACCGGCGATCCATACCGGTTTGCACCCCGGAAAATACATCGCCCTTGTAGAGCTCCTCGCGGGTGACTGCCGAGTTGAAGGCATCCAGGCACTCACCCATAATACCGGCCCTGCGCTGCGCGCCCTCCCCCAGCCCGTGGACTCGCAAGCGGGAGAGGGGGAGCATTCGAGCCTAGCATCAGATTCCACCCCCGGAGAACCATGACCGAATTCGCCGTCATCCTGCTCAGCACCATCCTGGTCAACAACTATGTGTTGGTGCAGTTCCTGGGCCTGTGTCCTTTTATGGGGGTTTCCAACAAGCTGGAGACCGCCGTGGGCATGGCGGGGGCGACCACCTTTGTGCTGACGCTGGCGTCCATCTGCTCCTACCTGGTGAACACCTACCTGCTGGAGCCCTTCGGCATCGAGTACCTGCGCACCATCTCCTTTATCCTGGTGATCGCGGTGGTGGTGCAGTTCGCGCGGATGTTCATCGAGAAGACCAGCCCGCTGATGTACAAGGTGCTGGGGGTCTTCCTGCCGCTGATCACCACCAACTGCGCGGTGCTCGGGGTCGCGCTGCAGAACACTATGAAGGCGCATACCTTCGTGCAGTCCACCCTGTACGGCTTCGGCGCAGCGGTGGGCTTTTCCCTGGTGCTGATCCTGTTTTCCTCCATGCGCGAACGGCTGTTCGCGGCGGATGTGCCGGTGCCCTTCAGGGGCGCGGCCATCGGCATGGTCACCGCCGGGCTGATGTCGCTGGCTTTTATGGGCTTTAGTGGGCTGGTGTAGGGATTCTCCACCGGTGGCTAACTGGTAGAATGATCGCGGCCGTGGGCCGCTCCTACAGTAGCCCGGCGGTCAGTAGCCCGGCAGTAGCCCGGCGGTCAGTTGCCCGGCGGTTCGTTTCGATGACATGTATTAGACCTTTGTGACCCAACCCGATGTGGCAATGGCTCCCTGAAATCTCCACTCCCCTGCTGATCCTCGGCGGCATGGCGCTGGCCTTCGGCGCGCTGCTGGGCTTTGCCGCGGTGCGTTTCCGCGTGGAGGGGGACCCGCTGGTGGAGCAGGTGGACGCGCTGCTGCCGCAGACCCAGTGCGGCCAGTGCGGCTACCCCGGCTGCCGCCCCTACGCCGAGGCGATAGTGCACGGCGACGCCATCAACAAGTGCCCCCCCGGCGGCCAGGCCACCATCAATGAGCTGGCCAACCTACTGGATATGGAGCCGATGCCCCTGGACGCGGAGCACGGGGAAGAAAAAGAAGTAAAGATGGTGGCCTTTATCCGCGAGGCGGAGTGCATCGGCTGCACAAAGTGCCTCCAGGCCTGCCCGGTGGACGCCATCGCCGGCGCGGCCAAGTATATGCACACGGTGATCGTGGATGAGTGCACCGGCTGCGACCTGTGCGTGGAGCCCTGCCCGGTGGACTGTATCGATATGGTGCCTGTGGAGATGCCGCTGCAGCTGTGGTTCCCGGAGAAACCCGCCGAGGGCGTGGAACTGATCGCCAGCGACCGCCGGCAGCCCGTGGGGAGGAGCGCCGCTTGAGCCAGGTTCCGGATAGAGTCTCCGCACTCGAGCACCGCGCCGCGCGCGAAGCGCAGCTGATCGCCAGCGACCGAGAGCGGGAGAAGGCGCGCGCACTGCGCCTCAACGAATTCCCCGGCGGTATCCACCCGCCGGAAAACAAACACCAGTCCACCGGCGAGCCCATCGGCAGTATTCCGCTGGCGGAAGACCTGGTGGTCCCCCTGCTCCAGCACGCGGGCGCCACCGCGATTCCGCTGGTCAAGCTCGGGGACACGGTAATGAAGGGCCAGAAGATCGCCGAGGCGGACGGCTTTATCAGCTGTCCGGTGCACGCGCCCAGTTCCGGCAGGGTGATGGCCATAGAGCCGGCCCCGGTGCCGCACCCGTCCGGCATGCCGGCGGACTGCATCACCATCCGCACCGATGGCGAGGAGCGCTGGTGCGAGCTGGCGCCCTGCGAGGATTTCCGCTCGCTGGCGCCGGTGGACCTGCTGGAGAAGATCCGCGACTGCGGCATCGCCGGCATGGGCGGCTCCGGCTTTCCCTCCGCGGTCAAGCTGGACCCCCACGGCGGCGCCACCATTGATACGCTGATCATCAACGGCGCCGAGTGCGAACCCTATATCACCGCCGACGATATGCTGATGCGCGAACGCGCGGGAGAGATCATCGCCGGGGTGGAAATCCTCGCCTATATCCTCGACGAGCCGGAGCGGGTGCTGATCGGCATCGAGGACAACAAGCCGGAGGCGATAGCGACCATGCGCGAGGCGGCGCACGGCACCCGCTTCGATGTGGTGGTGATTCCCACCAAGTACCCGTCCGGCGGCGAGAAACAGCTGATCCAGATACTCACCGGCCGCGAGGTGCCCAACAAGGGCCTGCCGGCCAATGTGGGCATCGTGTGCCAGAACGCAGGCACCGCCCGCGCCGCTTACCGCGCGGTGCGCTTCGGCGAGCCGCTGATCAGCCGCGTGACCACCGTGGTGGGCGAGGCGCTGGAGCGGCAGCGCAATATCGAGGTGCCCGTCGGCACCCCCATCCGCCACATACTGAAACACCACGGCGCCCACCGCGGGCTGATGCAAAAGGTGGTCATCGGCGGGCCCATGATGGGCTACACCATCGACGACCTGAACGCGCCGGTGACCAAGACCACCAACTGCCTGCTGGTGCCCACGGCGAAGGAGCTGCCCCCGCCGCCGCCGGCCCAGGCCTGCATCCGCTGCGGCTTCTGCGCCGAGGCCTGCCCGGCCTCCCTGCTGCCGCAGCAGCTGTACTGGTATGCGCGCGCCGACGACCGCGAGAAGTTGCAGGCCTACAACCTGTTCGACTGCATCGAGTGCGGCTGCTGCTCCTATGTGTGCCCGAGCAGCATCCCGCTGGTGCAGTACTACCGCGCCGCCAAGGGCGACATCCTGGCCGCCGAGATGGAGAAGGAGAAATCCGACCGCGCCCGCGAGCGCTTCGAGTTCCGCAAGCTGCGCCTGGAGAGGGAGGAGAAGGAGAAGGAAGCCAAACGCAAGGCGCGGCGCGAGGCCGCGGAGCTGGCGCGCCAGCAGCGCGAGGCCGCGGGCCCCTCCGGTGAAACGTCGCCCGAGACAGAAGCCGCCCGGAAGGAGGCGGATGTCGTCGCCGCGGCGCTGGCGCGGGTAAAGGCCAAACAGGCGTCGCCGGAACAGCAACTGGCCCGCGCCCAACGCGCGCTCGCCAGCGCCGAGGGCCGGGTGGAGCGGCTGCAGCAGAAGCTGCAGGCGGCGGAGGAGAGCCAGCGCGCCCCCTTGGCGGCGCAGTTGAAGGCCGCCGAACTCAAGCTGCGGGAGGCGCAACAGAAACTGGCCGAGGCGCCCGCGGCCGGTAAAGCGCCCGCGGCTGATAAAGCGCCCGCGGCCGATAAAGCGCCGCAACAGCAAGGCGCCACCCCCGAAGACGCGGCGCAAAGCGCCATCGAAAAAGCCAAGGCCGCCGCCGCAGCCCGCGCCGCCATGACGCCGGAGGAAAAACTGGCGGCGGAAATCGAGGCCCTCAAGGCCCGAGTCGAAAAGGCCCAGGTGCGGCTGGAAAAAGCCTGCTCCGCCGGCGACGCCAATATCGAGGCCTTCGAAAAAGCGTTGGAAAACCTGCGGAAAAAACTGGAAGAAAAAATGCGCGAGCAGAAGGCGGCAGAGGACCAGAAATAATGCACATGCCATGGTGGAGCCTGCCTGCAGGCGAATTGGGCGGCTTATGTCACTGATGCGCGCCACCTCCCCCCACGCCCGCTCAGGTGACAGCACCGCCAAGGTGATGCTGCAGGTGGCGGTGGCCACCATTCCCGGCGTGCTGGCGCTGGTGCTCTATTTCGGCATCGGCGTGCTGATCAATATCGCCCTGTGCACCGTCACCGCCATCGCCTGCGAGGCGGCGGTGATGAAGCTGCGCGGCCGGCCGGTGGGCTTCTACCTGAAAGACTACAGCGCCTTCGTTACCGCGCTGCTGCTGGGGATCGCCCTGCCCCCCTACTGCCCCTGGTGGCTGCCGGTGATCGGCGCCGCCTCGGCCATAGTACTGGCCAAGCATCTGTACGGCGGCATGGGCTACAACCCCTTCAACCCGGCCATGGTGGGCTATGTGGTGCTGCTGATCAGCTTCCCGGTGCAGATGACCCGCTGGGTGGGGCCGGCGGAACTGATCTACGGCGCACCCGGCCTCGGCGAAACCCTCGGCCTGGTATTCGGCTTCGGCGGCTACAGCGTGGACGGCTTCACCCGCGCCACGCCGCTGGAAATCGTGCGCCTGAATGAATCGGTCCTGCTGTCGCAGCTGTACGAGATGGAGCCGCTGCTGAACCAGGGCACGGTGGCCGGTTTCGGCTGGGAGACCGCCAACTTCGGCTTCCTGGTAGGAGGGCTCTTCCTGCTGTTCCGGCGCATCATTACCTGGCATGCGCCGGTGGCCATGCTGACGACCCTGGCGCTGATGTCGCTGCTCTTCTACGACAGTGGCAGCTCCCTGAGCGAGGGTTCGCCGGCGCTGCACCTGTTCTCCGGCGCCACCATGCTCGGGGCCTTCTTTATCATCACCGACCCGATCAGCGGCGCCACCAGCAACAGGGGGCGGCTGATCTTCGGCGCCGGCGTCGGTCTGCTGACCTATGTGATCCGCGCCTGGGGCACCTACCCGGACGCGGTGGCCTTCGCGGTGCTGCTGATGAACTTCGCCGCGCCCACCATCGACAACTACACCCTGCCCCGCACCTACGGCCACAAGGCGCCGCGGCGCGCCACCGACCTGGAGGAGCGCTGATGGTCACCCGATCCATGGCCAGCAACGCGGCGATCCTGGCGCTGTTCGCGCTGATTACCGCCGGCACCCTGGCGATCACCCAGATCACCACCCGCGAGCCGATCGAGCGCGCCATCCGCGCGGCCTCGGCCAAGGCGCTGCTGGAAATCATCCCGCTGGACCGGCACAGCAATGACATTCTGGTGGACACCTACCCGATTCCCAGGGAGTACTGGAACCTGCTGGGCCTGGCCCAGGGCGGCGACATCAACCTGGCGCGGGAGGAAGACGGCAGCGTCTCCGCGGTGATCGTGCCCGCGGTGGCGCCGGACGGCTACTCCGGCCCCATCTCCCTGCTGGTGGGGGTCAACCGCGACGGCACGGTGGCCGGCGTGCGTGTGACCGCTCACTCCGAGACCCCGGGCCTCGGCGACAAAGTCGAGCTGAAGAAGAGCGATTGGATACTGCAGTTCAACGGCCGCTCCCTGCGGGACCCGTCCCCGGACCTGTGGAAAGTGCAGAAAGACGGCGGCGCCTTCGACCAGTTCACCGGCGCCACCATCACCCCCCGCGCGGTAGTGAAGGAGGTGCGCGAGGTACTGGAGTTCGTCGCCCGGCACCGCGAGGAGATTTTCACCGCGCCGGTTTCCGGGCGCGCAGTGGAGGTGCCACAGCCTCAGGGGGATAAACTGGAACAGCCCGGGAAAAACAAACGGGAAGGAACCGAAGTGACGGAACCGGAAACGGAGAATCAGTGATGGCGGCCCCCTACGGCGAGATAACCCGCAACGGTCTCTGGAACAACAACCCTGCCCTGGTGCAGCTGCTGGGCCTGTGCCCGCTGCTGGCGGTGACCGGCACGGTGGTCAACGCCATCGGCCTGGGGCTGGCCACCATCGGCGTGCTCGCCTGCTCCAACCTGGCGGTGTCCCTGGTGCGGCGGCAGATGCCGGACACAGTGCGCCTGCCGGCCTCGGTGATGATCATCGCCACCTTCGTCACCTGCGCCGAACTGCTGATGAAGGCCTTCACCTACGAGCTCTACCTGGTGCTGGGCATCTTTATCCCGCTGATCGTCACCAACTGCACCATCCTCGGCCGCGCCGACGCCTTTGCCAGCAAGAACCCGGTGCTGCCCTCGCTGGTGGACGGTTTGATGATGGGCCTCGGCTTCACCGCGGTGCTGATCACCATCGGCGCCGTGCGCGAGGTACTCGGCCAGGGCACCCTGTTCGCGGACATGGACCTGCTGCTCGGCCCGGTGGCCGCGGACTGGGCGATCCCGGTGATGGGCGCCGACTACCCGGGATTCCTGGCCGCGGTGCTGCCGCCAGGGGCCTTCCTGGTGGCCGGGCTGCTGATCGCGGCCAAGAACGCCATAGATGCCGGCATAGAGCGCCGCCGCAGCCAGACGGTCAGGATAGTGCCGGGGGCCAAGCGGGTGCGGGTGACCGGCAAGATCACCTGAGTTGGGGGGGACTGGGGGCTCGGGAAAGAATAGGCGTAGCCCGGATGGAGCGCAGCGGAATCCGGGATATGGTGCGATCCGGCACCTTCATCCCGGATTCCGGCGCTGCGCGCCTCCCCGGGCTACGCCCTGAACCCCGAAACTTAAGCTCACAAGCACACTCCTGGAAAGCCCGGCAGATCGATCGCGGCCATGGGCCGCTCCTACAGCCCAATCTCCAATCCCCAATCCCCAGTCCCCAGTCCCCAGTCCCCAGTCCCAATATGACCCCGTGTAATACGATGTAATTTCTTTGGCGCCATGTTCCTCCCGCCCCGGTAGCCATTTGCGGCTGTTCCGCTAGAATGGGACGCCCGATCAGGTTCCATGATCGGGAGCCGACAATAAAAGCAGGGAATCAACCATGACTATGGACAATGGAAAGTCTGAGCTGGTCTATCACGGCCGTCGCGCCCAACGCGCGGACAGCCGCCAGCGTCGCAAGGCCATACTCGAAGCCACACTCCGCCTGATAGTGAAAGAGGGTATCCGCGGCATCCGCCACCGCGCCGTGGCCCGGGAGGCGAATGTGCCCCTGGCCGCCACCACCTACTATTTCAAAGACCTGAATGACCTGATCAGCGACGCCTTCACCTACTTCGTCGAACAGGGCCTGGAGCATACCCGCCAGCTGCAGGAAGACAGTTTCTCCGCCGCCCGCAGCCTGTCCGCGGAGGAACGCGCCTCCGGCGCCGGGCGCAAGCTGCTGATCCAGCAACTGACCCGCTTTGTCCTCACCCATGTGCGCGCCCAGGCCGGCGACCGCGACCGCCGCCTGATCGAGCTGGCGTTCCGCAACGAGGCACTGCGCAGCGCCCAGTTGACTGCCGCCATACGCACGGCCAACGGGGCCTCCGAGGCACTGATCCAGGAATTCTTCCAACTGCTCGGCCTCGCCGATCCCCTGGCGGCAGCGCAAATAGTGCACGGCACCATTCTCAACCTGGAGTATCAGATACTGAGCGGCGCCGTAGCCCTGGACTCACCGCTGCTGGAACGCTCGGTCACCATGATGGTCAAGGGCCTGATTCCCACCACCATCGCGGTGGCGGAAACCGAACAGCAGTTCTGATGCGAATGGACTCCTAACTCAGTTGCGGAGTTTCGAGATTCCGGATCGATAGGCGTAGCCCGGATGGAGCGCAGCGGAATCCGGGATAGGGTGCGGCCCGGCACCACAATCCCGGATTCCGGCGCTACGCGCCTCCATCCGGGCTACGCCCTATCATTCCGCATTCCGTATTCCGCATTTACGAGCAGCTGCCGGGCATGGCCGCGATCCACTCCCGCAGCAGTGCCGCTCCCTCCTCGTGCGCCAGGCTGCGCCCCAGCTCCGGCATCATGGCGCCGGGATCGGTGGACTCGACACGGAAACTGAGGATGGACTCGTCCGGCGCGCCGGGCACTATCGCAAACAGGCGGTTACCGCTGCCGGTGCCCGCCGCCACCGGCGGCTTGCATAGGCCCAGGCGCCGCCGGTCCCGTTCGGAGTGATGCAGCATCAGCCCGGAAGTGTCCGCCGCGCCGGACGGGTTGTGGCAGTGGCCGCAGTTGATATCCAGGTAGGCGCGCGCCCGCGCCTCCAGCGGCCGGCTGGCGTCGGCGTAGTCGGCGTTGCGCGGAACCCGCGCCAGTTCCGGCAGGTCGCTGAGATAGCCAACCTGCTGCCAGTGCAGCAACTGGTTCCGCACGCCGCCCGCATAGGCGTAGTCCTTGTTCAGGTGCCGCGCGCGTGGGCCCAGGGGCGCAATGGCCTTGGCCGTGTGGTTGTCCGCGTGGCAGCCGGAGCACTGGTTCGCATCCGGCACCACATAGGTGAACGCGGCACTCCCGCCATCCGCACTCACCAGTTGCACGCGGCTGGCGTCACCGGCAATCTCCAGCGTCGCCTCCGTCTGCTCCGCGTTCCACACATAGGGCAGCGCCTGCCAGCCGTCGGCGCGCTTGACCAGCAGGCGGGTTTCCACCAGGCGCACCTTGTCCAGGTCCAGGGCCTCTCCCGCTTTACCCGCCACATAGTCGCCGCTGTAGTCGTCGGTGCGCAGCACCGCGCCGTCGGGCCCTTTGGGGTAATAGAAGGTCTTGCTGAGCACCGTGCCCACCGGGTAATCGAAGCGCTCATCGCCGTATTTTGCCGAACTGCCGGCGGGCATCCACACGGTGCGCAGTTTGTGGGCGTAGTCGGTGAACAGGGCGGTGTTCAGGTCGTAGGGCGTCACACCATCGTTGGGGGACAGCGCGCCGTCGATCGCCTCCACGATATGCCAGTCGCTCAACCGCTCCGGCACCGCGTCGCGCCCATAAACGATGACCTGCTGCCGCGCTGCGTCGCAGCCTCCCAGCAGCGCCGCGGCCAGAAGCGCCGTGGCCCCCAAAAAAGCCGCGGCGAAAATCGGGGGCGGTACCGCGCGCCCCAAACCATTCGATAACAGGCCTTTACGCATCGGCGGCCCCGGCCTGTGCCACCTCGTTTTCGTCACCCGCCGGCTGGTCCTCTTGTTGGTCCAAGTCCAGCACGATTTGCGGCAGCTTTTCCAGGCTGCATTTGTGCGGCGTGATGTCGGTGGAAATATTCTTGAAATCGTTGGCGGCGTCCGCATTGAGGATGCCGGCGTCGCCATTGTCGATACACAGTTTCAAGGCATCCGGCACCTGGCCGTCGACCATTTTGTCCCCGTCGACAACGCCGTCCCACAGGATATCCGGCAGGCTGCCGCCCAAACCGAACTTCGCCAGTTTCAGCGCTTTCAGTTCCAGGTGGTCGGGAGAGCTTCCACCGCCAGTGAACTGGTTGTCGTAGATGTAGATGCCTTCCGGGTAGGGGTCGAAGTCTTTCTGGGTCGATTTGTCGCTGTAGAAACCGGACGTGAAGTAGCTGCTGACAATCACGTTGGCGGTGTCGTTATCGGCGATCTCGTTGCTGAAGATTTCCACATTGTCGTTGGAGTTGATCACCACACCGGAACCCGCCGGCACCGCGGCCACCGGTGTGCCCTCGTGGCCGAAATTGTCGGTGTTGTTCTTGAAAATCCTGTTGTTGTACACGCGGGTGCTGTGGCCCGGCTGCGGCAGGTTGGGCATGTTGAATACCAGGATGCCGCCGGTGTTGTTGGTGGCCACGTTGCCGTAGACGTCGGCGCCAATAGTGTTCTCGATTTCGATACCGGCCACGTTGAACTCGGCGCGGTTGTTGCGAACGATCACATTGCGCGACTGCCCCACGTAAATGCCCGCATCGGAGGCGCCGATCGCCACCGAGCCCTCCACCAGGACATTTGTGGTTTGCACCGGGTAGATGCCGTAGGCACCGTTTTTCGTGGCGGGACCATTGGTCCACTCCGTGCGGATATTGCGGATGATGATGTTCTCCCCCTCGTTCACTTTGAGGGCGTCGCCGATGGTGTCCTCGATCGCCAGGTCCTCGATGGTGAAATTACTCGCGTTCACCAGCAGGCCTTCGGCGCCCTGGATCTGGCCCTCAAAGGAGAGAATCGTCTTGTCCATCCCGGCACCGCGGATGGTCACATCGTCCACGTTCAGGGAAAGGCTGCGATTGAGCTGGAATTTGCCGGCGGGTAACTCGATGACATCGCCGGGCTGGGCGGAGATAAGCTGCTTGAGCAGCTGCTTCTGGAAATCGGCGGAGGCGGCGGCCTCAGCCTGGCTCTCTTTTTTGTCCGGGGAGCAAGCCGCGGCCAGCAAAGCGACCAGCGCCACGCCCGCTACCCCTAACATTTTGGCTGCAGTTTTCATGATGTTCTTCCTTACTGTTATTCGCGTTATTCCATCTGGCAGCGCACCGCGACCCCACCGCTCTCATCCTCAAAACAAGTACGGATGTACCAGTTAGATCGCGCAAAAAATGGCTGGCCGCCAGCGAGACCGATAGTATCCAATCGGTCAGAAAGCGGCAAGGCGACATTTCCGCCACTGCCCGCCCCTTGCCCTATATCCCGCCACCTTGTAGTGTCAGCGCGAAGCAGCCGGGACAAGGAAAATGAATAAGTTCCCCTTCACCTTTGCCGTCGCCGCCAGTGTCAGTGCCGGCGTCCAGGCAATGGAAACCCTTCAACTGGAAATAATCACACCCACTGGCCACAGCTACAACGCGCAGCAGGAACTGGGGGAGAGTTTTGAGACCTTCGCATCGGGCGCCATACCGGGGGAGAAGCCGCCGCGGGAATACCAGGCGATCCGCTGCGAAGGCCCCTGGGGCGCAACCAGGTACCACCTGACCCTCGCCAGTGGCCCCGGCTACCAGTTGCGCGCAGCGGGTGACCGTCTTTTGCTGCAGATTGTGGAACACTCGGTGATCAGCGAGGACCAGACGATCGCCGCGATGAGCGTGCACTGTATAGACACGGAACCGCGCCAGGTGGTGAGGTCGGTGATTGAAATCGAGTTGGCCAGGGGCAGTGCGGAGGCGAAACAGTTGCAGCTGGCGAACGGCTATTTACTGGAATATCGCTATACGCCGTGAAGGGAACTTAGAGCAGGAGCGGCGGGGCGGCCATCCGCCCACGGCCGCGATCGAACTCGGGGAAACCGTCGAGATCGATCGCGGCCATGGGCCGCTCCTACATAGATTCCGGGAATCAGTGAAATACCGGCGCGGCGACGTAGCTCCAGAAGAGTACCGTCCCCACCATCACCATCACCGCCGCCACCATGGATACGGTCACTATCGCGCTGGCGAACAGGAAGCCGCGTTCTTCGGATACGCCCATCACGATGGGAATTCCCACATACAGCAGGTAGACCGCATAGGCGACGGCCAGGGTGGCGAGCAGGATATCCAGCCACAGGAGCGGGTAGAAACCGGCGGCGCCGGCGATAAATATCGGCGTGGCGGTAAAGCCGGCGATGACCATGCCCTTCATCGGGTAGGACCTGGCGCCGTAGGTCTTGGCCATCCAGTGAATCAGGTAACCGATGGCCACCACCGCCAGCACCATGGTGCAGTAGAAGACCGCCACCAGGGAGAGGGCGCTGTCGCTGGTGATGCGCACCGGATCGCCGCCGCCGATACTCCATCCCACCTTGGTGGTGCCGAAATACCAGGCCAGCGCCGGCAGCAGCGCCAGCACGATGACGTAGGGGACCTGCCGGCGAAGGTTTTTCTCCGACAGGTTCCCGATCAGTTGCCACTGCCTGCGCGGTTGTACCAGCAGGCCGAACATGTGGATCAACATCCCGTTTTCCTCACTCTTCGCGAGAACCCGGGGCGAGACCTAATTGCTCAATTTGATCTGGGAACTGCTTATCAAAATGAGGGATACCGCTGAAAGGTCATTCCCCTAATGTTCCAGTTCATTTCTTATTGTGTCGATTCAGTTGTAGGGAGTTAGGTCGTGCAAGTCAACGGTTGCGAATAGATTGGCAGGGAAGATTACATTTGCGTTTCTGCCGGAAACAAATGCAGGCGGGGAAGTGATACCGATTAACCCGGTGGGCAGAAAAATAATAGGTTGTAGGAGCGGCGGGGCGGCCATCCGCCCATGGCCGCGATCGGACTTTCGGTAATTCCCGAACATCGATCGCGGCCATGGGCCGCTCCTACATAAACTAGGGAAATCAATCGGCGCCGACCAACTCGACGGGTTGCATCCAACCGAAGCGGTCCTCCGCCCGCCCCTCCTGGATGTCCAGCAACGCCCGGCGCAGCCGCTCCGCCACCGGGCCCGGGGCCTTGGCCAGTCGGTAATTCTCTCCGCCATCGCCGAATACACTGATCGGGCTGACAATCGCGGCGGTGCCGCAGGCGAAGGCCTCTTCGCAGGCGCCTTCCGCCACCTGCCGCAGCAGCTCGTCGATATCGATGGCCCGCTCGTGCACCGCGTAGCCCAGGTCGCGGGCCAGGTCGATCAGGGAATCGCGGGTAACCCCCTCGAGGATGGAACCGCTCAGCGCCGGTGTGTGCAATTCACCGCCGATCACCGCGAAGAAATTCATGCCGGAGAGTTCGTCCACTGTTTTGCGGTTGCCCGGGTTCAGCCACAGGGACTGGTCGTAACCGCGCTGCTTGAGGCGCGTGATACTGAGCAGCGAGGCGGCATAGTTGCCACCCACCTTGGCGTCGCCGGTGCCACCCACCGCGGCGCGGGAGTCCTCGCGCTCCACCCACAGGCGCATATTGCCGGCGTGGTAGGCCTCGGACGGGCTGGCGATCACATAGAACTCGTAGGAGGTACTGGCGGAAACGCTCAGGTCCGCCTGGGTACCGATCAAAAAGGGGCGCAGGTAGAGGGACTCGCCGCTGGTGGCCGGCACCAGGTTGGCGCAGTGGGCGGTCACTATGCGCACCCCGTCCAAAAACAGTGTCTTCGGCACCGGCGGCATGCACAGCCGCTCCGCGGAGTGCACCATGCGCGCGGCGTTGCGCTCCGGCCGGAACAGGCTGACACCGCCATCCCCGGTGCGGTAAGCCTTCATCCCCTCGAAGCAGGACTGGGCGTAGTGCAGCACCTTGGACGCGGGGTCCAGGGACAGGGGCGCATAGGGGATCAGTTCGCCACGGCTCCAGCAGCCGTCCTGGCAGACGGCCCGGAACATCACCGGCGCCATCACAGTGCCAAAGCCCAGCTTCTCGGGCATCTCGAATCCGCGCAGACTGGCCGTCACCGCGGGGTCTATATAAATGCTCACCAGCATCTCCTCTCATTCCAATGAGCTGATTATGGCGCTTGCCGCGCAGCAATCCAAATATCCCACCCACCGATCCAAGCTTAAGCGCAACACAGGAGCCTGGATTCGCGCCACTACTAGGATGGGCATTTCAAGCACCGGGGCGGTGGCACCTGGATCGGGCAAATCCGCCGACGCCCGCAGATGGCGCTCCCCTATCCGGTCGACCGCTCTCCTGTTCCGTCTCGCCCTTTTGTCTCGCGCCGCAAATTATTGGCAGCTGCTTTTCCGGCGTCGATCCCGGGATTGCTTCGGCGCACCGCACGGCTGCTAAACCGAAGAGGTGGTAATGTACCTGTTCACAATCCGGAGTCCGACCGTCGAATCTTCCGCCACTACTTTCAGGAGGCGAATTGCGCTGGCTATACTCTCTGGTACGCACCCAAGGCGCCGGAAAACAGGCCCGGGGCGCGTTTTCACAGGCCGTGACGCGAAAATAAACTGCGCGCCCGCAACCTGTCGCCGGAAATAACACGCTCCGGGCACTGTCAGGGATTGTGAGAGAACCACACTTCAGGGAGAGAGAATCCGCACGGCCGTAGGTCCGCGCGGAGTTAGTGCCCGCCTTTCCCCGCCTCCGGGCGCCGGAAACGGGTGAAGCAAAACACGGAACGGAAGTGGTTCAATCGTGACACAGACAGATACCAGCAATACCCTTGCTATCGGCTTGATGTTTACAGCCACAGCTCTGCTGTGTGGCAACGCCTATGCGGAAACCGGCGCCTCCGTCGTCGCAGACACCAAGGCCCCACCCCCCGCTTTTGTCGAAGCGGCCTCAAAACCGCTGCGGACCAGCAGGCGTCAACTGCAGCCGTCGGAAGTCGTGGAAAGCTATCGCGAACGCATCGAGGAAATCGAAGCCAGCCACGGCGCCTATGGCGCCGGCATGGACGAACAGCTACTGGGCCTGGCCACGGCGCTGCAGAAAACCGGCGCCCACGAAGAGGCCATCAGCGAATTCCGCCGCGCCATGTTGATCAACCGGGTCAACGAGGGGCTCTATTCGCTGAACCAGATCCCCATGATCGAGCGTATGATCGAGAGCCAGATAGCGCTCAACCAATGGGAAGAGGCCAACGACAACCAGCAGTACCTCTACTGGCTGCACGCGCGCAACTATGGTGAAAAAGACCCGCGCATGCTGCCGGTCATCAACAACCTGAGCCGTTGGCACCTGCAGGCCTACGTGGAGGAAAAAGGCGGCACCCTGTTCGAACACCTGATCAGTGCCACCAACCTCTACCAGACGGCGGTGGATATCATCACGCAGAATTTCGGCGCCAACGACCTGCGCCTGGTGGAAGCCCTGCGCGGCCTCAAGGCCACCAATTACTATCTCGCCACTTACGACGGCGAGCCCCAGCCCCCGGTGGTGATCAACACCAGTTTTGGCGGCGGAAACGACATGGACACGCGGCGCTCCAAGCTCGACCACTACCGGATGCAGAGCTTCAGCTCCGGCAAAAAGGCCATAGCGCGTATTGTCGACGTCTACCAGAAAAACCCGCAGTCGCCGCCGGCGGCGTCCGCCAAGGCCAAGGTGGAACTGGGGGACTGGTACATGATGTTCAACAAATGGCACTCGGCGCGGGAAACCTATGGCGAGGCCTACCAGGCCCTCTGGGACAACGGCGCCACCAACCAGGAAATCGAGGATATTTTCGGCCGCCCGGCAGCGCTGCCGGCCCTGCCGATGCTGGAGGAGGATCGCGAGGCGCTGACACAAACCTATGTCACCGTTTCCTACGATGTGACCGCCTTTGGCAAGGCGCGCAACATAGAGATCCTGAACGCCTATCCGGACGACCGGGTGAGCATCCGCTCGCGGGTGCGCAACATATTGAAGCGCGCCAAGTTCCGCCCGCGCTTTGAAAATGGCGAGCCGGTGGAAACGGTGGGCATAGTGCAGCGGTTCGTCTTCGACTGACGTGCCCATCGCCGGTAGGAGAAGCTGCGCCTTCCATCCTGCCATACGCGAATCTGGCGCCTCTGTATACGGCGGAGACAAACCCGGGATAACAACCGCTGTCGAATCGTTAAAGTGGCCGCGGGATGGCGGTTCCCGCGGCCTTCGCCGCAAAAATTCACGTCCACAGCGCCCGCGGGGCGCCCCAGGAGGGACAAAATGACACTACGGAAAGCGGTACTCGAAAACATTCGCCGGCGCGCCGGCTGGCGCACACTGGCCTCGGTGATGGTGCTGGGCGCGGTCGTCGCCGGCTGCAAAAGCCAGCAGACCCAGTCGCAACCACCGGCGCAGCCATCCCCGTCGCAGTCCTCTTCCAGCTCGTCGTCGCAGTCCCAGTCCCAGTCGAGTTCCTCATCCAGCAACAGCTCGTCGAGCCGCAGCCAGTCGCAGAGCCCCAGCAGCGGCATGCCGTCGAGCAGCTCTTCCAGCCAGCCGAGCCAGGGCATGCCGAGCGTCACCGTCGACAGCAACCGCCCCAACATGGATATGCCGACCATCAGTTCCGGCCGCGAATCCAGCCGCAGCGACAGCAGCGCCTCCCGCAGTGGAGAGGAGTCCTCTTCCCGGCGCAGCAGCACCGCCGGCGACAGCATGCCGGACCCGACGGCGCGCGGCCGCAACCCGTCGACGCCGGTGTACAGCGATTCCGACCAGCGCCCGGAAGACAACCGCATGCCGCCGGACCCGTCCACCGACAGCCAGGGTGAACCGCCGGACGAAGTGGATTTCTCCGAAGAGGAGCAGACTGCGTCCTCTTCAAGCAGTGCCTCCTCGAGCAGCGCTTCCGCTTCCAGCAGCGCGGCATCCGCCAGCAGCGCCCAGTCCGGCCAGCCCGGCGGCGCCGGCAGCCGCGGCGGCAACGCGCCCAACGAGGCGCCGGCCAGCGCCGCCGAGCGGGTCGCGGAACTCGAGGGCCAATTTGAATCCACCATGGTCAGCTACGACGGCATGATCCTGCGCGAGCGCGACTATGTGCGCAACCGCCCCACCTCCGCCGAAGGGGAAGGCGAAGAGGGAATGGACGAACCACCTCCCGGCGAATCCCTGGAGGACCTGATCGAATCCGCCGAGGCCGAAATTCCCGCCCCCCCCGGCGGCGGTGCGGAAGGCAGCGGCCCGGAGCAGAACAACTCCAGCGGCCAGGCCACGGGCCCGGGCCTGCCCACAGCCGGGCGCAAAGGCGAATACGACCACAGCAACTCCCCCACCGTGGTTCCCGCGGATATTCCCGATGGCAACGACGACGACGTGGTGGCGCGGCAGATCCGCGAGGCCGCCACGCGCGAGACGGATCCGGAACTGCGGGAAAAACTGTGGGAGGAATACCGAAAATATAAGAGAGCGCAGCAGTGACAGCGGAGGAAGTCAGAATGTTTTTCCCCAGCCCGTTTTTTTGCCGCCGTTTGTTGAGAAACGGCATCCTGCTGACGGCGTGCCTCGCCATCGGCGCCTGCACCACCACCGAGGTGCGCACCACGGCATTTACGCCGCTCACCGTAGAGGACGCCACCATTCCCGAAGGGCGGCTGCTCGACGTGGGCATCGTGCAGTTTGATCCCGGCCTGGATACCGCGGAGGCCGACGAGGACGAACTGGTGTTCCCGGAACTGCGCCAGGCGGAATCCCGCTATATCGCCGTGACCCTGGCCGAATCCCTGCAGTCCAGCCAGGGCTGGGGCGCGGTGCGCGTGATTCCCAGCGAGCGCACCAATATCGATGTCACCGTCACCGGCCGCATCGTGCAATCCGACGGCGAAACCCTGACCGTGGACGTTACCGTCACCGACTCCCGCGGCCAGCGCTGGTTCACCAAGCAGTACAGTGAAAAGGCCTCCCACTACGCCTACGACCGCAAACACCCCACCGAAGGGGACGCCTTCCAGGGCATCTACAACCGCATCGCCAACGACATGCTGGTCTACCGGCAGAAACTGTCGGACCGGCAGATCGTCGAACTGCGCACCATCTCCGAGATGCGCTTTGCGCGCAGCTTCTCCCCCGACGCCTTCGAGCACTACCTGGTCCAGAGCAAGGACGGCATTTACCAACTGACCGCCCTGCCGGCGGAAAACGACCCGATGCTGGCGCGGGTGCGCCGCATCCGCGAGCGGGATTACCTGTTCGTGGACACATTGCAGGGCTACTACGGCACCTTCGTAAAATCCATGGAGACGCCCTACCAGGAGTGGCGCGCCATGAGCTATGAGGAGGTGAAACAGATGCGCGAGTTAAAACGCAAGGCCCGCAACCACACCATCCTGGGCGCGGCCGCGATTGTCGGCGGTATCGCCGCCGCCGGCGCCGGCGCCGGCAGCGCCCGCGCCGCCGGCCAGGTGGGCATCGCCGGTGGCGGCTACCTGATCAAGAGCGGCTTCGACCGTCGCAGCGAGGCGAAGATGCATATCGAGGCGCTGCAGGAACTGGGCGACTCCATGGAGGCGGAGGTGGAACCACGGATTGTCGAACTGGAAGACCGCACGGTGACACTGAGCGGCACGGTGGAAAACCAGTACCGCCAGTGGCGCGAGATCCTGAAGGAACTCTACGAGGCGGAAACCGGCGCGATGGAGAACAGTATTTGACTCGGGACTTGGGACCCGGGACTCGAAAAGAATACTAAAGCCAGATGCGAAGGCCCTGATGCCGGGGGCCGTTTGTGAGGCGTTTGCCGATGAGGCTGTTGAACAAACGGCCACTGGCAGCAGGGCCGCCCAGGCCTCACTCAGCTGGCAACCGGGGACGAGCGGTTACCACCGCCAGATAAAACAGCACAGCGGAATCACCATGCAACACCGCGATCCACCTTCAGAAGACAGCGCCGCCATCCAGCCCGCCGAATTCAGTTTCGGCCGCGACCAAGAGGGGGCGCGGACGGCTCGCCCCACATCGACGGCACGCACCGGCAAATCGAAAACCCCACCGTTCCGGACCGCGCTGGTCGGCGTCCTGCTGTTCTTCGGCGCCGTCGGCGTTTTCTGGCTGCTGCCGCAGGTGGTGGAAAAACCACAGCCCCGCCTGCCCGCGGTCACCGATACGAACCCGTCGGGTTCGACTGCGCCCAAGGTCCAGGCCTCACCTTACAGCGATGCGGAAATAGCCCAACAGCGGCGCAACGTGCAGAAGGTCCTGCAGGATATCCTGGCCCTGCAAGAGGAACTGCAGGAGCGGAAAATCGAAATCTGGGCCGGCGAAGAATTTGCCGCGGCCCAGTCCCTGGCGGAAGAGGCCGACGGCATCTACCGACAGCGCAAATTCATGCGGGCGCTGGAAAAATACCGCGAGTCCCTGGCCGCGTTCCAGCAGTTGCGCGACGGCATCCCCGAGCGCATCGAGAAACACCTGGCGGAGGGCAACGAGGCCCTGGACAGAGGCGACGCCGAGGCCGCGCACAAGGCCTTCGACCTGGTGCTGACGATTTCCGAAGCGCACCCGCGCGGCACCAGGGGCAAGACCCGCGCGGAAAAGCTTCCCGAGGCCTGGCGGCACTTTACCGACGGCAGGCAGGCCTTTGCCAGCAAGGACCTGGACACGGCGCGCGATGCGCTGCAACAGTCCCTGGCCGTGGACCCGGAAACCCGCGCCGCCGGCGAACTGCTGCCCAAAGTGCTGGCCGCGATCACCGAACGGGATTACAGCGAGGCCATGTCCGCGGGCTATGCGGCCATTGCGGAAGAGGATTTCGACACCGCCAGGGAAGCCTTCCTGCGCGCACAAAAACTCAAGCCCAAGGCCGGGGAGCCGGCTATTGGCCTGCAGCAGGCCAGCAACGGGGCCGAGCAGAACCGCATCGAGCAACTGTTCAGCCGCGCGCGCGTGCAGGAGCAGTCGGAGGACTGGCACGGCGCGGTGAAAAGCTACACCGCGTTGGTCGGGAAGGACGGCAGCCTGGTGGACGCCATCACCGGCAAGGCCCGCGCCAGTGCCCGGGCACAACTGGACGACCAGCTGCGGGAACTGCTGGAAGATCCCCTGACCCTGGGCGGCAGCCAGCGCAATGGCTATGCGCGCCGGGTGCTCGCCGATGCCCGGCAGATCAGCCGGGGGGCCGCCGGCGCGACAGCGCGCCTGCAACAGCAGATCGAGGCGCTGGAAAACGCGCTTACAAAAGCACTGATCCCACTGCCGGTGCGCCTGCAATCGGATAGCAATACCCACGTTGCCATTCACCACGTGGGCAGGCTGGGCAACTTCGACATGCGGGAAATCACCCTCAAGCCGGGCCGCTATACCGCCGTGGGCACCCGCGAGGGCTACCGCGACGTGCGACGCGAGTTTACCGTGGCCCCGGGCGAGGAAACGCCCGTTGTCGTCATTCAGTGTGCCGAAAAAATACTCGGCGCCAATAACAGTTGATTCCCAGAACCGGCTACCGGCCCTCCCGATCTAAGGTTGCGCGATTTTCGCAAATGTAGAAAGCTGGACGGAAACGTCACACCGGTTAGCGCGAAAAGACTATTTTCACGCCAAACGGCGCGATAAGTCCCATATTGGACACACCGGCGAGCTAAGCTGTAGAACACAGTGGAAGGCTCGCGGGTCCGCCCGGGCACCGGCGGCTGCGGCTCCCTCTGCAATAGCGATAAATCGATAAATACGCAGTAACAGGGAATCATCAATGACAGCGAAGGAAGCAGTACCAGTTCGCGGCGACGACAGCGCGGACGACGACTTTTTAGTGATCCAGCCCGTCGGTTTCACTCCCGTGCAGGTGGAAGCCGGCGGCGGGAAACTGTTGCTGTCCCCGCGCGCCCTGGCCGTCGTTGGCAGCCTGCTGCTGGGCATGCTGGCACTGCTCTACCTGCTGGTGGCCCGCTCCCTGATCTTCGAAACCCAACCCGCCGATGCCGACGTCAGCGTCAGCGGCTTCGCCCTGCCCCTGGGCGACGGCCACCTGGTCCTGCCCGGCCATTACAGCTACACCATCAGCGCCACCGGCTACCTGCCGAAAAGCGGCGAGGTGGAGGTGAGCAGCGACGGGCACAGCCGCCACGCGGTCACCCTGGAAAAACTGCCTGGGCACTTGCAGGTCGTCAGCGATCCGCCGGTACCGGTGCGCATCCTGGTGGACGGCAACGAGGTGGCGAACGAAAACGGCCTGGCAAAGAACATCCCCGCCGGAAGCAAACGCATCACCGTGATCACCGAACGCTACCTGCCCTTTACCCGCGAAATCGAGATCGAGGGCCTGGACAACACCCAGCGTCTGCAGGCCAGCCTGCGCCCGGCCTGGGCCAACGTGCGCATCAGCAGCAACCCGCCCGGCGCAACCGTGACCGTGGAGGGTGAGGTGCTCGGCACCACACCGCTGAATGCGCAGCTGATCCAGGGCGACAGGGTCGTCCGCCTGTCGCTGCCGGAGCACAAGACCGCCGAGGTCCCCGTGGCGGTGACCGCCGGGGTGGACCTGACCCTGGCGCCGGTGGACCTGAGCGCGGCCGACGGCATACTGCGCGTGGTCAGCACCCCCGAGGGCGCCAGCGTGACCGTGGACGGCGAATTCCGCGGCCAGACGCCACTGGACCTGGCGCTGTCCTCCGGCAGTGCGCACCAGCTGCGCTTTTTCAAGGACGGCTACACCTCCGTGGAGCGCACCATCGATGTGGGCGCCGGCATTGAGCGCGACCTGGTTGTCGCTCTCGATGCCGTTTACGGCCGCGTGCGTATCACCAGCAACCCGGAAAACGCCCAGGTCTACATCGACGGCAGGCTGGCCGGCACCGCCGGCGAAACCTACAACCTGCCGGCGCGCAGCCACAATATCCTGGTGCGCAAAAGCGGCTACGAGGACTACGAAACCACCGTGGTGCCCAGTGCCAAGCTGGAGCAGACCATCCGCGCCGTGCTGCTCACCGCGGAACAGGCCCACTGGAGCGGCATACCCGCCGAAATCACCCACCCCGCCGGCGGCACCATGAAACTGATGCGCCCCAACGCGCAGTTCACCATGGGCTCCTCCCGCCGCGAGCAGGGGCGCCGCGCCAACGAGGTGCTGCGGCAGATCTCTCTCACCCGCCCCTTCTATCTCGGCACCACCGAGGTGACCAACCGCGAATACCGCCGTTTCCAGCGCATGCACAGTTCCAGCCACGTGAACGGCGTCAGCCTCGACAACGACAGTCTGCCGGTGGTGAACGTCAGCTGGTCCGACGCCGCCCTGTTCTGCAACTGGCTCTCCGAGCGCGACGGCCTCAAGCCGGTCTACCATCACCAGGGCCGCCGTGTGACCGGCTTCGACGCCAGTGCCGACGGCTACCGCCTGCCCACCGAGGCGGAGTGGGCCTGGGCGGCGCGCTACGACCGCGGCGCCATGCGCAAATTCCCCTGGGGCGACAACCTCCCGGTCAAAAAGAACTCCGGGAACTACGCCGACAACCACGCCGCGCAGCTGGTGCCAGCGGTATTGCGCACCTACAGCGACCGCTACGCCGCTACCGCCCCGGTCGCCAGCTATTCCTCCAACGGCCTCGGTATCTACGACCTGGGCGGCAATGTTTCCGAGTGGACCCACGACCTGTACACCATCGGCACCGGACTCTCCATGCGCAGCGAGGAAAACCCGGTGGGTCCGCAGGACGGCGACTACCATGTAATCCGCGGTTCCAGCTGGCGCCACGCCGGCCTCACGGAACTGCGCCTGTCCTACCGCGACTACGGCGCCGAGCCCAGGGACGACGTGGGTTTCCGCGTGGCGCGTTGGGTGAACTAGGAGAAAAGCGATGAAATGGCCAGCCATTGTCCTCTGCCTGCTGTCCCTGCCCGCTCCGCTCTTGGCCCAGGAGAGTTCCGGGGAAGACGAAGAGGGGGAAGCGGTGAAAGTGGCCCAGGCAAAAACCGAAGAGACCAAGGAAACCGGCGACCCGGACGACTACAAAGCCACGGAGGAAATCTCCGAGGACCTGTCGGTCTCCTACCCCGTGGATATTTAGGGCCGTCAATATTTAGCGAGAGATATCCAGAAAGAGCACCACCATGAAATTCAAATCCTCCGACTTCGTCTTCCAGCTGTTCGCGCTCCTCGGCGCGATCATCCTGGTGCACGCCATTTACGTGGCCATTATCCGCCCCAATGCGGACGCCCTGATCGAGGAGCAACTGGCCCGGGAGGCCGCCGGCGAGACTTACGTGCAACAGCGCTCCCTCTACATCGTGATGCGCGATTACGAACAGGAGGCCTGTTTCGTACTGATGCTCTGGGCGCTGGCGATCATGGGCCTCAAGGCGCGCCGCAGCATGCGCGAGCGCCAGCTGCTGGACAAGGCGCTGCTGAACGTGGGCGAGGGCACGCCGATTCTTCCGGAAGATGCCCGCGACCTGTCCCGGCCGATACAGGCGTTGCCGGAGGACGAGCGCAATTTCCTGCTGCCGCGCGCCCTGCTCACCGCCCTGCAGCGCTTCGGCTCGACGAGAAACGTCGCCGCCGTATCCAACTCCGTCAAGGAGGTGTGTGACACCGAGGGCGACCGCCTGGACAGCGAACTGGCGATGGTGCGCTATATCACCTGGGCCATTCCCTCCATCGGTTTTATCGGCACGGTGCGCGGTATCGGCGAGGCGCTGTCCCAGGCGCACCGCGCGGTGGAGGGCGACATCGCCGGCGTGACCGTCAGCCTCGGCGTGGCCTTCAACTCCACCTTCGTCGCCCTGGTGATCAGCATCGTCATCATGTTCTTCACCCACCAGCTGCAGCTGATGCAGGAGCGGCTGGTGCTGGATACGCAGAATTACTGCGACAGCAATCTGCTCAGGTTTTTGAAAGTCAGCTGAAAGAGATCGGGACTCGGGAAAAATTGTAGGAGCGGCCCATGGCCTCGATCAGAGTTCAGTAGATGCTGCGAGCCCGATCGCGGCCATGGGCCGCTCCCGGCCGGACCGCTCCTACAGAGAATGAACCGGCCAAAAAGGCAACTCGAAAAGAGGAATATCCCCATGACACAAGGGGTACTCGAAATCAACGACTGCGGCCTGCGCGTCTTCGCCGGCACCGACGAGGTGCTGGAGAGCCCCGGCGTCGCCGTGATCGAAAACCAGCTCATCCATGTAGGCACCGCCGCGCTGATGCGCGCGCGCAGTCACCCCACCCGGGTCAACAACCAGTTCTGGCGCCGCCTGAGCCTGGAATCCCTGAAATCCGAAAACGACCGCTGCCGCCACCACGCGGACCTGGCCTACTGCCACCTGCAGGAAATTGCCGAACACTGCGACCTGCCGGAGGAAATGATGCTGGCGGTGCCCGGCAATTTCACCCGCGAACAGCTGGCCCTGCTGCTCGGCATCGTCAACGAGAGCCCGGTCAACGCCGTCGGCCTGGTGGACGCGGCCACCGCCTGTCTCGGCGCCGTGGCGCCCCGGGGGGCCCACCTGCACGTCGAGCTGCAGCGCCAGCAGACGTTGGTGAGCCGCGTGGCCGTGCACGAGCAGGCGGTATTGGATGTCGCCGAGACGGTCAGCGACGCCGGCCTGCAGAATTTCCAGGACGCCTGGGCGCGGGTGTTTACCGACGCCTTTATCATGCAGTGCCGCTTCGACCCGCTGCACTCGGCGGAGGCGGAGCAGCAGCTCTACGACCTGATGCCGCAATGGATCAACCGCGCCATGCGCCAGGGCGAAGTGATGGCCGAGCTGGACGACCGCACCGCCAAGGTGAGCCTGCGGCAGCTGCAGGACGCCAGCACGCCGATACTGTCGCGGGTGCGCGCCATGGTCGAAAACCTCGCCGGGAGCGGCAGCGTGGTATTCGTCTCCCACCGCTGGGCGGAGATCCCCGGCGGCGTCCAACTGGCCGGGCGCATCCACCTGCTGGCCCACAATTGCATCGCCCAGGCGGTGGCCAAACGCTGGCAGGAAATCCACAGCGAGACCGCCGCCCTGCGCCTGGTGAACGCCCTGAGCGCGGCCCCGGCCAACGAGGTGGCGGTGCAGGTCAACAGCGCCGCCGAGGCCGCGGCGACCCACCTGCTGTTCGGCCACCGCGCCCTGGCGGCACGGCAGCCCCTGTTCCTGTTCTGGCAACAGGGCAAGCTCAATATCACGCCGACGCCCCCGGACCACCCCGCCGCCACCGTCACCAGCCACGCCGGCAGGCTGGCCCTGCGGGTGGACGCCGGCACACACCTGATGCTGAACGGCGAGGAGATCGCCGCGCCGGTCAACCTGAGCGCCGGCGACCGCATCGGCGTGGCGGATTACGATG